>ORJL010507904.1_pt1 | contig 455192 bp, 386 predicted proteins | sample 1779941 | NCBI WGS metagenome assembly ORJL01 (sample SAMEA104232317, study PRJEB22302) | groundwater metagenome | biome: forest; feature: aquifer; material: groundwater | place: USA | collected 2011-08-07 | depth 5.8 m | reverse complement strand
GCCCATAAATGGGCTGAACAAATTCACTTGATTCATCTTGTTCTATAGATATTTCGTCCCTACGGGACTGCCCGGCCCAAAACCAATAGGACTCAAGTGTCTGTGCGTTCTTTTTCCTGAGTCACTTAATCAGAGCTTCCTCAGGTATCTTGCGAATGGCCGATCTTCTTGCTCTTCAGCCAAACATGAATATCAAGTTACATCTCGTTGCTCCGTATTCCCGGCGGGACAAAGTATTCCAAGAAATACAACGGCCCGTGTTCTCATTGTTGGAGGAAGGGGCCACTCTCCGAGAGGTGCACTTATCTTTCGTATGACAGTATCGAGGACATAATGAAAGAAAAACACCTGGCACACTTGTCTGACAGCGTGCTTGATGAGTACACGGAAGAAGCCGAGTGACTATTTAGCGCCGATGCCCCTGGAACATGGCAGCCCCTTCATTTCAAAGACAATGCTATAATTTCATTCTGCTGAGGTGAGAACTCCATGATTCAAACAGTCGAAGCCATAATTGAGCCGGACGGCAAGGTGCTCTTGCTCGAAGACGTGCAGCTTACCGAATCGCGTCGCGCGCTTGTGACTATTCTCGAAGACGAACCTGGGGCGACGATTCCCGTGACGGCGCTATTGAGCGAACAGTCGCTTGCTGAGGATTGGAACCGACCGGAGGAAGACGAAGCATGGTCGCACCTTCAGCCGGCGAAGTAGTACTCGTTACTTTCCCGTTTTCCGATCTCTCTCAGACAAAACTACGTCCGGTAGTTGTCTTAGCCAGAGCTAGCCGGACTGATTGGGTTCTCTGCCAGATCACCAGCAACCCCTACTCTGATTTGCGCGCGATTGAAATCACTAACGACAGTTTTGATTCCGGCTCGCTCAAGATGGTGAGCTATGCACGTCCCGGAAAGTTGTTTACCGGAAACGATGGCTTGATTGCTGCCGGTGTTGGAAAGCTAAGAACAAAGGTCTTTAAGGAGATTGTTGAAGCCGTCGTCGGGTTACTGCGCGAATCGTCGTGAGTTTCCAGTTGATTGAATGGATCGCCCCGCACCTTCCGCTCCTAAACGAGCTTAGCTTGATATTGGCCCCTCGGCGCCATAAACATCTCGCTCCTACGGAGCGAAAACGCGGGTGACAGTGCTCAATGAAAGAGCTCACACGAATCACATTCGATCCGAAAGTCATGGGCGGCAAGCCGTGCATTCGCGGGCTTCGGGTCACGGTCGGAACTATCGTTGGGCTCATTGCTTCAGGTCATTCGCGCGCTGGAGTTCTGAAACTTTGTCCGTACCTCGAAGAAGAAGACCTGCGTGAAGCGCTGGTCTACGCTGCTTGGTGCGTCATGGAAATCGAACACCCACTAGCGACTGGATGAACCCGAAATTCTTCAAATCACCATCCGCCTTTCACAAATGGCTCGACAAACTGATCGAAGCTTCAGCGAAAGGACTGCGCTTATGAGAAAAGTCACCCTCGGCCTCGCCAACAGCCTCGACAACTACATCGCCCGCAAAGATGGCGGCTTCGATTGGATTCACTGGAGCAAGGAAGTGGCGGAGATCAGCGCCAAGTTCATGAAGACTGTCGATGCGCTTCTGATCGGGCGCAAGACTTACGAAGGGATGCTCGCCCATGGTCAGACTTCTTATCCCGGCGCGAAGAATTACGTCTTCACTCGGACAAAGAAAAAGGGCGCGGCGCTGAAAAGGAAACTGGCAACAACGAAGGCCGACAAGAATGTCGAAATCATCACCGAAGACGCGGCGAAGTTTGTAAGGAAACTAAAGACCAAGAAAGGCAAAGGCATCGTCATCTTTGGCGGCGGCGAGTTGGCAAAGGGTCTGTTCGAAGCCGACCTGATTGATGAAGTCGTCCTCAATATTCATCCCGTGCTGCTCGGCTCCGGCATTCCGCTCTTTCACAAAATGAAGAAGCAAATCAATCTTGAACTACTCGATTGCAAGGTTCTCAAAGGCGGCTACCTCGCCGTTTCTTATCGCGTCAAGCGCTGACATTTCTCCGCGCCGGGGAACGATGGAACGTTTCGCGCGACCCTATCGTATATGGACGCGGGCACCAAAAACCCACAGAAAAGGCCGAGAAAGGGCGCGAAAGAGGTTTAGGGAAATGAAAGAGACAACGGACATTCTGCGAGTCGTGGGATATGTTTTGCTGGCGCTATTTGTGCTGGCAGTGGGCGTGCCTTTGGTACTGGCGGCGGCCGGCGTCGCGCTCGGAATCTTGGGATTTCTGATTGGCCTGGCCGTGCTGCTGATCAAGCTGGCCATCGTAGTCGCAATAATTTATTTGATCGTCGTGGGAATTCGGGCAGTGCTGAAGTGAAAAGTAATCTTGAGCCCTCCCTTACGGTCGGGCTAGTGCCCCGCTCGCGGTGGCTCACACATTGAATCGAAAATTCACCACATCGCCTTCCTGCATGATGTAGTCCTTCCCTTCCAATCGCATCAGTCCCTGTTCCTTGGCCGCCGCGTATGAGCCGGCGCGCATGAGCGCGTCGTAGCCGACGATCTCAGCGCGGATGAAACCGCGCGCGATGTCGGAATGGATCGCGCCGGCCGCGTCCTGCGCCCGCGAACCCTGCGGGATCGTCCAGGCGCGCGCTTCTTTTTCACCTGCCGTCAAAAAAGACATCAGACCCAAAACGCGATAGGCGCTCTTGATTAACTGATCGACGCCGCTACTTTTCACGCCGAGCGACTCCAGATATTCCGTACGCTCTGCGGGCGAGAGATCGACCAGGTCAGCCTCGAGCTGCGCGCATATCACTACACACTCTGAGCCTTCACTGGCGGCGATCTCACGCATGGTCTTGACGTGTTCGTTCTCATCGGGGGCGCTGAGCGTCGCCTCGTTAACATTCGCCGCGTAAATCGTTGGCTTCATCGTCAACAGAAAATAGTTGCGAGCAATCGCGCTCTCGTCATCGTTGAGCGAGACGCTGCGGGCCGGCTTGAACTCTTCCAGCGCCGGCTGCAATTTGTCCAGAACTTCCAACTCAGCTTTCGCCGCCTTGTCACCGCTCTTGGCCGTCTTCAACCCACGCTCGCGGCGACGCTCAACGGTGGCGAGATCAGCCAGCGCCAGTTCAATCTGAATCGTTTCAATGTCGCGCCGCGGATCGAGCGTCGTATCGACGTGCACGACCGCATCGTTTTCAAAGCAGCGCACGACGTGGACCATCGTGTCGGTTTCGCGGATCGCGTGCAGAAATTGATTTCCCATGCCCTCGCCCTGGGACGAGCCGCGCACCAGCCCCGCGATGTCGACAAACTCGACGCTGGCAGAAACGATCTTGGTAGTCTTGACCAGCTTGGCCAACGGCTCGAGCCGTTCATCGGGAACGGCCACGACGCCGACGTTGGGCTTGCTGGTTGAGAAGGCATAGTTAGCGATCAGCGCCGACGATTGCGCTGTCACCGCGTTGAAGAGCGTCGTTTTCCCGACGTTTGGCAAACCAACGAAACCTGCTTGTAGCATGATGTCTGTGGACGATTCCTCTCGAAATTAGAAACCAACACTTCTACACGTCAGCGCGCTGGATGTCCAGCGATGCGATCAAAATGTGATCAAAAGAAAAGTCGGACGACTCTGAATGCTCGCCCGACTTCTTTTCTGAGGAGCGCGAAAGCAAAGCTCTCACTGGATTTTCTGCATCGTGATCGTCACGGTGGCGTCGGACCCGGCCGTGCGGCTGTATGAAACCCAGTAACCAACCTTTGGATAACGAATTAATTTGTAGACTGAGCCGTCAGCCTTCTTCTCGGCTTCGGCTCCCAGAACGTCCTTGCACGAGGGAATCGCGTTGGCGCCGCTCATGAAGTCGATCGAAATCGCGTTTACCGCTCCGGCTTTGTCATAATAAACCTGCACAGCCTGGTTATCGCCGAACATGTAGAAATCCTGTTCCGCACTTTTGTCGCGCGGGTTTCCGAGTTTCTTGCGCGCTTCGTCCGTCGACATGCCGATGCTCACGCCTTTGAACTCGGTGAACGCGGGCCGATTGTTGTCGTCGGGATCGAGCGACGCCTTCGGTCGCTGGGCGCGCAGCGTGACCGGCGCGAGCACCAAAATGAACAGCGCACCCAGGAGAAGACTTAAGCGGCTAACTCGACTCGGAAAGACTTTGGGCGAAACGCGAAACATATGGTCCTCCTATAAATCAGTGCCGCGTTAGAAATACGCGACGGAAGGCTCGGAAAACCCTGCTTGAATGCGGCCACGATATGCCAGCCGCAATTACAAGTCAATACTTTCCGGCGCGGGGCGTTATGGGAACGGGCGCGGGAAATCGCTATTGACTCACGGTCGGATTTGGCATAGAAGTCATTATTGAGTTTTGCAACTCAAGAAAAGAATTTCCGCAGGCAAGGGAGTACTCGATTTATGAAGAAATTTACGTCGGTTGCAGTCTTGTCGCTGGCCGCGGCGCTGTTCTCGTTCTCGCAATTTGGCTGTGCCAGCCCGCAACCCACGGTATCAACCAATGCGAACATGGCAACTCCGGCGCCCACGCCGGACAAAGCGGCGATCGAAGCGGAAATTCTGAAGATCGAAAACGACTGGCCGCGCATTATCAAAGAACATGATGTTGCCACGGTCAAAAAGATCGAGGCTGATGACGCTGTCTTCATTTACCCCGACGGTTCGATCGGCGACAAAGCAACGGACGTTAAGGACATGGAAGCCGGCGCGCTGACGGCGGATTCATGGGAAATTTCAGAGATTAAGGTCATCGTGCTGGACGGCAACACGGCGGTCGCGATGGGTCGCAACATTGTGAAGAATGGAAAATACAAGGGCCAGCCAATGCCGTACGCCGACTTCCGTTTCATAGACACGTTCGCGCGACGTAGCGGTCAGTGGCAAGTCGTTGCCGGCGCGGCCATACCTTTGATGAAGAGCACGGCATCTCCTACGCCAAAAGCGTCACCATCACCAAGCGCATCGCCGGCGATGAAAGCTTCGCCCAGCGTAAAACCGACTCCAGATGCCAGGGCCACGCCAAGCGCGAAATCAACTCCGGCAATGAAACCTCCAACTGCGATGAAGCCGCCCGCCGCGAAGGCAATGAGCACGCCGCGGCCGCTGTCGGCGCCGGTCAATAAGCCTTAACGAGGGATTGTTTTGACCAACTGATTGCCGAGGGCCGAGTTCAATCTTCGCCTCATAGACTTAGGACCAGATGCCCGGGATGGGTTCGCTGCACGACGGGCAATCACCCGCGGATGTGACCTTCAGTTGCCGGATTAGATAGCCGTAACGCTCGACCAGTAACTCATCGCAAGACGGACAATAAGTGTTTTCCCAACGCCCGACCCTTCCGGGAAGGTTTCCGGCGTAAACAAAACGCAAACCTGCAGCGCGTCCAATCTCGCAAGCATGAATCAACTGCTCGGCAGTCGTGTTCGCGTTTTCCGTCATCCGGTAATCCTGATGAAACGCCGTAACGTGCCAGGGAATGTCCGGTGAAACCGCCGCGATAAAATCAGCCGCTCGTTTCAACTCGTCCTTAGAATCGTTGAAGCCCGGAATGAGCAACGTCACAATCTCTTCCCAGAAGCCGCGTTCGTGAACCATCCTGACCGTGTCGAGAATGTTGTCGACCACGCCACCAAGCTGCCGATAGTTGCGGTCGCTCATCGACTTTAAATCGATCTTGTAACAGTCAGTCCACGGCCGCAAATAATCGAGCACCTGCGGCGTCGCGTTGCCATTTGAAATGAACGCAGTCCGAAAGGCTGCGGGCTTTGCCAGCTTGAACACTTCCACTGCCCATTCAGCCGTAATCAAAGGTTCGTTGTAGCTCGAACCAACCATAGACGCGCCATAACTCTTAGCCAACGTCACCAAGCGTTCCGCCGTAACGACGTTCGGCGGCGATACGGCCGCGTCATCGCGCAGCGCCTGCGACGTGAGCCAGTTTTGGCAGTAAGCGCAGTGCAGATCGCAGCCGAGCATGCCGAATGTCAGCGTGTCCGATCCAGGCAGGACATGAAAGAAAGGCTTCTTCTCGGTTGGATCACAGGCCAGCCCGGCGACGTAATTCACCGGCACGCGCAAATGCCCGCCCTCGTTGAAACGAACTTTGCAGATGCCGCGCTTGCCTTCCTTGATCAAACACCGATGGCCACACGCGAAACAGCGGAGCGCGTTGTCCGGCAGGTGCTCGGTTAATTCCGGCGCGCCTGCGGCGGTCATCTCGTCCAGAGCTGTAGCGAGTGAAGCTGCTGTAGCGCTGAGTGGCATAATCGTTTAGTGCAGAAATCCCTTTCAGGAATTATACTCCTCTGGATGATCGTCGAAGAACTTACCGTCACTGCTTTCCAGCAGCACACGCGCATCGTCGGATGCGAAGTGACCAAACACGCGATCTGCATCGATCCGGGCGACGGGTCAGATGAGATCGTTCAGACCATCGACAAGCATGGGTTTGAATTGCAGGCCATTGCCTGCACCCACGCGCACATGGATCACATCGGTGGCGTCGCCGCCCTGAAGAAACTGAAACCCGAGGCGAAGATTATCATTCACCCGTTGGACGAACCGTTGTATTTGGAATTGCCGAATCAGGCGGGATGGCTAGGGATTCCCCGCGCACAGTGGTCAACGTATGGGTTTGACTACGGCACGCCGCCAAAGGCCGACGAATACTGGAGCGACGGGCAGACTTACGAGGTCGGCGAGTTAAGTTTCAAAGTGATTCATTGTCCGGGTCACACACCCGGACACGTTGTTCTGTTCGAACCGAACGAAAGAAAAGTTTTCGTCGGTGATTGCTTGTTCGCGGGATCGATTGGCAGGACTGACTTGCCCGGAGGATCGACCGAGCAGTTGATGGATTCACTCTTGAACAAAATCCTGCCGCTGGGCGACGACGTGGAAGTCTATTCCGGGCACGGACCAACGACAACCATTGGCCAGGAGCGTCGCACGAATCCGTTTCTCACTGGAGCGTATCCGATCGGAAGCAGCGGAAGGATGTAGGGGCGGACCTATGTGTCCGCCCAGAAAGAAGGGCGCACACGCAGGTGCCCCTACAGAATCACCTATCGACTATGTCTTTCTTCAGGGTGCCGACAAACGCCAGCAGTTCGTCCTTCTCAGCCTTCGGTACCTTGAACTTGTCGAGCGTCTCAACCAGGTGACCCGCAGCCGCGTCCCAGTCGTCGCTGGTGATTCCCAGACCGTGGTGCGAAGTCTTCATTTCGCGCCCGATATACAAACAAGGTCCGCCCGCGGCCGCACAGAGCTGATCGATGACATGCATCCGAATCTTGTGCAGTGAGTCTTCGCTGTGACCGACGAAGAACTTGGTTAACTTCTTGTCGGCTACCAGACGGCCGACGAAGTCGTCGACTACGGCCGCAATCGCATCGTATCCTCCCAGGCGGGCGTAGAGCGACTTCTTCATTTGTCCGCCGCCGCTGGTCTCGTCGTTTGAAGCATTCATCGGCTGCTGCGCCGCGGCGACAACTGCGAGCGTGGCTACGAGGCAAAGAGCCAAAGCAATTCTCTTGATAATTGATTTCACGGAATTCTCCTCCAGTTTTTGTGACTGATGAAAAGCTATGTCCATCCCGAGGCTTGCTGGTTCTCGGATGAGACTACCAAACCCTTGTCCATCTACGAAAGCAATTGGCGGTTTGGTTTGCGAAAGTTTTATGAGGCTGGTTTCTCTGCCCGTACGAGCACATATTCGGCCAAACCCATTTTGAAAATGCGATAGGAAACGTTATCAACAATCAGGCCCAACCTGGTAAAGATGCGCCCGCGTATCTTGGATAACTCGCGAATTGTTTCCGGCCGGAGATGTTCATAGTAGTAACCGGGAAACACCTGGGCGCCAACTTCTTTCAAAGAGATACTCTCGAACCCCGTGCGGCTGAGCTTCTCGCTAAAGCCCTCGGCAGCATCCTTATTCTCCATCGGGATTTGCCACATCCGTCGCCCTGCATCCAGAATCCCTTTCTCAAAAGCAGTTCGCGCTTTCCGTTTCAAGATGTAATCCGACACGACCAAAACTCCGCCGGGACGAAGCACGCGAAACGCCTCTCTCATAAACCGCTCCCGAGTATTAAAGTGGACAGATCCTTCGACGCTCATCACGTGCGTAAAAGTATTGTCGGCGAACTCGAGGTCAGTCGCGGTGCCATGGTGAAATCGAACGCGATCTTCACAGTCAAACTGCTTCGCTCGACGCCTTCCGTGTTGGATGTGCTTCCAGGTCACGTCGATTGCATCGATCTCAGCCACCCCAAAGTGCCGCAACATGAAAATGTCCTGCATGCCCATCCCACACGCGACATCCAACAAGCGACTGTCCGCATTCAAGCCGGCACTTTCACCAAGCCGACGCACCATATTCTCGGCCGCCGTGACATAGTCCGTGTTTCCGTCTTCCCAGAGTCCAAAATTCAGATAGCCATCGTGAAAGTCGATATAGCGCTCGGCCCCGTGGCCATAAAACCTCTCCACCCTGCGTTCGTGTGTGCGCCGCGGCCAACGCTTCGGTTCCAGCGTCATGGTTGCGCGCGGCAAGCTTCCACTCAGAGCATTGCTCTCAAGTTCCATCAGGCATCTCCAATTTGAGACTTACGAACTGGGACTGCTGAGATAGATGGCGCTGGTCGGCGCCAACGATCCTTTTTTCGGCTCGAGGGTAATCGCGATCACGACGTTCGCCCGCGCTTCAAGTGGGATTTCGCCGACGACTGTCGCCCGCCCTGCTGAATCGACCGTGAACATCTTGCCGGGCATCGGGGTATGCCCTTTGGGAATAAACCAAACTTCGTAGGCCTTGTCTGAGGGAGTTGCGGGCAACCCTTCCGTCATCAGCATCGCATGTCCGGTGTGCGGATTGTAGACGAACATTGCGCGCGCGTTCTGCGCTGTTTGCGTGCCGGCGAGTTCCATCTTCTTGGTGTCACGCGAGTTGAGCATGGCAAGCGCTTCACGCTCTTTCGCGAGTGCGTCGCGTTCGCGGGCGAGTAGATTCTCAGCGTGTTTCTTTTCACGCGTTAGCTGCACGATGTCGCGGCGCATGGCCACGTCACGCCGCCAGAAGACAATCAATCCAACTACCAACCCAACGATGGTGATGGCGGCGGCGATCCTCAAGAGATTGGGCCAGAGATTGGATCGACGATGCGCCACCGGCATCTGAACAACTCGCGCTGCAGTTTGGGGCGCGCGCGCTTCGGCGCGCGTCGCGTTGAGAATTCGCGCTCGCACGTCATCGCTCGGCGTCACAGGCGTTGCGGCGTGCGCCAGCAAGCTGACCGCCTCGCGCCACTCAACCAGCGCGGCGCGACACTCATCGCAGGTGGCGAGATGCGCTTCGAGCAGCGGCTGCTCGCCGGTTTCGAGCGCATCCAGCGCGTGCAGCGCCAACAACTCCTGATATTGCTGATGGTCGTTCATTACTTCAAATCGCCTAACTGGTCTCGCAAAAGTTCGCGCAGCTTGATCATTCCGGAACGCATGCGCGTCTTGACTGTGCCCAGCGGATCGCCCAGCCGGGCGGCGATCTCGGTTTGCGTCAAACCTTCAAAGTAGGCCAGGCGCAATGCCTGTCGTTGCTCGGGCGGCAACTCAGATAATCCTTGCCGCACAATCGCTCCCTGTTCCGATCTCAACGCATCTGCGGCGGCATCGCCGACTTCGTCATGCGGCATCTGGGCCGCTTCGGTTGCGACCCGACCGCGCGATGCGGAAGAACGCAAGCGATCGAGGGCGCGGCTCCGGGCGATGGTCACCAGCCACGTAAAGGCGCGTCCGCGGGCTTCGTCAAAGTCGCCGGCTCGCCGCCAAACCTGCAGGAACGCTTCCTGAAGAACATCCTCCGCTTCCCCGCGGTCATGCAATATACGCATGACAAGGCCGAACAGGATTAGCCGGTAACGATCATATATGCCGGCGAGCGCGGTCTGATCGCCCCGAGCCATTGCCCGCAAAAGATCCCCATCCGATGTTTTTGAAAGTTCGGCCTTCAAGATTAGGAAGCGGTTACCTGTTAACGCGGCGCCGAAACTACCGGGCTCAGTCTCACCGCGGCGCCATCGCGATTTGTCCGTAAGCGAACGCGTCGATGACTGGTGCCGTCGGCGCTCGATGCGTAAGTGATTGTGTATGCCGTGCGCAGTTGCGCGACAACATCGTCGTAAGCTTTTTGTAATTCCTCCAAACGCTTGATGGAATAAAACACGCCCCCGGAGACGTCGGCCAGCTTTTGTCCCTCCTGGGCCGCGCGCGTGGTAATCGTCAGATAACGCGTGCGCATCGGATCGACTGTGATCGATGGTTTAGGGACGCTCGTTTCCGGAATCAAACCCGAGGGCACATAGAGCGGATAAATCAGCGCGCCCGATTCAATCGTCGCTTCCAGGATGGCCGGAAAAGGAACGAACGATTTGTTGTCGTCGCCGTCAGAAAGGATCACGATCGCCGTGCGCTCGCCGCGCAAGGGCTTGACCGTGTCGCTCAAAACGTAACCGAGCGCGTCGAACATCGCGGTCGCGCCGCCCGCGTCGATTTCGTCGAGCTTTTTCGAAAGCGCGCTCCGATCAGTCGAAAAGCCCGAGATGATTTGTATGTCGTCGCGAAAACTGATGATCGAGATGCGATCCTGCGGGCTGGCCGTATTCAGAAAATCGCGCGCGGCTTTGCGTATGAAATCGATCCGCTCTTCGACGCTGCCGGAAACGTCGAGCAACAGCACGAGATTGAAAGGCTCAGTAGTCGGGGTCACGTTGACGACTCGGCGATCGTTGCCGTCTTCGTAAACGCTGAAGTCGGAAGCGCCCAATCCGCCAATCGCCCGCCCGTTGCGATCCGTGACGCTGGCGTTGACGCGCATCAATTGCGGCGTCACGGCGGTTGCCAGTTCACCGGGCGGACGCATGGTGACCAGCGAAGGTTCCGTCTGTCTTGGCGGCAGAGTCCTGGCGAAATCGCCAAACATGCGCGGGCTGACAGTGCGAATCGCGTCCATCAAAGGGACGTTGCCGCTGCGCACGATCGCGCGCGCCGCTTCCGTCAGCGGACGCTCGCGCAAATCGTTGGGCGCCATGCTGGGATCGACGTTGAGGAGGATGACCCCGCGCTGCGTGATGAAATTCAACTGGACGAGTTCCTGCTTCGCGGGCGGCTTCTCAGCGTTGTCTGGAGTTGGTTCCACCGGCTTGTCCGGGGCCTTATTGTCGGCGCCGTCCGCAGTTGCGTCGTCGCTCTCTGGCGTCTTCTTCTTATGCTTGCTGCGCTTGGCGTCAGGTCCGACAGTGCCGGCAATCGTGAACGAGCCGGCGTGGCCTTCTTTGATCCGCGGTAACTCAACGTCACTCAGGAAACGCGGGCGACTCGACTGCCAAAGAAACTTGAATTTGAGAGCGTCAAGCGGCACGTCGGCGTGAATGGTGCCGGTGTTGGTGATCACATCGGCGACTTCAAAGTCTCCGATGACGTCAACCATGCCGCTCTCGCCTTCGATTCTCACGCGCGCGCGGGCCGGCACGCGCACCGTCAGATCGATGCGATCCTGCGGGCGACGTTCGCGTACAGAGATCTCGCCACTGGAGGCGTTGATGTCTTTGGGCTCGACCGGCGCGCCCGGGGAAGTCGCCTGCAGACTCAGCTTGTCTTTCTGAGCGTCGGAAGCGATGACCGTCACTCGGCCGTTACGATTCTTGATTGTCAAAAGCGATTTACCGGAGCTGGTGATTTCGCGTTCGTATGTTTGCGCTAGTGTCAGCGTCGAGAGAATGCTTAGAAGGAAACACACGCCAATCAACGAAAGGGTTCGCCGAACCCCGCTATGAATGACCGGCTTGTAGAGCATGGCGACTGATCTTGCCCGCGCCATGAGGCGCTGGTCAAGTTAGGAAGTCTGGGTACGCACGCTTCCAGCGTGCCCTGACTCTCAAACAAACTAAGCGAGCACGCTGGAAGCGTGCGTACCCAGGTTCTGCTAGAATGGCCGCGCAGTCATACAGTCATGGAACACAGTCAATTCAATTCGTTCGCAGACTTCTGGCCACATTACCTCGGCGAGCATGGCAAGCCGGCCACGCGCGCTCTGCACGCCGTCGGCACTATTGCGGCGGTGGCGCTCGTAGTTTTCTTTGTCGCGTGGGGCCGGTGGTGGCTGTTTCCATTGGCGTTCGTGCCCGGTTACGGCCTGGCGTGGACCGGACATTTCTTTGTCGAAAAGAATCGGCCCGCAACTTTCACTCATCCGCTGTGGTCGTTCATGGGCGATTGGAAGATGCTGTCGCTGATGGTGTCGGGGAAGATCGGTGATGAAGTTAGTCGTACGCGAAGGGGCCAGCAATAGAACTCTACCCGCTTGCTACCGCAAGCGGTTCTGTACCTGACTCATGAACAAAATAAATCTCGCGCAAAAGCTTTCGCTGTTCGACGACCACTGGAATCCGCGCATCATCGGGGAATTGAACGGGCAGTATCTGAAGTTGGTGAAGTTCAAAGGCCCGTTCACCTGGCATCATCACGATAACGAAGATGAATTGTTCCTGGTCGTGAAGGGAAGGTTTCGGATGGAATATCGCGACAAATCAACCTGTGAGCAATCCATTTGGATCGAAACAGGCGAAATGGTCATTGTCCCTCGCGGCGTCGAGCATCGCCCGGTCGCTGATGAAGAAGCGCAAGTCCTGCTGTTCGAGCCGGCCTCAACGCTGAATACCGGCAACGTCGAAAACGAATTCACGAAAAAGAACCTTGCAGAAATCTAGCTTTTATCCTCACTGACTCCCTTAGCGGTTGCAGTCGGTACGCGGCGGGAGTTAAATAGACGCCAAAATGATCGGCGCAAAACTTGGGAATTATCGAATCCTCGAAAAGATTGGCGCCGGCGGGCAGGGAACAGTTTACAAAGCGACCGATTCCAAGCTGGGCCGGTCGGTAGTGATCAAGGTCTTGCCGCCGGAACTGACGGCCAAAGAAGCCAACCTCAAGCGATTCGAACGCGAAGCGCGACTCGCGTCCTCCCTCGATCATCCGAACATCTGCACGATTTTTGATCTCAACGACATTGATGGTGTCCACTTCATCGCGATGCAGTTCGTCGACGGCAAGAATGTCCGCCAGCTTGTCAACGGACGGCCGCTGGATTTGCGCAGTGCCCTATCGATCACGATTCAAGTCGCCGACGCGCTGACCGCTGCGCACGCGCGCGGCATCATTCATCGCGACATCAAGGCCGGCAACGTCATGGTCACTCCGGCGGGTCAGGCGAAAGTTCTCGATTTTGGATTGGCGAAGCTAATGGATGCCGAAGGCACAGGCCCCGGCGGGATTCATCACACCGACCTGACTGAAGTTGGCATTCCTTATGGCACCGCCACATACGCCGCGCCTGAGCAGGCGCGCGGCGAGCGTGTCGATGCGCGCGCCGATATCTTCTCGACGGGCGTGTTGCTTTACGAGATGCTGACCGGCATCTGGCCGTTTCAGGGAAAGACCAGCGTCGATGTGCGCCACGCGGTGCTGCATGAAGAGCCGCCGCAACTCGACGAGGCGCGACACGAAGCCGTGCCGCCGCGTCTGCAAGTGATTCTTGATCGGACGCTCGCAAAAAATCCGAAGGACCGTTATCAGAAAGTTAGCGAGCTGCGCGACGACTTGCGCGTCGTGCTACGCGAAGTTGATTCGGGAGTGACGCAGGGATTCGACCCCGTCACGCATGTCGCGCCGCGTCATCTTTCAGGCTCGGGTCGCATGGGGCGCGCACTCCGCTGGCTGCGGGGCGTAACGGGCGAGCGAACTTCGCAACCGCGCGGGTCCATGTCTGAGCACGCAACTCATGACACGCCGGCGACGAGCGCCGGCGATCACGAACGTAAGAGTCTGGCGATTCTCCCTTTCAAGAATCTAAGCAACGACCCGCAATCAAGCTTTTACGAATTCTCTTTGGCTGACGCGGTGATTACCGAACTTGCGCGGGTGCGAAGTCTGGTCGTGCGGCCATCCTCGGAAATCGTCAAGTACCAGGGCGTAGCGGTCGATCCACGCCATGCCGGGCGCGAGATGAGCGTCTCTGCGGTCTTGTCTGCGGGCTTTTTGCGTGCCGGCGATCGCATTCGCGTTACCGCACAACTGGTGGACGTGGCCTCAGGAGACTTGCTCTGGAGCGATCGCATCGACGCGGATGCCACCGACATCATCAGCGTGCAGGACACTATCACCCAGGAAATTTGCGACGGCTTGCGTCTTGAGCTGACCTCCGACGAGAAGGACAGGCTCGAAAAGCAGAAGACGGCCAACGCCGAGGCTTACGAAGAATATTTGCGCGGCCGCGCTTGTCTGGCCCAATTTGTTTACAAGACGGTGGCCCGCAAGGATGTCGATGAAGCGATCGAACACTTTGAGCGCGCGGCCTATCTCGACCCCTCATTTGCCCTCGCGCACAGCGGGCTGGGCAAAGCTTATGCTAATCGAGTGTTAAAGGCTTGCGGCGAAACCGGCGATTATGCCGCTGCCAAGGAAGCATTCGACAAAGCACTTGCGCTCGATCCGGGTCTGCTGGAAGCACGCCGGCACATGGTCATCATTCATTTGTCGCACGGCGAAAAGCGACGCGCGCGCGCGACAGCTGAGCAATTGGCTCGTGAGGCTCCGAACGATCCCGGTGTTCACTTTGCGCGGGGCGTAGTCGCGCGGCTTGATGGCAACTACGAGAAGGCATTGCGCTCTTTTGAACGCATGGCGCAGCTTAATCCTGCCGAGCGCGTTGTAGCCAGCTACAACCGGGCCCGCATTTACACGTATCAGGGTCGTTACGATGAAGCGCTGGCCGAACTGGATCAGGGCGCCGTCATCGAACCCGATCACCCGCTAATCAAGACTTTTCGCGCGCGCGCGCTTTATTATCACGGCGAGCCGGTCAAGGCCGCGGAAATTCTCGAACAGGTTCTGGAGCAGCACCCGCAACTCGACGGCATTCGTCCGATCTACGCGACGTTTTTGAGCGCCCTCGGCTGGCATGAAGAAGCGCGCGCGCAATTGACTGACGAAGTCAGAGCGACGGCGAACACCGACCACGACGTCGCGTACTGGCTGGCGTCTGCTTATGCCCTGGAAGGTGAACGCGCCGAAGCCTTGCAGTGGCTGCGCCGCGCGATCGAGCTGGGCAACGCCAACAAGGCATGGTTCGAACGCGATAAGAATTGGGATTCCCTCCGCGCCGATCCAGAGTTTCAAGCGATTGTCGGAGAGCTGTCAGAACCGGCTGGGGTAGCGGGGCACTAGCCCGACTGTCAGGGAGGGCTTAAGCGCGCTTCGCTCGCTATGCGGGCGGGGACGCCCGCGCTCCCAGCATCAACAATGAAAACTTTTGTCGTTGGCGACATTCACGGACGCTGCGCGCAGCTTCACAACCTGCTCGAAATGTTGCCTCGCGACGAGTCGGCAGACAAGCTCGTCTTTCTTGGCGACTTGATCGATCGCGGGCCAGACGTACCGGGTTGCGTCGAGCACGTACTCGATCTGTGCACTACGAACCCCGAACGCGTCCTCTGCCTGCGCGGAAATCACGAGCAGATGCTGCTGGATTTTCTGGACGGGGAGAGCACTATCTGGATGGAGACGGTCACCGGCGGCGAACACACGTTTGAGCAGTACACCGAAACACCGCTCCGTCTGCGCACGGACTCAGACTTTGACGCGGCGCGCGATCTAATTGCGGCCAGAATTCCCTCTGCCCATATAGATTTCTTTCGACGACTGCCGCTCTATCACGAAGACGACTTTGCCCTTTACGTTCACGCGGGATTAGAGAACGGCCGGCATCCGAGCGAAAGTTCGCCGCACGCTCTGCTGTGGACGCGCGACATGGATTTTTACAAACGCTATCGCGGCAAGCCATGCGTGTTCGGTCACACGCCCACCTCATTTCTACCTTTGCGCGGTCGTTTGGGCCGTCACGGCATTTATGTTTTTCACAGCTCGATTGGTATCGACACGGGCAACAACCTGCACGCGCCGCTCACTTGCCTGTCGCTTCCTGACTTCACCCTCTACCAGACATTCGCCGACGGCCATTCTGCGACTCATCGCATCACGTCGTTCATTCCGGGAAGTTTGAAGAAGATGCAGAGGAAGCCGGCAAGGAAAATGAATGGACAGGATTTGCACGATTAACAAAATGTGAGAAAACAGTAAAACAAGTGGTCTGATGTTGTCCCTGTCCTTTTCGAATCCTGTTAATCTTGTCAATCCTGTCTATTGGATCACTCGTAACGCAGACACTCGATCGGATCGAGCCGCGCAGCCTTGCGCGCGGGCCAGACGCCGAAGATCAAACCGATAGCAATGCTGACCGTCAATCCCGACGTAACAGCCCAGGTTGGAATTGACGCGGGCAGGCTGGGGACCAGGAGCATTATGAGTTTGCTGATGCCGACGGCCGCCACCACGCCGATGACTCCGCCCAGAAACGTCAGCGTCATCGCTTCAAACAAGAATTGGTTGGTAATATCTCGCCGCCGCGCGCCCAGTGCTTTGCGTATGCCGATCTCCGCGGTGCGCTCAGTAACACTCACCAGCATGATATTCATCACGCCGATCCCGCCAACCATCAAGCCCACCGACGAGATCGCAATGGCGATCATGCCGACCATGCCAAAGATGCTGTCGAACTGCGTGATGAAGGCGTCCGCCGTCTTTACGTCGAAGTTGTTCGGCTCAGAGAACTTCACGTTCCGGCGAGTGCGCAAAATTTCCTCGACCTGATTGACCGCCTCGCGCAACTGCCCCGACTTGGCACGCAATACAATCAAGAGGAACCGGCGACCGGGCGCAACCTGAAGTCCCGTGCGAAAAGGAACGAACACCGCATTATCCTCTTCGTTCTCGCCAAAGACTGTCGTCTGGCGCTTCGCCAGCACGCCGATGATCTCCCACGCATAGCCGCCCATCTTGACGCGCGTTCCGACGATGCCCTCCTCCTTGTCGGGAAAGAGGGCCTGCGCGGCGTTGATGCCAATCACCATCACATTGCGGCGGTTGAGGTCGTCCTGCTCAGAGATGAAGCGCCCTTCCCTCAGCGCCGCATTGCTGACGTCGGCGTGGTTGGCGGTGACGCCTTTCGTGTTGCCACGCCGGTAGGTCCGTTCGTTGATCTTGATCGTGTCGTCAAAGCCACAACCGCCACAGCCAATGTTCATGGATTCCAGCGCCACCGCTTCGACCGCTGCCGCCTGTTGCGCGATTGCCTCGCCGTCCTCTGGGGTCAGGGGCTTGCGCGCGCGCTCAGTCTGGTCGCGCTCACCAACCCGCGGACCCGTCGTCAAGTGGAAAGCGTAGATGTTGTTAGTGCCGTAATCCTCGACCATCCTGACGATGTTGGCTCGGAGACCAGTGAGAATCGAGGCGACGACGATGGCCACCAATACGCCAATGACGATCCCGAGCACCGTCAGCGCGCTGCGAAACTTGTGCGCCCGCACACTGTCGAGCGCCATCAGGAGCGTTTCGCGCGGGACGAATTTTGGTAGACGGAATTTCATCAATCTAAGAATTTGCCACGGAGGCACAGAGACACGGAGAAGAACAAACGGGGAAAAGCGAAGGGGTCTTCCTGTCTCATAAATCTCTGTGTCTCTGTGTCTCTGTGGCTTACGTCGTCTTAGTCAATGCAATGATCGGATCCAGGCGCGCCGCCTTGAATGCCGGATAGATGCCCGCGACCATCCCGACTGCGGTCGAAACGCCAAGCGCGAGCAGAATGTAGCCCGCGGTGATCGTCATGGTGATCGGCGTTAAGACTGTCACCACCCAGGCGATTCCGGCCGCGGCCAGCAGACCCAGCACGCCACCGAGGGCGCAGAGCATCGATGACTCGATGAGAAACTGCAAGAGCACCTGCTTGCGCCGCGCGCCGAGGGCTTTGCGCAAGCCGATTTCGAAAGTGCGCTCTGTCACCGAGACCAGCATGATGTTCATCACGACGATGCCTCCGACGACGAGTGCGATCAGGGTGATGGGTGTCACGACCAGGGCGATGGCGCCCGTGAACTGATCGATCTGGCTGCCCAGCGTTTCGGTATTGACCAGGCCAAAGTCATCTTCCTGGCTTCCGATCAGCTCGTGATAATTGCGCAGCGCACGGCGGGCGTCCTCGATGGTCAACTGGAATGTTTCGCGTTGTTTGCCCTTACCGTGAATTTGCAAATCGAGGTTGCGTCCGTAAATGCGCTGAAAGGCAGTCAGCGGGATGTAAACGTGTTTGTCAACCAACTCTCCGAAGATGGGACCGCGTCTTTCTTCAACGCCGATGACGCGCATCGGCAGACCGGCCACTTTGAAGTCTTTACCGATCGGGTCGATGTCCGGAAAGAACTTGTCCTTGATATCCGCGCCGAGCACGACGACCAGCTTGCTGTGCGAAACTTCTTCGGGTTGAATGAAACGACCGTCCGAAATGGTCTTGTCTTCGATCTCAGCCATGTTCGAGGTTACCCCCAGGATCAGACCGCCATAGAAAGTCTTGCCGTCCTGCTCGAACTTCGTTCCCCGCCCGGCTTCGGCGCCAACCGCCGTGCAGGTCTCGCAGTATTGCTGCAGCCATTCCATGTCCGCCCACTTCAGTTGCTTGTTGCGACGGTTCATGCGCTCTAAGTCTTCCTCAGACAACTCACCCTGGCTGACGATGCGCGCGATCATAAAGTGGTTCGTGCCCAGCAGCTTTGACACCTTCTCGACGACGTAGGTGTTCAGGCCCGAGATCGTCGCGCCCACGACCACCACCGAAGCCACGCCGATGATGATGCCGATTAGCGTCAGAAACGCCCGCAGCTTGTGCGCCAGGATCGATTGCAACGCGATCCGGGCGGCATCAACATAAAATGAATATAGATAACTCATGATCGGGCTAGCTCAGACTTGGCATACGACGAGCGGCTGCGAAAAGTTTGGGCAAGAACTACCCGGCGGAAGTTCCATTGAGAAGACGCGTAGAGAGGGTGTTTTATTAACGAAAGGCGGGCGAGGCCTCTCGGTCAAGCGGGGGCGAGCCACCCTTCCTAACCTGAGAGGTTTGCTGATTTGATAGGTTTCTTATTCCTTGAAAGCCTCTCAAACTTGATTTGTGCGTGAGGTGGAAAACCTCATGGTCAGGAAGGCGGGCTTGCCCCCGCTCATGCGGCTTACTCGCGATTCATCTAATTAACGAAGCCCTTCTTGATCAACCATTCGCGGACAACATTCTTCTTGTCGCGCTTCTGGCTATCAACTTCAAAGTTCAACTTGCGCATTTCGTCGGTCGAGATCGCGCCTTCGAGTTTGGACATGACTAACGCTAGCGGGTGGACTAACTCATGAGCACCACTGGGGTCTGGGGCTAAGTCCTCCACATCTCGCCGGATTACAAAGACGGCTTCATAGGGTGGGAAGTAGTGCTTGTCATCTTCAAGCTGCACGAGATCGAGTCCAGCGATGCGCCCGTCAGTCGAGTTGCCCGCAATCATATCGACTTTGTGAGTCGACAGCGCGGTGTAAGTCAGATCGAGAGACATGTCGCTAACACGCGCGAACTGTAAACCATAACTGCGCGAGAAACCGGGATACCCATCCTGGCGAGCCATGAAGTCATGACCAAACCCAGCGCGCCATTGCCGAGCATATTTCGCTCCGTCAGAAATCGTTTTCAGATTGAGTCGCCGCGCGTCTTCGCCGCGCACCAGAATCGCGAAGGTGTTTTCGAACCCAAGCGGGTCGCTCACCCAGAGATTAAGTTGGTCCGAGTATTCGCGCTGAACTTGATCGAAAACAGCTTTCGGATCTGTAATCGGCTGGTGATGAAGTATCGCCGTGAACGCAGTGCCCGTGTACTCAGGGTAGAGATCGATCTGGCCGCCGACCAGCGCGCTGTGCGCCAGGTTTCCTCCGAGATCAAAGCGGCGATCAACTTCCATGTGTTGAGCCTCCAACATCTGCGCGACAATTTCGGCGAGCAGGATTGACTCAGTAAAATCTTTTGAGCCGACCGTGACGTGGCCGCGGCTCGATGGTGAGTGTGAGCGCGGCCGCATCCTTTGCCAGACCGCGAACCCGATCAGGAGAATTCCCAGAGCCAGCGCGGCCCACGCTAATCTTCGCAGTAGTTTGTGGCTTGGAGTCCTCGGGCGATTGGTTGTCGTGTCGAATCGTTTTTCGATCGCACTGAAACCAAAATCAGCCGCCAAGGCCATCAGAGCGGAAGGCACGGCGCCCGCCAACAGCAGCCGATTATCATTCACTCGCAACCCGCGAAAAATGTATTCACCCAAGCCGCCCGCGCCAACTTCGGCCGCGATGATCGCGACGCCAATCGTGATCACGACCGCGACACGCACGCCGGTGAGGATCACACTCATCGCCAGCGGCAGCTCGACCTGGAAAAGCACTTGCCGGTCGGTCATGCCCATCGCGACGGCAGCTTCGCGCACCGATGCGTCGACCCCTAGAATACCCGTGACCGTGTTGCGAATGATTGGCAGCAGCGCGTAAAAGACCAGCGCGATGATGGCGGTGCGTGGACCGATGCCGCCGATGAACGGCAGCGGAATCAGAAAACCGAACAACGCCAGACTGGGAATCGTCTGCATCACGTTCGCGATACCCAGCACCGGTCCGCGCCACCGCTTTCGCCGTGTGATCAGAATTCCGAGCGGCAAGGCGATCATGATCGCAATCGCGATCGCGATGAAGACAAGCCACAAGTGCTCCGCGATGTGCGCGAGAACGTCGGCCCAGTTGGTTTTGAGAAATTCAAGCATCGGAGACTATCCGCAGATTACGCAGATTCCACAGATTAGAAAGAAACCAAATTTCGCCACAAAGAGGCACAAAAGTCACAAAACGAATCCATCAAAGGCAAAGAGCTGTCCCAGTTCCCAAGAGGTTTTCAATCGGGGCATTTTTCTCTTGTGAGCCTTTTGTGCTTTTTCGTGGCTATCCTTTCTGCGTAATCTGCGTAATCTGCGGACCAAATTCATTCCTTAACGTTTCCAAATAAGACCGCACGAGTTCATTCTCTGACTGTACAAATTCCTGCGGCGTGGCGAGTAGAATGATCTTACCCGCGGCCATCAGAGCGATGCGGTCCCCCAGCATCAGCGCCTCGCGCACGTCGTGCGTCACAAAGATCACCGTCTTCCCCAAACGCGATCTCAATTCGCCAAACTCCTTTTGTAATGACGAGCGGGTCAACGGATCCAGCGCCCCAAACGGCTCGTCCATCAAAAGCAGTGGCGGGTCGGCGGCCAGCGCACGCGCGACGCCCACGCGCTGTCGTTGTCCACCAGAGAGTTCGCGCGGATAGCGCCCGGCAAACTTTTCCGCGTCGAGCCCAACCAGTTGCAGCAGCTCGCGCACGCGCTGCTGTATGCGCGCTTCGTCCCAGCCTTCCAGACTCGGCACCACGGCTACGTTTTGCTCAACCGTGAAATGCGGAAACAGACCGGCTTCCTGAATTACGTAACCGGTGCGCCGCCGCAGACGGATCGCATCCCATTCGGTCGTCGGCTTCCCTTCTACCCAAACCTGACCCGCCGTCGGCATCAGCAGACGATTCACGAGCCGCAGCGTCGTCGTCTTGCCACAGCCCGACTCGCCCAGAAGCACAAGGGTCTCGCCCTGGCTGACTGAGAGATTCAGCTGATCGATGATCGGAGCGCCGCCGTTGACGGCGTAGCTCACACTTCGGAATTCAACCAGCGGACCGTTTGTTTGGATTGAGGTTGACATCGCGAGCGGATGTCCCGGGTGTTGAATGAAGCACGGACTGACGCGCCCGCCCTTCTGGTGATACCTGGAATCGTTTTGAAGCTCAGTTGGTCGCGTCAGTGACTTCGGTCAGCTTTGTCACCTTGATCGTGTCGCCATTCAGGGTGCCTTCGACCGAAACCTTCACGCCATTCTTGATCTTCGTGTTCTTCAAGACGGCGGCAGCGAGGTCGTTGCCTTTTTCATCGAGTTTGTAGAGTTTGTTGTCCGTAGCATAAACCGCATAGCCGCTCTTTTCACAGCCATCCATCAGCGCGCAACTCGTCGAATGGTTCTTGGCGCGTGCGCCAATGTCTTTGGCGGATTCGGCGCAGGCATTGTCCATCAAATTGCCGGTAATCGTGACCGTCTTGTCCTGGGCGAACAACACTCCGGCCATCAATACTACAGTCGTTAAAGCAAGAACTTTGCGAATCATCTTTTTCGGTCTCCTTAGTTTTTGAGAGCTTTGCTGGGGAGTGCGAATAGTATCACGGCGCGAAATGATTCAACCAGCTCTGTGTGGAGGGCAGCGCGGGGCACTAGCCCGACCGTTAGGGAGGGCTCATTCTCAGTACGCAATACGAGCCCTTGCACCCTACTTCAGTGTTTTCTGCCTTCTGCTTCCTGCCTACTGCCTTCTGCCTTCTCCGGTCGCATGTGCGGAAACAGGATCACATCCCGGATCGAATGCTTGTTCGCGAGCAGCATCACCAGCCGATCGATGCCGATGCCAATTCCTGCCGCCGGCGGCATGCCATACGACAGCGCGCGAATGTAATCCTCGTCCATGACCATCGCTTCTTCATCGCCACGCTCGCGCCGGACGCCTTGATCTTTGAAGCGCTGGTACTGCTCCTCCGGGTCGTTGAGTTCAGAGAAGCCGTTAGCCGACTCAAGTCCAGCAACGAAGTATTCGAAGCGTTCAGCGACGGAGGGATCCGTCGGCGAAGCCTTGGAAAGCGGCGAGACTGGCTTTGGAAAATCAGTAATGAACGTCGGCTGAATCAAATGCGGCTCAGCAAGCTCTTCGAACAGCTCGACAACCCGCCCGGCGCTCTCGTCCGGATCGACTTTGCGATCGCCATAACGAGCTATCGCCTCTTTCATTCCGATCCGCTGAAACGGTTGGGAGAAATCAACCTCGTGTTCGCCATAACGAACGTGCGTATGACCAAGCGCGACGTATACCACCGAACGCAGAAGCTCTTCGCACAGATCCATCATCTGATTCACGTCGGAATAAGCCATGTAGAATTCCAGCATCGTGAATTCAGGATTATGCTTGGTCGAAATGCCTTCGTTGCGAAAGTTCCGATTCAGCTCATAGACCTTTTCAAAGCCGCCGACCACCAGACGCTTCAGATAAAGTTCCGGCGCGATACGGGCGAAGAGATCGATGTCGAGCGCGTTGTGATGCGTCTTGAAGGGCCGCGCGGCGGCGCCGGTGGCGAGCGACGTCAGCATCGGCGTTTCGACCTCAACAAAGTCGCGGTCGTCCAGGAATCGCCGAATCTCGCGCACGACTTTCGAGCGCAGCTCGAACACTTCGCGCGGCGGAAGATCGTTCGGGTCGCGCGCCTCTAATTTCAAAGAACCCGCAATCAGATCGGCATAGCGTTGCCGCTGGCGAATCTCGGGATCGTTTATGCCGTGCATCTTGTCCGGCATCGGCAGCAAGGCTTTTGCCAGAAACTGCAACTTCTCAACATGCACTGACAACTCGCCGGTTTTGGTCACGAACAAATAGCCGGTGACGCCTATGAAGTCGCCGTGATCGAGCAGACCGAAAAGTTCCCAACCATCGACGGTGTTCGACAAACTTAAGTTTGTCGTACTGGTGACATCGTTGCGCACGCCGACCACGTCTTGCCGGCGCACATAAATCTGCAGACGCGACGTGCCGTCCGAAAGATGCACGAACGCGGCCTTTCCCATCACGCGGGGCGGCGCGGCGATGCGTCCCGCCAGAGCCACGCGCACCTTCTTCAGTTCGATATTCGCGGACTCGAGCGCGTCCGCAGACGGCTTCTCGCCTTCATTCACTTGCGGCTCGAATTTCCGAAACGCCTCAACAATCGAAGTGATCGTGTCTTCACCGGCCGTAGTCTCAGTGACGTTGCTGCGCTCAAACTTGTTTGGATAGACATTGCCAACCAGCTCACGCAAAGCGTCCAGATGCTCGTGCCGCGCGCGCGTCTGATCGTTCTCTTCGATGAAAGGGACAGTCATAAGATTGTCGTAGATAGTAAACCGCGAATCGTAAATAGGCCAAAGCTCTCGCGAAGTGGTTTGCACGCCGAACTGGTTCTGGTAACATCGCTGCCATGTCTGCTGCCCTTGAAGAAATCACTGAGAAGGCCCGGGCGCTTTCTCGTCAAGAGAGATTGGCGCTTGCTAATCGCCTGTTAAGTGGCGACCAGGAAAGCGATGTTTCCGAGATCGAAGCCGCGTGGGAGGAAGAAATTCTCGCGCGGATTCAGGCGATTGATGATGGCACAGCCGTCGGTATCCCCTACGAGGAAGTAATCCGCGCTTCGCGAAATCGCCGTGCGAAATGAAGATCTTTTTCCTGGACGAAGCCGCTCGCGAATTCTCAGCTGCCGTGGCCTACTACGACGGCCAGGAGCCCGGTCTCGGACAGCGATTCGAAGAGGAGATTGATCGGGCACTGGTCTGGCTTGGTCAAAATCCCCACGTTTGTCCGTTAAGGCGCGGCGTCTTTCGCCGCATGAACCTTCACATCTTTCCGTACTATATTCCCTATGTTATTCGTGAATCGACTTTGTGGGTTGTCGCTATCGCTTACGGCGGCCGCAAACCTGAATACTGGATCAGAAGGACCAACAACCTTTAGTTAAGTTTGCGAGATGAAGAACAAGGTCCTTTCTCTGGATCAGCTTTTGAAAGAACGTGCGCGATTGCGCGATGCGCGGCAGACGCTCGTTTTCACAAATGGCGTCTTTGATATTTTGCACGTTGGACACGTGCGTTATCTGGAAGCAGCGCGGGCGCTGGGCGATGCGCTGGTCGTAGCCATCAACAGTGACGCGTCTGTGCGCGCGTTGAAAGGCGCGGGCCGGCCGTTGATTAATGAGGGCGAGCGCGCTGAGATTCTTGCGGCGTTGCGCTCAGTAAACTATGTAACGATCTTTGATGACGTTTCACCGCGATCACTAATCGCAAATTTGCTGCCCGACGTCTTGGTGAAAGGCGGCGACTACAGCTTAGACGAAATTCACGGTCGCGAAGAGGTCAAAGCCGCCGGGGGACGCGTGGTGAGTTTGCCATTCGTCGAAGGCGTCTCCAGCAGCGACATAATCGAGCGAATGAAACTAAGTAATCAGTGATAAGCGAACACCGAGTAGAGTCCGCGCAGCGGACGGCCGACAATAGCCCAGCGATTTATCGCTGGGAAAGAATCATTAAAAGGATTTTCAAGTCCGCGGAGCGGACGACAGAGAGATTGGTACAGAACCGCGCGCGGTAGCGAGCGGATGCAAGCATCCAACTTGACCATAGAATCCGGTCACTACCGCTCCCGGTTCTGTAACATCTGTCGCCCGCTCCGCGGGCTTGGGTTCTTTTCTCGTCGTTGACCCAGCACTAAAGTGCTGGGCTATTCTCGGTCGTCCGCATTGCGGACTCGGTCTAGCCGGCGCTAGCTCGTTATGAGTACTACCACTGAAACAACATCGATTTTGCAAACCACGCTGACGTCAGTCATCGACAGCGCAGAGTGTCGGCGCGTCACGGACGAAATCAAACGCGGTGCGCGCATGATTTCGATCAGCGGACTAGTCGCCGGTCCGGCGAAAGCGCTCGTGCTGACCGCGTTGCAACGCGAAACCGGGAAGCAATTTGCCGTAGTCACACAGGCGCAACGCGACCTCGAATCATGGGAGCGCGACCTTGGTTTCTGGTACTGCACGCTGCACGGCGTGGACGAATGCGAAAGCACAATCGCAGTGCTGCCGGCGTCAGAAACCGATCCTTATGCCGGCGTTTCGCCACACGCCGAGACGTTGGAGAAGAGGGCGCTCGCGCTGTGGCGTCTGGCGCGACGACGACAAAGTTTTGTTTTGCTTACCTCGCGAGCGATGGCCCGACGCACGCCTGGGCCGCAGGAAATCTTGCGCCTGGGCGCAGTCATCGGGCGTGACGAAGACCATTCGCCCGAAGAGTTGGTGGAAAAGCTGCTCGCGTGTGGGTATGTGCGCGAAGATCCGGTGCGTGGCGTCGGTGAGTTCTCGATCCGGGGCGGCATTCTGGATGTCTGGCCGCCGGGCACGGACACACCCGCGCGCATAGAATTTTTTGGAGACACGGTTGATTCGATTCGCAGCTTCGATCAGGAAACTCAACTATCGACTGCTCAATTAGCCGAACTCGAGATTGCGCCGATGCGTGAGTTTGCGGTAACCGCGCGCGATTTTCGCGAGTGGTCAACGAAAGCTCGCGAGCGCTGGCACGATGAACGCTTTGCGCGCTCGCTTCATGACCGAACGGTTTGCGCCGATGAAGGCGAAAGCTTTCCTGGTTGGGAGTGGCTGCTACCGCTGGTGCGCGAGAATTCCGCGAGCGCTCTTGATTATTTCAAGGCCACGGTGCTGGTCATCGACGAGCCCGCGACAATCGAGAGCTACCTGGCGGGCGCGTTTCAAACTTTGGCAGAGCGCTATGCGGAGACCGACGCCGCGGACGATCTCGGAATAGCACCGCACGAACTCTATCTCACCGCCGAAGAACTGCACGCCCGGATTGATGCCCTACCGCGAATTGAATTGCGCGCGCTTGGGCGCACCGCGGCGAAGATCGACGAAGAAATTGCGCTGGAAGCTGAAGAGCCAAAAGTCCTAGTTGGCAAGGAGCGCGCCAAGAAGAGGCCGTTGTTTTTGTTTCCGAGTAGCGCAAATTGGCAATTTGCGCCACAAGAAGTCGAATGGAAGTCGCATTCGGCGATGCGCTATCACGGGCGTCTGCCGGATCTGGCGCGTGATGTGATCGCGCGGCACGCGGACCCGACCGCGACTACGTTGTTTGTGATGCCGAGTTCAGGCACGGCTGAACGCGTCGCCGAAATTTTGCGCGAATATGAGGCGAACGTGCGTCTGACAACCGCAACCGAACTATCAGCCGAACAAGCCCCCGTCGATGCGTTGGTTACATCTGGCCGGCTTTCGGGTGGTTTCGAGTTGCCTTCGGCGCATTTGGTCATTCATGTCGAAAGCGATCTCTTTGACGATGCCGCCGACGTTGCACTGGAACGTCGTGGCGCTTCGATCCAGAAACAGAAAGCCGAGACCAAGCGAAAACGCACGCGGGCCGCAGCGTTCCTTTCCGACTTTCGCGATTTGAAAGTCGGCGACTTCGTCGTACACATCGATCACGGCATCGGGCGATTTGGCGGTCTGGTCACGCTCGATCTGGGAACAGCCCGCGGCGAGTTCATGCTGCTGTTCTATGCCGAGGAAGCGAAGCTCTACGTTCCGGTCGAGCGGCTCGATCTGGTGCAGCGTTATTCCAGCGCGGAAGGTCATCAGCCGACGCTCGAACGTCTGGGCGGGATTGGCTGGCAGAAGACGAAAGCGAAAGCCAAGCGCGCGATGCGCGACATGGCTGACGAGTTATTGCGGCTTTATGCCGAGCGGAAGCTGGTGCCCGGCCACGCGTTTGCGCCGGACGCGCCGTGGCAACGCGAGTTCGAAGAAGGATTTGAATACTCGCTCACTCCCGATCAGGAAACCGCGATCGAAGATGTGAAGAAGGACATGGAAACAGCGACGCCGATGGATCGTCTGCTGTGCGGCGACGTTGGTTACGGCAAGACGGAAGTCGCAATGCGCGCGGCATTCAAAGCCGTGATGGACGGAAAGCAAGCCGCCATCCTGACGCCGACGACGGTGCTCGCTTATCAGCACTTCGATACTTTCCGCCAGCGGTTCGCGCCGTTTCCGGTGAAGATTGAATTGCTGTCGCGCTTTCGTTCGACGAAAGAGCAAAAGGAAGTGGTCAAGCGCGTCGAAGGCGGCGAAGTCGACGTAGTGATCGGTACGCATCGAATGCTTTCAAAGGACGTCGCTTTTCGCGATCTGGGACTGGTTGTCGTTGATGAGGAACAGCGGTTCGGAGTGGCTCACAAAGAACGTCTGAAGCAATTGAAGAAGAGGGTTGACGTGCTGACGCTTTCGGCGACGCCGATTCCGCGCACGCTGAACATGTCCTTGAGCGGATTGCGCGACATGTCTCTGATCGAAACGCCGCCCAGTGATCGTTTGGCGATTCAGACTCAGGTCGTACAGTCATCCGATTCGGTTATCAAGTCCGCGATCGAACTTGAATTGTCACGCGGTGGCCAGGTCTTTTTCATACACAATCGCGTCGAATCGATCGAAACGATCGCGGCGCTGGTCAAGCGTCTGGTGCCGACGTGCCGCATGGCCGTCGGCCACGGCCAGATGAACGAGAAAGAGATGGAGCGCGTCATGCTTGATTTCATTGCCTACAAGTACGACGTCCTGGTCGCCACCACAATCATCGAGAACGGAATAGACATCCCACGCGCCAACACCATCATCATAAATCGCGCCGACAATTACGGTCTTTCTCAGCTTTATCAATTGCGCGGACGCGTGGGGCGATCGAGTCGACGGGCTTACGCTTACCTGCTGATTCCGACGGAGCAGGAGTTGTCGCCAATCGCGCGCCGGCGGCTGGCGGCGATCCGTGAGTTCTCCGATCTCGGCGCGGGCTTCAGAATTGCCGCTCTGGATTTGGAGTTGCGCGGCGCGGGAAATCTTCTCGGCGGCCAACAGTCGGGTCACATGGACGCGCTCGGTTTTGATCTTTACACGCAGATGCTCGAGCGTACCGTCGCCGAGTTGCGCGGCGAGCAGGTCGAGGACGAAACCAGCGTGTCGATCAATCTCGGCGCCAATGTCGCGATTCCGGAAAGCTATATCGCCGACATGGGCCAGCGCCTGCGAACTTATAAAAGGGTTTCGTCGGCCCGCGATGACGAAGCGCTCGCCGCTATAGCTGCTGAGACCGAAGACCGTTATGGCCGGATTCCCGAACCGGTCGAGAATCTATTTGCTTATGCGCGCCTGCGGCAAACAGCAGAGGGCGTTGGCGTCATTTCGATTGATCGAACTCGGGACGGAATGGCCATCAAGATGGTTGAAAAAGCCCGCGTGGCGCCGGAAAAATTGATGGCGCTGGTGTCCGAGCGATCGGGTGCAAGTTTCACGCCCAGCGGGGTTTTGCGGATGGAGCTTGATGAAGATGAGCAGGATCACGCGCTGGAAGTCGCTCGCCGCGTGTTGCTGCAAATCCAAAGTAGCGGTTAGAATCAGCGTTATCAAACAGCACCGTAGGTGCGAGATGTTTATAGGTCTGACCCTTTTTGTTTGGCCTCAGCTCCTTTAGGAGCGCAATAGATATGTCGCTCCTAAAAGGAGCTTGAATCAGAAAACATTCGGTTTCTATAGACATCACGCTCCTACGGAGCTTTAGCCAAGGAGTTACCAATCCGTGAAATTCAAATTAGTTATTACCGCGCTGGTTGCAATGGTCGCTTGCCTCTGCTTGCCTTCACTGGCCCGCGCCCAGGAAGGCGAACCGGTCGTCGTCGACGAAGTGATCGCGCAGGTGAACGATGGCGTGGTCACCCTGTCGCAGCTCAAGCGCGAAATGAAAGAGCGCGTCGACACGTTGAAGCAGAGTGGAATGACTGAGCAGCAGGCCAACGCTGAAGTCCAGGCGCACAAGGCCGATCTGATCTCGATACTGATCAGCGAACAGTTGCTGCTGCAAAAAGGCAAAGAGCTTGACCTCACGGAAAAGGTGGAAGCCGAAGTCAACCGCCGCATGCTGGAAACTGCCAAAGAGAATGGCATCACCACCATGGATAAGCTGTGCGAGGCGATGACGCAAGCAGGATTGAGTTGCGACGAAGTGCGCCGCACGCTCCGCGCGGAAATCATGAAGCAGGCGGTGTTCGAGGGCGAAGTCGATTCGAAACTTTTCTATGGTTTCAAACCGGAAGAAGTTCGCGCTTACTTTGACGCGCACAAGGATAAGTTTCTAAAGCCCGAGACCGTCGAACTCTCTGAGATATTTCTGAGTCTCGCTGGTAAGCCTGAAGCAGACGTGAAAGCGCGCGCCCTTCAACTGGTTGACCAGGCACGCAAAGGCGCTGATTTCTGCACGCTCGCGACCGCCTACACCGACCGGCCGGCGACCGGCGGCAAGAAGCCATGCAAGGTTGGGCTATTTCAGATCGTGGACCTACGCCAGGATCTCGCAACCGCAGTCAAGAACGTACCAGCCGGCGGAGTCAGCGAACCGCTGAAATCGGACGAGGGTTATCAAATCTTGCGTGTCGATAAGCGCGAGGCAGGAAGCAATACTCCGACCTTTAACGATAACAACGTGCGTCTCGCGATGACCAGCGAACGTTCGCCAAAAGCTCATGAAGCTTATGTGCAGAAGCTGCGCGATGAGGCGTTCATCAAAGTTGCCAAAGACTACCGCGAATCGGTTCAGCCATTGTTAAAGGTCAAGCAGGATTTCCTCGTCGAACGAACCGGCGATGGCTCAACCCCCAAACCGGAAAAAAAGAAGGGCAAGCTGTTTGGGATTTTCCCGAAGCCCTGAAGTAAAGCCGCAAAGAGCTAAGGGCGAAGAGCAAAGCGACTTGGGTCTCTGCGATTCGCCCTAATGCGTCTTGATCCTCTACTCGAAACTAAGCCAACCACGCCCTCGTCGCGTTGCAGCGCGACAACGGTTTTTCACGGCAAGCCTGATGCTGGCGACGTTTCTCTGTTTGCCTGCGGCCCCTCCAACACAATCAACGGCCAGTCAGTCACCCGGTGTCGCTCGTCAAGAGAGCAGCAGTCTCGCGCAACAAAACGTCAACCGCACGCCGCTGAAGCTACCGCTGCGCGATCCGAAGGTCGTGGTGAAGAAAGCCCAACGACGGTTGCTGCTGTTTTCCGAGGGCAAGCTCGTGCGCACTTATCGGATCGGGCTGGGCTTGAGCCCAGTCGGCGACAAAGTGCGCGCCGGCGATCGGCGCACGCCGGAAGGTGAGTTCTACATCTTCACCAAAAACTCGAAGAGTCAGTTCTATCTGTCGCTCGGCTTGAGCTACCCGAACGCTACGCATGCTAAGCGAGGTTTGCGCGACGGCTTGATCACCCGCGCGCAGTACGACGCGATCATGCGCGCATTGCGGGCAAAAAAACCGCCGCCGCAAAATACAAATCTAGGCGGCGACATCTACATTCACGGCAACGGCGCGCAGAGCGATTGGACATGGGGCTGTGTGGCGTTGGAGAATGAGGACATTCGCGAGCTGTTCGATGCAGTGAGCGTCGGAACGCCTGTCGTAATTGAACCCTAATGCGGTAACATCTGATCGAAGCTTATGAGTCAGAATCTTATAATCAAGCTAAACCAGACGGAAATGAAGCGCTTGAGTCGGCTGGCTCTGCGCTACGGTTTATCGTTACCTGAATTTGCCCGCAAGATCCTCGCTGAACTGGATGAAGCTTTTCCTCAAGAGTCATTCGGGGATTACAAGGACGCTGAAGGCCTTAAGGCATCCTTCGAACGCGCTCTTGGCGATTGGCGTGCTGGCCGTATACAGACCCGGCTATGAAGATTGTCTACGCTAAAGGAGTTCGCGAAGGAATTTAAGAAGCTCCCTGTTAGTGTGCAGCGCCTGTATCGCAAGCAGGAAGATATCTTCAAAGTAAACTGGCGCGACCCACGGCTCAAGGTCAAGAAGTTGAAGGATCATCCCCTGCCATTTTCGTTCCGAATTACGCGGTCCTACCGCGTCCTCTTTGTTTTCGTCGATTCAGATGTGGCGTTGTTTGCCACTATTGGCCGCAAAGATGTTTACGATTAGGAGTGGGGATTGAAGTGACATTGATCAAGCCATTCAAGATCCGCGACATCGAAATCAATCCGCCGTTGATTCTCTCGCCGATGGCGGGCGTGACTGACGTTTCTTTCCGGCGCTTGCTGAAGCGGCGCGGCGGCATTGGGCTGACCGTGTCCGAATTCATCTCAGTCGAAGGCCTGACGCGCAACAACCCGAAATCGAAACGACAGATGCGTTTTTATGAAGACGAGCGACCGTTCGCGGTGCAAGTTTTCGGTGGGCAGGCTGAGCGGATGCGCATGGCCGCGGAGATGGCTGAAGAGGTAGGAGCGGATATCCTGGATGTGAACTGCGGCTGTCCCGCGCCCAAGGTTGTGAAGCACGGCGGCGGCTCGGGGCTGCTGCGCGATCTGCCGCGCCTCGAGACGATTCTGAAAGAGATCAAGAAAGCGATTAAGATTCCCCTGACGATCAAGATCCGCGCGGGTTATTCAGACAGCACCATCAACGCTGTTGAGACGGCAAAGCTGGCCGAGGCTTGCGGCGTTGAGCACATCGCCCTGCATGGCCGCACGAAAGAGCAAGGCTATCGCGGCCTGGCTAATTGGGATCTGGTGCGCGCGATCAAAGAAAACGTGAGCGTGCCGGTTTCAGGCAGCGGCGATGTCGCGACAATCGAGCAGGCGCTCGATCGATTCAAAGAAACCGGCTGCGACGGCGTCTTGATTGGTCGCGGTGCGATGCAGAACCCATGGATCTTTCGCCAGATTGACGAAACGATCGCCGGTCGCGATGTGTTTCAACCAACGCTGGATGACAAGCGTGCGGTGCTGCTTGAATATTTTGACATGTTGCGCGAAGACATGCCGGAGCTGGCCGCGATCGGTCGTATGAAACAACTGGCCGGACAGTTCACGCGCGGATTGAAGGGCGGTGCACTGTTCCGCACGGCGCTTTACCACTCGCATTCGGTGACGGAGATCCTGGATCGCATTTCCGAATACTTCGAAGCGATCTCTACCGGCCAACAGTACTTTGGCGAAGCCGGCCGACCAGTGATCGAAGCGCCTACGCTGGATTCGTGCGAAGCGGCGGCTGTCTCAACTTGAACTCGAACAATTTCCCTTACATTTTTTCCAACGGAGGCCATCAAATGAAACGCATCACAGTTCCAGCAGTTCTTATTTTTCTGCTCGCGGCCAGCGTCGCCGCGGCCGCGCAACCGGCGCATCAATCGCAACCCGCGACCACGACCGCGCCCACAACTCAGGAGACGGCGTCGCGCGATGCTACCAGAGAAAAGTTGCGCACCGTGCTCAATTCCGAGGGCCCGAAGGTCAATATCGCTTTTAAGCAGAGCGACAAGAACCCTTACAACTTTGTCGGCATCATGAGCACGGGCCTGACGAATGCAGACAGCTTTGAAGTGGTTGTTTCGGTAAGCGCCCAGGACACGATTCACTTTCGCGTCTACCCGCATTACAAGGGAGCCTATCTCAACCTCGACAAGGCCTCGAACAGCCCGGGGCTGATGCGCCAAATGCTCCGGTTCGGTGACAAGAATTTTCTCTATTGGGGCGCCGACGACACGTTTGATATCTTTGCCGGCTATAATTTCACGCTTGAGTCAGGCTTTCCTGAAGCGTCGATTAGAATCGTATTGAACAGCATCAAGAACCTGGATCAATACGTCGGTGAGATGAAGGGCTCGATCGATTAGCCGACGGTCAGGGCGGGGTAGTTGGTAGCGGCGTCGGTGACCGCTGCATCGTAGTAGCCGGCGTTGGACTCGCGGGAATCGGCGTTGGTGATCGTTGGGTACCAGCGGCCGGCCTTGGGCGGAGCGGCTTCTCTGGGCGCGGCGTCGTATCGATGGCTATTGCCGGCGTGGCACCGGTGGGCGCGCCGGTATTCAAATCCTTCGGTGGCGGGTAACCCTTACCGCTCAACGACGCGATCTCAATAACAATCTCCTTTTGATTACGTAGTTTCTGCTGTCGTTCAGCCTCGGCTTCTCTTTCTGCCAAAATGGCTCTCCGATCCGCTGAATTCTGATTCGCAATTACCGTCTGTTTTGGCGTTGGCCGCTTCTTTGGGTGTGCGGACATTGCGTCCAACGCGTCCCTAGCTCGCGTCTTTTCATCTTCACTCAAGCGATCAAAGCTCGCGCCATTCTTATCGAACACCGCGCGGAGATTTTCTTCAGTGTTCGTTTTTTTGTTGTAAACGTCGCGATAGATGTGCAGCATGCCGTCTTCAATCACGATCGTTTCATAACGCAACTCGACCGGAACTATCTTTCCCAACTTGACGACCTGCGTTCTCGTTCTCTTTCTTAGAAACTCCGCCATCGCCTCTTCCTTTAGTTCCGTGTTTGTGGCCTCGGCCAGGACCTTCGCGAAATCTTTAACCTCATCGTTCGTCAAGCCAACGCAACCGTGTGAAGCGAACGTGCCGATCTTCCACAGCTCCTTGCCCCCGTGGATTAGGTTTGCGCCGCCGATGGGAATCTTGATTGGTCCAAGCGGATTTCCTTTGGCGCCCGCCGGCACCACCAGCCCCGGACTGGACGCCCAGGATTCATTCGGCTGGGTCCAGGTTGGATTGAAAATGATCATCTCTGCTTTGCGGAAACCTGTAGGCAAAGGGAACTGTTGATAGCCGATGCCGATCTTGTACGACTTCATCAGCGTGCCTTCGTGAAAAACGTCCATGCGAAACGCGGGAATGTTGACGACGATCCGCGTGTCTTTGGGCACGGCGTTGGGGCCCGGCAAAGGCGTCGGTTCCGGCGCTGGGACAGCAGCGGTCTCTGCAGCGCTCGGTGAAGGACTTGCGTTTGGAGTGGGATTCGTTGATGCGCTTGGCGGCTCTGCACCGGCGCGACAACCGGAAAGGGCCAGGACCAGCGCAAACACGACGATTGCGGTTCGATAGTTTCTCTTCATTCTGGGGGAATTAGACTCGCCGCGACATCCTCGTGACACGCTGCTGACCACGATGAACTCTTGTGTCTAGCCACAGCTTTTCATCTAACGTCGCTGGCCGACAATATATCGTGGCGGTCCAAACCTCAAGCGGGTCGCCGGCTTTCTAGCGGAAAAACCTCGACAGATGTACACAATTCGGTAATAATTGCGCCTCGCGTTCGCAAGTCTCTCCCAGAAGCAGTCTAAGCAAGCTAATCGTGTTCCGAGTATCAGCATGATTGCTGGAGGAACGAATGGCCGAAGCAGCAGCTAACGAGCAAAACCAAAGCACCGGATTCATTCGCGGTCTGGGCCTGCTTGATTCGACTATGATCGTGGGCCGGCTCGGTGATCGGGTCCGGCATTTTCCCGCCTTCGTTCTCGGGTTTCGTCAGAGTCCAACGGGCTTTTTCAATTACTGAGGAATAGCAGACCCCGCGATGTCGATCAAAACATACCTCTTTATCGCCCTCGGAGCGTTCGGCGTTTTCTATCTGGCAATGTGGATTTCCGCCATTCGCAAACAAACTGGCGGCGAATCGATCGTCCCAACCGCATTCGGTACGGCCACCGGGTTTGTGACGAATTTTTTTGATACGCTCGGTATCGGATCGTTCGCCACGACTACGGCGATCTTTCGCTTTTGGAAGCTGGTCAGGGACGAGGTCATTCCTGGCACCCTAAACGTAGGTCACACGTTGCCGACGATTGCCCAGGCGTTTATCTACATCGCCATCGTGAACGTCGACATGAAAACATTGCTATTGCTGATCGCTGCATCCGTTCTTGGGACGTGGCTCGGTGCCGGAGTCGTCGCGAGTTGGCCGCGTCGGTACGTCCAGATCGGAATGGGTTTCGCGCTGCTCGTGGCCGCGGCTCTTACGCTGATGACTGTATTAAACGTGTCGGCTAAGCCTGGAGTCGCGCTCGAATTGACGGGGACCAAGTTGGTGCTCGGCATCGTCGGCAATTTCACACTCGGGGCGCTGATGTCGCTTGGGATCGGACTATACGGCCCTTGTCTGATCATGATTAGCTTGCTCGGGATGAACCCGACCGCTGCGTTCCCGATCATGATGGGATCGTGCGCATTCTTGATGCCGGTAGGAAGCGCGAAATTCGTTCGCAAAGGCAGTTACAACGCACGGGCTGCGATTGGTCTGGCGATCGGCGGAATCCCGGCGGTGCTCGTCGCGGCATACATAGTGAAAAGCCTGCCGCTTTATTACGTGCGCTGGCTGGTAATCGTCGTTGTCGTTTACGCCGCGTTAACGATGTTGTGGTCTGCGGCGAACGAAAAAAAAGGGGCGAGCAAGCGAAAGGCATAAACTTTCCGGGGCCCAGCGCCCGATTGTGGCATCGGGATGTCGTGCTCATCTCAGCTTGCGATCAATCTTTAATGTTCGACAAACTTTCAGTTTGTCGAGTGCCGGAAAAGACATTGAGTTAACTTAAACACGAGCGACAAACTGAAGTTTGTCGAACTCCAGTGGAGGTCACTAAATGGCTAGTCAACTCTTTAGAACAAAACCGCTCAGCATGCTGCTCGACGAGATGAAGGGCGAGAACCGTCTGCGCCGCATCCTTGGTCCAGTGCAACTGACGGCCCTCGGTGTCGGCGCAATCATCGGCACCGGCATCTTCATCCTAACCGGCGTAGCCGCGCACGACCGCACCGGCCCCGCGCTGATGCTCTCGTTCGTGATGGCGGGACTCGCCTGTGTGTTCGCGGCGCTCTGTTACGCAGAGTTTGCTTCGATGGTGCCGGTGGCGGGTTCGGCTTACACCTACGCGTACGCGACTCTCGGTGAACTCTTCGCCTGGATTATCGGCTGGGACTTGATCCTCGAATACGCAGTCGGATCCGCCACAGTGGCGCACGGATGGTCGGCGCACTTTCAGGAATTCATTCCCATATTTCACGAGGGCCTTTCCTGGATACCCGCCCAGCTGCCCGAGCATTTTCGGACGGCACCCATCAATTATTGCGTGAGCGTCGGTGCGAAATGTCCTCATACGGGATTTGTCGCTACCGGATCGTATTTCGATCTGTCCGCGGTGCTGATCACGTTCCTTCTCACTATTGTCCTCGTCAAGGGCATCAAAGAGAGCGCTTCCTTCAACGCGGTGATGGTCGGCGTCAAGCTCGTAATCGTGCTGATGGTGATCGGCATCGGCGGCTACTTAATCATTACTGTTTTTGGTACCACTAACTGGCATCCATTTGCGCCGTTCGGCTACACCGGCGTCAGCTTTTTCGGCCACACAATTTTGGGCCAGACCGCGAAAGGCGGTGAACCGTTAGGCATGTTCGCCGGCGCGGCCATCATCTTTTTTGCCTACATCGGATTTGATTCAGTCTCAGTTCACTCAGAAGAAGCGCGCGCGCCGGCCAAGGATGTGCCGATCGGCATCATCGCCAGCTTGATCATTTGTACCATCCTCTACATTCTCGTCGCCGGCGTGCTGACGGGAATGGTTCCTTCCAAGGACATTAATATCGACGCGCCCGTCGTGGACGCGTTCAGGCGAGCTGGCTTGACCTGGATGCAGTATCTCGTGGCCGCCGGCGCAATGACCGGAATTACTTCGGTGCTGCTGGTAATGATGCTCAGCCAGCCGCGCGTGATGCTGGCGCTGGCGCGCGATGGACTGGTGCCAAAAGCTTTCTTCGGCGACATTCACCCGAAGTTTCGCACGCCCTGGAAGTCAACGATCCTGACGGGCCTGTTCGTGGCCTCGATGGCGGGATTTATACCGCTGAGTATTCTGGCAGAGATGACCAGCATCGGCACTCTGTTCGCCTTCGTGATTGTCTGCGGCGCAGTGCTGGTCATGCGGCGGACGAATCCCAATGCCAAGCGACCCTTCCGCGCGCCACTGGTTCCGCTGGTCCCGATCCTCGGTATTCTGACGTGCTTGCTGTTGATGTTTTCTCTGCCGGCAGAAAACTGGTATCGGCTAATCATCTGGCTGGTCATTGGCTTTAACATCTACTTTGGCTATGGTCGCTATCGCAGCGTTATGACTGTGGAAAAGGTTGGCTCACCCATCACCCTCGCGATTGGTCTTGCCTTCCTGGATGGACTAATAGCAGGAGTTGCGGCCTACATGTTCATGTCCACATCGCCATCCTCAGAGCGCCTGACGTACACCGCTGTCTTCGCATTGGTCGGGATCGTCATTGGAGTAGCAGTCGCTTTCTTAGGCCATTCACTGGCCAGCAAAAAGCCGCCGCCTTCACACCCGGGATCGCTTGAGCACGAGATCAAGACGCATGGCATTTCCCCCGCAGGCCAGGCCGTCGCTGATCCCGACGATCCGCCGAGTAGCCCAGCCGGAGATGTGCACGTGCCGTAGCGATCGTGAAGCGGTGTCAGAAGCCCGCGCGTCAGCAAGGGCAAGTTGCCCTCCCTAACGGTCGGGCTTCTGACACGAGCGGAGAACAAAGAGGGCTGTGTGATCAAAAGATCACGCAGCCCTCAAGTTTTTCGTCCAGCTAATTACAGGTTACGGCTGGCCAGCACCTCGCGCGCCGCCGTGCGATCTCCATTGCAACTGATTCGTCGCGGCGCGTCCAGGAATTTCAAATCGAACTTCAGATGCTGGTAAAGATCGACAATGCGCTTCGTCGCCTGATTTGACAGCAGCACCGGCCCGCGATGCTTCGCCAGCAACTCCGCAGTGCGCTCTTGGTCGTCCCAGGAAAATCCGCCCGCGCTGTAGGTGGTGAACTCGACATCGTAAGGCGGATCGGCATAGATGAAATCGTCCGGCTCGATCGAAAGTTTCGCGAGATCTTTGTTCACAAATTTCCAGCGCCGAAACACATTCTTATAGGCGTGAAAGTCGGTTGCGTAATTAATCTTCTTGTATTGACCGAACGGCACGTTGAATTCACCATCGCGATTGAACCGACACAGACCGTTGAAGCAAGTGCGGTTGAGATAATAAAAAAGCTGCGCTGCCTCTTGCGTCCGCACTGAACCGTTCGCGATCAATTGGTTGAAGCGCGCGCGATGCGCGTAGAAGAGTTTCTTGTTGTAGCGCATCTCGATTTCAATTGAGAGCCCACGCCTAACCTGCCGGTAGAAGTTGATTAGCTGAGGATTGACGTCGTTCAGCAGCGCGCGCTCAGGTTTCAATCCAAGGGCACCTGCCAGCCCGCCACAGAACGGCTCAACGTAGCGACGCTGCTGATGTTCCCGCCAAATTGGTCGGATGTGCGGGAGCAACCAACGCTTGCCGCCGGCCCACTTCAACGGAGGCGCCAACGATACCGGTCGCGAATCAAAATCACGCCTCTCCGTGGTTCGTCGTGTCGCTTGCATCACCACCCGCGGACGATAGCAGCGACGAAGCCAGAGGTCAAAAATCGGTTGGATTAGAAGACTGAAATGCTGGTGCCGGAGGAGAGACTCGAACTCTCATGAGTGTGACCTCGCCAGATTTTGAGTCTGGTGCGTATACCAATTTCGCCACTCCGGCAGCGATGGGCCGTATCTCAGTCACGCCATATTAGGGGGAGACAGTTGAATCGTCAACCGCAGAAGCCGAATCAGTGGCTCAGTTTTGCCATGGCCCGAGCGCTTGAAAACCCAGTAAAAGCGGCCTTCGGATTGCCGTAAAAGAACGTTTGCCAATCACGGGCTGCTGTTATACAATTCTCGGGCTGGCCAAGAGCCAGCCGCGAACCCCCACGAAGCTCAGCACGACGGTCGTGCTGCCCCGACCGCGAAGCCAATTTGTCCGCAGCTCAATCCCCGAACGAACTCATGACCGACAAGCCCGCCAAACCGCGCCTGCTAATCGTCGATGACGAAACCGAAGTCCGTGGCGTGCTGCACGATCTTCTGTGCGGCACCTACGAATGCGCCGAAGCGCCGTCCGCCGAAGAAGCGCTGGCCCGACTTCGCGAGAGCGATTTCGAGTTAGTGATTAGCGATATCACGATGAGCGGGATGAGTGGACTGGAAATGATTCCGCACGTCAAGACCGTTTCGCCCGACACCGTGATCGTAATGATCAGCGGTATGCAGACGATTGAAAGCGCAATCAATGCGCTGCGGCTGGGAGCTTTCGACTATTTGATGAAGCCCTTCGATCTGCGCCAGGCGGAAGCAGCCGTCTCGCGCGCGCTTGAATATCATGATCTAGTCGTCGCGAAGCGACGTTACGAAAACCATTTGGAAGAATTGGTCGAGCAGCGCACCGCGGAATTGGATCAGGCGCTGGATTCGCTCGAGCAGGCATATCGCACCACCTTGCAAGCGCTGACGGCGGCGCTCGAAACCCGCGACGCTGAAACGCACGGTCACTCTGAGCGCGTTGTCACCTTCAGTCTGCGTCTTGGTCGCGAATACGGATTGACCGGGCCGCAGATGAAAGCGTTGGAGTTCGGCTCGCTGTTGCATGACATTGGCAAGATCGGCGTGCCGGACGCGATCCTGCGGAAGCCGGCGAAACTGACGGAGGAAGAATGGGAGCGCATGCGCGAGCACCCGGTGCACGGTCAACAGATTCTGCGGGGAATAAGATTTCTTGAGGGCGCGGCAAAAGTTGTCGCGCAACATCACGAGAAGTGGGACGGCTCAGGTTATCCGATCGGACTCAAAGCCGAAGAGATTGATATCTGCGCACGGATCTTTTCCGTGGCCGATGCCTTTGACGCCATCACCAGCGACCGTGTATATCGCCAGGGTCGACCGTATGAAGCCGCCGCGCAGGAGTTGGACGAATGGGCCGGCCGGCAATTCGACCCGAGAATCGTCGAAGCGTTTCACCGCGTCCCCCAGGAAGATTGGGACGAATTGCGCCGGCGCTCACTAATGCGGAAACCGCACGAGTCCGACTGGCAGCCAGTCGCTGCGAACATTGAATCTCAGTTGAATGCTTCGGTAGGTTAAGTAGCACAAACTTTAGTTTGTGTGGTCAGCCTCCTTAACGCGGACAGAATCACAGACTAAAGTCTATGCTACTCATTGAGGCCTCGGCACGATGTAGCCGCGACGACTGCGCAGGTGCAGTCCGACGCGTCGCGAAGCCACCTCGACCTTGCGATACTCTCCCGGCTCCGCTCCGGCCAGCGGACGGGTGGGACGGTACGTGACGACATATTCCGCGCCGATCTCGCGGGCGACTTCTTCGGCCTCTTCAATCATTTCGTCGGACGACTTTGGCAGAAAGATCCGGCCGCCAGTTTCGTCAGCCAGCGTCGCCAACCACTTCTCGCTCTTCTTGGTTTCCGCTTCGTAGGCCTTCCGCGCTCTGCGCATCGCCGGATCGAACGTGATGCCGATGCCAAAGGTCGGGCCACCGCGATTCACGCCGGGCGGCAGCGTCGGATCGTTCGTGATTACCGGATCGCCGGCAATCGGATTGTCCTTGGTGACGAGCTTGACGCTTTTCTGATCCGTCTTTTGCCGCACAAACGTCGTATAGCTGATCACATGCACAGTCGCCCTCACCTCCAGCAACTGTCTCAGGGCAGCGTCGAGTGAAACTTTACCGCCGGGTGTTTCAACTCCGTCGGTTACCAAAATCACGTGGCGACTTCCTTCCGGCTGATCGGACAGCAACTGCGCTGCTTTTGCGATCGTCTCATAAATTCGCGAACGCTTGGCCGCGAACATCTTCCAGGTCAGCGTGCGCGTCACTTCGTCAACATCGTCGGTCCACGATTGCAGCAGCTCGGGTTGATTGGAAGATTGCAGTACGGCAATCCGATCGCCTTCGGGCAGCCGCGAGATCAGCTTTAACGCGACGGCGCGCGTCGTGCTCGTCTTCTTTGACAAACCGCCAAGACCGTTTCCGTCCCCGCCCGTATCGAGAATGAACAGAACGTTCGCCGGGATGTGACGCACGCTGCGAATCTTCTGCGGCTCGCCTTCTTCCAACACCAGCACGTCATCGATTTCCAACGTCGGATCGTAATGGCCGTATTGGTCCATCGCCGAAACCGGCAAGCGAACCTCTTCGGTGAAAACTCGCACCGGCTCTTGATCTTCAGCTTTGGGTTCGACCTTTGGTGTCGGCGAAGGTTTCGGCTTGAGTTGAGGCTTGCCCTGGGCTCTGGCGTTGGCCGCCGAAAAAAGCAGAACCAGAAAGACAATTGGAAGCAGTTGGCGGCGCAAGCTTGATTTACCTCGGCGATTTTCGCTTGGAGCGTACCCGCGTTTGATGCTCAATGTGGCGCGTTCCAGTTGCCCCGCGCAAGCTAATAAGTTACGGGCAACTATCGCGCGGCCTTGCGAGCCTGAGCCTGAACAGCGGTAATCGCAATGGCGTCCACGATGTCTTCGGCCTTACAGCCTCGAGAAAGATCGTTAGCGGGTCGATCGAGTCCCTGCAGGATTGGGCCGATGGCGGTAGCGCCGGCCAGTCGCTCAGTCAACTTGTAAGCGATGTTGCCGGATTGCAGATCGGGAAAGATCAGCACGTTGGCGCGGCCTCCGACGCTGGAGCCGGGCGCTTTCGACTGCGCTATCGCCGGTACCAGCGCCGCGTCCGCCTGCAGCTCTCCGTCGATTTCGATCTCTGGCGCGCGCGCGCGCACCGTTCGCGTTGCTTCGACAACTTTGTCAATCAAGCGGTGCTGCGCGCTGCCTTTGGTCGAGAACGATAGCATCGCCACGCGGGGCTCGGCGCCAATCAGCGCGCGACACGAATCCGCCGAAGCGATGGCGATCTCTGCCAGCTCCGCCGCGCTCGGTTCGATCACTACACCGCAGTCGGCAAAGATCATGGCCCCGTTGTGACCAAAGTTTTGATCGCGCAATGCCATCAGGAAAAAACTTGAGACAAGCTTGAATCCGGGACGCACGCCAATGCAATGCAACGCCGCCCGCACCGTGTGCGAGGTCGTGTTTGTCGCGCCGGCTACTGAACCATCGGCGCGGCCTGCGCGCACCATCAAGTTTCCGTAATAGAGCGGATCGCGTAGCGCCGTGCGGGCTTCGTCGACGCTGATGCCTTTCGCGCGCCGCGCCTCGTACAGCAGCGAAACCATTTTCTCGTAATCACCGGCTCGCGCGTGGTCGATTACTTCGACGCCGCCAAGGTCGACGCCCGCCTGGCGCGCGGCCGAACGAATTGCGTCCTCGCTGCCCAGAATCGTGATGTGCGCCAAACGCTGGCGCGCGGCGGCGCTGGCGGCCACGACCGTGCGCGGATCTTCGCCCTCAGGCAGAACGATGTGCTGCGGGTTGGCCGCGGCACGCTGGCGAATTTGATCGAGAATACTCAAGAGGTTTGTCAGTTGTCTGTTGTTAGTAGTCAGTTGTTCGCAAAGATAGCCGGGGCAAATTTATCATGAGACGCCTCTGCCCGAAAGCTTGCTAGGCTAACCGATGGTCGGCTAGACTCAGGGACAAGTGCTGGATGGGACTATGAACGAGCAACTAGCAACTGACTACTTGTAATGTCCAAACTCGAACTCAAAAGCCGGATGAAGAACCTCCTGATGTTCCTCCCAAACATGGTCATTCTGTCTTTGAAGCTTATGGTCGATAGGCGCGTGCCGCGGACTGAACGCGCGCTGTTTGCCGCCGCCGTGATTTACGCCGTCATTCCGTTTGATTTCATTCCCGACATGATTCCCTTCGTCGGCCAGGTCGACGATCTGTTTCTGGTTTCGCTCACGCTGCTGCGCTTGATCGATCACACTGACGATATGATCGTGCGCGAGCATTGGCGCGGCGGCGGCGACGTAGTCCAACTGGCTGAATCTGTGGCCACGATTGCCCCGCTGCTGATGCCTAAACGAATTGCTCGCGTGCTGCTTGCTAAAGTAAAACCTACCGCGGAAGGTTCAGGCCTGATAATGAATGCCGCCAAGTTTGAGCCGGTGCTGGTCGAGACCCGCGAGCACGAGCCGCAACCCGATCGACTGGGACGGCTCGCGGATATGGGGAAGAAAAGACGTAGGTCGAAATCAGCCTAGCGCCACGGCCGCGACCGGCACAGACTCTACTTCATGGACGCCTCGATCTATGTACTCGTAAAGTATGTCGCGCTGCTGAGGAATAAATCCCGCTTCACTAATCAAGTAACGTAGAGTTTTTTCGTCCGAGCGATTGTGCGCGCCGGCCGCCGAGACAACGTTCTCTTCGATCATGATCGAGCCCATGTCATTTGCGCCAAAACGCAAAGCCACCTGACCGAGACGCAAACCCTGCGTCAGCCACGACGATTGAAAATTTTCAATGTTGTCGAGGAACAGACGCGACACGGAGAGCATCTTCAGATAATCAATTCCCGTTGGTTCGTCTTTGATCTTCCGGCCCAGCGCAGTGTTCTCGCGCTGAAACGTCCAGGGAATAAACGCGGTAAAGCCGCCGGTTTCATCCTGAAGGTCGCGTATGCGTTGCAGGTGACGCACTCGATGCTCGATCCGGTCGCCGATACCAAACATCATCGTCGCCGATGATCTCAAACCGACTTTATGGACAGCTCGCATCACCGCGAGCCATTCATCCGTCGTGCATTTTGTCGCGACCTTCTTGCGCACTTCATCGTCAAGAATTTCCGCGCCGCCGCCCGGCAGGCTGTAAAGGCCCGCTGCTTTCAAACGCCCCACGATCGTTTCGTAATCAAGACCCGAAATCAGATGAAGGTTATGAATCTCTGGCGGCGAAAAGCAGTGCAACTGAAATCCCGGATACTTCGCGCTTAAGGTGCGCAGGAGATCTTCGTACCATTCGACGCCAAAGTCAGGATGCAGTCCGCCCTGCATCAGCACGCCCGTGCCGCCGAGCGCAATCGTCTCGTCAATCTTCTCGCAGATTTCGTCGATAGTGCGGACGTAAGTGTCTGGCGCGCCGGGCCGCCGATAGAACGCACAGAAAGTGCACACGACGTTGCAGACGTTCGTGTAGTTGATATTGCGATCGATGATGTAGGTGACGATATTGTCCGGATGACGCCGCCGGCGAATCTCATCCGCAGCCGCGCCGATCTTGGCGATGTCGTAGGATTCCAGCAGCGTTGTGCAATCTTCAGCGGTCAGTCGCCCTCCGCCGAGAACTTTGTTCAGGATTGGTTGAATGTCGCTTTCAGGCACAGCTTTAGTCTATATGCTTTGCGGGACAATACTCAAAGAGTCGAGCTGTTGCGTGTGAGGTCAGTACCACCTGCATTAGCGGGTGGGTCAAGCGTTCAACCGGCGAACCCCAAAGCCTTGCTCTCACTCGCCGATGCCTCCATAATCCGGCCCTGATGCGCAAATTCGATCTGCACACGCATTACTACCCGTCGATCTACTTCGATAAGATTCGCGATCTACCTTCCGAATTTTCTTTCGACCAGAGCCCGTCCGGCCAGACGATTATCAAGTATCGGGGCGCGCGCTTCTTTGGCGTAACGCCGCCGATGACTGACGTCAGCAAACGCCTCGAAGACATGGATCGCGTCGGCATCGACGTGGAAGTCGTCTCGCTCTCAACGCCGAATGTCTTCTTTACCGATGCGCAGCATCAGCCGGAGATCGCTCGCATGGTTAACGACGCTTACGCCGACCTGATCGCGAAACACCCGACGCGCTTCAAGGGTTTCGCCTCGATTCCGATGGACGCACCCGACGCAGCGCTCGCGGAACTGCATCGTGCGATCGATGAATTGAAAATGAACGGTGTGATCTTGCTGAGCAACATCGGGGGCAAGCCGCTCACTTCGCCCGAGTATCATCCGTTCTTTGCCGAAGCCAATCGCATGAAGCTCTGCATCCTTTTGCATCCGATGCTGCCGGCGAACACGGAACCGTTTCGCGAATACGTGCTCGGGCCGATCGTCGGGTTCATGTTTGATACAACTTTGGCTGTCGCGCGTATGTGCTTTGACGGAATGCTGCGCGAGTTTCCGGACATTCGCTGGATCGTCGCGCACCTCGGCGGTGCCGTGCCTTACCTGATGGAGCGCATGGACAACGGCTGGCGTGACTTCGTCGAGTGCCGCGCCAAGATCGATGAACTGCCAAGCACGTACTTAAAGAAGTTGTATTACGACACGGTAAATTTCAATCCGCACTTGCTGACGATGGTGCGCGAGATGATCGGCGCGGATCACATGGTGATGGGCAGCGACTACCCGCACCTGCTCGGCTCGATCGAGCGCTCAGTCTCGTCAATTGAAACTCTGGAGATTCCTGAGGACGAGAAGCGGAGAATCTTCGAAGGGACAGCGTTGGCGATTCTGAATAATGTCTAGATTTGCGCAAACTCCAGCCGCGTTCACGCGGCTTACCCGCAGGGTTACTAGACCAGCCGTTTTACGGCTGGGTCACGATGCGAATTGAAAATTGAGTGAGCCCGTTTCAACGGGCTTACCGGAAGCTGGCTTTAGCCGACGAGATGCTAAGCGATCCATGTAAGCACGCTGAAGCGCGCTAGGATCATTCTCACCGCTCGTGTCCCGGCGCTAAAAGCGCCGGTCCAGCAACCCTGCGGGAAAGCCTCGTGAACGAGGCTAGACGAATCGCCGGAAGTTGAACGAGAAAGAGGAATCGGAAGTGATCACAAACTGTGATCACCTTGCTCAGCTCGAGTCTCGTCGCGCCTTGGCAACCCGGTGCCTCAATCCAGTTTCATCACGACCGAGCCGGTCAGAAAAGGGTTATCGAATTCAGCGTGCTCACCGGCCTTCTTTCCCGGGATCAGAAAGAGTCGAGCAGACAGTGGTTTGTGAAGTTTGGTCGAGAGAGCCGCGACGTCGCGAATCAGCGCGGCCAGATCATTCACCGGTGTTTCACCGGCCAACGGCACCACGTCAAGGCCGGTACCGCACACACTCGAATACAACAGCAACTCGCGAACACTGTATCGCCCTTCCGCCGCGCGCTTAGCCAGCACGGGATCTTCGAGCACGGGCAGCATCAAGCCAGAGTAGCCGCAGGTTTTGATGTTGAGACTCTTCAGCACGTCCGTAATTGCCGCGCACGCCGCCAAAGTTGACGCGCTCCCGAATGGAACTCGCGTCAGCGCCTCGATCGCCGCGCCGATGCTGGCATCTTTTGATGGAGCCGGCGAAGTATCGATTCCTAAATACTGACGACGTTCGTCGCGAGCAATTCCCAACGCCAGCTTTTCGACGGGGCTCAGTTCAGACTCCAACAGAGTCTTGAGTTTCGTTTTTGCCTCTTCGATGTCTTTGGATTGTTCAAATGCTGCTTGCAGGAGGCCGGGCGTTTCAAGGCCGATGCTGAAGGCAGCGGCACCCTGATGATAGGCAACGGGAAAGAACGGCGTACCGGCAAGACAATTTGCGGCGGCAGTGAAACGAAAGTTGCCCTCGCCACCTGGACTACTCTTGCTAATGGCCACGATTGTTTCAGCGGCAGTGAGAGCAGTTTGACGGTGAATGCCACGCCCGGGTGACGCGACGGCCACGCTGAAATTGATGTTCTTTGTTTGCGCTACAAGTTGAGTGGCCCACGATGCGAACTCCGGGTCGTAGCGATCGTCGGTGATGGCCGGTCCAATACTGAGTAGCACATTTCCAGCACTGACGACCTCGTCAAGTTTCTTCAAATCCGCCAACGCCTCGCGGCGGGTCTTGCCGTTGAGATACTCAGGCAAAGGCTGAGTGGCAATGCGTAGAGTTTGAATCTCGTACCCTTCGTCTGCGAATTTCTTCTTTGCCCGTTGGAGAAATTCGATGGCCGATCCGACCGTCACAAGATCTGCGGTGTTTTTGAGATTGACGCCGGCGGTGATGGTGCGGATCTTAAAACGGTGCGATCCGGCGTGAACGATTCTCTCGGGGACAGACGGAGGCTTGGCACCCTCGGACTTCCGGGATTGACTAAGCCCTGGATCCGCGCCGCTGCCAAAAGACGCAAGCAGAGCAAGAGCGAAAAATTTGATCAGTCTCCGATACATTCAGTATCCCAAGCGTGTTTAGCAGAATTCCTTCTTTGTTCCAAAGGAATCTAACTGTCAAACCCACGCAATGCAAACTCATTTTTCCCAAGACCCTTGCAATCATTGATGTTCGTGATACGCTCTGCGCCATTCCTCGAAGAGTCCCGCGGAAGGAGCATCCCATGAGTCTGGTCAACATGTATTACGAAGTTCACGGCCGCGAAGATGGTCCACCGCTCTTGTGCATACACGGCTTTGGCGCCAGCTTGTATTCGTGGCGAAATTTCGTAGCCGCCGGCTCGCCGTTACTCGATAAATACAAAGTGTTCACGATCGACCTGAAAGGCTGCGGGAAATCGCCAAAAGTTTACGGCAATGACTACTCAATTCAGGACCACGCGGATCTGATTTACGAGTTTATTCACGAACATGATCTGAAGGACCTGACGCTGATTGGGAATTCTTTTGGTGGCGCGCTTTCGCTGTTGTTGACTCTGATGCTCGGCGATCACGACCCCGCGCGGCTGAAGTCGATTGTTCTGATCGATGCCGGCGCATATGCGGATCTCATTCCCTTCTATCTCAAAGTGCTGAGCTGGCCGGTGATTGGCTTTGTGGGGGCGCACATGGTTCCGAGCAAGCTGGCGGCGAGCGGCGTTCTGCGCAAGGCTTATTACGACCGAAAGAAAATCACCAAGAACCAGGTTGAGAATTACGCCGCGCCGCTGTCTCTGCCCGGCGCGCGTCACGCGTTGTGGCAGACGGGAGCCCAAATCATTCCGCCAAACTTTAAGGAATTGTCCGACCGATACGGCAACATCAAAGTGCCGACGCAGATCATCTGGGGCGAGAATGACAAGATCATCAGCCCCGAAGCAGCGCGCCGGTTGAAGCGAGACATTCCCCACTCAGAATTAGTGTGGGTGAAGGAATGCGGGCATGTGCCACAGGAAGAAAGACCGGAGAAAACCATCCCGCCGATCATGACGTTCCTGCACAACGTTTATGGACCTTAGGTGATTAGCGCTCGGCAATATTACGTCCTTCGTCGCGCCAGAAACTGATCCAACGAAAACTGATCGTCCGCACGTGGCAGCATCAGCACGAACAAAAGCAGGGCCAGACGTGGGATCACGTGAGTATGAAATTCGTAAAGCGGCTCTCTCAAGAGATGTCCGAAGGTGACGATGGCCAAAACGAAGCCGAGCGCGATTAGCGCCTCGCGAACTCTCAGTCCCAGAATCACCAGCCCGCCGGCAATCAATTCGACCAGAGGGATCGTGACCCCAACGGCCCACAGCGACCAAACCGGCAGGAAGGTATCGGCAAACGGTAGAAAATATTTCCGCGCATGCTGAAGCGGCCCCAGTTGAAAGACTTTCCAGAAGCCCGCCATGAAAAAGATCAGGCCCAGCACTAGCCGCGCAAACAATATCGCCCAACTGCGCCCACTAACTCTGCTTTGCTCCATGTCGGCCACCTCCAAACCGTGACGCCCAAACCAAAGGCTTACCAAAAACAGGGGTAGTGTCTTAGTGTGGCTTTGCGGGTCTTTGCGTCTTTGCGTGAAACACTTCTTTCGCACGCATAGGACATTTCACGCAAAGACGCAGAGCCGCAAAGAAAACCGCAAAGTAAGACATTACAAAAACAGGTTAGGGCTATCAAATTATTTTCTTCGCGTGTATTATCTCTGCGCTTTTCAAATTCCGTTTTCAACCCTGCGGAAGCCGAGTTCCGCCAACCAACGAGGAGTTTCCCAATGATGACCAAGACCCTTTTAGCTTTCTGCCTGTTATGCGCGTTTGTGCTGATCGGATGCAGTAAGACCGACACGATGAGCAACAATTCGACGGCGACGAACAGCAACAAGACTGCGACTACCACCACTGCACCAAGCGGCGACAAGGTTGGCGTGCCGGAGTGCGACGACTTCATCGCCAAGTACGAAGCTTGCGTTTCCGGCAAGGTGCCAGAGATAGCCCGCGGCGCGCTCAATTCAACCCTGAAAGCGTGGCGCGATGGCTGGCGCAAGGCTGCAGCTACGCCGGAAGGCAAAGCTGGTCTGGCCGCCGCATGCAAACAGGCGGCTGAGCAAGCAAAGTCTTCGATGAAACCTTACGGCTGCGACTTCTAGCTATTTCTCTGTGTCCTCTGTGGTGAGATTGCTTCGGCAAACACTCACCACAGAGAGACAGAGAGGCCAAGTAGACGCGCGTCACTTTTTGACGACATCGATCTCGCTGTAGAACGTGTTGCCAAAGTCATCCGCCGTTTCCGTCACCCAACAATCGAAGAGTAGATAGCGATACCGGCCGATGCTGCCGCGCACGTCGGTAATGCCGACTCCGTACTGTCCGCCATCTTCACCGCGCTGAGGAATGGTGCTGACCGTGGCAATGAACTTCCAGCCGCAAGTGGCCGGATCGACGCCGCGCTTGGGCGCGAGATCGAGACCGGCTTCGCTGCCGTCGCTAACATACAGTCTGTAAAGCTGTGGGCCGCGCACGCTCGGGTGCCATGAGTAGCTGTTAATCCGCGCGATCTCGATCGCGCTGCCGAGATCAAGACGAAAACGTCCGCCAAAACTTCGCGCCGTGAAGAAAACATTAGCGCCCGGCTCGTCCTCGGACGTCGGCAACATACCGTCCACGAGCGCGCTCAAGCTAGCGCCATTCGCATCAAGCTGTCCGTCAATCAGCGTTAACGTCGCCGGTGACGCGGCATCGTCTCTCGACGGCGATGGCACGCGCGGAAATTTGAATTCGCTGGTCGCCGCCGCACCGGTGTTGTGATCGATTGTGATTCTGATCTGCGCTGGCGCCGTCGGCGCGGTAAAGCTTGCCCAAAGCGCGATCGCGAATGCCAGTCTAATGGTCGGGTTCATTGTTCTGCGCTAAATGTGGAAAACTCATCTTGAAAGTTGGCCCCTAATTTGGAGTGCGCCGACAACGGCGGCGCTTTGGATCTTGTTACATCAGCGAATCCAAAGCGGTGTAGCGCTGCGCTTTGCCGCCGCAATCCAAAATCGCGCATCCTCACTTCCGCGCCAGCGTGTCGTACAGAGGTTGTGCGGGCCAGAGTCTGCCGCGCTGATTCGCCACCGTGATTGCGAGCACGCGAATCTTGTCGTTGCTCGGAAGCGATAAGGTGAACCCGCCAGCGGGCACATCGATCGCGTAAGCGAACAGGTACGAGTAAGCGTAATACTCGTTCGCGCCGTCGGCGTTGTGACGATGCGAGGCAAACCACGCTAGCGGCGCGCGCTTGATAAAGCCCGGCGCGATCCCGATCATCTCGCCGTACGGATCGGTCCGCGTGCGCGGGCGTTGCAATTGCGCCGCAATGTCCGGCGGCGTGCCCGGCGGCACCGGGCGTGGCGGAATCGTAACCTCCTTCGTCTTCCATTGCCGATCGTCCCACTGACCGATGAATCCGCCCCAGCTTTGTATATTCAGATCGACTGGATTACTGCCGACTCGAAACGTCGCTTTCTGATCGCCGTCAGCCGACGCAGCCACAATATACACGCGATTGAAGACACCACGCGGCAAAGCGACCGTCTGGCCTTTTGCGATCACAGCATTCGTGGTTCCTTTCGTAGTCGCGCCAAATTCAAAAAGAATGCCATCGTATTCGACTCCGCGCGGCAGCATTTCCGCCGGCAGTGCGCGCCCCGCGGCGTCAAACCCCGGCGAAGATTTCGCTCCATCAGCGCTGGTCGCTGAAAGATCGTAAGGTAGCGCGACGGTCTCTGAGACTGACGGCGCGACCTTCACTCGCGACGCGCCTAACTTGATCGCAAACGTGCGCAACTGAGAAGCGCCGAGATCAGTTACCAACTCTCCCTTATTCACTGTCGCCTTTCCTAAAGGCAGTTCCTGGCCGTTCACTTCGCGCGCGGAAATGATCGGCGCCGCAAAGCTCAGCCGCACGTTCGGCTGCGGCTGACCGTTGAGTTCAACCACGCGCACGATCACTTCGTCACTCTCCTCGGCTTTTTTCAAAGCCAGCACGCGGACGCGACTGTTGTTCACGGTCAGCAGTGAAAAGTTCTTGCCTAGCGACCCAAGATGTCGATCACTTTGAAAAGCTATGAGCGGTTGATTCAAACGCTGCGCCTGCCAGTCGGTTTGTTCCGTGCGCCAGTCGCCTGCATGACAGGCGAGGCCGTAAACGAATTCATGATGGCCCAAATCCTGCGTCGCCTGATCGCCATAGCCCGCGCGGGCGCCGATGCCCGGCGTGCGCATCAGCGTCAAACGAATGGTGTTGTCGTCGGGTTTATCGGACGCGTTCTTGCAATCCGTCAGCACGGTGACGCCAAACGCGCCGCTCTTGTCCGTCAGATCGATCCATTGATGCGAAGGCACCTCAAATTTCTTTTCATCGTTCGTCGCGCGCTGGATTGTGCCGACGTCCCAGTTGTAAGTCGCCACCTCGTTCGCGGCAACGAGCGGGAACGTCGCTTTCAAATTCGCTTCGCGCGTGTTCCAGTCGATCACGTTGCTGAACTCGACGCGTCTGCCCGCGTCGCCGGCGCTCAGGCTTATCCTCTGGACGCACTTTGAGCCTTCGGTTTCGCGTTCGATTTCGATGGAGACGCGCACCGGGCCATTCTCAACGATGCGAATCTTCGCCGGCCCGCTAACGTAAGCGCGCGGCGGCCTCTGCTGATCGGAATAATCCATGTTCCAGGCGGGCCATTGTTCCGGCTTGTCGGTTTTGATCGCCAAACGTGCGGGCGCGGAAAGCATCTCTTTGTTGAGTGTTTTGTCAAAGATGCTCGATACGTCGCCGTTCTGATCAAGCATAACCCGATAGCGAGCGTTTTCCAGCGATGATTCCATCACTTTCAACGTCGAAGGAATTGTTGAGGCAGCCCCCGTTTGAACGTCATAGACGGCGTAACCAACCGAAGGCGCCTTCGCGAGAAACAAAACTTTGCCGTTCGACAACTGTGCCGGCACTTCTTTGCCGTCGGGTCCGAATACGCGCACCGCGTTGGGCATTCCACTCGGAAACGAGATCGAAGCTTCCACTACATCTTCGCGCGCGATGTTCAGCGGATTGTAAACGACGATGGGTACGCCTCTGGTCTGCGTGTTCATTCCCGACGCGATCGATTCAGTCGCGCTGGTCAGCACTTCTGCAAACTGATTCATTGCGATCACGTCATCGTTCCACGAAAACTCAAAAGCCTTCGGGGTCTGTGTGCCTGGCAAGGTATCGTGAAACTGCCCTCCCATCACCAGCGTCCAGGCCTTGTTCAGACGATCCTGCGGATACGGCCGCCCGCCCAGCCATGCGGCGGCGACTGAAGCTTTTTCGGCGGCATCAGCCAGCAATTCGTTCTTGCGATTCCAACGCTTCTGCATCGTTTCAGACGAATAAGAGCCCGCCGAGTGATTCGTCAACTGCAACTCGCCTTTGAATCGCGGCAAGCCGGACATCTGTTCGGGCTTGATGTCGAGAAACATCTGCTCGGAAGTCGCCGAGACGACGTGCAGTGGGCCTTCGCCGACTCGCACCTCGGGTGAAGGCGGCGCGGGTTGCTGACCTTGTGCCGGCGCCTGGCCGGGCAAAGAGATCATGCCCTTGGACACGATCGCTTCCATCATTTTCACTGAGGCTTCTGAAGGCGAGCCGCCCGTGTCACCGGTTCCATAGTAGTGATAATCGGCGAACACTCTGCTCGCTTTTCCATTCAGCGCGACTCGCCCCGGCCAGTCGATCGGATTATTTCGCGCGTTGGGATCAGCGATGAACGGACTTCGGCTTATGTCTTCGCGAACCTGTCCGGTGTAACTGCCGGGATTAAACGCCGCGATCACTCCGCGCCCGTCCGGCCCTTCCCAAAAACCGACGTTGAAAGGAATGCCCACCGGCGTGTTCTCAATCGAGCCCGGGCCGCCGACACGCGCAGCCGATCCCCACGAAAGCTTCTGAGTCGAGAAACCTTTGATTCCCATATGCGCCAGAATGCTCGGCAGCGAAGCGGGAAAACCGAAACAGTCGGGCAACATATATTCGGCGCTGGTCTTGCCGAATTCATGACGAAAGTATTGAGAGCCGTAAAGAATTTGTCTGATGATCGACTCAGCCGAAGGCGAGTTGACGTCGCCTTCTTCCATTGACGAGCCGGCGGGAAACCAACGACCGGCGGCCACGTACTGTTTCAGCTTCGCATAATCTTCGGGCCAGTATTCCTTCATCAGGCGATAACGATTCGCGCCACTGAAATTGAAAACATAGTGCGGATACTTTTCAAACAGCGCGAAGTTGTCGTGCATCGTCTTCGGCAGGTACTCGCGTATGACCTGCGGATACTCCCAGCGCCACTGCGTGTCCAGGTGCGCATAGCCGACAACGTAGAGCGTTGGCTCTTTGGTCAGGTCAGGATTGGATGGCGCTGCCGATTGGCCACGCGCGCCGCTGACGGCTATAGAAAAGAGAAAGACCGAGAGAAAAAGGCGGTTTAGGGTTCGCAGCATCAGGGCCTCTCTTTCGTCCGGGACTAGACGCCACAGCTTTTATTTCACATAGACCATCCAAGTCAACCTCGAGTCGTTCGGCGCTTGTTTCCCTTTCCGAGAAAACAAAACAACGCGGCCGGAAAGCATTCGCAAGTTTTGGGTCGGCCCTTCTGGATCGCGAACATCTATACGCGACTTGCGTATAGCACTAAGGCCCTGTACCATTGCGGTGTGAAGGCTGTCTTCATGGAGCTACCTGCTTTCGAACGCCACCGGGCGGACTATCTCGATGACGACGCTTTCAGAAAGCTTCAAAGCCTATTAATGATGAACCAACGGCTGGCGACGCGATTCCTGGCACCGGCGGGTTGCGCAAGTTGCGATTTGCTGATGAACGGCGCGGTAAAGGCAAACGCGGCGGTCTGCGAGTAATCTATTATTGGTGGGACTCTGGGTCACAGTTCTGGCTGTTCACAGTTTACGACAAGGACGAGATGGCCGACTTAACGCCGGCTCAACGCAAAGCGCTCAAAGAGATGATCAAGAAGGAACTTGATGCAAGGAGAAAACAATGAAGACGTCAGTCAAAGCCAAAGCGAAGCGTGGCGCTTCGCGTGACCTGTTCGCGGAACTAAGCGATGGAATGGAAGCTCTCGCTGACGAGCGGCACGGAAAGCGAACCCTCCGAACTCATGCGGTGGAATACAAGCCAGCACCGAGCGTCACACCGCAGGAACTAATTCGCGTACGGAAGAATCTGAAAATCTCGCGAGCCCTCTTTGCGGCCTATCTGCGAACGAACGTTCGCACACTCGAGAACTGGGAACAGGGACGCGCCAAGCCGAATGCGCAAGCCGCGCTACTGATTAATCTCGTTAAGCGATACCCGGATACTGTTCAAAGGCTGGCGACCATCTGAGTCCTGCGAGTCATGGGAACGCGTAAGCGAGTCAGCGGATATGCGCTGCGATTCCAATGATTGAAGAATCCCGAAGATCGCAGGCCTGACCCTCTTGTTGCCTTTAGGCAAGCGAAGCCTGGAAGTGGTGATCAACAATACAAATCTAAAGGGCTATGCAGACACCGACCGCTTCAATCCGTACCAGTTCCCATTCGGAACTCTCGGCCATTTCTTTGGAGAAATCGTTCCGCACAGGGCCGCAAGAATCTTTCGCTCAATTTTTGGGGGACCGTGAAATGAAAGCAGCCTTAGTGTTACTGTGTTGTGGACTAGTCGCTGGATTCCAGTGGGTTGGAGGGCATGCGACGAACTCAACGGAAGACTTGCAGCAGCAAGAGGAAGATCAACGGGAGGCCCGGAGGCTTTGGGAGGAGGCAATCGCAGCGAAAGGTGGCCGCGAGCGGCTCTGTGGTGTCCATAACCTGGTTGTGTTCCACGGAGGAGGAAAAAGAAATATTTCTTTATACGTCTTTCCAAACAAGTCATGGCAATGGAGCGATGATCGTCCCACTCCGCTCGGCTTGTCCGTCGAGATGCATAACCTGGACCGACGCCTCGCCTATTTTGTATACTCCGAAGACTTAGAGCCGCCGATAAACAAAGGATGGGGCTCAAACTTGGCCAGGGGAGTGCCGGAGCTACGTGACGCGCAGCTTTACTACTTACTCGAAACGGCTTGGGTCAAGCCAGTTCCCTTGAGAGTGGCAACTGATCGGCGTGGTTACCAGCAAACGGATATTGTTGAAACACTCGTCAATGGTTCCCGAGTTGATTTCCACCTCGATCAAAACTCCCACCTTCCGCTGGAGGTTGCGTTTCCGTCGCGTGACGGTGTCGGGACCAGCTATGGCCGCGGGACGTACTACGTCACGTTCTCAGACTATAGAGATGTAAGCGGCATTCAAATGCCGCATCGAGTTGGCTTCCTCATTAAAAATGGGTTGCCTACTACTTTTGAAATAAACGTGGACTGCGACGCGCAAATTTTCGAGCGCCCACCAAACATCGCTGACGGCCCAGATGCGTGGCGACGGTCGGGCCAAGCCGTCAAGAAAGCGAACGAGTCGGCAAGAACGCGGGAGAAGAAACATTGACCGCTCGAGATCGTGAACCTCGCGATCCACTGCGAACCTCCCGAGCCTGCGCAGACATCGACCGCTTCAACGTGTATCAATTCCCGCGGATTTCTCGGACACATCTTTGGCGAGATTGTCCCCCACCGCACTGAGAGGACGGCGAGCTGATCGAAATGCCCGTTCCCGGCAATTTGATCGACTCCTTCACCATCAACATAAATCGTGAAGGCCTTTCCCTTGATGTTTCCGGCCTGCAGTTCAGCGGGCTCGTCTGGTATAATCACGCGCCATGAAAAACCAACTCTTTCGCTCGATCGCCGTTGCTCTCCTCGCTCTCTTTTTCATTCAGACGTCGTTCGCTACTTGTGGCGGCGGCGGTGGTGGCGGGGGCGGCGGCATGTCGAACAATGGTGGCGGCGGTGGCGGGTCGAATGCGCCCGTGTACATCGTGCCGTGGAAAACCCCATCAACTCCCCCGGCTGGAGGCCTGGTGCTCTACTGGTTCCCAGCTTCGCAAAAAGAGATTGACAATTCGAGCTTGAAACAATCGCGGACACTCTCGCTGTATGCTTCGCAGTGCGTCTCAATGCAGGCTGCCAAAGCTTCGCAGGTACCGAACGGAGACAAACTGATTGGCGAATCGCAACTGCCCGTGGCGGTGCTGGCGAAGGCCGACGGAACTCCGATCAATAAGATCGAAAACACCGGCGGCAAGCTAAAGGTTGCCGATGTCGAGAAACTGGTCGACACCGAGATGAAACAGCGCGAGGGCGCGCTCGATGGTCAATTGAAAGACGCGGCCGCCAAAGTGAAATCAGGCGACAAAGACGGCGCGATCGCGGTCTACAAGGGGGTGCTCGATCAGAAATGTCTGTTCCCGAAAAAGGCGAAGGAAGCACAGAAGCAACTGAAGGCTTTGGGTGTCTCAGACATTGCCAGTGTCGCGCCCGCTCCAGTTTTTGAGCGCCGTCAAAGCGCGATTATCGAACGCACGATGCGCCGCGGACTGATTGCTGAAAATAGTGCGCAGTACGTTCTCGCCGACAGGTTGTACACCCAAGCGCACCGGATGGATCCAGCGGACCCAACTCCTCTGCGCTTTCTCGGCGAGAACTATCGTCACAACATCGGCGCCTGGGACAAAGCGCGGGCGGCGTTCAATCAGATACTCGACATGCCCGCCGATCCGCTTTCACGTTCGGTCGCGCTGCACGGTCTCGGCAAGATGACGATTCACGACGGCGAGTTCAAGAAAGGGCTGTCGCTGATGGAACAAGCCGTCGCTGAATATCCGCTGGCACTCGCGTATCGCAATCTGGCCGTGTACTGGAATTCCGAAGGCGACGCGGCGAAGGGCAACGGGTACACGCAACAGGCGCTGGCTCTCGATCCGAAGGATCCCTACAACCTGGTCTTCGCGGCGGTGTTCATGGCAGCGAACGGAAAGAAAGACGAAGCTTTGAAGATTGCGCGCGCGAACGTCAGCCTGATGCCCGCGTCGTATAACCTCGCGGCGATCTATGCGCAGAACGGCCAGCGCGACAAAGCGCTCGCTTTATTGCGGCGTCACTTCTATCAATACGAGCGCTACAATTCCGTGCGGGCGAAAGAAATGATGGAAGCGCGCGTCGATGCAGTGTTCGATTCTATTCGCACGGACCGCGAGTTCATCGCGCTGACGAAAGGCGCTGACGGCAGACTGCCAATCCCGATGAAGGGGATGCCGGCATCGCAAGCGAGTCCGAATCGATAGTTGTTTTGAATTTGCGATCTGGAATCTGAGATCGAAGAAGAGGCGGGCTCCGGCCCGCCTTTTAACTTTTCGGCACTCAGGAAGTTGTGCTTTCGCCCTCAGGCCCTTATGCTTGTCGATTGCCCTGAGGTCAATTTTCTCGACTGTAGGAACGCATTATGAATTCAAGCAAGATTCGCAACATCGCAATTATCGCCCACGTCGATCATGGCAAGACCACTCTAGTTGACGCTATGCTCAAACAGGCCGGCACCTATCGTGACAACGAAACCATAGTTGAGCGCGTGATGGACTCGATGGACCTCGAGAAGGAACGCGGCATCACCATCATGGCCAAGAACACTTCGGTGCGTTACGGCGATTACAAAATCAACATCGTCGACACGCCCGGGCACGCCGATTTTGGCGGTGAAGTCGAACGCGTTTTGAAGATGGTCGACGGCGTGATGCTCCTGGTTGACGCGGCCGAAGGCTGTCTGCCCCAGACGCGTTTTGTGCTGCGCAAAGCTCTGGAAGCTGGCCTGCCGGCAATCGCCGTCGTCAACAAGATCGACCGGCATGACTCGCGGCCCGCGGAAGTCGTCAACGAGATTTACGAGTTGTTCCTCGACCTTGACGCCACCAACGAGCAGATTGAGTTTCCGATTCTCTATGCCATCTCGCGCGACGGGGTAGCGAAAAAGAAACTCGACGACACTTCAACCAACCTCAAGCCGCTGTTCGATCAGATCATCGAAACCATTCCCGCGCCGGAGCCGCTCCGCGACGATTCGTTGCAACTGCTGGTGGCGAATGTCGATTACAACGAGTACGTGGGGCGTTTGGCGATCGGGCGAATCTTCTCCGGCGAGATTACGCGCAACCAGGAAATCGTGATCGCCGGGCACGAAGGCGCCGTCAAGAAAACCAAGGTAAAAGAGCTCTACGTCTTCGAAGGTCTGAAGCGCGAAGTGGCAGAGAGCGCCGGGGTCGGCGAAATCGTCGCGCTCGCCGGCGTCGACGATATCAACATTGGCGAGACGATCACTACCTCCGACAATCCGCAGCCTCTACCCGTTATCGCCGTGGACGAGCCGACGATCGCGATGATCTTCAGCGTGAACAACTCTCCATTCGCCGGCACGGAAGGAAAATTCGTGACATCGCGCCAGATCAAAGAGCGCCTCGACCGAGAAATCCTCGGCAACGTCGCGATTCGCGTCGAAGAAACTGCTTCACCCGAGCAATTCAAAGTGTCCGGGCGCGGCGAACTGCAACTCGCCATTCTGATCGAGATGATGCGGCGCGAAGGCTACGAAGTGCAGGTCTCGAAACCCGAAGTCATCACGCGCAAAGTCGATGGCGTATTGCAAGAGCCGATCGAACAAGTCGTGGTTGATTGTCCCGATGAATTTATCGGTGTCGTCACCGAAGCGATGGGCCGCCGCAAGGGTCAAATGACAAAGATGGTGAATCACGGCACGGGCCGGGTGCGGCTCGAATTTGAAACGCCGTCGCGCGGGTTGATCGGTTTTCGCGGCGAGTTTCTGACCGAGACGAAGGGCACGGGTTTGCTCAACACGATCTTTCTGCGCTTTGACAAATGGCAGGGCGAGATGAAAGGCCGCGGCACGGGCTCGCTGGTTTCGGACCGGATGGGTGAATCGACGACTTACGCGCTTTACAATTTGCAGGAGCGCGGCTCGCTCTTCATTCGTCCGAACACGAAGGTTTACGAAGGAATGATCATTGGCGAGAACGCGCGCGCCGTCGATCTGGACGTGAACGCGATCAAGGAAAAGAAGCTGACCAACATGCGCGCCGCAAGTGCGGATGAGGCCATGCGTCTAGTGCCGGTCAAGGATCTATCGCTAGAAGAAGCACTTGAGTTTATTTCCGGCGATGAATTGGTTGAAGTGACGCCAGAGTCTATTCGTTTACGAAAGCGAGTCCTGCGGGCAAACGAAAGACCGAAGAAAGAAAGCTAATTCTTCGGCAGCTTCCCGGTTTTCAAGCTAGACGACGGGCAAAGTTTTTCCATCACGCACTCTTCGCACAAGGGCCGGCGGGCTTTGCAGACACGGCGGCCATGAAAAATCAGCAGGTGGGAAAAAATAATCCAATCTTTGGGCGGCACCAGATCCATCAAATCAGCTTCGATCTTGCCTGCGTCTTTTTGTTTCGTGAGCCGCAAAAGCTGTGACAAGCGGCTGACATGCGTGTCCACGACCACTCCAGCCGCAATTTCATAAGCGACGCCCAACACGACGTTCGCGGTCTTCCGAGCGACGCCGGGTAACCGCAACAACTCGTCCATTGTCTTTGGAACCTTGCCGCCGAACTCTTCAACCAGCATCTTGCACGCGCCCTGAATTGATTTCGTCTTGTTGCGAAAAAAGCCGGTGGTGCGCACGTCCTGCTGCAACTCGAGGGCTGGGACTTTCAAATAGTCTTCGGGCCGCCGGTACTTGCGAAACAGATCGGCGGTGACGATGTTGACGCGCTCATCGGTGCACTGCGCCGAAAGAATCGTGGCAATCAGAAGCTCAAACGCGCCCTCGTGGTTCAGCGCGCAATGCGCGTCGGGATGCGCGCGCTTGAGGAGCTTGATGATCTCCAGGGTGCGGTCTTTGAGTTGTGATTTGGTTTCTCGCATTGTTGCTAGAAAGCCGACGGAGCCCTTCCTGACGCGCGGGCTAGTGCCCGCATCTGGCCCGCCCGCTACCGCAGGCGGTTCTGACAATCACTTCCGGCCGTGCGCAATCTTGACGGCTTCGGGCAGCGCACGCAAACGCAGCATCGCAATCACGCCGAACAGCGGCCCGGGCGCCAGAATCACGAACGCGTAACGCCAGCTAACCAAGTCAACGAAGAGCGGAATTAGTTTGATCGAAACAATCGTCAAGAGAAATCCCAGACACGTCTGAATCGTCAGCGCCGTGCCGAGGTATTGCGGATCGCCCAGCTCGGTCACGCAGGCCGAGAACTGGGCCGAGTCGGCGACCACGCTCGCGCCCCAGATCGCAGCGACGATCAAGAGCAGAATCGGATTCGCTCCGAACAGCAATCCAATCACCAGACAACAACTGCCGCTGATCGCCATCGCCCAGGAAGTGACTATCGTGCGGCCGACGCGATCGGCAATCAAGCCGGCGATGACACAGCCCGCCGCGCCACAACCAATCACCAGAAACGAAGCCACTTCCGCGAGCGATGGATCGCTTTTGCGCAGCGACAAGCTAGCGCGAATCATGAGCGGAATCCACGTCCACATCGCGTAGAGCTCCCACATGTGGCCAAAGTAACCCAGGTTTGCGAGCCGCACGCCGCGTGAGTGAAAGACTCTGCCGACTTGTTTCCAATCAAATCGCGCTGCCGGCCTTGCGTACGGGCCGTCGCCGACAAAGAGCTGGACAATCAAACTGCCGGCAACCGCGAGCAGCGAGACAAACAAAACGTTGTGACGCCAGTTGGCGCTGCCGATTCCATTGACCAGATAAGGCGTGGCTTTGCCGAGCGTCAGCGCCCCCACCAAGACTCCCAGCGCCATCCCGCGTCCATGCCGAAACCAGGTCGCCAGAATTTTCATCGCCGGCGGATAGACTCCGGCGAGAAACATTCCAGTTAGAAAGCGAAGTGGAATTGCCAGCGCCGCATCGTGCGCGTACAGCGCAAAAACTCCGTTGACGACGGCGCCGGCGATCGCGGTCAAGGTGAAGAGATGTCGCGAGCTGATGATGTCCGGCAGATTCAGAAGCGCGCTCAGCAAAGTCCCGGCGACGAATCCAAGCTGCACCGACAGCGTTAACCAGTTAACGGCGCCGGCGCTGAGGTTCCATTCTTTAGTCAACGCGGGCACAACCGCCGAACCGCTAAACCACAAAGACATGCCGAGCAGTTCAGCCAGCGCCAACAGCGCGAGCGTGCGCCAGCGCGCAGACGACGGCGCTGGTTCTCGATGATCTGCCGTGTTCATGAGCACATGAATAGAGTGTCAGAAGCCCGCGCGTTAGCAAGGGCCTGGTGGCGTGGCTAGCCCTCCCTGACGGTCGGGCTTCTGACTGGATGCGGATTGTAGCGTAAATATTGCCAGAGGGATTGGCGGATCGGATTAGGCGACGGCTTCAACCGGGCGGGATTCGAGGTGTAGCTTGACGGGTTGGAGAGTGCGCTTCCTTCGTTTCTCTTCGTACATGACGCGATCAGCGCGCCCCATTAGTTCTTCGATGGTGCAAGCTTCATCCGGGTCGTAGTGTGCGACGCCGATGCTGATCGAAAGATCGTAGGGGCGACCGCGTTGCACGTTAGCAAGGTCAATCCTTTCCTGCAGTCGCGCCATGAGTGACTCGGCGCTTTCGTTTGCTGCCACGCTCGCCAGCAACACGAATTCATCGCCACCGAGGCGCGCGATGATGTCCGAACTGCGAAACGCTTCCTTCAACACTTCCGCGGTCCGCACCAACGCTCGGTCGCCTTCCAGGTGACCCAACGAGTCGTTGATTGCTTTCAAGCCATCGAGATCGGCATAAAGCACGACCAAACTGTTGTCACTGCGCTGGAATGACTCGAGATATTGCTCGGTAACCGCCAGAAAACCTCGCCGGTTATACAGGCCCGTCAATTCGTCAACCAGCGACAAACTTTGCAACGCGGCCTCGGCCCGCTTGCGTTCGCTGATGTCCTGAATCTGAAAAATGAAATGCGCGGGATTGTCTTCGGAATCGTGCACCAGGGAAACACTGTTCATCGCCCAGACCACCTGGCCGTGTTTATGGACGTAGCGCTTTTCGACCTGGCAGGTTGGCGTCTCACCCTGAGTCAAGCGATAGAGGTTAGCCAAATCGTTGCCCACATCGTCGGTATGCGTAATGCTTTGGAAATTGGATCTGAGCAATTCCTCTTCGCTGTATCCGACCAGATCACACAGCGAACGATTTACCCGGAGCCAGGTTCCCTGCGGCGAAACCAAAGCCATGCCGATGGCCGCATAGTCAAACGCGTTGCGAAAGTGGGCTTCGGTTTCAAGCAAAGCTTTGCTGATGCGCTGCTGCTCAGCGATGTGACGATTCAACTCTTCGACGTGCCGGCGCGCCTGTTCAGCCTGGGCGGCGGCACCTTCGAAGTTCTTCATGTAGGTCCAGTAGGTGAAATAGACGATCGCGATAATCGGGATCGTGGCGCTGAATGCAAAGAAGCCGACGTTACCGATGAAGCGCGCGATGATGCCCGCAGCGGAGGCGCCGCCAAAGTAAGTCAGCGAAGTCCACAAGAAATTCTTGCGCCACGTGAGCCAAACAGGTTCCCCCGCTTTCAGTGCTGAACTAGTAGCCACGAGCACTGAATTGCCGAGATACTGAACCAGCGCCATTACGCACAAGGCGATCACATAGTTAGCCGAGTACACATCGTGCCAGCTGATCGTCTCGCCAAAGCAGAGCCGCAGAGCCCAAACCGTGAGAAAGGTCGAGCAGGCCATCACGCTGGCGTTGAAGAAGTGCACCTGCGTTCGGGTAGAAATTCGCACCGAGGAGCAAAGCGCTTCCACCGTCGCCAGCAGGATCGCCGCTTCGCCGCCAAAGAGTACCAGCGTGAGAAAGATAAACGTGTCTGAGACAGAAATGTGGGCCTTGACGCGCGGAATCTGAATGCTTAGGCGCGAGCCGATGCATATCGTTGCCAACGCCAACAACAGGAACCGAAGGTCGAGCCGCTGGTAAGGCAAGTGTTTGGCGGTAAAAGCGACAACCGACGCGCCGGCGGCGACGACCAGCCAAAGATAGAATTGATTCTTGTAATTGCGGTTCATCGGGTCTTGTTCGGCGGCGCAGGGGCGTCGACGCGCCTCACGTGCGCGATCGCAACGGTCGTTCCACAACCTGATAGTGAGAATTACCTTGAAAAACTGCGGTTTCGAGGGCTCGGGTTTGGGTAGGCGGTCAGAGCGACGCGGTCACTTTGCGAACTCAGTTTCAATCTGAACGAGGGCACATCAGCGGTGCGGAACCACTTGAGAGCGTTCCTTCTGAGCCATCGGGGTCGGCTCTTAGTTATCCGAAATCGAGTTTAGCGAATAGGCGCGAAGGCCGCAACTGTTTTGTGCGAACTACCCTGCTGCGTTAGAATTTGGAGCCCCGAATCAGCTTGGAGGCGGCGACCTCTCAGGCGCTTTCAAGAACGAGATCAAAATGTTTCTAATACTTGCCACGAATCCGCCACCTCTCACTGGAAGTCCTTGCAGCGTAAACATTCCAGGCTTCTGCGACTGGTATGACAAGACTGTCGGCAACATCAGTCCGCTGTACCAACTCGACGCTTTCGACTGGGCCGTGCTGGTTATTTATTTCGGCATCCTGATCGTCCTCTCGATCTATGGCGCGTATCGCGTCAAGCAAGTCATCGAGTTCTGGCGGTACTCGAAGTTTCCGCCCAAGCCGAAACGCGAGTTCGCGGAGGAAGAACTGCCGCGCGTCACCGTGCAGCTTCCACTCTTTAACGAGATGTATGTCGTCGAGCGTTTGGTGCAGGCGGTGACTGAGATCGATTACCCGCGCGATCGTTTGGAGATTCAGGTGTTGGACGATTCGACCGACGAGACCGTGAACATCGCGCGCGCGACGGTCGAGCAATACACGCGGGCCGGTTTCGATATTCATTACCTTCATCGCGCCGATCGCACGGGATTCAAAGCGGGCGCGTTAGAGCAGGGCATGAAGACGGCGAAGGGCGATATGATCGCAATCTTCGATGCCGACTTTGTGCCTAAGCCGGATTTCCTGCGCAAGCTGATCCATTACTTCACCGATCCGATTGTTGGCTGCTCACAGATGCGCTGGGCGCACATCAACGGTTCGTACAACCTGCTGACGCGGCTGCAAACGATTATGCTCGACGGTCATTTTGTAATCGAGCAGACGACGCGCAATCGCAGTGGCAACTTTTTCAATTTCAACGGCACGGCCGGCATCTGGCGACGCGAAGCGATCGAGATGAGCGGCGGCTGGCAGCACGACACGCTCACCGAAGACACGGACTTGAGTTTTCGCGCACAGTTGATGGGCTGGCGATTTGTCTATCTGTTGGACGAAGAAGCCCCGGCGGAGATCCCGGTCGACATTAACGCTTTCAAAGCCCAACAGCGGCGTTGGGCCAAGGGCGTCCTGCAAGTTTGGTTCAAGCTGTACAAGCGAATCTGGGGCGCACCCCTGCCTTTGCGCGTGAAGCTGGAAATGTTTTTTCGCTTGACCGGAAACATCAGTTACCCGTTGATGATCGTCGCCAGCTTTATGCAGTTTCCGCTGCTGCTGGTTCGTTACAACCAGGGTTTGTATCAACTCATGCTGCTGGATGTCCCGCTGCTTTTCTTTTCGACGGTCTCGGTTGTGCTCTTTTATGGCAGCGCGGTGTGGTACATCGACAAGAAGCGCGGCTCGCGTCTGCTGCATTTGCCTCTGGTGATGGGGCTCGGCATCGGCTTGGCGTTCTCGAACGCACGCGCAGTGTTCGAAGCCCTGGCCGGCGTGAAATCGGATTTTGTACGCACGCCAAAGTACCGAGTCGAACAAACGAAAGATGAGTCCTGGAAGAACAAGAAGTACAAGCGCAAGCATGGGTGGCTGCCACTGCTGGAGCTGAGTTTTGCGCTCTATTTCGTGCTCGCGATCGGCTATGCGGTGCGCATGCACATGTGGGGACCGATTGCGTTTCTGCTGCTATTCTGCTTTGGCTATGGCTATATGGGCACGATGAGCCTGCTGCAAGCCGTGGGCGGAGGTCGCTCAGCGGCGGACCTGCGGCCGGCAGCGAAAGCGGGCTGAAAGTTCGCGTAACCCGCGGGCCTTTCAGTGCGTCTTAAGTACCGAACTCGCAATTAAGTCGCACTCGACGAGCGAATCACACACTTTAACGGAGGATTTTAGAATGAGAAAAGTTTTTTTGATTGCCGGATTAATGACCGCGTTCGCCGTCGCCGTTGTGGCGAGCAGCGCCGCGGCTAATTTCGCCGGCACCTGGACCCTGGACAAGACCAAGAGCCAGGGCCTTTCGCCGCGCATGGCGGGCGCCGACAAGGTGACGTGGACCATCACGCAGGACGCTGCGACCATTTCCATCGATACCAAGGTTGAAGGTGGCCAGCCACCTGCCGGCGGTCCTCCTGGAGGCGGCGGTGGTGGTGGCGGACCACGACCTCCGGCTGGTCCGACTGCTTACAAACTCGACGGCAGCGAATCAAACACGGAAAATGGACCGGCTAAGTCGACGTTGAAGGCAACGTGGTCCGGGGATGCTCTTGAGCTGTCGCAGAAGACCACCTTTACCGGTCAAGACGGTACCGAACGCACCAGCACGAATACACGAAAGCTTTCACTGTCAGGCGATGGCAAAACGCTGACGGCAGCGGTCCATAGTGAAGGCGGTCGCGGCGGCCCGACAGACTCGACGCTCGTCTTCAACAAGCAGTAAGCAGCGTAGCGACATGGCCGCAATACCCACGAGGCAAGGCTTCCCTTACCGCGGCCCAGTCAAATTCGTTCCTTCGACGCAGTCGAGGCTTCGGCCTCGACTGCGTCTTTGTTTTTTGTGGCAAGGCGAGCAATTACACAGTCGACATTAAAGGCGCAGATGAATCTGACCCGAGGTCGAATTCAAAACTTTAGGTGGGCACTTCAAAGGTTTGGGCCGGCCTGGCACTCAAATAAAATTGTCTGCCTTCCGCGCTGAAGAAAAACCACAAACCGTAAATCCCGAACATCATTCCCAGTGGCACGATCGGCAAGACCAGAATCGCAGCGAAAATTCCCCACACTCGCGCGTTCCGTCTGCGCTTCAACATTTTCCGACTCGCTAAAGCCGTAGGGACAACAAAGACTGCTCCCAGGAAACCGTAGAAGATGATGGTAACAATTCCGCCGATGATTCCGATTCCGGCTTGATTGCCGTCTCCCGTTTCATTTGCAAAAGTAATCCCTAACGAAACAAACACGCCAAGGCTAACGACTAACAGCAGTAGAAAAGTGAACCCAAATATTGTCGCGAACACGGCGAAGCCTATCGCCAGAATCTTGTTGTGTTCGACAACGGTCATTGGCTTGCTGGTCCTTACCGAAGCGACACCTGCAGCTTGATGCGCTGGTCTGGTTCGATGTGCGCAGGCACTTCGCGGTCACCGGGCGAGTGCCGAGAACTGATCATCCGCCGTGGGTCGGTGGGGTTTTCTGAGATGTCTGCTTTGACACTGGCCGTGGGGTTTCCTTTGAACCATGTGGCCGCGTCTTTGCCGTCGATCGTCAGAAGCGTTGCGGTCACTACCTCTACTTGAAGTTGATCGGGCAAGTCTCCCCAATAGGAGATCGGAAACATTCGCAAACGCACTTCGGCGTGGGCGGGCAACCGCAGCGCGTGAAATCCACCCGTCCCGAGGAAGTGACCGATGATGACGCGTCCTTTGCCTCGTGGAGCAAAAACTTCCAAGACATCGACACCGCCTTTCTCGCCGATGGGTGCGTGGCCCGGTCCGAGATTGCTTGGCAGCAGGAACCATCTCGGCGATTTGCGATCGTTGCGAAGCACGACGTCGAAGGAGAGATATGCAAGCGGCGGCTTGCCAAACCGCATTTCACGAAACTTGATTTCCGCTGCGGGTCGGGGAGTTTTGGCCTCTCGAACGTCCTCCACGAGTAATGTCCAATCAAACTTGTCGCCAACAATGGCTGCTCCCACTCGAATCAGATAGAGATTCAGCACTTCACCCTTCGAGAATTCGCGTTTGGCCAGCGCGGAGTTCTTTTGCACCGCGAGCCAATACCGCTTACCACCCTCAATGAAAAGCATTTCGCTTTGATAGGGTTCGGTGTAGTGCTCCATCGAACCGGCATAGAGCCGCGCCCACTGGTGAATGGCTTCCTTTTTGAATTGCTGGATCGTCCTGCTGCTGCCCGTGTAAGTGACCTGCACCCGAGAGGGCAGAATGGCGCCGGTAACTACGAGCCTGTCTTGTTTGTCACGAAGGTCCTTCGGATCAGGCTTCATGGCAAAGATCTCTTTCAGCGTGCGAGGCCGGTAATCATCCGGCGTGCGCGGCTGCTTATTGCCGGCCTGACTTCCTTGTCCAGCTTGTCCAGAGGCGAGGCTGCCGCTTGGGAGTACCAGGAAGAGAATAAGGGCAAGGGCTCTGAAATTCATACAGAACTAAGGTAGCCGATTTCGATTGCGCATCCAATCAGAAAATGGCGAGTCCGACTCTCGTAGCGCCCATTTTGCCTTGACCGACGACACATTCCGTCAAGGAAGAATCGCCTGGATGAGTGACAACCAGAGTCTTTATTATATGTAACCATCAATGGGTTGCAGAAAGTTCTTTGGCTTCAAATACTTGATAATGACAATCCTCCTCGGCTAATTGCTAACTTGGGAAATGAAGAGACTGCGGATTTCGCTTCTCGCCCAGTGGTAGTCACGTTCGCCTTCATTCGCGGCAAATGGATTCATGACGCCGTCTCGCTTGAAGGTTTGAAGTGATTGGACGATTAGCGAGTAAGGGATTCTCTCCACCTCGACAAATGCATCTGGCTTCGCGAATCAATCGCAGTTACAATTGGCCCCAGTGCCGACGCGATTCAAATGGAGTCTCATCTCGGATGAGCGATTACTCGGCACGCGCATCTGCGATTTACCGATCCGCATCAAAGGCTCTTTCATCGAACTTCAAATAAGACGTCTCTACCGCGAGCTGAACGACCGTGGTATTCGTTTCAAGCCACACGTGTGGCTGTCTGCGGAGTGGTTCACGCCCGACGGCGTTCCCGGATTCGCGATTCCGTTTTATCTTGCGCACCCGCGTTTGATGAAGCTGGAGCGCAAGCAAATGAAAGACGTCGAAGGCGGGACCGACGTCGAGTGCATGCGCATCCTGCGTCACGAAGCGGGTCACGCGATCGACAACGCCTATCGGCTGCACTTCAAACGCGAATGGCTGCGGACCTTCGGCTCGTTCGCCGCGGCCTATCCGAAACATTACAAGCCAAAACCAAACAGCCGAAAGTTTGTGCTCAACCTCGACGCGTGGTACGCGCAGGCGCATCCGGCCGAGGACTTTGCCGAAACGTTCGCCGTCTGGCTGCAACCGCGCTCGAACTGGCGACGGCGTTATCGCGGCTGGCCCGCACTGCGCAAACTTGAATATGTTGACGAGTTGCTAAACGAGATCGCGGGCACGCGGCCAAAGAACCGGGTGCGCCGCAAGATCGAAAAGCTTTCTGAGATCCGGCTCACCCTGCGGGAGCATTACGAACGCAAGCGAAGGAAATATGCGTTCGAGTGGCCGGCATATCTCGACAACGATCTGCGGCGCATTTTTTCGCACGAGCCACGTTATCGAACGCGCCAAACCGCCGCAAGTTTCCTGCGGCGCATCGGCCGCGAAGTGGAAACGCTCGTCGGCGAAGCTACTGGCGTGCACGGTTACGCGATCGGACACGTGCTGGAATTGATGATCGAGCGCTCCGGGCAACTCAAGCTGAGGGTTGTGGGCCGCGAAGAGCATGTCAAACGTCAGGTAATGATTATGCTTACCGTGCAGACGATGAACGTGATTCATTCAGGCTATCAAAGGATTGCGCTGTGAAACGTGTCAGAACCGCCTGGGGTAGCGGGCGGGCAATAATATGAACGGCGACACTTTCAAACGACTGCGGGTGATGGTCTTGTGTCACGAAGATCTCGTGCCGCCGGACAGTGTCGACGATCTGACCGCGAAAGAGATTGCGCCGTTCAAAACCGAATGGGATGTGATCTCGACGCTCAAGAAAATGGGACACGAAGTCTCGCCCGTCGGCGTTTACAACAACCTGGGCATCATTGGAAACGCGTTGCTCGAACACAAACCGCACATTGCTTTTAACCTGCTGGAAGAGTTTCACGGCTATCCCCTCTACGATCAGCACGTCGTCAGCTATCTCGAATTGATGAAGCAGCCGTACACCGGTTGTAACCCGCGCGGCCTGACGATTTCGCACGACAAGGCGCTCGCCAAGATGGTCCTGGCCTATCATCACATTCATGTGCCCGCGTTCGCCGTGTTTCATATGAATCGGGTCGTGAAGCGTTCGAAGCGTTTGAAGTTTCCGTTGCTGGTTAAATCGATCAGCGAGGAAGGTTCGGTTGGGATCGCGCGCGCGTCGATCGTAAACGATGACGACAAACTGGCTGAGCGGGTTGAGTTCATTCACCGCCAAACCAAGACGCACGCGATTGCCGAGCAGTACATCGCCGGCCGCGAGATTTATGTCAGTGTGATTGGCAATCAGCGCCTGCAAACTTACACGCCCTGGGAGCTGGTGATTGAAAAGCTTCCCGAAGGCGCGCCGAACATCGCGACTTCGAAACTGAAATGGGATCCGGCGTATCAGCAAAAGGTTGGTGTCGTAACGAAAGCGGCCGAGATCGACAAGGCCATGCGCAAAAAGCTGGAGCGGCTGTCGAAAAGAATTTACCGCACGCTTTTTTTGACCGGCTATGCACGTTTGGATTATCGCGTAACCGACGAAGGCCGCATCTACGTGCTGGAAGCAAACCCAAATCCGCAGATTGCGCTCAACGAAGACTTTGCCGACTCAGCAAAGCATTGCGGCGTCGATTACGAAGCGCTGTTGCAGAAGATCATGACCCTCGGCCTGAGTTACCGCACCGGCGCTTGAAGTAGCATAGACTTTAGTCTGTATTAGTAGCATAGACTTTTCAGTCTGTGAGTGCTTTTGAAGCGAGTGCTGCGAATCACAGACTGAAAAGTCTATGTTACAAAGGATCAAGCCAGTGACGCGTCATGTCGCACCAGAGCGCCAGCCCGCGCCATTTATCAAAGCGAGCGTAGAAGCGGGCGATCTTCTTGTCGCTGGCTACGCGGCCATTGTTGCGAGCGCGAGCAAATTGCGCGCGGGTCCAGGAATCCAAAGCCAGCCCGTCGTACCGCCCGATCAGTTTCAGCAGATTCTCAGCAGCGTAATTCCCCGCGCCTTTGACGCTTTTGACCTCGTTCATTAGATCCCTCGTTGCCAAATCACTGCCGAGCCAGCCTTCGACATCGAGCGCGCCGGACGCGACTCGCTGCGCCAGCTCTCTCAGATAGGACGAGCGATAACCGGCGCGAATCTTGTCGCGGAAAAACTTTTCCGGTTTTCGCGCCATCGCGGATGGGGTCGGAAATGACTTACGGCCATCGCCAGACGCGCAGCCCAGCTCATTGACTAAGGCGCTCACCATTTTTTCGGTCGCCGCCCACGAACAATTCGTCGTGCAGATCATCTTCACTAGATCTTCAAAGACGGTGGGCGAACGCAGGAGCCGCCCCGCGCCTTCGCGTTCAATCCAGGCAAAGTCGGGATCGGCAGACGTAGCCCGATAGAACTCTTGCAGGTCGTCGTCCAGGCGGAACATGTGCCGCACGTCGCGCGCGATCTTTTCGCTGACGCTTTTCTTGAGTCGCCCGGGAGTGCTAATCACCAACCCCTTTTTCACAGCCGAGATCCCAAGCGTAACGGGCGATGATTCCCCGACATCGACCACGCGCACTAAAGTCCAGGCTGTCTTGTCGAACTTGAACGGGAGCAGCGCGCACCAGCCATGGCTCAGAACGGTGCGTTGAAAGTTGAAGTCGGACGGTGTAGAGATCGTGATTTCCATGGGTTTGCCAGCATACCCACAACGCGAAGAAAAAGCAGCCCTCGGGGAGTCATTTCGTCAAGAATGGTTGGCTTTTGCGCGTCTTTACGCCTTTGCGCCTTTAGGTGAAACACGTCTTTCGCGCAGGACATTTCGCGCAAAGGCGCAGAGCCCCAAAGAAAACCGCAAAGCAAGACATTTTCGGTCAAGCTGATGCTTGACACATCAACGGCGCGGGACTAGACTTTGGCCCATAACCAAGATGATTGGAAAGCTGTACTGGCTGGCTCCTAATACTTGGTTCTCGGCTAGCGAAGAGTCAACACCGAGACTCTCTACAGCGTAAGGTGCTTAAGCACCGTTTTCCAAAAATAGCTGCCGGAGCTTTCCGGCGCGCGCTCCGTCGCCCCGCAGGGATTGGCCCTTCGGGGCGATGTCGTGTCTGGAGTGCTGACTGATGCTCTCACTCGGCGTCAGGCTCTGGCTTTGGCCACATCAGCGAAGCCAAAACCGATGACAGCAACACGATGCCGACCACCCCGAGCGCGACGTACGTCGGAATGCTCTCATACTGCTGCAACTGAGGCGCGAGCCTGTCGTAGCCGAGCGCGTGGAGTCCGATCGTCAGCAGCTTCACTATCAAAGGCAGAAGCATCTTCAGCCCAATGAAGCCGAGGACAATCCCGAGGCCAATCTTGAGATAGTGAAATTTCTCGACCACGCCTGCCAGCAGAAAATAGAAAGTACGCAAGCCGAGAATAGCGAACACATTTGAAGTGTAGACGATGAATCGATCGGTAGTGACGCCAAAGATTGCCGGGATCGAATCGACCGCGAAAACGAGATCGGTAACTTCCACCACGATTAGCACCAGCAATAGCAGCGTCCCGACATGCTTCCCATCCACCACCGTGAAAAACTTTCGGCGCTCGTAATGTCGCGCAATTGGCACGTGCCGCGTGACCAGACGGACGAAAAAACCTTTTTCGGGTTCAATCTCGGTCTCTTTCTCGCGGAACATCTGTACGGCCGTGTAAATCAGAAACGCGCCAAAGATGTAGATGATCCAATGGAAGCGGTTGATTAGTACCGTGCCCGCCAGGATCATTATGAGGCGCATGACTAGCGCTCCAAGGACGCCCCAGTAAAGTACGCGATGTTGATATTTTGGCGGGACCTTGAAGTACGAGAAGATCAGGAGGAACACGAACAGATTATCGACCGAGAGGGCCTTTTCGATCAGATAGCCGGTGAGAAACTCGACCGCTTTCTGGTGCCGCGCGGCGCCGAACAACTCCCAACCCAGGGGACCAAACAGCAGCGCGGCAAAGATAAGGGCCAATGACACCCAGACGGCGCTCCAAATGCCTGCGTCTCTGTAACTGATTTCATGAGGCCGGCGATTGAAAACCAAGAGGTCAATCGCCAGCATGGTGAGAATGAAGACAGAAAAGCCAACCCAGGCCACTGTCGAAGTTGCGACCGACTCCATCTGGGTAGATAAAGTATCATCCGCGCGGCGAGCCGCAAAACCGAAAGCTCGCTGAATTTTTTTGGCAAGATCTTTTTGGCAAGTTGCGGCCACGTGTCGAACTCAATTAGAATTCGTGCTCCAAATCAACCGCGAGAAGGTTTTAGATCAATGCTCAAACAACTACGCCGCTTTGAACGCACGAGCAAAATCCTGATTTTGGGATTTGTAGCTTTGATGGCGGTCAGTCTGGTCCTTTTCTTTCGCCCGAACAGCGGCAGCAACCAGGTCGAGCCGACCAAGAGCACCGAAGTGTTGGCTACGGTGGCCGGGGACGACATCACCGTCGGCGATCTGGCGCAACTCAGGGCGCAATACATGCAAATGCTCGGCGGCCAGATGAGCCTGGCCCAATTGGGCGGCGATCAGCGTTTGCTCGATGGCTTGATTCGCGACCGCGTCATCACCGCTGAAGCTAACCGGCTGAGCCTGGGCGCTTCGGAAGCGGAAGTCAGCGAGAGGATTTATAAGCAGTACACCGACCCCGCTTCGGGTAAGTTCCTGTTCACTGACGCGTCGGGCAAACCCGACTTTCAAAAATACAAAGAGAGCGTGACCGCCACTCAGGGCGATTGGCAAAAATTTGAGCGGCGAGTTGCGGGCGACATTTCGCGCGAGAAACTGGAAGCGTTTGTCACGGCCAGCGTGCGCGTCTCGGAAGATGAAGTACGCGAAGATTACAAACGCAAGAACACGACGTTCGATCTGACTTACGTAGTAGTTTCCATCGACAAGCTCGCCGAGAAGATCCAACCCACGAATGATGAGTTGAAGGCCTATTACGAACAGCACAAAAACGAATATCAGTTCAAGATGCCGCAAAAAAAGATTCGTTACATCTTTATCGACCAGGACAAATCGGGCGAGAAGGTGCAAATCTCTGACAAAGAATTACACGACGAATACGACGGTCTGGATCCCAAATACAAAGAGGCGGGCGTCAACGTCCAGCAGATCGTTTTGAAGATCGCGCGACCGGATCTCGACGCCTCGGTGAACAAAAAGGCCACCGACCTCGTCACCAAAGCGCGGGGCGCCGCCGGCTCGGCCCCTGAGGATGCGTTTGGCGAGCTGGCGAAGGGCAATTCCGAAGACCCGACTACCGCCAAGAACGCTGGGCGCGTTAATGGCGTGGTCAAGAAGGATCCGACCAAGCTGGATGACCCTTATCAAAAGGTGCTCGAGCTGCAGCCCGGCGACGTAACCGATCCGATCAAGTACAAGAACGCTTACTACATCCTGCGTCGCGGCGATTCCGTGCCGAAGACATTCGCGCAAGCCAGCGAGGAATTGAAAGTTTCACTGCGCAATCGCCGCGGCTACACCGTCGCGCAGAAGCTGGCGCAAAAGACCCAGGACCGCCTGAAAGAAACTAAGGATCCGCAAAAGGTCGCGCAGGAGCTAGCTGCCGAAGCAAATATGAAACCCGCAGATATGGTGCGCGAAACGCCGTTCGTCAAACCCAACGACGATGTTCCGAACATTGGCAGCTCGCAGCAATTCGAAGACGCCATTGCGCCACTTAACAATCCCAACGACATCGGCGAGCGCGTCGGGATCAAGAACGGCTTCGCGATCCCGATGCTGGTCGAAAAGCGCGATCCGCGGATTCCCGATCTCGACGAAGTGAAAGATAGTTTGACGAAGGCGCTCAAAGCTGAGCGGGCGAAAGGGCAGTTGGAAGACAAAGCGAAAGAGCTAATCGCAAACGCCAAAGCTCCTGGTGATTTGAAAGCCGCCGCCGCCAAACTCGGATTGGAAACAAAGGCCGAGGCTAACTATAAACTCGAGACGCCGCTCGGCGACTCCGGATCGAGCGCCCTGCTTGATGATCCGCTCTTCACTTCGAAGGCCGGGGACGTAATTCAAAAGCCGGTCTTGCTAAATGGAAACTACATCGTGCTCGGGGTCAACAAACGCACCGACGCCGATCTCGCAGAGTTTGCCAAGCAACGCGATACGCTCATGAAAAGCGCGTTGGACGGACGCAAGGGCCAGGTGTTCGAAGATTATCTAGCAGCGACGCAGAAGGCTATGGAGACGAACGGCAAGATCAAGATTTACAAAGACGTGCTCGCCAGCATGCAGGACGAAGAGGCACCGGAGGTAGCTCCGCGCCAACGGCCGCGTTTGCCGATCACGAGGTGATCAATTCGAAATCCCTGATATCGCGAAACGGCTTTTCGTTGTCGTTGAAATCCGGACGATAGTAAAACGCCGCGCCGTCGTATTCCTGCATCCAGCCTTCTTGCATTCCCAGTTCATCCAACGCAGCAGTTGCGCGCATCCATTCTCTCTCGTTGATGCGGCGCGAAAGCAGGACGTAACGACGAGTCATTTCCGCCGCGTGCGTTGGGTAGTATTGGGCCATCAGTGAGACAGCGACGCGCGGACTCAGTTCATCGCGAATCCATTGCAGCGACTCACGCACTCCGGCAATATCGTTCGGCAAAACCAGCAAGCGAATCACTAACCCGCGTTTCAGCAAACCATCCTCGTCGATGACTAGCTTGTCGGCCATCTGGCGATACATCTCAGTAAGCGCCGCGCGCGAAACGCTGCCGTAGCTGCGCACTTTCGAATACAAGTATCCCGATTCGTCTTCGGCGTATTTCAAATCAGGCAGGTAAACATCGACGATGCCGTCGAGCATACGCAGCACCTCGACCGAGTCATACGCGTTCGTGTTGTAAACAATCGGGAGATGCAGTCCACCCTCGGCGGCGATCAGAATCGCGCGCGTCATCTGCGGGGCAAAGTGCGTGGGCGAAACAAAGTTGATGTTGTGACAGCCACGCGCTTGCAACTCCAGCATCATTTCAGCAAGGCGCTCGTGGGTGACTTCATTCTTGATTTGTTCTTTGTGCTTTTGGGAGATCTGATAGTTCTGGCAATAAACGCAGCGCAGGTTGCAGTTGCCGAAAAAGATATTGCCTGAGCCGCGCGTGCCGGTGAGCGGCGGCTCTTCGCCAAAATGCGCCGTGTAAGACGAAACAATCGGCGGGCGTCCCGAATAGCAGGCCGCGATTTCGTCCTTAAGACGATTGTTCAGACAATCGCGCGGACACACCGTGCAACGCTCGAGCAGAGCTTCCAGTGCTTCGACACGACGACGCAACTCGCCGCTGCGCAGCAAGCTAAGGTAGGACGCTTCTCTCTGTCTCAACTCATTACTCATCACTCATTACTCATCACTCTTCTTCCTGAAGTGCACGTAATGTGTCTTGTGTTGCTCAACCAGTTCCCTGGGCACTAACCGTTTCGTCGTCCGCCAAACAAAATCCATCTCGGCATGCGTCGTGCTCAATGCCAGCCGCGCTTCGAAAACCAAAAGCATGCTGCCATAGAAAAGAAAGGACGCGCCGACGAGCCCCAACGCCACGGGAATCCACGCGCCGCGCGCGCCGGCAAATGCGACAACGCCGATGGCTACGCTAGTCGCCACAAAAACGCCAACCGCCAGATAAAAAGTTGTCAGCGCGCGTTGTAGCAGACGCGATCGGCTCGTCAATTTGTCGAGTTGATCGTAGAGCATCGCGCGCTGCTCTTCAAAGAACTCAGCCGTTGAATCACTATCGGCGAGCTGCTGAAATCGATCGGAAAGCGAGCGCACGCGATCGACCACTCGACCCAGCCGGGTCGAGGTCGAAAGGATCATCGTGCCGCTGGCCGAGATCAAAACTGCGGGCGTAATCATAGCGGTCAGAACCGCGACTGAAGATGAAAGTCCGTCCATGTGGCGATTCATTCTAGCGACTTGTCCGAGCCAGTCCAAACCCCAGTTCAGAGTTCAAGCTTTAGCTTGCGCTTTCGCTGTCGGCAACCTGAAAGGTTGAACTCTAAACTTTATGATATTCTCCGCACCGGGTTGTGATCGTTCCTTCATGGAAGACGATTATCACTTCGTCGATCGCTGGCGCGTCGAAGGCGACGTCAATGAGGTGGCTGACATCATCGAAGACGCGCTCAGTTTGCCCAGCTGGTGGGGCTCGGTCTATTTCGAAGTAAAGGAACTCGAACCCGGCGAAAGCAACCACGGCATCGGCAAAGTGATCAGCGTACGTGCCGGCGGTTGGCTGCCGTACACGTTGAAGATAAATTTTCGCACCGTGGAGTCGAATTACCCGCATGGCTTCACGATGGACGCGACGGGCGACCTCGAGGGAAAAGGCATTTGGACTTTTGGGCAGGACGGACCGTTTGTCGATGTAACTTACGATTGGACGATTCGCGCGAACAAACCCATCATCGAAAAGTTTTCGTTTCTCTTGAAACCGATCTTCAGACGGAACCATAACTGGACCATGCGCCGCGGTGAAGAAAGTCTAAAACTGGAATTGTTGCGCCGGCTCGCAAAATCGCCGGAGGAACTCGCACGGATTCCGCCGCCACCGCGTCCATCTTTAGTTGTTCGAATTCTCACCCTCAACAAATGAGCGCCGAGCCAAACACAGAATCAGCGATTGCCTGGCTGCCTGATTTGCTTTACACCGGCGGACGGTTCGAGCGCGGGCTGGCGTTGGTGTGTGACGCAGCGGGCAGGATTATCAAAATCGCCCGAGCAGACGAACTCACCGATGAAAAGAAAGTCCGCTTGTCGAATCGCGCCATGCTGCCGGGAATGGTGAACGCGCACAGCCACGCGTTTCAGCGCGTGCTGCGCGGACGCACGGAGCATCGCACGGCTAATCAGCAGGACAGTTTTTGGACGTGGCGCGAGATGATGTACTCAGCGGCAACCCGCCTGACGCCGGAAGATATCTACGAAGCTTCGCGGATGGCGTTTCTGGAAATGGCGCTCAGCGGGATCACTGCGGTCGGCGAGTTTCACTATCTTCATCACGCGCCGGATGGTGTGCCTTACGACGATCCGAATCTACTGGCCAAAGAAGTCGTGCGCGCCGCGCGCGATGTCGGTTTGCGAATAGCGCTCCTTCGGGTTGCCTATGCGCGCTCTGGCTATCAGACCGAAGCAAATCCGAAACAGCAGCGATTCATCGAATCTGACTCCGCGACGTATTTGAAAAACCTGGAGCGACTCGTGGCCGACGTGACTCGGGGCACTAGCCCGACCGTCAGGGAGGGCTCATCCTCGATCGCGGAAAGCGGAGCCCTCACTGACGGTCGGGCTAATGCCCCGCAGGCAACCACCTGGGTTGGCGCCGCGCCACACAGCGTGCGCGCGGTGCCGTTGGATTATTTGCGCGCGGTTACGGCTTACGCAAACGAACATCAGTTGAAAGTTCACATGCACGTCGCCGAGCAGCCGGCGGAGGTTTCAGCCTGTGTCGAGGAATACGGACGCACACCGATTGCCTTGCTGGATTCGGAAGGACTGCTGAGCGAACGCTTCACCGCCGTGCACGCGATCCACGTGACGCCGAAAGCCGTTTCCTCGTTCGCGAAAACGGGCGCGATCGTTTGCGCGTGTCCGACGACGGAACGCAATCTCGGCGACGGAGTCGTGCCTGCCGACGAATACTTCAAACAAGGCATCGCGGTTTGTCTCGGCACCGACAGTCACGCGCAGATCGATTTGCTGGAAGACGCGCGTGAGCTTGAGTATCACTTGCGTCTGCAGAAGCTCGAGCGGGCGGTGCTCGATAACGAGTTTCAAGTTTCAGGTCTCAGGTCTCAGGTTGAAGAGCGCAGTCGACTCAGCGCAAGACTATTTGATTGCGCCACGATCAGCGGCGCGCGCAGCCTCGGGGCTCCGGGCGGCACGCTCGAAGCCGGCAAGTCCGCGGACTTTTTCACCGTCGCTCTTGACGATCCAACAATCGCCGGCGGCTCGCTAGACGACTTACTTTCAAGCATTGTGTTCGCATCGTCGCGCGCAGCCGTGCGCGAAGTGGTTGTTGGCGGCACGCCGATTGTCTCGGACGGCCAGCACCTGATTCAGGATGATGTGATCGAGAGATTCAAAGAGTTGCAGAAGAAACTGTGGGGCTGAAAAGAAACAGGACTAGAAGCGGGAGCAAGCCCGTCTTCCTGACCTTGAGCTGCTTTTGGTTGACGCGTGCTCATACGGCTTGAGAGGCTTTCAATCTGAAGAAGAAAGCTCAGAGCCGGATAATCTCTCAGGTCAGGAAGGCGGGCTTGCCCCCGCTCCTATTGGTTGAAATGAGTGTCGAAAAAACTCTCGCCGAACTCGTCGCCATCGACTCAGTTTCCTCGCGCTCGAATGCCGAGATTATTTCTTATCTCGGCGCGCGCTGCGAAGCTGCGGGGTTCGCCGTCGACCAATTCACTCATACTGACGAAACCGGCGTCGAGAAGATCAATCTCGTCGCCCTCACCACCGTTCACTCGGAAATCGAACTCGCGCTCGTCGGCCACACCGACACTGTGCCTTACGATCCAGCCTGGGCTGAGGCGCTGCAATTAACAGCGAAAGGCGGAAAACTTTTCGGCCGCGGCGCGTGTGATACGAAAGCATTCATCGCGGCAGCGTTGACCGCAGTTGAAAGCATTAATCTCTCGACGTTAAAGAAACCCCTGGCCCTCGTCTTCACTGCCGACGAAGAGATTGGTTGTCTCGGAGCGAAGCGTCTGGCCGCAGCGCAGCCTTTCGCTGCGCGAAATGCAATCGTGGGCGAGCCGACTTCGCTGCAACCGATGCGCGCGGGCAAAGGATATTGCCTGGCTGAGATCACCGTCCGCGGACGCGAAGCGCACAGTGCGTATCCGCAACTCGGGGCGTCAGCAATCTTCCGCACGGCGCGTTTGATCGAAGGCATCGAACGAATTGCGGAAGAGTTGAGAACCGATCCGCGCGAAGGTTTCGATCCGCCGTACACGACGCTCAACATCGGATTAATCAGTGGCGGCTCGGCAAAGAATGTGGTCGCGGGCGAGTGCCGCTTCACCCTCGAATGGCGACCCGTCCCCGGCCAGAAAACCGATCACGTTCTGAACCTCGTCAAGCGAGTTGTCGCTGATCTGCAAAAACAGGATTCGGATTTCGTCTGCGAGATCGATGCCCCGCGTGCGGATGAAAGTTTCGAAACGCGCGCTGGCTCGTCGCTGGTTCAGTTCCTCGAACAGGCGTCCGGCAAGTCATCGGGCACGGTTGCCTTTGGCACCGAAGCGCCTTCCATGACCGCTCTCGGCGCGGACGCGGTCGTCTTTGGCCCCGGCGACATTCGCGTCGCGCATCGGCCTGGTGAGTTCGTCCCCCTCGATCAACTTGAGCGTTGCGTTGAGATTCTTAGGCAAGCAATTGAAGGGTTCTGCATGTGAACTCTTCTCGAAGGCAACCCTGAGCGTCTAGACAGAGTCGAATCGGGGCGCTCGGCTCTCAATAATATCTCGCGTATCATAGATACCTCGAAGCAGGATGGAGTTTTCAATGTTGTGGCTAAGACTTCTGTCGCCCCTTCGGGGCTCATATTTGTTTTCCGACCCTAACCCCGGGCTTACGCCCGGGGCTACAGTCTACCGCCCGCTTCGCGGACTGGTTGTTCGGCACCTTCCAGGAATTCTTTTTTGGGCGGCGCTGCTCGCCATTCTCATTCCTTTAGTCTCCGCTCAAACTGACAACTCGCCCTTTCCGCAACCGACTGCACTGCAACACGGGCCGCCGCTGACGAATCAGGAATTCGTGCGGCTGCTTTTTCAATTGCCCGCGCATCCGGAAGAGCGCGACAAGCTGATCGACGAGATTCGCAAACGCGGGATCGCTTTTCCGGTGACCGCGGGGTTGCAGGGGCTGGTCGCTACCAAGAGCGGCAACGACTCGCTGCTGCGTCACACACTGGAAGAGGCAGATCGCCGGCGCGCCAATCCCGTCGCTGCGGCTCTGCCCCCGACCGCCGAAGCGCTCGAGCTGCTGGCACAGACTCGCAAGGCGACGTTGGGCGCGGCGGAAAAGATGCCGGACTATTTGGTGAAGGAGCAGATTGTTCGTTACATGGCCGAAGGCAATACCAGAAACTGGCGGCCCGACGACCATCTCACGGTAGCCGTTAGTTATCGCCAGAGTGCCGGTGAAGATTACAAACTTCTTTCGGTGAATGGCGTTCCACCAAAGGAAGATCAGAGCTACGGGATGAAGCTGGGCGGAACAACTTCCGCCGGCGAATACGCTTCCGTGTTGCGCGAATTGTTCAGTCCAGAGAGTCGTGCGGAATTTGACATGGTCGACACGGACACATTGCGGGGTCGCCGGACGATTATCTATGAGTATGTAGTGAAGAGGGAGTTTTCGCACAGCACGCTGGCATGGGGCGATCGTAACTCGGCAACGCTGCATACCATCGCGGGGTATCGAGGAAGAATTTGGGTTGACCGCGAGCTGAATCGCATACTCAGGCTCGAAGAAATCAGCACCGAGATCGAGCCGGGCTTTCCCATTACCGCGGCCAGCCAGACAATCGATTACGAGTGGGTGACGATCAACCAGCAGCAGCACCTGCTGCCCTCACATGCGATCGTCGAATTAACAGACCGAGGACACGGGCAGACGATCCAAACACGCAACGAGATTTCGTTCCGCGGCTATCGTAAGTTCGGCACGGAAGTGAAGATCATCGACATCGACGAAAAAGACTTTCCGCCTGACAAGCCTGAAGAAGAGCCGGCCAAGCCCGACACTCCGCCGGTTCTGAAACCCGCGCCGTCCAAGAAACCGAATCCGTGACGCGAGAATTTCACCGCAAAGGACGCGAAGCGAACTCGCAAAGGAACGCAAAGAAAACATCCCCTTGCGAACTTTGCGGCGAAACTTTGCGTCCTTTGCGTTTAATCCTGGCAGTGTCGCTCGCATTTCTCGCCGCGTCCCAAACAATCGCACAGGCGAAGCCCGACAAAGACTATCTCGCTTACGTTGTTTCGGAATCCGCCGACAAGATCGCTTTGATACGCTTTGGCCCGAACGGCGCACGCGTCGATCATCAGGTCGAAACCGGAGACATGCCGGTGGACATCGACGGGCCGCACGGCATCGTCATCTCGCCCGATCGAAAGTACTACTACGTTTCAATCGCGCATGGCCGGCCGTTTGGACTGATCTGGAAATATTCGGCGAAAGATGACAGCGTCATCGGCAAAGCGACGCTCGGGTATTTTCCGGCGACTGTCGATATTACCCCCGACGGCAGCTTTCTTTTCGTCGTCAATTTCAATTTGCACGGCGACATGGTGCCGTCATCAGTCTCGGTTGTTTCGACACCGACGATGACCGAAGTCGCGCGGATTCAAACGTGCACGATGCCGCACGGCTCACGTCTGAACCCGCAGGGCACCAAGCAATACTCGGCGTGCATGATGGACGACATGCTGGTTGAGATCGACACGCGCACTCTGAAAGTTGCGCGTCACTTCATCGTCACCAAAGGTAAAGAGGTCGGCGCGAACGGTTCGCCGCAAGTGCAGACCGCGGACGCGATGAGTTCGATGCCGGGAATGAATCGGGCCGTGAAAGACACCGGCGGTCACGGCATGGAAGCACCGAAGCCGGGCGACAATTCGTGTTCGCCGACGTGGGCGCAACCTTCGGCCGATGGTTCCTCCATTTATGTTGCGTGTAATAAATCGAGCGAGATTGTCGAAGTCAACGCGAACGATTGGAAGTTGGTGCGGCGGATTTCCGCGCGTGCGGGAGTTTACAATTTAGCCGTGACGCACGACGGCACTCGCTTGCTTGCTACGAACAAACGCGATCAGTCGGTATCGATCTTTGATTTGAAAAGCGGCAAAGAACTCGCACGGCTTCCCACCAAACGCAAGGTCCTGCACGGTGTGGTAGTCACGCCCGACGATGCTTACGCTTTCGTGACCGTCGAAGGCGTCGGCTCAGAACCCGGCACAGTTGAAATAATCGATCTGAACGCGTTGAAGACCGTCGCGACGGTCGATGTTGGCCAGGAAGCCGCGGGCGTGGATTTCTACAAGACAGAACCAGCGAAGTGATCATCGAGCTCCGAAGGAGCGGCGCTCGGCCCCTGATCTTCTGGCTAGCCCTGGTGAAGCCGGCGGTATTGCTGTGCTCACTGTCCCGGCGCGGTCGTCGATCCTTTTTCGATCTTCGATCCGAGCTTGACGATCCAAAGTCCTGAATTGATGTCGTTAAAGTAAATCAAACCCTTGTACGGTTGTGCGCCCCAGGTGAACGCCAGGTTCGGGCGATAGCTTTCGGGGTCGCCGGTCCACAAGCGACCAACCTCGCGCCCTTGGCGATAGAGGTCGCCGCGCAGTTCGCCCGACACATCGACGACGCGCCCGCCACCGCTGTAATAACCCATGTACATCACGTCGTCTTCGACCCAAATGTTGTGCGCGCCCCCTTCGGGCACGGGATACTCGGCGACTTTGCGCGGATGATTGATGTCGCTGATGTCCAAAACGTGACAAATCCCGCGCACCGGAATGCGATTGTGCGAAGAGATGTCGAAGAACGTTGGGAAGACTTCATCGCCGAGAAAGAGATAGTTGCGATAGCGATAGACTGAGTGCGTGCCCGCCAGCCAGCCGTCGCCGTAAAGTTCGTGGTGATTAAAACGAAACTGGCTGACAAATTGCGGATGCTCCGGACTACCGCCTTTCAATCCCGCGCCGACATCCAGAATAATCAGACCATCGTGCCAGTAGGCGAGATAGGCGAGCCCGTCTTTCACGTAAAGATCGTGCAGGTAACGGCCGACAAATTCGTCCCCTTCTTTCGTGCGAATCGTAGTCGCGGCCGCATTCTCGGCCTGCCAGCGCGCGACTTCCTTCGGATTCTTCACGTCGGCGAAATCGATCACGCGCATTGAACCCGTGGCATCGTCAGTCAGGTAAACGTAATGGCCGTTGACGAACGCGCTGTGCACGCCGCCGGTGACGGTCGCGGTGTATTCCGAAATCAGTTTCGGATGCGCGGGATCGGAAGTGTCATAGAACGCGATGCCGTTCTTGCGATTCGAAGCGCCTTCGCGCGAGATGACCAGAATCTTACCGTCCGCAGTCGTCATGATGTCGTTGACCAGTCGCGCGTCAACTTTGATCGTGTCGGTTAGTTTCGGATGCGCCGGATCAGAGATGTCGTAAACCAGAAAGCGATCCGTGATCGTCGAGTAGTAAGCATAGTTGCCGATGATCCATTCTTCGGCCCCCTGGAATTCCTTGAACGGCGCGCGGCCGACGACTTCGAGTTCGCGTTCGGCGTTGCGCGGTGTGACGGAGATCGAAGCGCTCGATGAAAGATTGCCGCTGTTGGCCGTGACGATGTAATTGCCGGGCTGCTCGGCGACGAACGCGCCGTCCGGATAGATGTTCGCGCCGTTGCCGCTCACCGACCAGCGGGCAGTGAAATCGTTCGAGGGCGATCCGTTCGCCGTAAAGTGCACGACGTCACCCGTATGCGCGGTGGCCGCGCCTGCTTCGACAGTCAAACTGCGCAGGTTGCTCTTGACCACCGTGATTGTGGTCATGCCGCTCGCCGCGCCGGCTGCGGCCTTAATTGTGGCTTTGCCCGGAGCAATTCCGGTAACGACGCCGCCCGCGTCAACTATGGCCACTGCCGGCTTATCTGAGGTCCAACTGATCGCGACGTCGGTGCGCGGGTCGCCGTTGGAAATTCGCGTCGTCGCTTCAAGCTGCACCGTGCCGCCGGCCACCAGTGGAGTCGTGATCGATTTGATCTCGACGGTCTTGATCTTGGCCGGCTTGACTTTGAAAGTTGTGAAGCCAGACTTGCCGCCCACAATCGCGCCCGCGGTAACTTCGCCCGGACCAAAGAGACTTACCACGCCGTTGTCATCGGCTGCGGCAATGTCGAACGGCCCGGCAAAAAATGCTGAGGCCTGTTCGTTAACGACGTTGCCCGCCGCGTCTTTGGCAATGATGGTGAGCTTCACCTTTTGGCCTACTTCGGCTTCGCTCACGGAAGCTTTGACTTCGACGGTCTTAACAGCAGATGTTGGGCTGGGCTGTTGGGCCATCGCTGCCAGCGCAAGGACTGCGCCGAGAAAGACTGAAACGATTGCGCGCGATTGAAACATTAAGGGCCTCCGAAAGGATCGATTGTCGGACTTCGCGCCATGTTAATTGCGGATCAGTTACCAGGCAAGGCGATCGCGACCGACGGGCTTGCGGACTTAGTGTTTGGCTGAAACGGCGGTAATATTCTGAGTCCCAAGGTTGCAGGAGGAGATAGATGAAGTTCATACAGATACTGATAAGTTGCGCGGCTCTGCTGGTCGCTGCCAGCGTCCAGACACAAACACCGGACACTAAGCATTTTGACAAAGATGGCTTGTCGTTCGACTATCCCGCGAATTGGCAAACGAGCGACCAGAGCACGCAGCAAATGCAGTTGATTGAACTGACTCAGGGCGACGTGGTGATCCGTGTTCGTTCGCCGCGCGAGTGGTTGAAGACTCCGGAGAAGGAAGCGCACGCGAAGAAACTTTTTCAGGACCAGTATGTCAGCGACTTTGCAACGCAGCTCGAGCAAGCGGGCATGACCCCTAAACGGTCGCCGGTCACTACGCAGATAGCCGGCACCGACGCTGAAGGTACGCGAATCCGAGCGAATCTCGACGGTCAACCGGGCGGCATGGATTCCTACTTTCGCATCATCTCTGACAGGTTAGTCAACTTGTCGATCATCGCTTCGGAAAGAGATATGAAAAAGTCCGCGCCGGCTTGGGACGTGATCCGCAACAGCTTGAAGGTGGAGCCACCACCGCAACCGAAACCTTCACCGTCACCGAAGAAACCTTAGCGAGCTATCAGCCTTCAGGTTTTACAGCTTATACTTGTAAGCGTTCCGCAACATCGAAATGGCTGAAAGCTGATTGCTGACGGCTGACAGCTTGCTATGACTCCATCCCGCATTCGCAATTTCTCGATCATCGCGCATATCGATCACGGCAAGTCCACGCTCGCCGATCGGTTGCTCGAATTGACCGGCGCCGTCACGGGCCGTGATATGGAGGCGCAGGTGCTCGACGATATGGACCTCGAGCGCGAACGCGGCATCACCATCAAAGCGCACGCCGTAAGGCTGGACTACAAAGCGCGTGATGGTCAGCAGTACGTCTTGAACTTGATCGACACCCCCGGACACGTCGATTTTTCGTACGAAGTTTCGCGTTCGTTGTCAGCTTGCGAAGGCGCGCTGCTCATCGTCGATGCGTCACAGGGCGTCGAAGCGCAGACACTGGCAAATACTTATCTGGCGATTGAAAATAATCTCGAACTGATCCCGGTCATCAACAAGATCGATCTGCCGGGCGCTGAACCGGAGAGAGCGTTGGAAGAGATCAGGCACTTCATTGGCCTGGAAACTCACAACGCGATTCTTACCAGCGCCAAGACCGGCGAAGGCGTGGCCGAGGTGTTGGAAGCGATTGTCCGTGACGTGCCATCGCCGAGGGGCGATGCCAGCGCTCCGCTGAAGGCTTTGATCTTCGATTCGTGGTACGACTCGTATCGCGGCGTGATCGTTTTGTTTCGCGTCATCGACGGTTCGATTCGACCGGGAATGAAGATTCGCTTTTTCAACGCGGGCCGCGATTATCAGGTGGAGACGCTCGGCGTCAATCGCCCGCGACCGACACCCATCGATCAGCTTGGCGTCGGCGAAGTCGGGTTCCTGACTGCTTCAATCAAAACGGTTGCCGACGTGCAAATTGGCGACACCATTACCGAAACCGCGCGACCAACGACGGAGCCGTTCCCCGGCTATCAGGAAATCAAGCCGATGGTTTTCGCGGGACTCTATCCCATCGACACGAATCAGTATGAAGAACTGCGCGACGCGATGGACAAGCTGCGGTTGAATGACGCTTCGTTTTTTTACGAGCCTGAGTCGTCGACCGCGCTGGGATTTGGTTTCCGTTGCGGCTTCCTGGGGCTGCTGCACATGGAGATCGTACAGGAGCGTCTGGAGCGCGAGTTCAATCTCGATCTGATCACGACGGCGCCCGGCGTGCGTTACGTTGTGACGACGACTGACGGCAAGGTCACGGAAATCGACTCGCCGTCAAAGATGCCCGATCCCGGTCGCCTGGTGAAGATTGAAGAGCCGGCGATCCGCGCGACGATCCTCACTCCGGAAGCACACCTCGGCGGCATCCTGGCGTTGCTGGAAGAAAAGCGCGGCCAGCAGAAAGGCTTTGAGTACATCACGTCGAATCGCGTGATGCTGACATATGAACTTCCGCTGAACGAGATCGTTCTGGATTTTTATGATCGCTTGAAATCAACTTCACGCGGATACGCTTCGCTCGATTACCACCTCGCCGGTTATTGGGAAAGCGATCTGGTAAAGCTCGACATCCTGGTCGCCGGTGAGCCGGTCGACGCGTTGTCGCTGGTTCTGCATCGCGACACGGCGGCGGCGAAGGGCCGGGCGTTGGCGACAAAAATGAAAGAGCTTATCCCGCGCCAACTTTTTGAAGTCCCAATTCAGGCGGCCATCGGCGCGAAAATCATCGCGCGCGAAACCGTGAAAGCGATGGGCAAGAACGTGATCGCGAAGTGCTATGGCGGCGACATCTCGCGCAAGCGCAAGCTGCTCGAGAAACAGAAGGAAGGCAAGAAGAGGATGAAGAAGGTCGGCCGCGTAGAGATTCCGCAGGAGGCTTTTTTGGCGGTGCTGAAGGTGAACGAGTGAAACAGGTGAAGAGTTGAGAAGAGGAAGGATGACTAAACCAAGGCTTGCCAAGTCTATGACCGTTGAGCAATTCGACAACGGATATTTCTACGCAGTTGAAATAAAGGCTTTCGCAGATGACATTGGTATCCCAACAGCCTCAAGACTTCGCAAAGACGAACTCGAAGAGTTAATCAAGCATTTCTTGCGGACTGGCCACATAAAGAAACCGACCAGGAAAACTATCTCAAGGTCAGGCGTCAGGGACGTTGAAAAAGGCCTCACTCTTGAGCTGCCAGTGGTTAGCTATACCAACGACAAGGAAACAAAGGATTTTATTGTCCGGGAAGCGTTAAAGATTGCACCAGAGCTAAAACGGAAATCAGGGGCCCGCTATCGACTCAACCGTTGGCGAGAGCAGCAGATCGATAAGGGAATCAAAATTACCTACCGAGACCTGGTAAAGCAATATGTCAGATTGAATCAGGTCCAGGGCAATTTCCCTCAGGCTCCTTCGGGCAGATACATAAATTTTCTTTCCGATTTCCTGGCTGGCGAAAAGCACGCAACCAGGGCGCACGCGCTGAAAGCCTGGCAGCAATTGAAGAAGGCTGAAATTCCGAAGAACTATCGAGAGTGGAAGAAGAAGTATGGAAAGTCGGCCGCGTAGAGACTCCCCAGGATGGGTTTCTGGCGGTGTTGAAGGTGAATGAGTGATGGTGAATTGGAGCCGCTTCAGTCCGAAGGACTTTGAGTATGACTTCGAACGCGATGAACTTGCTGCTCATCGCGTCACTTTCGAGGAAGCGGTCGAGTGTTTCTTTTCGGACTTTGAAATTCGCCGAAATAAGCGCTATCGTGATCGCTATCAGCTTCTCGGCGGAACCATTGGCGGTCGAAAGCTCAAGATTATCTTTCAACTCAAGCCTGGAGTATTGTTAGAATAATCACAGGATGGCCAGCATGAAAAAGAAAGCGACACGAAAGAGCGAACGCGAGATTGACGAGCTGGTGATTGCTCAATCTGACAACGACTCCGCATGGGAAAAGCCGCTGAAGGCGCGACAGTCAAAGAGTGGGGCCGTTTCAATCCCCGCCGAGGTTGCTTCGCGCGCGGCATTCTTCGCGCGTCTACACCGAGAATCTAGCGTTGAAGACTGGATTAAGAAGATCGTAGCGGAACGAGTCGACATCGAAGAGGCAGCCTTTGCCGAAGCAAAACGCGATCTGGCTACTCAGTGAGAGGGCCGGGTCTTACTCGAACTCGCCATCATCCTCGGACTCGACGATCTCTTGCGCGACCAATTCAGTCCAGGCTTTCATCACGTCTTTGCCAGCTTTCATCGACCTTAGCGCTTCGCTAACCGTGCCCAATTCCTTTTTCAACTCTGGAAACGTCAACAGCAACATCGCCAAATCCCGCCAATCAGTTCCGGCCTTTGGTTGACCATGCCGGGAGTGATAAGAGATCACTTTGTGTGCGATGAGTTCCGGCGGCGACATTACCAGCACGTCTTCGATTCGTTCGGCATGCGGCAGGGATTCGGCAGCGCGCAAATCCACCAGGTGACGATTAGTTGGCTTTTGAATTTGAAACAGGCGATAGCCCTTCCCGGCTCCGATCACCCGAACGCGAACCGCGATGTGAAAGCGCTCGCTGAGATATTCGCGCAGCTCTTCAGCGAGTTCCGTAGCGCGCGTGGAAATGAGATCGATATCCTGGCTCATCCGCGGCTCGCCAACATAAGCGTTGACCGCCTGTGCGCCGAACACAACGGCATCATCGCGCCCGCGCAAAAACTCGAGCACCGCGTCGTGGATTGTCGCCAGAGGCAGTTGTTCGCGCATGGCAAACTCCTTGAATGTCAGGGTCCCGGCGTTGAGCATCGATTGAAATAATACGCCGCTGCTACGACTCTTCCAAGGTCCTCCCTTTTGCGAGCACCCGCACAATTGGGTTCACCTGTTTCTTCATCTAACAAATTCGTGCTAAAAGGCTGTTGATTGCAGATTTGGGAGGTCCGACAATGAAGCTCGGTTTAGTCATCATCATTCTCGTTTTCTTTTCAGCCACAATTCTCGCCCAACAATCCGACATGCAGATGAAGATGCCGGAGAAGCCGGTCGAGCTGTTGTCCGGTTTGGGCTCGTTGCATCATCCAACTTCGACAAAAAACCCTGAAGCACAAGCGTTCTCCGATCAGGGATTCAGGATGATCTACGGATTCAATCACGAAGAAGCGGTGCGCTCATTCAAGCGCGCCGCCGAACTCGATCCACAGATGGCGATGGCGTGGTGGGGTGTGGCATACGCGCTCGGACCGAACATCAACCTGGACGTCGATCCCGATCGCGAAAAGGCTGCTTATGACGCCGTGCAAAAAGCGATCGCCCTTTCCCCGAACGCTCCCGCAGATGAACAGGCGTACATCAAAGCCCTGGCGGCCCGTTATTCGAACGATCCCAAAGCGGACTTGAAAAAGCTCGCCGTCGATTACAAGAATGCGATGGGCGAGCTGTCGAAGAAATATCCGGACGATCTCGACGCGGCCACGCTTTACGCCGAGAGCGCGATGGATTTGCATCCGTGGCAGCTTTGGAGCGCGGACGGAAAACCCGCCGAAGGCACCGAAGAAATCGTCGCGGTGCTCGAATCAGTGCTGAAGCGAAATCCGAATCACCCTGGCGCGATTCATTACTACATTCACGCGGTCGAAGCCTCGCTACATCCCGAGCGGGCGCTGGCTTACGCGCCCCGACTTCCGCAGCTAATGCCGATGGCCGGCCATCTGGTGCACATGCCGGCGCACATCTACGAACGTGTCGGTGATTATTCGTCAGCAGTAAAGAGCAACGGTGATGCTGCAGCAGCCGATGAAGCATATTTCAAAGCGACGGGAATGCACGGCGTTTACTCGATGTACTACGTGCACAATCTTGATTTCCTGGCGATCGCCAATGGGATGCAGGGGCGCTATCGCGACGCGATCGATTCAGCGAACAAGCTGGTCGACTTTACCCGACCAATGGTCAAAGACATGCCAATGTTCGAACCGGTATTGGCGAAATCCCTTTTGGTGTGGGAACGCTTTCACAAATGGGACGAGATCATGAAACAGCCAAAGCCGGAAGACTCGCAGTTGACGACCACGGCAGTTTGGCACTTCGCGCGCGGGATGGCTTTTGCCTGGCGCGGCGACATCGGCAACGCGGAAGCTGAGCGGCAGGCGTTTCTAAAAGCTGAGGAGTCGGTTCCGGCTGATTCGATGTCGTCGTTGAATCGGACCCGAACGATTCTCATGATCGCGCAGCACGTGCTGGACGCTCGGATTGCGGAAACGAAGCATGATTACCAAAAAGCCCTGGACTCTTTTTTCAAGGGCGTCAAAGACGAAGACTCAATGGCCTACGACGAACCACCGCAATGGTTTCATCCGGTGCGCGAGTCGTTCGGCGGCTTTCTTTTCCGGATCGGAAACTACGCCGATGCGGAAGGGCAGTTTCGCAACGATCTGGAAAGAAACCCGCACAGTGGCCGATCGCTGTTTGGCTTGATGGAAAGTCTGAAAGCGCGGAAGAAACTTTCGGATGCTGCATTAGTTCAAAAAGAGTTCGCCGCCGCGTGGAAGAATGCGGACACCAAACTGAGCGTCGCCGGTCTTTGAGCTACAGTGAGCGATAACAATCCCAACCGCCGGCCTTCGAAACTCGTCACCATCTTCTGTGACGGGTCGAGCCTTGGCAATGGTCGCGAAGAAACGCGCGCCGCGGCGGTAGCGCTACTTGGTTATCAGGGGTTGTGGCGCGCTTTCGGAATCTATCTGGGTAAAGCCACCAATCAGCAGGCTGAGATTGTCGCGGCGGCGCTCGGCCTCGAAGCTTTGAAAGAGCCTTGCCGCGTGAGTTTGCACACTGACTCGCGTTACGTCATCGAGACAATGGAGGGCCGCTTTCGTCGCAAGACAAATCACGAGTGGTGGAAGCGTCTGGACGACGCCTCGGCGCGCCACACGGTCGAATGGAACTGGTCAAAGGGTCATGACGGCCACGTGATTCAGGAAGCCGCCGATCGCGCCGCACGCAAGATTGCCGCGCTCGGCCACGTCGAGCCCACCGTGCTGCAAGACGCCGTGGACAAGGTCGGTGTGATTGAACCGGAAGACCTGCCCACCGATGGGCCTGAGTTATTTTAGGCGTTTCGGCTGCAACCCTTCGGTTAACGCTCGCTTTTGCCGACCCGTCGAATCTATAATCCTCGCCTCCAGACCATCCGGAATCGCGGCTCGAAAAACGAGGTCACGTGTCACAGAAGTCGCCACAACGTTTCCGCTCTCTACATCTTCTCGCCGTCTCGCTCGGCGCGATTATCTTTTTCGGCCTTGCCGCATCGAGCGCATGCGCGCAAACCTCAGATCGTGGATGGGAATGGCAGAACCCTCTGCCGCAAGGGAATGCAATCAGCGCGGTCCGCTTTGCCGACGACCAGCGCCACGGCTGGGCGGTCGGCGCCGATGGTGTAATTCTCTACACGTCGGACGGCGGCTTTGAATGGACCAGTCAGCACGCGCGCCTGGTCACTTCACTGAACGGTCTCTACGTTTTTGATCGACAACACGCGTTTGCCGTCGGCGCGCGCGGGGTCGTCATAACGACGAAAAACGGCGGGGAGAAATGGACCGCGATTCCGACGCCGACGAAAGATCATCTCTACGCGATCACTTTCGCGGCTGACCATCCGGAACGCGGCTGGGCCGTCGGCACTTACGGTTGCATCATCGCCACGACTGACGGCGGCGAAACCTGGACCGTGCAAAAGAGTTCCACGCGCGCGCATCTTTTTTCAATTTCATTCATCGACAAAAACACGGGACTGGCCACGGGCGATCGCGGCCGCGTGCTCCGGACCAACGACGGCGGCCGGCACTGGAAGGAAGTCGTGCGTCTGGGCCTGCAACCGTTTACGAGCGCGACGTTCATCACGCCAAAGCGCGCCATCGCTGTGGGCTATGGTGGTCGCGTGATCGTGAGCGACGACGCCGGCCTGACGTGGGAGCCCATCGATGTCGCGATCACGAACGATCTGCTTTCAGTCTATTTTTCAGACCAACAGCACGGATGGATCACCGGCGACAACGGGGTCGTGTTGAGCACCGCCAACGGCGGAAACTTCTGGTTACCGGCCAGCGTCAGGACCAGCCCTCGCCTGGTCACGGTTTACTTCGCGGACGAAAACACTGGATGGGCCGGCGGCAGCGATGGCCTGGTCGTGCGCAGCGACGATGGCGGCCTTGCTTGGCGACGGCTGACAGAAGGCGGACGGGACGACCTATCGGATATTTTTTTCCTGGACGGCTCGCGCGGTTGGGCAGTCGGCGCGCACGGCAAGATTCTCGCGACGCGATCAGGTGGAAAAAGTTGGACGGTGCGACCATCGGACATCACGGTTCATCTGGACGCGATAACCTTCATCGACGAGAACAATGGCTGGGTGGTCGGCGATCGGGGAACGATTCTGCATTCAACCAACGGCGGAATCGTCTGGACGCCGCAAGATACCAACGTCAAAGAACAACTCCTGGGCGTGTGCTTTGTAAACGAAAAACGCGGCTGGGCCGTGGGCGCACGCGGAATGATTCTGGCCACCATCGATGGCGGCGAAACCTGGCATCAGAAAGAATCGAACACCTACGCGTGGCTGGAAGATGTGCGCTTTGTCGATGAGAAGCATGGCGTTGCGGTCGGCTCCGGCGGAGCGATCATGCACACCGAAGACGGCGGCGAAACCTGGAAAGACGTTTCGAAAAACTTGAAAGAGTGGCTGCATGCGGTCGCTTTCGCGGACGACAAACGCGGCTATGTGGTCGGTGAAAAAGGAATCATCCTGCGCACTGACGATGGCGGTCTGACCTGGAAAGATCAGGAAACCGGCGTTAAGACAAACTTGTTCGCGGTCTCAGTCGCGTCGCGCGACGACGCGTTGATCGCCGGCGATCAAGGCCGCGTGCTGGCTACGAAAAACGGCGGCCTGACCTGGGAGATGCAGCCGACGATTACGAGTTCGCCGCTCTTCGCCGTGGCGTATCATGGCGGCGAGAGCGCCTGGGTGGCGGGACGTGGCGGAGCGATCCTGCGGCGCAGCGCCGCTATTGCGACAGTCAAGATTGGGGTTCCGAAACTCCCGGCGGTCCTGGGTGGCGGACCGCCGAAACTACAAGGCCAGGAAACTCCGCAAACCATGAACCTTGACGATGGCGACATTCCGCGCGCCGTGCCAAAAGAAAAGAAACCGCAGAAGCCCTGAGGCCTGGGTCCGCGCGGGCAAGATTCCGCTGCCTGCATCGGTTACAATGGTTCAGGGCCGAACTTCATGTCGCAATCATCATCCGAACAAATGCTAACGGTCGCCACGCGCATCGAAACCGACTCGATGGGCGAGATCGTGGTGCCCGCTGATAAGTATTGGGGCGCGCAGACTGAGCGCTCGCTGCTGCACTTCAATATTGGCTTTGACGTGATGCCGCGTGAGATGATTCGCGCGCTTGGCATCCTGAAGAAAGCGTGCGCGCTGGTTAATCAGGAGCTTGGTAAACTCCCAGCCGACAAAACCAAATTGATCGTGGCTGCTTGTGACGAAGTAATCGCGGGCCAGCTCGACGAGCATTTTCCTTTGCGCGTCTGGCAAACCGGGAGCGGCACGCAGACCAACATGAACGCCAACGAAGTGATCTCGAATCGCGCCATCGAGATCGCCGGCGGCGTCATGGGCACGAAGATTCCAATTCATCCGAACGACGACGTGAATATGTCACAGTCGTCAAACGACACGTTTCCCACGGCGATGCATATCGCTGGTGCGGAGCAGATGAACCGGCTGATCCCGCGGATTCGGGAAGTTGAGATCGCGATCGAGGCGAAGGCCGTCGAGTTCAAGGACGTAGTCAAAATCGGCCGCACGCATTTGCAGGATGCGACTCCATTGACCGTCGGCCAGGAGATGTCCGGCTGGGCCAGCCTGCTGGCGCGTGATATCGACCGGATGAATGACACGTTGCCGGGTCTCTACGATCTGGCAATCGGCGGCACTGCGGTGGGCACTGGTTTGAATGCTCACCCTGAATTCGGCGAGCGCGCCGCAAAGAAGATCGTGGAACTAACCAGCTTGCCGTTCAAATCACATCCAAACAAATTTGCGGCCCTGTCGGCCCACGATGAACTTGTTTTCTGTAGCGGTGCGCTGAAGACACTCGCTGCTTCGCTGATGAAGATTGCCAACGACATTCGCTGGCTGGCTTCCGGCCCGCGCTGCGGTCTTGGCGAACTTGTCATTCCGGAGAATGAACCCGGCTCGTCAATCATGCCCGGCAAAGTGAATCCGACGCAGAGCGAAGCGATCACTATGGTCGCCGTGCAGGTGATGGGCAACGATGCGGCTATCGGTTTCGCCGGCTCGCAGGGCAATTTCGAATTGAACGTCTTCAAACCGGTGATGATTCACAATCTGCTGCACTCGATCCGTTTGCTGCATGACGCGAGTCACGGGTTTGTTGAGTACTGCATTGTGGGCATGACCATCAATCGCGAACAGATCGATGCAAACCTGCGCGACTCGCTGATGCTCGTGACGGCGTTGAATCCGCATATCGGGTACGATAACGCGGCAAAGATTGCGAAGAACGCGCACAAGAAAAAGATCAGCCTGCGCGAGTCGGCGATTGAGTTAGGCTTGTTGACCGGAGAAAAGTTCGACGCACTTGTTAAGCCCGAAGAAATGACGCATCCATAGCGAATCGCAAATTATCAATTTGCGCTACTCACGAAAGACAATCATGACTGAACGAATCTTTAACTTCAGCGCCGGGCCGGCGATCATGCCACTTCCCGTTTTGGAAGCAGCACAGCGCGACATGTTGTCGCTGCCCGGCGTCGGCATGTCGGTGATGGAGATTAGTCATCGCTCGAAAACTTTTGACGAGATCATCTCTGGCGCGGAAGCCGGCTTGCGCGAATTGCTTGGCATACCGAATGGCTACGCGGTGCTCTTTCTGCAAGGCGGCGCGAGTTTGCAGTTCGCCATGGTGCCGATGAATTTTCTGTCGCTGGACGCGAGTGCTGATTACCTCGTCACCGGAAGCTGGGGCAAAAAGGCCGTAAAGGAAGCGCAGAAATTCGGCAACGTGAATCTCGCTGCTAACATGGCGGACGGCGGCTTTACCCGCGTGCCCGGCCAGGACGAACTGCAACTCAATTCGAAAGCTGCGTACGTCCACATCACTTCGAACGAAACGATCGAAGGCGTCGAGTTCAAGAGCGAACCTGAGGTTGGCGATGTGCCGCTGGTTGCGGACGCTTCTTCGAATATTCTTTCGCGACCGATCCCGATCGAGAAGTACGGCATCATCTACGCCGGCGCGCAAAAGAACATGGGTCCGAGCGGCGTTACGCTGGTGATTATCCGCGAAGATTTATTGCCGCGCATTCACGATGGCTTGGCCACGATGCTCGATTATCGTGTGCACGCGAAGGATAAATCGCTCCACAACACCCCAAACACCTGGGGCATTTACATCATTGATTTGGTTTGCAAGTGGCTGAAAGAAAAAGGCGGGCTCGAGGCGATGCAGCGCGAGAACGAGGACAAAGCTAGTCTGCTTTACGACGCCATCGACGCCACCGACTTTTATCGCGGCCACGCCGATCCGGATTCGCGCTCAAACATGAACGTGACCTTCCGTCTGCCTTCAGAAGATTTGGAAAAGAAGTTCGCGAGCGAGGCGACCGCCGCAGGCCTAGACGGATTGAAAGGCCATCGCTCAGTCGGCGGTATCCGCGCGTCAATCTACAACGCGTTTCCGCGCGCGGGTTGCGAAGCGCTGGTTGCGTTTATGAAGGAGTTTGAGCGGAAGAACAATTAACCACAGAGGACACAGAGAAGAAAAGCGCCATTGAGCGAGCTGATGAATCTCTCTGTGCCCCTTTGTGATTCCTCCGTGTCCTCTGTGGTAAAACTAATCTGTCTTTGCACTCGATCCTGGATGGGACTGTTAACTTGATGAAACGTTTATCTGCCCTCTGCCTGCTCCTAGTTGCACTTCTATCGCTCCATGCTCGATCGGAAAACGCATCGCCGCAAGCAAACGATCTGGCGCTCCCGCAGGAAAAGCGCCTCCGGAACGTGCGCCAGTTAACCTTTGGCGGCGAGAATGCCGAGGCTTACTTTTCCGCCGACGGCAAAAAGCTGATCTTTCAATCGACGCGCGATGGCAAGGAGTGCGATCAGATTTACACGATGAACATCGACGGTTCGGACGTGAAGTTGGTTTCGACCGGCGATGGGCGCACGACGTGCTCGTACTTTTTCCCTAGCAACAAACGCATACTCTATTCGTCCACGCATCTCGGCGCGAAACAATGCCCGCCCAAGCCGGACTTCTCAAAGGGTTATGTCTGGGCCGTCTATGAGACGTTCGATATTTTCACCGCCAAGCCTGATGGTTCGGACTTGAAGCGATTGACGAATACTCCGGGCTATGACGCCGAGACCACAATCAATCGTTTTGGCGAGTTGGTGTTCACTTCGAAACGCGACGGCGATCTCGACATCTACACGATGGACGTAAACGGCAAACACGTGAGGCGCTTGACGAATGAACTTGGTTACGACGGCGGGCCGTTCTGGTCTTACGACGGTAAGCAGATCGTCTATCGCGCTTATCATCCGCAAACGGAAAAAGAAAAAGCAGACTACGTCGCGCTGCTGAAACAGAACTTGATTCGCCCGACCATTTTGGATATTTGGGTGATGAATGCGGATGGATCGAACAAGCGGCAAGTGACGCATCTGAACAAGGCCAGCTTTGCGCCGTATTTTTTCCCGGACGGCAAGCGCATCATCTTTGCTTCGAACGCCGCCGATTCAAAAGGGCGCGATTTCGATCTCTACATGATCAAGACGGACGGCACTGGAATGGAACGTATCACTTACAACGCGACGTTCGACGGCTTCCCGATGTTTTCACCCGATGGAAAGAAATTGGTGTTTGCTTCGAATCGCCACGACGCAAAGCAGGGCGACACGAATATCTTCATTGCGGATTGGGTTGAGTGAGGGCACATGAATCCGATAAGACGATTCAAAGCCGGCTTGTTGGTTATCGCGCTCGCTTGTTGTGCGACCGGAGCGGCACTGACGCCGCTCACGAAGTTCGACGAATTCGGCGACGTGAATTGCGAACGCGAGATGGCCAGTCTGGACAACTTCGCGATCCAACTGCAGCAGGAGCCGGACGCTAAGGGCGTAATCATTTTCTACGGCGGGAGAACCTTCAGGGGCAAGTTACCCCGACGAGGCGACGCCGCCGCCCGAGCCGCTCGACTTAAGCCGTATCTGGTGCAAAGGCGCGGCATCCCCGCGAGCCGGATAACAGTGATCGATGGCGGATATGCCGAGCAGTGGCGCGCGGAGATCTGGATCGTGTCGGCGGGCGCGAGTATGCCGACGCCCAACCCAACGATTCCAGTTCAGCAGATCAAGTTTCGCAAAGGCAGAGTGAATCCACGCGCCTATCGATGTGAGATATAGCCGAACCAGCCTGCGAAGCAGGCGGTATGCTAGTAGCCCACTGCGCAAGCTGTGGGTAGGAAGCAAAACCGATCGCGAAAGCCCCGGAGGGGCGACATGAACGAACAAAGTCGGCGACCGGGAAATTTATGTCGCCCGCTTTGCGGGCTTTCTGATTTGATTCTTGCTTGATCCCCACAGCTGGCGCTGTGGGCTACTGATATTTCGCCAGTTTCGCTGGCTGAGAGAGAAGCACAGAACTATGAATGGTACAGACTTGAAGAACGTGAAATCGATTCGCACGCTGCTCAGCCTGTTGTTGGCTTCAGCACTCTCGGTCACTGCGCTCGCGCAACAACCGAGCGCCGGCACTCCCAGCATCAATCGCCTACAGCAGATCATCGCGTATCTCGCTTCGGATGCTCTTGAGGGCAGGCGCACCGGCACGCCCGGCGCCAATGATGCCGCGCACTACATTGCGGGCGAGTTCAGTCTCCTTGGTTTGCGCCCGGGAATACAGATGGCCGGGCCTGCTCGCACCCGCGGTGAAATCCGCGCGCGTTACCTGCAACCGTTTCCCTATGTTGCGAGCGTTTCGCTGGGGAAGAACAATCTGTTCTTCGTCAATCCGGGTCGAGCTGACGACATGGCGCAGTTTCTGGTTGGCACCGACTGGATGCCTCTGGGCTTCTCTTCGAATGGGTCAACCAAGAACGCGGAAATGGTGTTTGCCGGCTATGGTATCTCGTCCTCCGAATTGAAGTACGATGACTATTCGGTCTCTGACGTTAAGGGTCGGATAGCAATAGTGCTTGCGGGGACACCCGACCGAGACAATCCGCACGGACAATTTGTGGGCGCCGGCCAGATCCGGTTCAAAGTAGCGGCGGCACGCGCTGCCGGTGCGCAGGCTCTGGTGATCATTACGGATGAAGAAAAGCTGAAGGACGACAGGCTTTTTCGCCCTTCTTACGACAATGCGGGTGAAGCCGGAATTCCCGTAATCCTAATTTCGAGGCAACTAGCCGCGAAACTTCTTCGATCACCCGACGCTGAACTTTTGGCGTTGGAAAAGATTGCCGACAGTAGATTACCTGACACGAAGGGAAGCGCGTTGAGGCTTCCCTTAAAGAGTCCGACCTTGACGATCGACGTCGATGTCGTTCGCCGCGCATCGCCTTCCTTCAACGTCGTCGGTATTCTACCGGGCAGCGATCTCAAGTTGAAGAACGAAACAATTGTGATCGGAGCGCACTACGATCATCTCGGCATGGGCGGCGAAGGCAGTGGCAGCCTTTCTGCGCGCACTGGTATTCATCACGGCGCGGACGATAACGCCTCCGGCGTCGCCGGCTTGCTGGAACTTGCGCGGATGCTCTCGTCGCAGAAGCCGCGGCGTACGGTTGTGTTCATCGCGTTCAGTGGCGAAGAAGAAGGACTGATCGGATCAAACTACTACGTCAATCATCCGCTCGTGCCGCTCACCAGCACCGTGGCGATGATCAATATGGACATGATTGGCCGTCTGAAAGAAAAGAAGTTGATTGTCGGCGGAGTTGGCACCGCGCAGGAATGGCGGTCGATGATCGACGCCGATAACTCAGTGCAGAGCACGAGTGTTTCGCTTAACAGTCCGGTCGCGTCAGCGTCGTTAACTTTGCCCACGGGGGCGACTTTGCCAATCGTCGTAGGTAGAAATGGCCAGCCGGTCGTGACTCTCGATCCGGCGAGACCGTTTGATCTCACGCTCAACGAAGACGGCTATGGCCCGAGTGATCATTCCTCCTTCTATTCCAAACAGGTGCCGGTGCTGTTCTTTTGGACCGGCAATCACGATGACTATCACAAGCCTTCCGACACGGCCGACAGAATCAACTACGAAGGCGAAGCGCGCGTCGTCTCGTTTGTCTGGAACATCGTTCGCGACCTCGACCACAGCGACAAGCGGCCGACGTACACAGTTGCCAAGAGCGAATCGCAGGGACGCTCAACGGGCTTTCGCGTCTATCTCGGGACGATTCCGAACTACGCGGATTCGAATGATGGATTGAAGCTCGACGGAGTGCGCGATGAATCACCGGCGGCGAAGGCGGGGCTGAAGGCCGGCGATAAGATCGTGAAGATGGCCGGACGCGATGTGAAGAATGTTTACGATTACACCTACGCGCTGGGCGAGATGAAAGCCGGACAGGAGTACCAAGTAGAGGTCATGCGTGGGAGCGAGAGGCTGACTTTGAAGATCACGCCGATGAAAAGATAGTAGGCAGTAGGCAGACTGCAGTAGGCAGGGAAAACGAAAGGCAAGAGTCGAACTGGACGCACGAGCGCCGTTTGACTCTTGCCTTTTGTGCTGAAAGAAAATCGACGCAAGTTAACAACTTGCGCTACATAGTTACCACCTTGGTTCGCGGTCGTTGCGCGATGGACGATCACGGTCCTTGTCGCGACCGCGGCCACCACCTCCACCACCGTAACCACCGCCGCCTCCACCATAGCCGCCGCCGCCGCCGCGACCACCGCCACCGCCATATCCGCCGCCGGGTCTATCGGTGCGCGGTCGCGCTTCATTCACGGTCAGATTGCGTCCGGCGAACTCTTTGCCGTTCAACTGCTCGATCGCCGCGGCTGCTTCTTCCGGCGTAGCCATCTCGACAAAGCCAAAGCCGCGCGACCGACCCGTCATCCGATCTTCCACGATTGAAGCCGATTCAACCGTGCCTGCCTGGGCAAAGTGCGCGCGCAGATCCTCGCTGCTCGTCTGGAACGAAAGGTTCCCTACGTAGAGTTTTGTAGCCATTTCTTAATCCTCTGTCCTCTGATGCTAAGGAAGCTCGGGCTGGTTTCTCGATCGCAGCTTCAATGGCCACTTGGCCTTTTTGCGGTGGAACGCGACGCGCCCGGTTGCTCTGTTTTCGGCGAGAGCGGCTCCTAACAAGTTGACAACTGACCTCACTCTCTCTTCAGCCGAACGTCGTCGCTTTGCGGCACGGACAGGCGCCATCATCCGATGTAGCGCGAGAGCAGGACCTGACAGGCCGAAGTATGCCCGCAATCAATCCGCAGCGCAAGAGTTTTTGTTTGCGATTGCGGCGGAATTATGGAAAAGGCTGAGGAAATCCCCGCGTCTTAGAACCGGCGGCGGCGGCGCTCTCTTTGTCGCATGGCGGAAGCAAACAAGTAATTCACATCCAACACAAGCATTTCTTCGCCGCCATACCTGACCCGACCGACAAGCAGACCGTTGGCGTCCTCGGCGCCAGCGCCGGGTCGCACGATATCCGCGTCCTCGATCGTAATCTTGTCGCGACAGCGTTGTGCGACCAGAGCGAGTTGTTCATCTCCGCGCAAAGCAATCACGCTCGGCAATGCTTGCGGCCAACGCAACGTTTGTCCGGTGATGAGCACGGTCGGATCGATCACGGTCAGCATTCGGCCGCGCACGCAAACGACGCCGAGGATCGCCTGGGGCGAGTGCGGCAAAACCGCGGGCACCCTGGCTTCCGTAGTTCCGTCGACCTGGTCGGCGAGGATGGCAAAGACTAACCCGCCGGCTTCAAATATGAAGAGGTCACGAAGGAGGGGATCGCGCGGCCCCGGCGGGTCGGCGAGAGTTTCAGATTGAGATTCAGCGCTACTCATATAGTCCGGCGATGGCGCGAGGATGAAACCACGCTTTAACCCGGCGGTCAATGCCTAAGGCCAACGCCACGTTCCCGCTCGCGAGCACGCGTGTGGTAAATTGCGGTATACCGATATCGCGCCCCCGTTGAAAGGAAACGTCTGATGGATGAGTTCGATATTTATCGCGCCGAGATGAATGAAAAGTTGACCGGCTGTGGCCATCTGGGCATCAAAAGATTCTTCGCGCTCGACACCCAGGCCTACGAAGACGGCGCGCTGGACAAGAAAACGAAGGAGCTGATGGGCCTGACGGCCTCGGTCGTTTTGCGCTGCGACGACTGCGTTACTTATCACGTCAAGCAATGCGCCGATTGCGGTGTGACCCGCGAACAATTCATGGATGCCTTCAACGTCGCGCTGGTGGTGGGCGGCTCGATCACGATCCCGCATCTGCGCAGGGCGGTTGAGAAGTTGGACCAGATAATGAAAGTTGGAAATGATCCGGCCTGAAGCGAACTCTCGCGGCTCTGCCACAGCACAGTGCGGAAAGGCTCTGCCTTTCCGTTACTGTTTACTCTTTGAGGGAGAGGCTGCGCCTCGACCCGGAGGCTTAGCCTCCTTCCGTCATTATGGACGACGAGCCGGTAAGGCAAAGCCTTACCGCACGGTGCGGCGGCAAAGCCGCAAAACTATTTTCCCGATCTTGGGTTTTCTCTTATTGGCCCTGACAAATTTGTGGCCATCGACTGTTGATTCTAGATCATTTCATGCACAGAAAGGTTTGGAAATGCCCGTACAGGATCGCGATCGAATCCACGCGCCCGAGCTGAAAGGCGATCGCGGCTGGCTGAACACTGACAAGCCCCTCTCACTCTCTGCCTTGAAAGGCAAAGTCGTGCTGCTTGATTTCTGGACCTACGGCTGCATCAACTGCATGCACATTATTCCTGATCTTAAGAAGCTCGAAAAGAAATATCCAAACGAACTCGTCGTGATCGGGGTCCATTCCGCCAAGTTCGAAAACGAAAAAGACACCGAAAACATTCGCCGGATCATCCTGCGTTACGAGATCGAACACCCGATCGTCAACGATGCTGACTTTGCGATTTGGAAAGCCTACTCCGTGGATGCGTGGCCGACGCGCTATCTGATCGATCCGGCAGGCTATATCATCGGCCGGCTGTCAGGCGAAGGCGGCTACGAAGCGCTGGACAAAGTCATCGGCGACACGATTGCCGACTTTCGCAAGCGCGGCGAGCTGAACGAAGCGCCGCTCAAACTCGTGCTCGAGCGGGCGAAGGTGGGCGATCTGCCGCTCGCTTTTCCGGGCAAGATTTTAGCTGACGCGAAGAGCGATCGCCTGTTCATCGCTGATTCCGATCACAATCGCCTAGTCATAGCGAAACTCGACGGCACATTGATTGAAACCATTGGCACCGGCGTGCACGGTGCTGACGATGGGTCGTTCGATCGCGCCACGTTTTTTCGGCCGCAGGGAATGGTGCTTGACGGCGAGACGCTGTACGTCGCCGATACTGAGAATCATCTGATTCGCCGGATCGATCTGAAGGCGAAGATCGTAAGGACCATCGCCGGTACCGGCCAGCAATCTCACGAGTACGGTGAGTCAGGCGCGGCGCCGACCATCGCTTTGAATTCGCCGTGGGATTTACAGTTGGTGGGCCACACACTTTACATCGCGATGGCCGGGCCTCATCAGATTTGGCAACTCGATCTCGACAAACAAGAGGTCTCGACGTTTGCCGGCTCAGGGCGCGAAGCCCGCGTTGACGGTCCACCGTCTGAGGCAGCGTTTGCGCAACCGTCGGCTCTCGCGACGGACGGACAGACTCTTTACGTCTCAGACGCGGAAGCAAATATTATCCGGGCGATCGATCTCCGGCCGAATGGGCGCGTGCGGACGCTGGTAGGCGGCGACTTGTTTGATTTCGGTGACCAGGACGGGGCTGGCGACGGCGTGCGTCTGCAACATCCGCTTGGCCTCACGCGCTGGGACAACAAGCTGCTGATTGCGGACACGTACAATCACAGAATCAAACTATTGGATCCGGCGGGCCGCTCAGTAAAGAGCTTCGTTGGTCTGGGAAAGCCGGGCCAGACGGACAGTGCAAAGCCTTCGTTCTACGAACCCGGCGGATTAAGCGTCGCCGGCGATTGGCTCTATGTCGCCGACACAAACAATCACGCGATTCGCGTCGTCGATTTGAAAACGAAAGAAACGAAGACGCTGCCAATCAAAGGGCTGCAGCCGCCGGCTGCGAGCCAAGCGACGGCAGCGAACGCCGACATCGCGCCGAACGCCGAAGAGATCAAGTTAGCGCCGCAGAAATTGAGGTCCGGCGATGCGGCCATCTTGATCAGTATCGAGTTACCCGTTGGTTATCATCTGAATCCGACCGCGCCGCAACGCTACAAAGTCTCGGTCGAGCAGGGCGGCGAAAGGTTAACAATCGATCCACAGAAATCAACCCGCAGCACGAAAGGTCTGCCGCTGCCCATCCGGGTTCCCTTTAGCACGGGCAGCACCGGCGCGGCCGAACTGCGCGCCTCGTTCACGTTCGTCTATTGCCGCGAAGACAACACCGGCACCTGTCGCATCAGAACACTGGTGTGGCGCGCGCCAGTAGAAGTTGTTAGCGACCCTACGGCGCCCACCGAAATCAATCTGACGAGCAAGATCAGGGGCGATTGAGCACTGTGTCAGAAGCCCGAACATAAGGGAGGGCAACGTCGCCCTTGCTCACGCGCGGGCTTCTGACACCTCTGCTTGCTCTGCCTGCCACTGGCTAGTAATATCTCTACTTCCCTTTGGAAAAACCAGAAACTCAAGGAGTCACACCGTGGCTGATAAACCATTTTTGACCGACATCAAAACCTTGCGCGAACGCGCGCGAAAGCATATTGAAAACGGGGCCGTAACGGAAGGCTATAGCGCTGACCGCGAAACCGTGAATAAGTTATTGAACGAAGCGCTGGCTACGGAAATCGTTTGCGTGCTTCGATACAAGCGTCATTTTTTCATGGCTTCCGGAATCAATGCTGAAGGAGTCGCGGCCGAGTTCTTGCAGCACGCGAATGAAGAACAAGCGCACGCGGATCTGATCGCGCAACGAATCGTCCAATTGGGAGGCGAGCCAAACTTTTCGCCGGAAGGCTTATTGACACGCAGCCATGCCGAATACGTGGAAGGCGACACGCTGATCGACATGATCACGGAAGACCTGGTTGCCGAGCGCATCGCCATTGATAGCTATCGCGAGATGATCAATTACCTCGGCAATGACGATCCAACCACGCGCCGCATGTTGGAAGGAATTCTGGCGATGGAAGAAGAGCACGCCGACGATTTGGTTGGCCTGCTGGCAGAGCTGGGTTAGTTAGTCTCCACTGCCATTCACCCCAAACGCTTGCCTGACAGCAATCCAAACTACGCGGGTCGTCCGAGCGTCTGTCGCAACTGTGGCGCGTTGATTGGCGCCGGAGAAAACAGTTGTCATGTTTGCGGCGCGCCGCTGCGGCAAGCTACGCCACCCGCATTGCCATTGCACGAACGCTACGCGATGGTCTATGCGCGGGCAGTGCTGTCGCGCCCTTACATCTTCAGCATCATCTTTCTGGTCGCGAATCTTTTTGTCTTCATGCTGATGTGGGAATCGAGCGGGATGTCGTCCACAGTTCTGTGGAGTGCTTTCCCGGAGTCGGTCTTGCTGGCTTATGGCGCCAAGACAAACTACTGGATTCATCACGGGCATCAATATTGGCGCTTCGTCACGCCGATCTTCATTCACGTCAATCTGCCGCACGTGCTCATCAACATGTACAGCCTTTGGGTGATTGGCCCGTGGGTTGAAAAGCTTTACGGCTCGGCAAAGTTTGTCGTGTTCTGGGTCGCGACCGGCGTCGCCGGAGTGCTGGCGAGTTATCTGACGACGATTCCCGGTGCCCGACCCGGTTTGATTGGCAGCTTTCTGATAAAGTCCGGGGACATGCCGTCAGCGGGAGCGTCGGGAGCGCTGTTCGGGCTGGTAGGTGTGCTGTTTGTCTTCGGTCTCAAGTATCGACGCGAATTGCCCGAAGGTTTTAAGCGCGCGTTCGGCACTGGCATGTTGCCGGTGATTCTGCTGAACCTCGGCATCGGTTTTCTCGGCCGCGGCTTTATCGATAACGCGGCGCACCTGGGCGGGTTGCTGTCCGGCGCCGCGCTGGCGAGCGTCATTAGTTACAAACGGCCGGGCGCGCGCACCGGCGTAACGGTTGCCTGGCGCGTACTGCAGATCGCCGCGCTGCTGCTGGTGGCAGTGTGCTTTTTTATGGCGGCGAGACATTATGAATAGTCCGCAGATTTCACAGATTTCACAGATTCAGAACCAGAAGAGAACGGAGCAGTAGCTGCTGAAGTTTCTTGCTTATCTGTGTAATCTGCGGACTAATATTTATTCGAAGGAGAACTGAAATGGAAATCAAGAAAGTTGGCGTGCTCGGCTGTGGCTTGATGGGTGCCGGCATTGCGCAGACCGCCGCGAGTGCGGGCTTTGAAACTACGGTGCGTGAGGTTTCGGACGAGTTGCTGCAGAAAGGCCTGGCGTCGATCGAAAAGTCCCTGGAAAGATTTGCCGCCAAGGGAACGATCACCGCCGAGCAGCAGAAAGCAACGCGCGATCGTTTGTCCGGGACAACTTCATTCGACGATCTGAGCGATTGCGACATCATCATCGAAGCGATCATCGAGAACCTGGAAGAGAAGCAGAACACCTACCGGCAGCTTGATGCACTCTGCAAGCCTGAAACGATCTTTGCGTCGAATACTTCGTCCCTTTCAATAACGCAGATGATGACGGCGACCTGTTCGGCGCGGCAACAGCGCTTCATCGGCATGCACTTTTTCAATCCCGTTCCGATCATGAAGCTGGTCGAGGTCGTGCGCACGATTTTGACGGACGCCGATGTTTACGAACAGGCGGTTGATTTTGGGAAGCAGCTCGGCAAAGTTCCGGTGCGCGCCAGCGACAAAACCGGATTCATCGTGAATCGGCTGTTGGTGCCGTACATGCTCGATTCCATTCGCGCGCTGGAAGAGGGCGTCGGCTCGATCGTGGACATCGACAACGCGATGAAGCTCGGCTGTGGTTATCCGATGGGGCCGCTGACGCTCGGCGATTTCGTGGGGCTGGATACGACTTACTACATCGCCGAGATCATGTTCAATGAATTTCGCGAGAAGCGCTTTGCGCCGCCGACGCTTTTGAAGCGGATGGTGATGGCCGGCTTGTACGGCCGCAAATCGGGCCGCGGGTTTTACGACTACACGAAAGATCCAAAGAACCCGACGCCGATGAATCTGGTGTGAATTAGCCGCGGATGAACACGGATAAGAACAAGACGAGTCAGCCACAAAAATGCACAAAAGGCGCAAAGAGAAGCGCAATGAGTGATTTTTCTTTTGTGCTTCTTGTGCCTTTTTGCGGGTAGTAATTATTTTTGTCTTATCCGCGCCGATCCGCGTCCATCCGCGGCCAGTTTTCGTTTACAATCCTTACCCATGTGCACTGACAGACGAAACTTCCTGCGCCTTTCCGCTGGAGTCGCCGGCGCCACTTTGCTCGGCAGCCAGCTTTCCTACGCCCACACCGACGACATCGAAGCCATTCAGCAGCGTCAGGACACGCCTGACGTGATCAAGAACCTGCGGCGAATGACCAGCGACGTGGTGCCGATTACGATCGATGAACGCAAGACACGCATTGCGAAAGCCCAGCGCCTGATGGCCGAGCGCAAGATCGATGCGATCTACCTCGAGCCGGGATCGAGCATGTCCTACTTCACGGGCATGCGTTGGAGCACCAGCGAACGCATGTTTGGCCTGGTGATTCCGCAGCGCGGCGAACTTGCGTGGGTCTGCCCAAAGTTTGAAGAAGAACGCGCACTCGAGTTGATCAAATTCGGCAAAGACGTGCGCACCTGGGAAGAGCACGAGAGTCCTTATCTTCGCGTCGCTCAGATAATCAAAGATCGTGGCATTCGCACCGGCCGCATCGGCATTGAAGAGCGCGTGCGTTTCTTTCTCTATGACGGGATTCGCCAGGCCGCGCCCAAATTAGAGTTTGTCAGCGCGACTCCGATCACGGCCGGCTGCCGCATGATCAAATCGCCGGCGGAGATCGCGCTGATGCAGAAGGCCAACGACCTGACTGTCATCGCTTATCGGGCCACCTGGACGACGATGCGCGATGGCATGCCGCAGGATGAGTTTACCGGCAATTGCGCTACGGCGTTTCGCAACCTGGGTGTGCAGGGCGGGGTCTTTTGCAGCTTTGGCAAATACACCGCATTTCCGCACGGCAGCAGCAAGCCACAGACATTGGCAGAGGGCGATGTAGTGTTGATGGACGGCGGTTGTAGCGTCGAAGGCTATCAGTCGGACATTACGCGCACGTTCGTCTTTGGCAAGCCAACGCAACGCCAGCGCGATATCTGGAATCTCGAACGCAAGTCGCAGGACGCAGGCTTTGCCGCGGCCAAAGTCGGCACGCCTTGCGAAGCGGTGGACACGGCCGCGCGCAAGGTGATTACCGACGCGGGTTTTGGCCCCGACTACAAAACCCCGGGACTGCCGCATCGAACCGGTCACGGCATAGGGCTCGACGGCCACGAATGGACCAATTTCGTGCGCGGCAACAAGACGCCGATTCGGCCGGGCATGTGCTTTAGCGACGAACCAACGATCGTGATCTATGGCGAATTTGGAATTCGTCTGGAAGATTGTCTGTACATTACCGACGCGGGCCCGAAGTTCTTCACTGACCAAAGTCCGTCGATTGACAAGCCGTTCGGGTAAGCGCCCTCGCAGACAGGAGACCACCAGTGGCTGAAGCAAAGACCAAGCCCACGAACCAAAGCGTCGCGAGCTTTATCAAAAAGATTCCTGATCCACAGATTCGCGAGGATTGCTTTGCCATTGCAAAGCTCATGAAAGAGGCCACCCGCAGCGAGCCGCAGATGTGGGGCACCGCCATCGTGGGTTTCGGCACACGCCGTATCCAGTATGCCGGCGGCCGCGAAGACGATTGGCCGCTGATAGCCTTCTCGCCCCGCAAACAGAATCTCACGCTATACGTAATGTCGGGCGCCGGCAGTCACACCGAACTCTTGAAGAAACTCGGCAAGCACAAAGTCGCCGGATCCTGCTTGCACATCAAGCGTCTCGCTGATATCGACCTTCCCACGCTGAAGAAGCTTATTCGAGAGTCGGTCAAGCAAAAGAAGCGCAGCGCCGCACAGAAAAGTTAGCGCCAGAGCTGGAGGAATTATCATGAAGAAAATTGCGCTCGGATTGCTGCTTTGTTTGGCTCCTGTGGTGGTCGCGGCAGCACCGCTGAAAATAGTCAACGTCAGCGCTCCCGCGATTAACTGCGTCTTCAATCTAACCTGCACGGTCACGGTCAACGACACGTCGGACGACGTTACGCTGAGCACGGGCGGCAGGGGCTTTCTGCAATCGCGGACCTTTAGCGGTTTCCCGGGCGCGCCCGCGGACGGGCTGTTCGCTTACGAATACCGCCTTGATCTGCGTAATGCAGTCGGTGCGACCGCGATCTCATGCATCGATTCGATGACGATCAATTTCGGTCCGGTCGTGAGTACGCTGGATTTCAATAGTGATCGGAAACCTGATCAAGTGTTCGTAATAACTAATGGTGGGATCGGCACGACCGGGATCGCGGCCGCGATTCAGACGAGCAATATCAAGTTCATTTTTGCCTCGCCAATTTGTGAAGGCGGCGCGCCTGGCAAAGGTGACAGCTCATTCTTCTGGGGACTGGTTTCCGAGAACCCGCCAAAACTGGCGGACGCCGCACTTCATGAACCCGGAGGCGTCATACGCCACGTCAAAGTACGCGTGCCGCGATAATACCTAAACAGAACTGAGGAGGAACCATGCGTATCAAGCTGATATCCTTTGTCGCGGCGTTGATGTTTTGTATCTTGCCGCTTAGCTCATCGCGCCCGTCGGCGGCAACCGCAACGCCCGCCGCAAACACCGTCTATTTGTTCGTCGAGATCGAAACGAAGGTCTATCGCAAGGACGTCCCGATCAGCAGCGCGAATCCTTCCGAGCGGCGCTGGTACTTCTCGAACGTGGTGGTGCAGCCGATGGATGTGCCGACCTACTCGCTCATCAAGCAGAAGATCATGCCGTACTTCAGCCGCAACGTAATGGATCCGTTCGAGGCTCGCGGATTTTCGCTGGATTATGGTGAACAGGATGTCAGGCTAAACGGCGAGTCTTCCTACGCGAACTACGAGACGCGCGCCCAAGCCGAAGAGCAGCGCAACAAAGAACTTGAGTATCGGAAAGGACAGAGCGGCAACATCTATTCGTTCGAGCTCGTTTTTGAAGGGCCGTTGAAGGGCGAAGAGACCAGCAAACCGAAATTGATCTATCGGGACAAGGAACAACGGAACTATGGTGGCGCGAACTAAGTTCGGGGCATTAGCCCGACCGTGAGGGAGGGCTCAGTCGTAAACGTAACGGGGCGCGCGTTACCTCATGACAAACTGAAAGTTCTGCCGGCGGTTGTTATCATTCAACAGCGGCTGAACGCCCAGGACGCTTTGCACGATTGAAAGTTTGGCGTTGAGCCGCGGTTCCGAAAACATGAACTTGTCGGCCGTCATCCGCGAGTGATCGAAATCGACCTTCGCCAGCGCGGCCAGCTCCTGCCCGTAGCGCGCGACCATTCCCACCAGGTCGCTATCGCCGCGCAAGGACAGTTCGCCATCCTGAAAAATCTCAATCTCAAATCCGTTCAGCACCTGCGCGGCCGATAGCAGCTCGTTGAGCTGAGCGATTCCCGGCTCCAGCACTTCAAAGCTTTTCTTCGGATCGAGCACGGCGTACGCGTCGGCAACCTTGATCTGATCCTCGAAGTCTTTGTAGCTGGTCGACTTTTTGCTGACCAGTGAACGCGCGTCATCTAGGAAACGCAGCGACAGCTTTGGATTGTCCTTCTGCGTCGTCGTCGACAGTTCGATCAGAAACTTAACGCGGTCTGAATCCGACGGCAAAGCCGCCAGCTTCTGTATGATCTCGTTCATTCTTTCCGGCGTTGGGTTGATCGCAGCACGTTTGAAATCCACCGCCTGCATGATCGAATTGCGTGTGGATTCGTCCAGATGATCGCTGGCAATTTGCATCGCGCGATCTGTGTTGCCTTCGTCGATCGCCTTCTGGGCTGCTTGTTGATAGAGCCGCGGTTGCATCTGCGGCGGCGCGACGTTCGCGGCCGCTGCCAGGCTTTCGCTGGTGCCCTGCTGCATGAGAGTTCTCACCTGATTAAGGCCGGCCACCTGGTTGTTATTCATGCCCAACTCGGTCAGCTTTTGGCGCACGGCCGACGCGCGATCGGGCAGGTACTGATCGATCTGGGTCAGCATCGTCTGCAAACCAAACAACATCATGCGCGCGTTGTTCTGTCGTACCTGCGCGTCGTCGGGCGGCGTTTGTTGAGCCTGCTGCAGGCCGCGCATCGGCCCGCGGCCGGCGCCGGGAAAGTTGTTGTTGCCGGGTCCGGCCGAAGTGGTCGTCAGCGCAGCCGTCACCAGGTTATCCATCAAATCGTGATACGCCGATTCGCTCAAGACCTGACGCGAGACATTCGAGTTCTTCGCGTCGCTCGCAGTACCCGTCGAGGTAGTTGCCGGACGCGGACCGGGAGCGAGCAAGCCAATCGCCATGCTGCCGGCATTGCGATTGGCAAGGAGCGTGTCTGAATTCAACTTGCTCAGCGTCTTATCTGAAAGTTTCTTGAATGCTTCTTCGTCCTTGGATTGAAGCTGGGCCAACACGGTGCTGATCGAGTTGGGGTATTCTCCCTTGTCGAGCGCTTCAATCATTTTTTGGTAAGCGAACTTCGGATCAGACGCGGCAATTGTCGAGAGCAGCATCTGCTCGAGCGCGTTAGGCGGACCGATCCGTCTGCCGGCTCCGGCGTTGTCGGTTTGCGCCTGGGTCGAGCGCAGCAACTGATAACCCAGCTCGCCGTCATGTCGTCCGGCGTTGAGCACCAACTCCTGTCGCAACTGATTCAGCGCTTGCATCTCGTTGCGGTCGGTGCGATCGACGTCGATGTTCATCTGCGCCAGTGCCGCGCCCGCTTCAACAAACAATCCGCGCGCCCGCGTCGCGTTTCGATCCCAGAGCATATCGCCCGCCGCGATTTGCACGCGAATGCGATTTGCGGGGATCTTTAACGATTGCGCTTCCGCGATCACTTGATCGAGCAAGATCATCGCCTTGCGCTCCAGCTTGGCCTTTTCTTCGGCTTGTTGCTGCGGGTCAGGCGATGTCTGTGCGGTTGCGGATTGGGTAGTCGCATCCTGCGCGAATGAAAACGCGGCGACAGTCAGAATGAATGCTGACGCGAGTAAAGAAGAAACGATCTTTTTGATTAGCATTACTGTTTACCTCGAAAACCGAAACGTGCGGGAAAGCTTTCAATCGACATTTGTCTGATGATTTAGACGGTGACGAATCGGTTTTGGTTACCCAAAGGTTCGTTAAGTTCGCGAATCATATCATGTGGCAGCACTGCGACGGGTGTACAGAGTACCGACTTCAGTCGGGCTCTTTTGGTAGCAGGAAAAGCCCAACTAAAGTTGGTACTCTAACGCCAGCGAGCTGAGCCGCTCTTGCTTACCTACTGTATTCTCAAGCACGGCCGAGGATTTACTTGGAGAGGCTCATGGGGTAATTTGTTTGGCCTGATTTCTCTGCCAGGATAAACGTGGGGCACTAGCCCGACCGTCAGGGAGGGCTCAGAGCGTGATCCAACAACGTGTAGCTGGAGACAAATAAATGGAGCAAAGAAGCGTAACGCATCATCGCTGGGCAGACATTCCGAAAGAGCGACTTTCGGATATTCTGGATCGCAAGCTGATCACGGGCGACCGGATGATGCTGGCGCACGTCTACATCAAAAAGGGCGGAGTCGTCCCTCGGCATTCACATGAGAACGAACAGATCACTTACATCCTGGAAGGCGGTTTGCGCTTCTGGATTGGAGCGGACGAATCGCAAGTGATCGACGTGCTGGCCGGCGAGGTTTTGCACATCCCATCACACGTTCCGCACAAGGCCGAGGCGCTCGAGGATACGCTCGACGTGGACATCTTCAGTCCGCCGCGCCAGGACTGGCTTGATAAAACGGATGATTATTTGAGACAGAAGTAGCGCATGCGGGGCACTAGCCCGACCGTGAGGGAGGGCTCCTTGTCCGTACCACCCGCGTAAGCGGGTGGGTTCAACTGAGGACCTGGTCATGAGCGATTGCACGCATCTCGATCAAGTTAAGGACGTCACGCCGAGTTCGAAAGGCTGTGACGAATGCCTGAAGACTGGTGACTTCTGGTTTCATCTGCGTCTGTGCATGACCTGCGGACATGTTGGCTGCTGTGACTCTTCAAAGAATCATCACGCCACGCGCCATTTCGAGGAGACTACCCACGCGATCATGAAATCACTCCAACCACGCGAAAAGTGGGGATGGTGCTTTGTTGATGAAGTGATGTTTGACGAGTTGTGAGTTCGGTACAGAACCCCGACTCGTCGGGGTAGGTGAGTCGCAAGTTCTGCGATTTCCAACTTCGGAGGAACAGCATGCAGCTATCAAAGAAAACGCTTTCAATCCTCGCGTTGATTCTGTGCTTCTCGGCAGTCGCGATCGCGCAAACGCCGCGCGGGATCACGCCGGAAGACTATTTCGCGTTCGAGTTCGTGAGCGACCCGAATATTTCGCCCGACGGCAAGCTGGTTGCGTATGTAGTCACGAAAGTCGATCGCGCGCTAAACCGACGGAACTCTTCGATCTGGATGGTGGTGACCGACGGCAGTCGCGCGCCCTGGCAATTCACGACCTCGCCACAGTCATCGAACTCGCCGCGCTGGAGCCCCGATGGAAAGTCGCTCGCGTTCCTTTCGTCGCGACCGGAATCGACCGCGACTCTCTTACCAACTGCGACGCTCGCAGAACAACCGCGCCCTCAGGTCTACCTGCTGTCGATGAACGGCGGCGAAGCCAAACGCATCACGAATCTCAAAAACGGCGTGAGCACGTTTCGCTGGTCGCCGGATGGAAGTCGGTTCGTCGTTGTCAGTCGCATCGGACCCAGTGACAGTCATATTGGCGACAGCCGAGATCGCAGCGACGTGCGTCATTACAGAAACTCCTCCTACAAATTCAACGACACAGGCTGGTTCGATGACCGACGCACGCACCTTTGGGTCGTCGATGCGAAGTCAGGCAACGCGAAACAGATCACCGAAGGCAACGATTGGAACGACAGCGACCCGCAATGGTCGCCGGACGGAACGCGCATCGCCTTCGTTTCGAATCGTACCGGCAAAGAGTACGACGAGAACCGCAACACCGACGTGTGGGTTATCAACGCTGACGGCAGCGGAACCCTTACGAAGATTTCCGATCACGAGGAATCCGACAATCAGCCGCGCTGGTCGCCGGACGGTAAGTGGATTGCCTTCACCGGCGAAGTGCACGGTCGCGATCATCCGAAGATCTGGCTGGCGCCCGCGACTGGCGGCGCGGCGTCGACGCTGGCGGCAAACGGGCTCGATCTGATTCCCGGCGGATTGGAGTGGTCAGACGACCGCAAATCTCTCTATTTCGAAACTGGCGTGAAGGGCGAGAACCATTTGTTCCGCGTCGACCTCGCCACGAAATCGGTGGCGCAGTTGACGTCAGGCGCGCGTGCGGTGCGCGGCGTCGATTTCAACTTTCACAGTAGCGCGATGGTTTATCTCTCCAACGATTTCAAACATCTCGACGATCTTTATGTAGCCGATCTCAACGGCAAGAGCGAACGCAAACTAACGAATCTCAACGAGGCATTGTGGAAGCAAATTCAGTTCGCCGACGTTGAGCGTTTCACTTACAAAAGCGCGGACGATTGGGACATCGACGGCTTTTTGGTGAAGCCGATCGGCTGGCAGGAAGGCAAGAAATATCCGCTGGTTCTCAGCATCCACGGCGGCCCCGCCGGACAATACGGCGTCGATTGGTATCACGAGTTTCAGGTCTACGCGGCGAAGGGCTACGCCGTTTTGTTCACGAACCCGCGCGGCTCGACCGGGTACGGTCAGAAGTTCGAACGCGGCATCGTTAACGAATGGGGCGGCAAAGATTATCTCGATGTGATGAACGGTTTGGATGCAGCGCTGAAGAAATATCCTTGGATCGATGCCGATCGCATGGGCGTGACCGGCGGCAGTTATGGCGGCTTCATGACTAACTGGATCCTCGGCCACACCAATCGCTTCAAAGCGGCTGTCACGCTGCGCAGTCTTTCAAACTTTATTTCCGACGATGGCACGCGCGACGGCGCTTACGGACACTCGGCGGATTTCGGCGGCGATATTTTTCAGAAAATGGATTTGTACTGGGACCGCTCGCCCTTAAAGTACGCAAACAAAGTGAAGACGCCGACGTTGATTCTGCATTCAGACAACGATTTTCGCGTGCCGATCGAGCAGGGAGAGCAATGGTTTCGTGCTTTGAAGCATTTCGGCGTGACGACTGAGGTAGTTTTCTTTCCGCGCGAGAACCATAACCTCACGCGAACCGGCGAGCCGAAACATTTGGTTGAAAGTTTGAACTGGCAGCTCTACTGGTTCGATCGATTTCTGAACGGCAACGGCAGCGCCGTGCCGCCGGATCAGAAATGAATTAGTCCAGCTTCCTCCGCACGGCCTTTACGCTCTCGGCATCTGTGGTGATTAGCCGTTCACAAACGCTCTCACCACAGAGCGAGAGAATTTCAGATCACCCCTTCCTCTTTTTGCATGCTTCACCACAATTGCGTAGAACCAGTTGAGCCTCAGAGTTGAGCGTCGCGCGCATTCGTCATTCTCAAAGCCGCCTCGTCACATCGCCTCACCCGTCTGTCACAAATCGCCGCCGTAATCAGTGAACCAGACGTTTAACGATTGGTTCAGGAGGGACGATCATGACATTCGCACTTGGCCTTTGCGCCGTCACCATTTTCAGCACGCTCGTAATTAGCGACTCGCTGGTGAAACAAACGCAGCGTCCCGAACGCTCAACCGAGGATGAGTCAACCCGCTCGCCTGCTCCGGAGATCGACTCGATCGAAACCGGAATGGCTCCGGCGAGTGCGGGCGATGCCCGGAGCACAGCGTCTTCGAACAACACCACGTCGCCTTCGCTGAGTCTGGCATTGCTGCCGCTGCCAAGCGCGGCGAAGCTGACGCTGATCGACGAAGCTTATCTCGACGCGTTCACCATCCTCCGCGGGGACAATTCATGCAGCCGTTTCTTTGGCGGGCCACGCGCGATCGAACCGCTCAATCAACTAAAGCGCCGTCTGAAATCGGCGTACCTCGATGGGCCGATTGCCCTCAGGATGCGCGGAGAGATGTGGGATGTCGAGAACTTATCCAGCAAAGTCTCATACCGCATCTTTCCTCAGGCCGAAATAAATCTTAACGGCTCGTTCTATCGGCCCAGGACTCCCGGAGAAGCGAGAGTACCTGACATCGGTCCGTTCGCGCCCAGCACTCGCGAGGCGCGCGTCACAATCCTGTTGCACGAACTTGGTCACATGATCGCGCGCCCGGACAAGCAATGGGTGCTGCCCGATGACGGCCACGATGCGTCGGTAAGCCGCGAGAACACGGAAAAAGTAGTCAGAGTGTGCCGCAGTCAAATCGATCAAGTCAGTCGCATCAGACCGGCGCAAGAACTTTTGGGCGCGCGTGCCAACTTCGGCTCTCGCCAAGAGGAGATCGCGACGGCGCCGCATTGATCGCTCGCCGCCGCGTTCGCGATCACCTACGGAAATTTGGAAGTAGTTGAGTTGCGTCACGATGGCCTGCTGGACGCAAATCCAAATCCCGCAAGATCGCCAAACGAAAAAACCTGAGAGCGAAGCAGTGCACACCAGGGCGATCGCGAGATCGAGTTGAAATCATAGCGACGACGTGCCGCGTGAATCCTGTTCAATCGCTCACGGCATAAACGTTGCGCTCTACACCGCGGCGGTAACTGGTAGTCAACAGAGCCTACGAGAAACCGTAAACAAAGTCGTTCGCACACAACCGGCGGCAACGTCAAAAAACATGAGACGCGCGCAAGGTGATCATCAGTCTATGCGGTTGCCGCGCCTCTTGTCCTAACGAAAACAGACAACGTCAAGAAAGGATCGATATGAGAAACAAACTCGCAAGATTCGGCGCCACGGGTTCGCGTTTGGCGCCGGCACTACTAACTCTACTAATCGCGGTGGCTTCCGTGATCGGCCAAACTGAAACTGGCCAGATCGTGGGCAAGGTCATCGACCCCAACAACGCGCTGGTGCCTGGCGCTTCAGTCAGCGTCAAGTCCGTCGAGACCGGACGCGAAGTGAAGGCAACTTCAAACGACCAGGGCACCTATACGGTGACGGCGCTGCGCCCCGGGCTTTACGACGTCACGGTGCAGAGCGGCAGCTTCAAGCCGAGCACCCAGCGCGTCCAGTTGACGATCGGAGCGCAAGTCTCGCTCGAGACGCAACTGACACTCACCGACGTAGCGGGTGGCACGGTCAGCGTAGTCGCCAGCGAAGGCCTCGCCGTCAACACCCAAACCCACGAGATTTCCAATCTCGTGACGGGTAACCAAATTCGCGAGCTGCCCACGTTAACCAGAAATCCATACGACCTGATCGGCCTCTCGAACAATGTGGCCAGTGATGATCCCGGTCGTCCAGTTCCCGGCGTGGGTGTCGCCAGCCGCGGCGCGGGGTTCAACATCAACGGGCAGCGAGCGGCGAGCACGAACGTTCTGCTCGATGGGGTGGACAACACGAACGCCTACTACGGTTCTGTCGGCCAGAACATTCCGCTGGACGCCGTCAGTGAGTTTCGCGTCGTCACCAGCAACTTTTCTGCCGAGTACGGGCGGGCATCAGGCGGTATCGTCAATGTGGCCACGCGTTCCGGCTCAAACGCGTTTCATGGATCGGGATACGAATTCAATCGCCTCTCGAAACTGGCTTCGAATGGTTTTACTAACAACGCCAACGGTGTGGCGCGCGGAGTTTTCACGCGCAATCAATTTGGCTACACGATCGGAGGGCCAGCCGTCAAGAACAAGCTGTTTTTCTTTAACAGCACCGAATGGACGCGCATTCGCAGCATGGGTACTCTGCTGGCGGTAGCGCCGACGCAGGCATTACTCAACGCCTCATCGGCTGCCACGCGTAATTATTTTTCTGGCTATGCGCTGAAGGCCACGCCGACCGGGAGCAGCTATACAGTAGGCAACATCGCCAGCACGTTCGGTATTCCGGGCGGTAATGCCTTTGCTGCTCTGCCACAGAACCTGGTTGCTTTCCAACAGGTCAGGTACGACGAGCCAACCGATCTTGGCGGCGGGTTTCCGCAGAACGACTACTCGATGGCCACTCGTGTCGACTACAACTTCAGCAACAAGACGACCATCTATGGACGTCTTGCGCGCGAGAGTCTCAAGAACTTTGTGGGCACGTCGGGCTTTAGCCCTTACAAAGGTTTCGATACCCCTGCCACCACACTCAACAACAATTTTCTCGTTTCGATGACCCACACATTTTCGCCCCGGCTGATTTCTGAGACAAAGCTGGCCTATAACCGTCTGGGCAGCGATCAACCGTACGGCGACAACCCAATCGGACCAGGCCTGTTCATGTTTCCAGGGGCCACCGGCACCATCGGCGGCAACCCGATCACGTTCCCGGGCTATTGGCCATTCAACGCCGCCAACTCGCCGGTCGGCTTTGGCGGACCGCAGAATCTCGGGCAGGTCTTTGAAGACGTGAGCTACAGTGCTGGTCGGCATCAGTGGAAGTTTGGCGGCCAGGACTTCTACATTCAAGACAACCGCTTCTTTGGCGCTTTTCAAACCGCGGTGGAAAGTCTGGGCACGCAGGGCAACTATGCGCTGGCGCTGGGAAACCTGGTCACCGGAAACATCAACCAGTTTCAGGCGGCGATCTTTCCGCAAGGAAAGTTTCCGGGCCAGAGCGTGAACTTGCCGGTGTCGCAACCTGATTTCACTCGCAGCAATCGCTACAACGAATGGGCACTGTACGTGAACGACTCGTTCCACTATTCGCCGAAGCTCGTCTTAAACCTCGGCGTGCGTTACGAGTATTACGGCGTGCAGCACAACAAAAACCAAAACCTCGATTCCAACTTTTACCTGGGATCGGGGTCGGCCCAGCAACAACAGATCCGCAATGGCACGGTCCAGATCGCCGGGAACAGTCCGGCCAAAGGACTGTGGGCGGTAGACAAAAACAACTTCGCGCCCCGAGTCGGTTTTGCGTGGGACATTTTTGGCGATGGCAAGACCAGCCTGCGCGGCGGTTACGGCATGGCCTACGAACGCAACTTTGGCAACGTCACCTTCAACGTAATTCAGAATCCGCCGAACTACGCGGTGTTGTCGCTCTTCAACGGAGTTGATGTACCCAACCTCCAAATCACCCCAAACAACGCCGGACCGCTGGCCGGGACAACGCCGCCAACCAAGGTGCTGCCGTTGACCAGTCTGCGTCACGTGCGCGCCGACATCGTCAACGCCTACGCGCACTTTTTCAGCGCGGCATTCCAGCGCGAGTTCGGCCGCGGCAATATCCTGGGAATCGAATATTCAGGATCGCGGGGAGAGAAGCTCTACACGCTCAGCAACTCGAACATTCAAGGAGCGGGCGCCGTGTATCTGGGAGATGCCAATCCGCGAGCGCGTCTCAACACCGGCTTCTCGAACATCAACACGCGCGGAAACGACGGGTTTTCGCGATACAACGCACTGATCGTGTCCTTCGATTCGAACAATTTCCGGCACACGGGCATGCAGTTCACCGCCCATTACACGTTTGCCAACGCAAAAGACAATCTGAGTTCGACGTTCAGCGAAGGGGCATTTAACCTCAATCTCGGAATGACGAATACATTCGATCCAAAGCTCGACTACGGCCCGGCCGACTTCGACGTGCGGCATCGGTTCGTCGGCAGTCTGATTTGGAAAGTCCCCTACGCCAGCAAGCTGCATGGGGCCGGCAAGGCATTGTTGGATGGCTGGACTGTGACGGGCATCTTCAATGCGCGGACGGGAACGCCATTTACGATCTATGACGGTTCAAACGCGAACTTCTCGGGGCCGCGCCTGGTCGCCAATGCGCCCGTCCGCGTGAACGTAACCAGCGCCGGCGCCAACTTCTTCAACTACATCAACCTCGCCGGCCAGCCCGTCGGAGCATTCGTGAATCCGCTTTGCGGCTGCTCAGATTTTGGGCCATACCCGGCGAACATGACCAGACGCAATCAGTTTCGGGGTCCCGGACTGTGGAACCTAGATGCCGGCGTCTATCGCAACGTCAAGTTCGGCGAGAAGTACAGTCTGCAGTTTCGCGCTGAACTCTTCAACGCGCTCAATCACGCCAATCTCTACATCGTGCCTGGTACGAACGATGTGGCGAATGGCTTCGTCGGCGCCAACAAGGGAGTCACGCCCAATGGCAACGTTGAGCGTCGCAATGTCCAACTGGCGGTGAAGTTCATCTTTTAGTGAGCGACCCGCCCGGCTTCGGTTCGTTGCTGAAGCCTTGCCCGTGTGCGGGGGAGGTCAACCCCTCTCCCGCATCCGTCTTGTCCCCGCGACAGGCCTTTTTGTCACAAGGGCCTTTCCCAGCAAGAGCGTTAGTGCTAGCTTCAAGCTGTCTTGTGTGCCTCAGCTTCCCGATCGCGCCGGTGGCGTCGCGCTATCGGCATGAAACCTTCCTGCAATTGTGCTCGTTTGAGTAGGCAACCGTGGATGAAGTGAATATTCACCTGGAAGTCCAGTCGCCGACAGAAAGACTGCTGCGACGACGTTCGGTACGCCTGGGATTGATCTGGGGTGGTTGGACCATCGTCGGGTTGTTCTTTACCAGCCAGGCGATCGTCCAGACCATGTCAATGGTCGAGCGTTATCCTTACGGCAGCCTTTTCTTCTGGCAGATGTCGGTCTGTTATCTCTGGGCGTTGAGTACGCCGCTCGTGCTGTGGCTCGCGCGCCGCTTTCGCATCGATCGGGAGAAGTGGCCGACACGGATCCTACTACACTTGTTGCTAAGCGTGGCCTTCGGTGGCGCGATTTCGGCGATTCACTATCCACTGTTCATGACCCAGATGGGCGAGGCGGCCAAGATGACCGCATTCGGTGACTTTCGCAACGTCCTCATCAATCTCGATCGACAAATCTTCATTTACTGGCTGCTGGTTCTGCTCAGCCACGCGCTGAATTATTACAAGAGTTTTCGCGAGGGCGAGCTAAAAACGTCGCAACTGCACACACAACTCGTCCAGTCACAGTTGGAAGCTTTGAAAATGCAAGTGCATCCGCACTTCCTTTTTAACACGTTGCATTCAATCTCGGCGCTGCTGCACAGTGACCCGGAAGCGGCCCGCCGGATGATCACACGCCTCGGTGATTTTCTGCGACTCACGCTCGAGAACGCCGGCACGCAGGAAGTGACTCTCGAACAAGAGATGCAGTTCCTCAACGTTTATCTAGAGATCGAGCGCGTCCGGTTTCAGGATCGCCTCACCACAATTGTCGAGGTCGATCCCGCGGTGCTGGACGCGCGGGTTCCGAATCTGATCCTGCAGCCGATCGTCGAAAACGCGATGCGTCACGCGGTCGCGACCAGCTCGCACGCTGGTCGGATCGAAATCACCGCGGTCCCTCGTAACGGCGTCGTGCGCATCCAGGTCAAGGACAACGGCCCTGGTTTGTCCGCCCAACCTTCGCTGGCGCGCGCCGGCAAAGGACTCGGCCTGGCCAACACCCAAGCGCGTCTTGAACGTTTGTATGGTTCAAATCAGAGCATGGATCTGAATAACGATCCGGTTGGCGGCGGCCTAATCGTCACCCTGGAAATTCCGCGGCACACCTAAAGCAGTCCGCATCGCACTTCTCCTGTTCGCCGGCAACGCGCAACCCAAGCGCGTTGTCATACATCACATCGCACAGACTCGCACCCGAAAAGTCGGAACAAGTTACGTGACTTGGGCGTTAAGAATGATATGTCAGGTCGGGCAGTTCATTGTTTCGCAGCAGCCTACGAATTATCGTAGACCAAACCGTGATCTAGTATTAAGGCGACGGCTTTGCCATAGAGATTCTTTCCGGTCTTCTTTCGTTAGAGTTGAATGGTCCTGATTCAAAAGTCAGATCATTTTCGTCTTAGACAGTTAAGCCAAGCGGAGATTCAGAGTGGACGAAGCAACGCGCATCCGGGTCCTGGTCGTTGACGATGAGCCACTGGCGCGCGCGATGGTTCGCGAAATGCTCGCGGGCGATCCCGAGACCGAGATCGTCGGCGAATGCGGAAACGGTCGCGCCGCGATTACCGCGATTCAATCACTGACTCCCGACGTGGTGTTCTTGGACGTCCAGATGCCGGACCTGGGCGGCTTTGAAGTGCTCGAGTCGCTTCCAAACGAAACTCCGCCGTGCGTCATTTTCATTACGGCTTACGATCAATATGCGGTGCGCGCTTTCGAAGTCCACGCCCTCGATTATCTGCTGAAGCCTTTCGATCACGAGCGGTTTGATCTGGCCTGGCAACGGGCCAAGGCGTTTGTTGGCGGCGACCGCGGGCACCGACGCGAGCAGGACATCCTGGCGTTGTTGCAGGAACTAAAGACCGGGCCACAGTACCTCAAGCGGCTGTTGGTAAAGACTGAAGGCCGAGTCTGTTTCCTTGATGTCGACAACATTCATTTCATTGAGGCGCAGGGCAACTATGTGCGCGTCCACAACGGCGCCAAGTCTTATATGATTCGCGAAACAATCAGCGGTCTCGAATCCCAGCTCGATCCCAAGGCATTTCTGCGGATTCACCGATCAGCCATCGTCAAGATCGACAAGATCAAAGAACTGCAGCCCTGGTTCCACGGCGAGTATCACGTGGTGCTGGAGAACGGCAAGCAGCTAACGCTCAGCCGCAACTACCGCGCAAACCTGCAGCAAGCCGTCGGCAACGCCCTCTGAGTTTGGCCCTTCAACGGGCGCCTTATCCCATCCGTCACTCCGCATGGCCAGTTCGTCACAAAGTCAGATCACTCTCAGTCGTCTCCTCGTATAGTGATGCTGCCAGATTATCGAGTCGTCGCGCTCCCCAGACGCGAACCGGTTCGGACGAAGCGAAGCCGAAGGAGGATGGAAAGATGAACAGTCAAATAGGATGGGGACCGCAGGCGTTGGCCACACCTGACGGACACTCGCACGGCGACCCAGTGTTGGATAATCGCATCTGCACGTTGCGCGAGGTCGCGCTCACTTTACTGAGGGAGGTTGACTCTTTACGCATTGTCCAGCCCGCCAGGGACCGGGGCATTCGCCTTTACGATGAAGTGCAGCGCTTCGAGATCGACCTTATTCGCAGCGCGTTGAGCCGTACGGCGGGAAACCAAACGCGCGCGGCGCGACTGTTGGGAGTGAAGCTCACCACGCTGAATACCAAGGTCAAGAAGTATAAAATCCAGTCCGACTTTGAAGAAACGGCCGCAGAGAGCTTCGAGCAGCAAACCGCCGCTTGACGATCGGGCCGCACAACTGAGATCGTGCTTCGCGCGTCACCTCGATCAAGGGCCTGAGGGTAACACCTCGGGCCTTTTGATTTTCCTATGGATCCGAACCACTGCTCACCGATTCGCAACTCTCCAATTATCCGTATGCCCGCGCGCGGCAGCTTCGATTCAAAATCCATTTATCGCAACTCACATGCAACCGTCGATTCAATTTCCGCAATCGTTGACGCGGATCCAAAAAGTCAACCCCGCCATCCACCGCGACGTTCGTCCTGATCGCGTCTCAGGAATGCGACTTGCGCTAACAGTGATCGCAAACAGGAACTTGCTGCGATGCGATACGAATTTTCGGAAGGGTGGTTGGTAGTTTGATCAATCAATGGTTCCTGCCTTTCGTCAAGGTTCAATCACGACAGGAGACTATTATGAAAACAGCGATAAAGATTTTGTTGACAATTTGTCTTTGCGCGCTGCCGGCGCTGGGACAGTCAAACACGGGACGCCTGGTCGGCACAGTTTCGGACGCCAGTGGTGTCATCCCCGGCGCCAGCGTGACCGTTATTGACAGCAAGACCGGCAAGCAACGCACAGCGACCACCAGCGGTGACGGTTCATTCAGCTTGCCGCAGCTTGAGCCGGGTATTTACAAAGTCACGATTACAATCACCGGCCACAAGACCTACACTTCCGACAGCGTCAAGATTGATGTTGGCAAGGATTACCCGCTGAGCGCGCTGCTCGAACCCGGGGACATCAACGAACACGTCACGGTAGTGGCCAGAGACGAGGTTCTCAATTCGGCCAACGGCGAACTATCGAACACCGTCAGCACCAGACAAATTCAGGATCTGCCGCTCAACGGACGCAACCCGCTCGCGTTGATTGGGCTGCAACCGGGCGTGGCGTCGAACGGCGCTCAGGGCACCAGCATCAACGGCCAACGCTCAACGTTCACGAACATTACCCGTGACGGCATTAACATTCAGGACAATTTCATCCGCGGCAATGCGGTCGACTTTACTCCTGATCGGGCCACGACAGACGACGTTGCGGAGTTCACCATCACGACGCAAAACGGAAGCGCGGCAAATGCCTACGGGGCATCTCAAGTTCAGGAAGTCACCCCCCGCGGCGAGAACGCATTCCACGGCGGCGTCTGGTGGTACAATCGCAACTCTGCCTTAGCGGCCAACACATTTTTCCGCAACCGATCCGGAATAACCAAAGATCCACTTAATCAAAACCAAGTGGGCGGAAAGCTTGCCGGTCCTATTCTCAGGAACAAACTCTTCTTCTTTGCTTACTATGAAGCGTTTCGCCGGCGCACGACGTCCACGCAAACGCGCACCATCCTGCTGCCCAGCGCGCGCAGTGGCGTCTTTAGTTATGTCGACGGCGCGGGCGTTGCGCGCCAGGTCAATCTGTTCACTACGCTCGGTGGCAGCACCGGCATCACGGCGGTGAATCCCGCCATTCAGAGCCGCTTCTTCGCGACTACACCCAGCGTGGGCAACCGCAGCGACGTGGGCGATCAAATCAACACGACTGGTCTGAGCTTCGCTCAGCAGGGCAATCAGGATCGCGATGGTGTGGTGTTCCGAGTGGACTATGATCTTAACAGGCGCCATCAGATCAACGGCGTCTACAGTTACAAGAAAGACAACAACCTGCGCCCGGATGCCGCTAACAACTTTGGAGTCACACCCGACGTGGTCCAGCCAAATCCGAGCAAGTTCATGGCACTGGCCTGGCGCTGGACACCTTCCTTGCGGCTCACGAATGAATTGCGCGGCGGGTTTCACAGCGAGCACCCGCTTTTTTTGAATACCAGCACGGTGCCGCCGAATTTCATCACGCCGACGCTAATCAGCACTCCTGAAGAAAACTTTCTCGATCAGGGGCGTTACTCGATCAACTACAACTTTCAGGACAACGCTGAGTACGTAACAGGAAATCATTCGCTCCGCTTTGGCGGATTGATCCAGGCATTCAAGATCGATCCTTTCGTGGGGTTTGGAATCATTCCGACCTTCACGATCGGCACGAACGTGAACACACCCGTGATCACGACCGCGCAATTCACGAATGCCGCGCTGTTTCCAGGTGGGATCTCGACCGCTCAGCGTACCACTGCAAATCAATTGCTGGCTTTGCTCGGCGGGATCGTCGGCGCCGGCACTCAGACCTTCAACGTGGCCAGCACCACGTCCGGGTATGTGCCGAACCAGAAGGCGCTGAACAAGTTTTCCTTTGAAAACTACGCGCTCTATTTTTCGGATCAATGGAAGGTGAAACCCAACCTGACTTTGAATCTGGGCCTGCGCTACGACCTTTACACGCCGGTCAGGGAAACACAGAGCCTGCTGATTGAGCCGGCGATCGCCGCGGGTCAGAATCCGATCTCGGCGATCCTCGATCCGAATGGTTCGTTCCAGTTCATTGGCGGCAATACCGGAAAGAAGAACACCTTCTGGAAGCCGGATTGGAACAACTTTGCGCCGATCCTCAGCGCGGCCTATGTGCCCCGTTTCCAGAACAAATTCCTGGGCGGGATCTTTGGCGACGGCAAGACCGTGATTCGCGGCGCCTACAGCCTGCACTACGTCAACGACGACATCATTGTCGGTGATGCGTCGAATGCCGTGGGTTTGAATAACGGCTTGTCGACGGGAATCAGCGCCGTCAATCCCGTGACGGGCACCACCGCGCTGAATGCTCGCGCTGACGCGATTCCGGGTATCCCGGCTCCGGCGTTTGGGACTTTTCCGCGACCGTATTCGGCTTTCAATACCGCAACGTTCGCTTTCTTTAATACGGCGTTTGGCGTCGATCCGAATCTGAAGACTCCCAGCGTGCAGGAGTACAGTTTTGGAATTCAACGCCAGTTGCCTTTCCGATCGGCGATCGAGATTCGGTACGTCGGCTCGCGTAGCAACAATCTGCCGCGGGCGCTCGACTACAACCAACTCGAGATTCGCAGCAACGGCTTTCTGGCAGATTTCAATCGCGCCCGCGCGAACCTGGTGCTGACTGGAAATCCCGCGTGTACGACAGCACAGAATCCCGCTTGCCAGACTTTGACCGTGTTCCCGCTGCTGCCCGGGGGCGGATTGTTGACCAACGCCACCGTTCAGGGTCAGCTGATCGCCGGGACTCCGACCGATTTGGTACAAATTTACATTCAGAACAACTTGGCGGGAACCGCGGTGAATTTCCGCGCTAACCCAACCGTCGGCGGTGGGGACTTGGTGCAAAACATCGGCATCCTTCGCTACAACGCGCTGCAGGTACAGTTCCGGCGCGAGTTCTCGCGGGGGCTGCATCTTCAGGCAAATTACACTTTCCAAAAGACGCTGGGTAATGCTTTTGGGACGGCCAACGGCGCCAACAACAACCAGTCACGCTTCGAGCCGAACCTCGACAACCAGAATCCCGCTCTCGAGTACGCGCGTGCGGACTACGATGCGGCGCATGTCTTCAGCTTCAATGGGATCTATGAACTGCCCTTTGGCAAAGGGAAGCATTGGCTGAATCGCGGCGGCTGGGTTGATCGCACAATCGGCGGCTTTGAGCTGACTTCAATCATGAGCGTCTCATCCGGCGCTCCGATCACGATCACGGATCGGCGCGGTACGCTTAACCGTGCGAATCGATCCAATCGCGAAACGGCCCTGAGTTCATTGACGGGGGCCCAGATCAAGAACCTAATCGGAGTCTTCAAGACTCCCTGCGGAGTTTACTTCATCAACCCGGCTGTGATTCACATCGACCAGGCAAATCTACAAGCAGGCCGTTGCACTCAGTTGGGGACCGGCCGCGCTGCCGAGGGCTTTGGCTCGACGCCGTTTGACGGTCAGGTATTTTTCAACAACGCGCCGGGAGGAACCGGCGGTCTGCCGCGAGCATTTCTTAACGGGCCGCTGTTCGTTAACTGGGACATCGGCGTACTCAAGAACATCCGGTTGGGAGAGCACCGCAGGATCCAAATTCGGGCCGAGGCATTCAATGTCCTCAATCGTGCGAACTTCCTGTTTTCCAGCACTCAGCAGTTGAGCGCATTCGACATCAACAGCGCTAACTTCGGCAAGATCACCAACACCGCGTCATCGAGGATCTTGCAGGTGGCCGGTAGGATTGAATTCTAGCCGGCCAGCGGATTTTGGATTCTGGTTTCTAACTATCAACCCTTACACGGGCGTGCCGCACAACGTGGCACGCCCATTTTTTCCGTCGCGGCCCTTAGGACGAAAGCTTTCGCAATACGCGACACCGCGAGCCGCTTGCCCCTTGCTCTTCGCCCTTTGCTAATTCTTGATCTCGTCCAGTCTGTCCTTCGCCTGCGCGACCATCCAGCGAAGTCTCATCAACTCCTCCAGGGTCAGCAACAGACGCGTGCGCTCATAGAAGCCAACTTCGACCGCCACCGCAATGCCACCGGTCATCTGCTTAAACACAATGATCTCGAAATCGCCGCGGGTGCGATAGCGCACTTCAAAGTGCGTCAGCTTCGTGATCGTCTCGTCGGCCTTTGCGATCGTGTCCACAGCTTTGACGAATGAATCGATCTCTTCATAGTCGATCAATGACCTAATCTCGAGCGCCGGGCCGGCGGTCTCGGGAGTGACCGTGACCACGGCTCCGGTCGCGCGCTGCGAGTTGGCGCTGTCGCGAATCTCCATCGCTTCCACGCGCGCGTTGCCGTTTTGTGCCCGCACCGTTCCGACATAAGTGTGCCCCTTGATCAGAATGGTTCCCAGCCGGCTCTCGAATTCTTCGAGAGAGTTGCGCGGGGCGTAGTACTGCGGATCGCGCGGCGGCGGCAGACGGTCGCGCCTCTGCGCGCAGATCGAACCGAACGACGCGGCAATCACGAGAGCCGTTAGAATCAGCGGGCGAGTTAAGGTCATGGCTTCACCTCTTTCTGCTTTTCAATATCCGAAGAACGGGCGAGAACACGAGGAGAGAATAAACCTGTGGATTGTAACTTAGGAAAAGCGTTTCAGTTCCAAAAGGTATGAGTCCGCGGAAGCGGACTGTCGAAAACAGCCCGGCGATTTATCGCTGGGGAAGCAGCATCAAACATGAACAAAGCCCGTGAAACGGGCGACAGAAGATGAACAATTTCTGCCGTCCGCTACGCGGACTTCAAGAGCTTAATTAACGACTTCTCCCCGGCGCTGAAGCGCCGGGCTATTGTCGGTCGTCCGCTACGCGGACGCAAACATGTCTACCGCTCCTTCGCCATCAGCGGTTCCGGCTCAGGCTCGCGCGGACGCGCGCCGTTGGCAATCGGTAGCGGCGGTGGCGGATTCGCAACCAGCTTTTCCAGCGCGGCTTCGATGACTTCGCTGATGCGCATGACGGGAACGATCTCCAACTCGAGGCGCACGTCTGCGGGAATGTCTTCCAGGTCGGCTTCGTTGCGCGCAGGCAGGATGATGCGGTGTATGCCGGCACGATGCGCGGCCAGGACTTTTTCTTTGATGCCGCCAACCGGAAACACCAGGCCTGAGAGAGTTATCTCTCCGGTCATCGACGTGTCGGGGCGGACGCGGCGTCCGGTGTACAGCGACGCGAGCGCGGCCGTAATTGCGACGCCGGCGCTGGGACCGTCTTTGGGAATTGCTCCGGCAGGCACATGAATGTGGACGCCATATGACTTGAACATCTCGATGTTGATGTTGAATTCTTGCGCGTGCGCCCACAGATAGGAACGCGCCGCGTGCGCTGATTCTTGCATTATCTCGCCGATCTGGCCGGTGATTGTGTAACCGCCACCGCCGGGCAAAAGCGTGGTTTCGATAAACAGAAGCACGCCGCCCATCTCGGTCCATGCCATGCCGGTCGCCACGCCGGCGGGCAATTCCTTGCGCGCTTCTTCCGGATAGAATTTCGGCGCACCGAGATAATCGTCAATCGCCGGCGCGTCAATCGTAACCTTCGCAGTTTCGCCCTGGGCGATCTTCAGCGCGACTTTGCGCGCGACGCGGCCGATGTTCCGCTCAAGCTGACGGACGCCGGCCTCGCGGGTGTAACGGCTGGTGATCTCTTTGATGGCCTCGTCAGTGATCTCGATTTGTTCAGGCGTCAACCCGTTTTCAAACACTTGTCGCGGCGCCAGATACTTTTTCGCAATCTCCAGTTTCTCGCGATCGCTGTAGCCGGCGAGGTGGATCACTTCCATGCGGTCGCGCAGCGGCGGGGGAATTGGGCCGAGCTGATTCGCCGTGCCGATAAAAAACGCCCTGGACAAGTCGAACGGCAAATCGAGATAGTGATCCGTGAACGAGTTGTTCTGTTCGGGATCGAGAATTTCGAGCAAGGCCGCCGAAGGATCGCCGCGATAATCAGCGCCCAGCTTGTCGATTTCGTCGAGCATCATCACCGGATTGTTCACCCCCGCGCGGCGAATCGATTGAATGATGCGGCCGGGCATCGCGCCGACGTAGGTGCGGCGATGACCGCGCAACTCGGCTTCGTCGCGAATGCCGCCGAGACTGATGCGCTCGAAATGCCGACCCATCGCCCGCGAGATCGAACGGCCCAGCGAGGTCTTGCCGACACCGGGCGCGCCCACGAAACACAAAATCGGACTCTTGGAATCAGGACGGAGTTTTCTGACGGCCAGAAACTCCAGGATGCGCTCTTTCACGTCATCGAGTCCGAAGTGATCTTCGTCCAACACCTTGCGCGCTTCCTTCAAGTCCAAACGATCCTCGGACGATTTCTTCCACGGCAACTCGAGAATGAAATCCAAATAAGTGCGAATTACGTGATAGTCGGGCGCCATGCTGGGCAGTTTTTCCATCCGGCCCAGTTCGCGCTCGGCTTCCTTGCGCACGTCGTCGGGCAAATCGGCCTTTGTCAGGCGCTCGCGCAACTGGCCGGCTTCGGCTTGCTCGCCGCCTTCGTCTTCGCCCAGCTCTTTCTGAATCGCCTTGATCTGCTGGCGCAAAACGTAATCGCGCTGCGCCTTGTCCATTTCGGTCTGCGCCTCACTGGCAATCTTGGATCGCAAACGGATGATCTCGACTTCGCGCGCCAGAAAGTCGTGGGCGCGATGCATCAGATCGTCCACCGTGTTGGCTTCGAGCATCTGCTGCTCTTTGTCTACGCCGAGACTCAGAATCGAGCCGAGGAAATACGCGAGCCTGACCGGATCATCAGCGGCGAGCACGACCATGCGAACTTCCGGCGGTACTTGCGGCAGATAGGCGAGCGCTTGCTGAATCAGCGCCTGGACGTTGCGCTTGGCGGCTTCGACTTCTTCTTTGTTTTTGATTTCCAGTTCGGGAAGAATCTGCACGTGCGCGCGCAGGAATGGTTCTTCCTGCACCCAATCCAAAACGCGAATTCGGTCGGTGCCCTGTACGATCAGATGCAGCGTGTCGTCGACGCGCTCCATGCGCTTGATCATCACGAGCGTGCCGATTTCAAAAAGGTCCGCGGGCTTGGTGTCCTCGTCTTCAGGTCTATCCGGCTGGATGCTGATGCAAGCGAGCAGTTTTTCTTCACCGGCCAGCGCCGCCTCGACCGCAGCAACTGAAGCGGTCCGGCCAGCCGACAATGGCACCATGGTCTCGGGAAACAGCGTGGTGTTCCGCAGCGGCAGCACCGGAATCTCGAACGGCTCCGCGGCGAATTTCTGCGCCGGCTGGGGCTTGGCTTCTTTTGTAGATTTCTTCTTAGCTTCGGGCATTGTCGTCAAGAAATGAACGTCAAGACTGCGCTCACTTGCGGTTTCATCACCTTCTCGCGGCCCGCGTTCGGCCTTCGCTTTTCTCGCGCAGCTCCAGAATCAGCAGACCGTCGTGGTAGTCGCGCGTGACCGCCGCGTGTTCGATCGAGCAGGGAAACTGGATGGTCTTTTCAAAACGGCTGTAAGTGATTTCCAGTTGATAGTGCGAAATGCCTTCGCCACAAACGCTGTCGCGGCGCAGTCCGCTGATGCGCAAGTGCGGGCCATCGATCGTGATTTCGACGTCAGCGGTTTGGATGCCCGCGAGATCGACTTTCACGATCCAGCCGTCGTGCGTGCGATACACGTCCGCTGCCGGATTCCACAGCCGCCCCGAAGGGCGGCTGGTTTGCCGGTTCGCGCGCAGATAACGTTCAAATAATTCGCCGGGCATAAGACACGACGCCGTTGGAAACCATCGAAAGCATCAAAGGGAATCGGATGAACGGAAGTATAAGGCTTTCGCGCGCAATTGTCAGGCAGTGTAGCGCAAATTGGTAATTTGCGATCGCAAGTTAACAACTTGCGCTACTTTGCATCGTTCCCGATCGCATCCACCGGGCACGCTTCCAATGCTTCCTGGCACGCTGCGCGCTCAGCTTCGTTCCCCGGTTGTTTGCTGACGTAGGAGTAGGCGTGCTTGAAAGAGCGGGTGAAGTTCTCAGGAGCCGCATCGCGACAGACGTCGCAGTCGATGCAGCTTGAATCGACGTAGAAAGAGCCGGAGACGTTTTCCCTTACGCGGGCGTTGGGGTCAGCAGGCATCGAGTCCGCAGCCTAACACAATCCGCAAGTACTCACTCTTTTTCGGTCAGCGTCTTTTTCAAAACCGTTCCCGCCACGCGGGCGCTGAGCGAACGCGGCACCAAACGCTCTGACTCGATCATGAAAAAGTTCGTCCAACCCGAGATAACGTGAGCCTTGCCGCGCTTCAGGCCGCGTAGCGCCGTGTCGACCACAGCGTCCGGCGTCTGCGCAATGCGGCGCGGCGGCTTTTGCATGTGCGAGGCGGCGAAAAAGTTTGTATCGGTCACACCCGGACACAGCGCCATCACTTTGATTCCGTAAGGCCGGTTCTCTTCCCGCAGCGCTTCGGAAAATGAAAGCACGAACGCTTTCGTGGCCGCGTAGGCGGCCATGAACGGCACCGGCTGAAACCCGGCGGTCGAAGCGACGTTGATGATCGAGCCGCTCTGGTGCTCGCGCATCGGCAAGAGAAATCGATTCGTCATATCAGTCAGAGCGCGAACGTTCAGATCGATCATGTTCAGGGCGCGATCGAGATCGAGCGTCGTGAAATCTCCCATCGATCCAAAGCCGGCGTTGTTGATTAGAAAATCGATTTCCAACTCGCGCTTCTGGGTTTCCGCAAACAAACGCGTGGGCGCATCCGGCTCAGAAAGATCCATGGCGACATATTGCGCGTGGATGCGGTTGGTTCGCCCTAGCTCGTTGCAAAGCGCGATCAGGTTTTCTTCTGAGCGCGCGACGAGCAAGAGGTTGTCCCCGCGCGCGGCGAGCTTCCGGGCAAACGATGCGCCAATTCCCGAAGACGCGCCGGTGATTAGAGTGGTGTTCATGTCTTATAGCCCCGTCAGGGGCGACCGAAAATAGCCCGGCGATTTATCGCTGGGGAAATGAGGTCAAGTAACCCGAGTCCCGCCAGGGACGAAAGAATCAATCAAGCATCCATTGTTGATATTCAATTCCATGCTTTTCGAGAAACACAATCAATTCATCCTCAAAAGCCTAATAGATAATTCGGCATGGCAAAGGAATCAAAGGCCTTGAATCAAAGATTGGATATTTATTCCCCGGAACTGGGTGCCCGGACGCACCCACATCGCCGATATCCCTCAGCTGAAGAATGAAGTCCTTCGTGCGATGTTTTCTTATTTCGTTAAGGTCGACCATGATGTGTTCCACGCGGTCAGCTTTCGACCGATAGATCGCAACCTTGTCTGTTTTCGCCTTAGTGATCACACCGCCCGCAAGCTTTATTGCCTGCAGCAACGTCACTGGTTCTTTAGGATAAATCGCCTGCGGGCTGACGACGCTGCCCATGATGTAGATCGGATCCGATTCGGTCACGATCACTACATCACCAGCCTCAATGTACGGATTTGCCTTCTCGTCGCCGCGCAAAAGATCTCCAAGATCCAGAATGATGAACTTCTCGGAGTCAGGGGCCGCGGACTTCGCGCCTCTTTCCTGCGTTGGGCCCTGAAAGCACTCCGAGCCCGAATGAACTATTTGAATAGTCTGCCCTACTCGTTCCGTTACGCCTCCTGCGATTACCAACACCTCCGCAAGACGGAGACGTCTGCGCATTTCGATTCGTGCTGGCGAGCGGACTGCTCCAAAAATCACAACACATGGCTTCGCGTTTGACCCTTCGCCCTGTGAAGCGTTGTTCGTGGGCTGCTGTCCCCGGATCGAGGCGCCAGTTAACAGTCCAATTCCCGCGATCGCAAGCACGATGAATCGGAGTCTCTCTCTCATCACGCACCTCCAAATTCCGTCTCACTTATTTCCAAAACGTTCAGTTCGATGATGTCCGCATTCCCGGCGCGCAATTTATCAAGCGCCGCCAGCGTCGGCGCTTTGTCCAGATTGATTCGAGCCACGGCGGCCTCGGCGCCTTCGAAGACGATGTTCTCCATCTCTTGCACGTTGATCTGTTCGGCCTTGATTGCGTCGAGCACCTGCGCCAAGACTCCCGGCCGATCGCGATGACGCACGACCAGCCGATGCGTCGCCGGCGTCCGTTGCGCCAGGTTCACTACGTTCGGGACCTGGCCGGTTTCTTTGAATGATTGAATGATGCGCACCGTCTCAGCCGCGATTGCTTCCTGTGCCTGATCGGTCGAAGCACCGATGTGATGCGTTCCGTAAACACTCCGTTCCTGAGCGATTGGATCGGCGAATTCCGCCACGGCTGAAGTCGGCTCAATCGTGAAAACATCCAAGCCCGCACGAATGCCTTTCGTCTTGATCGCTTCGACCAGCGCACCTTCGTCGACAACTTCCCCGCGCGAAGTGTTGATAAGGTAAGCGCCGTCACGCATCGCTTTGAAGATTTCCGCGCCAATCAACATGCGCGTGTCAGGTTTCAGAGCGACGTGCACGCTCACGATGTCCGCAACGCGCGCGACATCGAGCAGCGTTTCCATTCTTTCAACGCCCAACGCCGCGGCTTTTTCATTAGTCAGACTGCGACTCCACGCGACGACCGTCATGCCGAAAGCTTTCGCACGCGGAATCATCTCCTGACCAATCTTGCCGACGCCGACCAACCCGAGCGCGCGTCCGAACAATCCACGTGCTTTGGAAAACTCTTTCTTGTTCCATTGCCCTGCGCGCAAAGCGATCACGTTGTCGGCAACGCGCCGATCGAGGGCAAGGATCAAAGCGAACGCCAACTCGGCCACGGCAATCGAATTTTTTCCGGGACAGTTGGAAACGTAAATCCCGCGACGCGAGGCCGCGGCCACGTCGATCGTGTTATAGCCGGCGCCCGCGCGCACGATCAGTTTCAAAGGCCCTGCGGCCAGCATCGCCTCGGTGACTTTCGTCCCCCGCACGACCAGCACGTCCGGTTTTTCTTTGCCGATCGCTTCAACCAGCGCGTCGTCTTTCAAATCAGGTTGAAACGAGAGCTCGCAGCCGATCGCCTGCAAGCCGTCACGGCCTGATTGCTCAAATTTGTCTGCGATTAAGATGTGCATAACTTTTGAATTAGGAATCTTGCATGATTCTTAATGAGTCGTTGAGCGATTGACCCACCCGCTAACGCAGGTGGTACTGACCTCACTCTTCCTGATCAAACACACTCAGCAGATCGTCGGGCTGTGCTCTCGCAACACCCGCAAGCTGCAAATTCTCCTCGACATGGGCGACGCGGCTCATGCCCACCAGCGCGGTCGCAACTCCCGGAGCCGAGCGCACAAATTGAATACCGGTTTGCGCGTCCGTGGCAAGCGAACCCAGAGGATCGCGAATTGCTTCGGGCAAACCGCGCGCGACCTGACCCTGCAAGAGGGATCCGCTGGCGATCGCGGTAATCCCGAACGCTTCGGCTGCTTGCAGCGTGTTCACATAGTCGTCGCCGAGTTTTTGATTCTGAAAAAAGAGCGCTTCGGGCATGGCCAGATTGAACGGCAATTGAATGAAGCGAAAATGATGCCCGGCGCCAGCAACTTCGGTCGCGACTTCTACCATACGCTCCAGCGAATGATACCCGCCTTCGTCCGGCTCGGCGCGAAAGCCGTTCCACGTCGCTACGCCGTAGTTTCTAATCTCGCCATTCGCAACGCATTGCTCAAGAAACTCAAATGCCGCCCGCAGACGTTTCCAAAACTCTTCGCTTGAGACTGCGGACAATTGCGACTCAGGATTGTGCACATAGTAAACGTCGACGCACGACAGATTCAGGTTTCGCAGCGACTGACTAAGCTGACTCTGCAAATAGCGCGGCGTCATGCAGTGCGAGCCGGGGGCGATGTCCGCAAAACTTGCGATGCCCGGTTTGACGAAAGTGTCGTCGATGTACTGTCGCACGTCGCGGGGCGGCGCGCCGTCAAACGGCAGGTAGCCGCCCTTGGTGCAGATAACCAATTCCTCGCGCGCAAATCCACGCTTGCTCAATTCCCGCAGCGCCGCCGCAATCGATCGTTCACTTCTTTGAAAGCGATAGTTCGCGGCCGTGTCGATGACATTCGCACCCAACTCGACCGCGCGCGTGATACTTTCGGCATACCGCGCGTCTGTTTCATCATCGGCATCGCCGAGATAAGTGCCCACGCCGACCGACGAGAGCCAGAGTTCCTGGCCTCGGCGAAAGTGATCGCCAGCCGCGCCGGCGCGGAATCGTTCGCGATAGAGCGCCGTGCCTTCCAGCGTCGCCCAGCCGTCAAGTGGCATTCGTCGAGTTTCTCCGAATTGATTCGTGTTTAGAGTAGCGCAAACGACTATACGCGCCGCCACACACGCCTCGCAAGCGCGGCTTCGATCAACTACGAACGATGTGTTAGCGTGTAGTAACTTAAGATGAACACTGCACCCGAATCGAATTATCAACGCGAAATCAAAGTGGCGACGGAACTCGCGCGCGCTGCGGGCGCGGTCCTGCTTGAGCACTATTACAGCCCGTTCCTGGTGGAACAAAAGGTAAACGCGCTGGATGAACTTGAAGAAGTTACGGCGGCCGATCGCGAAGCGAATGAACTGATAGTGAGCAGATTGCAAGAGGAATTTCCCGATGACGGCATTCTCGCTGAAGAATCCACCGACAGCGATCATCGTCTGGAAAAGGATCGCGTGTGGTTGATCGATCCGATGGATGGAACGAAAAACTTTATCGCGCGCGACGGAGATTTCGCGGTGCAAATCGGGCTGGCTGTCGGAGGCGAAAGCATTCTGGGAGTGGTCTTTCAGCCCACGCGCAAGGTTCTGTATCGCGCGGCGCGCGGCGGCGGCGCATGGATCGAGGAAGAAGACAAACCTGCGGCGCGCCTGTCGGTCTCAGCCCAGACCAAGCCCGCTGAAATGGTCTTGGCATCCAGTCGCTCTCATCGCAGCCCGCGCATGGAGCGCGTTGTCAGTGAGTTTGGTTTCAAGAATGAGACGCGACGCGGATCAGTCGGCGTGAAGATTGGTTTGATCGCTGAGCGTATGGCCGATCTCTACCTGCATCTTTCGCCAAGCACCAAGCAGTGGGACACCTGTGGGCCCGAAGCGATTCTGGCGGAGGCCGGCGGACGCCTGACGGATCTATTTGGTCAGCCGCTGCGTTACAACGGAGTTCGCATCGATAACCAGAATGGGATTGTCGCAACCAACGGCGCGGCGCACGAAATGGTGATCGAGAATTTGCAGCCGCTGCTCAAAGAGTTTGGTCGCGTACCGGTTTGATCATCCGCAGATTCCGCAGAACAGCAAAAACGAAAGAGGATTAGCCACAAAGAGGCACAAAAAAGCACAAAAGGGGTTTGCGGAATCCCCTTCTGCGCCTTTTTGTGGCTGTATTCTTCTCTTCGGTGAAATCTGCGTAATCTGCGGATATCAACTCGCTGCCTTCTTCAACATCGCGATCTGTCCCGCGTGATAGAGGTCGTGCTGAATTACTCCGTGCAGCGTGACATAAACCGTGGACATGCCTTCAAAGATCGGCTCGTCCAAACGCGATTCCGCAAGATTCGCAATCGCTTGAACCAAAGCCTGATGACCGCGATCGAGCGCAGCCTTAGCCTGTTCCCACGCGCCGTCACTTTTATCATCCGCTGGCGGCCAGTCTTCGGGCGAAGAGATTTCGACCTGCGCGCGATCACCCGACAACCTGCGCCGCCCCACGTTTTCCCAGACGGCGATGTGATGCACGAGCTCCCAGATGCTGTGCGCGTTCGCGAGCGGTCGCGCGTGAGCCTGTTCGGCGTTAACTCCTGCCAGTGCCTCAATCACTGATGGGCCGTGCCAGGCGTTGCCTTCGTATGCTCGTTTCAGTTGATCCAAAATCCGTTCGATCTCAGTCATCGGTTCTTCCTTCCAATTCTTGTAGCTCTGCTATCACTTGCTCGCGTTCGGCGTAGAGCGTGGCGAGATGCGAAGGCAGCGCCATGCTCTCAGCCTGCGACGTGTCGAATCCACGCGCCCGCATCTCTCGATCGAATTCGGCGTCGAGATCGCGGAGCTTCTCGCGCAGGTAGTTGAGGTCGGTAGGAGAATTATGCATTTTGTCTCCACAACGCCGAAGACGTTTGCGAGCTTCAGCCCAGGGCAACGCCCTGGGTTGAGAAGCGTGTTAGATCATCCGAACTCCGAAGGAGTTCGCGAAAACGACAAACGCGGTTTTCCCGCTCGTAGCTTCCAACCCCATCAAACCTCACTTTATCACGGTCTCCAGACCGGAACTCGCGAACGCCTTCAGCGTTAATCCTCCAAGCTAGGCGGTTCTTTTCCCAGGGCGCTGCCCTGGGCTGCAGTTGGCGAACGCCTTCGGCGTTCCACGCTCCATGCTTTGCAAAATCACCTGAGGCGCAGTTAGTCTTACTGGCTCGAAACCATTTCGATTTTGCAGGAGCACACGTGGCCATCATTCGTCCCTTCAATGCTCTTCGTCCGCAACCCGAGCGCGCGCCGCAGGTCGCAGCCGTCCCTTATGACGTCGTCAACACTGAAGAGGCGCGCGCCCTGGCTGCCGGAAATTCGTGGAGCTTCCTGCACGTATCGCGTCCAGAGATTGATTTGCCCGACGGCACGCCCACCTACAGCGATCAGGTGTACGCGAAAGCGCACGTCAATTTTGAGTGGCTTACGAAACAATGTCCGCTGGAGATTGAAGAGACGCCGAGCCTGTATCTCTATCGCCTGATCATGGGTGACCACGAACAGATTGGCGTCGTCGCTTGTTGCTCGGTTGATGAATATGACCGCGACTTGATTCGCAAACACGAACGCACCCGCCGCGACAAAGAAGACGATCGCACGCGCCACATTATGGCGCTGCGGGCGCAGACGGGTCCGGTGTTTCTAACCTACCGCGCCCGGCCTGAAATTAGTTCGCTGGTTACGGAAGCACTCCGTGGCAATCCGCCGCTTTACGACTTTGTGGCCAACGATGATATCCGTCACACCGTCTGGCGCGTGCCCACTTACGATCCATTGGTCGCAGCTTTCAGTGGAGTTCCATATCTCTATATCGCCGACGGTCATCATCGCGCCGCCAGCGCCAGCCGCGCGTGCGCTGAACTGAAAGAGCAAGCCTTCGCTCTTATCGGCAACGAAGAATACAACTTTTTCCAGTGCGTGCTGTTTCCCGATAGACAGTTGCAGATACTCCCTTACAATCGCATCGTGCGCGACCTGAATGGACTGTCGCCGGAAGAATTTCTCGCACGCCTGCACGAAAGCTTTGTGGTTACAGAGAATGCCGCCGCCTCGCCGGCTGAGCGTGGCCGATGGAGTATGTACCTGGGAGACCGCTGGTATGGACTGGCTCTGCCGACCGATGCCACAACGCCATCTGGAGTCGTTGAATCCCTTGATGTCAGCATTTTGCAGGACCGCCTGCTCGATCCAATTCTGGGCATCAAGGACATCCGCACCGATAAGCGAATTGATTTTGTGGGTGGAATTCGGGGTACTGAAGAGCTTGAGAAATTGGTGAACGAAGGAAAGGCGGCGGTGGCCTTTTCGCTGTATCCAACTACGATTGATGATCTGTTGAAGGTCTCTGACGCCGGCGAGATCATGCCGCCCAAATCAACCTGGTTCGAGCCAAAGTTGCGCGATGGACTGCTGATTCACCAGATCTAGGAACCCAACTGACCATCTCCGAAGCTCCGTTAGGAGCGAAATATCTATAGAACTGGACGTTTGCTCTAACAACAGGAAGCTCCGCTAGGAGCGACATATCATGCCGCTCCTGACGGAGCTTGGAACTCTTTGAGGAGCTTCCCGGGCTATAAATATTTCGCGCCTACGGCGCTGTCAGGCAAGCGCTGCAAAGACCTCATTCGACAACAGCGCACCGCGAGTAGTCAGCTTCAGCAACTCCTCGCTAAGCTCGATTAAGCCCGCTTCGCTCAACCGAGCCAACTCGCCATTGTTGTCATCTCGCAAATCCGTTCCGAATCTCCGACGGTAAGTCTGCAGATCGATTCCACGCATCAAGCGCAAGCCCAGAAAGATCGATTCCGAGCGCGCGTCTTCTTCATCCAGATCAGTGCGTTCAACTACTGGCGATTGATCGCGCTCGATCAACTCAACATACTTCGCGATGTCGCGTTCATTCGCCCAGCGCCGCCGCGCGCCATCATACGAATGGGCAGAGCAACCAAAGCCGTAGTAAGGAGCACCGGCCCAGTACTTCGTGTTGTGATGCGATTCAAATCCGGGAAGACAGAAATTCGAGATCTCGTAATGCTGATAGCCGGCCGCGCAGACTTTGTCGATCATCACGCGGTACATTTCGGCTGTGAGGTCTTCGTCGGGCTTTGGCCGCATGCCGCTCCGAATCTGATCGGCTAGCGGCGTGCCCTCGTGCACGTCCAGCAAATAGAGCGACAAGTGCTCCGGCCGCAGCCGTAGCGCGCCGTCCAGGTTTCGCTGCCAACCCGCAAGCGTCTGACCCGGCAATCCGGCGATCAAATCAAGGTTGATGTTGGCGAATCCCGCGTCGCGTAGTTGTTGGAACGTCGCGGAAATATCAGCGGCGGTATGCGTGCGGCCGAGCTGTTTCAATTCACGATCGTCGAATGTCTGCGCGCCAAAACTCGCGCGATTGATGCCGAGGCGACGGAACTCGCGCAGTTTGTGATTCGATAATTCATCCGTGCTCGAGACTGAGGCTGGGTTCATCTCCAGCGTTACTTCCGCGCCGTTGATGACCTCGAATCGATCGTGGATCGATTTTAGAATCAGTTCGATTTGCGCCGGCGTAAGTAATGAGGGCGTGCCGCCGCCAAAATAAATCGTATCGGCGGCCGCGGGCGTCTCGACTTCGCTCCACTTTGTGATCTCCGTGATCACAGAACTGACGTAGCGCTCAGCCAACTCGCCTTCATACATCCCCGTCGCAAAGTCGCAGTAGGAGCAACGCGAACGACAGAAGGGGATATGTATGTAGACGCCAGCGTGGTTCACGCTAGGATTATAGGTGCGGCTATGACCCACCCGCTAACGCAGGTGGTACTGACCTGCCCTCGCTGCTTACTGCTTACTGCCTACTGCTTACTGATTCGTCGCGTGCTCCCGCCACCACTAATCGAGCGGCTCATCTTGCGCGCGACCAGTTCAGCCTGAGCAAACACGCGGAGCAAATTCCCGCCGAGAATCTTGTCTATGTCCTGTTCGCTGTAGCCACGCTTCAAAAGTTCATACGTAATGTTCGGATACATCGAAACGTCGCGCGCGCCTTCGGGAAAATCGTTCGCGCCGTCAAAGTCAGGACCCAGGCCAACGTGATCGACGCCCGCGACCTTCACAATGTGATCGATGTGATCGATCAATTTTGAGAGCGGCAGCGGCGGCAAGGGATTCGCGGCTTCCAGCTTGTCACTCTCTTCGGCCAGGCGTTCCGGATCGTCTGCGTATTTTGCGCTCAGTGCTTCCTGCTGGGCGTTCAACTTCTTTCCGCGCTCGTCGCTCTGTGGTCCGACAGTTTTCTGATCGATAAAGTAGCTGTAGAAATTTACCTGCACGACGCCGCCGTTCTTCCCGATACGCTTGAGCAATTCGTCAGGAATGTTTCGCGGCACGTTGCTGAGAGCACGCGCCGAAGAATGCGAAGCAATGACTGGCGCCTTCGAAACATCCAGCGCGTCGCTCATCGTTTTGTCCGAAACGTGCGAGACATCAACGAGCATGCCCAGACGATTCATCTCGCGCACCACTTCCTTGCCAAAATCGCTCAAACCGTTGTGCTTTCTCTCGCCGCGCCCGGCATCGGCCCAATCGTTCGTGTTATTCCACGTCAAAGTCATGTAGCGCACGCCGAGGCGATAGAACTCGCGCAGAGTCGGCAGCGAATTCTCGATCGCGTGTCCGCCTTCGATGCCCATCAGGCAAGCGATTTTGTTTTGCGCCTTCGCGCGGCGAATGTCGGTTGAGGTTGTGGCAAACATTAGGTCGTTCGGATGACGCTCAACCGCGCGATAGACCGAATCGATCATGTCCAGCGTGCGCCGCGCCGCGCCTCCGTGCGCGACGTACCAGGGTTTTATGTAAAGCGAAAAGAACTGTGCAGTCTCGCCACCCTTCTTCATGCGCTCGATGTTCGTGCGATAAGGAAACGGCGGCGTGCCGCCCAGATCGAAATCATCATTCGTCATCGGCGTCGTGACGTCATTGTGCGTGTCGATGACAATCGCACGCCGATGAATGGCCAGCGCGCGTTGCCAGAGTGCTTCATCACGGGGTGAACGCGTTGACGTATTTGTTTGCCCGGGCCGCGTCGTGCGTTGCGCGCCGGTCGGAATTGCTGATGCGATGAATGCGAGAACCAGAAGCGGAGTCAGCGCTGAGAACAACAGTCGTCGTGGTTTCATGTCGTAGAGATTTACCACAAAGCAGGCAGTCAGTACCATCCGGGTGAGCGGATGGATGGTGGAGTTCAATTGATTATCGAAGGCTCTGCTTGATTGATTGACTCACCTCTGCAATTCAGCTTCTGAGCCGAAACGGCGCAACGAGCTCGCGTCCGCGAGCGGCAGAATGTAGCCCCGGGCGTAAGCCCGGGGACAACGTCACCAAAAACATCACGAGCCCTGGAGGGGCGACAGATACAGAACGTTGAGGTCTGTCGCCCGCTAAAGCGGACTTGGTAATCAAATTGAACTCTGATCCCCGGGCTTACGCCCGGGGCTACACTCTGCCGCCATCTTCGATGGCTCGTTGTGTGGTTCAGTCTCGGCATTGAAGCCCTTCCGCACTTCAGGCGGCGCAGCCGTGGGCGCAAGTGTGGCGAGCCACATTGAGTTGCGATCAATTTTGGACTAAACAAGAGCCATGATCGATGCGGCTTGGATGCTAGTGAGAGCAATCGCGATCTCGTTCACTTGCGTTTCGCAAATTGGCAACGGCGTCGCTCCCGCGTTGCAATCACCGAAAGCGGTGGCACCCAAAGAAATTTGGATTGGGGATGTTCTTTCTCGTGACAACCGTCTGAGCTACCGCGATTACGTTCTTGAGAAGCGGCAAAGGAAGGTCAGATATGATTATCCTCGGGAAGCGAGATCACCATCATTGTGGATTGATGTCTCCTTTGCCGTGCTCAAGCGGAGAGGCAAGGTCATAGCAAGATTTGACGACAACATTTATTTCGGCATGGGTAACGACACCCGCTTTGGTTTGGTTTCACTGCTGGGTAGCCCGGCAAAACAAGTCGTGATCTCTCAGGACATTTCTCGCGGAGGCACGCAGTGGGTCGTCGCGCTCTCTCAGCGCCCCCGCGTAATCTTTGATGGGCCTCGGTGGTCAGTTGGCAGAGAGGGCGACGATGTGGGGATAGTCGATCTTGACGGTGACGCCGTTTTTGAAATCACCGTGCCGATCACTGACTTCTATGAACTGCAAGACAAACTGTCGATGTCGCAAATTCCTTTACCAACTATAGTCTTCAAGTACGATCCTCAAAGGAGAAAGTACCTTCCGGCTAATCCTGTGTTTTCCGGTGATCTAATTATGGATGCAGGTGCGCTTGACGAAGACGTAACAGGTAGTGATGAATTCGCGCTGAGAGCGGCCGTGCTGGACAAAATGCTCACTTACATTTATGTCGGCAAGGAGAAGCAGGCCTGGGACTTTTACGACAGGTCTTATAAGCTTAGCGACAAAGAAGAGATCAGGCACTGCGTAAAGGCCATTTTGAATAGGCAGCCCGTTTACAAATTCATTTACAATCAACGCAGAAGCGCGTGAATATCTGATATGTCCATCCTAATCGCCGAAGACAACGTCGCCCAGCGCGCTTACCTGCGCGAGATACTTGAACGCGATTTCCCCGCGCATCAACCGGTGCTCGAAGCCGGTGATGGCGAAGAGACAGTCGCGCTCGCGCTCAAGAACAAACCGGATGTCTGCATTCTCGATATTCAGATGCCGAAGCTTTCGGGTGTGAAAGCGGCGCGGGCGATCTGGCGCGAATTTCCTACGGCCCGGATCATTTTCTGGACCCAGTTCCCACACGAGATTTACATCAACGAGATTCGCAAGATCGTGAAGTCGGTCGATCCGCCGCCGGCCTATGGCTTCATACACAAGAACAATCCCGAATCGCGCTTTCTCCGTTTCGTCGCGGCGGTCCTGGAAGACGGCGCTGACATGATCGATCCCGCTTTCAAAGATTCTTTCAAGCGGCCGCTGCTGACTGAGTTCGAAGCCGAAGCGCTCTACTATCTCGCGCTCGGTCTGTCGAACTGGGCCATCGCGCGTAAATGCAGTCTCAGCTTGCGTGGCGTCGAGAGCCGCCTGGCGACCTTGTACGAAAAACTTTTCACCTCGCTGGTCGAAGGCACGCCGAACGAAGCTTACGAGAAGCTCGCTTACAACGTGCGCACGCGCGCGTTCTTTGAAGCGCTGCGCCGCGGCCTGCTGAATAATGATGAGTTGGAAAAGGCGGCGGCAGAGTTGGAAGGTTGGATCGAGCGCGACCAGAAGAAGTTCATCGAAGAGCAGAAGCGAGAGGCGGGGAAGACTGGGAGAAAGGGCGACGGGGGGACGGGGAGATGAGAATGATGGGGACGAGCCTGCTCTTCCTGGCGATTCTCTCGGTTTCAGCAACCGGTCAAGAGCCGAAGACCGCACCACCAAAGACAGCACTGACTGCGATCACCGCTTACACGAAGTCCGTCGATCAATTCATTAAGCGCAATGCCAGGAAGCGGAGAATCTTTGGGATTATTCCGGGAGAGGAAGACAAGCCGGACAAGTGGGCTGAGTTCAAGACTGTCAGGCAAACGGTCCAGGCCAACCTCGAAGACAGCGCGTACGTTTGGCTGAAGGACCGCCAGATGGTCGCGGCCCAATTCAGTTTCACCAGCTCTTCGGGCGATTGGTACCACTACGTGAATTACTACTTTCGCACTGACGGAACGCTGGCAAAGATTCATGCTCAGCTCAACACTTTTGCTGGCCCTGACGGCGGAATCAGCGTGGTCCGTGAGAAGTTCTACAACTCGAGCGGAAAGTTGCTGCGCACAACCAAGCGTTATCTTGACCTGAAGTCTCAGAGGCCGAGAGAACGCGGAGAGTTTATGGACCAACCAATCCCGGATCATAAGAATGTTCGTGATCTGCCTTTCTACAAGTTGCTGTGAAGCTGGCATTCAATCGCGGTCGCGGCTCTGCCGCAGCACAGTGCGGTGAGGCTTTGCCTCACCGTCGCGCTTGGTTAGTAGAGAAGGAGGCTGCGCCTCCGGGCGTCGAGGCACAGCCTCGACGCAGGAAATCAAAATGGACTTTCTCGGTAAGCCACGGGCTTACCGCACTTGGCGGCGGCAAAGCCGCTAGATCCGACTCTTATTTCAGCGGTCATATCACAATCTTGTTCTGCCGTCCCTACGGGACTCGGAGAAAAACTCCACCGCCGATCCCAGCGATGAATCGCTGGGCTATTTTCACTGCGTCCCTGCGGGACGCCTTCTTGCTGCTCACTGCTCCCCGCTCATTGCTCACTCTCTTACTGCTTTCTGCCTACTGCCTACTGCCTACTGCATTCACGCCCTTCCTCACGGTCGGGCTTCTGACACACGCTCAAAACGAAACGCCTTCGCCTCAAGCGCAACCATCGCCGGCTCCGTCGCCTTCACCATCGCCAACGCCGCCTCCGAATTTGCATCAATGGGGCTCGGTGACTTCGTTTCACGGACTACCTTCTGATCGAACGCACGCAATCGCGCAGACGGAATTTGGCGTGACGTGGTTTGCGACTGATGGCGGGCTGGCGCGCTATGACGGGCGGCGCACGAATGCGATCAACGCTGAAGGCTTGCCACAGGGTCGAGTGCTCACGCTGAAAACGGATGACTCAGGAGCGCTCTGGATTGGGACCGACAACGGCGCGGCACGCATGTGGAACGGCAAATTCGATCCCGTAAAAGAAACTGCCGGCAAAGTGATCACCAGCATCATCACTCCACAACGCGACCGTGCCATCATGGCGAGCGAGAGCGGACAGATCTTTGACTGTCAGGTAAAGTTGAAAGAGCCTTCAAACCTCGCTCTGTCCGACGCCGAGAAACAGACGGTGGTCACTTTCACCGTTCGAGCGATTCCCGATCAACCATTGCCAAGCGCCGACAAGGATCACCCAGGCAGTTTGAAGATCACCAGCCTCGCGATGATCGGCGAAAAACTCTACGCCGGCACCCAGAGCCGCGGCGTTCTCTTGATCGAAAACGGCGAAGCGAAGGAAGTTATCAGCAAGCCACGCAGTTACTTCATCAATGCGGTGGAAACCGATTCGCAAGGGCGCTTATGGGTTGGGGTAAAGACGCGCGCTGACGATGGCGGTCTCTTCGATGAAACTGAACCACTCAAGCCGAACAAAGCGAGCGGCGCAACCGGTCCGGTGATGGCCATCACTCGCGGATCGCGAGACGATGTTTGGATCGGCACCGACGGGCGTGGCGCCTTCCATTTTCAAAACGGAAAGCCGATCGAGCATTTCACTTTCGAAGGCACGGGCGGCGCGTTGCGCTCTGATCATGTCTTCGGAGTTTTCATCGACGCGGAGGAAGTCGTTTGGTTCGCGACGGACAAAGGCGTCTGCCGCTACGATCCGCACGCGACCCGCGCGGAAAATATCTCGGACGATCCGGGAACGAATTATGTGCGCGCGCTTTGGCGCACTTCGCACGGACGCGTGCTGGCGGGCACCAACGCCGGACTTTATTTGTACGACGAATCAAAAAAGACCTGGTCGTCGGTGCCGGAAATCGGCCGGCGAATTGTTTACGCGTTGGGCGAAGACAAAACGGGGCGCGTGTTGGTAGCCACCGCTAATGGTCTGTTCGCGTCAACGTCGACGACGAACGCTTTGGCATTCATGCGCATTCCACCGGCCACGGAAAAGCTCCCGCAAGGGGACAACGTGCGCGCGATCTCCAACGCTGGCGGCTCGACTTATGTCGCGACGTTCGGATACGGAGTCGAGAGATTGCAAGGCACCCAGCGCTCTCTGGTCTGGCCCGACGCTTCAGCCGATAATCAACTGCGCGACGTTACGGCGATCGGTGTGGACGCCAGCGGCCGTCTGCTGATCGGAACAGCAACCGGAGCGGTTTTCTTTTTCGACGGCAAGCAGGCGACGACCGACATCGCTTTCGACAAATTGAAAGGCGCCGCCGTCTGGTCGATCGTGGCTGATGGTTCCGACACGTGGCTGGCAACAGACAAGGGCCTTTATTTGTTTCAAGCAGGCCAACTGAAAGAGGTTGTTCCAGGCGTGAACGCGCGGAGCGTCGCCCTCGTCTCGGGTGACGCAACTACTCGGCAACTTTGGTGCGCTACGTCAGGCAATGGCCTGTTGCGCATCGCGCTCGACGATCAGTTTGGCGCGATTGTTTCGCGTCTGGACGTTGAGCAGGGCCTGCCCTCGCAGCGTGTCTTCGCGGTGCTGACGGAACGCGCTAACGACGGGATCGAGAGAGTTATCGCCGGCACTAATCGCGGCGTGGTGCGTTACGAACCGGGTCGTGTCAGACCAACCGTGCTGCCGGCGCGCATCATCAGTCAACGGATCCATCAACAGTCGGAATTGCGCGCAGGCTTGAAGCTGGACTATCCGCAGAACAGCTTGCTGCTGGATGTTACTGCGATCAGCAGTCGCACTTTTCCCGAGCAGTTTCAATACGCGTTCGCGCTTTATGACAGTTCAGGGAAAATTATCAGGGAGCGCGTGGCTCACGATTCCCAGTTCGCGATGGAGAAGCTGAAAGCCGGCAAGTACAAAGTGCTGGCGCAGGCGTTTACCAAAGACCTGACACCGTCGGTCCCTCTCTCGTTCGAGTTCACAGTTTCGCGCGCGCCGTTTCCGTTGACCTCGACGGCGCTCGGCGTGCTGCTTTTGCTCGCGCTGATCGCGTTGGGTTGGGGCTATTTTCAGAATCGGCGCATTCATCGCACCAGCGCGGCGCTGGCATCCGCGAATCGCGAACTCGCCGACGCGCGCCTGCAACTGGCGAATGAAACTGAAACCGAACGCCGGCGCATCGCGCGCGACCTGCACGATCAGACGCTGGCGGATTTGCGCAATCTCGCATTGCTGGTCGATCGCCTTCCTTCTCCGTTTAGCAGCGGCACTCGTGCCGCTGATTCCACGGCATACAGGTCGGCACAAGTGCCGACTCTAAACGATCCGAGTTTGCTGCGTTCGGAAATCGAATCGATCTCCCAAGAAGTCCGGCGCATCTGCGAAGACCTGAGTCCTTCGGCCCTGGAAAATGTTGGGCTGTCTGCGGCTTTGCAGTTTGCGCTGGCTCACGCGGTCGAACACGCCGCAACTGATCGCAAGTTCGAATACGAATTCACGTGCGATGATGCGCTCGATGAGAAACTGCGTCTGCCGTCCAGCACGCAGATTCAGATCTATCGCATCGCGCAGGAAGTCTTGAGTAATATCTGCCGACACGCCCACGCAAAGCACGTTAAGATGGGCGCGATGGTGACCGACACCAACGTGTTTGAATTAGCGATTGATGACGACGGGCGCGGCTTTGATCGCAGCGAAGCAAGGAAGAATCCGGGTCGCGGCGTGGCCAACATTCGGGCGCGCGCCAGCATGATCGATGCGAACGTTGAATGGAGCAAGCGCGATGGCGGTGGGACAGCGTTTACTTTGCGCAAGGCTGGAGCGGGGGCAAGCCCACCTTCCTAACCTGAGAGATGTTCAGCGTTGCGTTGGGATTTCCGATCTTGATGGGTCTTCCCAGACGGAACAGATCAATGTTCGGCGATGAAACATATCAAGATGAAAACCCTCTCAGGTCAGGAAGGTGGGCTTGCCCCCGCTCTTGTCAATTGTCACAAGCGTGAATCATGAAAAACCTTAGCTTCACTTCTGAAATCAAATCGGCCCTCGCTGCCAACAAGCCCGTCGTCGCGCTTGAATCAACCGTGATCGCACACGGCCTGCCACGACCACAGAACCTCGAAACCGCGCAACGCCTGGAACAGATCGTTCGCGAGCAGGGCGCGACTCCAGCAACTATTGCCGCGCTCGACGGAAGGCTCTGCGTTGGGCTAGGCGAGAAACAAATTGAATACTTATCGACGAGCGGCGACATACTAAAACTCAGCACCCGCGATCTTGCGGTCGCCGTAACGCACGGCTTAAACGGCGCGACTACGGTCGCATCAACGTTGTGGATTGCGCATCGCGCCCACATCCGAGTCTTCGCAACTGGCGGCATTGGCGGTGTGCATCGCGGCTCGCTTCCTGATATTTCAGCGGATCTGCCGGAGCTCGCGCGCACGCCGATGATTGTGGTCTGCTCTGGCGCGAAGATCGTCTTGGATCTGCCGGCGACGCGTGAATGGCTGGAGACGCATGCCGTCACTGTCGTTGGCTACGGTTGTGACGAAATGCCGGCGTTCTATTCGAGACATAGCGACCTCCCGATCGATGTGCGCTGTGACTCTCCCCAAGAGGTGGTTCATTTGTTCAAGACGCAGCGCGAATTGGGAATCGACGGCGCTCTGCTGGTTACGGTACCAGTTCCAGAGGAAGCCGAAGTACCGAAAGCAACCCTGAACAAGATTCTCGAAGAGTCTCTCCGCGACGCGGAAACGTCGAACATCGCGGGGCGCGATCTCACGCCGTTTCTGCTTACGCACATGGCTGAACGCAGCGAAGGCGCAACCCTGCGCGCCAACATCGCTTTGTTGGAGAACAACGCGCGCGTGGCGGCGCAGATCGCGAACGAGTTGAGTCAACCGTGAACAGAAAGGGACAGTTCGTCAGTTTGCGTTCAGAGTTCAACCTTTAGGTTGCTGATTACAGGCACAAGCTAAAGCTTGGACTCTAAACTGGCACCGTGATCAGAAAACCCATGCGTCGTTTCTCGCTGCCCCTTCTGCTTTTTTGCTTCCTGGTGAATGTCGTTGTTCTACGCGCGCAGGTTAATCGTCGCGCAGCGATGGATCACCTCAATCGTGGCACTAGGGAATTGGACGCGGGTGATTTGGATGGCGCCCTGGCGGAGTTCAACCGTGCGATCGAACTCGACCCTAACTACGCGGCGCCATATTTCAGCCGCGCCTTGGTCCGGAGGCGCCAGGCAGATTACGACGGAGCGATCAGCGATTTCACGAAAGCGATTGCGCTCAATCCGATTGCCGAGGCATATCTAGACCGCGGCGCGGCGCGAAAAGACAAAGGTGACCGTGATGGGGCGATCGCCGATTACACCAAAGCCATCGAACTGAATGGCAAGTACGCGGACGCCTATTACAACCGTGGCATCGCGTTGGATGATCGGGGCGAACACGATCGCGCCATCGGCGATTTCACCAGATCCATCGAACTCAATCCGCAACAGGCCCGGGCGTTTGTCGGCCGCGGCTATGCGCGCATGCGCAACGGCGACCCGGACGGGGCGGTGGCCGACTACAACAAAGCCATCGAACTCAATCCGCGCAGCTTTCTCGCGTTTTACAATCGGGCTTTCGCTTGGAAACAAAAGGGCGATCTTGACGGTGCGATCACAGACTTAACCAGGGCTATGGAGATCGACGACAAAGACGGGGATGCTTTTTACGAACGTGGCATCTTGCGTGGTGCGAAAGCAGATTTCAGCGGCGCGATTAGTGACTTTACCAAAGCCATCGAACTGAGTCCTCAGCACGCAAAGGCCTACGCAAACCGCGGGATAATTCTGTTGTTGCAGGGCCGCGATGGCGACGCTCAAAAAGAATTTGATACGGCTGTGAAGATGGACAGCACTCTGAACCCTGGCTTGCAGAACCGAATTAACCAGATCGTAAAGAGTCGCAAGTCAAAGACGTAGTTTCTCTCAAACAGTCTCTCGACCGAAAGCCCACGCTCCTGGGATGGCAGCTTTCGGCGCGGTGTCTAAGCAGATCTCATCTCAGAGGTTTTACTCATCCGTCGTGGACTGTGTTAAGCTCTGCGCGGCTCGCTAATCAGGTTTTTCTGGGAGGGAATCATGTCTGACGAAAAGATCTGCAAGAACCCGTGTTGCTCGTGTCCGCAGCCGCCGGACGGCAAATACTGCAGTGCGTCCTGCGAAGGCGCCGGCGACACCATCGAACTGGATTGCGATTGCAGTCACGAAGAGTGTCAAGGTAATTTCTGACATAGTCAGATGTCGGAAACCCGACCGTGAGGGAGGGTGCTTTGGTCAGCGAGGTCTGAGCGAGCACCCTCCCTCACGGTCGGGTTTCTTCTGATTACCGCTGGTGCTTTGCAATCACGATCGCCAGATGCTCGGCCATCGCTGGATCCAGATCGTGAAGTCTCGCCTGCTGCTCCTGAGCTTTCTTAAACTCACCTAAAACCAAATAGCTGACCGCAAGGTTGTAGTAGAACGACGTGTCCTTCGGATCGAGGCTGATCGCTCTCTGATGCAGCGGAATCGCTTCGCGCCCGCGCCCGGATTTTGAAAGCGAAACCGCCAAGCCGTCATAGGCGAGCGCGAAATCCGGGTGTTCGCGAATTAGAATGCGATAGACAAACTCAGAGTACTTGAGCTGGCCGAGGCGATCGTAAGTCACGCCCATGTTGTAGCGTGCTTTCAAAAACCCGCTGTCGATCCCGACGGCCTGTTGAAAAGCCTCCAGCGCGCGCGGGTATTGCTTCAGCTCGCCCAGCGCCTCGCCCAAATTGTTCTGTGCCTCGGCCGAGGTCCCGTCGAGCTTGATCGATCGTTGGAAGGTAGCGACGGCTGCTTCGAAATTGCCGCGCGCCAGGTAGATGTTACCGGCGTTCAGATGCGCGGCCGCCGCGATCCTGGGTTCTTTGGCTGCGACGACGGTGATCGTCTGATAGGCTTTGATCGCGTCGTCATAGCGACCTTCTTGTTGGGCGACCTGCGCGACACGGGTCAGCCGCTGCGCCTCTTTCGCGACATCGTTAGCGGTTTGCGCACTCGCCGAAAAAGACAAGCACAGTGCCAACAGGCCCAGGGCCGCCGGTCGCAGATATTTTAGGTATTTCTCAGTCAAAGTGTTGCGTGCGCACTTGCGCGGATAACAAAATAAAGGAACAATGGCGCGCAGAGTTTTGGGAATCACGGCGGATTAGTCATATTGATCTAGCTGTCCATTCCAGCAAAACCATTTCAAGCAGGGAGGCTTTTCTCGGATGACCAGAATCTTTCTCTTGCTCCTAGTCGCATTGATTTGCGCGCCGGCCGCGTTGGCGCAGGACCGCGACTACTCGCGCTATGAATTTTACGTCGGCTATGCGAACGAGCGCGCGAACAACAACGCGGATCGCTTTGACCGAAATGGCACCGCGACGTTCAATGGCGCGCGGGTTGATTTCCGATCAGAGAACGCGCGTTACAACGGCTTTGAAGTTGAGTTCAACCAGAACGTGACGAAGCACATTGGAATAGTGACCAGCTTTAGCGGGACGTATGACAAGACTAACTATTTCGATCGGCGTTCGGGCAGAACGTTTCGCGCCAGCGTGCAACGCTACGATCTGTTGGCCGGCCCGCGTTATAACTGGCGACCTTCCGGAGTGAACCCATTTGCGCATGCTTTGTTTGGCATCTCGCACATCCGCTCTAGTTTTGACAACACGTTGAATCCGCAAACCAAAAGCGACACGGCATTTGCCATGGCCTTTGGCGGCGGCTTGGACATCCATGCGGGCGAGCACCTCGACGTCCGCGCGATTCAACTCGACTACCTGCCGACATTCTTTAACGGCAAGCGACATGACGGTATTCGCGCTTCGGCGGGAATAAAGATTAAATAACAAGATGCAGAAACCCGACCGTGAGGGAGGGTGCCCAAAGTCACGACGGCGCACCCTCCCTCACGGTCGGGTTTCTGCCGCCAGCTCAACAAACTGCGCTGCCAGTTTCGGTCCGACGCCTTCGTCTTCATGCTTGAAAAAGACGAACGCGTCTTTCCATTTCTGAGCTTGCACGCGCTTCATCCATTCAGCGAGATCGTTTTCGTCGTAAGCCGTCCGGCGCAAGCGCAAGTAGCCCCAGCGCGCGGTGCTGATGATCTCCGTGAGTGGTTTCTCATCGGTATCGGAAACTACCAGCGCGCAATCACGTTCACGTAAGAGAGCGAGAGTTTCGTCATCGAACCAGGATTCGTGGCGAAACTCGAATGCCGTGCGCATTTCTGGTTTCAGCAGATCGAGAAAAGTCTTCAAGCGCTCGATGTCTTTCTTAAAGTTTGGCGGCAGCTGAAACAGAACGACACCCAGTCTTTGCTCAAGGAGCGACGCAGTCTCCAACAGATACTTCGTTTCATCCGCAACGTTGTTGAGGCGCTTGATGTGCGTGATGCGCTGAGTGGCTTTGATGGAAAAGCGAAAGCGCGCCGGCACTTGCGCGTTCCAATTCTCGATCATGCTCGGCTGTGGCAAACGATAGAAAGTGTTGTTGATTTCCACCGCCGGCAGACGCCGCGAGTAATACGAAAGCATTTCTTTCGCCGGCAGATCCTCCGGATAGAAGTTGCCCTTCCATTCCTTGTAGCTGTAGCCGCTCGTGCCGACGTGAAGTTTCATGACGCAGATTTTGGGGGATAATATACGTAACTGGCCAGCTAGCGACGACGTAGACTTGAACAAAGCGCGACAAAGGCCATGATGATTGAGAGAATCGATATGAACAGTGCCCAACCTGTCCGGCGGTAAGAATCGCGCTGAACCAATGAGTTGATTACTCTGCTTCGATTGAAGAAGGCATGGCCGGTTTCGTTTTCATATTCGATGTCCTCAATGTTGTATTGAGCCGCCAGCCGGGCTAGCTCGGACTCATCCATCTTCCAATAATCTTTCATCAGAAATCCTGAGTTCAATCGGCGTCAGGCAGGACACTCGGATCGCCCACGATTAAATGAACGCCTTCCGGGAGAGGCTTATCCCAAACCTCACTTCGATTAGATTTAGTGAACTCCAGAAAATGCTGAGCGGCTATGGGAGAATAAAAGAACGAGTATCGCATCGATTGAATCTCGTTCAAGTCATATACGGCAAAACCTTGCGGCTCTCCAAGAGACTGATAAGCCACTATTGCGCGGTCGGCTATTTGCAATTGAGGGCCAATACCGGGAGGTTGATCGTTATCAAGATCGAATGTGACTCTGTACCATTTCATCATAGGGTTGGCCTTTCCGTTTCGCATAATGGCCTGCGCGGACTGCGTAGCAGAAGGTAGAGGATAGCCGTTAAGGAAACAATGCCTACGACCTCGAATGTTAGCCGTGATTGGTCGATACGCAAATTGAAGAACACTAATTGAGTGTACTTGTAGTCTGTTGCGAATAGTTGAGCCAACGCTGTACGATCTTGCGGCGCGTGTTGTCCAAAAATGAGGTGATAACCCGCTGGGCGTTCAGCCTCAGGCAAGTTCGGGAATCTATAGATGTAAGTCCACGGCGGAAACAGAACTATAACGAGAAGCAAAAGAAATCCTAACAGCAGAACAATCCTTTGAGCCAAGTTCATCGTGGTTCAATCACGCAGCTTCCTCATCAGCTACGTCTCCAATAGTGGCTTCGGACCATTCCAGCGCCTCCGCTTCTCCTTCTTCATCGTTGGCCATGGCCTGGTAGCCATCTTCCAACGCTGGATTCGATTTGAGAGTTTCAGACATGATCGTTCCTTAAGGAGACCCGCGATCTGCCGATTCAATCACGAGGTCGTTGCTTGCGGTACGCAGCGAGCTAAGCAGCTTGGAGTAGGGCTTGCTCAACTTTGCGCGATAGCTCAATAAACAAAAAATAATCGGCGGGATAGAGGTAGTCTTCACCTTCGTTGTCGACGACCCGAATGTAATTTGATTTCGCAGCGCTCTCATCAGGCAGCACCTGGTAAATCCTGCGCGGAGTTAACAAGTCTGGATCGTCTGAGCTAATACAGACAGCAAATTTGGGTTCCTGATTATTCTTCTTGGCCATTATCTTAATCCAGATACCGTTTGATTCGCATTTTCCTCTTGCCTATTCCATGCGCTTCGAACCAGTGCACTTCAGCAAGCCGTATCCTACCATCAGAAAGGCGCACGGTGGCAACTCCTTTCAGCTTTCTCCATCGACCTCGGCCATACCGTTTTCGCAAGACACCTAAAATCCTAATGCCAGGCCCGACCGCGATGATCTCGATCTCGGTTATTTTTCCGACAATCTCAAAATGCATCGAAGGAGTTCCTCACGAAATCATCCGCGCAATCAGAAACGCAGCCCCGGCCGCGAGGCTGCCGATCAGCGCGGTTTGCAAAGCGCTGCGCAAGGGACGTGTGCCTGTGTAGTGGCCTTTGATGAATCCGAACACGAGCAACGCCAGCAGCGTAAACCCAACTGAGTAGAAGAGTGCAACCGTGATGTTGGCCTGCTTGATGAACGTGCTGGCAATGTAGGGCGCCAGCGGGATCAAGCCGCCGGCCATGTACGAGAAGGCAATCGTCAAAGCGCTGATTAGCGCGCGTTTCGGATCCGGTTTTTCCAAACCAAGTTCGAAGCGCATCATGAAATCAACCCACTTCTTCGGATGCTTCGCCAGCGCCTCGACGATCGGGTCGCTCTCGGCAGGTGTCAAGCCGTACGAATGAAACACCTCGGACACCTCGCGCTTTTCTTCTTCGGGAATCTCGATGACTTCAAGCTTTTCGCGCTCGCGCTCTTTGGCATAATGTTCGGCGTCGCTCTTGGCCGCGAGATAACCGCCCAGGCCCATTGCGATCGAGCCGGCCGCAATTTCGGCCAGGCCCGCCGTCACAATGATTCCGGTCGTCGCTGTGGCCAGGCCGGTCAGGCCCGCTGCCAGCGCGAACGGCACCGTCAACCCGTCGGACATTCCGATTACGATGTCGCGCACGGTGTCGCCCGCGGTGAAGTGTCGTTCAGTGTGCGGAGTCTGCGGCATAACGTTTGGTGTCTTTAGCTCAGGTTCAAAGAATTATTTTCCATTTGTCATTTGACATCTTTTATTTGCCATTTGTGAAATCCCGGTCACGCGCGACAAACATACAGAGTCATGCAGAACTAGTCACGCAAGAACTAAATGACCAATGAAAAACGTCAAATGACAGATGGAAAATGTTCAGAACTTTCCGATCAAAATGAGCGCGCCAATGACGATGAACGCCAGGCCCGCCACGCGCTTGATCCAATCAAGCGGCAGGTACTGGCTTAGCACGCTTCCCACGACGACGCCAATTGCGGACACCAAAGTCAGTGCCAGCGAAGCGGCAATGAACACTTCCCAGGGCCGTTTTTTCTCCGCGGCCATCGTCATCGCGGCGATCTGAGTCTTGTCGCCCATCTCGGCTAGAAAGATCACTCCGAAAGTCGTCAACATCACTCGCCAGTCCATAGGTTCTCCTCGTCTCAGTTATTGATTGCGCAAATCATCTAAGGCACAATTGAGTGTCTGTCAACAGACTTCGGTTGTTGACCTGTCATTTCTTTCCGCGAGTCCTTCACATGGCTGAGCCCACGACAGAATTTGCCGGCACTGAACGCTTTGCCTTACGCCGACGCCTGGGCGCGGGCGGCATGGGCATCGTGCACGAAGCGCACGATCGACGCATGGACAAGATCGTCGCGCTCAAGACTCTCACCCGCGCCGAAGCCACACACATCTATCGCTTCAAACGAGAGTTTCGCACGCTGGCGGACGTTTCGCATCCCAATCTCGTCTCGCTCTATGAATTGATGTCCGACGGCACGCACTGGTTCTTCACGATGGAACTGGTAAGGGGCGTGACTTTCATTCAATACGTGCGCCCGGAAGTGCCCCGGCCCACGGACAGTTCGTTCACTAACATGCTGACGGTGGCGGGTTCGCGATTCGGCAGTGATTCCAGCTCTGAGGCGGAAACCGAGGAATTCGACAGTTCGGACCTCTCGCTTGAGTCCGGCGAAGTCTCGACGCAGAAAGCAGCATCGCAATTCAAGCTTTCACATTACCAGCTCGATGAAACGCGTCTGCGTTCGGCGCTGCGACAGCTCGCGGAAGGCGTCAATCGCTTGCACGAGATGGGCAAGCTGCATCGCGATATCAAACCTTCGAACGTGTTGGTTGACGGCGATGGGCGCGTGGTCATTCTCGACTTTGGTTTGGTGGAAGACGTTGAGCCAGAGCTGCACGAAACGCTGCTGGCGGGAACGCCTGATTACATGGCGCCGGAACAGGGAGCGCAGATGGCGATCTCGAAAGCCAGCGACTGGTACAGCGTCGGCGTGATGTTGTATCAGGCGCTGACCGGGCGGCTGCCATTCAAAGGCAAATTCTTTGACGTCATGATGCGCAAGCAAAAGCGCGATCCCATCCAACCCCTAGAGATCAATCCAGACGCGCCGCGAGATCTCAATGAACTCTGCATGAAGCTCCTGCGGCGCGATGCTGAGGCGCGACCGACCGGCCGTGAGGTGCTGCGCGCGCTCGGCGTCAAGCAGACCAGCACGTTGCCAACGGCGACCGCCGACACGACCTTCATCGGACGCGAGCGTCTGCTGGCCGAATTGCACGATGCGTTTCGCGCCACCGGCGAAGGCCAAACTGTCTCGGTTTACATTCACGGCAGTTCGGGCATGGGCAAAACCGCGCTGGTGCGAACCTTTCTCGATCAAATCAAACAAGAGACGAACGTGATGGCGCTGCAAGGCCGCTGCTACGAACGCGAGTCAGTGCCTTACAAAGCGCTGGATGGCGTGGTCGATAACTTAAGCAAGCACCTAACGTCGATGCGTCATGGCAAAGCCGAGACTTTGCTGCCAAGAGATGTGCTGGCCCTGGCGCGCGTGTTCCCGGTGATGTTACAGGTTGATGCAATCTTCAATGCGCGCGCGACGCGACCAGAGACGGCCGACTTGTTCACATTGCGTCGGCAGGCATTCGGCGCGTTGCGCGAGTTGCTGGCGCGCATCGCTAAGCGTCAGCCGCTGGTGATCTACATCGACGATCTGCAATGGGCCGACGCTGACAGCACTTTCCTGCTCGAGGATTTGCTGCGTCCACCGGAGGCGCCGGCGCTCCTGTTAATCGCCAGCTTTCGCGCCGAAGACGTCGATTCGACGCCGTTTCTCAAACAGTTCCTGCAACGCGCGGGCGACGAAACCTGTCGCGAACTTTTCGTCGGTCCTTTGCCGGGCGGCGAGGCGCGCGAGTTAACCCACGCGCTGCTCGAGTCGGCCGGCGTGTCGAATGAATTCAACGTCGATGCGATCGTCCGCGAGGCCGCAGGCAGTCCGTTTCTGCTCGAGCAACTAACCCAATACGCGATGATGAGCGAGCCGGGCGCGACCATCGGAATTACGCTGGGCACGATGCTTGAAGAGCGCATCAAGCATTTGCCGGCGGGGTCGAAAGAGTTTCTCGACACGCTCGCCGTGGCCGGTCGACCAGTTAACGAAGACGTCGCGATCAGCGCTGCCGGGTCGCGGGATCCGCAACTGCTCAATGCGTTGCGAACGGCGCAGCTGGTGCGCAGCGGCGGCACCGGCTATGGCATTGAACTCTTTCACCAACGTATCGGCGACACGCTGGCGTCGCTTCTCGCAGAAGACGAACACCGACAGATTCATCGCCGACTGGCCCAGGCAATCGAAGCGCGCGGACTCGACGATCCGGAAGCTCTCTATGAAGACTACCTGGCTGCCGGCGAACGCGATCGCGCAGCGGTTCATGCCGAAAGTGCCGCGCGCAAGGCGACCAGCGCGCTGGCTTTCGATCGCGCTGCTTTGTTCTATCGCCACGCGATCGAGTTGACGCCTGACGCGGCCAACGCTGTCGATTTGAAGATCAAACTCGGCGACGCGCTCGCCAATGCCGGCCGTCCGGCGGAAGCTGCGCGGGAATTTCTCGAAGCGGCGAAGGCAACTACTTCGCGGCGATCGCTCGAATTGCAGCAACGCGCCGGCGCGCAGCTTTTGACTGGCGGTCACATCGAAGAGGGTTTAGAAGTTTTTCGCGTCGTGCTTGAGACTGCCGGTTTCAAACTGCCAAGAGGTCCGAAGCAAGCGCTGCTATCGCTGATTCTTCGGCGTCTGTGGATTCGTTTGCGCGGACTTGAATTCACTGAACGCGAGCCAGAGAACATTCCCGAAGCCGATTTGTTTCGGATCGACATCTGCTGGGCGGTGGCGGCTGGTTTAGGAATGGTCGATCTGATTCGCGGCGCGGATTTCCAAAGCCGTCATCTGCTGCTGGCGCTGCGCGCGGGCGAAATCTATCGGGTCACGCGAGCCATGGCTTTTGAGGTTGGACAGGCTGCCGCCCGCGGCGGCCCAATGGAAGATCACGCGCGGGAAATCGCGGATCGCACCGAGGCGTTGGCCCAGCGAGCCGCGCATCCACACGCGACCGGACTCGCGGTTTGGTCTCGCGGATTGAGCGCGTATCTGGTCGGCCATTGGAAAAAGTCGGCCAACCTTTGCGAACGCGCGGCGGAAATCCTGCGCGATCAGTGCACCGGAGTTACCTGGGAGTTGACGATCGCGCATCGCTTCATGCTGAGCTCGCTGATGTTCCTGGGAGAGATGGTTGAAGTCTCGCGGCGCGTGCCGCAACTGCTTTCGGCGGCGCTTGAGCAGGGAAATCTTTTTGCCGCGACTGACTTGCGCACTCGCATGAATCCGATCTGGCTGGCCGCGGATGAATCCGATCGCGCGCGCGACGAAGTGATTTCAGCGCTCACTACCTGGCCGCGACAGGGCTTTCATTTGCAGCATTACAGTTCGCTGGTGGCGCTGGCTCAGATTGAACTCTACACCGGCGATTACGAAGTGGCGTGGAAACACCTCGACGGGCAAATCAAACCGCTGGAAAAATCCATGCTACTGCGCATTCAGGGGCTGCGGATCGAATGGTTGTATTTGCGCGCGCGAGTCGCTTTGGCCAGCGCCGCCGGCAGTGAACGAAAACGACGCCTGGAGATCGCGGAAAATCTCGCCGGGCGCATCGCGAAAGAAAATATGCCGTGGTCGAATCCCTTCGCGATGCTGATTCTTGCCGGACTGGCTAAACGAGGTGGAGACGCTGCTCGAGCTGTCGCTCTGCTTACCCAGACGATCGAGGGCTTCGAGGCTGCTGATATGTCGTTGTATGCTACGGCGGCGCGTCGACGCATGGGCGAGGCGCTTGGCGGCGATCACGGACACGAATTGATTGGTCAGAGCGACGACTGGATGCGCAAGCAGCAGATCAAGAATCCGGCGGCATTCTCAAACCTGCTGGCGCCGGGTTTCGCTGAGATTAGACAGGAATGAAACCGCAAGGGCGGTTACTCCTTACAACTTTTCTTTGAATCTTTGCAGTTATGTTCTAATGACTCCATAGCTCCCGACAAAATCCTATGATCTTCAAAAGCCCTTACCCAGACATCGCAATTCCCGAGGTTCCCCTCACTGACTTTATTCTTGAGCGCGCGCCGCAGTTCTCTGCAAAGCCGGCGCTGATTGACGGCGCCACGGGACAAACTGTTACTTACGGCGAGTTGGTTGAAGCCGTGGATCGCGTGGCCGCGAGCCTGGCCGCGCGCGGATTCCGGAAGGGTGACGTCTGCGCAATTCATTGCTTGAACTGTCCCGAATACGCGATCGCTTTTCTCGCTTTGGCCAAACTCGGCGGCGTGAGCACGATGGTTTCTCCGCTCTTTACCGAGAGCGAGTTGACCACCCAACTGAAAGACAGCGGCGCGAACCATCTGCTGACTGATTCCCGGCTGGGAGCAACCGGCCTCGCCGCCGCGGACGCCGCGGGCATCCGCGAAGTCTATGTGTTGGGCGAAGCCGACGGTGCTAGTTCTTTCTCGACTCTCTTGAATCAAAACGGCGCCGTGCCGCCGACCGAGATCGATCCGCGCGAAGACCTCGTCGCGCTCCCTTATTCGAGCGGGACCACGGGCTGGCCCAAAGGCGTGATGCTGACGCACTACAACATGGTGGCGATGCTCTGTTTGATGGAAGCGACGGAAGTGCTCAAGAGCGAGGACAAAACGATCTGCGCGGTGCCGTGCTATCACCTCTACGGTTCGCACATCGTTCTAAATATGGGGTTGCGCACCGGTGCGACGGTGGTGACACTGCCGAAATTCGATCTGGAAGTATTCCTGCGCACGATGCAAGACTATGCGATCAGCGTCGCGCCCGCCGTGCCGCCAATCGTGCTGGAGCTGTCGCGCAGTCCGCTGGTTGATCGTTTCGATCTTTCGAAGCTGACGACGGTGTTCTCAGGAGCCGCGCCGTTGTCTGTCGAGGTCGCCAAAGTCTGCTGCGAGCGACTCAATGTTCGCATCAGCTATGGTTACGGCATGACTGAGCTGAGCCCGCTTTCTCATCTTACCTATCGTCAGGGAACTGACAAACCGGAATCGACGGGCTATTGCCTGCCAAACACTCTCTGCAAAGTGGTCGATGCGGAAACGAAGGTCGAACTGCCGCCGGGTGAGCACGGCGAGATATGGGTGCGCGGCCCGCAAATCATGAAAGGCTATCTGGGCCACCCGGAAGCGACCGCGGAAATTATCGACGCCGAAGGCTGGCTGCACACCGGAGACATCGGGTACGCCGATGAAGATGGCGCGCTCTACATCGTCGATCGATTGAAAGAGTTGATTAAGTACAAAGGCCGGCAAGTGGCGCCCGCTGAGTTGGAAGCCCTTTTGCTTTCGCATCCGGCGATTGCCGACGCGGCGGTAATTCCCAGTCCGGACGCAGACGCGGGCGAGATTCCGGTCGCGTTCGTCGTCGCCAGAGAGATGGTCTCGGCCGGCGACATCATGAACTTTGTCAGCGAGCGCGTTGCGTCACACAAGCGAATCCGGCGCGTGGAGTTTGTCGACCAGATTCCCAAAAACCCAACGGGCAAAATCATGCGACGGGTTTTGGTTGAGCGCGTGCGTCAGAGCATCAGGTAGTGCTCACTATTCGATCAGATTGTATTTAACCCGGGCGGGAACTCCGCGCACGTCCCAAACCATACCCGTCCACGACAGCACCTTCAAAGTGTAGAAAACCGGATCCCATTCCCACCAGAAGAATCCCGCCCGGGCCGTGTTGGGATAATGATGATGATTGTTGTGCCAACCTTCGCCAAACGTGATCAGAGCCATCACCCAACTATTGGTCGAGCCGTCGCTGGTTTCGTATCGGCGGTTCCGGCCTTTGTGGCAAAAATAATTGATCCCCGAAGCCCCGTGCAGCGCGATGATTATGCTGCCGCCATAGCCGACCGCAAACATCGAAAAGCCACCGATCAGAAACGTGATGATGCCAACAACCAGCGGCGTCACCCAATAGTTCCGGTGCATCCACATCAGTTCCGGAAAACAAGTGAAGTCGGCGGCGTGCTTGAGGATCTCTGACTCTGGGTAGCCTTCGTCGGCGACGCTGCCGAACCAGCAAAACCAGAAGCCCTGCTTCGGACTGTGCACGTCGCGCGTGGTGTCGGAATACTTATGATGAATACGATGCTTGCCGGCAAACCAGATTGGATCGCCGAAAGTCATCCCCGTGAGCAGGCACATGAAGAATTGAAACACGCGACTCGTCTTGAAAGCCCGATGCGCGAAATATCGATGCAGACAGCCACCGAGCCCGAACGCATAGACGAGCGAGAAGCCGATGCATACGAGCCCGTCGACCATGCGCATTCCCGTGAAAATTGCGACGACCGGCAAAGTGTGCAGGCAAACAACGAAGATCAGAAAAGTGATCTGGCGACTGTTCAACCGCTTCTTTGGTTGAGCAATAAAGCTCGTAAGGGTTTGAGACATTCAACTCCTCTGTTAAGAAAATCGGTTCAGGCAATCGCCGACGCGCGACGATCGATTTGCGCCGGCGCCATTCGGCTCTTCAGCAATCCCGAGCCAATCAACTCAGCCGTGAGATTGCCGTTCTTGTCAGTAACCATCGTCGGCCGAAAATGATTTTGAAAGCGCCCATCGACGTGAAACGCAGGCGTGTAAACCTGATCGACCGGTTCCGTCGTACTTACGTAAGTGCGGCGCCGGCGCTTCTTCAACCAGCCCAAACCCGTCGTCGAAGTCATCAACGTGTGCGCTGAAAGCAGCAATCCCTGCTCGATCCCGATCGACATTTGCAGCGGGTTCAGCTTTGATTTATACAGTTGAAAGAAGCGCATCGAGTGTTTGATCACGCGCCCACGCAAGCCGCGAAACCGTTCGACGTCCCGGACAAACTCCACGACTTCGTCGATCGGATCCAGAGTCTTCTGCACGATCGTGATGCCGTCCATGTCGCGCAGTTTCGTCTCTGGCAGAATGGTTCGATCGTTCAGACATTCGTAAAAGTACGGCGTGCCGAGAATCGGAATCGAGAGCGTGATGAACGCCGGCAAGGAAACTTCGGGCGTGCCGGTAATGAACTCGAGTTCGCGCCGCACGTCGGCGATCGTGCGCGTCGTCAAATCCAGCATCAGGCCGTAGCAAAAGATTATGCCGCTGTTCAGACAGCGGCTGATCATTTCGACCTGCGGCACGGTAGTGTTCTGCAGCTTATTGAAGGTTTTCAGCCAAACAGGATCGAAAGATTCGACGCCGCTGAAGAGTAATTCGCAGCCTGACTCTTTCGCCAGATCCAGGTTTTCCTGCTTGTTGAAAAAGTCATTGGTCACCAACGCGGCCCAATTGCGAAACTGGCCTGCGACGCGCAGTTCCTTAATCAGATCGATGCGCCGGCGAAAGTGCTCGCGATCATTTCCGTAAAAGTTATTGTCGACAAACAATAGCTTCCGCCTCTTTCCGGCGGCCAAAACCTGTTGCCGAATATTTTCAAGATCGTAGGTTTGATAAGAACGCCCTTCGCCGGTGAGCGAACAGAACGAACAATGAAAGTTGCAATACCGCGTGCTTTCGACATGGCTGATGAACTTGATCCAGTAAGCCAGATCAAAACGCGGGAGCATTTGCGTGGCCGCATAACTCTCGCCCCAAGCCTCAACGATCACCTCGCGCAGTTCTTCAACATCTCCGAGACAACTGTAATCAAAAAACTTTTCCGACAGCAGCGGCAGCACGCGCACGGCCGGACCGCCGGCGACCACGATCACCCTTGGATTCTTCGTACGCGCGTACGCCGTCAGGTGCAGCATGCGGTCAAAACAATGCGTCAGGCCCGTCAGCACCAGCATGTCGGCCCATGCGAGGAGCGACGCGTCATGCAGAGGCCCGCTGGCCAACTCGTCATAACAGCGCACGTCGCACAGCTGGCGCGCGAAAGCGCCGGCGAGAAAGACCGGACCCACAGCTTGCGGAAATTTTGTCGGGCGACGGATGGGCTCGCGCGAGTAGTCGAGATAGCAGTTAACTACCAGGGCTCGCTTGCGTGGCAATACAAACGGGGCGACGGGGAAAGAAGTTGTTGGGGGCATTTGGTGAATCCAGGGCGTGGCGATCGCCGGATCAACGTGTGAGTTTGACCGGCGTCTTCCAGGTCTTTTCGCCTTACCGTCTCAAACAAACGGAATGATTGCGCTATGTTAGCGCCGGCTGGCTCTTGTGCAAAACAAAACTGACGTAGCGCGAGTAGCCGGACTTAAACGTTTCGTAGGCCCGAGTGCCTTTCATGGCAGCAAATTCTTCGGCTTCTTTTCGCAAGACCCGTGGGCATTTTTGAGCGATCATCTTTTGTTTGCGATCATTATCCAAATCCAGAGCCGCCACCACATTCCGGGTGATGTCCGTTTCTTTCACCAGCTTCAGGCCGGAATCTTTGAGCTGTTCGCGCAGCAAACTTAGCTTGTCATGATCTCGATGATCCGAAAACAGAAAGTGCCCGTCGGGACGCAGCACGCGATACACTTCGCTGAGAAACTTCGTCATCGAACCGTAGCAGTGCGACGATTCCAAATTGATGATCGCGTCAACGCTGTTGTCGGCTAGAGGAAGATTCTCGGCATCGCCTTGAACAAACGAGAGGCCATCGTCGGAATAATACTTGCGGCAAAACTCGATCGCGTTTTTCGAAAAGTCGATCCCCTTCATCGATCGCGGTTTCAAGTTTCGCGCGACGTAAGACGCGCCGCCGCCGCGACCGGATCCAACTTCGGCTACGTCCTTTCCACTTAAGTCGATGGCCGCGGCCACGTGGTGGTACAACTGAATGCAGTAACGGTTCGCTTGCTCTCCGCCGCTGAGCGAGACTTCATCAGGAGTGGAATCCAGACCGGAATAGCCGTAATTCATGAAGGTAATATCGCGTTGGCGATCCAACACGACCAAGGTCTCGTACCAACTCTTCATCATGAGGCGGCGGAATTTTGGGGAAGCGCGCGCCGCCACATCAAACGTTCGTCTCAGCATTCTTTAATCCTTTGGAACGGGAGGGTTCAGCGTAGCTTGTATTCTTCGGCCATCAAACCGCTGCCGTTGGCGGGCGCCGACTGTTTGATTTCTTTCCGATACATGGTACCGAAAACATGATCCCAAAGCCGGCTCGTGACTCCAAAGTTAGTGTCCGGGTACAGATGATGAATGAAGTGGTGAGCCCGCAATCTTCGATACTGTCGATTCTTGAAATGAAAGTGATGATGAACGTGATGAAAGAGTCCGTAAAAAACGAACCCGGCCAGCACGCCCGCCAGGAAGCCCAGAATGAAATGCAATTGCAGCCGGTAAGCGAAGACATACCACACGCCGCCCATGACCGCCGTAACGATAAACCACGGCATCGCGATCAGCGCCTGAGGCATCTCGTGATGTTTCTTGTGACCGACATGCGCCGGCGTACGGCCTTTGTGATAGACCCATCGATGAAAAGTGTATTCCAGCAGGGTCCAGCTTAAGAGGCCTGCACCAAAGCTGCCGAAAACAACCAGCAAGCTGCTGCGCAGGACAAACGCTTCCCAGACGAGAAAGAACACCACGGTCAGCGGATCGCTGACAAAGCTGAACCAGTAGTTACCGCGGCCCGTGGCCATGGTGACCAGAAGGCTTTGCTTTTCGGTGTCTTGATAAGTCGCCACTGTTGTTTACCCGGGTCTTCGAGGTGGCATATCTTAACAAACTTCCGGCGTTAAGAGTAAAGCTATACGCTTCACTGCCCGAAGCTGGAGAGCACAATCCTGACCATTGCCCAATAAAACCGCGAAGTCCAAAGACTCGGGCTTCAGATGTTAGCACCGGCACCGTTCTTGATTTGTGGCTTTTGGGCGCGCGGCAGTGATAGCATTGCGTTTCAGTAACATGAGTTAGAGATTTAGGAGCGTATTCATGAGTGTCGCCGAATCAGTCGTCGAAAAACTACGATCACTGACACCAGAACAGCAACGCGAAGTAGCTGCGCTGGTCGACGCGCTGGCCGCAAAGACGAATCCAACGAAAACGCCGCGCCGTAGCTTGATGGGCCTCTTTTCGGATCTCAATGTCCATATCACTGAGGAGGACATTGCAGAAGCGCGACGCGAGATGTGGGGCAACTTCCCACGCGAGGATATTTGATGAGCGCAGTCGTCACCGACACTCACGCGCTGATTTGGTATCTGTTTGAACCAACCCTACTATCGGAGCAAGCTCGCTCAGCTTTTGCCACCGCAGAAGCAGAAGTAGGATTGATTTATGTCCCAACGATCTGCGTGGTCGAGGTTCGTTACTTGGTAGATCGAGTAGTGCTTGCTGAAGACGTATTTGACAAGCTGATTGCATCGCTTCTCGATGCGTCCAGCGCCCCCACAGCCATTTCCTTGGATATTGACATCGCGAGGTGTTTGCAGCGGATTCCTAGGACTCAAGTTCCCGACATGCCTGATCGCATAATCGCAGCCACTGCTGTGCATCTGAATCTGCCGCTCATTACTCGTGATCGTAAGATCCGCGCCACCGCCATCGAAACAATTTGGTAACTCATGTCACAACCTCTGCTCGCATCTCTGTTTGACGAAGTGGAACGCCGCCCCGTAACGGTGTCTGAGCTGACGGCCTCGATCCGGGGCGAGTTGGAAAAGCGTTTCGCGTCCGTCTGGGTCGAAGGCGAGATTTCAAATCTTTACGCGCCCACTTCCGGGCACTGGTATTTCACTCTGAAAGATGAGTTCGCGCAGATGCGCGCCGCGTGTTATCGCAGCACGAACCAGCGCATACGTTTTCGTCCCGAAGACGGCCTGCAAGTGCGCGCGCGCGGACGCGTCAGCGTGTACGAACCAAAGGGCGAGTATCAATTGATTGTAGAGACGCTCGAGCCGGTCGGCGCGGGCGCGCTGCAACTTACGTTCGAACAAACGAAAGCGCGTTTGCAAGCGGAAGGTTTGTTCGCGGCGGAACTGAAGCGCACGATTCCATTTTTTCCAAGACGCGTCGGCGTCGTCACCTCACCGAGCGGCGCAGCGATTCGCGACATCATCAATGTGATTTCACGACGTACGCGCAGTGTTCACGTGCTGTTCGCACCGGCCCGCGTCCAGGGCGAAGGCGCCGCGGGCGAGATCGTCCGCGCGATCAAATTCCTTAACGAGCATCACGCGCGCGCGCTGAGCGATGGAAGTCACGACACCGGGATTGATGTAATCATCGTAGGGCGCGGCGGCGGATCCATCGAAGACCTTTGGGCGTTCAATGAAGAAGCTGTGGCACGCGCGATCCGCAACTCGGCGATTCCGGTAATCTCGGCCGTCGGTCACGAAACCGATTTTACAATCGCGGACTTTGCCGCAGACTTGCGCGCACCCACGCCTTCAGCCGCCGCCGAGTTGGTCGCCGCGCACGAAGCGCAGCTTGGCGCGCAGCTCGAAGGTTTGATCGGCAGCCTGGCGCGCTCGATTCGCTTTCGTATCAGTGCAGAGCGTTCGCGCGTCCAACAGCTCGCCTACTCGCGCGGCTTTGATGAAGTGCGGGGGCAACTGCGCACGGCGATGGCCGCGACAGGCGACGCCGAGCACCGTTTGCAAACTTCGATCGCGGTTGCCTTGCAGTCAGCGCTGCGAAGGCTTGATGCGGCGGCGCACGCTTTGACGCCGAGCCACCTGCGCGAACGTACGACCACAGCCCGCGCACGCTTCGACGCGCTTTGCCAAGCGCGTGACGCCGCGTTAACGGCGCGCATGGAACGCGCCGGGCAGCAGTTCAGTCTGGCCGCGGCCGCGCTGGACGCGATGTCGCCTTTGAAAGTCCTGGAACGCGGCTATGCGATTGCACAGGACCCGAAGGGCGGCATCGTGCGCGAAGCGAAAACGGTTTCCACCGGCGACGCTCTGCGTCTGCGTCTGTGGAAAGGCACGCTTGATTGTCGCGTTGAGGGAATAGACGAGAATTAGCCGGCGTCTCTGCGGAATAAGATATGTTATGTGCTAGCGAGTTATGAAAATAGAAATCCCAGCCAACGCTAGTGACGATGCAAAGTTTGTTGACCTAGCAGGTCGTATCACCTCTGAGCTAGTAGAGAGTACTTCCCCAGAGCAGGTCTTCTTGATCAAGATTGATAATTGGTTCGATCATAAATGGCTCAAATTCTCTGGGAAGGGCCGAGTAGCTTTCGGTTTTTTCGGAGACTATCTGGTTGGGATGGACACCGCCCTTGATGAGTTTCGTCAGGATCAAGTTACGTTTCCGCCGTTCTCTCCGAAACGTGTAATTGAACAGTATTATTTCCTGCGGGGTCACAACGGCAACTACACGTTTCCCAAACGTGCACCGCTTGTGCATCGGAGAGTACTCCGCCCGAGTAGCGAGACCCTTCACAAGCGTGTAGTGGATTTTGCCGGTTCGGCTATCTTTGTTTGGCTTAGCTCAAATACCGAGTCTAACGGCCGCGGTAGCCTCATGGTTTATCAGGTACAGGACGGCGAAGTTCAGACCTGGTACGTGAACCTTGTTAAGGCCGAGGGAGAATGGAGACTTCTAAAGACCAAAGGGATCGCTCCGATGCAAGTGCGATCATTAATCGGTAGTCAATAGGTGCGGGCGCGCACATAGCAAATCGACAACTTGTAAGTAACGTGGTTGTTTCCCGCCGCGTCCACTCAACCGTTGGGCGCAAGTTGATTTGGACACATAGGTAATGGATGCAGAACAAGAAAAGATTGCTACGGACAATACAGTTCGCTATCACGTTTATGATCATGTGATGCGAGAGGGGCTGCCGCCGACCATGGCCGCCACATCGGCGGCGCTCGATCGCTCGCCCGTTGAGGTCAGAGATTCCTTTCAGCGTCTCGCCGATGGACACATCCTCGTCTTGCAGAAGGGCAGTGGTGAGATTCTGATGGCTAACCCCTTTTCAGCCGTGCCGACGCCTTTCCTCGTCAAAGCCGGCGGTCGCTCGTACTACGGCAATTGCATCTGGGATGCGATGGGCATCCCAGCAATGCTAAAGCAGGATGCGGTCATCGAGGCCTCGTGTGGGTGTTGCAGCACGGCGATGAATTTGAAGATTACGAATGGCTCGCTTGAAGAGGCGCGCGGTCTCGCCCATTTCGCCATTCCGGCGGCCCATTGGTGGGACGACGTAGTCTTTAATTGAAAGACGATGCTGCTCTTCTGGTCAGAGGAGCATATTGAGAAGTGGTGTAAGGACTGGAACCTGCCGCGCCGTGAAGCTATCCCGCTCGATAAGTGCTGTCGCTTAGCGCAGGCCTGGTACAGTCCCGACCGCCGCGCGCCTGAATGGCGAAGACGCACGATTGATGAAGCGGAAGCGTTGTTTGCAGAGCTTGGCTTTACCTCAGAGTTCTGGCGCTTGCGAGGTTGATGATGTTACAGAATCGGGAGCGGACCGGGGTCCCCGCGCGGGCAGCCCGCGTGGGGTGGTGGATGCGACCGGATCAAAGACTCAACGTGGCGGTATTTGGTTCGGTATTTCTGTCGCCCGCTGAAGCGGGCTCTGAATTCTTGGGGACGTGATCCCAGGGTTCCGCTCGCTGCGCTCGCTCACCCTGAGCTAAACTCTGTCGCCACTACGCGGCTCGTTGATGCCAGTTGCAACCTTGAGTTTATGATTACTTCTTCGGCATATTGAGTGCGAACCGTATTGGACAGGAACGAGAACTAGCTAAGCAGAGACCATGAAACTCAGACGCAATCGCATCGTGATCGATCTCGACAAGGCTCGCGTCGACCAGCAAGGGCAAGTGCGTGCGCGGCGCTCAGGTCGCTTGGGCCGCGTGCTGAAGATCATCGCCCTCCTGTTGGTGCTGATCATCATCGGCGCGGTGGCAGGTGGATATTTTTGGTGGCGGCACTATCAAGGCCAGCCGGCTTACTCGCTCGCGCTTTTGGTGGACGCGGCGCAAAGAAACGACGGTGCGGAAATCGATCGGCTGCTGGATATGGATAAGATCACCACGGATTTCGTGGCCCAGGTGAAGGCGAAAGTCCCCGGCTCTTCGCTCTTGCCGGCGCAGGTTGAGCAGACCCTGACTCCGAAGTTGAAACCAACTGTGCGCGACGAACTCATCAAAGAGCTGCAACGATTGACTGAGCCGGCCAAGGGCAAGCCTTTCCCTTTGGTCGCGCTGGCCGTCCCTTACTTCATCGAAATCAAACAGGATGCCGGTACCGCGACGGCGGAAATGAAACTTCAGGATCAGCAAATCAAGCTGACGATGCAGGCAGATGCGTCTGGCGGTTGGCGGACGGTCGCGATTCAGGACGACAAGCTGGCCGAGATGATCGCCGACAGTGTGAAAAAGAACTTACCCAAGTCGCCATCCGATTGGAAGGATGCGATTGAGAAACAACTGAAGGGAGTGAGTCTGCCGACGCCCTGAGGGGTCTCCCCTCTCCTGTTGGGAGAGGGGTTGGGGGGTGGAGGGTGTAGAGATTGGTGGAGCCGGTAAGCCCTCACCCCGACCCTCTCCCAGAGGGAGAGGGAGCGCAAATACGAACGCCATGAAAAATAAACCGCAAAACTTCGAGACCTCTCTGGAAGAGCTGGAGCGCATCGTGCGCGAGCTTGAGCGCGGCGACCTGCCTCTGGAAAAGAGTCTGGAGCTGTTTGAGCAGGGCGTGAAACTTTCGCGCGCGTGCCAGGAGCGCTTGAGCGAAGCTGAACGTCGCATAGAGATTCTGACGCGCGACAATCAAGGCCGCGCCACCGTCAGCGCGTTCGAGTCGGAAGAAGAGTCCAGCGCCGGCGACGAAGAAGATCAGACTTAGGAATAAATAGGTTCTTCTGAAGTCCGGCTCTTGAGGTTGGGATTGATTGACCAAAAGTGAAACGCGCGACCAGCCCGCAAAGCGGGCGGCATATTAGTAGCCCCGGGCGTAAGCCCGGGGTACAGGCACCAGAAAATGTTCAGAGCCCCGCAGGGGCGACAGAAGTTTCTGTCGGCCGCTTCGCGGGCTTTCAATATCAAGGGACTCGGTTACCCCGGGCTTACGCCCGGGGCTATTATTCTGCCGCCATCTGCGATGGCTCGTTGAGTCCTTCTTTCTTAGAAGCAGACAATCTACGTGCAGACAATTTCCAATAGCCCAACCGACGCTCCCGAATTCTTCGCGTCGTGCCGCGCGTTGATTGACGCGGAACTCGATCGCCTCCTCCCGAAAGAAACCGTAGAACCACTTCAAGTTCACCAGGCAATTCGCTGGAGCATGTTCGCCGGCGGCAAGCGCTTTCGTCCCACGCTGCTTTTGGCGGCGGGGCAAACGTTTGGCGCGAGTGTCGATGATCTGATTGGCACGGCGTGCGCGTTGGAAATGATTCACACGTATTCGCTGATTCACGACGATCTGCCGTCGATGGATGACGACGATTTGCGGCGCGGAGTTCCGACCTGTCACGTGAAGTTTGGCGAAGCGATCGCCATTCTGGCTGGAGATACCTTGCAGACGCTCGCGTTTCAAACGATAGCCGAAGTTGAAGGGCTCACCGCGGACTTGCGCGTGAAACTGATCGCAGAGGTTGCTCGGGCCGCCGGGACACCTGACGGCATGGTCGCTGGACAGGCACTTGATCTCGCGGCTGAATCGCGCGACGTAGACGACGATGAACTCGAGCGTATCCATCATCAAAAGACCGGCGCGCTGATCTGCGCCGCTGCGCGTTGCGGTGCAATGATCGCCGGCGCTAACGAAGATGAACTTGCGGCGATCACCGACTATGCAATTAACCTCGGCTTGTTATTTCAAATCACCGATGACTTATTGGACGTGACCGCGACTGCTGAAGGCCTCGGGAAAACTCCCGGCAAGGACGCGCGCTCGAGCAAAGCAACTTACCCCGCGCTCTATGGCATTGAAGTCACGCGGAAAACGCTCTCCGCGGTGCATCGCGCGACCTGCGATGCGCTTGAGCGAACAGATCGACCTACGGACCTGTTGCGTTCGATTGCGGATTTCATACGCGATCGAGAGAAGTAATTTGGAGTGCGGCAAGCGCAGTGGTGCTTTGGATTCTTGACTCCCTCCCCCGATGGGGGAGGGTTGGGGTGAGGGCTTACGTGCGCTAGTCCCTCACCCCTGACCCCTCTCCCAACGGGAGAGGAGAAAAGATCGAAATATCACCCGGCGTAACTCGCGTAAACACTCTTCACCTTCTCTAAAAACTCGCGGCGGTCGATCAGGTAATGGAGCTTGACGGGTTCCGTTGCGATTACTTCCGGTTCGGGAGGCGCGGATTTTTTCTTGCTGGTTTTCCTGGCCGCCTTTTTCTTGGCGGGCTTCTTTATTACTTTCCCCGAAGCACCCTTGGCCCGGTCGCTACCGCTCCCGGTTCTGACCCGTGACCATTCGTGCGTGGCCGCCAGGTGATTGATCAACCTCTCGAAGACTTCGCCCGGATCACGCTCGGTAATTCCAACTTGATCGAGGTATCCGCTATAACGCAGCCGGCGAACAAGTTCCATCAGTGTCAGACGACCTTCGAGCGTCAGGCCGCCGTGCGCGTGCGAGCGGCTGACCAGATATTGAATCAAAAGCGCTTCGCTATAGTGGCTTGGCGCCAGAAACAAACGCGTCCCGTCGCGCTCCCAGCCGTCGCTCAAGCGACTTGAGCGACGCACGGCGCGCAATCCTTCGAACACTTCATCCCAACTTGTTTTTGGCTCGCGCCGTTCCAGATACATGCAGGTCGCGTCGAAAAGCCAGGCTTCGTCGTTCAGATCGAGGCTGCGACCCAAAGTGTCGAGCCAGTCAAAGAAGACCGCACCCGAATCGGATTTCTTCTCCTGCACCACGAACTGATCGTCGGCCTTCGGCAGTTTCCGGAGCAGCGCGCGACGAGCAGCATCGGTCGTCTTGCCGCCTTCAATGCAGTAGGTATCAAAGCGCGCCAGCCAACGCTTCGCCTTACCACAATAAGGGCAAACGGGGTGCTTTTCGTCGCTGTCGAAGTAAGGCCGCATCGCGCTGCGGCTGGTTAGTTCTGCGATCGCCGGCGTGTGTCGTTTAATTTCAGAGAAGGCGGTGCGCGGCGCGAGCTTAAGTTGTTTGGTGAAGATGTCGAAGATGCAGGCGAGACAGACAAGCGTCGTGTATTCCGTAACCGTGCCGGGCGGAAACTCTGTTAAGTCGAGTTCGCGTTGCTTCGTTGTCATATCGAAATCAAATCAGCCACGGAGGCACGGAGACACAGAGAAAATAGAAAGCAGTAGGCAAAAGGCAGTAAGCAGAAAACCGCGGCCTGTGAACTGATGATACCTGTCGCTGTGAGAGGGACGATCCATTTCTTCTGCCGACTGCTTTCTGCATTGTGCCTTCCTTCTGTTTTCTCTGTGCCTCTGTGTCTCTGTGGCTAACTCTCACGCGATCGCCACCAGCGCCGGCTCGCTGTCGGTGTGGCCCAAAGCGAGATCAAGTTCGGCTTCGACATCGCCAACGCCGCTTTGTAGTTTCGTGAAATCGAACAGCGTGGGATCCAGTAAGTGCGAAGGGATCGCACGCCCCAGCGCGGTCAGCATCGACGCGCGCACATGCGGAATTTCTTTTTCTAGATCCTCGATCAGCCGCTTGATGCGCGCGCGTTTCAGGTTCGGCTGTGAGCCGCACAGGTCGCAGGGAATGATTGGAAACTGCGCGGTGCGCGCGAACTTCGCCAGGTCGACTTCGCGACAGTAAGCGAGCGGTCGAATCACTGTATTGCGACCGTCGTTTGAACGCAGCACCGGCGGCATTGCTTTCAGGGCGCCGACGAAAAACAGATTCAGCAAGAACGTTTCGATGATGTCATCAGCGTGATGCCCGAGGGCAACTTTCGTGCAGCCTTCTTCGACTGCCACGTTGTAAAGAATGCCGCGCCGCAGCCGCGAGCAGACCGCGCACGTCGTCTTGCCCTCAGGCACCAAACGCTTCACGATCGAGTAGGTGTCGCGCTCGACGATGCGAAACGGAACGCCAAGATTTGCGAGATAGTTCGGCAGAACTTCCGCGGGAAAGCCGGGCTGCTTTTGATCGAGATTCACCGCCAACAAGTCGAACCTGACCGGCGCGCGTTGCTGCACGTCGAGCAGCAAATCGAGCAGTGAGTGGCTGTCTTTTCCACCGGAGACGCACACCATCACCCGGTCGCCGTCTTCGATCATGCGAAAGTCAGCGATGGCCTCGCCCATGCGGCGCAGCAGTCTGGTTTTGGTCTTGCTCTCGTCTGACATGAATTGCCGGAAGAGGATGCCATGCGACTACGGATGATGACAACACGCGTGATGCTTGACTGGCTGACTTTCGAGGTAAATAATGCGCGGCGTCAGCAATACTCTCGGACGCTCGCGCGCTTCGCAGTCCAGACTCGGGAGGTTCCTCTCTATGAAATCAAGAAAGCTCAAAGCCCTCGCCCTCGTCCTCTCGTTCGCATTCGTCGCGCTGCCGTTTGCGGTGGTGCACGGCGCCGGCGGTCGCATTGAAGGAAAAGTGACCGATCCGAAGGGTGCAGTCGTGTCGGGCGCCACAGTTACGGTGACCGATCCGGTCAGCAGCAAAACCTTTTCCGCAGTCACAGATGATCAAGGCCGCTACAAAATCGAGGGCCTGACAGCGGGCACTTACACAGTGACGATTTCCGCAAAGGGTTTCACGAATGCGCGGCGCGAAGACGTCAAAGTCACTGACGGGGCAGCGACGTTTGACGCGAAGCTGGAGATCGCCGCCGTCGAAGCGTCGGTTAACGTGGCCGTGAGCGCGAAGGCCAATACTGATCCGTCCTATCAACAACTCCGGCAAATCGGAAAGGGCGCACAGGATTTCGGTGGGCCATTTGCGACGGTGACAAACCTGGTACTCACACGCGACGCGGCCGTGTTTACGCTGCGCAGCGGAGAAGTTTATTTCAGCGCGCCGGTTGAGGGCCGCACCACGGCCGCTGTTTTTGTCGGCGATGGCGAGCTGACTTTGATTCCGCCCACTCCTATCGAAAAACGCAGTCTCGCGATTTTTGCTGAAAACGAGCAGTTGACCGAACCGTTCACGCACCTGGTGATTCGTTTCACGGACAAAACTTTCGACGAGGTAAAAGCTTCGGCGAACGCGAAGATGGGAACGGGCGGTCCGCAGGCAGAGAAAGCGCGCGACCTCTATCGCAACAACCAGCAACTGCTGCGCAAAGAGCTGCATGACGACCGCGAACTGCGTACGCTCGCCGATATCTATGCGCCCCAACGTCCCGGACACTTCGACGCGTTCATTGGCGGCGGCAAGCACAGCAAGCTGATCTTCCAGCTTGATCCCCTCGGTCTCCCCCAGGTGTCGCCGGAAGAAGTTGCGCTCGAGAGTTACGGTGAAGGCGACCGTGGAGTCTGGACGGCGTTTCACCTGGCCGATGAATACGCCAAGGGCACGGCCTCAAGCGCGGAAGACCACCGAGTAATCGACATGACTCATCACGTGATCGACGGCACCATCAAGGGCACGCGGATTATCGCCACGGATGTGATCACGTTTCGCAGTTTGGTTGCCGGGACGCGCGTGATTCCCCTCGATTTGTACCGGCAGCTTCGCGTTAGCCGCGTGCAGGATGAACAGGGCAATGACTTAGCCTTTATTCAGGAAGGCAAAGATGACGACGCGGACTTTGGAGTCATCCTGCCCCAGGCGTTGGAAGCCGGCAAGACTTACAAGCTCAAAGTTGAGTACGACGGCGAAGGCGCGCTGCGCGATTCGGGCGGCGGCAACTACATTCTCGTACCGCGTTCGACCTGGTATCCAAACAACGCCGGCACGCAGTTCGGCGATCGCGCCATCTTTGACATGACGTTTCGTTACCCGAAGGGCCATCTGTTCGTAGGCACGGGCGCTCCCACCGGCGCGGATACGAACGAAGGCGACACGATCGTGGCCAAGTGGTCCAGCGGACAGACTGAGTTGGCCGTTGCCGGATTCAACTATGGCCGTTTCAAAAAGAAGGAAGTCCTCGACAAAGAGACGGGTTATAACATCGAGTTCTATGCCAACACTGAAGTGCCGGACGAACTCAAACAAATTCAAACCCGAATTGAGCAGATCGAGCGCGCGAATCCGGGAAATTCGCGGAACTTGACCGGAACGACGCTGGGTTCAATCTCAACTACCCAGATGGCGGACACGGCCATCGCGGACGCCGAAAATGCTACGCGCATTTACAACGCTTATTTTGGCAAGCTGCCGTACACGCGGATGGCGATGACGCAGCAGCCGGCCGGCTTTTTTGGTCAGGCGTGGCCGACGCTGGTCTTCATGCCCTACATTGCCTTCATTGATTCCACTCAGCGCACGCAACTGTTGGGCGCGCGGGGCGGCACAGATAATTTCTGGCGGTATGTCGAGCCGCACGAGATCTCGCACCAATGGTGGGGGCACATCGTAGGCTGGGACAGTTATCACGATCAATGGATGAGCGAAGGCTTTGCCGAATTCTCGGCTTCGCTTTACGTTCAGGCTACTCGCGGAAATGACAAGTTCATCGACTTCTGGGAAGACCACCGGAAACAAATCATCCAGTCGTCCCCCGCCACCAGAGACAAGAAGCCCTACACCGTTGGGCCGGTAACGCAGGGCTATCGCCTGAGTAGCGCCAAGACCGGAGCCGCGTATCAGTTTCTGGTCTATCCAAAGGGTGCATTCATCCTGCACATGCTGCGGATGATGATGTACAACCGGGGCGGCAAGGGCGACGAGAAATTTCAGGTGATGATGAAAGACTTTATCCACACGCACTTCAACCAGGACGTCTCGACCGAAGACTTCAAGCAGTCGGTCGAAAAGCACATGGGCGGCAACATGGACTGGTTTTTCAACGAGTGGGTGTATGGGACAGAAATGCCCAGCTATCGTTTCGAATATCAGCTTTCCGATGGCGGCACGACGCTGACCGGAAAGATCACACAGTCAGGCGTCTCAGACAACTTCAAAATGCTGGTGCCGGTTTACGTGGATCATGGAAAGGGTTGGATCAAACTCGGCGCGGCGATGATGACTGGCAACTCGTCCACTGAGTTGAAAGGCGTAAAGCTGCCGCAGGCTGCGAACCGTGCCTCCGTCTGCGCTTTGGACGACATCCTGGCACTCAGTATTCAGAATTCAAAGTAGGACTCGCATTCAGCAATCCGAAACTTGTGAGGTTCCCCTCGATGAAACCAGTCAGGCTAAGAATCATCGTCATTCTCTGGGTCGCATTGATGGCGCTGCCGTTCGCTGTGCACGGCGCCGGTGGTCGCATCGAAGGGAAAGTCACTGACCCCAAGGGCCTGGCGGTGATGGGCGCTACCGTTACCGCGATAGATTCCGTCAGCAATAAGACCTTTTCAACTTTCACCGACGATCAGGGCCGCTATAAGATCGAAGCTCTGAAGGCGGGGACTTACACCGTGATTATCGCGGCGAAGGGTTTCACCAACGCTCACCGCGAAGACCTCAAAGTCACGGATGGTGCAGCGGCGACGTTTGACGCAAGGCTTGAGATCGCCGCTGTCGAAGCTTCGGTCAACGTAGCCACGAACGCCAAAGCCAATACGGATCCAACCTATCAACAGCTTCGGCAAATCGGAAAGGGCGCGCAGGATTTCGGCGGGCCGTTTGCGACGGTAAGCAATCTGGTGCTCACGCGCGACGCAGCGGTTTTCACTCTACACAGCGGCGAGATTTATTTCGGCGCGCCAGTCGAAGGCCGCACCACGGCCGCCGTTTTTGTCGGCGATGGCGAGCTAACTCTGGTACCGCCGACGCCGATCGAAAAACGCAGTCTCGCAATTTTTGTTGATGACGAAAAGCTGACCGAAGGGTTCACGCATCTCGTGATTCGTTTCACGGATAAGACTTTCGAAGAGATTAAGGCTTCAGCGAACGCGAAGATGGGAACGGGCGGTCCGCAAGCAGAGAAGGCGCGCGACTTCTATCGCGGCAACCAGCAACTCCTGCGCAAAGAGCTGCGCAACAACGGGGAGCTGCGGGCCCTGGCCGATCTCTATGCGCCACAGCGTCCGGGATACTTTAATGCGTACATCGCCGGGGCCAAGCACAGCAAACTTTTGTTTCGGCTTGATCCGCTCGGCATTCCCAACGTGGCGCCAGAGGAAGTCGAGTTGGCGAGTTACGGTGAAGGCGATGGTGGAATTTGGACGGCGTTTCATTTGGCCGATGAATATGCAAAAGGAACTGCTGCCAGCTCGGAAGACCATCGCTTGATCGACATCACGCATCACGAGATCGACGGCACCATCAGGGGCACCCGCATTACCGCGAGCGACACGATCACTTTCCGCAGCATGGCGAGCGGGACCCGCGTCGTGCCTTTCAATTTGTATCGGACGCTGCGCGTAGGTCGGGTAACGGATGAGCAAAGCCGAGACGTCGACTTTATTCAGGAGAACAAGGAAGAGGACGCCGCGTTCGCCGTCATCCTGCCGCAGGCGTTGGAGGCCGGCAAGATTTACAAACTGACGGTGCAGTACGACGGCGATGGCGCGCTGAGCGATTCCGGCGGCGGCAATTATATTCTGGGGCCCCGCTCGACCTGGTATCCGGCCAACGCCGCCAATTCGTTCGGCGAGGACCGGGCCATCTATGACATGACGTTTCGATATCCGAAAGGTCACGCCTTCATCGGCACTGGCGCGCCTGTCAGCCCTGAGACAAATGACGGCGACCTAATCGTGGCCAAGTGGTCCAGCGGTAAAACTGAATTGGCCGTGGCCGGATTCAATTATGGGCGCTTTAAGAAAAAGGAAGTGCTCGATAAAGACACGGGTTACAACATCGAGTTCTATGCCAATGAAGAATTGCCGGACGATCTCAAGCAACTTCAAGCGACAATAAAGCAGACCGAAAGCGCTAATCCTGAGCGCGGACGGCGCGTCACTGGAATGACGCTGGAAGCAATCTCAACCACGCAGATGGCCGACACCGCCATCGGCGACGCGGAAAATGCCACGCGTCTTTACAACGCTTATTTTGGCAAGCTGCCTTACACGCGCATGGCGATGTCGCAACAGCCGGCCCCGAACTTTGGCCAGGCGTGGCCCACTTTGATCTTCATGCCGTACGTCGCGTTTCTCGACACGACTCAGCGAAAACAACTGCTCGGCCAGCGCGGCGCCAATGACAATTTCTGGCGCTATGTCGAGCCGCACGAGATCTCGCATCAATGGTGGGGCCATATCATCGGCTGGGATAGTTATCACGATCAGTGGATGAGCGAAGGCTTTGCTGAGTTCTCGACTTCGCTGTACGTTCAGGCCACTCGCGGGAATGAAAAGTTCATCGAATTCTGGGAAGACCATCGGAAGCAAATCATCGAATCGTCGCCGCGTACTCGGGACCGCAGACCCTACACCGTCGGACCTGTCACGCAGGGCCAACGACTGAACAACGCCAAGACGGGAGCTGTGTACCAGTTTCTGGTTTATCCAAAGGGTGCGTTCATCCTGCACATGATTCGCATGATGATGTTCAATCAGGGGGCGAAGGGCGATGCAAAGTTTCAGGCGATGATGAAGGATTTCATCCAGACGCACTTTAACCAGGACGTCTCGACCGAAGACTTCAAGCAGTCGGTCGAAAAGCACATGGGCGGCAACATGGACTGGTTTTTCAACGAATGGGTCTATGGAACTGAGATGCCGAGCTATCGCTTCGAATATCAACTCAGCGACGGCGGCACGACGCTGACTGGCAAAATTACCCAGTCAGGCGTCTCAGACAAATTCAAGATGCTGGTGCCGGTTTACATCGATTCCGGAAAGGGCTGGGTGAAAGTCGGCGCCGCGTGGATGACCGGCAACAGGACCGTCGATCTGACTGGCGTTAAGCTGCCACAGGCAGCGAACCGCGCCGCCATCTGCGCCCTCGACGACATCCTGGCGCTGAGCATTCAAAATTCGAAGTAAGGTTACAGCCGTTCGATCCGCGGCGAGCGGAGGTTCCGGACGGAAATTTCTTGAACCCTGCCGCTCGCCTGTGATATTGTGCGCGCCACTCAAGGCGGTTTGCTCTTCGAATGACTCGCCGTAGTGTTTGAGGCGGGTTCTTCCCACTAGATTATTCGGACTCACTTCGAAACTGTGCGTAACAGTTTCCGTGGAGAACGCGGGATGTCCCCAGCAGTGAAGCCGGCCCGGCAACACGAGCCGAAGACCGATTCAGGATCGGAAAAGACTGCGATCCGCACAGTGGTTCCGTCCGCTGCGCACGCTGTTCCTCGTCGTCTTCCCAACGCGCTCGCCGGAGCCGAACCACAAAGGCGACCAGTCACGGCTAAACCGCCGACCCAATCGAGTCGCCAAAATGGCTTTCATTTTCAGCCGCGGATTCCGGTGCTGCAGGGCGAAGCGACTTACCGTGGATCGTTGCCGGTAGACGGAATAATCTCGGGACAGTTAGGTGTTAGCTGCAACGCCCTGACTATCAAACAGCGTCCGAAGAACGGTGTCGTTGAATCGGTCCCTGAGCTTGACGGAGAGATAACTTTCAAAGATATGCTGCGCATCAACGGCCACGTTGCCGGTCGCGTGTCTTCAGAGAAAGGCACGCTCATCATCGATGCGTCGGCGCGGGTGGACGCGAACATTGAGGTCGCGGTCGCCACGATCAGTGGCACGGTCAATGGCGATATCATCGGTCACCAGCGCGTCGAGGTGGGGCCGGGAGCAATAATCAATGGCAACATCTCTACGCGTTCACTTTGCATGAAGCCGGGCGCCGTCTTTCAGGGTGATTGCCGGATTCTGAAAGATGAACAGCGCGGCGGCCAATAATCAGATCGAACTTGGGGGGACGAAGTGCCTGCTCCCGAACTACCAACGGCGACCACAGAGTCTCTTCCGAACGACTCTTCCAGCAGCGAATTCGCGTCTTTGCCCGACACGAGTCTGAGCTTCGAAGCCTGGCTCGATAGCCTGAGACCTGCATCGAAACCAAACGAAAGTCCTGCCCGTGCATCTGAGTTTAGCTTCGAGGGAACGCTGCGCCTGGGCGGCTATCTCAGAGGTATCGTGCGTTCGCAGGCAGGCACCCTGATTGTCGCCGAAACCGCGGAAGTTCAGGGAAACATCTTCGTGGCCACGGCGATCGTCGAAGGTTTACTGCGCGGCGATATTCGCGCTACCGAACGCGTGGAACTCGGGGGTGCAGCGCGGGTCATGGGAAACATCGAAACCCCGGCGCTTTCGATTCAACCGGGGGCAGTATTCGAAGGGCAATGCCACTTTCTTCCGCCGCCGCGCAAGGCCGACGACCAGGAATCAGCGCGCTCATCGACGGATGACTCGATAACTTCAAAGGCGTCGTCACGAAAAGCCCGCTCAAAGCCGGATAAGCACGAAGACACTGAGGCCATGGCTCTCGCCGCCCGCCGCTAAACCGCGCCCGAGATCGCCTCGGAATCAGTTCGTTATTCGGTCCACCATTCTGTGATAGAGTTTCCCACCAAAATCATGATTGATCTTCGCAGCGACACCGTTACGAAACCTACGCCCGCGATGCGCCGCGCGATGGCCGAGGCCGAAGTGGGCGACGACGTCTATGGCGAAGATCCGACCGTCAATCATCTGCAGGAACGCGCCGCGGAAATCTTTGAGAAAGAAGCGGCGATCTTTGTCCCCACCGGCTCGATGGGCAATCAGACCGCGGTCAAAGTGCACACGCGCCACGGGCAGGAAGTCGTCATCGAAGAACGCGGTCACATTTTCAATTACGAGATGGCGACCATGTCGGCGTTCGCAGGCTGCATCGCACGACCGGTAAAGAGCAGCGACGGCAGCGGCATTCTCACCTGGGACGAAATTGCCGGCGCGATTCATAAGAACACCGCGTACTACGTCGCGCCAACTGGTTTGATTGCGCTCGAGAACTCGCACAACCTCGCGGGCGGATCGGTCCTCACGCGCGAACGCACGAAAGACATTTGCGCGCGCGCTCATGAAATGAATTTGCCGGTGCATCTGGATGGCGCGCGCATCTTCAACGCCGCCGTCGCGCTCGGCGAAACGGTGGCCGCGCTCGCGGATCCCGCGGATTCGGTGATGTTCTGTCTCTCGAAAGGTCTGGGCGCGCCGGTGGGATCGATGCTGCTCGGCACGCGCGCGTTCATCGATGAAGCGCGGGTCATCCGCAAGATGCTCGGGGGCGGCATGCGCCAGGCCGGAGTACTCGCTGCCGCCGGCTTGATCGCGCTGGAAGAATCACCAAAGGGTCTGGCTGAAGATCATGCCAACGCAAAGTTGCTGGCTGAGGGTTTAGCTGCGCTGCCGGGCGTGAAGATCGATCCGGAAAAAGTCGTCACCAACATTGTGATCTTCGACGTCGCGGAAACCGGGATGGCGGCCGATGCGATCTGCTCGCACCTGCGCGAGCGGGGAGTGCTGGCGTCAGGATTCGGTTCAGCCATACGCATGGTGACCCACTACGATGTTTCGCGATCTGATATTGAGAAAGCGCTGCGAGAACTACGCGCGATTCTAAAGTTCGCGACCGCTTCGAAATGAAGTCAGTACCACCTGCGTCAGCAGGTGGAACCAAAGCGCAACTACTGCGTTGAGTCTTTGACCCACCCGCTGACGCGGGTGGTACTGACCTCGTCATCACGCTGCAACATGGATTCGTCTGCGACTCTAAAACCCAACCTCAAAACCGAAGCCGTCGCCGGCATCACGACCTTCTTCACGATGGCTTACATCGTGATCGTGAATCCGCAAATACTTTCAGCCGGCGGCAAAACCGGAATGGCCTTCAGCGGAGTGCTGACGGCGACGGTCCTGGTCTGCTTTACGATGACTTTGCTGATGGGCCTTTACGCGAAGCTGCCATTCGCCGTGGCGCCGGGCATGGGCATCAATGCGTTCTTCACCTTTACGATTATCTTAGGCAAAGGCGTGCCGTGGCCGACGGCGCTGGGAATTATTTTTTGGGCCGGCGTTTTCTTTTTGCTGATCTCGGTTACTCCGATTCGCGAATCGATCGCCAAAGCAATTCCCACCGAGATCAGAATCGCCGCCGCCGCGGGCATCGGCATCTTTCTTACGTTCATCGGTTTGAAGAGCGCCGGGTTCATCGTGTCGGATCCGGTGACGTTCGTGAAGCTCGGCGCTTTGGGCAAGCCGGCGCTGTTGACGATTCTCGGTCTCGCGATATCAGCTTTTCTGATGTCGCGAAAAAGTCCGTTCGCGTTTCTCGCGGCCATCGTAGTCGTGACGATCATCGCGTGGGCGCTCGGGTTGGTTAGCGCTCCGTCGCAAGTTCTAAGTTGGCCCGACTTCAAGAGCGTCTTTTTCAAGTTCGACATCATCGGCGCTTTGAAGCTGAGTTTGGTGCCATCAATCATCGCGGTTCTTTTCACCGATCTCTTCGATTCTATTTCGACCTTCATCGGCGTCGCGCACGCCGGCGACTTGCTCGATGAACATGGGCATCCGCGCAATTTGCGACAAGGGTTGATAGTAGATTCGCTGGCGACGATGGGCGCAGGACTGGCGGGAACGTCGTCGGGCACAGCTTACATTGAAAGCATCGCCGGCATCCGCATGGGCGGACGAACCGGAAAGACTTCAGTGTTCACTGCACTCTGTTTTCTGCCGTGCTTTTTCCTGGCGCCGCTCGCGGGCATGGTGCCGCCCTTTGCCACCGCCGCGGTGTTGATTCTGGTCGGCGCGGCGATGTTCACGAGCGTTGGGAAAATAAACTTTTCAAAACTCGAAGAGGGCGTGCCCGCGTTTCTGACTTTGATTCTGATTCCGCTAACCTTCTCGATCACCCAGGGAATTCTTTGGGGCTTTATCTCGCACGTCGGATTTTATTTGATGGTCGGGCGCCGCCGGGAAATTCATCCAGTGATGTACGTGTTGGCGTTGGTCTCGATCGGATTGCTGGTGCTGGAGCGCGTGAAGTTCTCATAGTCCCGGCGCGCGTAGTAGAGTAACGTTCGCAAGTTCAGAAATCGGGGTTCTAGGTGAAGCGAAGTACACGCGGATGCGGATGTGTGATTGCGGTGCTCGTGCTGCTCTTGGGCGCGGGCGGCGTCGCGTTCTGGAAGTTTGGATTGCCATGGTTGCGATCACGCGCGCCGAAACCCACGGGCGAGTTGCAAGTCCACATACTCGACGTCGGGCCAGTTGAAGGCGATTCGATTCTGATCATCGCGCCCGGCGGCAAGAGTGTTTTGATCGACGCCGGCGATGCCGGCAAAGGCAAGGTCGTGCTCGATGCTTTGAAGCGCTACAAAGTCGAGCGCCTGGATTATTTCGTCGCCACCCATCCGCATCCCGATCACATCGGCGGCGCGGACGAGGTGCTGAACGCCGTCAAAATCGGCACTGTCATCGATAACGGTGTTGACCTTTCTACGCCCGTGCCCGAAAGTGCGCCGAACGCCAAAGGGTCAAAGGCAAAGCCCGCTCCGACACCACCACCGCCAAAGAAGAAAGCCAAAACAGTCAACAGCTTCTTTGACGAGTACGCGGACGCGCTCAAGAAAAGCGGCGCGCAGCATGAAAAAGCGCAGCCGGGAAAGAAATACGATTTAGGCGGCGGCGCGATCCTGACAGTGCTTGGGCCCAGCGAACCCTTCTTTACGAAAGAGCAGATGAAGACCGGCGGCAACGAAACGAACGCTAACTCGATCGTGCTGCGGCTGGATTACGGCGACTTTTCGATGCTGTTCATGGGCGATGCCGAAGCGCAGACGGAAGAACGTTTGCTCGGCAAAGACCTGAATCTGAAAGCAAACGTGATCAAGATTGCGCATCATGGATCGAAGTATGCGACGACGGAAAACTTCATCAAGCGTGTCCAGCCGGAAGCAGCGATCATTTCTGACGGCGCGTGGAATCGTTATGGCCATCCGGCGCAAGCCGTGTTGGATCGTTTGAACACCGCGAAAGCAAAACTCTATCGCACGGATTTGCAGGGGGAGATCTCGATCACGACGAAGGGTAAACTTGATTCGAGCAAGTTTTACGAGATCAAAGTTGCCAAAGAGACAAAGGAAGACATCTGGGCGGGACGCGAAGCGCAGAAGGATGATTCATCGCGATCTGGTTTCATCGCGTATGGTGATTTTGGGCCGCCACCGAAGGCGAAGAAGAGTAAGTAGCGAGCATGATCAAACCAACTACCTACGCGTCGGCCGGCGTGGATATCGACGCCGCCAACCGCGCGACGGAGAAAATCAAAGAGCTGGCGCGCACGACTTTCAACGCACGCACGCTGTCTGAGATTGGCAGCTTTGGCGGCATGTTCGACGGCGCGTTTCCGCAGATGCGCGCGCCAGTATTGGTTGCGTCCGCGGATGGTGTCGGCACGAAACTCAAAATTGCGTTCGCCACGAACACTCACAATACCGTCGGACGCGATCTCGTAAATCATTGCACGAACGATATTCTGGTGCAGGGCGCGCGGCCGCTTTTCTTTCTCGACTACATCGCGACCGGAAAACTTGCGCCGGAAACCGTGGCCGGTATTGTCGAAGGCGTCAGTAACGGTTGCCGTGAAAATGGTTGTGTGTTGCTCGGCGGCGAGACGGCCGAGATGCCCGGCTTTTACGCTGACGGCGAATACGACATCGCGGGCTTCATCGTCGGCGTAGTCGATCGCGAAAAGATTATCAACGGAAGCCTGATCGCTCCGGGCGATGTCTTGCTGGCCTTGCCTTCCGTTGGTTTGCACACGAACGGTTACTCCCTGGCGCGCAAACTCTTTTTCGAAGTCGCCCAGTGCGCGCCGGATGTTTATCTGGGCGTGCTCAACGAAACCGTTGGCGAAGCGCTGCTGCGTCCGCACAAGAGTTATCTGCGCGCGCTCGAAGGCTTGCTCGACGGTGGTTTGATTAAGGGATTGGCGCACATCACCGGCGGCGGCCTCACAGAAAACATTCCGCGCGTCCTGCCTGAAGGAACGAGTGTTGAGATTCAGCGCGGAACGTGGCCGGTGCTGCCAGTCTTTGAAGTCATGCAGCAGATTGGAAACGTTGCCGAAGCCGAGATGTTCCGCGTCTTTAACATGGGCGTCGGGATGGTGATCGTGTGCGCAGCGTCGGACGCTTTGACGATCAAAGCTCATGTTGAGTCATCTGGCGAGGCCTGTTATCAAATCGGGCGCGTTACGAAAGGCGACCAGAAAGTTAGTTACGTTCGTTAGACAAAGGAAAATGGAAATGGATCAATGGCTGGAAGATTTCAAGCAAACGATTGACGCGGCGACGCCGCAGTTGATGCAGATTAGCGAAGCGCAGAGCGAGCAGCCGCGCGCCGAGGATCACTGGTCATCGAAACAGATCATCGGTCACCTGATCGACTCGGCGACCAACAATCACGCGCGGTTTGTACTCGGACAGTTGAAGGACGACTTGGTTTTTCCGGGATACGATCAGGACGGCTGGGTCCGAACCAACCATTACCAGGAAGCTTCATGGCCGCACCTAGTCGAGTTGTGGCGGGCGTACAACCTGCACCTGCTCCACGTCATGGCGCACGCTTCGAAAGAAAAGGTGAGCACGCCGTGTACTCTGCACACTTTGCAGGAAATCGCTTTCAAGACCGTCCCTGCGTCTGAGCCGGTGACGCTCGAGTACTTGATGAAAGATTACGTCGTGCATCTCAAGCACCACCTCGGGCAAATTTTTGGCGAGGGCTAATGTCATCTTGAAAGCTGCTCGTCTCGCTATCCTGATCTCCGGCCGGGGTTCTAACATGGTCGCGCTGGCCGATGCGGTGGATGATGGGCGGATTCCTAACGCTGAGATCGCGATCGTGATTAGCGATCAGGCGGATGCTGCAGGCTTGGACAAAGCGAAAGAACGCGGCATTGAAACGCTCGTTATCGAGCGTCAGGGTCGGAAACGTGAGGAACACGATCTTGAAATCGCTGCCACATTAAGAGCAAAGCGCGTCGATCTGGTTTGTCTCGCGGGTTATATGCGCGTGTTGTCGCCGGAATTTATCGACGCGTATCGCGGTCGCATTTTGAATATTCATCCGAGTCTGCTTCCGGCTTTTCCAGGTCTTGACGCGCAGAAGCAGGCGCTCGAACACGGCGTGGAATCTTCTGGGTGCACAGTCCATTTTGTTGACGAAACCCTGGATGGCGGGCCGATAATTGCACAGCGCGTCGTGCCCGTTCGTGACGACGACACGGTTGAAAGCCTATCAGCGCGCATCCTGATCGAAGAGCACCAGCTCTATCCGGAGACGGTGGCGCTGGTGCTCACGCAAATAGTTAAGAAGGTGTGATGTCCGCAGTAATTGCCACTGACGAAACCCTGGTAATCGAAACACCTGAGCGCGTGCCTCTGCACTTTGCGTTGGCGTCGATTGGCAATCGCTTCATTGCCTGCGCGATCGATCACGCGATTCAGATCCTTGCGCTGGTCGCGCTCGCTTTTCTCTTTGCTTTCATTTCTGATGTTTCGGATTTTGGAAATCAGTTTTCGAGCATGCCAAAGTGGGTTAAGGCACTGGTCGTCATCTTGTTTTTCGTGGTTTCGAATGGGTATTTCGCGTTGTTTGAGTGGTTGTGGCGCGGCCAGACGCCGGGAAAGCTTTGGCTGAAGCTGCGCGTGATTCGGGACGATGGTCGCCCGATCAGTTTCTTTGAAGCCATGGTGCGAAATCTCCTGCGAGTCTTTGACGTCCAGCCGATCGTGTTCTATTCGGTAGGATTGATTTCGGTCTTTGCCACCGACCGCGATCAGCGCGTGGGCGATCTGGTCGCTGGGACCGTAGTGGTGCGCGAACGCGAAGAAGAAGCGCCCGCTTTCAGCGAAGTCTTTGCTTCCCCGATTTCCGATCCCGCGCTGCGCCGGTCTTCCAAACCCGTGTCTTTTTCCGCCGATGTAAATAGTCTGACGGAAAATGAAATATCTGTGGTAGAGAGTTTCTTACGTCGCCGGTGGGACCTTAAAGATTATCCGCGACAATGGATGGCCTGGCGGGTAGCAATGCCGATTCTTTTCAAACTCCGCCCGCAGTATGACCCGGCAGAGTTTACGTACGAAGGTTTCTTAGAAGAGCTGCTGCACCGGTATCGAGAGAAACATCGGTTCATCGATTGATTGCGAAATTGACCTCGCCTTGCTCGGTTTGCTAGCCTTTCAGTTTTTCCGCATCACGAAATTCTTGACTGTAGAGAGGTAATCTCAAGTTCATGAGTCAAAGCGTTTTCATTCTTGGCGGCAAGCGTACGCCGATGGGCGAGTATGTGGGCGCGTTAAAAGATGTTTCGGCGATCGAACTCGGCGCAATTGCAGCGCGCGCCGCGTTGGAAACCACCGGCGTGGCGCCGAACGAAGTCGATCACACGATTATCGGCAATGCTTTGCAAACCTCGGGTGACGCGATTTACGGCGCCCGGCATGTCGCCTTGAAAGCTGGCGTTCCCTTTGATCGCCCCGCACTAACGGTCAATCGCCTGTGCGGCAGCGGCATTCAATCGATCGTCTCTGGCGCGCAAATGATTCAGCTTGGCGAAGCGCAGGTTTGTCTGGTCGGCGGCATGGAATCGATGTCGCAGGCGCCACACGTAATTCGCGGCGCGCGCACAGGCTTTGCTCTGGGGCAAGGAAAACTCGAAGACAGTTTGATGGTCGCGCTCCTTGATACTTACTGCAACACGCCGATGGCCGGTACGGCTGAAAATCTGGCGCGTAAGTTTGAAATTTCGCGCGACGATCAAGACAAGTACGCGTTGCGTTCGCAGCAAGCCGCAAAGCGAGCCCTCGACCAGGGCTTCTTTGCCGAAGAGATCGTGCCAGTGGAAATCAAGACCAGGAAGGGAACGACGCTCTTCGATCAGGACGATCATCTGCGTCCAGAGACCACGCTGGAAGGTCTCGGGAAATTGCGACCAGCATTCAGCAAAGAAGGATTTGTCACCGCCGGCAACGCGTCAGGTATAGTCGACGGTGCGGCGGCGCTCGTTATCGCCGGCGAAGATTACGTCAAGGCAAGGAACATCAAGCCGATGGGACGAATTGTGAGTTGGGCCTACGCCGGAGTCGAACCTGAACTCATGGGGATCGGGCCCGTGCCCGCGACGCGCCAGGCGCTCAACAAGGCCCAGCTGGAACTCTCCGATATCGATCTGATTGAAGTTAACGAAGCGTTCGCCGCGCAGTACCTCGCTGTCGAACGGGAACTCGGACTTGATCGCGAACGAACTAATGTCAATGGTGGAGCGATTGCGCTGGGACATCCGCTGGGCGCGACCGGCACGCGGCTGGTACTGACTCTGCTGCACGAATTGTCTCGGCGCGGCTGCCATTATGGGTTAGCCACGGCTTGCATCGGTGGCGGGCAAGGCATCGCGATTATTTGTGAGCGGGTTTAAGAATCGTTATGGCTGACCGGCGATTATGGAGAGCGCTCTCAAGTCGGGATCGATCCGGTTCCTGCTCGCATTTTCTGGTCAGTTGTCGCTAGTTCTTGTCGCAGCCTTTAGATTTTCATAGAAAATCCAAATTCTTGTTCTGACAGGCGGGCGGCGAGCGTTGATTGGCCTAACTAACCTATGGCAAACAGAGTTTTTAGGCCGCCTCTCGATCATTGTTAGGGTCAGGCACAATACTTGCGAAAAAAGTACTGCCCGCTGAGTCGAATTTCCGTCGTTTGAGTTGGTTAGCGTAAGGTGTCACAAAGATTTAGCTTGGTTGTGCTTGCGCATTTACCACCCATCATGATAGAAACCGCCTTCTGCAATCGTTTGCTGTTATCCCTTCGGTACAAGCAGTTAATAGCTTTCTCGGAAGTCTCAGCTAAGTCTGCGCGTGATGGTTCGCGTGCAAAATGGTCCGTAACGAATCTGATTTCCTTAAGGAGTTCTCCTGACATGTCTAAATTTCTACGCTTCTGTTTTGCCTCTCTTTCAGTGCTCGCGCTTTGTGCGCTGAGCGCGATGGCCCAGTCGACTACGACGGGTGCGATCAACGGCACAGTAATCAACCCGAACAAAGAGGTAGTGACCGGTGCTACTGTCACTGTCAAGAATAACGGCACGAACAAAGAAGCCACCGCGACGACCGACGACAATGGCGGCTTCAAGGTTACGAACCTGAATCCCGGCAGCTACTCGGTAACCGTGAATGCCTCCGGGTTTGCACCGTTTACGAACGGAGGCATCCTGGTCGAAATCGGGCGTTCAACTCCGATGGAGGTTGGGTTGTCGCTTCAGGGTGTAACCGGGACGGTTCAAGTTACCGCAGAGGCGCCGGTAATCAACAATTCGTCGCAGGACTTTACGAGCAACGTTAACCAGACCACGATTAACGAATCGCCAATCAACGGTCGCCGCTGGTCGAACTTCGCGATTCTGACGCCGGGCGCTGTGCCTGATGGCACGTTTGGACTGATCAGTTTCCGCGGCATCTCAGGCTTGCTGAACAACAACACAGTGGACGGCGGCGACAACAACCAGGCGTTCTTTGCCGAAGAGCGCGGTCGCACTCGCATCCCTTACGTAGTCAGTCAGGCCTCGATCCGCGAGTTTCAGGTTAATACTTCAAGTTACTCGGCTGAATACGGACGCTCTGCCGGCGGTGTAACCAACGCGGTCACCAAGTCAGGTACGAACGAGTGGCACGGCGGCGCATTTCTTTACGATCGCAACAATAAGTGGGGCGCGCGAAATCCGCTGGCCACCAATTCCCTGTTGGTCAACGGAGTATTCACGCCGGTTGGCATCAAGCCGGTGGACGTCCGCTATCAGTTCGGTGGGAATGTCGGCGGCCCGATCAAAAAAGACAAGGCGTTCTTTTTCTTTAGCTACGATCAACAGAGGAGAAATTTCCCTGGTTTGTCCAGGTTCACCGACCCTAACATCTTGAACACCGCAAATAGGACGTCGATCCTTGCCCGTGGTTTAACTACTGCACAAATTGACTCGACGTTGGCTTTTCTTAATAGTCTGTCAGGTACTCTTCCGCGACGTGGAGACAATCTGATCTTTTTGCCGAAGGTTGACTGGCACATCAATTCGAACAACGTCTTCACCGCTACCTACAATCATCTCATATGGGATTCCCCCGCGGGCATCCAGACCCAGGCGACCAACACGCGCGCCAGGGACAATTTTGGGGACGATTTCGTAAGGGCAAGATTTCTCAACCTGCGTTTAGCGTCTACCATCTCAAGCAAGCTGGTAAATGAGGTCCGTTTCCAGTACGGGCAGGACAACGAATATGAGTTCAGCCAACCGCCACTAGCCGGCGAACCAACGAATTCTGTGGGCGGCCGATCACCGCAGACCTTCGTCAATAATGCCTTCTCGTTTGGAATTCCTGAGTTCCTCGAGCGACCTTCTTTCCCGGACGAGAGGCGCACACAATTTGCCGACACCCTCACATATACCACTGGAAATCACACGCTCAAGTTCGGTGGTGACGTCAACCGTGTGAAGGACATCATTAACAACCTGCGCTTCAGCGGCGGTGAATTCAACTATACTGGGGCGAACGGCCTCAACGATTTCATTGTCGACTATACAAACTTCACCACGGCCGGCGCCATCCGCGCGTTAGTCGGCGGCACCAACGGGGTGTGCGTTGGGTCTACGCGCCGAGCTGGACAGTGCTACGGCGGTAACTTCAATCAAGGCCTTGGGGTGCTGGGCTTAACACTGAACACCAACGACTACAACTTGTTCGTCCAGGACGACTGGCGCATTTCATCAAAGGTTACGCTGAACATCGGCATGCGTTACGAGTATCAGCAGAACCCGACCAACATTGCGACGCGCATTAACCCAGCATTACCGCAAACAGCGAACCGGGTTAGCGACAAGAATAATTTTGGCCCGCGCTTCGGCTTTGCTCTTGACGTTAACGGCGACGGCAAGACCGTCGTCCGCGGCGGCTATGGCATCTATTACGGGCGCCTGATCAATTCGACGGTATATCAGGCGCTGATTAACACTGGCGTAGGCGCTGACGTCGCTCAGCGGCAGATAACGCTTCAGGGAAGCAGTACAGGTGCTCCGATCTATCCCACTCTTCTGGGTGCCGGGACTTTGGTGCCGGGAGCCGTACAATTCTTCGCGTCAAACTTCCAACTGCCGCGAATCCATCAACTGGATGCGATCTTTGAGCGACAGATTGCGCGCAATACCGTAATTTCTGCTTCGTATCTGTTCAGCTACGGACAGTATCTTCCCAACTTCGTTGACACGAACTTGCCGGCACCGGGAAGTGCCAACTTTGGATTTGTGAATTTGACGGCTGTCGGCGGCCCTTACGATGGGCAAGTCTTCAGGACGCCAATCTTCCTCGGCGCTGCTCAACCGACTGCGTTCACTACGGCCCGGCCAAATCCGGCCTATGCTCAGCTTACCGAGATGCGCAGTGACGTGTTCTCGAAATACAACGCGTTGGTCCTGGCCTTCAACCGCCGTCTGACCAACGGCCTGCAAATCTCGAGCAACTACACGTTGTCGAGGGCTTTTGATAACGGTCAAACTTCGCAGACCTTTAGCACGAACAATGTTCCGTTCAATGCCTTTGACCAGGCGGGTGACCAGGGTCTTTCGGCTTTCGATCGACGACACAAATTCGTGTTCAGTCTGGTTTACAACACCCACTACAAGAACAAGGACAACAAGGTTGCGCATGCTCTGCTGAACGGCTGGACTATCGCTCCGATCTACAACGCCTTCTCTGGCGCGCGTTACAGCGGCAACGTATCGGGCACATTAAGCGCGACGGCCAATGGCTTTGCCACCTGCACCAGCGGCGGCGTCACTGCGGCCTGCTTTACTCCGGGTGGCGGCGTCAACGGCTCGGGCGGTTCAAGCCGCTTCGGACTGTCGCCCCGCAACTTCTTCAAGCAACCGGCGATCAAGTACCTCGATCTGCGGCTCTCGCGTCGCTTCCCGATTGGCGAGAAGGCGAAAGTCGAAGTGCTGGCCGAGGCCTTTAACTTCTTCAATCGCACCCAGATCACCAACGTCAACACAACGCTCTACACCCTCTCTGGTTCGACGCTGACTTTCAACTCGTCGTTCGGCTCCACGACCGGCGCCGACAGCACGCTCTTCCGCGAGCGCCAGGTGCAGTTGGCCGTGCGCTTCGAGTTCTAACCAAATTCAAACTTCAACCAGCTTCCGGGCGCGTCTGCACAAGGCGCGCCCGATTTTTTGTTACAACACTGCAGTTCTTCGCTCGCCCTTCGGGAGATGGTGTTACCCGCTTGCTACCGCAGGCGGTTCTTTAGCTTGCTATACTGGCTGCGATGTCTGAAGAAGCTGATTCGCGCGGCAACGCGCGGCGCGCCGACCAAATCAAGGCGCACGCTCTTCAAATCGGCTTTGACAAAGTTGGCATCGCGCCCACCGAATCCTTGTTGCCAGAAGGAACGCTGCTACACGAGTGGCTCGCACGCAGCTATCAAGGTGAGATGAGCTGGATGGCGCGTGACCCGGAGCAGCGCGCCGATCCGAGAAAGCTATTTCCTGAAGCACGCTCCGTCGTGATGGTCGCGCTGAACTACTACACGCCGCATGCGCACTCAGATCATCCGGGCACCGGCAAAGTCTCGCGCTACGCGTGGGGCGATGACTATCACGAAGTCGTCGGCGAGAAACTGCACCGTCTGATGGCTTGGATCAAAACGCAGTGGCCGGAAGCTGAAGGCAAGGTCTGTGTGGACATTCAACCGATGATGGACAAGGCTTGGGCCGTCCGTGCCGGGCTCGGTTGGATTGGCAAACACACAAACCTGATCACAGACGAATATGGTTCGTGGGTTTTCTTAGGCGAGTTGTTGCTGAATCTCGAACTCGAATCCGATCGGGATCAGGTCGCGGATCAGTGCGGCTCATGCACGCTCTGCATCGATGCCTGTCCGACCAGCGCGATCGTCGAACCCTATGTGCTTGATTCAACCGTGTGCATCTCGTACGCAACGATCGAATCCCGCGCGCCTGAGATGCACCCAGATGTAGCTGCGCATCTTGAGGGTTGGTTGTACGGTTGTGACATCTGCCAGGACGTCTGTCCGTGGAACCAGATGACGCCTGTCACAAACGAGTCGAGCTTCGAACCGCGCAAGGGAAACATCAACGCAAATCTGTCGGAAGTGCTGGAACTGGAACCCGACACCTACGCCGTGCGCTTTCGCGGCAGTGCGATGAAGCGCGCGAAACTATCCGGATTACGACGTAATGCACAAGCTCTTCGGGACCGTTCGCGGTAGCGAGTCACGGCCACTCATCTGCCGACTGCTCCACCTGCCACATCAGTGGCCACGCCCCAAAGCTGCTGCAACTCCTCGATGGTCCCGTTAAACTGGTCGCGGTCGCAATTGCCGATTCCATCTACTGAATGCGGCTGCGGACCAACGCTTCCGTCAGTGTATTGCCACATCGTCCACGCCGACCAGGTTTGCGGAATGTGCGTCGGCGCAGGACCGTATTGCGCGAGCCAGAGAAAGCACTGCGATAACAGCGAATCCGCAGGCTGACCGCCGAGTTGTTGTTTGATGAGCGAGCCGGAATAGAAACCGGGAAACTTGCCGGTGACTTCTTTGATACGCGACACGAAAGCCCTCGCCTGGTCCAAAGTCATCGTTGAGTTTCCATTCGGCTCGTAATCCAGAACGAGCAGCGTCTGATCGTCGGCGTTCGCCTTGCTCAGGAAAAAATCCGCCTGTGCCTCGCCGTCAGCTTGCGTGCCAAAGTGATAAGCGCCCCAAAGTAAGCCTGCGGCTTGGGCTTTCTGCCGGTTCTGGTCGTACATGTTGTCGACCATCGAGCTACCCTGCGTCGCCTTGTGAATGACGCCGACGATGCCGGCGGCATGGGCCTTAGTTAGGTCGACTTTGCCATTGTGGTGAGAGATGTCGACCACGACATTGATTGACATTGTGCTTCTCCTTTTCGGATTGCTCCTGGGAGCAAGTGTTTTTGAGAGTCAACACTCGTGACCGATGGGCCAGCCACGGTTCAAAGAGTGTGCGCGGGCGTAAGCTTATTCCTAAACCCGGTGTCGGTGCAAGTATTCTTGCAGAATACCCTATTTACACACCTGTCAGCGTACTACGCCTTAGGGCCTTGTTATCACTCCAAACCTGATCTATCGTCGTGCGCGAACTGACAAAGATCTTTATTGAGGCAAATCGAATGAAACTCATGGCCATTCTTCTTGCTGCCTGTGCAGCAGTGATCGCTTCCGTCAACATCACCAACGCGCAAACATCACCGCCGGCACTCCGCCGGCTCGCTGTCGAGTATTACAACTGGCGCAACCAGAATTACCCGGTCGCCAGTAGCGACGCCGGTCTGCACACGTGGGACAACAAGCTAACCGATTATTCGCCCGTGGCGATTGCCGCGCGCAGACAACACGTGCGCAGTCTGCTCGCGCAAGTCAATGCGATGCCAACGGCGAATCGGAACAAGGACGACCGAATTGACTGGCTGCTGTTTCGCTCTCAAGTTGAGGGAGTCGCCTTCTTCGATCGCGTGATGGACTTCGAACACAGTGATCCGCAGACCTACGTCAACGAATGTTCGAATGCGATCTTTTCGCTGCTGAAGAAGGAATATGACACGCCGCGCAATCGTGCGTTATCAGCAACCGCGAGGCTAAAAGCAATGCCGGCGATGATCGAACAAGGCAAGCGGAATCTGACAAAGCCGGTGAAACTTTATGCCCAACTGGCCATCGACTCGGCCCGCTCAATCGACAGCCTTTTCAAAGACAGCATGATGACGGCGCTGGCAAAGGATCTTCCGCCGGCGGAAAGAAATGACCTCGTAGCGGCGAGCGACGCAGCAATCAAATCCATTCACGCTTACGCCGACTGGCTGGAAAAGCGTTCCGGCACGATGCCGGCGTTCGCGCCGATGGGCGAGACGAACTACAACTATCTGCTCAAGCACGTTTATCTCTTGCCGCTCGACGCGAAGCAGATCGAGATGCTCGGCCAGGCCGAACTCGCGCGCTATCGCGGTCTCGAATCGATGCTGCCCGATCCTTCGTTAGCTAATCCCGATCCGTCGCGCGCGAAAACCATCCCGAAAGATCAGGATGACTTTCTGAAAGCATACGAAAGCCGCGAAGCGGAGATGATTGGTTTCTTGAAAGAGAATCATCTCGTGACACTGCCGGCTTATCTCGGCCGCTTTGAAATTCGGCAACTGCCGGAAGCGTTCAAGCCGACCAGCCCCGGCGGATTCATGAACGCGCCCGGCGTTTACGACAGAGACGACAGCGGCTTTTATTTCATTCCCACTTACAATCCCAAGAGCAGTAACTTCTACATTCGCGCAGCCATCGAAGATCCGCGCCCGATTCTCGGTCACGAAGGAATTCCCGGACACTTTCTGCAACTGTCGATCGCGAATCATTTGCCGGTCGAGATTCGCCGCCAGCATGGCGACGGCATCTTCGTCGAAGGCTGGGCGCTTTACACGGAAGAGATGCTGATGCGCACCGGTCTCTATCCCGTGAACTCGGCGTCGCAGGGCCAGGTGCTGCGATTGTCGCGTTATCGCGCGGCGCGAATTGGAGTAGATGTGAATCTACATACCGGCCGGTGGACGTTCGAACAGGCAGTGAAATATTTCATGGAGGCAGGTGGACTCGATCGCGAAGCTGCCGAGGGTGAAGCCGCCGGCGCGGCTGCCAGTCCGACGCAAAAGATCTACTACATGACCGGCAAGTGGCAGATCATGCGCCTGCTCGGCAAGTATCGCGACCAGAAAGGTAAGGACTTCCGCCTCGGGCAATTCCACGATGATCTGATCAAGAATGGCAGCCTGCCGCTGTCGATTGTCGAGTGGATTCTGCTGGATGATCGATCGGCGATCGATCAGGCGTTGAAGTGACGGCCGACTTTTATGGAGTGCGCTGACTTGTCAGCGCTTTAGTAAAGCGGCGACTGGTCGCCGCGAGGCTGACGATTAGGGTTCTAGACTGGTCGCGACAAGTCGCGACCTATGGAAGCGGTAACAAGTTAGCGCACTCCAAATATGAAACCTCTAAACCCATCGTTCGCTGCCGATGTCGGGCGTAGCTTTGCGCGGCAACCGATCATGAACCTGATCGGCGCCAGTCTCGGACTTGTCGAGCCGGGTGTGGTTGAGATCACGCTTCCATACCGCGCTGACCTGAGCCAGCAACACGGCTATCTGCACGCCGGCGTCGTTACCACCATCGCCGATTCCGCTTGCGGCTATGCGGCTTACACTTTGATGCCCGCAGGCTCGGAAGTCTTGAGCGTCGAATTCAAAGTCAACCTCTTGCGCCCGGCGCAGGGCGAAACATTTGTGGCTCGCGCGGAAGTGATCAAGGCCGGAAAAACTCTGACTGTCGTGCGCGCTGATGTCTTTGCGATCAATGAGGGAGAGAGAGAATTGGTGGCTACGCTGCAGGGAACAATGATTTGCCTACGCAATTGAGAATTAGCGCTGACCGTGACTCGCAATAGCCTGGTTTGTCATGGGGATTAATTCAACGAATGGTTTTCCCCGACGGGCATTGATGCCTTTGGGTTTTGTGCTGGCCTTAGCGATTGCACCACTAGCTCAGATCGCCCAAGCGCAGCGCCCGGACGAAGCGACGATGAATTTCAACCGTGGCAAAGTGCTTTTCGACAAGAATGACTTTGCCGGGGCGATTGATAGCTTTAGCAAATCCCTTGCGCTAAAGCCGGCCTGGGCCGAGGCCTACTTTCGGCGCGGCTATGCCAGAAGGATGCATGGCGATCTCGATCAGGCAATCGAAGATTTCGACAAAGCCACTGACCTGGATCCAAAAACCACTCGAAATAGTTTAGTGGCGTCTCAGTCGTACACGAACCATGGTCAAAGACTTGCCCTGGGTCTTCAACTTGACGACGCAATCACCGATTTTGATAAAGCCATCAAACTGGAAGCTAGTGACGCGCGGCCTTACTATGAGCGGGCGCAAGCGCGATTCCTTCTGGAAGACATTAGCGGCTCAATTGCAGACTATAGCGTGTACATTGAGAAAGAAAGGTACGATATCTCTGGTCGAGCTCGCGGCTACTCTGAACGCGGCCTGGCTAAACACCTGCTCGGGCACGATCAGGAGGGCGAAGAAGATGTGAAGCAGGCGCTAAAGCTCGTGGGTAAGGATTCGCCTTTCATCCTGGACCAGTTGGCGCTGCTTGAACGGCAAATCAAAGAGCTGCATCAACTTCGCGTGCAAAAGAAAAAGATCGGTTGAGCACCAAACCACTCACCTTCGACAGCGTCCGACAGATCGCCCAAACTCTGCCCGGCGCCGAGGAATCAACCTCGTACGGCACGCCGGCTTTCAAAGTCAAAGGAAAACTGTTCGCGCGTCTGCATCAAGACGGCGAGTCTTTGGTTGTCGGCGTCGATTTCGACGAGCGCGAGGAAATGATGAGCGCTGATCCAGAGAAGTTCTACATCACCGATCACTATCTGAATTATCCGTGGATGCTTGTGCGGCTTTCGCAGGTCAACCCCGACGAACTTCGCGATCTGCTGATTGGATCGTGGCGTCGCGTCGCGCCGAAGCATTTGGCGGCTGCGCTCAACAAATCCCTGCACTAATTCCCGGCCACTGTTGGTGGGAGTAATTGGAAAATCTGCTCCCGACGTATGTGCACACCCTTTGGAGTCCTGTGTACCAGTCCTAACTTCTGCAATTCTTTTATGTCTCGCGTCACAGTCTTGTCCGTCTTTGATGCGTAAGCCTCGGCAATTCTGGGACTGATATGGCGAATCTTGGATAGACTCACGATATCATTCTCTGACAGATCAATTGCCAAGCGCCTACGTCTTACGTTTGCTTCGCTATGTTTGTCTTTGAATCGATCATAAACGAGATTCCTCCAATGAACTTCGTACTGCTGTAATTGGATGCGCTCGATCTGCTCCTTAAGTTGATCCACAAAGCCCTGCAATGCGTACTCAATGAACGGGAAGATGTTCCCGCCCGATGCGCTCGCCTGATCCAGTTGGCGATGGTACTCAGCCCGCGTTTGGTTGTAGTGATTGCTAAGTAATTGGGCCGATGGCTGAGGAACACCCGAAGCAATTAGAAGTTGAAGTTCTATGAGGCGGGCGGTGCGGCCATTTCCATCTCCAAACGGATGAATCCAGGCAACATAAATATGCGCGACAATCGCCTTGAGAATTCCGATCACCATTCCGCCAATTTCCTCGGGCGTCTCAAATCTTGCGTTCAACCAGTCACACATCTGGCGCAAGAGGTACTCACAGTCTTCGTGAGGGGCTCCTCGATACCTGCCCACTCCAACGCTCTGCTGCCTTATTTTCCCCGGTATGACGTGATCTTCCAGAGGCAAACCCTTTAAGACGAGTCTGTTGTAATTTGAAATCTCCTCGATATTCAATTGTGTAGACTTCCCCTGGAGAACCTGTTGAGCAATTCGATTACAAGCCTCAATTACGTTATCTATTTCCTGGCCTAGGTACTCTTTCGAAGGCGGCAACTTCAACTTACCCTCCAACCTCTGTTTCACTTCCTCTTCCGTGAGGGTGTTACCTTCAATTGCTGTGGTCGCCATCACGCCCTTAGCTAAATAGACTTGATAGAATTCCTCGGCTACTTCGGGTAGGATGGGGGCGTTAGAAACGTGTTCGCATTTTGAATTTGCCTCGCCGAGGAATAGCCACAGGCGATAACTCGCTTGCCTGAGATCGAGGGAGAAAGTAATCCACGGATGGGTCTGCTGATATGTCCGCATAGATGTCCAACGTTAAAGCTTTGATTTTGCGACTAATTCAGCCTGAAAACGAATCTCAGCCTGATCGGTGGACGCATAATAGCAGAATATGTGTCCAGTCAATAGCCGCGCAACACGGATTCGGATGGGCAAGGTTCTGCGCATTAACGGTTCGATGAAAGAACCGAGCTTGATAACCTCAAGTGTCATGGGATTTAGGATCAGGAGGCTCAATGAAACCTACTTCAATAATCGCTATATGTGTGTTGTTGGTTCTCACCGTCAATGCCCAGCAAACCCTCCAACTCAAACCCACACCCAAAACCGTCGCCTGGGGTTATTACGATGCCAGCACGCCGCCGGTCATGCGCATCAAGTCTGGTGACACGGTTGAGGTGCAGACGCTGATCACTTCTAGTCCGACCAGATTAGAGGGCGCGGGCGTGAAGCCTGCAGACGTCGAGCAATCGCTGCGTGATATCTACAAAGAGGTCACGAACAAAGGGCCCGGCGGGCACATCCTGACTGGGCCGATCTTTGTCGAAGGCGCGGAACCGGGCGACGTGCTCGAAGTTCGAATCAAATCGATCAAGCTCGCGATTCCGTATGCCTACAACGCCTTCAGTCCCGGACGCGGGTTTCTGCCAGAGGATTTTCCTTACGCGAAGATGCGCATCATTCCGCTCGACGAAAAGCGCATGGTCGCGCACTTTGCCGACGGGATCGAGATTCCCCTTCATCCTTTCTTTGGCAGCATTGGCCTGGCACCACCCGAAGTTTCAGGCCGCATCTCAAGCGCGCCGCCATGGATTCACGCCGGCAATCTCGACAACAAGGAACTCGTCGCTGGTACGACGCTCTTCATTCCGATTCACGCAAAGGGCGCATTGTTTCTCGCCGGTGATGGGCACGCGGGCCAGGGTAATGGTGAAGTGGATATCACCGCGATGGAGACTTCTTTGATCGGAACGTTTCAATTAATCGTCCGCAAAGACATGCATCTGCGCTGGCCCCGCGCCGAGACGCCGACGCACTACATCACGATGGGCCTGCACGAAGATCTAACTGAAGCGACCAAGGCGGCCCTGCGCGAGATGATCGATTTCTTGGTGACCGTGAAGCACATGACGCGTGACGACGCTTATCAACTCTCGAGTGTTGCTGCTGATCTCGACATCACGCAACTCGTCGACGGCAACAAAGGCGTGCACGCGATGATTCCGAAGGCGATCTTCGTTGCGCAAGGCGGAAGTGATCTCATAACGTTGGAGCGAGGCGCCTGCTTTGGCACGTGTCCGATCTACAAGGTCACGCTTGCGTCTGATGGCGCGGTTACTTTCGAAGGATACAACTTCGTCAAAACAAAAGGCACAGCGACCGCTCGGATAAGACCGGAAGACTTCAACCAACTCGTCAGTGAGTTTGAGAAGATCAGGTACTTTTCTTTGGACGATAGGTATGAGCCGGGAACGCCGAGTTGCGGCGCCGCCGCGACCGACATGCCCAATGTACGAAGTTCAATTCAGCTTAAGGGAAAGACGAAGAGCATCTCGCACTATCAGGGCTGTTTCAGTTCGGAAGTTGTGCGCACTCTCTTTGCCCTGGATCGCAAGATCGACGAAATTGCCGGCACCGAAAAGTGGATCAAGTGATTCCCGGCGAATCCGCAGGTTCTGGCCTTGGCGCTGATGTGCAGAGTTTCAGTCGTTGAGCGTCACCGGCTGCGCGCTGCTTGATGATTCATAGATCGCCTGGATCAATTCAACGCTACGTCGTCCTTCTCTCCCGTCACAAATCGGACGGCTATCCGCTTCGATAGCGCGCAGAAAGTCTTCCAACAGTCGTCGATGGCCACCGACATCTGCGACGATCGGCGAAGTCGCGCTGGCGTTGCTGTTTCCCTCAAACGGACCGACCAGCGTCGCCTCCGGCGTCCGCAAGTCAGCAGCGATGATGCGGTCGTGCTCGAGGATGACAGTGCCTTCAGTACCGGTCAGTTCCACCCGTCTCTTATAGCCCGGGTAAATCGAAGTGCCGGCTTCCAGAGTTGCGATTGCGCCGTTGGTGAATTCCAGCGTGGCGACGACCGTGTCCTCGACTTCGATGTCGTGTATCGCGGTGAGTGTTTTGGCATAGACGCGCCTCACATCGCCCATCAACCACAAGAGCAGATCGACCGTGTGCGAGCCTTGATTCATCAGCGCGCCGCCGCCATCAAGCGCCCGCGTGCCGCGCCAACGTGAATCGCGGTAATACTCCGGAGGTCGATACCATTTCAATCGGCCCGAAACCAGGATTGGCTTTCCGAGCCGGCCGCTGTCGACCAACTCTTTGAGCCGGCGAATGTCCGGCGCCACCCGATCCTGAAAGCAAACGCCAAGCTTCACTCCGGCTCGTTCGCATTCGTCGATGAGCGCATCGGCCTGTGCGGTCGTCGTGTCAATCGGCTTTTCGACCAGCACGTGCAGGCCGCGCCGCGCCGCCTCAATTCCCTGTTCCGCGTGTAAGCCCGAGGGGCTGCAAATCATCACGATTTCAAGCGGACGGTGATCGAGGAACGCCTGAAAATCCCGGTATGCGGCGCCTCCGTATTGTTCGGCGAGCCGAGCAGTCTTCGCCGGGTTTTGTCCATAGAACGCGGCGGTCTCGACGCCCTCAACTTCGCTCGCCGCGCGCGCATGCGTCTCGCTAATGCCGCCACCACCGATAATGCCGATATGTTTCATTGACTACCGCACGATCTTCAATTCGCGAAATCTTAGCATCGGTCTGACGAGGCCAGAAGCCCCGGAAGCGGTAGGAGTCGAGAGAAATGGGTATAATGCCGCGCGTGCCACTACTAACCCCAACCGAAGTTCGCGTCTTAGGCTCGCTGATCGAGAAGCAGATCACGACGCCGGAATATTATCCGCTGACACTAAACTCGCTGACGCTCGCGTGCAACCAAAAGAACAATCGCAGTCCGGTCACGGCGCTTACGGAAGCCGAAGTCGAGCAAGCGCTCGACAGTTTGCGCGAAAAGAATCTTGCCTACGTTTTCTATGGCAGCACCAGTCGCGTACCCAAGTTCAAGCATGTGGCGGAAAATCTGCAGTTGAGCCCGCCAGAAATTGCGGTGATGTGCGTACTGATGCTGAGCGGCGCGCAGACCGCCGGCGAGATTCGCGGGCGCGCGTACCGTTTGTATGAAGTCACCGGGCTGGAAGAAATCGAACAGACTCTGCAGGCGTTGAGCACGAAAGACCCCGAGCCTATGGTGACGAAGCTCCCGCGCCAGGCAGGTCAGAAGGAGGCGCGCTTTGCGCACCTGCTGGCCGGTGAAGTGAAGATTGAAGAACTCGACGGCGCCGCGCCGGTGACCAAACAATCGCGCAAATCCGCCGAAGCCGAGAAAGTCGTGAGTCTTGAACACCGGGTTGAAACCCTCGCCGCGGAAGTCGAAGGCCTGCGCCGCCAGTTCGACGAGTTCAAGAAACAGTTTGAGTAGTTTAACTGATCGTTAGACGCCTCATTTTCGTATCACTTGCTGAAACGGAGGACACAATCCAATGAAGAGAATCGCAATTGTCACGATGCTCGTGCTGTCGTCTCTGCTCTTGTCGGCTGGGTGTCATGTCGGCGCGAAAGGCTCCGGCGTTCGCAAGACTGAGAAGCGAGACCTACCGGCATTCACCGCAATCGAAACCATCGGCGCGTTTCAAGTAGAAGTGACGTGTCAAAAGCCCGCCAGCTTTGAGATTGAAACTGACGACAACATCCTGCCGCTAATTCAAACGGAAGTTCGCGATGGCGTCCTGCGGGTTAGCACCACGCAAAGCTATCACTCGAGCGGCGGAATCGCGCTGCGCATAACCCTGCCTAATCTCGCCAGCATCAAGAGCACGGGCGCGGGCAAGTTTCGAGTTGCTGATGTGAAGAACGACAGTTTCGCAATTGATTCGACCGGTGCGGCCACCGTGACGGCCTCGGGCCAAAGCAAGGCGCTGAAGCTTAGTTCAACCGGCGCGGGCAAAATCGACGCCCACAATCTGCGTGCCGACAAAGCAGAGGTCAGGGTCACTGGCGCCGCCGGCGTGGAAGTCAACGTCAACGATGAACTGGACGTTACCGTTTCGGGCGCGGGCCGAGTTATCTATAGCGGCAATCCGAAAGTGAACAAACACGTCAGCGGCGCGGGCCAGGTTACGAAGAAGGAAACTACTGGCGCGTGAACATTCGGCCAATTTTTCGGCGCAGAAAATGATTCTTACTCGCCGCTCCTTTTGTCTCGCCATCGGTGCGGCGGCGCTTCTGCCGCGAAAACTCCTCGCGGCCGCGAACACGGAAGTTTTCGTGGCTGAGATATTTCGCAACGCTCGCAACCAGACGATGCCTTATCGTTTGTTCGTACCGCCCTCATACGACAAGCGAAAACAATATCCGTTGGTGCTTTGGCTTTGCGGCTCGGCCGGCCGCGGCACCAATAACCTGAACCAGATTTCGATCGGCAACGTCATCGGCAGCCACGTCTGGACTACGCCAGAGAATCAAGCGAAGCATCCCTGCTTCGTACTGGCTCCGCAATGTCCTGACGACGATGCATGGTCCGATGGAGGAGCAAAGCCCGCCGCGCCGCTGTTGCTCGCGCTGGAAATGTTGAATGAACTCCAGCGAAGATTTCGCATCGACCCGCGCCGGCTGTTCGTCGCCGGGCAATCGATGGGAGGCTTTGGCACCTGGTCGCTAGTCTCAGCGCATCCGGAAATGTTCGCGGCGGCGATCCCGCTATGTGGCGGCGGCGACGAGACTCAAGCGGCGAAGCTGACCAGGGTTCCCATCTGGGCTTTTCACGGCGCCAAGGACGACGCGGTCCCAGTCGAGCGTTCGCGCAACATGATCAAGGCGATTAGAAAAGCGGGCGGCGAGCCAAAGTACACCGAATACGCGGACGAAGGTCATGCGGTTTGGACCAAAGCCTTCAGCGAGCCGGACCTGTTGCCGTGGGTGTTCGCAGAAAGTCGGCGGGCGTAGAACTCCGCAGCATGAAACGTCTCTTAACCAACGCCGCTTTGACTCTCGTTCTCCTGGGGCTGGGTGTGAACCACGCCTTCACCCAAACGAAGAAATCGATCTCGATCTGTAAGCAAGCAACCTTCAACGCGTTCAAGCCGCTTCCGAAACTCACGTACGACTGCCCCGCAGGCCTGATTGATTCCGACGAAAAGATCCTGAAGCTCCCCGCACGAATCGCCGCGCTAGGCGAAGTCACGCAGGAGCTTCGATCGCTTGCGAATGCAACCTGGTGGCGGACGAATGTTGACGATTTGAACGCGTGCGAAATGCACGGCAGCGCCGGCGCCCTGACGGATGAAGAGAAAGCACACTTCAAGGATGGCGATTATCAGTTTCCGCTTTTCGGAAATCAGCAGATCCGCCTGGTGCTCGTGCGCGATCCCTGCTACCAGACGGGATTCAACGGCTCGAATCTCTTTGCGCTGTATCGATCGGGTGGCAAGGTTTTTGTCACCGAAGTCATCGATGGCTTTTTCTCTCGCGCCGACAGTTTTCTCGACGTGGCGTTCGCCAACTTAAACGGCGAACAACTGATCGAAGTTTCAACCGCCAGCGGCAGCCTGCATCCTTACGTCGCGCGCAATTACTTTGTGATCGACAAGATATCGCATAAGGCCGTCCCCAGAAACCTAATCAAAGACGGAAAGAAACTGACGAATCAGATTGCATCGGTGATGCTTCTTAGCGACTTAAAGGATCTCGTTCTGCCGCAAAGCGCCGGTGAGTTGAAGATCATTCAGCGACATCGCCTGGCGCCGAGCTTCAGCGCTTACGAAGAGGACCAGCACGGAAGAATCGATGACAACGGGCGTAGACTTCGAAGAGTCATCTATCGCTGGAATGGTCGGTTTTATGCGCGACCCTGAGTGATGCGAAAGTTCTCGGCAAAGCTGATCAAGAGAGCGGCGATTTCGATCGTTGCGCTCTTGTTGCTGGGGCTTGCGGCCTTTTTTCTGCTGGTGCCGGCAATCGTTGACAGCAGACTCAATGTTGTTCGTCATGCGTCTGTTTCTCAGACATCAGATCGCGCCAAACAACTACATCAAAGTCTTTTCATCGTCGACCTTCATGCCGACACGCTCTTGTGGGACAGGGATCTGCTGGGTCGAAGTAGCCGCGGTCATGTGGACATTCCCCGGTTGATCGAAGGCAACGTAGCTGTGCAGGCTTTTACGATAGTTACGAAAGTGCCTCGCGGACTGAACATCGAAAGCAATAGCGACCGGACCGACAGCATAACCTTGCTGGCCATCGCCGAGCGTTGGCCGATCTCGGCGTGGAGCAGTCTGAAAGAGCGCACGCTTTACCAAGCCGCCAAGCTCGACGCCGCTGCCGCGCGCTCGCAGGGACGGTTTACGGTCATCAGAAGTGCTGCCGATTTGCGCACGTACCTCAAACGCCGCGCCTCAGACCCGGCTTGCACCGCCGGCTTTCTGGGAATTGAAGGGGCCCACGCACTGGAAGGCGACCTGAACAACATCGACATTTTTTTCGATCACGCAATCCGCATGATGTCGCCGTCGCATTTCTTTGATAACGACATCGGCGGATCGGCCCACGGCCTGGCGAAAGGCGGATTGACACCGAAGGGCGCAGAGATGATCAAGCGCATGCAGGCAAAGTCGATGATCGTCGATCTGGCGCATGCATCGTGCGCGGTGATCAAAGATGTCCTGGCTATCTCAACCAGACCGGTCGTCGTTTCTCACACCGGAGTCAAAGGAACCTGCAACAACACTCGCAACCTCTCAGATGACGACCTTATTGGCATCGCAAAAACCGGCGGAGTGATCGGCATTGGATACTGGGAGCAGGCGACGTGTGGCAACGACGCAAAGGCCGTGGCCCACGCGATTCGCTATACCGCGAACCTTGTGGGTGTCGAGCATGTCAGCCTCGGTTCTGACTTTGACGGCACGATTACAGCTCCCTTTGATACAGCCAGCCTGGTCGAAGTCACAGATGCGCTAATTCAGGAAGGTTTCACCGATGATCAGATCCGAATGATCATGGGCGGCAACGCGTTGAGAGTTCTGCAGGCGAGCTTGCCGAAAAACTGAAAGCGATGGTGACTCGCCGGCAATTTGGAACGTTACTCCGCCCAGCGTATCATCCCTAACGATGTCCGCTCTGCTCAAAGATTCATACAACCGAGCGATCCGCGACCTGCGCGTGTCGCTGACCGACCGCTGCAATTTTCGCTGTTTCTATTGTCTGCCGCACGGCGAGCCGCCGATCGCACCGAAAGAGCAGATGCTCTCGTACGAAGAGATCGAATACGTCTGCGATATCTTTGTCGAGCTGGGTATTGAAAAGATTCGCCTGACCGGCGGCGAGCCGATGATGCGTCAGGATATCGAGACGATCATTCGCAAGCTGGCGGCGTTCAAGCCGAAAGGCCTACGCGATCTGGCGCTGACGACTAACGGTTACTACCTGCCGGACCGCGCGCAGGGCTTGAAAGACGCCGGCCTGGATCGCATCACGATCAGTCTGGACAGTTTGAAGCGCGATGTGTTCAAGCAAATGACCGGTGTAGATGTTCTGGATCGCGTGCTGGCCGGGATTGAAGCAGCGAAGAAGGCGGTTTTGCAACCGATCAAAATCAACGCGGTCATCGTGCGCGGTCACAACGAAGACGAGGTGGCCGACTTTGCCGCGTTCGCGCGCGCGCATGACGTCAAGATGCGCTTCATTGAGTTCATGCCACTGGACGCCGGGCATGATTGGTCTCGCGACGATGTGGTTTCAGGTCGTGAGATTCGCAAAAGGATTAGCGAGCGATTTCCGCTGGTGCCGCTGGGTGTGCAGCGCGGATCGGAAACCGCGTCGCGTTATCGCTTCGCCGACGGCGCGCCCGGAGAGATCGGCATCATCGCTCCGGTCACTGAAGCTTTCTGCGGCGCGTGTTCGCGCATACGCCTGACTGCCGATGGTCAGATTCGGACTTGCCTTTTCTCAACCGTGGAACACTCTCTGCGGGATGTGGTGCGCGACGGCGCGTCGCGCGCGGAAATCATTGACTTCATCACCGGCGTCGTAATGAAGAAAGAGCCGCGTCACTACATCAACGAACCGCAGTTCGTCGCGCCTTCGCGGTCGATGAGCTTTATCGGCGGATAACCATATTACAGAACCGCGAGCAGTAGCGAGCGGGATAAGAACTCAATTCGCGCGAGACCGATGGATCAATCTAATCGTCCGTCTCTTGAGATTGATGCGAACGTTGAGTCTTTATCCCGCTCGCTACTGCTCGCGGTTTCGGTACCACCTCTTCAGAGCACCGTATCCGCCAGATTCGATTTGTACTTGGTGTTGGTCTGGCGATCGTTCATCTCGACATAGACATAGCTGGGTGGAATCTCGTTCGACTCAAGCGCAAACCAGATTCCGTCAAGATCCGCCGGTTTGCTGAGCGCGCAAAATCCGTACAGCCGCTTGCCGCGCTGATCGAAGATGTCTATCCAGGTCCGCGAGGATTTCGTGTTAGCTCCGCAGGGCGGTAGGGCAGGGGCGGCGGCGAACATCGCCGCCGGATAGTCCGCTTTGTTCAGCACGTTGTAAACGTAGCGTGTGAATTGCTTACCACCCTGCTGAAAAACTTCCTGGTGCGAAAGATAGAGAACCGGATTTGGAATTATCGGTGGCGCGGTAGCAGCGCTGCCGTGCGACATCAACGTCAGGAACAGCGCGGCGGACAAAACTGGGGCTATGCTTCTTGATTTCATTTGAGGGTCTCCTTTTCTCGCGAAGCCATTGATACTCTTCATCTAATTCAATCAAAGCTGCAAGCACCTAAGCCGGGGGAGGTGGGCAATCCCATTTGCCGCAGTTGTGAGGCATTGTCGCGTGCGCCCCAGCGGCGATGGGTACGTAAGCGAGCACAGTCTCTTTGTTAGCCGTCTCGGACATCGGGGACTATTCTCCTTTCGGCCGGCGTATCCGCGGCTTAGGCTTTGCTGCCGGCTTACGCGGCGCGGGAGTGGTCGCCGGATTCTCAGGCGGTCGCGGCGGCATTTGATCTTTTGCAAAGCGCGGCAGCAGGTCGTCGCGCATCGCCAGTTGATAGACACACCAGGCAACTTCGACTGCATCTTTCTTCACATCGTCTTCGAGGATGCGTTCGTAGGTGTCGAGGTTCGTGTGCCAGGTGTGCGTCTGATACTCGATCGGGTCCTGACCCATGCCGATGCCGGGCAAGCCGGCGTTACTGAAAGACGTATTATCCGAACCGCCGAGGTTGCGGCTGCGTGAAGCCGTCGCTCCGACCACGCCGTCAGCTTTGAAAGGCGCCAGAATCTCACGCATGATGTCAGCACCCGCAGCGGGACCAAACACACCCGCGCCGCGCACGCGCCCCGTGCCGGAATCGATGTTGAAGTAGCCGCCGAACTTTTCGTATCCGGGTTTGGGATTCTCAAAAGATCCGAAATGCTCTTTCACGTAAGCCTGCGATCCCAGCAGTCCTTCTTCTTCGCCGCTCCACAATGCCACGCGAATCGTGCGGCGCGGTTTCACGCCGAGCGTCTTCAAAATGCGCGCGGCTTCCATCATGATCGCGCAGCCAATTGCGTTGTCGGTCGCGCCGGTCGCCGCGTGCCATGAATCCAGATGCCCGCCCAGCATGATCACTTCGTCAGCCTTGTCCGTACCGGGAATCTCGGCGACGGTGTTGTAGGAAGTCTTGCCTGCTGGATAGACGCGATTCCGGATGTCGAATTCCAGCGTGACCTCGGTCTTGTCGGCGAGGATGCGCGTGATCCGGCCATAGTCTTCGTTGCTCATCACCACGGTCGGCACAGCTTTGTTCACGTCGAACGTGCGATTGTTGAAAGCCCGTATCTGTCGAAATTCGCGGCCCGCATCGTTGGCGCGAACCAGCGCACCGTTATCTTTCAAAAACTTATCGACCTGTTCAGCAAGCAGCGCGTTCGGCAGGGGCTTCGGCGCATTCGGATCTGGTGTCGGCGTTGGCGAAGGAGTCGGAAAAGCAAACGGCCGCGCGTTGGCACCGAATCTTTGCTCAGCCTGTTCGTCGGTGATGCGCTTTGGTGGTGGAGTTAGATTGACGGGGACGATCGTGTGCTTCCCGACCAGCACGATGCGCCCGCGCACCTTCGCCTTCTCTTTTGCAAAGAACGCGGTTAACTGATCCTGCGATGGGCGCTCGGGCAGAATCATTTGATAAGCCTTTGCCCGCACTGGTCCGCGCGTGCTCGGCGTCCAGGCCAGCACTTCGCAAGTGAGCACGTCTTTGATCGGCGAGATCATGTGCGCCGTCAGTCTTTCATTGAGCCAGCCAATGTGGCCAAAATCCCAGGGCTCGAGATGCGCGTTTGAAAGTCCCCACGCGGTCATCTGCTTGATCGCCCACTCGGCCGCGTGCTTGTGATTAGGTGAACCCGTCAGTCGCGGACCAAACACGTCTGTGAACATGTGTTCCGTCTTCAAGATTTGCGAATTGTTCGCTTCTTCTTTGCGAATGCGTTCGAGCAGGTCCTTGTCCGCTGTTTGCGCGAACAGCGGCAAGCACATCAGCAAGACGATCAAGCCGAGAGCGACCGCGCGTCGGTTTAGCATTAGTTCGGTCTCCGGGAAGTTCTGGGGTGATAAAGCAGCGGGATTATACTTGCTGAGTGGCGTCTGCGCCACCGGATCAGCCCCCGGTTTGCCACCGAGGCCGAAACGGTTCTAGAATCAACCCGCCAGATTGAAAACCAAATAGCGTTTCGGGGGAGCCGACCCTTCGTAGGGAAAGCGGCTGAGAGTCTGGAGCTATTGCCGATTGCCAATTTGCGATTGCCGATTTGGAAAACAGTAATTCAATCGGCACTTGGCAATTGCAAATCGGCAATGAACAGAGACCCCTTGAACCTGATACGGTTAACACCGTCGAAGGGAGAAACAGCCACACGGGCGGGATCCCCAGACGGGCCGCCCGGCTGGGGTGCCAGTTGACCGTTCCATCCTTTCTTGATTTAGGTGGAGCGGTTTTTTTATTGTCCGACAAACTTTAGTTTGTCGTTTCAACTTGAGTAGAAGTCCAAGATCAACGACAAACTAAAGTTCATCGGACATCCAAACGGAGAACACCATGAGCGCTGCCATCAAACCAACAGTGTCAGAACCGGGAGCGGTAGCGACCGGGTCAAGGGGTCAAGTGCAATTTGAAGACTCAAGCCCCGAGGCCGCTTTTCCAAACTCGCGCCGCATCTACATCGAAGGCCAACAACCCGGCGTGCGCGTTCCGTTTCGCGAGATCGATCAGAACCCCACGCGCAACTTTGACAACACGCTGGAAGAGAATCCGCCGGTGCGCGTCTATGACACCAGCGGGCCTTATGGCGATCCATCGATCGCTACGGATGTGCGTGAGGGATTGCCGGCGTTGCGGCGCGAATGGATCGTTTCGCGCGGCGACGTTGAAGAATACGAAGGCCGTGAGCTGCAACCGATCGATGATGGTTACCTGACGTTCGACGCGGCGCAGAACGCGCGCGCAAGAGAGAAAGGCCGACTCGAAGATTTTCCTGCGCTGCGCCGCACGCCGCTGCGCGCGAAGCAGGGTTCGTGCGTGACCCAGATGCATTACGCGCGCCGCGGCATCATCACGCCTGAGATGGAATTCATCGCGATTCGAGAGAACCTGGGCCGCTCGTGTCCGACAAACTTCAGTTTGTCGACCTCCCGCGATTCACTCGACCATCAACACCGCGGCCAATCCTTTGGCGCTTCAATTCCTGAATACGTCACCCCAGAATTCGTGCGCGATGAAGTCGCGCGCGGCCGCGCGATCATTCCGGCGAACATTAACCACCCCGAATCTGAGCCGATGATTATCGGTCGCAACTTCCTCGTGAAGATCAACGCCAACATCGGCAACTCCGCCGTGCTGTCGTCGATCGATGATGAAGTTGAAAAGATGCGCTGGTCGATCAAGTGCGGCTCAGACACCGTGATGGATCTCTCAACCGGCAAGAACATTCACGCGACGCGCGAATGGATCATACGCAACTCGCCGGTGCCAATCGGCACTGTGCCGATCTATCAAGCGCTTGAGAAAGTCGGCGGCAAGGCCGAAGAGCTCACCTGGGAAATCTTCCGCGACACGCTCGCCGAACAAGCCGAACAAGGCGTCGATTATTTCACGATTCACGCGGGTGTGCGCCTGCCTTACATCCCAATGACGGCCAAACGTACGACGGGAATTGTCAGTCGCGGCGGTTCGATCATGGCCAAGTGGTGTCTCGCGCATCATGAAGAGAGTTTTCTCTACACGCGCTTTCGCGACATCTGCGAAATCATGGCGGCTTACGACGTGTCGTTCTCGCTAGGTGACGGCCTGCGTCCCGGATCAATCGCGGACGCGAACGACGAAGCGCAATTTGCCGAACTGGAAACCCTCGGCGAACTCACAAAGATCGCCTGGGAATACGACTGCCAGGTGATGATCGAAGGTCCCGGCCACGTACCAATGCACTTGATCAAAGAGAACATGGACAAGCAGCTCGAGACTTGTCACGAAGCGCCGTTCTACACGCTCGGTCCGCTCACGACCGACATCGCGCCCGGCTACGATCACATCACTTCGGCAATCGGCGCGGCGATGATTGGCTGGTACGGCACGGCGATGCTCTGCTACGTGACGCCGAAAGAACATCTCGGTTTGCCCAATAAGAAAGATGTGAAAGACGGCGTCATCGCCTACAAGATCGCCGCCCACGCCGCAGACTTAGCCAAGGGCCACCCCGGTGCGCAGTACCGCGACAACGCTTTGTCGAAATCCCGCTTTGAATTTCGTTGGGAGGATCAATTCAATCTCTCGCTCGATCCGGAAGTCGCGCGCGAATACCACGACGAAACTCTGCCCCAGGAAGGCGCGAAGCTCGCGCACTTCTGTTCCATGTGCGGCCCGCATTTCTGTTCAATGAAGATCACCCAGGACGTGCGCGAGTACGCGGCACAGAAAGAGATTGATGAACGGGCGGCGCTGAGTGTGGGGATGAAAGAGAAGGCGGAGGAGTTCGTTGCGAGTGGAGGAGAGATTTATCAAACGGTTGCCGCAGATTGAGTCTCGTCAGGTAAGACCATTCAATGAGCGCCGTAGGCGCGGCATATTGGTAGCCCCGGGTGGAGCGCAGCGGAACCCGGGGTTCACATCCCATAAATGATCAGAGCCCGCGAAGCGGGCGACAGAAAAGGAATAGTGGGAGATAGATCAAGGCGCGAGAGCACTAAATGACATGGATCAAAACGTCGTTACATTGATTATTGGTTTGGCCGGAATATCTTCGACGCTTATCTCAAGCGGTCTGGGTATCTACTACACAGCACGGGCAAGGAGCGCCCTTGCGCGAGTTACTATACTCAAAGCAAGTAGAGTTAATTTCGAAGATCATCCACAAACAAGCTAGGTATCGTGTGTACGCCACAGTTCTAAGCGACGACGTGACCGCCGCATTCCACGAACGTGCCCGTGAGGATATCGGAGAGCGTGTAAAGGAGTATTCTGAATTAACCGAACAGGCAGCTGCCATACTTCCGACTGATTTGTGGATCGAAATAAAACGTCTAAGTACGGCGATGACTGATCTAGTGGTTGACTACGACGAGGTCTCCAAGATAGACAAAGATAAGCTGATCGCGATCATGGCGATTGCCGCCAAAGTAGCATTATTATCAAGGGCCGTACTTGGCGTAGACGAGCTGAGTGACGAGAGTTTGAAACTGTTTTCAAAGAGGAAGGGATTTGAAAGCGCAACGAACATTGAGTTGAGCGAACTTGAGGACCTCGCACGTCAGAATGCGGATTAACAGACTATCTCCGAGCTGCATCCGCTTGGGGCCACTGCGGGTTCACTATCTGTCGCCCGCTAAAAGCGGGCTTTGATTCTTTTGAGGGTCGTGATCCCCGGGTTACGCTCGCTTAGCTCGCTCACCCGGGGCTAGCAATATGCCGCGCCTACGGCGCTAGGTGAGTGCGCATTTACTCAGAACAATGGAAAGCGTCCGGACAAATGATTGGCCTCCACGATTCTTTGCGCTATTCTTTTGAATTATGATTGACGAATCACTCCTTGCCAAAGTCTCAAGTCTGAGCCCAGCCGATCGGCTCGAGCTCATTGGCGTGGTTTGGGACACGCTGTCGCCGGATGATCTTCCAGTGACGGATACTGAGCGAGCTTTGCTTGATGCTCGATTAGCTGAAATGGAACGCAACCCGGACGATCAATCTCCCTGGCCGGAAGTTAAGGCCCGCCTCGAACGGCTAACCCGTTGAGTTACGAAATTCAAGTTCGACGCGCCGCGGAGCTGGATATTGCCGAGGCGCAAGTCTGGTACGAAACCGGAGCAGACTGGACTAGGCGCTGAGTTCCGTTCAGAAGTCTCGCGGGTAATCGATCGACTCGCAGGGACGCCGCTTATTTATCAGTTTGTGCATCGCGACATTCGCCGAGCAATCGTTCGTCGATTCCCTTATCTGGTTTGGTATCGCGTCGCCGCTGAGACGGTAATCGTTCTCGCCTGCACGTACGCCGGTCGAGATCCAGAGCGGGTGAAAGCTCGTCTCCGATAACCCGCTCGCACCCGCTCCCGCCGAAATATTCCCCACTTACGACGCGCTGGTTAAGTTAACTCACACCCTAACCGACATTCAGCCCGTGGTACTCAGCAATCATCTTCACGCATAACTTCTCAGTGCGGTTTCGATCAGGCTCGGGTGGGAGAGGTGAACGGACGTAAGCCTCTTGCGCCAGTTGAAACAACGCTTCGGCTTCTGCTTTCACTTTTTCCAGCGGCCACGCTCCGCGCTTGATTTCCAGTAACTCGGGACCGTCGGCGCGCTCAACGTACATCGAGCCTTCGGTAAGAAACTCGATGCCCATCCGCAGCAGTCGAATCAGGTGCGCCGCATTCTTTGAATCATAACCAACGCGCATGACCAGCTCTCGGCGCTTCTTACCCATGTAGCCGCCGCTGTAATACCTGCGCCGCTCGCCTTTGTATCGCTTGACCACTTCCATCACTTCAGTCGTAGCTCCGACGAATGGTTGCCCGCTGGTAGTCTTAAGCGCGTGGCCGTCCGTCGTTGAATCCGGATCGATGTTGAATTCCAACAATTGCTGCTCCAGTTCGCGCATGAGTGCCTGCGCTTCCTGATTGAAGGAAATCATCTTCTTGAATTGATCGTGAGCGTATCCCGAAAAGGAATGATAGGCCTTCTTCGTAACAAACAGGTCGCGGTTATCGCGAAGCAGACAGCCAAGCGGACTCTCGTAAATTATGCCATTGTCTTTGAGCCAAAGCAGGCTCAGGACATTGGGATTGCAGTTGAGGAGCAGCCCGATGAATTTCCGCAGCTCATAGAAGACGCAATCCCATTCGCCTTCCCATTTTTCGTACACGTCCTGCCGGCCAAATCCCAGGTAGTGCTCAATCGGCGCGATGTAAATACCCATCACGTCTTTGTCGTCGATTGAATCAGGATCCGATTTCGGCACGTACATGCCGTGAGCCACACTGCCGCGCCAGCAGAGAGAGATTAATCCCTCCGGAAGGAGATTCGTAACTTGCTCCCGCGACAGGCCCTTGAGTTCGATCGTCATAGCGGCATTGTAACTGGATGCAGGACGCGGAAGCGAAGACGGGCGAGTGTGACGTGTCACCCGCTAAAGCGGGCTTTGATTCTTTTTGGGATCTTGATCCCCGGGCTTACGCCCGTGGCTACCAATATGCCGCGCCTACGGCGCTGGTTGAGTTTGTTAACGGAACCCTGCGTGGTTGCGAGGGGATGCTGCTGGGTGAGTTTCTTGGAGTGCGCCCGTTTATCTCATGAGCGTCTGCTGTTCAGACTTGACCAGCCAGCGCCCATTCCGTTTCACAAAGGTATCGGTAACGCGGGCGCGGCCAGTTCGTCCGTCTCTGAGCGTCTGAGTTTGGATGTAAGTCAACACTGCCGAGTCTTCAGTTGCGCTAACCAACTCGCCATCCGTGATCTTCCAGGACTTGGTTATTTTGTCGGGCTTGGTGGAGGCCAGTAACTGGTTCTTGTTCTGGGTCTTGCCATCGGCTCCGGTGCCGGAATAGTCATCGGCCACGAAAGTCGCCAGCGTGGAAATGTCTCCATTGAAGCTGGCCGTGGTCAAGTCATATTCGAGCTTCATCAACTCAACTGTCAGCGCTACGCGATCTGGCGCGGCATCGCTTGAGTTGGAACGATTCGACTTGTTCTCGCTCTCATGTCCGCTTTCTGCTGGTTTCGGAGTTTCGGCAGGGTTCTTATTTGACGAGTTGGAATTAGCATCCGGCTTTGATTTGTCGGTAAGATTGCACAGCGACAATACGGTGATTAGCAAGGCAACAGCTAAAATTGATTTCATCGGTATCACCCATTCCTGTCGAGAGATGATTAGACCGATTGCTTTGTAGGCTAAAGGTGACGGCAAGTCAATGACTCTCGCCTGAAGGCAGCACAGCAGGCTTACCTGGCGACCAGGGGCAAGCGGTACGGACACGAACAGCGGAGGTATTAATGCGAACTCAGGCAGAGAAGGCGACCACTTTCAAGGCGCTCCATGAACGCGAAGGCGCCTTCATCATTCCCAACCCTTACGACGCAGGCACGGCGCGGCTGCTGGCACATTTAGGTTTCGAAGCGCTGGCGACGACAAGTGCCGGCTGCGCGTTTGCGCTGGGGCAGCGCGATTACACGCTCACGCGCGAACAGGTGCTCGCGCATGTCGCCGAGATCGCAGCGGCGACTGATCTGCCGGTGAGCGCCGACCTCGAAGGCGGTTTTGGCGACGATCCGAAAACCGTGGCGGAAACTTTTCGCCTAGCCGTGGCAACCGGACTCGCTGGCGGTTCGATAGAAGACTCTACCAATCGATCTGACAATCCGATTTATGATCTGGAACTCGCGGTTGAGCGAGTCCGCGCGGCCGCAGAAGTAACCGGGGTGTTGCCGTTTCCTTTCATGCTCACGGCGCGCTGCGAAAACTATCTGGTCGGCAAAGTTGATCTTAAGAACACGATCGCGCGGCTGCAGGCTTATCAGGAAGCAGGCGCGAACGTGCTCTATGCGCCGGGACTGAGCACGAAAGAAGATATCGCCATCGTGGTCAGTTCAGTCGATCGGCCGGTGAATGTCTTGATGCCGCTGCGAGGCGTGAGCTTCACGCTCGCGGAACTTTCCGAACTGGGCGTCAAGCGAGTCAGCGTTGGCAGCGCGCTGTCACGTGCAGCGTTAGGAGCGTTTCTGAGCGCGGCGCGCGAGATAAAAGAGCAAGGCACGTTCACGTTTGCGGATGAAGCTGTCAGCTACGCGGATGTTAGCAAGATGTTAGGGGCGTAGCCCCGCAATGCCCTCAAACCACTACCGGAAGGTCAAAGACAGACAAAGACCTTCCGCACATCAGACGGCATAGCCGGGCACCAATCTTCCTGTGCCGCTAGTCCAGCCCGTGATAAGCTGCGCGCGTCCAAACGACAACTCGATACAGTAAATGGTGATCACAGGTGAGCAAGGTTTTGGTGTTCTTGCTGGGCCGAAGAATGCGCGAGGTCCGCGTTGATCGTTTTCCCAGCCCAGCTTGTGCCAACCACAAAACTGAGAGGAGAATTTCCATGTCACTGACTAAACGATGCTCTGCTGAATTCCTGGGTACGCTCTGGCTGGTTTTCGGAGGCTGTGGTAGCGCCGTAATTGCCGCCGCGTTCCCCAGCGTGGGGATTGGCCTGCTCGGTGTCTCGCTCGCGTTCGGCCTGACCGTGCTAACGATGGCCTATGCCATTGGCCACATCTCGGGTTGTCACCTGAACCCGGCTGTCTCAGTCGGACTGTGGGCAGGAAAAAGATTTCCGGCGCGCGATCTGCTTCCGTACATCGTCGCTCAGGTGCTCGGCGGTATCACGGGCGCCGGCCTGCTCTATGTAATCGCGAGCGGCAAAGCAGGCTTTAGCGTCACCGGTGGGTTCGCCGCGAACGGTTACGCTGACCATTCGCCCGGCGGCTATACGCTGCTGGCTTGTCTGGTCGCGGAAACGCTGCTGACGTTCATGTTCCTGATGATCATCCTCGGCTCAACCGACACGCGCGCGCCCAAGGGCCTAGCGCCCCTGGCAATCGGATTTGGACTAACGCTGATTCATCTGATCAGCATTCCGGTGACGAACACGTCAGTTAATCCAGCGCGCAGCACGGGGCCCGCGTTGTTCGTCGGCGGGTGGGCAATTCAGCAGTTGTGGCTTTTCTGGGTGGCGCCGATCGTGGGAGCTGCGTTGGCGGGACTTGCTTATTCGTTCTTTGCCGGCGAGCCCGAAGCGGAACCGAAAACCGAACTAGCCACCGAAGTCAAAGCGCGAGCCGCTGCGGCCTGAAAGCTCAATCGAGAATTGCTCGGACGGTTGGATTGACGAGCGCGTGGAAAATCTCGTCCACGCGCTCGGGTGGATAGGGCATGCTGTGATCTAGCCACCACTTCAGTAGTGAGAACAACTCGCTGGCCAGATAGTTCGAGAGGATTGGAATTGGGATGGCAGGTGCGGGCTTACCTTTGAACCGCGAGTTGAGTGCGCTTTCTATCTTCCCGCGAAGATGATCCACTCCGCTCTTGAAAATAGAATCTACCTTTTGCGATCGCACCAGGCCTTTGTAAAAAGGCTGAAATTCCTGCAGATGACGAAACAGATAAACGACCGGCACAAACGATTCCGTGCCGGCTTTTTCCCAATCGATGTGCGCGGCAAAGCCGTCGAGAAATTGCTCCCAATCCTTCTGAAACAAATCTTCCTTGTCGCGAAAGTGCGAATAGAAAGTCGAGCGTCCCACGTCCGCGCGGTCGATCACGTTCTGCACGGTGATGTCGTCAAAGCGCTTCTCTTTAACCAAATCGACCAGCGCGCCACTTAGCTGTCGGCGAGTGCGGTTTGAACGGCGATCGGTCTTCTTCTCCCGCATCAATCGAATTCTCGGACAATGTCGATGCCTTTGTCCATTAACGAACGTCCGCAGCCACATTATCTGAAGCAAACTCGTCTTCGCCTTCGTAAGACTGCGACAAGATATAGAAAACAAATCGAGGAGAATAAAAGATGCGATCAAGAATGATGTTAGGTTTCGTTATGGCGACGCTGCTCGTCGGCGTTGTCACGGCCTGTTCAGCAGCGGCTTTCCACCGCGGAGTTTTCGCCCATGAAAGTACGCGGCAGGACGCGGATCCGATTACGGGCGAGTGGGACGTGACCTTTCATGTGCAGGACATGAAGACATCGGCCACCTTCAAGCTGAAGCTCGACGGCAACAAGGTAAGCGGCACCGTTTACTCTGAGCATACCGGGGCCGGCACGCTCCGCGATGGATCGTGGAAAGACGATAAGCTGAGTTTCACCGTAGACTTTGCGAAGCACGAATCGATCGCTCTCACCGGCGCTCTGAAAGAAGGCATGCTGGTCGGGGAATTTCGCACTGAAGGCTTTTCCGAGAAATGGGAAGCCAAGAAGAAATAGGCGCTCCCGCCAGACAACTAAGAAAGGCCTTGTGGCCGTTGGCTCGGTGAAGAAAGAGTTATAGAATCTTCATTGACTCAAGTAGCGATTGGCGTGAGGCTGCTATTGACTCGCACGATGCGTGTTCGGTTCGCTCTGACGATGGCGACGATTGTCGTGGCCATCTGTTGGGCTGCGTTCCTGGCTTACGGTGATCGCTCAACGGCAGCGAACACGTCATCGTTGCGCCCAACCGCCACTCCGACCCCAACACCGATAATCAATGGCGCTCAACCCGTCGTTGCGCCACGCGGCCAGCGCATCGCATTCTTCTCGAATCGCGGCGGCACTGAAGATCTGTTCGTCATTAACGCGGACGGAACCGGCGAAAAGCAGTTGACCCACACGCCGGAAAACGAGACCGGTTTGCAGTGGGGCGCCGGCGGTAGACAAATCGTGTTTTCGGTTTTCACCAACGACATAAGTCATCTCTATGCTATCGATCCGGATGGAAAGAACCGGCGCGAGATTGGGAGCATTCCCGGCCGCGGGCCAATGCTGTCTCCCGACGGAAAGCGCGTCGTCTATATGGCCGGCACGTGGACCGCGACGCGATTGATGGTCTCGGCGCTCGATGGCTCGAACGCGCGGCAAATCAACGACGGCACCACAATCGCGTGGAATAATCATTGGTCGCCCGATGGCAAACGAATCGCCTTCACGGGCCGAAGTGATCCGAAGGGCGAACTGGCCGTCTTTGTCATGAACGCCGACGGATCAGAGCGACGCCAGCTCACGCACCTTGCCGCTGAAGAGGGTGGAGCACAGTGGCCGGTTTGGTCGCCGAACGGTCGCCACCTCGCCATTCAGGTCAACAGTCGTTTGCAGAAGGGCACGGCACACATCTGGATCGTCGACGTCGCCACGGGCGCAGCGCGAAAGCTCGCCGGTCACAGTCAACCTTATCTCGACGAGACGCCTTCATGGTTTGCCGATAGTAAGCGCGTCGCGTTTCAGAGCAACCGCACCGGACGAATGGAAGCGTGGGTGATGAACGCGGACGGATCGGGACAACGGCAAGTGACCGGCGTGAAATAGGATGCGACGCGCCGATCGGCGAAAGGGGTATTCCGAAATGAAGACTCTTGTCATCAGATTTTCATGGCTACTCTTATTCACCTGTCTTTGCTTCTGGGCTGAAGGAGTTCACTCCCAGGAAAAACCAAAGCCCGTTTATTACTTCAATTCAGATTGGTCGCCTGACGGATCAAGGGTTCTCTTCGAATCAAACCGGGACGGAAAGTTCGCTCTCTACACCATCAAGCTGGATGGTTCGGGGCTGCACAAACTAACCAGCGGCGAAGCCGACGACGCGCAGGCGCGGTGGTCGCGGCATGGAAAGCAGATCGTCTTCATCTCAAATCGGGATGGGCACGATCAGTTGTATTTGATGAACGCAGATGGCTCGAACCAGCGCCGGGTTACCAACACCGCAGGTGGAGACTTCCTGCCCGATCTCTCGCCAAAGGGGGACGAGGTGGTCTTTACGTCGAGCGCCGAGAGATTAACCCGGACCACTGAGATATACATGACTCGGACGGATGGTACGGGCAGAACTCGTTTGACCAACTATGGTGATAGCGAAGCTGGGAATCCGAGATGGTCGCCTGACGGCAGGAAGATTTTGTTTTCCAAAAGCATGATCCTTCCGGACAGTTTTCCCCGTTCATCCAGTGAAGAGAAGGCGCGGATGCGGGCCCAGGTGAAGAACTCGGGCGAGATCTTCATCATGGATAAGGACGGTTCCAACACAAGAAACTTGACGAATAACAACGCTCCCGATGGCGGTGCGCATTGGTCGAGGGATGGTCGGACCATTTACTTCATGTCCGACAGCGAAGGGACGCGCAACGTCTACGCGATGAATGTTGATGGCTCGAACGTGCGTAAGGTGGCGGATGGGACTGTAGTTCGCGACGCCAACGTGTCACGAGACGGAAAGCACTTTGTGTACACCAAAGAGGTAAACGGAAGACAGGGACTGTATGTCTACGATGTCCGAAATGGAACGGAGCGGCTGTTAATTGGAAGCAACGGTCAATAAGAAACGTCAACAGTCTCTTTCGATGATCGTGATGGAAACAGAACGCCTGGTTCTTCGTCATCTATCAATCGGCGACGCGGAGTTTGTTCTCGAACTGCTGAACGAGCCGTCGTTCCTGCAATACATCGGTGACAAGGGCGTACGCAACCTTGACGATGCGCGCCAATATGTCTTGAACGGCCCGGTTGCCAGTTATGAGAAGAACGGTTTCGGATTGTATCTGGTCGTATTGAAAGACGACGGAACTCCGATTGGCATCAGCGGTCTGGTCAAAAGAGATCCTCTGCCCGACCCCGATATCGGCTTTGCTTTTTTGCCGGCGTACTGGTCGAAGGGTTATGCGCTCGAGTCGGCTGCGGCCGTGATGAACTACGCGCGCGCGGTCCTGGGACTGAATCAAATTCTGGCGATTACTAATCCAGATAATGAAGCGTCAGAAAAGCTGCTTGGCAAGATTGGCCTGCGGTTCGAACGGATGACCAAGCTGTCGGAAGATGCAGACCACGTCAAGTTGTTCACCTCGGACGGCGTGGATCGAGCTACGACTAACGTAACAGCGTAAACGCTATCGTTTTCTCGCGGCTCTTCACTTATGCTCATCGACATCTCTCCTTTAAGAATCTCCCGCGACTATCGCCTGCTCTTTTTTGGTCAACTGATTTCCGCGTTCGGGTCGGCGATAGGTTTCGTCGTGCTGCCCGTGCAGGTCTACCAGTTGACCGGCTCGACTCTTTTGGTTGGTCTATTAAGCGCGTCGGAATTTGTTTTGATTTTGTTGATGGCGTTTGTCGGCGGCGCGTATGCCGATTTTATCGACAAGCGAAAAATGCTGCGGTTGACCGAGGCGGGTCACACTTTGGTGACGGCGATACTGGTGGGCAATGCGCTGCTGGCTCACCCGCGCGTGTGGCTTTTGTTTATCGGCGCCGCACTCCACGCGGGTCTGGCCGCTTTGCAGCGACCTTCATTTGAAGCGATGCTGCAAAAACTTATTCCGGTGGATTTGATGTCTGCGGTGAGCGCGTTGAATTCTTTGCGTTGGAATGTAACGACGATTTTGGGTCCCTCGATAGCCGGCATTATCCTCGCGAGATTTGGCGCCGCTGTCGCCTACTCGATCGATCTGGTGACTTTCCTTGCTTCGCTCACGGCGGTGTTCATGATTCGCGCGGTGCCGCGGCCAGCGCAAACCGAGTCGCGCCCTACTTTGAAATCAGTCGGCGAAGGCCTGCACTATGCCTGGCGCCGCAAAGAAATTCTCGGCACCTATCTGATCGATATGAACGCAATGTTCTTTGGAATGCCCACCGCTCTGTTTCCGGCGATCGCCGCAACCTTCGGCGCCGGCACGGTTGGCTTCTTCTATGCGGCGCCGGCGGCGGGCGCACTGGTTGCGACGTTGACTTCCGGTTGGGCCAGGAAAGTCAATCGCCACGGTTTGTTCGTGGCGCTCGCGGCCGCGCTCTGGGGCGTGGCCATGATCTTTTTCGGTTTCGCCCACAGTCTATATTTAGCTTTATTCTTTCTCGCGCTGGCCGGCGGCTTTGACATGATTAGCGGAGTGTTTCGGATGACAATGTGGAGTCAGACGATTCCGCACCACCTGCGCGGGCGACTCGCCGGCCTGGAGATGATCAGCTACACCTCCGGACCGAAACTCGGCGATGCAGAAGCCGGAATTGTGGCCACCCTCTCTAGTGTCCGGACATCGGTGGTGTCCGGCGGAGTCTTGTGCGTCGTCGGCACCGTGATAATCTCTGCGCTGATCCCGCAATTTATCAGATACCGGGGCAGCGAAGGCATCAAGCAAAAGGAATTCGAAGAAGCCATGCGCGAAGCCGAAACCAGGCGCTTGGTTCTGGAATAATCAAACTGGCCTGAATCAGGTAAATCTCGTAAATCCCTTCCAGACGTTTTAGTGCACGGATGGCTTTGATACGGTAGAATCCCCGTCCCGATGGATCGATGCCCCGTCTGCCGAGTCAACTTTTCCACCTGGCATGCGAGCGGCATGTTTCTGACTCTGTTCCTGATTCTGCTGCTGCTCGGCTATGGCTTCAAAGTCTCGCTGGCGAATCGGCCGCTGTTTGGAAACAGGCTGACAACGGAATACTAGAGGACCAGGCGGATGAAAGAACTTCCAATCGCGTGCGAACTCACTCCGGCAGAGCTGGCCGCTCGTCGCGAAGGATTTCCTAGTCTGTTGGCGATGGCACAGGAAACTGTGACGATCAGCAATGGGCGCCGTTGGAGGTTTGCGCCATCTGCCGAGTTTCTGACCGCAGCGACGAAAATGATTGACGCCGAGCGTCAGTGCTGCCGATTTCTGAAATTTGTGTTGACGGTCGAACCAGATTGCGGCGATATGTGGTTGGAGGTCACCGGCCCCGCGGGCACAGCGGAGTTCCTGGAGACGCTATCGGACTAATGACGAAGACGATCGATAACGGCGAGAAACATATCGAACGCGTGCGGCGCATCTGTCTCGCGCTGCCTGAGACGATGGAAAAGCTTTCGCACGGCGAGCCGACTTTCTTTGTCAAAAAGAAGGTGTTCGCTATGTGTTCGATCAATCATCACAACGACGGACACATTGCGGTTGTTTGTCCCGCGCCGATCGGTGTTCAGCAAGCTCTGATCGAAGCGTCGCCGAAAAAATATTATCGGCCGCCATACGTTGGTGGAGCCGGATGGGTAGGCATCGAGCTTCCGCGGGTTAGCGACAGGGAGTTGAAAATGCATATGCGCGAGGCTTGGCGATTGATCGCGCCTACGAAATTGCTGGCGTTCCTAGCGTCCTGCCTCTAAAGTTCTCGCCACAAAAGAGGCGGTCTATTCTCTGTCCGAGTCTTCAGTCCCGGAGGGACCGAATGTTTATAGAACCAGATCGACACAAAACTCGAAAGCTCCGGAGGAGCGAGATGTCTGGTCAATTGAACACATTGCGCTCCTTCGGAGCTGAGGATCCTTTTCCGGTGACATGATCCATAAACATTTGGCCGCTCTGCGGCACGGACAGGACTTGTGTTTCGAACTTTAGAGCCTGGACACGAGCTCTGACAGGAGTCTCCTGAAATGCGCATCACGGAAATTTCGGCTTATCGCGTCGAGTTGCCGTTACACGAAGGCAGCTACAAATGGTCGGGCGGCAACAGCGTGTCAGTCTTCGACTCGACAGTCGTGGCCGTAAAGACCGATTCCGGAATCACCGGTTATGGAGAGATCTGCCCACTCGGCCCTGCTTACCTGCCGGCCTACGCTGCCGGCGCGCGCGCGGGGATCGCCGAGCTGGCTCCGCACTTGCTCGGTTGTGACCCGACGCAGCTTGGCCTGATCAATCAGCGCATGGATCAAGCCATGCGCGGGCATCCTTACGTTAAGTCCGCGCTCGACATGGCGTGCTGGGACATTCTGGGTCAAGCAACTGGTCAGTCGGTAGCGACGCTGCTGGGCGGACGTTACGGTGACGACTTTCCGCTTTATCGCGCGATCTCGCAGAACACACCCGCCGCGATGGCCGCGAGCATCCGCACCTATCGCGCCCAGGGCTATACGAAGTTCCAACTCAAGGTCGGCGGCGATCCCGACACCGACATTGCCCGGATCAAAACAGCGGCCGAGGAACTCGAGCCCGGAGATGTGCTGATCGCCGATGCGAATACCGGTTGGACTCAGCATCAGGCGATGCGTATCGCCGATGCCGTGCGGCACGTTGATGTCTACCTCGAACAGCCCTGCATGAGTTACGAAGAATGTCTGGCGGTGCGGCGGCACACGTCGCGACCATTCGTGCTGGATGAAGTGATCGACGACGTGCACATGGTAGTGCGGGCGTTTGGAGACCAGGCCATGGATGTGATCAATCTGAAGATTTCCAAGGTTGGCGGGCTGACGAAAGCGCGGCAGATTCGCGACCTCTGTGTAAGCTTGGGCATCGCGATGACCATCGAAGATACGTGGGGCGGGGACATTGTGACGGCTGCGATTGCGCATCTGGCCCACAGCACGCCGCCCGATTTGCTGTTCTCGTCAACGGATTTCAACAGTTACGTTACCGTCAGCATCGCCGAGGGAGGGCCGCAAAGAAAGCACGGCCGGTTGGCTGCGTCGACAGAGCCCGGCCTCGGAATCAAACCACGCTTCGAAGTTCTTGGTAAGCCAGTCTTTGTGATCTAAAAGCCATGAGGAGACCATCAGTCATGAAAGCCTTTCGCGTAATGCTGCTCGTACTGCTGGCGACACTCTGCGCCGGTCACCTGTTTGCGCAACAGCCGGATCCGTCCGTCCTGACCCTCAAGCGAATATTCACCGATCGCGATTTTCGGTCAGACAGATTCGGACCTGCTCGCTGGTTGGAGGACGGCAAAGCTTATACGACGGTCGAGCCTTCACCGGACATCAAAGAGGGCCAGGACATCATTCGCTATGAAGCCGACACCGGCAAGCGCAGCGTGCTGGTGGCCGCAAAGACCCTGATACCGGCGGGCGCGACGACCGCATTGGCCATTGATGACTATGTATGGTCCGACGATGGTAAACGGCTTCTGATCTTTACCAACTCTCAGCAGGTCTGGCGCCAGCGCACCAGGGGCGATTACTGGGTCGCGAATCTCGCGGGCCAGGGACTGAAGAAGCTCGGCGGTAATGCGGCGCCCGCGACGCTGATGTTTGCGAAGTTCTCGCCGGATGGCCGGCGCGTCGGTTACGTGCGCGGCAACAATCTTTATGTCGAGGATCTGGTGACTGGCCGCATTCGCCAACTGACCACCAACGGATCGCCCACCTTAATCAACGGCACGTTCGATTGGGTCTATGAAGAAGAGCTGGATCTGCGCGATGGCTGGCGCTGGAGTCCAGACAGCCAGTCAATTGCCTTCTGGCAACTCGACTCAACCGGAGTCGGTGAGTTTAACCTCATCAACAATACGGACTCGATTTATCCGAAGTTGACTCCGATTCCTTATCCCAAGGTGGGAACCACGAACTCTTCCGCGCGCGTTGGCGTAGCGAACGTGATCGGCGGACCAATTCGCTGGCTGGCGGTCGCGGGAGATCCGCGCAACAACTACCTCGCCGACATGGACTGGGCCGGCAACTCTGCTGAGATCATGCTGCAGCACCTCAACCGCTTGCAGAACAAAGTTGAGGTCATGCTCGCCGACGCACGTTCGGGACAAGTGCGAACCATCCTGACTGAAACAGACGAAGCCTGGGTCGATCTGCGGGTCAGCGACCTGCGCTGGTTGGACGGAGGTAAAAGCTTTACCTGGATTAGCGAGCGCGACGGCTGGCGCCATCTCTACATCGTTTCCCGCGATGGGAAGGATGTTCGTCTGATCACTCCTGGGGATTTCGACATCACGAGCGTCGATAATGTTGATGAGACTGACGGCTCGTTCTACTACACCGCCTCGCCTGAGAATCCAACACAGCGCTATCTCTACCGCGGTCGGCTGGACGGAACCGGGGCGGCCGAGAGAATGAGTCCGCAGTCTCTGCCCGGTACGCACGGTTACGACATTTCACCACACGGCGGTTTGGCGTTTCACAGTTACTCTACTTTCATGACGCCGCCCGTAACTGACCTGGTGCGGCTACCGAAGCACACGACCGTTCGGCCGCTCGTCGCGAACACCGCATTGCTCGCGAAAGTGAAGAATATTAAGCGAGGGCCCAGTGAGTTCTTCCGCGTCGATATCGGCAACGGCATTCAGCTCGATGGCTGGATGATCAAGCCGCCCGACTTTGATCCTTCTAAACGTTACCCGGTTTTGTTCCACGTCTACGGCGAACCGGCCGCGCAAACGGTTCTGGATCGCTGGGGTAGCAACAACCTGCTCTGGCACCTGATGCTCGCGCAGCAGGGCTACATCGTGGTCAGCGTGGACAACCGCGGGACTCCGGCTCCGCGCGGGCGCGCCTGGAGAAAAGTTGTCTATCGTCAGATCGGCATCCTGGCTCCAAAGGAGCAGGCAGCCGCCGCGAAGTTGATTCAGCGCTGGCCTTTCGTGGATTCAAACAGAATTGCGATCTGGGGTTGGAGTGGAGGCGGCTCGATGACTCTGAACCAGATGTTTCGTCATCCGGACATTTACCGCGTGGGCATGTCCGTCGCGCCGGTCAGCGATCAACTTCTTTATGACACGATCTATCAGGAGCGCTACATGGGCCTGCCGAAAGACAATGCCGCGGACTATAAGAACGGTTCTCCGATTACTTACGTCGATGGCTTGCAGGGCAAGCTTCTGGTGGTGCATGGCTCTGGCGACGACAATGTTCACTTCCAGAACACCGAGAAGCTGGTCAACGCGCTGGTGGCCGCGAACAAGCCTTTTACGATGATGGAGTATCCGAACCGCCGCCATGACATCAGCTCGGGAGCCAATACCACGCGACACCTCTACGAGCTATTGACCCGGTTCCTGCGCGACAATTTGCCGGCCGGGCCGGAGAAATAGCTTTGGCACGATGCGCCAAGCGCTGTGGGAGTGGAGCAATGTCGGGGAGCGATCCTCAATCGAAATGGGAAAGGACTAGACCATGAAACTGAAGCATCTCTACCTGGTTTTGGCGGTGATTGGCCTTGTTCTTCCCTACTACTTTCTTATCACGTTTCTCACGGTCCACGGCCTCGATGGCAAAGCGTTTTTGCAACAGCTTTTTGGCTCTCAGATCTCAACCTTCTTCGCCGTGGATTTGCTTATCGCCAGCATCGTCTTTATCGTCTGGCTTCGTCGTGAGGCTAAGCATTATTCGATTCAGAATTGGTGGTTGTATTTGATCGCACTGTGTGTGGTCGGGCTCTCGTTTGCCTTGCCCCTGTTCTTATTCGTCCGTGAAGGCCGGCTTGCTGCGAAAGCAGTTGTCGATTTGGAGATTCAAACCTGAACTAGTTTGCGGCAGACATGCGATCATCCGCTGGAAACTATTCGTCAGAATAAGGAGCAGAACATGCAACGAGAGGATCAATTCGTTCCCCATTTGATCGTGAGCGACGGGCTCGCCGCGCTTGAGTTCTACAAGAATGCATTCGGCGCTGAAGTGGGTGACAAGATGATGGCTCCCGATGGCAAACGCCTCATGCACGGGGAGATCGTTTTGGACGGTCACAAGCTTTTCATCAGCGACGAGTTCTCAATCAGCGAGGGCGGAATCTGTAAGATGCCTGAGTCATTGGGCGGAACCAGCGTGCGCATCATGCTGATGACCGACAATGCCGACGCCGTCGTCGAACGGTCTGTCACCGGCGGCGCGCGCGTCGTCATGCCCGTGCAGGACATGTTCTGGGGCGCGCGCTACGGACAGATCATCGATCCCTTCGGCCACGCGTGGGGCATCAACCAACAATTGAAGGAACAGAGTCCCGAAGAAACACAGACTAAAGCGGACGAGTTCTTTGCGAAGAGCAAGGCCGATTAGCTGATCTGAGATTTTCTGTGACGAGGACGGCTTAGTCTTGAGCCAGAAAAGAGGCCCGAGCGTTTGAGCAGCAGCAATCTTGAACTGATCGCCAGACACCTGAACACGGCGGAACTCGAAGCCGGACTAGCCGAAATCCGCCGCGCTCCCAGAGATGAAGGCACTCTCGAGTTGATCGTGCGCCGGCCGCAGGTCGACGAACGAGAAGTTCTTGCCGCCGGCGAGCTTAGTTTGGAAGTTGGCCTGGTGGGCGACAGTTGGATCACCCGGGGCAGCTCACGCACGTCGGACGGATCGTCGCATCCGGACATGCAGCTCAACATCATGAATGCCCGCGTGACCGCGCTCGTGGCCCAGCACAAGGACCGCTGGCCACTGGCCGGAGATCAACTGTATCTCGATATGGATTTGAGTGAAGAGAACCTGCCCGCGGGGACGAGGTTCGCGATCGGCACAGCCGTGATCGAAGTCAGCCACCAGCCCCATCTCGGCTGCAAGAAATTCGTTTCGCGCTTCGGCCTCGAAGCCATGCAGTTTGTGAATTCGCCGCTGGGCCGACAACTACGCCTGCGCGGGATCAATGCCCGCGTAGTACAGCCTGGCGCGATTCGCGTTGGTGATGTGGCTAGAAAGATTGCCTGATTCAATCTGCGCGCTGAAATCCTGCGGATTGCTCTTGAGTGCCCTGCCAATTAGCAGTAATCTCTGCACTCGCTATGCTCGAACAACTCGTCGAATCATGGCAGATCAATCATCGTGTCACGCTGAGGCTACTTGAGGCGTTGTCGGATGACGATCTGCAAGCCACGCTGTCGACGCGTGGTGGCCGCGACGTTGCGCGCCAGCTAGCCCACGTTCATGAAGTGCGCACGGGTTACGCAGAGATACCTTCAAAGTCGAACCGCAACGCGAAGCTCCCGCACTTTGCCAAAGGCGAATCGCCTTCAAAGAAGCAATTGCGTACCGCGCTGGAAGCTTCAGCGAAAGGCATCGAGAGATCGATTCGCGAAGGCTGGGCTAACGGCGGAAAGGTTACCGGAGTCAAGCGCGGCGTCATTCCGATGGTTGGTTATCTGATCGCGCACGAATCGCATCATCGCGGCAGCATCCTGCTGACGCTGAAACAAACCGGCCACAAGCTCACGGATGAACTGAAGTGGGGTTTGTGGGATTGGAACAAGATCTGAACTCGTATTCTCTATGCCCGACTGAGGAGGCCCTTAACAATGCTAACAAGAAATTTGTCTCGCCTGCTGCTCGTAATCCTGGTTGCGGCGATGTCGCTGTCGGCACAGACCGCGCGCCATCCGCTGAAGCTCGACGACCTGACCCGCTTTCGCAACGTCAACGATCCGCAGCTTTCGCCCGACGGCCAGTGGATCGCCTACACCGTTTCAACTACCGACGCGAAAGAAGACAAGAGCAGCACCCACATCTGGCTGGTCAGCTATGATGGCACGAACGATCGCCAGATCACTTTCAGCAGCGACAGTGAAGGATCGCCGCGCTGGAGTCCTGACGGAAAATATCTTTCGTTCACGTCGTCGCGGCCGGGCAAGGCGAAGGGCAGCCAGGTGTGGCTCTTGGATCGCAATGGCGGCGAGGCTTATCAGTTGACTGAATTCAAGGGGCGGTTACAAGGTTACGAATGGTCACCGGATTCAAAACGTCTCGCGGTAATTATCGGCGATCCTGATCCTGATGCGCCTGATCCAAATGCCACTCCAGCGCCGGGCACGCCGCCAAAGCCTCCTAAACCGATCGTGATCGATCGCTATCGATACAAGCAGGACGTGCAGGGATACTTACTATCGGGCCGCCACTCGTACATTTATCTCTACGACATCGCGACAAAGAAACTCGATCGATTGACGAAGAGCAAGTGGGACGAATCGTCGATTTCGTGGTCGCCCGACGGAGCGCGGATCGCTTTCATGAGCAATCATGCCGACGATCCGGATCGCGATCCGTCGGCGCAGTTGTTTGTCGCCGATGCGCAAGCGGGAGCAACCGAGAAGCTTCTGACGACGCCCGACAATCGTGCCAGCCGCGCGCGGCCTGAATGGTCGCCCGACGGAACGCGAATTGTCTTTCTAGAAGGTGACGAGAAGAAATATGGCGCCTATGGCATGGAGCACGTGGCGTTCGTCCCCGCGGATGGTAGCGCCGCGCCGGCGCGCGTGAAGGCGGTCGAAGATCTCGATCGCGGCGTCGGAGGTTTGCGTAGCGCGGGCGACGAAAAGTCTGTGATTGCCACCATAACCGATGACAGATCCGTCTATCCCGTCAGTATCACCCGCAACGCGGTGACGCGTCTGCTCGATTCACCGGTGGTTGTTTCCAATTTGTCGATCGCTGGTAATCACACGGTCCTGCTTTCCGGAAACGATTCAAAGCCGACCGAAATCTATGCTATGGAAGGCAAGACCCTGCGACAGATCACCCACCAGAATGACGCGCTGATGGCTGAACTTCAGATCCCGGAAACTGAGGAAGTTAATTTCAAGAGCAAAGACGGTACTGACGTGCATGGCTTGCTGACTTATCCAGTCGGTTACGTGAAAGGCACGAAGGTTCCTTTCCTGCTGCGCATACACGGCGGTCCCAACGGACAGGATCAGCATTCATTCGCCACCGAAAGACAAGTGTTCGCGGCCAACGGATACGCGGTGCTGGCGGTGAATTATCGCGGCAGTTCGGGTCGTGGTCAGAAATATTCGCGTTCGATCTTTGCCGATTGGGGTCACTACGAAGTCGAAGATCTCCTCGCCGGAGTCGATCACGTGATTGCGATGGGCGTCGCCGATCCCGATCGAATGGGGATTGGCGGCTGGAGCTACGGCGGCATCCTCACCGACTATATGATCGCGACCGACACGCGTTTCAAAGGCGCGACCAGCGGCGCGGGCACGGCGTTCACCGTAGCGTTCTACGGCACCGATCAGTACATCATTCAGTACGATTACGAGATTGGTCCGCCGTGGAATCCGAAAGCGTGGGAAACCTATATCAAGATTTCATATCCATTCCTGCACGCCGATCGAATCAAGACGCCGACACTTTTCTTAGGCGGCGAGCGCGATTTCAACGTGCCGGTTCAGGGCGGGCAACAGATGTATCAAGCTCTGCGCAGCCTCGGCGTCGAAACGCAACTCGTGATCTATCCAAACGAGTTTCACGGCATCACGCGACCGAGCTATGTCCGCGATCGTTACGAGCGTTACCTCGCCTGGTACGACAAGTATGTGAAGAAGAATCCCGTGCCGGCGAAGAGTGTGGCGGAGAGTGGTATGCGATAGGGCTTCCAGAGAAGGCGGGGCAAGCCCACCTTCCTGACCTGTGAGTTAGTCCAGTTGTCGCTTTCGATTTCAGACTGCTTTGGCAACAAGTGAAGGTTCAGATTCTGAGCTCAACTCGATAACCTCAAGGTCAGGAAGGTGGGCTTGCCCCCGCTTCCTCTGAGAAGGGCTTTCCTCAAATGGCTCGCAAGTGGTCAAACCTGAATCTCCCTGGCGCGTTGCACTTTGTGACTGGCAACTCGCTGGATCGTATACCGATCTTCACTGAACCTGCTTGCTGCGATGCTTTCCTTGAAGAACTCCACTGTCTGAATCAGAAGTGGCCAAGCAAGCTTATTGCTTACGTGGTAATGCCGGATCATTTTCACTTGATAAGTAATCCCCAAGACGGCCGGATCAAGGAATTCATAGGCGCGCTCAAGAGCCTTTCGGCGAAAGGTATTGTTAGCGCCTGCAAACAATTTCGCTTTAACGCTGACGCAGATGGTCATCAAGTTTGGCAAGAGAGCTTCAAGGCACTACCCTTGTGGAGCGGTTGGATGATCTGGCAGAAGATCAACTACATTCATGCCAACCCGGTGAAAGCCGGAATCGCAAAGTCTGCCAAGGACTACGATTGGTCCAGCTTCAGATCCTTCTACTCGCAAGGAGAGGAATCGCTGGCAGTAGATAATGAGTGGTGGTGGTCAGATGATGCCGAGAAACTGTCTCAGGCAGTAAAGGAGTTGGGCTGGCATAGGTGAAACTAGATTGTTGGGAAAGAGCGGGGGCAAGCCCACCTTCCTGACCTTGAGGTTGTTTCGACTTTGCGTTTCTTCGTGATTGAATGATTCCCTAAGCGATTATTTCGCGAGTTATTGAATTACCTGCTAACACTATGAAAATCAAATCATACGCCGCTGCCATACTCGTCGCGGTCTGCTTAACACTTGGCTTCTTTGCGCCATCCTCGTCAAGTAGATATGAAAAGACCTTCTCGTTGATTCCAAACACAACTCAAGAGGAAGCAAAGGTGATGAATCACGCAACCGGAACGTTTGAAGTTAAGCTGAACCCACAGGATGACAAGTCCGATGACAAGTCACTCGGCCGCATGACGATCGACAAGCAGTGGCACGGCGATTTGGAAGGCACGAGCAAAGGCCAGATGCTGACCGGCGGCGATGTCACAAAAGGTTCGGCTGGTTACGTCGCGATCGAAAAGTTCACCGGAATGTTGAATGGGCGCAAAGGAACTTTCATCCTTCAGCACAGCGCCACGATGACGCGCGGTGAAGGACAACTCACCATCAACGTGGTTCCGGATTCAGGCACAGATCAATTGGCAGGCCTGACGGGCAAGTTGATGATCAAGATCGAAGGTGGCAAGCACTCGTACGACTTTGAATACAAGCTGGCCCAATCCAAATGAAATCCCGCCGAATGCTTGTGAGTAAACCGCGTCATGGACCGCACTACCCACAACAACATTGAACTTTGCAAGCTCGCCATTATTGGTTTTTGCTACGACGAGAACTCCTCTTTCATGCGTGGCGCTGCCGACGCGCCGCCGCTGATCAGAGAAGCATTCTTTTCAGAGTCTTCAAACCTGTGGAGTGAGAGGGGTATAGATCTTAGCCGACCCAACATCTTTTTCGAGGCCGGAGATGTCTTCCCCGAAGCGGGAAAGAACATGCCGGTAGCGATCGAAGACTCGGTCGAATATCTACTCGCAAACAACCTTTGCCCCTTGTCTCTTGGCGGGGACCATTCAATTACCTATCCCATCGTCCGGGCCATAGCGAAGCGGTATCCGAGTTTAAGCATCCTCCACTTTGACGCTCACCCCGATCTATACGACGACTTCCAGGGTAACCCATATTCTCACGCCTCTCCGTTCGCGCGAATCATGGAAGAGAAACTCGTAACCCGGCTGGTGCAGGTCGGGATTCGCACGGTCAATGGACATCAACGAGAGCAAGCAGCGCGCTTTGGGTTAGAGATGTATGAGATGAAGGATTGGCGAAACGACTTGGAGTTTAGTTTTGAAACACCGGTTTACATCTCGGTCGATGTGGACGGGTTAGATCCGGCGTACGCGCCCGGAGTCTCTCATCGCGAGCCCGGCGGGTTATCTACCCGACAGGTGATCGATTTGATTCACCGAATCAAGCAGCCGATCATCGGCGCGGACATAGTTGAATTCAATCCGCGGATGGATTTAGGCAACGTAACAGCGATGGTGTGCGGGAAGTTATTGAAAGAAATCGCCGGCCAGATGTTAGAGACAATCAGTTAATCAACCGGGATGCGGGACCCGGTCGCTACCGCTCCCGGTTCTGTGGCGCGTTCATCTCTTCAGCGCGTTTCAGATATTTATCGGCCTGACGCCAATGGATCGCGACGGTGTAAGGAACGTTGGCGAGCAATGCGGCGTCGGATGATGTGCGAGTGGCTTCGGCAAAGGCGAGCGCTGAGACGTGCACGACGCGCGGCTGATCGATCTTCTGCCACCACCAAGCGCCGTCGCGGTACGAATCCAAAGCGTTGCTAAGATCGCTTTTCAATTTGCTTTGCGGTAAGCGTGAAAGCAACGGCTCAACTTCCGCGGTGACTTCTCGCAAATCATTCTTGAAACGGTCGAACGAGACGCGGACGAGTTTGCCGTTCTCTTCAAATTCTCCCAGCGACCGATAAACCAGCACGTCTTTTTCCAGACGCTTCAGCGCGTCAATCGCGCACGCAGCCGGATTTGTACCTCTGTCTTCCGTCTTGAGTTTAGTGATGTTTTCGGCAGCGCTTAGTTTCACTCGCGCAACCGTCTGGCTGCGCGCGGCGGTCGGCACTAAGAAGAGGAGAGCGATCAAAGCAAGGGATGGTGGGTTGGTTTTCATTGAATGCTGTGGACTAATGAGCAATGATCGTGCCGAGCCCTCTCCCGCAAAATCGGAGATCTGACGCGGGTCGGTTGCGACTATTTTCCCCAGATCGAATTGAATGGGGCGGGAGACTTGCCGCACCAGCGCACTTCCCGCTTTGAGAATACCCCGTTGACGCCAGCCGCCGCCGCGATCCTTCATACTTCGGTTGCATGAGTCATAAACTCGCAATATGATTCGCATTCCGAAAGCATGAGCAAAGGGGTTGAGCGATGAATCGTCCACTTGAATCCGAATACGCGCCGTATTACGAAGGTTATGTCGCGCAGGTAAGCGAGGAAGAAATTCTGCCGGTGCTGCGTTCACAACTCGACGCGCTCGATGTGTTGCTGACCCGGGTCACGCCGGAACGGGAAACTTATCGATACGCGGAAGGCAAATGGAGCATTCGCGAAATCGTCGGTCACTTGATCGATGGGGAACGCGTGTTTGGCTATCGCGCGTTTTGTATCGCGCGCGGCGAGAATCAGGATCTGCCTGGCTTTGAGCAGAACGATTACATAGCGGCTGCGCGTTATGATTCGATCGACTTGGATGATCTGTTGAGTGAGTTACGCCTCGTTCGCCTTTCAAACATCGCGATGCTGCGTACTCTGGATGAACCGGCGTGGATGCGTATCGGCACCGCGAACGACTCTTCGGTATCCGTGCGCGCAATCGCCTTCATCATGGCCGGCCATCTCCGGCATCACATGGGAGTGTTGCGTGAGCGTTATCTGGCGATTTGAATCTACAGAGAAAGAATTAGCCGCGGATACACGCGGATTCTCGCGGATAAGGACATTTAAGAAAGCATTCGTCTCAAAATGATTTATCTTTCAAATCTGCGTAAATCCGCGTTCATCTGCGGCTATTTCTGTCTGCTCATCGCGTTGTTGCCCGTTGCGGCGAGAGCGCAATCATCCATTCGCGATTTCCGCCGCGCGCACGAACGCCAAATCCTCGACGAGTTCACCCAACTGCTGGCGATTCCGAACATCGCTTCTGACGCGCCGAACATTCGCAAGAACGCGCAGTTCATTCTTGAGATGATGCAGCGTCGCGGGCTGAATCCTCAGTTGCTCGAAGGCAGGACGAATGAAACGCCGCCCGCGGTTTACGGTGAATGGAAAATGCCGGGAGCGACGCACTCGATAGTGCTCTACGCGCACTACGACGGCCAGCCCGTCGACCCAAAACAGTGGACCGCATCTCCACCTTTTCAACCGACCTGGCGCTCCGCGGCAATGGAGTCGGGTGGGCAGATCGTTACTCTGCCGGCAACCGGCGAGATCAATCCTGAGTGGCGGCTGTACGCGCGCGCTGCCTCAGACGACAAAGCCGGAGTGATGGCGATTCTCACGGCCTTTGACGCGCTGCGGGCGCAGAACGTCGCGCCATCGCTCAACATCAAGTTCATTTTCGAAGGGGAAGAGGAAGCCGGCTCGCCACATCTCGGCGAGATCATCGACCTGCATAAAGAGCTGCTCGCTGCCGACGCCTGGATCATCTGCGATGGCCCCGTGCATCAATCAGGGCGAAAGGAAGTCGTGTTCGGCGTGCGCGGTGATCAGAATGTGGACGTGACCGTCTATGGCGCGAAGCGGCCGTTGCACAGCGGACATTACGGGAACTGGGCACCGAACCCGGCGATGACTCTCGCTCGTTTGCTGGCAACGATGAAGGACGACACCGGTCGAGTAACAATCGCTGGCTGGTACGACGGCGTTGAGCCGCTGGGTGAAGCAGAGCGAAAGGCGATTGCGGAAGCGCCGGCTTATGATGATGAGCTGCGTTCACAACTTGGTCTCGCGCGCACCGAAGGAAGCGGCAAGAGTTTGTTGGAGCTGATCAATCAGCCATCGCTCAACATCAATGGGATAAGCAGCGGCGATGTCGGCGCGCTGGCTCGCAACGTTATTCCGACAACAGCGACGGCCGTGCTTGATCTGAGATTGGTAAAGGGAAACGATCATCAGCGACAAGTTCAGCGCTTGGTCGATCACATTCGCAAGCAGGGCTTTTATGTAATCGATCGCGATCCGACGGACGACGAAAGAAAACAGCATCCGCTGATCGCTAGAGTCATCGCGCGCTCGGGCGGTTACAATGCTGAGCGCACACGGATGGATTTGCCGATTTCAATCGCAGTGGTTGATGCCGTGCAGTCAACCTCAAAGGATCGAATTGTAAGGTTGCCAACTTCCGGTGGGAGCTTGCCGCTATCAATCATCACTGATCATCTGCGCACGACGACGATGAGCGTCCCGATCGCGAACTATGACAACAACCAGCACGCTGAGAACGAGAATCTGCGGCTGCAAAACCTTTGGGACGGCATAGAAACCTGGGCCGCGGTGATGATGATCAAGCTGAAGAATTAGCCGCGGATGGACACGGATTTTCACAGATTTAATCCCTTATCGGCAAGACGCCTGGAGAGTCTTCGGCTTTTGTCCAGCGCGCGAATCAAACACAAGGAAGGTAAACAAATGCGTAATCTGAAGGGGTTGTCTTTTTCCAGCCTGCGTAAATCCGCGTTAATCTGCGGCTGCCTCTTTCTTCTCCCCGCCACGACCGCGATAGCCCAACGCGGCGGCAAAGCCGAACCAAACCGGATCGAATTCAAGCGCGGAACGACCAGCACTGTCGTCAGCGGCACAGTACGTGGCGACGAACAAGCTGAATATGTTTTGTCAGCGAAGAAAGGGCAGCGACTGATCATTAAACTCACTTCGGTGCCAGTGAAGTCTTCGGTCTTTCAACTTCTCGGCGAAGACAATGACACGCTTGGTCTCGAATACGATGCGAACTTCAGCTACTCAGGCCTACTGCCCAAGACCGGTGATTATTTCATCAACGTTAGACGGCCAACAGAAGCGAAGGGTACGTCGAGATATCGATTGACCATCACTGTCCGCTAAGAGAAGACGGTTCACGCAAAGGCGCAAAGACGCCAAGTCATGCGAAAGATCATCGTTTACATCGCCACCAGCGCCGACGGGTTCATCGCCCGAAAGGATGGCGCGGTTGATTGGCTGGATCGGCCGAGGACTGCCGGCGATTACGGCATTGGCAAGTTCTACAAATCGATCGATACGATTCTGTGGGGACGCAAAACCTATGAGCTGGTGCTTAAGTTTCAGAAGGAAGGCAAGGACACGCCCAACATGGGTGACATAAAAAACTATGCGTTCTCAAGGAAGCCGCCGAAGAAAGTTGCCGCTGGGTTCGAGTTCGTGAAAGAACCAATCAAGAAATTCGCGAAGCGTCTGCGCGCTCAGAAGGGAAAGAACATTTGGATGATGGGTGGCGGTGGTATCATCGCATCATTCCTCGAAGCCGGCGCGATTGACGAGTTCATTATTCATGTCATGCCGACGTTCATCGGCGAAGGCATTCCGCTGATCGCGCCGGCGCGTCGCACGGTGCCGTTGAAACTAGTTTCCTGCAAGAAGTTTTCGGATGGAGTTGTGCGGCTGCATTATGCGGTCGTGAAGACAAAGCCCAAGTCCGTTCGTAGTAAGCGATCGTGAAAACAAGAAGTCTGTTGGGATCGTCGTGTTCTAAGTCCCGTAGGGACGCCATATTTGTAGCACCAGAGCCTCAAAGATCTCCCGAGCCCGTTTACGGGCGACAGAAATATGTCGCTCCTACGGAGCTCAAAACACTTTGGCGCTACGGTGCTATAAACATGTCGCCGTCACGCGGCTCAAAACATCAGTCATCAGGAGAACGCTCTTCATGCGTAAGTTTTTGTTCATTATTTCGCTTCTCATCGTAGGGACGCTCCCGATCTCGGCTCGCGCCCAAAACAGTTCGGGTGCAACTTACGAAGTCTACGCTCTCAGTTATGGTGTTTACCCAAACTTTCCGGTTTCAGGGTTAATAGCGGGCGCAGACAAAGATCGCAAAATTGATTTGCAGATGATGGTCTGGTTAGTCAAAGGCCCCGGCAGAAGAAATATTTTGGTGGACACGGGTTGCTATCGCGAAAATGTCGTCAAGGGAAAAGGCATCAAGAATCTCATCAAAGCTTCAGAAGCTATCGCAAAGCTCGGGCTCTCGGCAGCGGACATCACGGATGTCATCATCACGCACATGCACTGGGACCACGCCGACGGCATGGATCTGTTTCCCAACGCAAAGATTTGGATTCAGAAGGATGAATACACCTATTACACTGGCCTGGCCTGGCAGTCAGATGGAAAGCATGGAGGCATAGAACCTGACGACATCCTGACGCTCGTGAAACTCAATATGGATCATAGAGTGAACCTGGTGGATGGCGACAACATAGAGATCGTCAACGGGATCAGAGTCTACACGGGCGGGCGACACACCTTCGCGTCCCAATACGTAGGCGTGCGCACCTCAAGTGGCACCGTCGTGATCGCGTCAGACAACATGTATCTCTACGAGAATCTTGAGAAGCACGCACCGATTGCGCAGACTTTCGATCCCGATTCAAATCTCAAAGCACAGGATCGAATGAAACAGATCGCTTCGCATCCCGATTTGATCGTTCCCGGTCATGATCCGGCGGTGTTTGTAAAATTTCCGAAGCCGGGAAATGGCGTGGCCAGGATTCAGTAGTGAAAATGGCTCGTCACGCTTCGGCAGGCTTCAGCTTCTTCGGTGGCTTTTTCTTTGCGCCCTTGTCGTCAGGAGGAGTGGGTTCTTCTTTCGTCATCCGATTGATGATGAACTGTTGCAGAAAGCCTACGATGTTGCCGACCAGCCAATAGAGCAAGAGTCCTGCCGGCGCGCTCCACAAAATGTAGAGCATGAACATGGGCATGCCGATAGCCATCATCTTGCGTTGCAGAGGATCGGCTGATGGCTGCGGCGTCAGCAATTGCAGAACGATCATCGAGCCGGCGAAAAGGATCGGCAGGACGCGCAGGAAGTAGAGAAAGTACGGTTCGGGCCCCGACAGATCGGGAATCCACAGAAACGTCGCCTGGCGAAAGTCGATCGAAATCGTGATCGCGCTGTAGAGCGCAAACAGAAACGGCATCTGAATCAGCAAAGGCAAACATCCACCGAGCGGGTTCGCTTCCTTCATCAAACGCAGTTGCTCCTTCTGCAACTCTTTCATGCGCGGATCGCTCTGCTTCATTCCCTTTAGCTTCTCTTGCAGCTCTTTCATCCGCGGCGCGTACTTCTGCGCCTTTTTCATCTTGCGCGACGACTGCCACTTCAGCGGAAAGAAAAGTGAGTAGATGAAGATGGTGAAGAGAATGATCGCGACGCCGTAACTGCCGGTGAGTTTTTGCAGCGTGTTGATTGACCACAGAATCGGCACTGCCAAAAAGCGCCGCATGGTCGCCAGAAACCCGTAGTTTATTACTTCGCCGAGATCAACCTTGGGGCCACCCGCTTTTTGGATTTCTTCGCTGGCCTCCTTGAGAATGCGTTGATCTTTTGGCCCAACGTAAAGTTCAGTCTTCGAACCATCAGTAGGAACCGGAACCAGAGCAGTAATCAGGAACCGCTCCTCCGGCTTGTCGTTTACTTTGTGCTGATAGGAAACCGTGCGGTATTCCAGACCCGGCAGCGGCTTTGACGGCACGGCGATCATGCCGAAATAAGTGTCACCGACACCGGCCCACTGAATTGCGCCGTCGATTGTTTCGCGATCCGCCGGCTTGGGAGTCACTGCCTTGATACTGACGGCCTCGAGCAGCCAGTTTATCGTGCCGGTGTACTTACGATTCCCGTGCACTTCGGGCGACCGAGTTCGCTGCGCTTCCCCGTTCGCGAGGGCGACCCCCTCAGGCGCGTACAAATACAGCGAAAAATGATCGATCCCCTGGTCGCCGATGTTGGGACCAATCGCGAGACTGACCTGTGGCACCGGTTGACTGTTGCGCGCAAGCTTAACTTCGATCTCGGCGCTGTAGCGATCGGCGAAGAAGGTGATGCTCTTCGTGGCATCGAGCCCCGTCGCGTCGTCATGAAGCGTAAAGTCAATTCGCTTCGAAGCGGTGGGAACATCGATCGTTTGGTCGCCCGAGTCCGAACCGCCGCCGCTAGTCTTGAAACTGCGAGACGCCAGCGTGCCATCTAGCGCTGCGTCGCCCGTCACCAAACGCAGTGGCTGGTAAAGCTGATCCGGCGAGATATCGGCAGGTGGCGCGGCAATCATCTCAAGCGGCTTCTTGCTGGTCTTTGTGGAACTAGCCGCGTAGATGTCGCGGCCGGTGTTCTTGTTCTTCTTGAGGATCCAACTGGTCGCCACCGCGCCGCGCGTGTCAAAGGTCACTTCATACAGCGGAGTAACCACGCGAACTTTTCGCTGCGGAGTGTTGTCGACTGCGAGTGACGGTGACGGTGATGCCTGAGCGATCACAGGCGTAACGCTGGGTTTTGCTTGAGCCGTTGGTTGCGATGTTGGCTGCGGCGAACCTTGCGCCGACGGTTGCGGGTTCGCGTTCACATTCGCGTTGGCATTCGCGTTGGCGTTTGGCAGTGGAGGTTTGGCTGGCGGGAAAAGGTAGCTCCAAAGAATCAGAACCGCCGCCGAAGCGACCAGGGCCAGAACGAATCGTTGTTGTTGCTTCATTCGAATAATCGATGTCCGACAAACTTCAGTTTGTCGCTGCTGCCATTCGGCTCACCATTCACACGACAAACTGAAGTTTGTCGGACATTCACTTCACCGGATCGTATCCACCAGAATGAAACGGATGACACCGCAAGAGCCGCCGTAAACCCATCGCGCTACCACGCAGCGCTCCGTGCCGTTCGATCGCTTCGCACGCGTATTCGGAACAGGTCGGTTCAAAGCGACAAGACGGCGGCAGCCAGGGTGAGACTGCGGCTTTGTAAAACTTCAAAAGCGAAACAAGAATGATTCGCATCGTCTTCGCCCGATGTTCGACAAACTTTAGTTTGTCGTTGCTGCGCGCAAGAAGCCTTCGCGGACTCGGCGACAAACTGAAGTTTGTCGGACATTAACCGCCCCGACGTTCAGCCTCGCTTACCTGACCAATAATCCTACGAAACTCTTTGAACCGAAGTTCTTCGTCTGAGGCCAGCAGTGCTCGCTTTGCATTCAGAACCCAGTCGTACTTCTGTTGCAGGCGATTCAGCTCTGGCGCGCTGCGACGAAAAAGTTCGCGCAGCAGACGCTTGGCCCGATTCCGATCGACGGATTTTCCGATCCCCTTGCTCGACGCGGTCGTTCCCAGACGGTGCTCGCTCAATTCGTTACGGCGCAAAAAAGCGGCCAGCAGGTGGCCGTTATAACGCTGTCCCTCGGCATAGACTCTTTGAAACTCAGGCCGCGCGCGCAGACGGCGCTGCAGCGGTAACGCTGGGCTGACTTTACCTCGCGCGTCATTTACACCTGAGAACAAGTTCAGTAGTGCGACGGAGTGAGCCGCTTTCGGCCTTTGGCGCGGCGCCGCTTGAGCACGAGCCGGCCGTTCTTGGTAGCCATGCGCGCGCGAAATCCGTGCGTCTTGGCGCGGCGGCGGTTGTTCGGTTGAAAGGTTCGCTTTGGCATAGACGATAATTCCTTCGCTGCGACGAAAAGACCTAGCCTAACGGCGCTGGGGAGCGATGTCAAGGAAGGCCGCGACACGCCTTGACGCCCCGTAAAATCGCATGTTAGCCTTCAAATCTTTTACGCAGTTGCAGATTTGGGTCGCTGTGACTGAAACCGGTCGCATTCAGTCTTTCGGTCAAACGCAAATCTCGGATCTGAGATTGCGATCTGAAGACTTAAATCCCAGCTCAAAAACGTCGCGATGACATTACCCCTCGGCATGGCCGAAAACTCGATTCAACTTGTGCCTGACGGCACGCTGATTCTGCACGTCCTGATCATTTTGGTGATGGTTTACGTGCTGAACGCGACCCTCTTCAAACCCATAAATCAAATATTAGCGGCGCGCGACCAGCGCACGCGCGGCCGCCTGAGCGAAGCGCAGCAGATACTGAAAAATGTCAGCGAACAACTTGCGAACTACGAACGCCAACTGCGCCAGGCACGCGGCGCTGCCTATGCGCTTTCCGAGAGCGAACGCACAGTTGCGATGCAGGAGCGTCAGCAGAAGCTGAACGAAATGCGGCAGCAGCTCTCTGAGTCGATCGCCCAGGAAAAGAAAGCAATCGAGCAACAAGCCGAGACGGCGCGCGAAACGTTGGAAGTTGAATCACGCCGCATTGCCCGCGAGATCGGCGCGCGAGTTTTGAATCGCCCGGTCAGCGATTCGGAAATGAACTAAGTTTTGATGTTCACAAATATTCCATTTGCGATTCTGCTCTTCGCCGGCCCGAGTTGGTGGACTCGCGTGGAGCCTTATCTCGATTACCCGGGCTTTGAAGCCTGGAAGTTCATCAACCTCGCGGTCTTTGTCGGCGTGATGATTTACATTCTTACGCGCAAAGCCAAGTTGGGCGAGGCCTTCAAAGCGCGTCGCGAGGGCATAAAGAGTGAACTGGCGCGTGCGCAGCAGGAACGCGACGCGGCCGTCACTAAACTAAAAGAAGTCGAGGAACGTCTGGCGCGGCTCGACACTGAAGTCGCCGAGATTCAGGAACGGTCAAAGCGCGAAGCCGCGGACGAGCGCGAGCGCATCGCGCGCTCGACCGAGACCGAAATTACCAAACTCAGCGAGCAGGCGCAGCGCGAGATCGAGAGTGCCGGCAAAGTGGCGAAGCATGAACTGCGGCGGTACACCGCTGAACAAAGCGTGCGTCTGGCAGAAGAAATTATTCGCCGCGAAATGAGACCAGAAGACGACGCGCGCTTAATCGATGACAACATTCGCGAAATTGGAGGTGCCGCCTGATGAGTGTGCAAACGGTGGCGCGTCGGTATGCTTCGGCGCTCGCGGACGTCGTTCTGGATCGAAGCGAAGCAGCCGAAGTCCAGGCTGAACTGGTCACGTGGGAAGGGATGATCCAGTCTTCGCCGAACCTTTTGGAAGCGCTTCGCAATCCGACCGTCGGGCTCGATCAGAAACGCGCGGTGCTCAACAAACTAATTGAGCGCGCCAGGCCACGTCAGACCACGGTGAATTTTCTGAAGGTGCTTTTGCAAAATCAGCGTCTGACGGACCTGGGCGAAATCAATCGCAAACTCGCGGACACGCTCGACGAGCGAGGCGGCATGGTCGCGGCGACAGTTACGACGGCGCGGACAGTGCCTGAGAGTTCACAGCAACAGTTGCATGCGAAGCTCGCTGGGATGACCGGCAAAAAAGTGCGCATCGACTTTGACACTGATCCGGACTTGCTCGGCGGCATCGTCACGCGGATCGGCTCGACCGTTTACGACGGCTCAGTGCGCAATCAGTTGGAGATGATTAGGACCAAGATGGTGGGATAAATTGCGAGGTTTTGTACTTGGTGCTTTGGACTTTGTAATTTGATCTGAGTACCAAGGCTCGCTGTTTAGAAATACGAAGTACAAAGCACCAAGTACAAAGAACAAATCGATGGAACCAATTAAAGCAAACGAAATCAACGACATCATTCGCCAGCAGATCGAAAACTTCGAAGCCGGCGTCACCGTGATGGAAGTCGGCACCGTGATCAAAGTCGGTGACGGCATCGCCGAAGTTCACGGCCTGGAAAAAGTCATGGCCAGCGAACTGCTCGAGTTTCCGCACGAAGTGCGCGGCCTGGCGCTAAACCTCGAAGAAGACAAAGTCGGCGTTGTGCTGTTCGGCGATTTTCAGAAGATCAAAGAAGGCGATCTGGTGAAGCGTACGGGCCGCATCATGCAGGTGCCCGTCGGCCAGGCGATGGTGGGGCGCGTGGTGGATGCGCTCGGCAATCCCGTTGACGACCGTGGACCAATCCTGACCGACGAATACAATCCAGTCGAAACGATTGCGCCCGGCGTAGTCGATCGCCAACCGGTGAAAGAGTCTCTGCCGACGGGCCTGAAAGCGATCGATTCGATGGTGCCGATCGGCCGCGGCCAGCGCGAACTGATTATCGGCGACCGGCAAACCGGCAAGACCGCGGTCGCCGTCGATACCATCATCAATCAGCGCGGCAAGGACGTCATTTGTATTTATGTCGCGATTGGCCAGAAGGCTTCGACGGTGGCGCAGGTCGTGAAGACACTCCAGGATTTCGGCGCGATGGACTACACGATTGTCGTCAAAGCCACGGCAGCCGACCCTGCGGCGATGCAGTTTCTCGCTCCGTATTCAGGAGCGGCGATGGGCGAATACTTTCGCGATCGCGGCCAGCACGCCCTGACTATCTACGATGATCTTTCGAAGCAGGCAGCCGCCTATCGCGAGATTTCATTGCTGCTGCGCCGGCCACCCGGCCGCGAAGCTTATCCCGGCGACGTTTTCTATCTGCACTCGCGCCTGCTTGAGCGCGCGGCGAAACTTTCGGACTTGAAAGGCGGTGGTTCGCTAACCAGTCTGCCGGTGATCGAGACGCAGGCGGGCGACATCTCCGCTTACATTCCGACCAACGTGATTTCAATTACCGACGGTCAGATTTTTCTGCTGGGAGATCTTTTCAACTCGGGCATTCGCCCGGCCATCGACGTCGGCAACTCAGTCTCGCGCGTAGGCGGCGCGGCGCAAATCAAGGCGATGAAACAGGTCGCCGGCGGTCTGCGTTTGAATCTCGCCCAGTATCGCGCGCTCGCCGCGTTCGCGCAGTTCGGCTCTGACCTCGATAAAGCTACGCAAGCGCAGCTCGCGCTGGGTGAGCGCTTGACGGAGATTCTGAAGCAGCCGCAGTACGAGCCAATGGATGTCGAGAAGCAGGTCCTGATCATCTGGGCCGCGACCAACGGCTTCACCGACGACGTGCCAGTCGAGGACATACGCAAGTTTGAAAAGGAACTGTTGCGCTTTATCGAAAACTCGCATCCAGCCGTCCTGTCGAAGTTGCGCGAAAAGAAAGCGATTGATGACAGTATTCAGAAGGATCTCGAACAGTCGCTGAAGGACTTCAAAGAGACGTGGGCGGAGAAAGCGCAGCCTGTCGGGGTGTAGGAACTTTGGTCAATCGCCCCGTAGGGGCAGCAGATAGTAGCCAGGGGCAAGCGAAGCGCCGCCCCTGGATCAGTCAAGAAAAGGGGCAGCGCCCTGAAGGGGCGCAACGAATCGGTGGTCACAAAATGAAAAGGACTTCTGCGCACCCCTTCAGGGTGCGGATAATTGGTTCAACTAGATCCAGGGGCGGCGCTTCGCTTGCCCCTGGCTACTGTCTTTCCACTACGCGGTGATTGAAGGATATGGCAAATCTCTTAGACATTCGCCGGCGCATTAAGTCGGTCAAGAACACCGAGCAGATCACCAAAGCCATGAAGATGGTTTCGGCGGCGAAGTTGAAGCGCGCCTCAGATCGCGTCGTCAACGCGCGGCCGTTTGCTAACAAGATGGGCGACGTGCTCGGCGAATTGTCCGGCCAAACGGCGGAAGACTTTCATCATCCGCTGCTGGACACGCGCGGCGACCAACGCTATCTGCTGGTGCTGATCACGGCCGACAAGGGTTTGTGCGGCGCGTTCAATACGAATCTGCTGAAAGCCGCGCAAACTTTCGTCAAGGAGCATTCTGACAAGTCGGTCGATTTGTTGGCCATCGGGCGCAAGGGTCGTGACTTCTTTCGCCGCCGTCGGGCAGAGATCGTTGGCGAATACGTCGGCCTCACGGGCAAAGGTCGGGTCGATTTTTCCGAAGCGCTCGAGGTGGCGAACGACGTGATCAAACGCTTTACCGAGGACGAAGAACTCGACAAAGTGTTTCTCATCTTCAACGAATTCAAGTCGGTGCTGACGCAGCGAGTAGTGGTTGATCAACTCCTGCCAATTTCTCGAGATACTGAAACCGAAGCCGCCGCTGCCGAGCCGACCGCCGATAGTAAGGATTACATCTACGAGCAGACGCCCGCGGAAATTTTCAGCCGCCTGTTGCCGCGTCTGGTCGAGACCAAAATCTTTCGCGCGCTGCTTGAATCAATCGCTTCGGAGCAAGGCGCCCGCATGACGGCGATGGATGCGGCGTCAAAGAATGCGGGCGAGTTAATCTCTTCGCTGACGCTCAACATGAATCGCGTGCGCCAGGCAGCGATCACCCGCGAGATCATCGAGATAGTTTCCGGCGCGGCGGCGTTGTAAGAAGGCAAAGTGGCAAGGGCAAAGGGGTAAGTGGGGAAGCGCATCACCGCTGCTTCCCTTTTTTCTTTCAAGGCCGTATGCATGATGCCAGTCCTAGTCCCGTTAGGGACGGCATATTTATAGCTGCGGAACGACGAAAGATGTTCGAGCCCCAGAGGGGCGACATATGCCGCTCCTGACGGAGCTGCTTCGAATGTTTTAGTCGTCTGTTACTATTAAGATTCCGCTCCTGACGGAGCTAAGAACAAAACCTTCCGAAAAATGAGCACGGCAACCAAAGCGTCGGGACCCTCTCTAACGCCATCCCATCATCGCTTTTCACGTTACGGCCCGTTCCTGGTTTGGGCGGCGCTGATCTTCATCGGATCGAGCAGCGCGTTGTCCGCCTCGCACACCTCCGTCGTGCTGCGGCCCATAATCTGGCTGTTTCCTCATGTTAGCGACGCGACGCTCGCCACGATTCACTTCCTGGTTCGCAAAGCCGGTCACTTAACCGAATACGCCATCCTCGCATTGCTTGCCGCGCGCGCGTTCAGTACCTCTTCGCGTGACCTGTTGCGGAACCGCTGGTTCTGGGTTTCGCTGCTGATCGTCGTTGCTTATGCGCTCAGTGACGAGTTCCATCAGAGCTTCGTGCCTTCACGCACGGCTTCGATTTACGACAGCATGATTGATTCAATTGGCGGACTGATAGCATTGCTTTTGCTGGCGATTCGTGTCAGAAGCCCGCGCGTTAGCAAGGGCGAGTCGGCTAAACACTGACTATCGACATCGACCGACGCCCTCCCTAACGGTCGGGCTTCTGACACGATTGAACCCCCCGCGCTCTTTCACCGTATAATACCTGCGGCCCGCAAGATTGCTTTCAACAGGCTACACAAGGAGATTCAAATGGGAATTCTAGACAGACTCAGTCCAAGCGCGCAGTTCATCGAAGTCATTGAGTGGCTCGACAACACGGGCGACACGATGATGTATCGCTTTCCAGTCCGCGATCAGGAGATCAAGAACGGCGCGCAGTTGATCGTGCGCGAATCACAGGCAGCGGTCTTTGTTCACGAAGGCCAGATCGCCGACGTGTTTAGTCCGGGGCGTTACAGTGTCGAAGGTGGCAACACGCCGATCCTTTCGAAGCTCGGGGCGTGGAAGACCGGATTCAACTCGCCGATCAAATCCGAAGTTTATTTCGTCAACACGAAACAGTTCACCGATCTGAAGTGGGGCACGTCAAATCCAGTGATGATGCGCGATGCGGATTTCGGCATGGTGCGTTTGCGCGCGTTCGGCATCTATTCGATTCGCGTCGCCGATCCGCGGGAGTTGATTAAGCAAATCGCCGGCACGAATGCGCAATTCGTCACCGAAGATATCGAAGGACAGTTGAAGCGCACGCTGGTCAGCGGATTCTCGGACGCGCTGGGTGAGTCAAAGATCGCCGCGCTCGATCTCGCTTCGAATTATGACGAGCTGGGTCGCTTTGCGCGCACCAAACTTAGCGATGAGTTCAAGACGCTCGGTCTCGAGCTGACCAAGTTCGTCGTTGAAAACATCTCGCTGCCCGAAGACGTTGAAAAAGCGATGGACAAGCGCACGTCGATGGGTGTCATCGGCGACATGGGCAAGTACACGCAATTCGAAGCAGCCCAGGCGATGCGCGATGCGGCCCAAAATCCGGGCGGCGGCGCGGGCTTGGGCGCTGGACTCGGCGCCGGATTCGCTGTTGGTAACGCGATGGCTGGCGCGATGACCGACGCAATGAAGCAGAGGGGCGCAACGGTAACTGAAGCCGAATCCGGGGGTGCGTCAGCCGCAGCCACGAGCAAGTGTATTGAGTGCAGCGCGGCAATGCCCGCCGGTTCGAAGTTCTGCAGCGAGTGCGGCACATCGCAGGCAGCGGCGAAATGCTCGAAATGCCAACAGGAGTTGAAGCCCGGCGCAAAGTTCTGTGATGAGTGCGGGACGAAAGTCGGCTGAGGTGAAAGACCATGGCGCGACACAAGGCTAATGCGGTAAGCGAATCAGTCGTCGAATCTTCACCGGACATACTGGGCGGAACTCCAGTCTTCCGAGGTACCCGAGTGCCCGTCACCACCCTCTTTGACTACCTGGCTGCGGGCGATCCGCTTGAGCGGTTTCTCGACCACTTTCCGACAGTCAAACGTGAACAAGCCGTTGCGCTACTCGACGAGTTAAAAGACAGATTTGACGCCGCGGCATGAGCAAGATCCTGCGCGATGAGTGTATTCCGCGCCCGCTCGCGCAATACCTGCCTGGTCACTACGTGCGAACGGTCCCACAGATGGGCTGGGCCAGCATTGTCAACGGAGATTTGATCGACCATGCTGAAGCCGACTTTGAAGTGTTCATCACGGTCGATAAAGGGATTCTCTATCAACAGAATCTGCGTTCGACGATCCTCGGCTTTATCGTGCTGCGCGTTCGCAGCAATCGGTTAGAAGACTTGCTCCCACTTGTGCATGACATCCTTGCCAACCTCACTAGGATCAAAGCAGGCGACATTGTCGAAGTTGAGCAGCCTTAGAACTCTTCTCGGCCGCTCACTGGAAAATCTTCCTTAAGGACAGAATCCAAACCCGACACTAGAACGTCCGCGTCCGCCCGTGAGAAGACCAGCGGTGGTTTGATCTTAATGACGTTATGGTGCGGTCCATCCGTACTCAAGAGAACGCCGCGATCTTTCATCGACTCGATCACGTGGGCCGCTTCACTGTCAGCGGGTTCGAGCGTCTCTCGATTCCGAACCAATTCGACTCCAATGAACAGCCCAAGGCCGCGCACGTCGCCGATCAAAGGGTGCGAAGTTTGCAATTCCCGCAGCCCTTGTTTCAGATACTCACCAACTTCAAGCGCGTTTTGCTGCAGCTCTTCATCGCGGATCACGTCTAAAACCGCCAGACCAGTCGCGCATGAAACCGGATTGCCACCAAAGGTGTTGAAGTATTCCATGCCATTGGTGAATGACGCGGCGATCTCAGGTGTCGTGATAACTGCGCCCAGCGGATGGCCGTTGCCGATTGGTTTGCCCAGGGTCACGATGTCGGGGACCACACCCTGCGTCTCGAACATCCAGAAATGTGTGCCGGCGCGGCCAAAGCCGGTTTGCACTTCGTCGGCAACGCAAACTCCTCCGGCAGCACGGACGGTGGCGTAGGCTTCGCGCAGATATCCCGAAGGCAAAATGATCTGACCGCCGCAACCCAGCGCTGACTCACAGAAGAAGGCAGCAAAGTCGTGACCAGCACGAATTGCCTGGCCCACGTGGTCGGCATAAGGCCCGCCGGCATTGGGTCCGTGATATGCGCCGCGATAGACATCCGGCATCGAGACCTTGTGCACCCAGGAAGGACAGCCTTTGCCGCCCGGGCCGTCGAACTTGTACGGGCTGAGATCGATCATCGCGCTGGTGTTGCCGTGATAGGCGCCGTCCACAACGATCACTTCATTCCGGCCGGTGTGCACTCGGGCCAGACGCAGCGCCAACTCGTTCGCTTCACTGCCGCTGCAAACCAGGTACACGACGCTCAACGGCTTTGGCAGCGTCGCCGTCAGCCGCTCGCTGTACTCGATCAGGTGTTCGTGAAGGTAGCGAGTATTCGTGTTGAGGATCGCCATCTGCTCAGCGGCCGCGCGCACTACGTATGGATGGCTGTGTCCGACGTGCGCGACGTTATTGACGCAGTCCAGATAGCGGCGGCCGTCGGCATCATAAAGATACTGCCGCGAGCCAGAGACAATATGCAGCGGCGCATCGTAGGAAACGCTGAGCGAAGGTCCCAGGTGTTTTTGCCGACCGCTGAGCAACTCCGCCCGCGTTCGCAAGCTACGCGAATCCTCCTTTATTACCGGCAACCCGCACGCAAACCGGAAGACCCGGGTGGGCCAAGCGAATTCCACAGCCGAAAGCCGCTCCAGCAGCGCCCAGGCGGGTGTGTTAGAGATGTTGAGGTATTCATTATCGGGAGCATCGCGCGTCTGCCTTGCCGCATAGCAGACGCTGCAACAAAGTCGCGTAACGGCCAGTGTGTAGAGAGCATCAATCTCCGGTTCGGTGAGCGGATAAGTCTCGTGATAGGCCGCGACCACCTGAGCAGCAGCACCGATAGGGTCGCGCTTGTCGAGCATGACGTAAGCGAGCGCTACGGCCAAGTTGCAAACAGTCGCGCTGTAAACTACATCGCCATAGTCAAGGATCGCAGTTACTCGCTGTTCCGCTTCATTGACCAGAATGTTGTAGTCGTTCGCGTCGTTGTGAATCACGCTGAAGCGCAAACTGCTCCAGTCGATCTTCTCCCATTCGGCAAACGAACGCTCGAGCAGCGGTCGGCGATGATCCGGTAACAGACCAACCAAATCCCGCGCCATATCCGCGTTGCGAAGGTCCCAATAGAAGGAACGATGTGCGGCCGGGTGCTCGAACTCTGCGAGCGCGATATCCATTTGCGCTAATGCGCGCCCGAGAGAAGCCAGCAGTTTGCGATCGTGCCGCTTGACTTCAGCAAAGCAAACACCATCCAGCCAAGTCAAAACTCGCACAAAATGCTTTTGATTGTCCCCGGCGGTGATCGTGGCAATGTCATCTCCCGTTTTTGTTTTTACGATCAGCGGAAAATCGAGAGACCCTTCGCGGCCGGCGAGGAATCGCATGAGTTGATTCTGTAGGTCGAGAAATTCGAAGTCTTCTTCGGGGTTGGCAACTTTGAGGACAAACCGTTCGCCTGACGAAACCCGCAGCAGAAAGTTCTGATCGCGCTCGCTCGGCAGCGGCGTTACGTCACCATCAAGACCATGGAGATCGAGCGCAATCTGCGCGGCCTGGTTCGCGGTGATCCGCGGCGCATTTTGCACAGCCGTAGCCATACAGCAACATCATAGACGAAGCCAGGAGACTAGTGCTACGACGCCGCCCTGTAACCTCTAGGGGGCCCGCCCCTAATCACTACGCCCGAATCATTTCGCTCGCATCGGGAGCTCTGGTTGGATTAGCGACATCTACTTACAGTTTTCGTTGTAACAGTTAACATCACAAGCATTTTTGGGGGGTTGTCCACAACAATACCAACACTCAGTGTAGCTGCTAGTACCTTTTGTTTTAACCGGCAGCACGTTCCCGTGACTGTCAAGAGCTTTCAAGGTTATCTTGCGATCATTAAGAACCGCAAAAATGCTTACCCCATTACGTTGTTTGAGAATTAGATTGTCACCCGGCTTTAGTTTTGAGCTGTTCAGCTTTTTCGTCACGCTCTCCCTTGAAACCTCTACAGCCTTAGAGCGGGCGGCATCTTCCTGACCTGTCGGAGGGCGAACCCTGCTTCGCCGGGGTTGATGGAAGTTTGACTTGGAGCGGGCGGCAGCTTCCTGACCTATCGCAGCGCAGAACATCATGATGGCTAACAGCACAACTAAGCGGGCGGATTTCTTGGTCATTCAGTTTCTCTTTCGTCTGGAGACTGATAAATCATCAGCGTAAGTACACTTTCCCTCATTCGCTGTCAATAGTCCTTACTGAAGCACCACGGTGGCGTCAAACCAATTATTCCTAACTCGTGCATAATTGGCTTGATGTTGGCTATTCCAAGCAAGCCGATGCTATGCTTGCCCACCCTCAAAAGTTCGTTCGCGCATTCTCCTAAAGTTTTGAGGATCGTACATGCTGAGCCGCTTCAAACGACCGCGACGTGTTGCCATCACCGGCATGGGGTGCGTCACGCCGATCGGAATTGGGCGTGAAGCGTTCTGGGCCGGCCTTCGAAACGGGGAGAGTGGCGTGCGGCGGATCGAGTCGTTTGACGTTTCCAACTCGCCGGTGAAGATCGCGGCGCAGGTGCAGGACTTTGATTGGCAAGCGCAGCTTGGGCCAAAGGATCGAAAGCACGTCCCCCGCACAGTGCCATTGGCGCTGGCCGCCGCGCGCGAGGCATTCGCTGACGCCGGCATCTCTCCGCAGGATCTTTCAACAGAAGAGCGACAGCAGATCGGAGTCCAACTTGGCACCGGCGGCGGAGGGCTGCCTTTCGTCGAAGACCATTACGCGATCTGGTACCAGGGCGGCTCGCATTCCAAGGCCAGCGTTTACATTATTCCGGCCGCGACGCACGGAACTCTATCGAGCGAGCTTTCGATGGCGTTCGGTCTGCGGGGTCTGTCGCACGTCATCTCGACTGGATGCACCAGCTCGACCGATGCGATTGCCTATGCGGCTCAACACATCGTGTTGGGCCGGCAAGAGGTCATGCTCGCCGGCGGCGTAGACGCGCCACTAGCGCCGGGAATCCTGGCCGGATTCAATCTGCTGACCGTGCTGACCACGGAATGGAATGATGAACCCGAACGCGCATCGCGGCCTTTCACGCGTAACCGATCCGGCATGGTGCTCGGAGAAGGTTCATGGATCTATGTACTGGAAGAATTCGAACGCGCGCAGCAGCGTGGGGCGAAGATTTATGCCGAGATCACCGGTTACGGATCGACGTGCGACGCCTATCATCGCGTGCGACTTCAGGAAGGCGGCGACGAGCCGGCGCGCGCGATGGCCCTCGCGATGGCCGACGCCGGGGTCGAGCCGAGCAACATCGATTACGTTAATCTGCACGGCACTTCGACGATGCTCAACGATCGCATTGAAACAAACGCGCTGAAGCTGGCGCTGAACTGCAACGCTCACCGCATCCCGATGTCTGGAACAAAATCACAAGTCGGACATCCGCAGGGAGCGAGCGGCGCAGCGGGTCTCGGCGCGGCTTTGTGTGCAATGAAAACGGGGTTTATCCCTCCAACAATCAACCTGGATGAGCCCGATCCGGATTGCGATCTCGATTACGTTCCCAACGAAGCGCGCGCAGCCGACGTGCGGGTCGCCCTGTGCAACTGCATCGGCTTTGGATCGAAAAACAGTGCGCTGGTAATTCAGCGCGTTTGATTTGAAGATATTTCATCCGCAGATTACACAGATTTCACGGATTAGGAACTAGGGGAATTAGTTGACTATCACCTCTATCTTGGTTTGAACCTCTTGAATCTGCGTAATCTGCGGACACTATGTTCGAAAAGTTTCGCCAACGCAGTTACGAACTCGAAAACATCGACAAGGGCACTTACACGTCCGCAGAGTACGAAGGCTGCCTCGTCGAGCTGCGACGCGTGAACCGATGGTTGGGTGATGAAAGGGCGTTGCGCAACACGCTGCTGAAAGAGATCGTGCGCGCGGGTTTGCAATCGTTTTCAGTCCTGGACGTGGGGGCGGGATCGGGACAACTGTTGCGCGTGGCCGCGAAGTGGGCGCGAGAAACGGACCGAACAGCAACGTTAGTTGGACTGGAATTGAATCAGAGATCAGCGGGAGCGATTCTCGATGGGTCGCGCGAGTTTCCAGAGATCTCTTCGGTGCAGGCGGACGGACTCGTGCTCCCTTTTGGCGATGGCGCGATTGACTACATCATCCAATCGTTGACCCTGCATCATTTTGACGACGATGGCGCGGTCAGTATCCTGCGCGAAATGGGACGCGTGGCCGCACGCGGCATTTTCGTAATCGATTTGCATCGGAACCCAACGGCGTATTTCTTTTACACGACCATCGGGCGCTTGTTTCTGCACAACCGTTTGCTGCGCGAGGACGGCGCGCTTTCGATTTTGAAGAGTTTCAAGCCGGCAGAGATGGAAGCCCTTGGTCATCAGGCAGGGCTCGGCCACGTCGTCGTTGAGAAGCATTTTCCGTCGCGTTTGGTTTTGAGTGCTTCTTGACACCGTTTAGAGCGCGTACTTGTGCGCGCTCGGCGGGACAAGTCCCGCATTTAAACGACCTGTTTAGGTTTTGAGATTCCATGAGTAGTTCGTTCGACTATGACGCGATCATCGCCGGCGGCGGGCCGGCAGGCGCCAGCGCGGCAACTCATTTGGCGATGCGCGGCGCGAGGGTTTTGCTTGCTGAGCAGAAGAAGTTTCCGCGCGAGAAACTTTGCGGAGAGTTTATCTCACCCGAATGCACCGTTCACTTCGAACGTCTCGGCGTGATCGATCGGATGCTGGCGGCAGGTCCGGCCAGGCTCGACGAAACCGTCTTTTACGCGCGCAGCGGCACGAGTGTTGGTGTTCCGAGTAAATGGTTTGGAGGCAACTGCTCGGCCCTTGGGCTCAGCCGAGCTGAGATGGACGAGCGTTTGTTGCGTCGAGCGCGGGAGGTTGGCGTCACCGTTCTTGAGGATGCACAGGTGGCGGATTTGCTCTTTGAGGACGCAAAGGTTCGCGGCATTAGCCTGAAGTGCGGCGGAGAACAAATCAGTTACCGCGCGCCAATCACAATTGATGCCACGGGGCGCGCTCGCGCGCTCGCTCGGCGCGTGGAACCTCGCCGAACAAAACCGAATCGTGCTCCACTGGTCGCGTTCAAGGCACATCTTGCAGACACGCGCGTCGCGCCTGGCGCTTGCGAAATCTATTTCTATCCGGGCGGCTATGGCGGCCTGAACAGCATCGAAGCCGGCCGCAGCAATCTTTGTTTCATCGCTTCGGCGCGCGACGTGCGCCATTGTGCCGCAGATGCTGAACGCGTGATGCGCGAGGTTGTCTGTCAAAACGGCCGCGCCGCTCACACGCTGGCGCATGCGCGTGCGCGCTCGCCGTGGCTTGCCGTTACCCTAGAGAGTTTTGGCCGACACGAGATTGCGCCAGCGAAAGGTCTGCTGACGATTGGTGACGCAGCTTCCTTTATCGATCCGTTTACTGGGAGCGGCATGCTAATGGCGCTGGAGAGTGGCGACCTGGTCGCGCAGATCATCGCCGATCATCTGGAAGGGGTTCGCAGCGGTCGGGGATTCGATCAACTTAGCGAACTGTATGGGACTGCGTACGAAAGAAAATTCGATTCGCGCTTGCGGCTCTGCTCGCTGATGCGTCGGGCTGCGTTTGTGCCCGGAGTGGCCGAGATGGCGATTCGGTTCTTTGGCACGAGTGAGCGAATGCGCCATTTCGTGACCCACGCGACCAGAGGCTCGCGAGAGAACTTCCGATCGGTTGCCTCGTGAGTTCAACGCCAAAGCTCGCGCCTTCTGCCCTGGGGCTCTCGAGTCGGCCATTAATCCCTTGCCAAGCGAGAGGTTTTGCTGTAAAAAGCGCTTTAAGATATATGAAGTCGGCAGGCAATCGAGGCTTGGCCGGCGTATAGGTTTCCCCAACGTTGGACAAGCTTCCGAGCTAACATTCAGAAGGAGAAAACAAAGATGCGTTTTTCCCTCGGTCAATGGCGCAGAACTTCGATTCAGGTTCTGTTCGTTTGCGTAGCGGTGTTTTCGTTTGCGGGTCTGGCGATGTCGCAGGCCCAGTCGAATGCGGCTGACTTGCAAGGCGTCGTGCGAGATCCAAAGGGCGCCGCAATCAGCGGGGCCACGGTGACCGCGCGCAACACTGCGACGAACGCCTCGCGTAGCGCCACCACGGACGCCGACGGAGCTTATCAGCTCATCAGTTTGCCGCCCGGAGATTACGAGGTAACCGCGGAAGCTTCCGGATTTTCCAAGGCCAGGTTTCCGGCTGTAACCTTGACCGTTGGTCAACGAGCAGAGTTGGAAATTCCGATGGCTATCGGCGCGGTGACCGAGGTCGTAACCGTCACTACGGCCAACGTCGCGTTGGTCGAAACCGCATCCACTACCGTCGCGAATACGATCAATCAGAACAGCATCCAGAATTTGCCGATCAACGAAAGGAGCGCCACGGGTTTTGCGCTCACGATTTCCACCGTAGGACGCGACAACGGCAGGCCCATTGGCCCAGCGCCGAGTTCGGGTCTAAACATCGGCGGCCAACGAGGACGCTCGACGCAAATAAGCGTGGATGGCGCGGATTTCACCGACAACTCAATCAACGCTGCGCGCACCACCGTTTCGCAAGAGGCAGTGCAGGAATACCAGGTGGCCACGAACTCCTACGCGCCTGAGTTCGGCCGCGCCACGGGCGGTATCGTCAACGTCGTGACGAAGGGTGGAACAAACGATTGGCACGGCAATCTCTTTGGATTCATCCGCCACAAGAGTATTCAATCGCGCAACGCCTTTGCGCCACTGATTGACAACGATCCGAACAAGAAGGCGCCGTTCACGCGCGGCCAATACGGCGCCACGATTGGCGGACCAATCAAGAAAGATCGAACCTTCTTCTTCTTTTCATTTGAGCAGCGGCGAAGACAGGAATCAGGTTTCTTTACCGGCGACATCGTAGGTGGAGCGACTTCCAGCTTTACATTCCCGCTTGCCGTCATACCCAACGGACAGACATTCACTGGTTTAACACCTGCGCAAGTTGCCTTCATCGGGGCCTCGCTGGCCAGCGGCGATCCCACGCGCATCAGCTACGCGGTCGCTTACGCACACTTGGCTTCGACCGGAACTCAAATCGCTTTGAATGGCACGAGCCCACTGGTTAATTTTCTGCCCGGTCTCGGCGTAGCGCAGGGCTCGACTATCGCCAGCCGCTTTATCCTTTCTGGTCAGCCGATTCCGCTGACCCGCAACGCCGGCGGCGAGTTGGTGGCGTTTCGTCCCCTGGCGCAATTGCGCCGGTTGTTTCCTATCTCGGAAGGTTCCACTTACAACTCATTTCGCTTCGATCATAAGTTGAGCGGCGCCCACCAGTTGTCCCTTCGCTTTGGTTACAATCCCAGTCGCATCACCGGTATTCAGGATGAATCGCAGAATCAAACGCTCGGCCAAAACGACTTTTCGCGCACCGGCATTCAGGACATAACGGACACGTCGTTTGGCGCTTCTCTGGTCAGCATCCTGCCGCGCAATATGGTCAACGAAGGTTATTTCAATTTCGGACGCCGGCGGGCGAGTTTCGATTCGCAAGTGCCGAGTGTGGCACATCAAATCGCGGGCACCGGCTTCATCGGCTCGAATCCGTTTTCGCCGGTGGCGCGGGTTGAGAGGCGCTTCCAAATCCGCGACAACCTGAATTGGACGAAGGGGAACCATACGATTAAGTTCGGAGGCGATCTGGGCTGGGTTGATGTGACGGCTCGCTTTGAATTGAACTTTCCGGCCTTGTTCAATTTCGGTCAACAGGCTGGGGGGTCACTGGTTTCAGTGGGAGGTGTGCCGTGCGATTCGCCAACGATCGCGGCCGCCAACAGATGCCCAGCCATCACCCCGATCCAGGCTTATGGGCTGGGATTTCCCAGCGTGTTCATCCAGGGCTTTGGCAATCCCAACAGCGGCGTCAAGAACAAGCCGATCGCGTTTTTCGTCCAGGACACCTGGAAGGTTCGGAAGAATCTGACGCTCAACTATGGCGTTCGCTATGACGTTGAGTTGACGGACACTTTCGCGCCGGTGGGCTTCCGTGATCCATTGACCGGCATTACGTTGTCAGCCGCGGATGTGCAAACGGCGCAGGATGCGCTCAACATTCAGCAGGGCTTTCCGCGCGACAAGAACAACTGGGCACCGCGACTGGGTGTTGCCTGGGACGTGAATGGTAATGGCAAAACGGTGATCCGCGCCGCGTTCGGACTCTTTTACGATCACCCGCTGCTGGCCGTAGCGTTCAATTCCGACATCGGCGATGGTTCACAGCAGCAACAGTCAACCTTGTTGCCAATCGGTGGCCCGTCACCAACCGGACTCTTCAACGCGTTTCAAGTTTTTCATGGCACCGCGATTCCAGGCGTCACGCCGGGCCTGGCAGCCAGTGCTCGTTACTTGACCGGATTCCAGCGATTTGACCCGAGCACGTTTACGGGTTTTGGTCCCATCTTGCCATTCACGCTGCACGTTGGAAAAAATTTCGAATACCCCTATGCAACGCAGGGCAACGTGGCATTCGAACGACAAATAGGTAAGGACTCGGTCATTACCGCCAGCTTCATTAACGTCAACGCGCGTCACCTTGGACACCCGCAAGACGTAAACATCGTCCAGTCTGATCTGCTGGTCAATAATTTCCGCCGTTTCACGGCAAACAATCCAGTTGCTTGCGGCGGTCCTTGTCCGGCCACCGGACGCGCGCCGACAGGCTTGGCTGAAGCAGCGTTCTTCTCGCTGCCGACCACGACCAGCGCCTTATACACGGTGGTCATCCCGGGATTGATTGTCGTAAACAATACGACTGGTCTAAGGATTGTCAGCCCGATCGCGGCGGACTATTTCCGCAAGCTTGGCCCCAACTACTTCTTTGTTCAGGCGATCACTGGAGGAGCCGTTACTAAAGCTGTCTTTGATGCGCAAATCGCCGGCAGCTTGCGAGCCCCCGGGCCGATCAATCCATACGCTGACGTGAACGCACAGTTGTCGGACGGCAACTCGTACTACAACGCTCTGAATTTGGAATTTAAGAAGCGCTTTTCAAACAACATGCAGTTCGTTGCTTCCTACACCTGGTCGCATTCGATCGACGACTCGTCAGACCTGCAGACGCTCCTGAAACCACAGGACAACACCAACTTCCGCGCCGAGCGATCCAATTCGTTGTTCGACCAGCGACATCGCTTCGTCTTCAGCGGCGTGTTCTCTGCGCCCAACGAGTGGAAATCCGCGGGCGGAGTCAGGTCCATCATGCGTGGTTTTTCGCTGTCGCCAATCATCGAGGTTTCCTCGGGTCGCCCATTCAACATTCTTGCCGTCGGAGATGCCAACGGCGATTTTCAGAGCACTAACGAACGCCCAACTGTCCTATCCGACGGCAGATTGTGCGCGACCGGCGTTGACTCAGGTTGCTTGCAGGGCGTCTTTCCGGCCAACGGATCCCTGGGTCGCAACATGGGTATCACGCATGGCTATTTCTCTTTTGACGCTCGGCTAACTCGTCAAATCCACCTCGGTGAACGGCTGCGCCTGGACATCATCGCTGAAGGATTCAACCTGTTCAATCGCTTCAACGAAGCCTCGGCAAACCCCTTTTACCAGGTGGTAAATGCGTTCGGTCAGCGATCAAGCAGCGGACGCTACTATAGCCAACCAACAGCGGCATTTGATCCGCGCCAGTTTCAGTTTGGACTAAAGCTTAACTTCTAGAATTGCGACTGCGAATCGCTCTCGTCTGAAGTTTATTAGGCGGTCGGCCACAAGCCGGCCGCCTTTCTCTTGTTGAAGGTTTTGCCGGCCGGGGCGAACCCGTCGGTGGCACGCGGCATCCGAAGAAGGTCTCAGCCTCTCCCGCGTTGAAAACAACCGTCCAAATCTGAAAGAATCAGACCCATGAAACACCAAAGGTTTCGACCGCTACTAATTTCCGTTTGCGCAGGACTGGCGCTGACTATCGGCGTGCAGGCACAGTCTTCGCGGCCGCGCCGGGTCACGCCACCAGATACTCTGTTGGGCCCGGAACCAAAGTCGCCGCCGGCTACTGATAAGAGCGCTCCCTTGCTCGACGTAAAACCCGCGAAACCTGTCGGCAGCGCGCCCGCGTCATCCGACACGACGCACGCATTTCAACTTTTCCAACAGAAGCAGTATGCCGCAGCCGCGCAGGAAGCTAAGCAGATCGCCAACACCGATCCCGGCAATGCCGAAGCGTGGAAGCTCGCCGGCTTTTCTGAGTTCTATCTGAAGCAGTATGCGGCTGCGTCCGACGATTTGCAGAAGGCGCTCGATCTGCAGCGCAAGGCAAATCAGGAAGATTTGCACACCGTCGATGCGTTGGCAGAAAGCTATGTTCTGGCCGAAAGGTTCGATCGCGCATTGCCGCTGCTGGTGACGGTTACGACTCGCGCTGGCGCTCAGCCTGACGCATCATTTCTCTATTATCGCGGTCTGGCGGAGTTCAAAACCGGGAAAGCCGCCGACGCCGAACGATCATTCAATGCGGCAGTTAAAGCCGACCCCAAGAATGCTCGATCGCTCTACTACCTCGGACGCCTGGCTTTCGAACGCAAGGACTTTGACGCCGCTATCGCCATGCTCAACCGCGCCACGGCCAGCGACCAGCGCGCGGCTGAGGCGTGGTCGTTGTTGACTTACTCTTACTTAAGCCGCGGCGGCGCGACGACAGGACCAAAAGCTGACGCCGATTACCTTGCCGCCGTACGTTCCGGGGAAAACCTCGTAAGGCTGCGCCCTGACGAAACCTCGACCGTGCTCTACGCTCAAGCGCTCATCGGCTCCCAGCAGTACGTGCGCGCAGCTTCAGTGCTTGAGCCAGTGGCCGCGAAACCAGAGGCAAAGGGTGCTACGTTGTACTTGCTTGGCTTTGCCCAGACCCAAGCGAAAAACTATGTAAAGGGCATTGCCGCGCTCGAGCGTGCCGCACAGAGTACCCCTAACGACGTGAACATTTACCGGATGCTCGGCTATGATTATGAGGTCTCAAAGCAGTATGCCAAGGCGCTCGCAGCATACGAAAAAGGTCTGAAACTCGTGCCGGCGGATCCCGACCTGAAGGAGTCCGCAGATCGCGTTCGGCCCTTTGCAAAATCATGACCTTGGATTAGCATCCTCGGCATGGAGCGAATCCGAAAGTACCCGACTGACGCCCGTTGTGCTGCGGCAATTTTAGTCACTTGTGTTCTTGCCTCGGCCGTTTTTGTCGTGAACGTCAACGCCGCGTCGTGGAATGGCATCGAGCCGTTCAGGTCCCGACGCGACGATGTCTTGAAAATCCTGGGCAAGCCTGTCAGCGAAACCTCTGAAGGTGCAGTGCGATTTGCCGTCTCCGGTGGCTCAGTCCTGGTGAGCTTTGTTAACGAAAAGTTCGTCACGAACAAGAGGCTGCGACCCGAACTCGCGGGAACAGTTTTGGAGATCGTTCTGCAACATGAACATTCTTCGGATACGCCTGAATCAATGAATCTGCTGAGCAACAAGGATTTCGTTCGTGATGAAATGCAGAATGCTACGATCTTTCGCAGCAACAAGTCAGGGATCGTTTACACCTTCATGGATGGGAAACTGAAAACCACGCGGTTTACCTTCTCTGAAGCCCAACTGGCAAGAATGCGTCGATAACTTCGAGTTTTCCCAGGTTTTCGCTCATCGCCTAGCCGAGATTTCCTGGCAACTACTGGCAACTTGCGGCTTGGGCTGAGCGTCTTTAATTCTGTCAGTCTCAATCAGGTAGCGCTAGTCATTCGAACGAAACGGAGGCCTTTCCCGATGTTTAAGCGACCCACGACGATTGCGGCAGTTGCTTTGCTCGTTACGACGGCTGCGACCGCGTTTGCACAGCGACCGCGTATGTCGAATGACGATTCCGCCAAGCCAGCCACGGCGACGCCGCCCCCGGCCCCGGCGCCACAAACGGTCAAAGCAAAGTATGAGGGCGGCGTCTTCGGTTACAACCACAAGATGGAAGGCACGCTAAACTTCGACGACTCTAACAACCGGTTAGTTTTCCGCAACGACAAGCAGAAAGAAGTTTTTTTCATTCCGTACAAGGCTATCACCGGCGCGTACGGCGACACGCACGCAGTGCAACCCAAAGCCGCCACTGTCGGCGGCGCAGTACTCGGCAGCATTGTCCCTTTCGGCGGCCTTGTTGGTCTCATCAAGACCAAAGTGCGATATCTCACCATTCAATACAACGATCCCGATAGCAACGCTGCCGGCGTTACGAGTCTGCGTCTTGAGAACAATGATTTACTCGACAGAGTCTTGAACACCCTCGCTAACAACGCTGGGCTAAGTCGGCGCGGCGAAGTCTTTGTCAGGAAAAAGGAGTAGACCCACTGCGCGTCCGACTCATCAACCGCTCGACTGTCGCTCCTTCGTTCCATGCCGTGCCCTTCTTGCGGTACAATCCTTAACCTAAATTCATGGATGAAACTTGTAGCAAAGCTGAGCAACTGCTCAACTCGGTTTTCAGCGACGCCGGCTTTGACCTTCGCGCGAACGCGCTAGAGTCGGAAGCTGGCTGTTTGTTGTCAATCGACGGTGCGGACACTGGCCTACTATTGAATCAGGGTGGCGAGTTGCTCGATGCGCTCCAGCAGATCCTAAATCAAGCGCTTGGGCGGGCGCTACCAAAAGGCCAGCGGATCATTTGCGACGCCGACAACTACCGTGCGACGCGCGAAGCTGAACTCCGGGCGATGGCCCAACATGCGGCGCGTCAAGTGCGCACGACGTCTTCAGCGTTCGTGTTTGGACCAATGGACTCCAGCGAACGGCGGGTCATACATTTGTCTCTTGCTGAGGAACAAGATCTCGCAACCGAGTCAATCGGCGAGGGTAACGCGCGTCGCTTGCGAGTCAGTCTGAAAGCCCCTACCATCCAGTAAAGCTCTTGGGTCTTACTCTTCGAGCGATTTTCCGTGGACAATCAAGCTGATACGATAGTTGCTCTTTGTACTCCTCCCGGGCGAAGCGCGATTGGAGTAATAAGACTAAGCGGATCCGATTCTTTGAAGATTCTGCGAAATCTGATTGCCGCGCCAACCTTCAAGTCGCAACCTAATCTTCTGACACTGCGCAGTCTCCATGATCCGTTTTCCGGAGAGGTCATTGACCGCGCCCTGGTGTGCTACTTTGAGGCTCCCCATTCATTCACCGGCGAAGACGTCGTGGAGTTGCACTGTCATGGTTCTCCGGTGTTACTGCAAGCAATCGTCGATATCATTCTCAAACTCGACGCCCGTCTCGCGGACGCCGGCGAGTTTTCTTTGCGCGCAGTACGTCATGGTCGCATTCAACTGACCGAAGCCGAAGCGATTCGCGATCTGATTGATGCTCAGACTAACGCAGCTGCAAAGCAGGCAACCCGACAACTCAAGGGAGAAGTTTCAAGTACTCTCCGCCCTGCCAAGGAACAGTTGCTGAAGATCATCGTCAGGCTAGAGTCTTCAATAGAGTTTGTCGAAGAAGATTTGCCGCGAGTCGAACACGATCAATTGATCGACGACCTTCAAAACATCCAAACCGAATTGTCGAGCCTCAGCCAAACCTTTGCCGCTGGCAAACTGCTGCGCGATGGGCTGAAAGCAGCCTTCATCGGTCGTCCTAACGTCGGTAAGTCCAGTCTGTTCAATAGGTTACTGGGGCGTAGTCGTGCGATTGTGACTGACATTCCTGGCACAACACGCGATGCATTGACAGAGTCTGTCAGCCTTCACGGCGTGCCGGTATTGCTGATCGATACAGCCGGTATCCGGGAGTCAGGTGACGCAATCGAAGTCATCGGCGTGGCCCGCACAAAGCGTGAGGCCGCCGATGCAGACATACTTATCGTTGTCTTAGACGGATCCGAAGACTTTCGCGATGAAGACAAGATAGTCCTCTCGGAGGTGGCTGATCAGCTTCATGTAATCGTTCACAACAAGAGCGACGCTGCGACGTTTTCAGCATCGCGCCTTGAAGCTAACAGCGATACCAACCCGCATTGCGCGGCGACGCTTGCGGTCTCCGCGCTAACAGAGGTGGGACTTGAAAGTCTACGGACTGCTATACTCAAGCCTTTCCTAAATGGGACGTCGCAGAGTGATGGCCTGCTGATTACTAATGCACGACACCACGACCTGCTGGTGCGTACCCTTGCCGCACTTGAGGCATCGGAGAGCCTGTTGCGACGGCGCGTTAGTGAAGAACTTGTGGTAATCGGCCTCCAGAACGCACTTCACTTTCTCGACGAACTGACTGGACAGACCACTAGCGATGATATCCTGGGCAGGATTTTTTCCACATTCTGTATTGGGAAGTAGGAACTTCGAGCTACTTTTCCCAATCGGTCGGCAAAGGACTAGCAAACCGTGATGGCTTTCGATGAACTCTTTGACGTGATTGTTGTTGGTGCAGGGCACGCGGGGTGCGAGGCTGCCTCGGCCGCCGCCAGGCTGGGCGCTAAGACCGCCTTGCTGACACTTAACCTGGATCTAATCGGGCAGATGTCATGCAATCCAGCGATTGGCGGTATCGGCAAAGGTCACCTCGTCCGGGAGATCGACGCACTGGGCGGCATTATGGGGCGCGTGATCGATCGCACGGGCATTCAATTTCGCCTCCTGAACCGGTCACGCGGGCCAGCCGTTCAGGCACCGCGAGCGCAAGCGGACCGCGGTCTCTATCGGGTCGAGATGCGAAAGACCCTCGAGGCCACGCCGAACCTAAGTTTGCGACAAGGCGTCGTCACTAACCTTCTCGTCCGCGGAGAGCGCCTACGAGGAGTTGAGTTGCAGGATAGTCGCCGAATCGCGGCAAACGCGGTTGTAATCGCGACCGGCACCTTTCTGAACGGACTAATCCACACAGGCCGTCAGAGCTACGGCGGTGGCCGAGCGGGCGAGCCAGCAACGGTCGAACTCGCCGAGACGCTGAAACAGCTTGGCTTCCCGGTAGGCAGATTGAAGACAGGCACACCTCCGCGACTGGATGGCAGGACGATCGACTGGGATGCTTTTGAACAGCAACCTCCCGATGAGCGTCTGGTGCCGTTCTCCTTTTCGACCGACGCCATAACGCAACGACAGATGAACTGCCACCTCGGCTACACTAACATCGAAGTTCATCAAGCAATTCGGCAGAATCTTAATGAGTCCCCACTCTACTCGGGCAAGATAAAGGGCGTCGGGCCGCGATACTGCCCGTCAATCGAGGATAAGGTCGTAAAGTTCCCAGAGAAGTCTCGTCATCAACTCTTCCTTGAGCCCGAAGGTTATGACACCAACGAGGTTTACCTAAATGGTTTTTCGACCTCGCTCCCGGCTCAACTCCAGCAGGAGATAGTGACGTTGATTCCTGGCTTTGAACAGGCCCAGATCATTAGACCGGGCTACGCGATCGAGTATGACTTTATCGATCCCAGGGAATTGTCGCCATACCTCGAAACTCGGCGGCTGCCGGGCCTATTTCTGGCAGGTCAGATAAACGGCACCACTGGATACGAGGAAGCCGCTTGCCAAGGCCTCATGGCCGGCATAAACGCCGCACTAGCTGCGCTTGGGCGGCAGCCCTTTCGCGTCCGGCGGCAAGAATCCTACATAGGCGTCTTGATTGATGATCTCATTACGCAGGGGGTCGACGAGCCGTACCGCATGTTTACTTCGCGGTCTGAATGCCGCCTTGCGCTGAGACACGACAATGCCGATGAGCGTCTTGAACCCTACGGACGCAACCTCGGCCTTGTGGGTGATTCAGACTGGGAGAGATTCAACGAGCGCCGTTCTCGATTGGCAAAGGCTCGCACCTTCCTGGAGACCCACAGACTGCTTCCGTCGGATCCCGCTCACACTGAGATTGCCTTGAAAGCAGGACACGTTCTTCAGCAACCGATTAGCCTGGCCCAATTGGCGCTTCGGACCAACGCCGGCGGGAACCTACTCTCACAGCTGCTGCCCGAATCTGCGCGCCAAAGTGTAACCTCTTCGGATTTGGAATCGGCCCTCGCAGATCGAGTCTATGCGGGCTATTTGGGGTCGCAGACAAGAGCTAACAATCGTCTCAACCAGCACGACGACCTTCGTATACCGGACGGGTTCTCATTTCAGGCAGTGGGAAGCCTTTCGCGTGAGATGGTGGAGCGGTTTGGGAGGGCACGCCCTACGAGCTTCGCTCAGGCCCGCCAAATACCTGGTGTCACTCCAGCAGCTCTTTCGAATCTACTCTTGCACCTTACAGCAAGGCATTGCCGTATTGCGGCGGCGTAACCCCGGCCAATGTTTCACGTGAAACGGTCTCGCTACGGTGGTAAGGGTTCTGCTCAAAATCCATCGTCAGTTCGACTGTTCATATGCTAATCTATCGCTTAACCATAGCACTGTAGAGCCTGAATCAGGCCGGGACGGGTTGAGAGATTGAAATGGCGAAGACTATAGCCATCGCAAATCAGAAGGGCGGTGTCGGCAAGACCACTACCGCAGTCAATCTCGCCGCCGCTCTGGGGAGGCTAAACCGACGAGTCCTATTAGTCGATATTGATCCCCAAGCAAACGCAACTTCTGGCGTAGGAATACCACGAAGTAGTGTTCGTCGAAATATTTACCATGTTCTGGTATTGCAGGAGTCTATAGAAAGCGTCGTCTTGGCCACCGAGTTTGGGATTGACGTTGTGCCCTCTGACAGGAATCTTGCTGGGGCAGAGATTGAGCTGATTGACGCAGCTGATCGTGAGAAGGTTTTGAAGAATGCTGTTAGCCCAATCATCGACCAATACGACTACCTAATCCTCGATTGCCCGCCCTCCTTGAATTTGCTGACTCTAAACGCGCTAGTGGCAGCTGATTCTTTGCTGGTCCCAATTCAGTGTGAATACTACGCTCTCGAGGGTGTTTCTGAACTCGTCAATACCCTGGCGCAGATCCGACGAGTATTGAACCCACACCTCAAGATCGAAGGGCTACTCCTCACAATGTTTGATGAGCGTATCAATCTCTCCTCCGCGGTGGCTGCTGATCTAAGGAGTTTTTACAGCAGCCTTGTTTTCGAGACTACTATCCCAAGAAATGTCCGCCTCGCAGAGGCCCCGAGCCATGGCAAGCCAGCCATTTTCTACGACGAGCGATCACGCGGCGCGGAGTCTTATTTGCAACTCGCAAAGGAGATGTTAACCAATGACGAAGCGACCGTTGGGCAGGGGTCTCAGCGCCTTGCTCTCGACAGACTCGCAGCCAGTGGGTAGCGAAGAGGTTCTTGAGGTCCAAATCGATCTCATCCAACCTGGCAAACAGCAACCGCGCACGACCTTCAATCAAGCCAAACTTGACGAGCTCGCGCAATCCATTCGTGCTAGTGGCATCATTCAGCCGTTGCTACTTCGTCGTCGGGGCAGCAGTTTTGAGCTAGTAGCCGGCGAGCGCAGATGGCGTGCGGCACAAATAGCAGGCCTCCGTATTGTTCCCGCGATCGTGCGCGAGATACCAGATGAGAAACTATTGGAGCTTGCGCTAATCGAGAACATTCAACGCGCCGACCTCAATCCAGTCGAGGAAGCGAATGCTTACAAGAAACTCATCGATTCACTGAACCTTACTCAAGAGGAAGTCGCCCAGCGGGTGGGCCGGGATCGGTCCTTCGTTACAAACTATCTTCGCATCCTAAAGCTTCCATCAGAGATACGCGCGCTCCTGGAATCTGAAAAGTTGTCTTTCGGCCATGCTCGGGCACTCCTCTCAATTGAGAACGCTCTGGTGCAGAGACGAATCGCCCAGAAGATCGTAAAGAACAACTGGTCTGTGCGCGAAGTCGAACGCCGCGTGCGTCATCTAACGCTCGACAGCAAACCTAAATCATCAAACAAGGCCGTTCGCGACGATCCAAATCTCCGCGCTGCGGAGGCTCGACTTAGGCGTCATCTGGGGACGCAAGTAAGAATCGTGCCGAATGAACCAGGGAAGTCCGGCAAGATCGAGATTGAGTACTACAGCCTGACCGATCTCGACCGAATATACAGGGCGATTGCCCCCACAGAGGCTCTGGCCAATAGCGCTGCCCACCTTTCCTAGCATGCATACCTGTACTATTTATAACTATGGTGTCCGTTTGAGTTTCCCCCGGCTGAGACCACCTTTACAACTGCCTCGATGATTTTCTCCTTTGTTTTTCTTGCGTTGGATCGTTGGCCTATGCTAAGAATTGCTTTCCTTTGGTAAACGTCGCTTAGGACGGCTCCCTTAGCGGGTATTGTATTTCGTAGTACGCGTTTTGCTCCAATGCAGCCTCAACATCAGACAACAATCTGGCAGCCTTTTTTGGACGCGGTTGGGCGCAGGTTAGGGAAGCAGGCTGTTGCTACATGGTTTCGACCTTTGAGACTCACCGACTCTCCCAGGCCAGGGGTTCTTGGGATTGCGGCACCAAACACTGTCGTTAGAGATTGGATACTGTCTAATTACTCCGCCGCGCTTAACGAATCCCTGAACGAGGTAGCGCCGGACGAATGGCGCATCGAATGGACTACCGCGTCTCTCAGGAGTCCGGGGGAGTCGCTTCCAATCAACGCCCTACCTCTTAATAAGGCCGCCGCACTGGTCGCACCGACGGAGACTGATTTAGCTTTGCCAAGCCCCTCTTCGGCGGCGGCCACATCGAATACCTTGAAGCTCCAAACAACTGCAGATCCGGAGCTAAACACTAGATATACTTTTGAAACTTTCGTTGTTGGCTCCTGCAACCGGTTCGCCCACGCGGCTGCCAGAGCAATCGCCGAGATGCCTGGCAAGACTTACAACCCCCTCTATCTTTACGGCGGTGTTGGTCTGGGCAAGACCCACCTAATCCAAGCGGTTGGCCATGCAATCGGAAACTCCAATCCTAAACTGGCCGTTGCATACGTCTCGCTGGAGCGGTTCATGAATGAACTCATCAATGCGATACGGTATGGTTACGACAAGACTCAAGCGTTTCGTGAAAGGTATCGAACAATCGACGTCCTATTGATCGACGATGTTCAGTTCATCACGGGCAAAGAAAGGACGCAAGAAGAGTTTTTTCACACTTTCAATGCTCTCTACGATGCTCAGAAGCAAATCGTCCTTACTTCTGACTGCCCGCCGCGTGATATACCGGGCATAGAAGAGCGCCTTCACTCTCGTTTCGAGTGGGGTTTGATAGCCGATATTGAGCCTCCCGATCTTGAGACTAAGGTTGCAATATTGAAGCGAAAGGCAGAAAACCAACGAAAGGAGCTTCCTGATGACGTAGCTTTATTTCTCGCCTCTAACAGCAAACACAACATTCGGGAGTTGGAAGGGTCTCTGGTTCGATTGCTGGCAATGGCTTCTCTTAGAGGCTTGCCTTTGTCAAAAGGTCTCGCTCAAGACGCTCTCCACAGTGTGTCCCGACGCGATGAGAACAGCGGTATATCAATTCGGCGGATCCAAGACGTGGTTGCCGCTCAATACAAGGTAAGAGTCGACTCTTTGATGGCGCGTTCAAACGTTAGACACGTCTTGGTACCGAGACAGGTTGCGATGTATCTCTGCAAGCGCCTAACAAAGAAGAGCTATCCTGAGATTGGCCGGGAATTCGGGGGCAAACATCACACTACGGTAATTCACTCTGTGCAAAAAATTAATCGCTTGCTCTCTTCAGATACGGATATTCGTGGAATAGTAGACAAACTTGTTGAGATACTTGGAAACTAACAGGAGAGTCTCTGATACGCCAAAGTGTTGCACAGTTGTAAATAGAAAGTTAAGAACAGAAGGCTCAAGTCGTTAGCAGTGATAGTCACAATTCCACAGACTCTTACTACTAAGACTACTTAAATACTTCTATTTTTCAAATTAAATATGTTGGTGAAGAATTTGTAGTCTCTCTAACATCTAAAAGCGTTTCAACTTAATCCGGATGCCGTGTTATAAGAGAAAAACTCAAAAGGCTCTAGCAGAAATCACAAACGGCCATTAGGAGTAACTTAGATGCGATTCGTCATAGCGCGAAACACTCTACAAAAGGAACTGACATTTGTTCAGGGGATTGTCGAAAGAAAGAACACTATTCCAGTATTGGCCAATATTCTGATTGAATCGGCCGGAGAGAATTCGATTAGAATAAGCGGTACCGACCTCGATGTTACTATTAGATGCGACACTGATGCGGACGAAATCAGTTCCCAAGGCGCTATTTGCGTGCAAGCGAGAAAGCTGTTCGATATCGCAAGACTTCTCCCTGACGCCCCTGTTAGTTTTCGAAAAGAAGACAATGAGTGGGTAACAGTAGAATGCAATCGGTCGAAGTTCAGATTACCGGGAATATCGAAGGATACATTTCCTGAGTTACCAGGTTTTAAGTCGACACCTCTGAAATTGCCCGCCGCTTTGATCAAATTGCTAATCGACCGAACGATTTTCGCCATAACCCAAGAAGAAGGACGATACACGCTCTCAGGAGCAAAGTTCGAAATCGACAAGCGGAACGTCAAAATGGTAACGACTGATGGCCATAGACTGGCTTTTGCGGCCACTAATGACTTCGACAATTCAAAAGGCGAAGGTCTCGATGTGTTGATACCACGGAAGACTCTCTCAGAATTGACAAAGCTCAGCGCCGACTTTGAAGGCGAGATAAGTCTTGGTGCGGACGAGAATCACGTTTACTTTCAAGTAGGGTCACGTTTATTGATTTCCAGAATGCTTTCAGGACAGTTTCCAAATTACGAGATGGTGATGCCGAAGAACAACGACAAGTCCGCTGTCTTCGATACGGTATCGCTCAATCAAGCCGTTAAGAGAGTAGCTCTAATGGCTGACGATCGTTCTCACGCAGTTCGGCTGCACCTGAGCAAGGAACAGCTTCTGATTAGTTCGCAAAACGCCGAAGAAGGCGAGGCGCGGGAGACGATCGGGACGGACTACGTCGGTGAGGATACCGAGATAGGGTTCAACGCTCAATACCTGCAGGACTTTCTCAATGTGGTGGGGTCAGAAAAGGTCGCGTTTGAGTTCAAGGACGGTAATTCCCAAGCTCAACTGCGGCCGGTATCAGAAGAGAAGGACGACTACCGCTACGTCATCATGCCGATGCGACTTTGAAAGCGTCGATCACAAAAGCGTCATGAAGGACAGCAAGGAGCGCCTGCTTGAAGCAAAGCGCTCCTTTTGATTGGTGAAGGCTTCCATATCGGGCGCCTTTGGCGCTTGCGGACGAGCTATCAACGTCAAATCATGTGCTACAATTTGATCAATGTTTCTCAGATCGATCGAGGCTCACTGTTTTCGAAATCTTGATGGAAAGATCGAATGGGGAAACGGCCTCAATGTTCTTCACGGCAACAACGGTGAAGGCAAATCAAACTGGCTGGAAGCGATCTACCTCATCGCTCATGCCAAATCATTCCGTGCGCGGCAGCTCAATGAAACACTACGATTCGGTGCGAACCAGGCTTCCGTCAGGGGAGTGGTAGCGCGAGGAAACTCGATTGAGCGAGATCTTCAGGTTGATATCCAGGCTAGCTCAAAGAGGACTTCAGTCAACGGAAAGCGCGTACCTCTCGTTAGATACGCCGCGCAGCTACACGCGGTCTGTTTCACGGCCGACGAGCTAGAGGTAATACGTGGTGGACCTGAAGCTCGACGAGGGTTCATTGATCGCGGAGCGGTGTCGCTTCACCCTGGATATGCCCAGACACTTGTCGACTACAACAAAGTAATCAAACAAAAAAGACTGCTGCTCCAACAGGCGGCCGAAGGTCGACCGAGTCAGGAAGAATTGGCCGAACTGGTAGGACCCTGGAACAAACAACTGGTTCGTTTGGGTGCGCAGGTTCATAGCGCGCGCATAGCCTATGTCACTGAGTTGAACAACGCTCTCGATCACAATCTATTCAGCGACAACATCTCTATTCGCTACCTTTCATCCTTCGAAGGTAAAGGTGACTTGAGTGATTATGAAGCGTTGTTTGCCGAGCGTCTCGAATCGCGATTCCGGGCAGAAGTATTTGCCGGGGCTTGTTTGATAGGACCACATCGCGACGATCTCGACGTGCTCTTTGGTGGTCGTCAATTGCGTAGTTTTGGCAGTTCGGGTCAACAGCGTAGCGCGTTGATAACACTTGATTTAGCAGCGATTTCCGTGTATCATTCCAACCATCAGGATTATCCAGTTTTCCTCATTGACGACGTGGACGCTGAACTTGACGGACGCCGCATTGATCGCCTGCTCGAACACCTTGAAGGACGCACGCAGACCTTCGTTACTACCTCAAAGAGAAATCACTTTGGGCGGTTCAATAGGCGCGCTAGTTTTTATGAGATCAGGAGCGGTCACGCGAGCGAAGACCGGGCATTCAGCGCGGTGATGGCGACCGGCGCGACGTCCTGATAGAAGATGTGAAGAAAGAGGAATAAACGATTGGCTATTGCATCACCAAAGTTGAAGAAGAGAATGGACACTTACGATTCATCGTCTATCTCAGTACTGGAAGGGCGCGAGGCCGTGCGCAAGCGACCGGCCATGTATATTGGATCCACCGGCGAGATGGGTCTGCATCACCTGGTCTACGAAGTCGTCGATAACTCAATTGATGAGGCTTTGGCCGGACACTGCGACACGGTTGAAGTAACTATTCATCTCGACCATTCCATTACCGTGGTCGACAACGGCCGTGGCATTCCTGTCGACATCATGAAGAAGGAAAAGAAGTCCGCGGCCGAAGTTGTGATGACCAAACTTCACGCCGGCGGCAAGTTCGACACCAACGCCTACAAAGTTTCCGGCGGCTTACACGGCGTGGGCGTTTCGGTCGTCAACTTTCTTTCTGAAACGCTGCACCTGGAAATCTGGCGCGATGGCCTGACTTACGAACAGGAATATGAACGCGGTATTTCGGTCGCTGCTCTTAAGCAGACCGGCAAGACGCGGAAGCGCGGGACGAAGATCACCTTCAAGCCTGACACACAGATTTTTGACACGATCGAATTTAGCTTTGACAAGCTCTCTGAACGATTGCGCGAAAAGGCTTTTCTCAATAAGGGAATTCGCATCACGATCAAAGACGAGCGTGAAGAACCCGAGCGCTCACACGAGTTCTACTATCGTGGCGGCATCGCCGAGTTCGTGAAACACCTCAACAAGAACAAAAGCGTGCTGCACGACAAACCGATGTATTTCGAGAAGGTCAGCGACCCGCTCTCAATCGAAGTCGCCATTCAGTACAACGATGGTTACGACGAGAAGGTCTACTCGTTCGCCAATAACATCAACACGGTCGATGGCGGTACGCATCTTTCAGGTTTTCGTTCGGCGTTCACCCGCACAATCAACGCTTACGCACAAACGTCGGGCCTGTCGAAGAACTTCAAAGGCTCGCTCACTGGCGACGACGTGCGCGAAGGTCTGGTGGCAGTTATTTCGGTCAAACTTCCGCAACCGCAGTTCGAAGGCCAGACAAAGGGCAAGCTTAACTCTGACGTCAAAGGAGCGGTTGAATCGTTTCTTAACGATCGATTGACTGAGTACCTCGAACAAAACCCGACCGTCGCCCGGCGCGTCGTTGGCAAGTCGCTGGACGCCGCGCGCGCACGCGACGCGGCCCGCAAGGCGCGCGAGATTGTCCGCAAAGGCGCGATGGGTTCGACGATGTTGCCCGGCAAGCTGGCCGACTGTCAGGAACGAGATCCGGCGCTTTCGGAAATCTATATCGTCGAGGGTGATTCCGCCGGCGGTTCAGCCAAGCAAGGCCGCGATCGTAAGAACCAGGCTATTCTTCCGCTCAAAGGAAAAATCCTGAACGTCGAGAAAGCGCGCTTTGACAAGATGCTCGGTCATAGCGAGATCAAGGCGCTCATAACCGCCCTCGGCACTGGCATCGGTAAGGAAGATTTTGACGCAAGCAAGCTGCGTTACCACAAGATCATTCTCATGACCGACGCCGACGTTGACGGTTCGCACATCCGGACACTCCTGCTCACCTTTTTCTATCGCCAGATGGCCGAGCTGATCGAGAAGGGATATGTGTACATCGCCCAACCACCTTTGTTTAAGGTGAAGCGCGGGAAGAAGGAAGAGTACATCAAGGACGAAGGCCTGATGGTCCAATACCTGATGCGGATGGCCACCGCGGACATAACGGTGAAGTCGGTCGGAGCCAAGAAGGACATCGAAGGCAAAGAGCTTGCCCTTTCGTTAGAAAAACTTGTGGACCTGAAGCGCTACAGCGAGCGTACGGCGCGCCGTCTCGGCGGAGATGCGCATTTGCTGGACACGCTTCTGGAGGCTTTCGCCGGAAAGAAAGGTGTGTGGCGCAAAGCAGGCGCCACGTTGCGCAACATCTTTCAGGATGGCGACCTGATGGCCAAGGTGGAAGGAGTTCTGGCTAAGGCTGGCTTCAAGACTGAACTCTCAACCGATGAAGAACACGGTTTGTGGGAGATTGAAACCACGACCACCTCAGGGCAAGCCGTCGCGATCGATTGGAACTTTGCTAGCTATGTTGAGTTTCAAAAAGCCGTGGACCTCTACATGACCCTTGAAGACGAACTGGCGCCACCCTTCATCACCGGCACGAACGGAACCAGCGAAGAGATTTCGACGCGTGAGGCGTTGTTAGAGAGAGTGCTCGCGGCCGCGAAGAAGGATCTTTCCATTCAGCGCTATAAGGGCCTGGGCGAAATGAATCCCGAGCAACTTTGGGAAACAACCATGAACCCTGAGAAGCGGACCCTGTTGCAAGTCAGGGTAGATGACGCAGTGGAAACTGACGATATCTTTTCCGTTCTGATGGGCGAAGCCGTCGAGCCGCGCCGGAAATTCATCGAAGACAATGCCCTTGACGTAAGGAATTTGGACATCTGACCTGTAGCGCAAGTTGGCAACTTGCCCTACGTTTCTTCTCTGTATCTATCCGCCCGAAAACGCCAAAGCTTAACTTCAGCGCCCGGCGGGATGCCCGCTTTTCGTGAAGCAATCTCGACTTGTTGGACCGGCGTATCAATCCCTTTCAGATTCGGAAGCAGCAGACCTCGCCGCTCACCGTTCAGGTCTTCGACGATTACGCCTAAGACGTGCGGGTCGAGATCCTCGAGACGCACCAGTTCGGGTTGCGAGAGCACATCGACTGAGTACTTTAGATTGGGAAGTTCATCCGCGCGGACCGGCGGAAAGCGCGGGTCGCGGGTGCCGGCGCTGATCGCGTTGGCGATCAACTCCTGAGCGAGCGTGTCCTTCTCCGGTTCGATCGTGCCGATACAGCCGCGCAAATCTCCGTCAAGAGTCTTGATGGAAACAAAACACGCGGCGCGTTGATTGAGCAGTTCGGAAAGGTTCTCAGGCGCAGGGATGACCTCGCCTGTTGTCACAAACGTCTCGATCACCTGGCGTGCGAGGGCGGGCACAGAACCGCTTGCGGTAGCGAGCGGGTAATATCTTGAGTCAGCGGCCTCGTTGCTTCGTGAGTTCTCCGCTAACTGTGAATTGTCGTCGACCGCACTCTGCGGTGCTACCGCAAGCGGTTCTGTACCGAGTGACACCAGTTGCGCGACCATGTAACCAACGCCAAACGGCGCTTCGTAACTGATTACTTCACAACGCGACTCAAGTTTCTCGGCTACGCCAATCGCGACCAGCATTGAGCGATAACCGCACTCTCCCGCGGTGCGGCGCAGTTCCTGATCGATCGTAACGATGCGACTCGTTGAGTTGCTGCGAATCGCAGCGACAACTTCTTCATCGAAGAGATGCGCCTGCGGGTTATAGCCGGCGGGCGCGTCGGGCTTAAGCCGGTGACTGAGATCGCCACTGGCAATTAACGCCACCCGGCGCCCGACTTTATCGACTGCCGCACGGATGCAATTGCCAAAGCGCAGGTGATCTTCGTTCGAGAGAAAACTGTAGCCGAGCGCGACCACGCGTCCGCGCCAGCCGTGGCGTTGCAGGAAATAGAGCGGCACAGCAGAGCCGTGATCCAGATCGCCACGAATGCGCACTACCTCGAACGCAGCTTCAGCGGCTGTGCGCGTAATTTCTTTTAGGAGTTCTTCATCCAACTCAGCGTGAACCGTCGCGGTGGGCGCGCGAAAGTTTGCGAAGTCGGCATAAAGCTGCGGCCCGTCGTAAGCGACAAAGGCATCCGGCTCAAGCGGCGCGTGCGGCGAGATCAAAATTACAGTTTCGGCCCCGCTGCGAATCACGCGCTCAGTCAACGCCGCCATCGCGTCGATCGAACTGCGCACGTCGGCGATCGCCTCGCGTCCGACTTCGGGAACCATGATCGGAGGATGCGGAGCAATTCCAGCAAAGACCAATGAACTGCTGCTGGCCATGATTGAATTAGCCACAGATTAACGCAGATGCGCACAGATCAGAAGGAAATTAGCCGCGGATGGACGCAGATTAACGCGGATAGTAATCAGCCAGGAATAAACACGGATCGAGATGGCGTGAACGGCCGGCTCGTTTTTTTCTAATCTGTGTCAATCCGCGTTAATCTGCGGCCAAATCTCGGCGTCTTGCCGACGCCTACACGCGCCAACTATCATTGCCGCGTATGGATCGATTCGATGTCTTGATTGTTGGCGCTGGCCCCGCGGGCTCGTTCGCCGCAGAGCGGCTCGCGCGCGGAGGCGTGCGCGTTGCGCTAATTGACGGACGTCCCCCGGACGAACCCAAGGCTTGCGGCGGTGGAGTGACGACAAAGGCGTTGAAGGCGTGGCCGCACTTGCTGGACGCAGTAGGCCGCACGATCGACGAACTCGACATGTACTCGCCTTCGGGGAAGCACCTGCACTTGAAACTCGACGAGCCGTTCGCGGTTTACTCGCGCAACGCGTTCGATACGTTTCTGCGCGAACGCGCGCGCGCCGCCGGCGCGCAAGTGTTTGCCGAAAAGATTTCCGGCCGGGGCTTCAAACAAAGTAAAGACGGTTGGATTGTTCACGCGCAAGGCGGCGCGGAGTTTTTCACTGACTGGTTGGTCGGCGCCGACGGCGCGAACAGCGCGATTGCGAAAAAGCTCGCCGGACCTTTGCCGCCGGCTGAGATGGAAGTCGCGTTCGGATATCGCGCGCCGCTTCCGGTCGACTGTGAAGCGGCGACGGTAGTCGCTTTTCTTCCCAAATGGGTTGGTTACGCGTGGGCGTTTCCGCGGATCGATCACATTTCGTTTGGCATCGCCACGACGCAGGATGCTTTCGATCACGATTCGCTGGATGCGCTGATGTGGGATTTCATGGTCGCGTATTACGGAGCAGCGCAGGTTGGTGGCTTGCGTCGTCCGATGCGGCTCTGGAAAAAAAGCGAAACGCAAATTGGCAATTTGCGCTACCAGGAGCTAAAGCAAACCGCTGAGCGCTACGCCGGGCGCATACCCGGCTTAGCGCCGGGCACCTGGGACACGCGCCACGCGTGCGGCGACTGCTGGGCGCTGCTCGGTGACGCGGCCGGCTTTGCCGATCCGGTAACCGGTGAAGGCATCTATTATGCGCTGCGTTCGGCGGAGCTCTTCGCCGATGCGTATCTCTCGGGCTCGCCGCTCGATTACGAACAGCGCTGGCGGTCAGACTTTGGCAAAGAGTTGCAGCGCGCTTCACAAATGCGGCGCAAGTTTTACGGAAACTTCTGGGGCGCGCCTTTCACTGACCGCATGATCGAGTTCGCGCGCGGCCATCGCGGCATCCGCAAGGTGCTCGGCCAACTGGTCGCTGGCGATCAGGGCTACGTCAATCTCAAGAAGAAGCTGGCGCGAAGTGCCTTAAAGCCCCTCTGACCGGCCATCCACGAGCATAAGACGTTGTTTGCCACGGGTCTCGCTGTGGGGATGCTAAGTGTGACACCGTCCGAGACTGACAAAATGTCAGTTGATTACCAAATCCGGAGCCTCACCCACGGGCACGATTTCCACAAAACACTTGAAACTTCCCCGGCCAAAAATGTAATCTGGCTAAGGTCTGAATTGTCAGTCTCAGTTCAGCTTGCCCTGGTTCCACGCTGTTGACCTCCTCTCAGTTTCACAAGAGCTGCACCTAGAATCATCGATGGGAATTCACGGAACTCTGAACACGATGAGTGTCTCTGACCTGCTCCAGTTTCTGGCGGCAGGCCGCAAGACCGGCACGCTCAAATTTGGCCGCGGCGACATCATCAAACAGATTTATCTCGAGGGTGGATTGATCGTTGGTTCGAACTCAAACGATCCGCGCGAGTACCTGGGCCAGGTGCTCTTGCACTATGGCAAGATTGAAGAGTCACAACTCCAGGCCGCGATGGAGATTCAGCGTCAGTCCGGCGGCAAGCTGGGAATGATCCTGGCGTCGCGCGGCTTCGTCCGTCCCGCTGACGTCGCCGAAGTGCTGCGCACGCGCACGCTGGAAATCATCTACGATCTATTCATCTGGGACGAAGCGCATTTTGAGTTTTTCGACAACGAGCCTCTGCCCGAAGATCTGATCCGCGTTTCTGTCGAGGCCACTTCGGTGGTTATGGACGGCATCTACCGGATCGACGAGTGGAAGCGATACCGCGCCGTCGTCCCTTCGGAACGAACCTTCTTTGAACTCAATCCGGGATGGACGCAGTCGCTGAACGCGAGTGAAGAGATTCGCCAGGTCCTCTATCACGTCGAGAAGCGCCTGACCGCCGCCGAGATTTGCTACAACATGCACACGTCGCTGTTTCACGCGTGCGCCCTGCTATTCGATCTGGTTCGGAAGGACTTCATCAAGGTTGCCGGCGAGGCGCCCGCACCGGCCGCTGAAGCACCCGCTGATTTGTCCGCGTTGAAATTGCCAAAGACGGTTCCCGACCTGCTGAACCTCGCCCGCTCCGAGTTGAAAGAGGACAACGCCGAGAACGCCCTGGCGATCATTCACAGCGCGCTTGAGCAGGAACCAAAGAACACCGCCGCGCATCGTTTGCGGGAAGAAGCCGAAAAGAAATTCGTCACGCAAGCTTTTCAGAATGGATTCTCTCCGCGCTCAGTCGCTAAAATCCTGGTGGCGCCCGAACAGCTCGAGCATGAACGGCTCGGCCCGGAGGAAGGCTTTGTCCTCTCGCGCATCAACGGCGAATCAGACATCGAATCGATCCTCTCCGTCTGCCCTTTTCGTGAAGCCGACAGCCTGCGCATGATCAAAAAGCTCTTGGACAGCGGCATCATCGGAATCAAGTAGTTCTCTGCCTGGTCAGATCCCATCGCACAGATTCCAGCATTGAGATATATAATTCGCGCCCAGCGTGCGTTTAGGCCGAACGCAAGTGAGTTCAGCCTAGCGTGCTTGTGAGGGCCGAATAAGATGCTCTTCATTCGCAGTGTATTCTTTACGATTCTTCAACCCGGAACGGTCACGGTTCTAATCCCTTACTGGCTTATTTCATCGAGAAGCAGTGGCGTTCTCAGTCATCAGCCAGTGTGTTATTCGGGTTTGCCTTTGGTCGTAATTGGCGCCGCGATGTTGCTCTGGTGCATTTGGGATTTCTTTTCGTCCGGGCGAGGAACAATATCGCCAATCGATCCACCGAAACATCTGGTTGTCCGAGGGCTCTATCGTTATGTTCGCAATCCAATGTACGTAGCAGTGGTAACGACATTGTTGGGTGAAGCCATCTTCTTCATATCTTCGCCGATCTTGATCGAAGCCGCAATCTTCTTTGTCCTGGCGACCCTGTTTGTGATGCTTTACGAGGAGCCAACCCTGCGACGGGAGTTTGGCGAATCGTACGAGAGATACAGCCAAACAGTTGGTCGGTGGATCCCAAGATACCGATCCTGAGTCACTTGAGAATAGCCTGACGATCAGAAAACCGACGAATGAGCCGAATCCCACTAACACCAAACCAACGTCGCGGTTTTCTGGCTGCCTGGGGTGGTTGGGTTTTGGATGGCATGGACTCGTTCATTTATGCGCTGGTGATGGTGCCGGCACTGCGCGAGTTGCTGCCGCGCTCAGGGATTCCCGCCGATCAATCTCACGTCGGGTTTTATGGTGGACTGTTGTTCGCGCTCTTTCTGGTGGGTTGGGGATGTTCGCTCGTGTGGGGTCCGATTGCCGATCGCTTCGGCCGCCTGCGCGCGTTGATGTTCACGATCCTTTGTTATTCGATCTTCACTTTTCTCGGCGCGTTCGCGACCAGCGTTTGGACGCTGGCGGCTTTCAGATTATTGGCCGGTGTCGGCATTGGCGGTGAGTGGTCCATGGGCGGCACGTTCATCGCCGAAGAATTGCCGGAAGCGAGACGCAAGATGGCCGCCGGGTTGATGCACACCGGCTACTACGTCGGCATCTTTCTCGCCGCCATCGCCAACTACTTCATCGGCGCGCGCTATGGTTGGCGCGCGATGTTCGTCGTGGGCGGAACGCCCGCCTTGCTGGTTGGGTTCATTCGTTATGGCGTCAGAGAGTCGAAGCGATGGGAGAATCGCATCGCACAGGTTGGCGGGAGATGGACGATGCATCGCGCATTTTTCGCACTCTTCTCGCCAGAGTATCGTCGACGCACCCTACTCAACTCGGCCTACCTTTTGATTTCTATTGTTGGCCTGTGGGCCGGCTCGGTTTATGTACCTTCGTCAGTTAGCGCACTTGCGGCGAAGGCAGGATTCACGGAAGGCGAAAGTGTGCGGCTGGCTTCTTACGGCACAATGATTCTTGCGGCCGGGACCATCATCGGTTGTCTCGTGCTACCGATCCTGGCCGAGAAGTTTGGCCGCCGCTTCACGCTGGCGATCTATTTCGCGTTGATGGCTGCCTTTATCTCGGTCGGCTTCGGTTACGTCTTCTATCTTGAAACGCACGCGCTTGCTTGGTTCATGATTTGTTTGTTCTGGCTAGGTGTTGGTGGCGCAAACTTTGCGATGTACACGCTCTGGCTGCCGGAACAATATCCGACTGAGTGCCGCGCCAGCGCCTTCGCTTTTGCCACTTCGATCGGACGGTTTGCGGGCGCCGGGATCACGTTCCTGGTCGGCGCTGGCGTCGCTTACTATCACACGATCGGCACACCTGTGGCGCTGACGTCGTTGGCTTTTCTCGTGGGTCTCTTACTTCTGCCATTCGGCAAAGAGACAAAAGGCGCGCCGCTTCCGGATTAAGCTGACCATTTACTAATCACGGTTCACGATTTACCATGCACGACCATGCGCCTACTGATCGTCGTGTTCACCATAGTGACGTTGGCTGGTTGCTTGATCGCTAACGATGCCGGCAAGTCTCAAACCGCACGCATAGCGACCGGCTCGTTTGCGACCGGCAAACCCAGCGCGCTGCAACCGAACACACTCTGCACCAAAGACGAACGCATCATCTTCAGTTGTCCCGTCAAGCGGCCCGCGAGGATCGTTTCCGTCTGCGCGTCGAAGGATCTAACCAGCGACCATGGCTACTTGCAGTATCGCTTTGGTCTTCCCGGCAAGATTGAACTCGAGTATCCCAAGGATCGAGCCGGAACTCAGGCAAAGTTTCAGTACACTCATTACTTCCGCGCGCAGTTCGATCTGACTGAGATTAGCTTCAACATTAATGGCTACGAATATCAGGTCACTGATGATTACAACGGCGAAGAAAAACCGGCGCAGACCATTCAAGGCGTCAGCGTCACCGCACCCGGCAAACCGAAAGAGGTAAGCTTCGTTTGTCGCACCAAACCGAAAGCGGATTACGCGGATTTGCAGGCAGTGCTGCCGAATGGGCAGGAATGATCGGTTGCGCGCCGCAGCACGTAAAGCCTCCGCCTCACCGGGTGCGTGAGGTTGCGCCAGCGCGAGAGACAACGTTCGCTCACGATCTCAAAGCCGAATGAATCAAAGAGTGCGCGCCATTCGGATTCGCGTCGAAAGGTGCACGGGCCAGTGCGGTCTCGCCACTGGCGATTGTGAATCCAGCACACGCCTTTATCCCACCACGTCTGCGGAATGTCTTCGTAAATCAGAGCGAGTCCACCAGCGCGCAGCACGCGACGCATTTCAGCCAGCATGACGCGAACGTCTTGCGCGTGATGCATTACGTAGCAAAGTAGCACTGCGTCAACTGAATCATCAGTCATCGGAAGCCACGCACCATCGTAGCGACGATAGTCGATTGGTGCTTCGGCGCTGTTTCCCAAATCAATCCCTGCGACGCTCGTGCCGAGCATCGCACTGAGATGATGCGCGATAAAGCCGTTGCCACAGCCGACGTCCAGAACTTCAGAGCCGTGCGGAATCACGCGCCCAATTTCCAGAGCCATGTCGTAAGCGCGTCCGACTTTGCGCCGGCGCCGTTCGCGCGCCCAACGACGACCAAGTCCAAACAGAATCGCTCTGCCAGATTTGACGAGAGGGTTGGACCGTCGTGGCGTAACTCGCGTGCCGGTAAAACCAGGCGAGGCCGGTGCGACTGGAACGGTTCGCGGTAGCATCAACGTCGTCGTCGCAAACGTGATGCCCGAAGAGAATGTTGTGGAAAACCGTCTGACGGATTCCAATGGCGCGTGATCTCTGTGACGGGTGGCCGCAGGAAATAGCGGACTATTGAATTCGAATGCGTGTTTCGAGTGAAGTATACTGACGCAATGAGAAAACTAATCATCGTCCTGGTTATGTCGATCGGCTTTGTGCTGACTTCAGCGCAGACTAGATCACAAGTGGATTTGCAAAGTTCCGTGCCGCCCAATTACTGGCCGCTGGAAAAAAGCCAGCCGATCATCGACAAGACCCAGACGATTCGCCTGGCGCCGGATTTATCGCAGCTCAGCGCCGGCGAAAAGAAAGCCGTGGCGAAACTGCTCGAGGTCGGCAAGATCTTTCAGAGCATCTACGAAGATCAGCGACACCAGCAGGCGCTTTCTTCCTATCGAAATCTAAACACGCTTGCCAACTCTTATGTTTCGCCGGTGCCTTTAGCGACGGCGAATCTGCTCACGCTTTATCGGCTCTTCCAGGGACCAATCGCTACGACGCTCGAAAACAAGCGCGAGGCGTTTCTTCCGGTCGAACCGGTCGTGCCCGGAAAAAATATGTATCCGTGGGGCGTGAAGAAGGAAGAAATCGAAAGCTCGATCGCCGCGAATAACGCAGGACAGAGCGAGGTTTTGAACCTGCGGTCAGTAGTACGGCGAGTCACGACGGAGAATTTGCGTGACGATCTGCAGAAACTCGTGAAGTATCCGGTGCTCGATACGCTGCACCCGGGATTGAGAAGTGAATTGGGCGAAATCACTGTGGCGTATCTCAAACGCGGTTCGCGTGCACGCGTGCCGCGAACGGACTTTTACGGCGTGCCATATTCGGTCGCTTACGCGGACGAATTGATGAAAGCTTACGCGTTGCTGAACGAAGCCGCAGACGCTTTGCAGAAAGACGACGAAGAGTTTGCCGGGTACCTGCGCAATCGCGCGCGCGATCTTTTGTCGGATGATTACGAGTCCGGCGATGCGGCCTGGGTTACTGGCCATTTCAAGAATCTCAATGCGCAGATTGGTTCATACGAAACCTATGATGACGAGCTGTACGGCGTGAAGACTTTCTTTGCCTTCAGCCTGCTACTAACTCGTCAGCAGGAAACGACGGCGCTGCGGCAGGCGATGAAGGGTTTGCAGTCGCTGGAAGACTCACTGCCTTACGATCATCACAAGCGGATTCGCGAAGACATTCCCGTCGGCGTCTATGACGTGATTGCCGATTTTGGCCAGGCACGCGGCGGCAACACCGCCACAATTCTGCCGAACGAGAGTTATCTGGCGCGCCGCTATGGCCGCACAATACTTTTGCGCGCAAACATCATGCGCGAACCGAACATCTTTGAAGGCACGTCACGTTCTTTTGCAGCGGCGGTCGGCGAGGATCAAGGGAAGGAACTGACTTCAGACGGAAATTTCTATCGCACGCTGTGGCATGAGGTCGGTCACTATCTCGGCGTCGATCAGACTAAAGACGGACGCGATCTCGACCAGGCATTGCAGGACGACGCCAGCGCGCTGGAAGAGATGAAGGCCGATCTGGTTTCGCTTTATGTTGCCGAGGCGCTGCATAAGCAGGGTTACTACACTGACGGGCAACTACGTTCGGTTTACGCTGGCGGCATTCTCCGCATCCTGCAAAACAACAAGCCGCGCCGCGATCAGCCTTACAACACTATGCAGTTGATGCAGTGGAATTTCTTTCTCGAGAACGGCCTGCTGACTTTTGAAAGCATGAAGCTGCGCATTCATTACGACAAGTATCACGAGGTGGTCGGGAAGCTGCTGGCTCGAGTCCTGGAAGTTCAATATGCCGGAGATAAAGCGGGCGCTGATCGCTTCATCGATCAGTACACGACCTGGAAAGGCGAGCTGCACGGTGTCGTGGCAAAGAACATTCGCGACCAATCGCGCTATCGATTTCGGCTATTCAAGTACGCGGCACTGGGGGAGTGAGGAAACCAGAAGGCACTAGGCAGAAGGCAGGAAGACGGAAACGGCCTTCTAGTCCCGTAGGGACGAAATATTTATTGATGAGTCGTTCCAAGTAATTTCCTTAGCTCCGTAGGAGCGACATGTTTTCTAAATCGATAACCGCCTCCATCTGAGTACGAAGGGTATGTCGCTCCTACGGAGCTAGGATCTTAATTGCCGGCTCGTGACTATAAATATGTCGCTCCTACGGAGCTTAAGGCACTCGGTTCCGGCGCAACGCAGCGGCGCGGCAGCAGGTACTGCTCGGTCTTGGTCTACTAATCCATGAAAAGAGATTCCCGCACGATCGCCCTCACGCTGGGTCGTTGTCTGAAGCTGCAGTGTCCCGCTTGTGGTAATGCGTCCATCGTCGAACGACCTTTCAACCTGAAACACCGTTGCACCAGTTGTGGCGTGTACTTCAAACGCGAAGAAGGCTTTTTTGTCGGCGCGATCATGGCGAACGTAGTCGCTACCGAAGTCCTGATTCTCGTGATCTACTTTTCCTGTCTGCTGTTCACCAGGGTTGACGAGCGAATCACGCTGACGATTCTCTTCATCGTCGGGGTCACGTTTCCGCTCGCGTTCTATCATCACAGTTGGGCCCTGTGGTTGGGCATGGATCATCTGATCGAGGGGCTGCCGCTCGAAAGGAAGAAGTAGGCAGAAAGCAGAAGGCAGTAAGCAAAAGGCAGAAACCGAAAAGCGAGATAATAGTTATGTTGTTAGCGAATCCGCGCGTCTAAGTACTGCCTGCCTACTGCCTACTGCCTACTGCCTACTGGTGTATGGTTCAAAAGCGCGGCGCAACTCTTCCGGCACGGGCACCGGCTTCAAGCCGTCACGGCCGGCGGCGACGAGTACAAAATGCGCGGTGGCAATCAAGTCTGCTTCAATCGTTCCGTCTTCGCCCTTGCGGCGCACTTCAAAGTCTAGGCGCATCGAAGTGCGGCCAATCTTTCCGACATAAACGCTGACTTCCAGCAGATCGTCGAGCTGAGCGGCGCGTTTGAAATCGCATTCCAGATGTACGCGCGGTAGCCAGATGTCGAGTTCGTCAAAGACTTTTCCGTAAGGCATGCCCACCGCGCGAAACAATTCCGTCTCGGCAATTTCAAAGAAGCGAATGTACGAGCCGTAGAAAATAATGCGCGCGGCATCAACGTCGCCCCACAACACGCGCTCTTCGATAGTGAACTTTTGGAATTGAGTCATCGGTTCATTGTCTCATTGATTCGATGCGGTGTCAGAAGCCCGAACGTAAGCGAGGGCATGTGTCGCAAGAGGCCCTCCCTGACGGTCGGGCTTCTGACACTCACGCTGGGTTGGCGCCTTCGGCTAGCGCCCGCTGGCGCGCGAAGTGTTCGACGATCTCTGCGGCGGTCTTGCGGCCGACGAAGGGCGAGAGTTCTTCCACCGTGGCGATGGAAATTTTCTGTATCGAACCGAACTGTCGCAGCAGACGCGTCTTTCGCTTCTCTCCCACGCCGGGAATTGCCGACAGCTCGGAAGTGAAGTCGCGCAGCTCGCGGCGCTTGCGATGATAAGTCACGGCGTAGCGATGTGTTTCGTCGCGAATCATTTGAATCAAACGCAGGATCTGCGAGTGCGAATCCAAATAAACAGGTTCGTCTTCGCGGCCTTTGACTAAGAGGTAAGCAACCTGGTTGTGATGAAGTGGCGGTTTGACGACGCCGATCATCGGCACGGCTTCGAGATCGAGTTCGCGCATCGCTTCGGCGGCGGCGCTGAGCTGTCCTTTACCACCATCGATCATGATTAGGTCCGGCAAAGACTTTTCTTCGTCACGCACCCGGCGATAACGACGCAGCACTGCTTCGTGCATCGAAGCGAAATCGTCCGCGCCTTCGACGGTCTTGATCTTGAACTTGCGATACTCGCTCTTGTTCATCTTTCCGTTTTCGCAGACGACCATGCCGGCCACATTCTCAGCGCCCTGAATGTGCGAGATGTCGAACGATTCAATGCGCGCGGGCAAGCGGGGCAACTCAAGCGTCTCCTGCATCTCTTCCAGCACGCGCTTCATGTCGGGCTTCAGCACGCGGAAGCGTTGTTCAAAGGCGATCTTCGCATTCTTCTCGACCAGATCGATCATGTCGCGCTTATCGCCGCGCTGCGGAGCGAGGATGTGCACACGTCGACCACGGCGTTCGCCGAGGGCCTTCTCTAGCAGTTCGCGATCGTCGAATTCGATCGGCACATGAATCTCGCGCGGGACATAATCCGTCGAGTAGTATTGCGCCAGCACTTCGCTCAAAAATTCCGCCGGATTGAAATCTTCTTCCGGCAAATCTTCCCAGAAGAATTCGCGGCGGCCGACGATGTCGCCTTCGCGCATGGTAAAAAGTTGCAGCGCCAGACGCTTGCCTTCGCGATAGTAACCAAAAATATCCAGGTCGCTTTCGGCCGTCGTCGCCATCTTCTGGTGCTCCGAGAGTTTGATTACGGTCTTGCGCAGATCGCGATACTTGGCCGCCAGTTCGTAACGCGTTTCTTCCGAAGCCTGCATCATGCGCGCCGAGAGTTGATCGGCGAGTTCGGTGTTGCGGCCCTCGAGCAGCATGCGCACGTCGCGCACGGCTTCCTGATATTCGGGCGGCGCGCACAGACCCTTGACGCAGGGGCCGAGACAGCGTTTGATGTGATACTCCAGACACGGGCGCGGCGCCTTGCCATCGATTTCGATGTCGCAGGTGCGCAGTTGAAAAGTGCGATTGATCAGATCGATTGTGCGGCGGGCCATCGAAGCCGGCAGAAACGGACCAAAGTAAAGCGCGCCGTCATTTTGAATGCGGCGCGTGATCACACATTTCGGAAACGGCTCGTTGACGGTCAGCTTCAGATGCGGATACGACTTGTCATCCTTTAGTTTATAGTTGAAATATGGCTGATGCTTCTTGACCAGCGACGCTTCCAGGATGAAAGCTTCGACCTCGTTATCGGTGACGATGATCTCGACGTCGGCGATGTGTTTTACCAACTCGCTGGTCTTAATTTCGTAACTGAACTCGCCGGTGCGGCTCGATTGAAAATATGAGCGCACGCGATTGCGCAGGTTCTTAGCTTTGCCGATGTAAATGATTTTTCCCGCGGCGTCCTTGTGCAGATAGACGCCGGGCGCGCGCGGAATTTCTTTGAGTTTTTCGTCGAGGGTCACGGTGTTTGAAGTGGCGAAGTGAGCAACAGACGCGCCTTTCGAGTTGTTGTGAAAAGAGGGAACCGCTCAATGAGCCATCGAAGATGGCGGCAGAGTGTAGCCCCGGGCGTGAGCCCGGGGGACAGGTGCTCCTTGCATCAACAGCCCTCGAAGAGGGCGACAGAAATTTCTGTCGCCCCTGCGGGGCTTTGGTCTATTATCGTGTCATTGACCCCGGGCTTACGCCCGGGGCTACACTCTGTCGCCTGGCTGACGCAGGCTCGTCGCGCGTTCTACTCCTTGTTCCGCTCTGCAACTAAGTCTGTCGAACATGATAGCTGATCGACAACAGTGCTAAGAAGCTAAGATGCGTATTCCTTTCAAACTTCCTGCTAACAGAGAATTCGACGCGGTCGGCTTTGGCCTGAACGCGGTCGATCATCTGATCGTGGCGCCGGAATATCCGGCGTTCGACACCAAAGTAAGATTCACTGAATACGAAAAGTCCGCCGGCGGCCAGACCGCGTCAGCGATGGTCGCGTTGCAGCGTCTCGGTTTGAAGACGGCTTACGCCGGACGTTTCGGGTCAGACGAGGACGGCCGGTTCGGATTGAGCTCGCTGGAATACGAAGGCGTGAATCTCGACTATGCTGAGATGATCGATGGTGCTGACAATCAGATCGCTTTCATCATCATCGATGCACGCTCAGGCGAGCGCACGATCATTTGGGATCGCGACGAGCGACTCTCATACCGGCTGGACGAAGCTCCAATTGAACTCGCTACGCGCGGTCGGGTGCTGCACATTGATGCGCACGATCCGCCAGCGTGTGCGGCGATGGCGCGCGCGGCTCGCGCCGACGGCATAGTCGTCACCTCGGACATCGACAACATTTACGAGGGACTGCCGGAGTTGTTGCCGCTGATCGATGTGCTGATCACATCCGCGGAGCTTCCGCATCGGCTGACTGGGATCAGCGATGAACGCGCTTCGTTGGTCGAAATGAAAGCGCGCCATGGCTGCGGCGTCGTCGGTGTGACCCTGGGAGCGCGCGGTGCTCTGGTTTACTGCGCAGGAGAATTCGTCGAATCGCGGGCGTTCGCAGTTCCCGGTGGTTGTCGCGACACGACGGGCGCCGGGGACGCTTTTCACGGCGGGTTCATCTACGGCATGCTGCGCGGGGAGGACGTTGAGACTTGTATGAAACTCGGCAACGCCGTCGCCGCGCTGAAGTGTCGCAGCCTGGGCGGACGCGCGGCGTTACCCACAGCGGATGAACTCGCCGAGTTTGTCTCAGCGAACTAAAATGATCTCAACGGTTCGGATCGCGCCCGCGCGACTTGCGGTCCTACTTCAAAGGAACCAGGTGCGATTCGGTGCTGCCCGCGAACTGGAACTCCCGAAATTCCTCCAACGCGTCCGGAGTAACGCGCGCGGTGCGCACGATGAAGCTACTAGCTGCAGCGCGCGGGACCGGAGTGCAGTGGAACGAAGCTACCAGCTTCCGACTGTTGCCCTTCAGGCTGTACACAAAAGTGCAGGCCTCGCCGCGGGCCATCATCGCATCGTCGTGTACGAATAGATACTCGCCTTTTTGAAGAACGACGTTCATTAGCTTAACCGGCTCATTGAACACAACGGTGGCGGACTGCTTCGTTGACTTGCCGGTCGCGATGAGCAGACTGCCGCTCAGAATGATCGCGCAGAGCATCAGCGTGAATAAAAGTGAACGTTTCATGATAGAAAGCCTCCTCGGCTATGAAGTGGATCCTATCTCTCCCATAGGGTCGGCAGAAATCAAGGATCCTTGATCCAAGTAACTGGGGTTGCGACGGCAATCATTATGCCAACGGGAACGGCGACGTATCTTGCTGTGATTTCGGCGTCTGGTGAAGAGAGGACTGCGGGCTATTGCTCAGTCAGTTGGGGAGTTTTCATCGGACAAATCGGCGCTCACGCTGCCTCTGCAGCCTCGCCCTCGGAATATTTCTTGCCATAGGCGCTGGCGAAATATGCCGCGAGCAGAAATGCCACGAACTGAATCGCAGAAGCCGTCCAGAAGGTCCTGAGGATCGAAGCGTCGCTCATGTTGTGTGGTTGACGATCGAACCCGATGAAAGCCGCTCCGCTGTAGATCAGGAACGCGGCGACTGAAGGTCCGACCGCACGCGCCAGACTGGCCACGGACTGCGTTACGCCCAACACGCTGCCCTGCTCGCTCGCGTCGGCGCTCTTGGAGGCGAGGCTCGCGAGCGAAGGCGCCATCAGCGCCTGGCCAATCGAAGACACTGCGCCGATCGCGAGGATTCCCATTACTCCGATGACTGGTCCGACAAACGGAGTCGCGAACAAACTCGCCGTGAAAAGCAGCGCGCCCGTGATGACCAGCGGGGGTTCACCGAAGCGCTTCACCAGTCTTCCGATCAGCCCGCCCTGAATAATCGCGGAGACTACGCCAACGAAGGCGAACACCCAGCCGTTCTGAAATGCGTCGTAGCCGAGACGGAACATCATGAACAGCGAAAACACCGTCGTCATGATCGAGAAAGCCACGATCGAGAGAAAGTAGATTGTGAGCACAAAACCCAGCCGTGGATTTTTTAGCGAGTCGAACAGTTGGCGCCAACCGCGACCGCCGGCGGCCGACACGCGCGCAGGATGATCGGGTGTCACCGTTTCCGGCAGCGTGAAGTAAAGCAAGATCGCATTAGCGAAAGCTAGTCCGCCGGCAAACAGAAAAGGAACGTTGATGCCCCAGCGGCTCAACACGCCGCCGATCGCCGGCCCAAAAACGAAACCCAGCCCAAAGGCCGCGCCGATCAAGCCCATGCCCTTTGCGCGATTTTCTTTCGTCGTGACATCCGCGATGTAAGCTTGCGCGGTTGAGATGTTCCCGCCGGAAATTCCATCTATGATTCGGCCGAGAAAAAGCATCCAAAGCGTCGTCGCAAATCCGAGGATCAGAAAACCGAGGGCGGTCCCCAGCAGACTGACAAGCAGAACTGGCCGGCGCCCATGTTTGTCCGATAGTCTGCCTATTACCGGCGCGAAGATTAGTTGCATGATCGAATACGAAGCGAACAGAAAACCGACTTCGCGCGGCGTCGCGCCGAACTTAGTGCCTTCGGCATAGAAGGGCAGCACCGGAATCACGATCCCAAAACCAACGAGATCGATAAAGACCGTGACGAAGATAACGAGGAGCGGGGAACGCTTCATTTGGAATTTTGAATTTGAAATCTGAAATGCTTCAAGCGCCGCGGCAGCTTCCTGTTCGCCATCGTCGGCCGGCGCAATCCGCGAAATCCTACTTGCGTCTGCCGATCATTCGATCGACCGATACTTGACCACCACCCGTGATCAGTAATGTTAGGGCCATACCGAGCATCGCCGACGCCAGTTCAAAACCTGCCGGCGGAAAGTACGCAGGCCACAAGACGGCGATCGCCGTGAGCATCACGCAAATGATTAGAAACGCGCCCAGCCGCGTGAGGAAACCCAGCAGGACTAATGCGCCGCCGACGAGTTCCGATATTGCCGCGGCCCCAAGCCAAAGGGAGGTCGGACGCATGAATGAGAAAGGTACCGCGGCGGACAACGATGTCCACTTTGCCCAACCTGGCCCGCCGAATTTCCCGAAAACTTTCTGCGCGCCGTGCCCGATGAAGGCGACTCCCAATGCGAGCCGCAGCGGCACTGTGACCCATGACGCAGAAGTTGAGGTAATTCTTTTGAGCATAGATTCATCCCTTCCGACATCCGTGAATCATTTGGAACGCGCGTTCAACTATAAATCTGTTTGCTGCCTGACGCCTAGGGAAAAAACGGAGCGCGTGCGGCGAAATCATTGACAGAGCAAAGCAAGAGCGATATAAGCCAAGTGCTCGATCTGAATTTGGATCGGGTTCCCCCAATTGACCCTCCGAGAGTTGCGTGGTTCGTGGTGGCGAGCTACCCGTCGCCACCTGTGTGACTAATGAAACGTCTTAGACTAAATCTTCCGGGCCTGCGCGCGCGACAACTCGCGATCCTGGCGCAGAAAAAGAACTTCACGCGCAGAGAATTTATTGGACTTACCGGCACCGCCGCATTGGGAGCGGCTTCTCAGGCGAAGACGTTAGGCCTCGCATTGCCGGGCTCTCTGAAGATTGTTGGCGACGAAAAACGTCTGGCATTTCTGCTCGGAGGCGAAGAGCGCTGGGTAATCGATCCGCAACGGTTTGGTGGATCACCCAAACTCAAAATCGAGCGCACCGAAACGCGCATTGGTTTCGAGCTTACGGGTGCCAGATATCCCGGAACAAATCTGCCGGCCGATTTGACGGGCGAGTTGAACCGCGTCGGACGGCGGTGGCGCATGCGTCTGCGGATGACGCTCGGCGGCTTTGACGCGAAGTTCCCATTTGAGAAATGGCTGGCCGGAAACGAAGCGGCGGTTTCCGGCGTGCATTTGCAACAAACCGTTTCCGAACTGGGTCAGTCGGGTCGCGTACTTGCATCAGGAAAAGCGCGTGCTGCTTTCAGCCCGGGATGGACGACGGAGTTTCGCGGAGCCAGGTTGGCGCGGGTCCTGGGCATGGGCAGCGACATTCTTTCTGATTCTTTGAATGTGACGTTGCTGGAACCGGATCATGCCAGCTTCATCGATCATCCAGCGGCTAAGCGTACGTTGATTTCGCTACAGCGCGGCCAGCGCGAATGGCAACTCACAAATGCGTTGACTCTGCCGGCGGACGCCCAGTTCAAATCAGACAAAGATCCGTTCGACGCGATACACGTCGAGGCCGGTGAGACCAGAAATGGCGCGTCGCTGTGCGCGCTGATGGCTGAGCCATCGGCGGACGATTGCAAACTTTCATTTCACCCCAGCGGAGATTTCAAGGGCGTATTCGGCGAAGTGTTTTCGCTACCACTGCGCGGCGCAATTTTGGCCGCGACCTTCGCACCCAAGCGCGACGAGCGAATCTTGCTCGGTCAATTCGGACGCGATCCGGTCTGGCTGCAAAGTCAGAACTACGTGGTCGAGTTGGGAGATACGCCTGATGAAATTCCCTTCACCCTGACGAATGACAACGGTCGCTTTGTACATCTGCATTGCGCGCCGGCGCTGCGCAGCGCGGCGTTCCATCTGGAAGGCGCGGTGGTCCAGCCGACTCCCTGCGACCCAGGCAGTCGTCTGATCTTTGATGTGGGAACTGAAACGGACGCCGGCGCAGCGCCGCCTGAACTCGATCCGCAGCAGAGACCAACTCCAACGCCCACGCCGACCCCACGACTGATCGGCCCGATTCGCATTCCGCCGAACATTCTGGCGCGGCCGACACCAACCCCGACCCCGTCGCGACGACCGCCAGCCGCCCGACCGGAACAGCAACCAACGCCGACACCCACTCCGAATCCGGGAATACGCATTGGCCCGATTACAATTCCGGTCGAACGTCCGACGCCGCGGCCGAGACCGACACCAAGATCGACTCCGACGCCCAGCGAGACGCCGATCATTGTTATTCCGCCCCGTCAGATCGAGCGCGCGACGCCAACACCCACACCAGCTTTCGAAAGACCACCCACGGGTATCATCTCAGTGCGGCCAGAGAACTTGGGTCAGTTGAATTTGCGCGGCCGCTTCTCGACGGTAGTACTCAGGCCAGAGGATCTGCTGGTGTTGCGTCTGGAGTTTTTGAATCTGTCGCTCGATACGGGCGCACCGAGCCCCGGCGCGGTTCCCCATCTGGTGCGCGACGTTGCCGTCCGACCTTCTTACATCGTCGTTTATTTTCAGGGACAGAACATCGCCGAGCAGGCCTTCTTTGAAACGGCGCCTGATTATCCAGTGCAAACGCCGCCGGGCAAACCCGCTGACCCGGATGCCGGCAAAGGAGACGAAGCGCCGAAGCCGCCGCCGGTAAAGGCGCGCCTCGCCGGACCAAGTCGTTTGGTGTTTCGAATCCCGAATGACGAAAAACCGATTCCCTACACGCTGGCGTCGATCCTGGAAAAGTGTGGCAAGTATGAACTGAGCGTCGTGCCGCACGCGCTGCCGCCAAAGACGGAAACGAACTTTGTCATCATCCCCGCCCAGTTCCTTCTGGCTACCACGATCGACAAAGGCAGCGTAAAGCCTGTGCGCACGTTGAGCGCGCAAAAGGTAATTCAGCAAGCGCGCTTCAACGCGATCACCGCCATGCCTGGCAAGAGTATGATCGCGGTTCAGAAAGAAAACTCGGCGATTAAGAACATGATCGCAGCGGCGAACGTAGCCGTGCGACCGCCAAAACCGCGCGCCCCGAACGACAACGAAACTGCGCTGGAACTTCCTTACCTGCTGATTCTTTCGCCGAATATTTTTGGCGGCTGGGCACATGCGCAGCTTCCCGTGACTTCAAAGGGCGCAAAACGCACCGAGCTTTGGCACACACGCCTGGGCGTGCGCACGAACGGCGGCGTTGACGAACAGAGCGAAGCGTTGCGTACGGTGCGCGCGATCTGGGCGCTTGACCAGGGTTTTCACGACGATGCGTTCTCGCCGCCGCCGCACGCGAACGATCCATTCCGCATGTCGCTCGACGCCGACGATCGTTACAACCTCGTCCACCTGTCATCGAATTACACGATCAGTCTCCCCGCTATTGGCGGGCGAACAACTCGTGGCATTTACGAACCGAACCCGGTCAACGTCGAGCGGCTGATGCTCAGCTCGATGGGCGCGTGGATCAATTCGCGCGGCGTGTGGGAGCCGCCGGACCCTTTGACCATCGAAGAGTGGCGTCAGCGCGGCACTATGGGACGCGATCACTACGTACGCGTTGTTTACAAAGGTTACCTGTTCCCGTTCGGTCACCGCGCGTCTTTGGTCAAGATTACCGAACGCAAGTTTCACAACAACCTGCCCGGGAATCCCGCTTACTTGCGCCAGCGCATGTTCATCATCGTGCGCGAGCCCGAGAAGACTTACGGCAACACGGGGCTCACAACGCCCGGTCCGGACGATCACTCGTACGATCGGCAGATGCCGTTTCGCCGCGTGCGGATAACGACGCTGGTCACGCCCAATCTCAATAAACCCGAGGACAGTGATCTGGGCAGTTTGCTGCAATCGCTGTTCTGGCCTCGTGTAGGCAGCGCGGATTTTCAATTCCACTTGATCGCCGAAGATTTCGAAGGCCACGAGATCGAATTCACCACGCCACTCCTCTTTGCCGATCAAGCCGCGGCCAAAGACGCGGCGAAGATGGCGATCGCCAAGACTGACTTTGAAACGGGCGCCTCGATTGACCGGCGCAAGCGCGACCTGCGCGGCCAGAAACTAATGCTGGCCGACAGCAGCAAGCCGGGCGACACGACGTTCGAAACACAGTCGATTACTTTCGGCGCTGAGGTTCCCACCATTCCGCAGATGAGCCATCTCGGCGGCGACAGCCCGCAGTTCTATCCGGCCGTGCGCAAGGCCGAGCTGATCATTCCGTCGCTTAAACACATCGCCGACAATCATCAGGCGGGCGAGATCAAATTCGCGGATGCTTATCTCAAGTTCGGTCTCGATGACGTCGCCAACAATCACGGCCAGCTTTTCGGCGAGTTCACCACCGGCATCGATCTCAGTTTCGCGGGCAAGGGCGACAAGTCAGGTGCGCTGGTCACGCCCAACATGAAAATTTCCGGTCTGTCGCGCGTGATGGGTCCCGTGGCGGGCGACGTCAGTAAAGTTGTCGCCGGCGGTTTTGATCCAAAAGACTTTTTCGCCGGGCTCTCGCCGCAGATCTTTGGCTGCATCGATCTTTTCAACCTTATTGGCGGCGTCGATCCAGGAAAGCTCTTGGACAAAATCGATCTGGTTCCCAAGTTCGTTACCGAAGCGCTCAACAACATCGAAGCGTTTCTGGTCGAAGTCCAGAATTTCCAAAACACTCTGAAGTCGATTTCGGGATCGGTGGGTGGTCTGCAAAGCACAATCGACGCGCTCATCGCTGACGCCAAGACGATCATCGAAACGGATTTGCCCGATATCGTTAAGCCGCCGTTCGATACGATCGATGCAAAGCTGGCAAAACTTTCTTCGGATCTGAGCACCTTCCAGAGTGACTTTGCGACGCTGGGCAGTGGTTTGCCGGGCGCGAACATCGCCGACGGCGCGAAGCGCGAGCTGCAAAAGAATATCGCGCTGTTCAATCACTACCTGAACGACGCGACTTCGTTCATCAACGACGTCAAGGCGTTCGCGGGGGCGATTCCAACCGAACTGCCGAAAGAGATCAAGGTCAAGTTCGACTGGAAGCCAAAGATGACGGACTGGGGATTTGACGCCAGCCATCCGCTCTTCATCGCGAAAAACGGCAGCACCCCTTGCACGCTTTTGATTGGCGTCGAAGTGCGTGTCAAGACCGACGGCAAATCAGCGCCGGTGGCGGACGTTATTTGCAGTCTGGAAAACTTTACCCTCGATTTGATCGCGCCGGCGAGTTTCATCCAACTCTCTTTCAACAAAATTCAGTTTTTGGCCGGCACGGCCAAGAAAGCCGACGTCAACGTCGAGATGGGCGGGATCAAGTTTGTCGGCGTGCTTTCGTTTGTCGAGGCGCTGCGCAGCTTGATTCCACTGAACGGTTTCAGCGACCCGCCGGCGATCGACGTTTCGGCCAGCGGCATCCACGCCAGCTTTTCGATCGCGCTGCCAGACCTGGCGATGGGCATGTTCAGCATGCAGAACCTGAGCCTGGGCGCCGGCTTCACGATTCCGTTCATCGGCGAACCGCTCAGTGTCTATTTCAATTTCTGCAAACGCGAGAGCCCGTTCCTGCTGACGGTGTCGATGCTCGGCGGCGGCGGCTTCTTCGGCATCACTCTCGATCCGCACGGCGTGCAGATTCTGGAAGCAAGTTTCGAGTTTGGTGCCGTGCTGGCGCTCGATTTCGGTGTAGCCAGCGGTAGCGTGCACATCCTGGCCGGAATTTATTTCAAGATCGAAGCCGGCAATGCTTCGCTCACCGGCTACCTGCGCATCGGCGGCGAAGTTGACGTGCTGGGATTGATTTCTGCGTCAATCGAGCTGCGCATGGAATTGAGTTACGAGTTCAGCTCGGGCAAATGCGTGGGGCGCGCGACGCTGACCGTCGAAGTCGAGGTTCTGTTTTTCAGTGCGTCGGTTGAGATTAGCTGCGAACGAAAGTTTGCCGGCTCGAGCGGTGATCCAAGTTTCGCGCAACTGATGGAGCCTTACCTGCTCAACGGCACGACGGTGAAGCCGTGGGACGATTACAGCATGGCGTTCGCAGCTTGAGAGGATGAAGTACTTAGAGCGCCGGAGGCGCGTTAGATCAATAGCCCATAGCGTGAGCTATGGGAAGCCACGGTAATAAACACGAGAAGCACCGGAGGTGCGAAAGATCATGGCCCACACATTTACCAATTTGCTAACTCACATGATCTTCAGCACCAAGGATCGAATGCCATTTATCGAACCAGAGTTGAAACCGAGGCTATGCGCATATCTAGGTGGTATCGTTAAGGAGCTAAAAGGTAAACCATATTCGATCGATGGAACGAACGATCACGTTCACATGTTAGTGAGCCTTCCGCCTACGCTTGCCATCGCTGATGCACTACGAATTATTAAGACGAATTCTTCGGGCTGCGTCCATGGCTTGGAGGCAAGGTATCGCAAGTTCGGATGGCAAATTGGTTATGGAGCGTTTAGCGTTAGTAAGTCGAACGTCGGTGCAGTTGTTAGGTACATTCAAGCGCAGGAAGAACATCACAAGACAGTTACCTTCAAAGATGAATTCATTGTTTATCTGAAGAAGCACGGCATTGCATATGACGAGCGCTACATTTGGGAGTGATGAATTCCGTGCGGTCGTCTTTCGCGCCTCCGGCGCTTAGGAATTTTTGTTTTGCCCTTGTTCCCACAGCTTGCGCTGTGGGCTACTGATCTAACGCCACTCCGTGGCTGTTTACTTATGCCAAAGACTCAACGCATCATCTGGACTGCATTGCCAAACGGCGCCGAGGGCACGACGCTGAGGCTTTCCGTTTTTGTCTCACCACGGCTCTACAACAACGCCGACACGCAGCTCAGCGATTATCCGGACTTCGTTAGTTGGGCAAAGCGCGTCAACGACGTCAAATTCAGCGTCGAGTTCAAAGGCGGGCCCAAGCTGAAAGCTAAAGTTGTAACCGCCAAAGCCGACAACGATCTGTGGACCACAGTGTTCAAGTCGAACACGTTCGTCCGCGCCTACAGGTTCGCGGATGCCAGCAAGCGCGCGATTCGATCTTATCCGGTCGCCGGCGTGATGGGTTATCTGAAGGGTCTCTACACCGCCGCCGGCCAGCAATCGCCGACGGTGCTGCCGCGCTTGAAAACGGGCAAGGGCGACGAAGATTATTTTGGCTTCAACGATTTGCTCAACAGTCTGGGCCCGCTACGCGACGCCCGGCACAATCGTCAGCTTACCCAAGGGTCGTCGCTTGAAAAGCAGTTCGACGCGCTGTTTGGCAATCGAGAACGCGGGAGAGCAATCCCGCCCAACTACACTCCGCCAGGGATGACACCGCAGCAATTTGCTTTTACCCAGCTCGACTTTTTCTACGATCGCAAGCGCAACAAGAATCTCACGGACGAACAAATGTTTCCCAAGCCGACGCCCAAGCGTTTGGCGAAGTTTCAGAATGCCGCCGACAAGCTTAATCCAAAGCTCGACTTTCATCAGATGGTGGCGGGGCTCGGTGATTATCCGGAACTCGAGCGCAAGCTAGGCTTGCTGATCGATCTTGAGATTGAAGCGCCGGCGGCATCGTTAGCGACGCTGCTGTCTTCGCACTCGATTCGCATCCTGCCGGAATGGAGCGCCCCCGCGTCGGCTTTCAACCACGACTTTGCGCCGTGGACCAAGTTGCTCGCCGGCAAATTTGTCGCCGAACCAAAACCCGGCAGCGATCTCGTAAACGGCATGCTGAAGCTGAACAATGTCGACGCTCGGTTTATGCCGGACAGCAAAGCTGAATTCGATTTGCTGCAGCTTGATGTGGACGGCGGCTCGCTGAAGACGCTCGATTTCGCCGGCAACATGCGGCGCTGGCTTTCCGTCCCGCGCGCTTATACCGCGCCGGATGACGGCGGCCTACCGTCATTCCGAACTTCCGGTCTGGCGCTGGTAAGACGCGCGCGCGCCTTCAAGCTGGCCGCGACTCTGCTAGCGATGGCCCCGCACAATACGGCGGTCGAAAACAGTCCGCCGTCGGTCGATATGAATTTGCCGGTGCTGCTTTACGCCGACGATCTGGTGCGCGGTTATCGCGTAGATATTTTTGACAAGACGAATGCGAGCACCGCAGTTTGGCGCTCGCTCTGCGAACGCATCGGCACTTATTCGTTCCCGACTTCGAGTCACACGCCGCTGAAAATTTCCGACGAAGGCTATGTCAAAGGCGCGTCGGCGAGTTCGACCGTTAACGGCGCCAGCGACAGCGATCTTTATTTGCACGAGACGCTGTTTCAATGGGAAGGCTGGAGCCTGAGCGCGCCACGGCCCGGTAAGACGATCGTCGCAGAGAATTACGATAGCAGCGGCAATCCACTGCCGCACCAGAACGAGAACGTCGTGCCGGTCGCGAATCGCGCCGCCGATGGTGTCAACATTGAAACGGCATTTGTGCCTCAACCGGGGACGCTGCCGCGCCTGCGGTTTGGTCACACCTATCGAATGCGCGTGCGCGCCGCCGACATCGCGGGCAATTCGCTGCCTGCCGATTCGAAAGACGATTCACAGGCTTCGCAGGAACACCTTTACACGCGATTCGATCCAGTGGTGCCGCCGGCTCTGGTTCTGCGCGACCGCGTCAGCGGCGGCGAGTCGGTCGAGCGCATGGTGATCCGCAGCAACTATGACAAGAAGGTTGAAGATTACATCACGCAGCCGGCGGTAATCACCGCGCTCACCGGCAAGGACTTTACGTATCACAAAGAGAACGAGCGCCACGTCGCGCCGCCGAAGACCTCCCAGCAGATGGCCGAACTGCACAGCAAGTTTGACGATTTCATCGGCTTTGACGCGGCGACCAGCACGAAGAAAGATTACGAGAAAGGCTACAAGCTGGCGCTGAAAGAGGAAGGAACGTTTCTCGACAACGAAGTCTACGATCCCGGCGGGCCACCGAAAAAAGTTACCGGCATTGAATTGGTCACGCCGGCCGGAGTTACTGCGGCGCAGACGACATTGCCGCTCAGTCCGCCGGGCAGCCCTCTGACCGCGGGCCAGTACGTGATTCACAAAGAAGAAGAACTGCTGCTGCCGTATCTGCCCGATCCGTTCGCGCGCGGCGTGGCGTTTGTCGGATTGCCGCGTGTCTCTGGCGCCGGGCCGCTCGGTTCCGACCCGGGCGCGACCAAAGTTCAAATCACGAGCCTGGATCCCGTCGATCAGAAACAAAAGTTGAGTCTGCTGAAAACTCAATTCGACGGCGCGTGGCCTGACGCCAAACCGTTCCGCATACGTATCGTCGAAGGCGGTGGCGCGCCGGTGTGGAAGAACCACGTGCTCACGGTCTTTTTGCAGAAGGCGGAAGCGGCGCGCATCCGTTACAGCTCGTATCTCAACAAAGACGATCTGGTTCAGATGGGCGTGTGGGGCTGGTTCACGGATCAATTAAAACTCGAGCCGTACGCGACTGCGGGACAGCACTGGATGCTGACACCGTTTCGCCATCTCGATCTGGTCCACGCCGTGCAGCAGCCGCTCAAGGAACCAAAGTTCTACAAGATGCAGACCAAGAAATTGAAGTACGGCGACACGTTTGCGGTTTTTGACGGCAACGTCGATCTTGACTCGAAGAGCAGTGGCAAGATCGAAGTCCTCGGACAGTGGGCTGAATGGGTGGATTCTCTCTCGGAACCGGCGCCGAAACAAATTAATCTTGAGGGCGCGGCTTTCGAGCTGAAGATTCCCACGCCGTTCTATCGCTTGAGGCCCGACGGATCGATCGCCCAGGATCCGAAAGACAACTTCGACGTTAATGCGGGGCTAAACATCGCCAACTTCATGAAGCACGAATTTCACGACACGCATTATCGCAAGATTGATTATCACATCGTCGCGACTACGCGCTTCTCGGAGTATTTTCCGCCTGAGATCACGAGCGACCAAAAGAACATCTCGCGAGACAGCGACCCAGACGCTTCGTGGCGACTGCATCCGGAGCAGAGAGTTACCCCGAAGACTCCTAAGACAACTTTCAAAGTGCTGAACTCCGCCCGCCCCGCGGCGCCGAAGGTCCTTTACATCGTGCCGACTTTCAAATGGGAGCCGCCGCCTTCTGAAACCGGCGATCGCAAACATGAGTGGTGGCACAACGCGATCGGCAAGACGATGGCGAGTAAACGCACCGGCAACGGTTTGCGCGTCTATCTCGAGCGGCCGTGGTATTCATCCGGTGACGAAGAGAAACTCGGCGTGGTTTTGCGCGAGGTGAAGGGCATGTCGATCCTTGAGAGCAAGAGCGATGTGCTCAAGCCTTTCGTGACCCAGTGGGGCCTTGATCCGATTTGGAATTCAGCGTTGCCCAAGCCTTCACCGCAAGTCGGCGATTTCAAGCTGGCTTCAGCTTCAATGGCTGGCCTGACGTTGGACGAGCTTTCGGGAGTCACGGTCGCGGCCGCCGGGCACGACGTCGAGTACGACACTGATCGCAAACTCTGGTTCTGTGACATCGAGATCGACGCCGGCAATTCTTATTATCCGTTTGTGCGTATGGCGCTGGCGCGGTTTCAGCCGAATTCAATTCCCGACGCGCATCTTTCGCGGGTAGTGCTCGCCGATTTCGCGCAGCTCACGCCGGATCGCACGGCGGCAGTTACCTACGCTACTCCAAACTCGCTACAAGTAATGGTTGCCGGGTTCGGATACACGTCGTCGGCCATTGAACTCGAAATTCCGAACATGAATGTCTTCGCCAGCCAAAAGCTGCACGGCAACCCGATGACGATTTCGCTCGAAGCGCAAATGATCGGCACAGATCTCGGTTGGGTTCCGGTGCCAAATTCCGAAGTCAGCATGCCGCCCCAGGACGGGCCCAACGGCTCGACGATCTGGAAAGGCGGAATGGAATTGCCGGCCGACAGAGGCAGCGTGAAGCTGCGTCTGGTGATCAGGGAATACGAACTGTTCATCGGCGGCCCCGAAGCCCACATCGAAAAGCGTATCGTTTACGCCGACGTGCTGGAACTGTAAAACCGCTTGACGGCTTGCGCGAGGCGAGGGAAAAGTAAAAGGCAAACAACGAAGGGGAGCGACAAGCGCTCCCCTTCATGGTTGGCTCTTGCTAATGCCGTTGGAATATCATCGCTGAACGTTCGCGCTGTTCTTAACCGCCTTCTCCCACATCCGCGCAAACATTTCCGCGTTCTGCATGATGTTGGCGCGGAGGTCGGCGCCCCTATTCATTCCATACATGTCCTTCAGGAAGTCAGCGAGCATCCCGTAGTGTGCGACGCCATCCCTACAATAGTCCCATTTCTTGTCGCCGGTCTCGCTCATGACAAAGGACGAATTGTAGATCCTGTCATCGCAGGCTTTGAGCCGCTGATTGAATGTGGCCATGTTTTCTAATGAGCGGCTGTCCAGCGTAGTGCCCGGCTGCGGGCCCCTCACCAGCCCATTCAAATCGGTGCCGAAAGCTACTCGGCCCACCACCTGGTGTCGGGGTACCAGCCCCTTACTCGCGATCGCCATACTCTGACTCGCCGTAAGGTAATCGTTGAGATAGTCGGCAGCTTTGACCGCATCGGAACCCAGACCGAACATCCCGCCTAATGCTGCAATTTTGTTGAGTTGGTCCGGAGTGCGATTGTTCTCGTTTGGCTCTAGATTCGTAGCGAAGGTTCTCACGTTGTTATGACCGGACACTAGTGGATAGCCGCCGGGCACTGCCGCGGCCTTGGCCAGAGTTGCGTTCGCAGAGAGCTGCGACATGTGGTCAATGTCTATGAGCATCCCGCGAGTCATCATTAAGTAAATCGCCTCTTCGCCCAGATTTGTCAGACCGAGCTTGTTCTTGTGTCCCTGGCCTCCGCATTTGGGCGGATCAGGAGGTTTCCGTGTCATGTCCACCTTAAGCTTGATTGCCTTTGCAGCCATCAGCGGTACGTCATAGTCATCAACTTTGAACTTGTGCTTGATTCCCTCATCCGCTTCGCCGCATTGGAGATCCCAGAACTTTCCGGTCACGTGATAGTTGGAGAGGTTAAAAACGTCCTGATAGACAGCGGTGCCGCCGAACTTGTTGTCGATCAGGTGAATCGGGAAGATATATCGTACGCCCTCGTTGTAGAGCCGTTGAACTTCGTTAGAGATCATTTGTCCGCTGACACCGACCTTGTTGAAGTTGCCGATGTTGTCGATCTCAACGCCTAAAACGATTGCCATCTTGTTTAGCGCTACAATCCGGCGCAGGTCGGCAGGCGTAAGCGCAACTTCCATGAAATCGTTGTGTCGACTCACGAACGATTGAATCTCGGCGATTTGTAAATCTGCCGAAGCTTTGTCATCTGTTGGGCCATCACCGTTCCCGGCGACGCCCGCGGCGATCGTGTAGTTATTTACTGCCAGCGCTACCATTACTCGCTGACCGCTGTCATACGAACGGCGGATCCAATCAACCCACATCTTCTGGTGCGTGATGTCATTCCAGAGCGGCCAGTCTTTGAAGGACGGAAAGCCGACGGCGTTATCAGGAGTTATCGCTGCATGGTTCCCCTCCTGGAGTGAGCTGTGGATGGCATTTCGAAAAATGTCACCGCATGGATTACTACCCAAACCCAGGACGCCCCCAATGGAGTAGCCGCCGTGAGTTCCATTATCTCTATCTAACGCCTGAGCAATGCTCTTGGCCCGGACATTGTGATTACAATCGGCGTCGACCGTCAGCAGCGAACCGACGTCCAACCCGCCATGTACCAGCTTGCCGCCGAATCCCAGGTTCACCATTGGGTGAGCATGGAGATCCGCAAAGCCACGCAAGCTGTTGGGAAGGCTGCGCCAGATTGTGGTCGCCGCAAAGCTGCCAGTCTTGACCAGTGTTTCCATATCCTGCGGGCCTTTGATCGTTAGTGTCAGCGTTCCGCTGCCGGCGGCTTCCCCTTTCGGAATGTCGATCCAACGCCCAGAGATACTGGGATCCCCCTTGACGTGCTTGCCAAAGAACACATGAGTGAACGACGGTCGAATATTTCCGCCCGGACCGCCCCATTGATTATTCTCGGCTACCCAGACAATGTCAGGGACCTGATCAGCAAGAGACGTTTCGCGCACATAGTAGAACGCGGCATCGTCGCCCTGCCAAGCTCCGGTCAGATTCTGCTCGCCAAAGACATTGACCGCCGAGTATCCCTGTGGGAGACTGCGCATCTCAGGTGGAAATCCTTTTGTCACGGGAACTCCGTTGACCATCTCCACTTGGACAACCGTTTTCTTCCAGCTCTTGGTGCCAAACGGAGTCGTGGATGAGAGCTTGACCAGCGTTGCGCCATCACCTTGTATCTGCAAAATCATCCCGCCCATGCCCTGCGTCCTTCCTTTGGGCACATCCCAGAAACGAGCGGTGATCTTGTTGCCACTCACAGTTCCCATCAGGACGTTGGCCCAGGCGCCGTTGGGGTCTTCGCCAAACCAATAGACATCGGCGCCGATTTGCCTGATGAAGTAAGCGCCGCCGTTGTCGCCTTCGTAGTAGCCATTCAGTTCCTTGGCTGATGCCGCGCTCGCGCAAACGCCCAGGAACAGAGCACACGCCAGCAGAGTTACTAATCTCCGCGCTTGTTTTCTTAAGTGTTTCATCTTCCTCTCCTTCACACCGTCTGGGTTAGTAGTTTCAGTTTTCCGACAACGCAGCGAGGGTACTCGTGCGACCGACCTCGGTCACCGCTCACGCAAGTAGGAAGAAATCAAGAAGGGGTAAGCTTGTTCAGAGTTCAACCTTCAGGTTGTCGCTAATTGAAAGACGCAAGCTAAAGCTTGAACTCTAAACGCCTGTGACCCTGCCGCCGCTACTTGCTTACGCCTCATCTGTTTTTCCCGGGTATCTGTTCGATAACTGGGGCCGGTGTATGAGGAAGGGTCATCTTCCAGTCGTCGCCTTCCTTCACAAAGCCCATCAGCGACCATTTCCCTTTCTCGTCCAGATATTCAAGCGTGGCGTTGTTGCCAGTGATTTTCTCATTGCGGGTTTCGGCTGTCGGGGCTTGCGGGGCGTCCAACAACTCCTTCAACTCATCATCGAGCGTCTTCTGTTCGGACTTGCCGATGTCCGTAAAGAATTCGAGCATTCTTTTCGACAAGACCCGCTTCAAGCCTTCCAGGTCTTTCTTTTGCCGCGCCGCATAGGCAGTCTGGTAAGCCTGCGTCGGTGAAGCGAGGGAACCACTGGACGATCCGTCGGTCTCCAATTTTGTAGCGGCCGGTTGGTTGGTAGCGGGCGCGGTCTTGACTGCGGGTTGGTTGGCCGAGCCGGGCGTGGGCGCCGAGCTAACATGGCAAGCCGTCGTCCAAGTCAGCAGGAAAAATGCCACGACACTGGTCGATGCGAATAAAGTTAACCGATTGTGATGCTTCATTATTCTTCTTCCTTGCAAAACTGCCGCATTTGGATTTTGTGAACAGACGAGCCCTCGCAACCCTTCTTGAATCCGTCTGGTTAGTGGTTCTCGGTTTGCTGACAACGCTGCGAGGGTACTCGCGCGACCAACCTCAGTCACCGCTTACACAAGTAGGAGGCTGAGAAGACACCCCGGTTTAGACCAGCCGATTGACGAGTGCTTTGGCGACGGCTTCTGAGCGGGTGTGGACCTGGAGCTTTTCGTAGATGTTGCGGACGTGAAAGTTCACGGTGTTGACTGAAACACCAAGTTCGACGGCGGCGGTCTTGTAGATGTGTCCTTCGACAAACAGCTTCAAAAGGCGGGTTTCGTGTGGTGTGAGGTGATAATCAGCCCGTTCAGGTGGACGGATTTCGCGAAACAGCGTGATCACGCGGCGCGCGACTTCCGGCGACATCGGTGCGCCTCCATTGACGGCTTCTTTGAGACTTTCGAGCAACTTCGCAGGCGGAGTTTTCTTTAGCAAGTAGCCCGATGCACCCGCGCACATCGCGTCGAATATCCGCTCGTCGTCGTCATAGACGGTGAGCATCAGGATCAGCAGATCGGGGTGACGCTCCTTTAGAATGCGAATGCCTTCAATCCCGTCCATTCCCGGCAGACCAATATCGGAGAGAACTATGTTGGGCAGTTGATGGCCGATTTTATCGAGCGCTTCTTCCATGCTGCGATAACTGCCCGTGCACGTGTATCCGTCGGTCCCATTAATCAGAAAGGTAAGGCACTCGCGGATGTCGCGTTCGTCTTCAATGATCGCTACGTCAATCATTGACGCCGCCGGCATCGCCGAAATCTCCCCAGTCTTGGCTTCGTTCGTCATAATCGTTTGCGAAGACTACCCGCTTGGCGCCGAAGTGTCACCGCATATTTATGCAGGTAGGTAAGTCTAAGTCTTAAGTAGTTTTCGCGGCTCCGTCTTGATGGCCTATCGGAATGACGAAGGTTAGCGTCGTTCCCGTGCCTTGATCCGAGACGATTTCAAGCGTACCACCCAGGCCTTCGGTTCGCGCGCGCATGCTCGCAAGACCGTGTCCGCTGCCTTTGTTCAGCACATCGAACCCATGACCGTTATCACTCAATTTCAAGAATACGCCGTGGCCGTCCACCTCAAATTCAATCTCGGCCTTGGTGCATTCTGAATGGCGAACGGTGTTATTGACGGCTTCTTTGAAAATCAGAAAGACCTCACGGCGCAAATTAGCGCCTACCCTGACGTCACGCTCGGAATCGGGAAAGCGAAATCGAAAATCGATCTCGCGCGCGGTGAAGACATCGCTGGCAAAGTGGCGCATGCGCTGTGTCAGATCGCCGAGACTATCTCTTTCGGGGTTAATGGCCCAGACGATGTCGCTCATCGAATCCACCAACTCACGCGAGAGCCCGGCAATCACTGAGAGCGAACCGCCCGCAGAAGTCTCGACCTGATGGCCTTGTCGTTGGGTCACTTCGCTCAATAGCGAAATTCGCGTCAGGCTGGAGCCGATGTCGTCGTGCAGGTCAGTCGCGATGCGTTTGCGCACTCGTTCGAGTTCTACCAATCGCTCTTCGTTAGCTTTGCGCAGATTCTCTTCCGCCAGTTTGGCTTCCATCAGGGCCATGTTGATTTCTCGCAAGCGCGCCATGCGATAACGATAAAACAGAAAGAAAAGCGCGCCGACCATCAGGACGCAAAGAGTAATGAACCACCACCGCAGCCAGATCGGAGCCAGGATTTTGAAGCTTACGATGGCTGGTTTATCACTCATCAGGCCATCAGCGTTGACTGCGCGAACCCGAAAGACATACTTACCCGGCTGAAGATTGGCATAAGTAACGGTCCGCTGTTCAGCAGGCGCGCTCCAATCCTGATCGGCGCCTTCCAACTTGTATTGATAGCGCAAAGACTCGCCGGCGTTGAAATCGATGCCGACAAAATCTATTTGCAAGTTGTTCTGAGAGTGTCCAACGTCGGCCACGGGAATCTCTGCGCTTCCCAGTTCCGAAACTGGACGGCGCTCGCCGGCGATGCGCAGACCACTGACCCAAATCGCTGGAGCCGCCGAGGCTTTGGCTGGTGTGGGAATCAGGCGCGATAGACCATTCGGCGTGCCGAACCATAAAGCGCCATTGCTGTCACGGAAACTTGTCACGACGAAGTCCCCAGCTAACCCGTCGCCGACAGAATAATGTTTGATGCGGGTTGTGTCCGGCGAAAGTCGATCGATGCCGCGCGCGGTCCCCACATAGATATTGCCGAAAAGGTCTTCAGTAATCGAACGCACATTGTTGCTGGCCAGACCGTTTTCGGCTGTGAAGCTCGTGAAGCGAGGATGAGCCGCGGACGGATCGTCGACTCGGCTTAAGCCACTTTGCGAAGATCCAGCCCACAGTCTGCCATGCTGGTCCACATGCAAAGCCGTGACTAGTCCGCCTGGCGCACTGTCAGTGCTTGTGAATTCCGCAAAACGGCCGCCGGCGTAACGCACCAGGCCGCCCAGATAAAATCCGAACCAAAGATTCCCGTTTCCGTCTTCGGCGAATGACGAAGCCCATTTGTTTGACGGAAAGCCGTCAGCCTCCGTAAACGTGTAGAACTTCTCCGTCGCACGGCTCCATCTCGACAAACCAGCTTGCTCCGGTTGAGAGCCGCGAGTGCTGACCCAAAGATCGCCATGTGAATCTTCCCAGATATGAAACATCTGGTCGCTTTTCAAGCCATTGCGGCTGTCATAGGTTGCGCGGGGACGCTGCCGGGCCAGTTCGCGAAAATCTTTTGTGGCCGCGAAGCGAAATAGTTTTTCATTCGTCAGAAACCACCACTCGCCCGCGATGTCCTGAAACGCCGGGTTTGCAGTCCATAGGCTTTGCGCGCCAGCTGGCAATGCCGGGCGAATCGTCTGAAAACGCTTGCCGTCAAACAAACTGAGAGACAGATCGCTGCTCATCACATAGAGTTGTTTGTCTCGAGTCTGGTTGGTAACCATGATGTTCGCGTTGCTCAACCCATCAGCGGACAGGTAAGAAGTGAGGCCCCCGCGATCCATCCGAACCAGCCCGTTGGCGCCACCCAACCACAGGTTTTCACTGGCATCTTCGATCAAATGCGTAGTGCCTTCAATAAGTCCCTGCGCACTTGTATACGCGTGGAACGTGCGTCCATCAAAGTCGATCACGCCTTTAAGAGTTGAAATCCAAATATGACCGTCTGCTGTCTCGTATAAGAACTTGACATAGCCGCTGACAACGCCAGCGGCATCCGAGTACTTGAGAATTTCTCCCGGCTTCTCAGGCAGGTTGATATGATCTCGGTCGGCTCCCTCTCGGGTAAGTTTATCCAAATTGCGGATCGTCAATGCTTCGCGCAAGGACAGTTCATCACGCGATTCGGGCTTGATAACGACCCCTCCTTTTTGGCGTCCAACCCAGATTCGGCCGTTGCGGTCCTGGAGGATGCTGTTCAAAGCGTTAGTGCGGGGGTCGTCAATGCTGTAATAGACTTGTTTGCCATCGGCGAAGCGTCGGACCAACCCCCATGACGTGACTAACCAAATACTGCCGTCCCGTCCTTCAGAGATTGCCAGAATTCCAAAAGAGTTCAATGGATTCACGGGCAAACTCAGTTCGATCTTTTCAAAAACCGATTTGTTGTCTTTCTTGAGCAAGCGATAGAGATTACTGCTTCCCAACCACAGGTTGCCGGCGTGGTCTTCATACAAAACGCCCCGTTCGTTGCTTACAAGCTCGGCGTTGAGCGTGGTTCTATCAGTTTTCTTGCTCTCGGCGGTTGCCAGAGGAGCGTTGGGATCAAAGCGGTAGAGTCCGCCGGTTGTTGCGATCCAATAAATGCCTTTGCTGGTTTCCAGAATCTGTTCGATACCGGGCGGCGCATTTGTGTCGCCGACCTGATAAGTGACAAAACGCGAGCCGTCGAATCGGCTTAGACCATCGCGCGTGCAAACCCACAGAAAGCCGCGCGAGTCGCGCATGAGGTAGCTCACAAAGCTGCTACCCAATCCGTCCGCGCTCGTAAAAACTTTTATGGGCAAGCGTTCAGCGCGGGCGAACGATGCTGCGGTAAGACCAAGACACACGGACAGCACAGCCTTGAGCGTCACGCGTCGCGTTTTCCGTCTCTGCATCATGAACGCGCAACCTTTATCACAAAGGCTGGCAGGCCGCTACCAATTTGTAAAAAACTCCGGCCGCCATCGGATGCAGTTCCAAATGGCGACCGGTCTTAATGGCCTTGCGCTTTGAGGGTCATGCAGGTCTGACCTCACGGGCCAAATCGCTGCCGATACTCGAGCGAGTTCATGAAGCCATTGACCATGCCGCGTGGGTCGTTGGTTTGATCCAGCACTGCAATCCAGTTCACGTACAAAGCGTCCGGGTCGCGTCGCAGATAGCCGAAGTACTGCATCACCACAAAGGCCTGGTTGTAGTACTTCTGATAGACCTCGTTGCTCTCGGCAATCTGCCGCAGCACCTGCGCCCGCGTCGCCGTCTGTTGGTCCAACGAGTTGATGAGCGCCGGCCGATTTGGCAAGTTCACTCCTGCAGTCTGTAGTTCCATGTCCACGTACGCCGCGTTGTTCAAACCGTTGTGCTTGGCGACATATGCCGGCCGCGCCATGAAGTCCGTGATGAACTGCACCTTGGCCGCTTCCAACTGATTCGCATCCAGGAATCCGCTGACCCGCGACATGTCCGCGGCGAACTCTGTGTAGTCGGGTTTGCGGCCCAGACCAACCGAGTAGAAGCGATAGAGAAAGTAACCGCGCTCCTGGAACTCTGCCGATTGATAGAAGCTGGCCGAGACATGTATCCGATCGCAACTGATGTCGCCGGGAGCGCAGTTCAAGAGCGTATTGGTCCAACCCGCCAGACCTGGCGGATCGGGTTCACGATTGAGAAAGTCGTGATACTGCTGCCAGACGAACGACTGCGGATCGTCTATGGCGTTAGTGAGCGATTCAGGCTGATCGTCAGTGATGGTCACGGTGGCGGTGCTCGGTGGACCAAGAGCAGCACCGGTCGCATTGCTGAGCGTCAGGGTGAACTGTTCGTTGCCTTCGACATAGTTGTCTTCGTTGATAAGCACCTGGAAGGTCTTGCTCGTCTCGCCGGGAGCGAAGTTGATGGTGCCGATGGCAATCTCGTAATCGCCGTGCTGCTGCGCGGTGCCGTCGGCGCTCGCATAGTTGACTGAGGCTGAGCCACTGGTGTCGCCCGCGCGCGTGAGTGTGATGGTCAGTGCGGTCAGAGACTCCTGAACGGAATAGTTCGCCGAACTGAACTGCAAGGTCGGCGCGGCCACGTTATCATCGTTGATGATCGTGCCCACCCCAGTAACTTTGCCCACGCCCGCATTGATCAAGTTGTACAGGTTGACGACGAGAGTTTCATTTGGCTCCACCTGAGTATCACCATTGACGAACACGGTGATCTGTTTCGAAGTCTCGCCAGGCGCAAAGCTAACAACGCCGTTGGCGGCTTGATAGTCGCTGCTGGCCAACGCCGTGTTGTCCGCGGTCGTGTAATTCACTGAGACAGGCTGTCCGCTCGCCGCAGACAGCGTGACGGTAAAGTTGAACGCCGCCGTGCCGCTGTTCCCTTCGGCCTGACTCACGTCGTTGATGGAAACTAAGGGCAGAGGTGTAGGTGTTGGTGTAGGCGATGGGGTCGCCGCCGCCATTACGGTTGTGGGCCAAAAGCCGGCGTCGTGCGAATAAGGCGAGTTGGCGTGTGGCCCCCCGGCGCCCGATTGGCCCGCCGTGCCTTCGATCGACTTGTTACCGCTGCCGGTGCTCGCGCCGCCGCCACCTGCGACGACCGATGAAGTGATTCGGTAGTTGCCGCCGCCGCTCTGCGCCATGGCTCCTACCGCGCTCAGAATGAAACAGAGCAGCGCGATCGAGAGACTCACCGCCGTACGTTTGCCAGAGTTTCGCATTTTCTTCAACCAGCTTTCTATAGTTCTTAGCTCAATGGTTCTTGGCGCAGTTGTCTACCTGAAGACGGAGGCGTTATGGTGATCCGCTTGTTTACGGACAAGCAACGGAGGTTGTTGACAGGACGCCTGTGTTACTGACGGTGATGAGCCAACAAGCGCTGTTGGGCGAAGTAATAATCAAACTGTTTGGGTGGGCAATGAAGATGTTGCCGCCTCTGACATCGAGTTTCGCCTTTGGCGCGCTCGTGCCGATGCCGACATTCGTATCGGTCCCGCCGTTGACGCCGCTGATACCACCCAGCACCAGGGAGTTGCTCTGCGTGGCGATGGCGAAGGAGCCGATTGCGGTTGAGTTGCTCTCCTTTGCCATGGCAAAGGCACCGATTGACGTTGAGTTGGAAAAGCCACCCACAATGTCGGCCGCGTAACCCAACGCCACATTGTTGGATCCTAAGTTATTTGATTTGCCGCTATAACTCCCGATGTAAGTATTGTTTGAGGTAGTCTGGTTTTGCTGACCTGCTGCATAGCCGATGAAGGTGTTGTAGCTGCCTGATTTGTTGAAACGGCCGGCAAAATGGCCGACAAAAGCATTGGAGCTGCCATCAACGTTCTCTGGGCCGGCTCGATATCCGAAGAAAGAGTTGCCAGCACCCGTTGAGTTGCTTTCGCCGGCGGAAGTTCCAAAAAAAGAATTTCCATCAGTAGTCGATACCTTCCCCGCATGGTAGCCAAAGAAAGAATTACCGCTGGCCGTTCCGTTAACTGAGCCCGCCGACGATCCAAAGAATGAATTGGTCGTGCCAGTCGTGTTGGCCGAACCCGCACCGGAGCCAAAGAAAGAATTGTCGCTCGCCGCGGACAGGCTGCCGGCGCCATTCCCAAAGAACGCATTGTCGTTGCCGCTTGTGTTTGCCAGGCCAGCTTGCACGCCAAAGAACGAGTTGCGCTGACCGGCTGCGTTCGCCGCGCCCGCGCTCGCTCCCGCAAACAGATTTCCCGTTCCCGGCGCATGCAGCACGCGCGTGCCGCCCAAATTAAATTGCGTGCCTGAGTTGACGATATTTCCCGAAAGAGTTCCGCCCGCGGTACCGTTGCCGCTAATGTTAAAGTTGCTGGCGGCCTGTTGGTTCCCGGTGTTCTGAATGTAGCTACTGCTGCCGGCGGATGGTGATCGCGCATCGGTCAAACGCGAATCGCTTGTCTGGATGTATTGGTTCGCCGCAACTCCGCCGAGCTGCGTGGCGTTGGTCGCAGTAGTTGCGGTCGTTGCAGTGTCGGCCGTCGTCGTCGATGCGGCGCGAATCGCGTAGGGCGTCGAGGTGAGCGGCTGCCGTGGCGACAGAACGGTGTATGGATCGCCGCTGCCCGCCAAGCGCACACCGATCTCGACGAAACGATCCGGGCCGGGAAAAGCCGCCGCGCCGTAATCGAGTTGCACGGTGAACACGCCGCTTGACACAGTTACCGCGCCGTTGGTGATCGTCGTCCCAATCTGATTACCAGCGCCCACAGTCGGCGTGTCGAACAGCTTAAACTGCATGTCGTAAGTCCCGTTGGCCGCAGTGCCGCCGTCAGTGAAACGTCCCTGATAAGTGAACGAGCTGGTTTGCGCGTAAACGAAGCCGACCTGCGCCAGCATGAAGATCAGCGTGAGAAACATTTCGCGTACCGAGAAATTGCGTGATGACATGGCGTCTATCTCCTTTTGCGTCTGAAACAAAGTTGATCGCGAGTCTTTGAGCTTCCTGACTTGCCAGCGTTCCTGGCCGTGGCCCGCGTGCTGAGTGTTATAGACCCAGGGACAAGCGCTGTCGCCATCCCATTGGGTAGCTAGTTCCCGGACATGTCGCGCCAGAAAGGAAGAGCGTTAGGCACCATCTTGAAGGCAGAGAAGCGTGACATTGCGAGCCGCGTTGCTTCACCCTACCTATTTGGATAGTCAGCAGGCATGCTCTTCTACTCGGCAAGCGAACCAGTCCTTACGCAATGAGAGGTACAGACGACCGAACACAAACTTGGAATCTCAGATTTGAAATTCAGGAAAAGATAAGCCGCCGCCGTGGCCTCGGTCGCCACGACAGCGGCTGTTTCAGTATTAGCCGGATAACCCCAAACCCACGGCTCCAGCTAACCACAATCAGAGTGGAACGCCCTTGCTGTTCTTCACCGCTTTCTCCCACATCTGCGCAAACATTTCCGCGTTCTGCATGATGTTTGTTTGCAGGTCGGCGCCCTGATCCATTCCAGAAATGTATTGCAGAAAGTCAGCGAGCATCCCGTAGTGCGCGACGCCGTCTTCGCAAAAATCGAACCGTTTGTCGCCGGTCTTGCCCATGATGAAGGATGAATTGTAGAGCTTACCCTGGCAGGCCTTTACCTGCTGGTTGAATTTGGCCGTGGCCTCGAGCGTGAAGCTATCCACGGTCACGGCAGGGTGCGGACCTCTAACCAAACCGTTGAGGTCAGTGCCGAAAGCAACGCGCCCCGCCTCGCGCCCTTTGCTAGCGATCACCATCCGCTTACTCGCCGTCAGGTAATCATTGAGATAGTGCGCCGCGCTAACTCCATCCGAACCCAGGCCGAACATCCCGCCCAACGCGGCAATTCTGTTCAGTTGGATAGCGGTGCGATTGTTCTCGTTTGGATCTCCGGAAGCGCTTCTCATTTGGTTATGACCAGAGACCAGCGGATAGCCGCCGGGCACTGCCTCAGCCTTGTCGAGCGTCTTGTTGGCGGCAAGCTGCGACATGTGGTCGATGTCGATGAGCATGCCGCGCGTCATCATTTCGTAGATTGCCCGTTCGCCCAGTAGAGGCGTGAGGCCGAGCGTGTTCTTATGTCCCCACGCTCCGCATTTTGGTGGATCGGGAGGGAACCGGGCGATGTCGACTTGAAGCTTGGTCGCCTTCGCTCCGGCTAACGGAAAGTCGAACCCATCGACTACGAACTTGTGCTTGATTCCATCTGCCGGTTCGGCGCACTGAAGATCCCAGAACTTTCCGGTCACGTGATAGTTCGACAGGTTAAAGACATTCTGGTAAACGGCCGTGCCGCCAAACTTGTTATTGATCAGGTGAATCGGGAAAGCATATCTGACGCCTTCGTTGTAGAGGTGCTGAACTTCGTCGTAGGTCTGCGGCCCGCTGCCACCGTATTTGTTAAAGTTGCCGATGTTGTCGATCTCGACGCCCAAAATAATCGCCAGCTTGTTGGCGGCCACGATGCGGCGCAAGTCGGCGGGTGTGAGCGCCACTTCCATGAAATCGTTGTGACGGCCAACGAATGATTTGATCTCCGCGATTTGCAAGTCCGCCGAAGCTTTGTCATCCATGGGGCCATCGCCCGGGCCGCCGACGCCGGAAGCGATGGTAAAATTGTTCACCGCCAACGCCACCATCACGCGCTGACCGCTATCATACGAGCGCCTGATCCAATCCACCCACATTTTTTGGTGCGTGATGTCATTCCATAGCGGCCACTCCTTGAAACTGGGGTAGCCAAGCGCCCAATCCGGAGTCAGCTTGGCGTGGTTCTGCTCTTGAAATGCGTCAATGACCGCCTTGCGAAGATCGTCGCCACATCCGTTATCCAGACCCCAACCACCATGCGTCGAGTTGTCAGTTCCGAGCGCTTCGGCGATGCTCCCGGCGCGAACGTTTGGTCGGCATTTGCTGTCTGCCGGCAGCAGCGATCCCACGTCTACCCCGCCGTGAACCAGCTTGCCGGCGAATCCCAGATTGACCATTGGATGTGCATGAAGATCGGCAAAGCCGCGCAGGCTGTTCGGCAGACTGCGCCAAATCTTGTTGACGTTGATGCCGGCCGAACTGGGGTTGACGTTCATCTCTTGTTGGTTGATGAGCTTTGCGGCGAATGAACCGTTGCCCGATGCTTTTCCTTTTGGCAGATCCACCCAGTCACCGATGATCAGTTGGTTGATTTTCTTGCCGACGAAAACATGCACGAACGAAGGCTGCGCATATCCGCCCGGGCCGCCCCATTGATTGTTTTCGGCCACCCACACAATGTCGGTGGGCGTTTGGCGCACGTAATAAAACGCCGCGTCGTCACCCTGCCACGCGCCGGTCAGACTTTGCTCTCCTTCGAAAAACCCCTGCGGTCGGCTGCGCATTTCAGGTGGAATTCCCTTGATGACAGGGATCCCATTCACCACTTCCGGATGCGGCACCGTCTTCTTCAAAGTCTTCGTACCGAAGGGCGTCGTAGATGAGACCTTGACCAACGTCGCGCCGTCACCCTGTATCTCCAAAGTGATCTCGCCCATTCCTTTTGTCTTACCCTTGGGTACGTCCCAGAAGCGAGCAGTGATCTTGTTGCCACTGATCGTTCCCATCAGAACGTTGGCCCAGGCGCCGTTGCGGTCTTCACCAAACCAATAGACCTTGGCCCCGATTTGTCTGATGAAATGAGCACCACCGTTATCGGCCTCATAGTAGCCGTTGAGTTCTTTGGCTGGCGCAGCGCTAGCGCAAACGCCCAGCAACAGGGCGAACCCCACCAGAGTTACGACTCTCTGCGCTTGTCTTGTTAAGTTCTTCATCGTTCGATCTCCTTCAAGCCTTTGCGTATTTGGGCCAACGCCCAGCGTGTGGAGATTTATAGATTGAAGTGCGATTGATGTCGCCATCCGATTGGGTAGGAATGTCAGAACCGCCTGCGGTAGCGGGCGGGCCTGCTTGATCGTCCAGACGCAACCTTGGACGAAGTCGGCCCGCCCGCTACCGCAGGCGGTTTCGGACTCTGCGTGCTGACTAAACCAACCGGTCGCGCATGGCTTTGACGACGGCTTCGGATTTGGAATGAACCTGGAGCTTTTCAAAGATGTGGCGGACGTGGAATTTGATGGTGTTGTAGCTAACGCCGAGTTTCTCGGCTGCGGTTGTGTAGTTGTAGCCCTCAGTCAGCAGCTTTAGCAGGCGGGTTTCGTGCGGTGTCAGTTCATAATCAGTACGATCCGCGGGATGAAGTTCGCGGAAAAACTTGATCACGCGGGTGGCGACTTCCGGCGAAACTGGCGCGCCGCCGGCCATGGCTTCGCGGATATTCTCAAGCAATTTCGCCGGTGGCGTGCGTTTTAGCAAATAGCCGCTGGCGCCCGCGCAAAGCGCGTCAAAGATGCGATCGTCGTCGTCATAAACCGTCAACATCAGGATTTGCATTTGGGGATAGCGTTCCCGCAGGATGCGAACCCCTTTGATCCCGCTCATCCCGGGTAATCCGATGTCGCTCAACAAGACGTCGGGCACATCGTCTTTCAACTTTTCCAGAGCCTCTTCGACCGAACGATAGCTACCGGTGCACCGAAACCCTTCGGTGAAGTTGATCAAAGTCGTCAGTCCCTCGCGGATGTTTCGCAGGTCCTCGATGACGGCAGTCTTGATTACGGCTGTTTCAACGGTTTCCATAGGGCTTAGGGAGATTCAATGTATAGGGCCGCGCGGCGTCTGTCACCACCCAATTGGGTAGTTCAGCAATCATGTCCCGAGCGGCAGCCGCAGCACGATCAATGCTCCTTTGCCGACTTCGGAAGTGATTTCCAACTCGCCGTTCATTTCCTTGGCGCGCCGCTTCATGCTGAAGATGCCGTTGCCGCCGCGTTCGTTGGCAAAAAGCGCCGGCGCGCTTTTCTCGCTTTCAAAACCATTTCCATTGTCCGCAATCTTCAACGTCAAATGATGATCTGAAAAGTTCAACTCGATGTCGGCGCGCGTGGCGTTTGAGTGCTTGACGATATTGTTGAGACTCTCTTTGAAAATCAGAAAGACCTCGCGCCTGAGATTCGCGCCCAGAGGAATGTCGCTGTCGCTCGCCGGCGCGTCGAAATCGAAAGCGATTCCTCTTGCGGACAGGACGTCGGACGCAAAGCGCCGCATCCTTTGCGTCAAATCGCGCAAGTGATCGCGTTGCGGGTTGATGGCCCAAACGATGTCGCTCATCGTGCCCACCAATTCGTTCGAGACGTTGGAAATCATCTCCAACGGCTCGGCCACCGTGCCGCTGCTCGCCTTGTTCTGCTGTTGTGCGACTTCTGACAGGATTGCTATTTGTGTGAGCGAGGCGCCAATGTCGTCGTGCAAGTCGGTAGCGATGCGCGTGCGCACCCGCTCAAGTTCGGCGAGACGCTCTGCGCGCGCTTTGCCCAAATCTTCTTCGGCGCGCTTCGCTTCAGCCAGGGCGGCGTTAACTTCGCGCAAACGCGCCATGCGATAACGATAGATCAAATACAGAACTGTTAGCACCAGCAAGATCGCGAGCGCCAGGAACCACCAGCGAAGCCAAATGGGCGGCAGTATCTTGAAAGAGACCACGGCTGGTTTCTGACTGGCAAGGCCTTCGGAATTCACTGCTCGAACCAGAAAGCGGTATGTGCCGGGCTGAAGCCCCGCGTAGGTAACTGTTCGCTGTTCCGCCGGCGCGCTCCAGTCGCGGTCCGCGCCTTCAAGTTTGTATTGATAGCGAAGCGTCTCGCCAGGTCGAAAATCGAGTCCAAAAAAGTCTATCTGGATACTATTTTGACTGTGGTCTAATTTCTGGGATTCGATTTGCGCGCTTCCCAACTCGGAAATGGGTTGTGCCTGTCCTGAGATGTGAAAGCCACCAATCCAAATCTGAGGAGCATTCGGTTTTTCGTTTGGCTGCGGAACAAGTCTGGATAGGCCGTTGGTGGTAGCAAACCACAAACCGCCGTTTTTGTCGCGGTGGGAATCAACGACAAAATCAGAAGCCAAACCATCGCTGACCGAATAGTGTTTGACTCGGCCTGATTCGGGCGTAAGTCTGTCAACGCCTCTTACTGTGCCCACATAAATGTTGCCGTAAGAGTCTTCTGTAATTGTGCGAATGTTGTTGCTCGACAGGCCGTTTTCGGTTGTGTACGCAACGAACTGCGGATGCTCTGCACTTGTATCATCAAGGCGATACAATCCTCCGAACGCAGATGAAAGCCACATTCTGCCGAGTCGATCTATATGCAAATCCGTAACAACACCGTCGGGCAAACCGTCTTTTTCCGCAAATAAGGTAAAGCGTTCGTTCGCATAACGCGCCAGACCGCCGTCATAAAACCCGAACCACAGAGATCCGCTCTTGTCTTCGGCAAAAGATGAGGGTGACTTGCCTGTTGGGAAGCTTTCTTTTTCTGTAAAGGCATAAAACTTATTCTCTCTGCGATTCAAACGCGCCAAACCGCGTTCGTTACCAGAAACTCCGCGTGTGCTGACCCAAATGTCGCCATGTTTATCTTCAAATATTTGAAATACGCTATTGCTCTTAAGGCCATCGCGGCTTGTGTAGGTCGCCAAAGGTTCACGTTGATTCAAAGAGTCAAGTCTGTTGCCGGGAGCGAAACGATAAAGTTGGTCGGTCGTCAACACCCACCACTCGCCTCTGCTGTCAAGAAAAGCGACACGCGACGACCATAGACTTCTTGCGGTTGGCGCGACTCTTAGTTGGACGGTTCGAAAACCCCTACCGTCGAACTCGCTAAGAGAGAAATCACCGTTGGAAACATAGAGGGTGCCGTCCGGTGATTCGTTGATCGAGAATACTCTCGTTGAATTCAATCCATCCGACTCGCCGAATGACGTCAGCCCTTTTCTGTCCAGGCGCACAAGTCCTGCCTGTCCGCCAATCCACAAATTGCCCGCGGCATCCTCAGCCATTTGATACATGGTCGGAGGTAAACCCTGGGATGAACTGTAACGATGAAATACGCGCCCATCATATTCAAAAAGCTCTTTTTCGGATGTTACCCACACGTGCCCATCGGATGTTTCATAAAGACCCCTGGCCCACTTGTTGGCATGGCCAGTGCCGACAATCTGAATCAGATCCCCGGGATTTGCAGGCATTCGCACTTCCCCGTCTAACTTCAGTTGAGTGATTGATCCCGGTTTCAGATGTTTGGTTGCGGTTTGATCCTGACGGACCAGCTGCTCTAACGTTTCAGGCCTGAGGACTAGAATTCCAGATTCCAGCTTCACCCAAACACGGTCTTCTCTGTCCAGTACCAAAGCTGCTATCCCTTCGCTGAGAGGGTGTTGATATCGATAGAAAACTATGCGGTCATCGGGCAAACGGCGGATCAAACCGAAGGTGCTGACAAGCCAAAGGCTGCCATCTTGTCCTTCTGATATGGCTTGAATGCCGTAGGTTTGATTTGCTTCCAGCGAAAGGTGTAGGTCCACCTTTTGGAAATCCACTTTCCCGTCTTTCTCTTCGACGCCATAAAGACCGTCTCCGCCGTACCAGAGATTGCCCTGATGGTCCTCATAGAAATACCCACGCCGATTGTTGACAAATTCAGCGTTTAAAATGGGTCTCCTACCTTCTGTTACCTTTCGCGAAGAGAGTGCGTTTGGATTGAACCGATAAAGCCCGCCGGTTGTGGTAATCCAATAAGTTCCATTGCGAGCTTCGAAAATCCTTTCAATTCCGGGCGGTGAGGCTTTGTCTCCAATTTGATAAGTGACGAAACTCGAGCCATCGAAGCGTGAGAGCCCATCGCGTGTGCAGAACCACATGAAGCCGCGCGAATCGCGCATTAAATAATCAACAAAGCTGCTGCCGAGGCCGTCGGCCGAGGTGTAGATCTTGACCGGCAGACGCTCAGCGTGTGTAACACCCTGCGGCGCAAACAACAGCCCGCCCAAAAAAAACCAAAAGAAAAAATATCGCAGCGTTCTCATATTCGTTCCAAGGGCTCGCTCTTCGGCGAAGGAACAAGCGGCGCGCCTATTCTGCCGCATGAACCCTGAACTGGTCGAGGCTCAGATCCCCAGTGAACCCTGCTTCGCTCGCTGGAGCATCGTTTGGGATCCGATTTGATTGCCTATCAGCTCGTCATTCGTAGTAACATCTCGGCGCTTTTGGCTCTGAGACCTTTTGCGGAGGACTAACCGGTGCGTCGCTTTCATTGTTTGTTCATCGCTCTTCAAGTCACGGCGCTGGTTTTGCTGGCGTGGTCCGCGGTGCCGGCGCAGACCGGCGGGCCTCTGTCGTCCGACATTTCGTTCACGGTTTCGATGCCGAAGGCCTACACGCATCTCTTGGAAGTCGAGATGCGCGTGAAGATTCCCGCGAACCTTCAAGTTCCAAACGAAAGCGATCTGGTGATGCCGGTGTGGACGCCGGGTTCGTATCTGATTCGCGAATTCGAGCGACACGTGCAGGAGTTTGCCGCGGACGCGAACGGTCGGGCGCTGGATTGGACGAAGATCAACAAGAATACCTGGCGGGTGAACACGAACGGCGTGCGCCAATGGCGAGCGACGTATCGCGTCTATGCGAATGAGCTTTCGGTGCGCACGAGTGAACTAAATTCGGACCACGCGTTCTGGAATAACGCGACGCTGTTGATGTATCCCGATAAGCAGATCGAGCACCCGTCGACGCTGCGCATCAATCCCGCGCCGGGTTGGAAGGTCGCGACGGGTCTGCCGGCGGTTGACGGGCAGCCGAATACTTTTCGCGCCGAGAACTTCGACGTTCTTTACGACTCGCCGGTCGAGTGCAGCAATTTCAAGCAAATCGATTTTCAGGTGCGCGGCGTGCCGCATCGCATCGTGATCGACGGCGAAGGCAACTACGATCAGAAGCGGCTGCTGGCGGGCGTACAGAAAATCGTCGAGACCGAAGTCTCGCTGTTCGGCGACATTCCCTATCACGACTACACCTTCATTCTGCATCTGCGCGCGAACACCGGCGGCGGGCTTGAGCATTTGAATTCGACCGCGCTTGGTTTTCGCCGCAACGCCTTTGCGAAGGAGGAAGGTTATCGAAATTTCTACGGCCTGGTAGCGCACGAATTCTTTCATCTCTGGAACGTCAAACGAATCAAGCCCGAAGCGCTCGGGCCGTTCGATTACACGAAAGAAAATTACACGCGTTCGTTGTGGGTGGCCGAAGGAATCACTGAGTATTACGGGAATCTCATGGTGCGGCGCGCCGGTCTGATTACAGACATGGCGTATCTCGAACAAATCGCGAAGAACATTCAGGATTTTCAGAACACGCCGGGCCGCGAGAAGATGAGCGCCGAAGAAGCCAGCTTTGACTCGTGGATTAAGTTTTACCGTCCGGATGAAAACTCAATCAACTCGCAGATCTCTTATTACGACAAAGGCGAACTGTTGGGCCTCTTGCTCGATCTCGATATTCGCCGGCGGACGCACAGCGCCAAATCGCTCGACGACGTGATGCGATATCTCTACTCGGATTTTTATAAGAAAGGCCGCAACTACACTCCCGCGGACTTTCAGAAAGCCTGCGAGTTGATCGCCGGTGAAAGTCTCGATCTCTTCTTCTCGCGATACGTGCGAGGGCGGGAAGAGCTTGTACCTGCTTACCGCGAAGCGTTTGCCTGGGTGGGACTTCGTTTGGAACAAGGAGGCGGTGATGTCGGCCAGATCGATGGGCCTCTGCCGCTGAAAGCGAACTTCGGTGCCGACCTGGAACAGACCGGCGATAAACTTTCGATCACGCACGTTCGCGCCGGCACGCCCGCATACGAGCAGGGCTTGAACGCAAACGATCAAATCGTGGCACTCGACGGCGCGCGGGTGACGAAAGAAACGTTCGAAGCGCGGATCAAGGAAAAGATACCGGGCGACACAATTCACGTGACCGTTTTTCGGTTTGACGATCTGCGGACGTTCGACATTCGGCTGGGCGCAGACAGCAGCGTTCCGTTCCGCATTGTTCCGCTTTCCCAAGTTAGCGATGAACAGAAACGCATTTATCAAGCGTGGATGGGAGCGCATTAGTCTATTGAGGTTGAGTAGTGATGGATCAATCAGAATCTAACGCAAAGAGCGCAAAGAAGAACCGCAAAGATTCGCAAAGAAAAAGCCCTTTGCGTTCTTTGCGAACAACTTCGCGACCTTTGCGGTTTGGGATTGTCTTCTCCGTTTTCCTTCTCTTAACCACCAATGTAACAGCGCAAAGACCTTCCGTCGAAACGGTCCAGTTTCAAAGCAAGCTCATCAACGCGACTCTTCCGTACAACGTGATCCTGCCGTCGGACTATCGCGCTGCGAGCGCGACGCGGTATCCGGTTTTGTATCTGCTGCACGGCTTGTTCGGACACTACAGCGATTGGGCGACACGCACGAACCTGGCTGACTACGCGGCGCAGTATCGAATGATCATCGTCACGCCCGAAGGTAACAATGCTTGGTACACCGATGGCGCCAGCGCGGCCAACGACAAATACGAAAGCTACATTCTCAAGGAATTGATTCCGGATGTGCAGAAGCGTTATCGCACCATCGAAGCGCGGTATGGTCGCGGCATCGCCGGACTTTCGATGGGCGGCTATGGCGCGCTCAAGTTTGGTTTGAAATCACCCGATATGTTTGCGTTTGTGGGTTCGTTGAGTGGCGCGGTGTCGGTGGCGACATTGACGGAGGAGGACTTGAAGAACCTGAAAGCTATTCGTGATTCGATCTTCGCCGTCTTTGGTCCGGTCGGGTCGGAGACACGCAAGGCAAACGACATTTACGAAATCACGCGTGGTCTATCTGCCGCTCGCGTAAGCAGCCTGCCGTACATCTATCTCGATTGCGGCACGGAGGATTTTCTGGTCACTGCGAACCAGCAATTCGCGGCGCTGCTGCGCGAGAAGAAGATTCCTCACGAATATCGCGAGCTGCCAGGCGAGCATAACTGGGCTTACTGGGATCAGCAGGTGCAAGGAGTCTTGCAGATAGCATCGCAGAAGATGCGCCTGCCGAAGGCCGCAGCGCGCCAGAAAATCAGGCCAGGGCGAAAGCCTTAACCGCAAAGGGCGCAAAGGATTTCGCAAAGACCGCAAAGAAGAAATCCAAAGGAGCCTCGCTTGCTCAACTTCGCCATTCAAACCGCGCGGGATGCTGGTCACTTGCTGGTCGAGCGTCTGGGCCGCGTGCTCAGCATCTCTAATAAAGGCGAACTCGATTTGGTGACTGAATCCGATCTTGCTTCTGAGAAGCTGATCATCGAACGCATCAAGACTTTCTATCCGCGCCACGCAATTCTCGCTGAAGAATCCGGCGCCAGCGCGCCCGCCGATCTCGAAGCAAACAGTGAATGGCGCTGGATCATCGACCCCTTGGACGGCACGACGAATTATGCGCATGGCTATCCCTGTTTTTGCGTCTCGATGGGGCTGGAGCACAAAGGGGAGTTGGAACTCGGAGTGATTTACGATCCGATGCGCGATGAATTGTTCACTGCCGAACGCGGCCAGGGCGCGGCGCGCAATGGTCATCGCATACAGGTTTCGCAAACCAGGAGCCTGAACAGCGCCCTGCTCTGCACTGGCTTTCCCTACGATGTGCGCGAGCGCAGCGAGTTCGCGCGCCACTTTGCGAACTTCATCATGAATGCTCAGGCGGTGCGGCGCGATGGTTCAGCAGCGCTCGATCTGGCTTACGTAGCTTGTGGAAGGTTCGATGGTTTCTGGGAAGAAGGACTGCACCCATGGGATGTCGCAGCCGGAGTGCTGATGATCGCAGAAGCCGGCGGCCGCGTCTCGCGTTACGACGGCAGCGCTTTCGATATCTACGGCGCGCCGATCCTGGCGAGCAACGGATTAGTTCATGAGCAGATGATGCGCGTGCTGGCAGTCTAACTTGGCCGGTGAAAACAATTTTGCGACAGAGACGCAGGAAAAAGGACATGGAACATCACTATCACAACGACCATGATCAAAACTGGGGGGTCCATCGGCAGGGGTTTTCTGCTTACTGCCTCCTGCCTTCTCTGTGTCTCTGAGCCTCTGTGGCTGATTAGATCCTGTCATAGCGCCGAACGAACTATTTCAGCGAGCCGCTCAGTTTCACGCCGCGCGCAATCGCGCACATCTTCGCCCTCGCGCTGCTCGATCACAAAAAGCGGATGATAGATGATTTCGACTGTTCCCAAACGCGGGAAGCGCTGACTGGATGGCCAGACGCGGTGACCGCCGCGAATGGTGACCGGCAAAATGGGCACGCCGGCCTCCAAAGCCATTCGCACGGCGCCGGCTTTGAATTTTCTCATTGAGCCATCGGGGTTGCCGCGACCACCTTCGGGAAAAATCACCATCGCGCCGCCTTCGCGCAACCAGCGCAGGGAAAGTCTAATGGCCGCCGGATCACTTCCCTCCAGTTGCACCGGCCAGGCGCCGAACCCACGCAACCCCGGCCCCACCAGCGGCCAATCGAACGCCTCGTCCCAGGCGAGAAACCGAACCGGCCGCTTGATGTGACGGCCGACCCAGAACGGATCGATGTAGCTTTGGTGATTGCTGGCGATGATCAATCCGCCGGCGGGCGGAATGTTCTCGGTATTTACCCAGCGAATGCGCCACAGCAGCCGGCTCACGCCGCCGACAATCGGACGACAAATCTCCACCGCCCACTCCGGCAGCATCCTTGGATAAGAACGCCCTCCGTTGCGACCCGATGGCTCAACAATATTGCTGGTTGTCTGGCTCAAAAGGTTCCGCCAAGTTACTCAAATGCACCTCGTTCGTCAAACTTACTGAACTCCTTCCAGCGGCCATTCGCTGCCGACGAATTCCAGATGCAGACGCGGGATGCCGTCCGGCCCGGCGCGGCGGCCCCGCACAGTGGCCAGCCGGGTGATCGCGTATTGCTCGCTGGTGACTTTGACAAAGTGTCCCGGCGTAACGTCGAGCGTGGTGAAAACTGCCGCGCCTTGCTGGCTGATATTCTCGGTCACGGTGTTTTCACTCTGAGAGATCTCACCGTTTGCGCCAAATACTTCGATCAAAACGCCGACTGGAATTGTGTGGCGGCTCTCTTTGCGCTTGTCAGTTACCAGCACCTGCGAGATCACATCATCGGACTCCTCTTTCACGGACCAAAGCCCGGCACCCAGATTGGAAGGAGCGATCTCGTAACGCCGGGTGGGATCGCCGGCAAAACTTCGCGGCGGATGCTTGCCTACAAAAGCCACGCCGATTTCCACCAGGGCGCCGGCGCCTGGCTCGAGCATTTTCACGTTGCGCACTAAAGACCAAACTCGATACTGGTTTTCAATATGATCGAAGCAACGGAGTTTAGGCGGCATGGCCAGCGTCAGGTGAATCAGGCGTCCGGTTTCGGTGGGTCGCTTGAGACTAAGCCGCGCGCCGAACGGCGTCACGTCAACCAGACGCGACATCTCGGTCCACTCGTCGTTTATGCTGTCGCGACCATGGACGCGAACCGGAAGTTTCAGTCCGATTCGCTCGCGTAGACGCTTCGATTTTCCGCCGCTTTGATTGTTCTGCTGCACTGGAAGAATCTTGTTTCGACGTGAATTCAGGAGTCCTTTCCAGAGGGTCCTTCAATCACGCCGGAAATGCCGATTTTTATTAGGCTTTTTGCTTGATTCCGGCTTTACGAAAGTGACGATTTCGGGTTAAAATAGCGCTTCGATCTTAATTGCATGAAACGGCTATCGCGAACCGCGAAAATCTTCACTAGAGCATTCGAAATTTCTTTCGGAAAAACCCGACCCGATGACGCTGCGGACAAACAATTGTGTCAGCCGAATCGGGGAAGGCGGATTGTAACGGAAAGGCCTGATGAATGGAAACGATTGAACGTCACATAAGTATCGAAGACGAGATGCGCCGGTCCTATCTGGACTATGCCATGTCGGTGATCATCGGGCGCGCCTTGCCTGACGTGCGCGACGGATTGAAGCCCGTGCACCGGCGCGTGCTTTGGGCGATGCACGAACTCGGGAACACGTACAACAAGGCCTACAAGAAAAGCGCGCGCGTCGTCGGCGACGTGATTGGTAAGTACCACCCGCATGGTGACACGGCTGTGTACGACACGATTGTGCGCATGGCGCAGGATTTTTCGCTGCGCTATCCGCTGATCGATGGGCAGGGCAACTTTGGTTCAGTCGATGGTGATGCGCCCGCGGCCATGCGTTACACCGAAGTCCGCATGGCGCGACTGGCGAACGAATTGCTCGCGGACATTGAGAAAGAGACGGTTACCACTCAACCTAACTATGACGAGTCGCTAAGCGAGCCGACAGTTCTTCCGGCGCGAATCCCCAATCTTCTAATCAATGGTTCAGACGGCATTGCGGTCGGCATGGCCACGAAGATTCCGCCGCACAATCTGACGGAGATCGTCGAAGCCACGATCGCTCTGCTGCTCGACCCCGAGGTCGACATCGAAGACATGCTCAAGATCGTCAAAGCCCCGGACTTTCCCACGGGCGGCTTCATTTGTGGTCGCGAAGAAATTCGCAACTCTTATCGCACGGGCCGCGGCATCTTGCAGATGCGCGCCCGGGCCTCGATCGATCGCATCGGCCGCGGGACCCAGGAGCGCGACGCGGTAATCATCACTGAAATTCCTTTCCAGGTGAACAAGGCGCGCCTGATCGAGCGCATTGCCGAGCTGGCCAATGAAAAGAAGCTTGAAGGCATCTCTGAAGTGCGCGACGAATCCGATCGCCAGGGGATGCGCATCGTGGTCGAATTGAAACGCGACGCCGTGCCGCAGGTAGTGCTGAATAAGCTCTTCAAGCTGACGCCGATGCAGTCATCGTTCGGCGTGATCAATCTGGCGATCGTCAACGGCCAGCCGCGCGTCCTGACTTTGAAGCAAATGCTGGAATGCTTCGTCGACTTTCGCCGCGAAGTCGTGCGCCGGCGCACCGAATACGATCTGCGCAAAGCGAAAGCGCGCGCCCACATCCTCGAAGGACTTACGAAAGCGATCGACGCGCTCGATCATATCGTGACCCTGATTCGCAATTCGCGTTCAGTTGACGAAGCGCGGCTGTGGCTGACGGGCGAACTGAAAACCACGAGCGAGGTGAAGGCGTGGAAGGGCGTGCCGTCGGGCGAGCCGCTCAACAAGTATCTGCCTAAACTCAAGAAAGCGATGGAGCGCCTGGCCTTCTCTGAAATTCAGGCGCAGGCCATTCTGGATTTACAACTACGGCGGTTGTCGGCGCTTGAGCGGCAAAAGATTATTGACGAGTACGAGTCGATCATAAAACTAATTGCCGAGCTGGAAGAGATCCTGGCCAACGAAAAGTCTCTGCGTGGCGTGATCGTCAAAGAACTCGAAGAGGTTAAGGCCCAGTTTGGCGACGGGCGCCGGACTGAGATTACCGACATGGGGATGGACTACTCCATCGAGGACCTGATTGCCGACGAAGAGGTCGCGATCACGATCACCAAGAGCGGCTACGTCAAGCGGACTCCGGTGACGACTTATTCCCGCCAGGGGCGCGGCGGCAAGGGACGCTTTGGTGCGATGGCCAAGAACGACGATTACGTCGAGCATCTTTTCATTGCTTCGACGCACGCGTACCTGATGATCTTTACCGACGACGGACTGGTCTACAAGATGAAGGTCCACGAAGTGCCGGATGCGGCCGCCGCCTCGCGCGGCAAGGCGATTGTGAATCTGATCCAGATTTCTTCCGAGCGAAAACTGGCGGGCGTCGTCCCGGTGCGCGAATTTTCGGAAGGTCGTTTTGTCCTGATGGTCACAAAGAAGGGGGTGATCAAGAAGACCGCGCTGTCGGATTTTCAGAACATTCGCTCGAACGGCATCATTGCCATCAATATCGACGAAGGCGACGAGCTTTTGGATGTCGTGACGACTGACGGAACCAAGCGCATCTTCATCGCCACGCACAATGGCTTTGCGATTCGCTTTGACGAAAAGAATGCGCGGCCGATGGGGCGCGCGACTCGCGGCACGCGCGGCATCGATTTGCGCAAGGACGATTTCGTCGTTTCGGTCTGCCCGGTTTCGCCGGACGATTCCGAACGAATGCTTTCAGTTTCCGAACAGGGTTACGGCAAGCAGACACCAATCTCGACTTATCGCTTGCAGGCGCGCGGCGGCAAGGGCGTCATCAACATGAAGACGACGGAAAAAACCGGAAAAGTAGTCGCCGTGTTTCCGGTTGATGATGACTCTGAGATTATGATCATTACGCAGCAGGCAAAGCTGATCCGCCTCGAAGCCGACAAGATTCGCAAGACCGGCCGCAGCGCGCAGGGTGTGCGGTTGATAAAGGTCGACGCAGACGACATGGTCACGAGCGCGTCTTTGGTGGATCCATCAACTGAAGAAGAGGGCGAGGAAGTGCCTGAGAGCTAGTCAGAACCGCCTGCGGTAGCGGGCGGTTGATCTCTTGCATCAAGACCTGTGAGTAATTAACGACTAACCGCCCGCTACCGCAGGCGGTTCTGACTCAAGCCAAACTTCACCATCTTCAAAAACTTCCTTCTTCCAAATCGGGACAGTGCGTTTCAGTTCGCGAATGCCCCATTCGCAGGCTTCGAAGGCGGTGCGGCGGTGTGGCGCGCTGACCGCGATCACGACGCTGGTCTCGCCAATCTCCAGACGACCAGTGCGATGCACGATGCCGAGGTGCGCAATCTCAAACTTCTCATGCGCTTGTTCACCCAGTCGCCGCATCTCGCTCAGCGCCATCGGCGCGTAAGCTTCGTAAACCAGATAAAGCGTGCGCCGTCCTTTCGTCCATTCGCGTGCATAACCGTCGAGGGTCACGGTCGCGCCACATTCGGGCAAGACGACTCGGCGGGCGATCGCGCCCACGTCGATTGGATCGGTGGTGAGTTCGAAGAAGTCGTTCGCGCCACGCGATGCAGACAGGATGTCTGCGCTCCCGGCCTGCGAGCCGCCGCTCACGGGCGGCAGCACGGCCAGCTCGTCGCCGTCAGAAAGTTTTCGTTCCGGGGTTGAGTACTCTTGATTGACGGCGAGCAGCAGAGATTTTCCGAAGCGCGCGAGGGTTGGGTAATCGGCGAGCAATTGTTCGAAGGCGCTCGTGACGCTCGTATCTGAATTGATCTGAAGATCCACTTCATCGTGGCCGACGGCGTCGCGCGCCGCGCCAAACAAGAGCACGCGCACGCTAATCTTCTTGTCTTCCGTCGCGTCCATCTATTCAGCTCCGGCGGCCATGGCTTCGGCCTGCAACTTGGCGGCGAGCGACGAGCGCCAGGTCTTTTCGATCTCAGCCACGTCAAGCTGAATTACTTCTTCGCCGTCGCTTTCTATGCTCAAACGATCAGAGCCGACGTTTCCCAGGATCGTCATCGGGCAACTGGCGGCCGCGACAATCTCTTCAATGTCGCCGAGCACAGATTGATCAAAGCTGACGATGATGCGCGAAGGTGTTTCGCTGAACAGTCTCGTGGCCAGATCGTATTCGCCAGTCAGATCGATGTCGGCGCCTACACCACGGCGATTAAGCGAAGAGAAACAACATTCAGCCAGCGCTACGGCCAAACCACCATCGGAACAATCGTGCGCCGAACGCAGCAGTCCATTCTCCGCGGCGCGCAGACAGGCCGTCTGCACTGACATTTCGGTTTCCAGATCGAGCACGGGCACTGCACCCTCCCTTGCCGCCCCCACCCCAGCCGGGCTGCCCGTCTGGGGACCCCGGGTCGGGTTTCCGCCGATAACCCTTGCGTATTCGCTGAGGGAAAGATCTTCGCGCGTCATGCCCAGGAGCGCGATGAAATCGCCGGGATTTTTGAAACCTGGCTGGATGAGACGCTTCACGTCGTCGATCAGTCCCACCATTCCGATCACCGGCGTCGGCAAAACGCCGCGGCCTTCCGTCTCGTTATAGAAACTAACGTTGCCGGACACGACCGGCGTATTGAACACTTTGCACGCTTCGGCGATGCCGTCGATGACTTCCGAAAACGACCACATCACTTCGGGGCGTTCGGGCGAAGCGAAGTTCAGACAGTTGGTGATCGCGATCGGTTGCGCGCCGACACACACGACGTTGCGCGCGGCTTCGGCAACCATGAGCTTTGCGCCGGCGCGCGGATTCGCTGCGCAATAACGACCATTGCCGTCGAGCGAAATCGCCAGCGCGCGTCGTGTTTCTTTGATCCGAACAACCGCCGCGTCCGCGCCGGGCAGCACCACCGTGTTCGTGCGCACCATGTGATCGTATTGACGATAAACCCATTCTTTCGAAGCAAGATTTGGCGAGGAGAGAAGTTTCAGTAGCGCGGTGTTGTAGTCTTGTCCGTTGTTTGTTGTCAGTTGTTCGTTGCTCTCTTGTTGCAGCGAACCACTGACTACCAACGACTGGCCATTGACGGCTGCCTTCATGGGACGTTCATAAATCGGCGCTTCGTCCGTCAGAGCTTTCACCGGCACATCGCAAACGACTTCGCCGTTGTGCGAAACGCGCATGCGTCCGTCGTCACGCACGCGACCGATTACCACCGCGTCAAGATCCCATTTGCGAAAGATGTCGGCGACTTCGCGCTCGCGTCCGGCGTGCGCGACGATCAGCATGCGTTCCTGTGATTCCGAAAGCAGCATCTCGTACGCGGTCATCCCGGTCTCGCGCTGCGGGACTAATGACAGATCGATCTCAATGCCGGTATCCGCGCGTGCAGCCATCTCGCAGGTCGAGCAGGTCAGTCCGGCCGCGCCCATGTCCTGTATGCCGGCGACGGCGCCGCTGCGCATCGCTTCCAGACAGGCTTCGAGCAGAAGCTTTTCCAAAAACGGATCGCCAACCTGCACGGTTGGTCTCTTCTCCAAAGCTTCTTCGTCAAACTCAGCCGAGGCCATCGTCGCGCCGTGTATACCGTCGCGGCCGGTCTTCGCGCCGACATACAAAACCGGATTGCCGACGCCGGTCGCCTTGCCGAAAAAGATTTGATCTTTGCGAACCAGGCCGAGCGCGAAAGCATTGATTAGCGGATTCAGCGCGTAAGCATCATCGAAGGAAACTTCGCCGCCGACCGTGGGCACGCCGAACGCGTTGCCATAGTGCGCGATGCCGGCCACGACCCCGGCGAGCAGCGAGCGATTGCGTCGTCCATTCTTCGGATCGTCGAGCGAACCAAAGCGCAGACTATTCATCGCCGCGATCGGGCGCGCGCCCATGGTGAAAATGTCGCGCAGGATTCCGCCGACCCCGGTCGCCGCGCCCTGAAAAGGTTCGATAAAGCTGGGATGATTGTGCGACTCGATCTTGAAGGCTGCGCACCAGCCATCGCCGACGTCGACGACGCCGGCGTTCTCGCCGGGCGGAACGATGACGCGCTCTCCGGTAGTTGGCAGACGCTTCAGATGGACGCGAGAAGACTTGTACGAGCAATGCTCGGACCACATCACCGAAAACACGCCGAGCTCGACGAGATTCGGCTCGCGTCCGAGAAGATCTTTAACGCGGGTGAATTCTTCGGGAGTCAGGTTGTGCGCGGCGATCTGTTGCGGGGTGATTGGTTCCATAAAAGTAGGCAGCAGGCAGAAAGCAGAAGGCAGAAAGAATCGGTCGCCGCTCTGCCTACTGCTTACTGCCTACTGCTTTGTCGATTGCCGCGCGCAATTCGGCGGGCTTGATCTTGCCAAAGTATTTGAAAACGACTTTGCCCTCGCGGTCATAAAGAAACGTCGCCGGCAACGCGCCGTCCCACTTCTCGTCGACGGCGTGAATCGCCGGCTCGGGGTCGTTGACGTTCAAAAGGACGACAGGCATCGTCGCCTTCATCTCTTTCAGAAAATCCACCGCCTTGGCTTTGTCGGCTACTTCATCGAGCGTGACCGAGAGGAAATTCAAGCCCTTCGCGCGGTAATCGTTATCGATTTTGACCAGGTCAGGAAATTCTTCGCGGCAGCCATCGCACCAGGTCGCCCAGAAATTAACCAGCAGCGGATGCGCGTCTTTCGGATCTCGCAGCAGGAGCTTTTTCAGACCGTCAAGATCGATTATGCGGACATCCGAGCCGTAGTCTGTTACATCGATCCCGTCGAGAGGGTGATAGCTGACGATGACCGGGGTAATGGGATCACGCGCGATGCCTGCCCTTTGTTGTTGAGCAAGCACCGCGACGGACACCAATCCAAGTGTCAAAACGCTAACCAAGAGCAATGAAAGACAGAGACGCATTTTCATGTAGCGCAACTTGTTAAGGTGCGACCCTTCAGACCGGGAAACCAACGCAAGTTCCCAACTTGCGCTACAAATTACGACACCCGCTTGATCGTGCAGCCAAAAGCCGCGCCGCCGGTCTTAGTGATCGGCTTGCCGCCCAGCAGTTCATCGAGCGCTTCACGCAGATCGTTCGCCGTGATGTTCGCCGTGTTCTGCGAATTGTCGATGCGGCCGTGATAGACGAGCTTACCGCTGGCGTCAATCACGTAAGCTTCCGGCGTGCGCGTCGCGCCCAACCGATCGGCAATCTTGTTGCTGTCGTCCTTGAGGATCGTGAACGTCAGATGCTTTTCTCCTGCGTGTGATTTAACTTCGGAGGCCGGCTCAGTATTGTTCGAGTTGATCCCGATCACGTTAATGCCCTTTGCTTTGTAATCCTGCGCCAGCTTTTCCATGCGATCGTTGTAAGCGTTCGAGACGGGGCATTTCGTGGCTACGAAGAGTATAACCGCCCCGTGCTTGCCCGTTAACGACTTGAGCGAATGCTCGGCACCATCAGCGTCGGGAAGTTTGAAGTCATCAATCATCGTGCCAATCGCCGGGGGCGCGGGCAGGTCGTTTGTATTGCGTCCGCTACCGGCGATGGCCGCCAAGGCGATGATCACGAAAGCCGCGAGGACGAGAAAAACCGCATATTGCTTCTTCATGTATCTGAGACTCCTTTCGAAATTGGGTGGCGTGTTGAACGCCAAGATTAGCAGCGAAAAGTTAGACGTGGCAAGCCGCACCGTGGTTGGCAAAAGATTCGCGCAGCGTCAGGGGGTAGTTTTCCAGGCTCTACTCACCAACACGATTACCGCCAGTGTCATCGTCACGGCCGCCGATAGTAAACAATACTGGCAGAAATGATGAATCACGAAGGCCTGGAGATACAGCAGCCACAGCGTCATCATAAACATCAACGCCACCAGCCCCGCCAATAGAGGCCGGGCGAAACGATGGCCGAAGGCTGCCAGAATCGAAAGATCGAACACCGCGAAATAGGCGATCGCGCCCACGGCGGCCAAAGGCACGCTGCCAATGTGAGAGTAAGGACTGCTGAGTACTTCCGAACAACCGGAAATGAACGTGCAGCGAAGGCTCTGACCGGTGAGATGTTCGACGGTTAGATAGATCGAATCAGCGAGGCCGATGAGCGACACGAGTGCGGTGATGAGATAGGTCCACGCTATGGGTTGCCGAGAGTCAGACGACATACATTGTGCGAGCGGTGTTCAGAGTGCCGACTTTAGTCGGGCTTTTAGGCGCCGAAAGAGCCCAACTAAAGTTGGTACTCTATACGCCGTTATTCCAAGTTGCGCGCTTGCAAAAGAAACCCCGTCGCCACGTTCAGTTACTTGCCGCCTTGGCTCAGAGCTTGGTTGATCATTTTGCGTAGCCCTTCCGGGCTCCACGATTCGTCTTTGGCTTCTTTGCCGTTGACGAAGAAAGAAGGCGTGCCCGTCACGCCGCGATCATGGGCGCGCCGCCCGTCCTGAAAAATGCGTGCGGCCACGATCTCGCCGTTGAGTTCGCGCGCGAAGCGATCGGTATCAAGTCCGATCTGCTTGGCATAATCGATGAACAGCGGCATCACGTCCGACGCTTCGCTCCATGCTTTCTGATTCTCGTAGAGCTTGTCATGCATCTCAAAGAACTTGCCTTGCAGCCCGGCGGCCTCGGCGGCTTGCGCGGCAATCAGAGCATGTTTGTGCGGCGTGGGATACAGCGGATATTCCCGAAAGATTACGCGCAGTCGATCGCCGAATTCACTCTCGATCTTTTTCACCTCAGCTGAATAGGTGGCACACACGGGGCACTCGAAATCGCCAAACTCCTCCAGCGTTACCGACGCGTTGGGGGTGCCGCGAATGTGTGGCGGCTCAGCGCCCGGCGGCCCCGAACCGGAAGAGTTTGCGGGTGTTTGGTTCGTGCCCGCCGAGCGCAGAAGGATCCAGGTCGCAGCCAAAGCCGCGACCAGTACCGCCGCGATGACGAGCAATGGCAGAGAGCGCTTCATCTACTTCACGTAGTAATCGATCGTTTTCTCTGATTTGTCGTTGATGAAAACCTCGCACTTGTACTTACCCGTGAGCCAGTCAGCAGGCTTTGTCAGATGTCCGTGAACGATGTTCTCTTTGGCTCCCGTGGTGGTGTATTCAATGTCCTTGAGCTTTTCGTTCTTGGTGTCACCGGCCTCAACGATCGTCCACGCGAATTTTATCCTCATCCCCTCTTTTGGCTCGCTGAGCTTCACCAGGCAATGAACCGTATGGTCGCCGGGCGCAAACGTGTTCGTTTGGTCGCCGGGCTGTCCGTTGTTGTCTTTGGCCATGTAGCCTTCGGAAATCGGGCCGCTTGAAGTGTTGCTGGTGCTGCACGCCATCACGGCGAAGATTAGCAGCCCCATGGCCAACCAACCTGAATGAAGTTTCATATGAAGTTATCCCTTCTTACGCGATCGAACTCTAGAAAGTGAAGCTCTACTCGACATTATAGTCCACGGTCTTGTCGAGAAAGCCGTTGATGTGAACCTCGACTCTGTAAGAGCCCTTTGGCCAGTCAGCGGGCTTGGTCAGATGGGCATGCACCTTATTCTCGAAGGACTTGGTGGTGTAGTCGACGGTCGTAATTTCTCCGCTTTTCGACCCGGGTACGTCAACGGCCCACCACACAAATTTGATTTCGGTGCCGGCTTTAGCCTTGTTCAGATGCGCGACACAGTGAACGGTGCGATCACCCGTCTCATAGCTGGTCGTCGTATCGCCCGGCTCACCGTTGTTGTCTTTAGCCATCTCGACCCTGTCGACGTAGACATCGGCATTCGCTGGTCGCTTGTTCGACGAAGTGTTCGAAGACTTGTTGCTGTTTGAGTTATTCGAGTTGTTCGAGTTTGAGTTGTTGCCGTTCTTAGTCGTGTTGCACGCGAGCACTGCCGCGAGCAGCAACCCGGCGGCCAGCCATCCCGAATGGATCTTCATCAGCTTGTCCTTCCTCTTGGGGAAACCCAAAGCGTTCGGCGTTTCGTTACGCGGCGGCCGCGAGCGTCCCGGCCAGTGAGCGAAAGATCTCGCTACCATCGCTCGATCCCAGCAAGTCTTCACAGGCGCGTTCGGGGTGCGGCATCAGTCCCATGACGTTCCGGCCCCGACTGCAAATTCCGGCAACATTATCACGCGAGCCGTTCGGATTTGCCTCGTTAGTGATGCGCCCTTCCCGATCGCAATAGCGAAAAACTATGCGGCCATCCCGCTGCAACTCGGCAAGCGTCGCGTCGTCACAGACAAAGTTTCCTTCGGCGTGCGCGATCGGCATGCGCAGAATGCTGCCGAGTTTCAGCTCGTGGGTAAACGGCGTATTGGCGTTTTCCACGCGCACGTTTACATGATCGCAGATGAAATGCAACTCCTGATTGCGAATCAAAGCGCCCGGCAACAATCCGGCCTCGCACAGAATTTGAAAGCCGTTGCAGATACCCAGAACCAGCCGACCTCCGGCCGCGAAATCTTTTACCGAATTCATCACCGGCGAAAATCGGGCCAGCGCGCCGGCGCGCAAATAATCGCCATAGGAGAAACCGCCGGGGATAATGACCGCGTCGTAACTGCTCAGGTCAGTTTCACGATGCCAGATGAAATCCACCGGCTGGCCGACGTGTTTTGAAATCACGTGATAGGCATCGTGATCGCAGTTCGAGCCGGGAAAGACTACAACGCCGAATTTCAATTTTCAATCTCCACGCGAAAGTCTTCGATGATCGGATTAGAGAGCACCTCACGCGCCACGCGCTCGGCCTCGGCGCGCGCCTGAGCTTCGTCGAGCGAGCCATCCACGGCGATCTCGAAGTACTTTCCCTGGCGAATATCGGTGATGCCGCTATAGCCGAGCAGTTCGACCGAATGCTTGATCGCTTTGCCCTGCGGATCCAGGACGCTTGGCTTAAGGGTGACGTAAACCTTGGCTTTCATTGGTAGGCTTCCGACGAACGCAAGATATTACGCTAAAACGTTGCGCAACGCGTAGTCGATATCATAGTATTTGCTCGATTGCGCTAACCGATTCGGATTTCACTTAAGAGGAGAAACACAAAAATGTCAGCTCCATACGAAGCAGGCGGACCGCCGTCGGGCGCGCCGAGCGGCAAGACGAGTTTGGGTTTGGACTCAAACATCGGGGCGATGTTGTGTTACATCGCTAACTTCGTCTGTTGTCTCGGCCTGGTACTGGCCGTTGTGTTTTTGTTCACTGAAAAAGAGAACCGCTTCGTAAAATTCCACGCCGTCCAGTCGCTGCTTCTGGCGGGCGTCCAAATTGGGTTCGGTATCGTGCTAAGCATTCTGGGTCTGATACTGGGAATGGTTCTCGGTATGATCCACATGGGCTGGATAGCTTTCTTTCTCATGTGGGGACTTCGACTCGTCCTTTTTGCGATCTTTGCGGCGATCTGGATCATGGCCGGTATCAAAGCCTACGGCGGCCAGCAGTACAAGCTGCCGCTAATCGGGGATTGGGCCTCGAACATGGTAAACAAGTAATTATTCGATTCTAATCGCACCTGACAGGAGGATATGTTATGGATACAGGCAAGTCAGCTCTCGGTCTTGACGGCAACGTTGCCGCCGCGCTGGGTTATCCCATCGGCATCATCGCGCTTATCAGCCTCATCATGGAAAAGGAAAACCGTTTTGTGAGGTTTCATGCGCTGCAATCGCTGCTGCTGTTCGCGGCTGCGATCGTCGTGATGATTGCGCTATGGGTGATTGGCGCCATTGTGTTTGTCGGTGGAATCGCGGCCAGCGCCGCAACCAATAGCGGCGCGTTCGGAAGTTTAGCGGGCATGTTACTTGGCCTGGTGTGGCTGGTCTTCGTTATAGGGGTGATTGCAGCGATCGTTATGGGGGCCGTCAAGGCCTACGGCGGTGTCGAATTCAAACTACCGATAATTGGCAACATGGCGGAGAAATGGACTAAGTAAGCAGCGGCGCGTTTTTCTTCAGCCAAAGACGCGCTTAAAGACCTCGTCAACGTTCCGCAGGTAAGTATCGAGAGAGAAGACGCGCGCTATCTGTTCTTCGGACAGATGCGCGCGTATTTCTTTGTCCGCCGAAACCAGCGAGTGAAAATCGCCGCCCTCGTCCCATGTCTTCATCGCGTTGCGCTGCACCCATTCGTAAGCTCCTTCACGCGCGACGCCGCTCTGCGTCAGCGCCAACAATAACTGGCCGCTGAAAATTAATCCGCGCGTGAGTTTCAAATTCTCCAGCATGCGCTCGGGATAAACGAGGAGGCCGTCGACGAGCGAAGCCATCTTCGCCAGCATGTAATCCACGGCGATGCTGGAATCCGGCAACACCACACGTTCGGCCGACGAATGCGAAATGTCGCGTTCGTGCCAGAGGGCGACATTTTCTAATCCCACGATGCTGTTCGCGCGCACGACGCGGGCCATGCCACAGATGCGCTCCGAAAGAATCGGATTGCGCTTGTGCGGCATCGCGCTCGATCCCTTCTGGCCACGCCTAAATTTTTCCTGCGCTTCGCGCACCTCGGTGCGTTGCCAGTGACGAACCTGCAATGCGAATTTTTCCAGCGACGACGCGACGACCGCCAGCGTGCAGAGGTATTCGGCGTAAGCGTCGCGCTGCACAATCTGAGTCGAAACCAGCGCAGCTTTCAAGCCGAGTTTGACGCAAACCTTCTCTTCGACCGAGGGGTCGAGATGCGCGAACGCCCCCACGGCGCCGCTGATCTTGCCTACGGCAACTGCTGCGCGCGCCTTCGCCAGCCGTTCGCGGTTGCGACGCATCTCGTCGTACCAAAGCGCGAACGTCATCCCAAACGAAGTTGGCTCGGCATGAATTCCGTGCGTGCGTCCGACCTGCGGCGTGTCTTTGAATTCAAACGCGCGCCGCTTGAGCACGGCGGCCAGCGCATTAACTTTCTTGATTAAGATTTCGCAAGCCTCGCGCAGCAAAAGCGCGTTTGCCGTATCCACCACGTCCGACGAAGTCAGACCGTAATGAACAAAACGCGCCGCTTCACCAATCGACTCCGCCAAATTCGTCGTGAAGGCGATGACGTCGTGGTCGGTAGTCTTCTCGATTTCATCGATGCGGGCGACGGAAAACTTCGCGCCCGCTTTGATTTGTTCGAGGGCGTCGCGCGGGATCGTGCCCATCTCGGCGTGGACCTCGCACACGGCGATCTCCACGTCCAGCCATTTCTGGAACTTGGTCTGTTCAGACCAGAGCGCGCCCATTTCGGGCAGTGTGTATCTATCAATCATGGGTTTCAGATCTTATCCACAGATTACGCAGATTACACAGATAAGGAAAACGAAAGAGCAGTCCCTTGCTCGTCCGCTAATTCGTGGGCCTTTTACCAAAGCAGTCTTATGAATCTGTGTAATCTGCGTAATCTGCGGATTCTCATTTTAGCGCATCTGAAGTCACAAAATATCTCGCCAGGTACCAACGGCCACCGTGTTCCAGCAGAGTTATCGTTTCCATTCCCTTGATCGGCTGTGGCGGCGTGCCTGCGGTTCGATCAAATGTCGTTTGGTAAATCACGACGAGTGAATGCCCGGAAACGGGGCCAGTTGAAGTTTGTTCTTCGTGCGCGGTTTGCAATTCGCGATTGCGCACGTTGCCAAGCTTGTCATGCAAAGTCTTGAATGTCGCCTTTGACTGATCGAGTGTAGCGGCCGTGCGCCATTCATCTGCCGATTCGTTATAAAGCTTTTCGTAGCGTCCGGCATCGATGTTTTCAAGCGCCGCGTCCAGCGTGGCCTGCGCGCCCGTCGGCATGCCGCTGCGCCGCGTGCCTTGGTTGCAAGCCCAGCAGAAAACCAAAAGAAGAACTGCAAAATATCCGAAAGACTTGCGGCTTTGCCGCCGCACAGTGCGGTAAGGCTTTGCCTTACCGGCACTCAGTTTCGCGAAATCTGAGAGGCTATGCCTCTGTTTGATTCGGCCGAGGCGCAGCCTCTCCTTTGAAATCATTTATCAACTTGCCCGGAAAGGCAGCGCCTTTCCGCAGTGTGCTCGGCACAACCGCCTATTTTCATACTTCGATCCACGGGGTCGGTTCTTTCGGAAACGAAAGCGTGATTTCCGTGTCGTTCGCGAATAGCGGCGAGCGCTCTCGCAACGCGCTCTCGGCCGTAATCTTCGCCAGGTATGGATTGTTGGCGCGCTGCGACAAATGCGCCAGCACAATGTGACGCGCCTGGCCATCGAACCCGTCGAGCAACCATTCAGCCACGTCTTCGTTCGAGAGGTGACCAAGCCGCGAGAGAATCCGCTGCTTCAATTCCCACGGATAGTGCTCGACCGTCTTGAGCATGTCACGGCTGTGATTCGATTCGATCACGACGGCTGCGCAGCCACGGAGCTGTTCGGTAATCAGAGTGGTGATGTGACCAAAGTCCATCACCGTCGCCACCTTCACGCCGGCATGGGTCGCGGTAAAACCAAAGTTATCGACCGCATCGTGCGGCACTGTGAACGGATGAAAGTCGATGCTGCCGATCCGGAAATCGTGGCCGGAATCGATTTCAATCACTCGATCGCGCAGCGCATCAGTTCGGCGGCGTGGCTCATCGCTGCTCGCTTTGCGTTGCTCTCCGACGTATGCCTCGCGCGTTTTGGCCGACATGAAAACCGGGCAATCCAGATCCTTCATCAGCACGCGCAAGCCGCCCGCGTGATCGCCATGCTCGTGGGTAATCAGTATGCCGTCGAGCGCGTTCGGATCTTCTCCCATCAACGCCATCCGGCGCGCGGTTTCGCGCGTGCTCATGCCGGCGTCAACCAGGACGCGGGTGCCGTTAGCGACCAAAAGCACCGCGTTGCCGGTTGATCCGCTGCCGAGTACTGTAAGTTTCATTCGTGAGTGTCCGACAAACTTCAGTTTGTCGTTCGTTCCTTGTCTAATCATCGACAAACTGAAGTTTGTCGGACTTCAGATTGCCAAACGCGAACGATCGACGGCGAACCCATTCAAGTTACCCAGCGCGCCCAGCGACAGCGTCGACGTGGTAAAGCATTCCCGGGCGAGGCGCTGGACGTCTTCCCTGGTGACTGCTTCGACGCGCCGGATGATTTCTTCGGGTGTAAAGCGGCGCCCGTGAATTATTTCCTGCCGCGCCAACGCGCCGACGCGGGCGCCCGACGATTCCAAACTCAGCAGCACAGACGAAATCGCCTGCTCTTTCGCCAGGGCCAGCTCTTCTTCGGTTACTGGTTCGCGCACGACTTTCCGCAACTCCTGCAAAGAAAGATCGAGCACCTGATCGATGTTTGCCGGCGACGCGCCCGCGTAGATTGTAAACATGCCAACGTCGGTGAACGTGTTGCCACCGGCGCCAATCGAATAAGCCAGGCCGCGCTCTTCGCGAATCGATTGCCACAGGCGGCTGGAGGTGCCGCCACCGATGATCGTTCCTAACATACTGGCCGCATAGCGATCGTCGCTGAGAGATGAAGGCCACGGCGCCGCGATGATCAAGTGCGCCTGTTCGAGGTCTCCCTTGCGCTCGATCAAAATTGGCGCGGCGGTGACCGGCGCAGATGAAACTGAAAACCCATCTTCCGCCGTTTCACCGCCCTCGCCAAAGGCTTTCACGGCCATCGCTACCAACTCTTCGTGCGCGATATTTCCGGCGGCGGCAATCACCAGATTGCTTGGCGAGTAGTGCTGTGAATGAAAGCGCGCGGTGGTTTCGCGATCGAACGTAGAGACAGTTTCCTCGGTGCCTTCGATGGGCCGGCCCAGAGAGTGATCGGGAAAGTAAGCCGCGTTGAAAAGCTCGTTCAAAAGCTCGTCCGGCGTGTCCTCGATCATCTTCATTTCTTCGATGATCACGTTTTGCTCGCGCGCCAAATCGTCGGCATCAAAGCGCGGATTGGCGACCAGGTCGGCGAGCAGGTCGAAAGCCTGCGGCAGCGCCGTGTCGACGATTTTCAGCGCAAACCCGGTGATTTCATGAGCCGTGTAGGCGTCCAGATGCCCGCCCAGCCGATCCGATTCGGTCGCAATTTGTTTGGCGGTGCGGCGCGCGGAACCTTTGAAGACTGCGTGCTCGATGAAGTGACAAATGCCGTTGAGCGCCGGCGATTCATGGCGCGAGCCACGGCGCACCCAGATCCCGAGACTTACGGACCGCAACCCGGGCATATGTTCGCTGAGAATTGTCAGACCATTCGCGAGGCGGGTGCTTTGAACTTGATCGATCATCGACATTCGGTAGAGTACTTCGGGGGACTTGCTCGTGGACCATCCATCGTAACACGGGCGAAAGACGCGGCAAAATCGCTGTTCAACGCCGCTTTCAAAAGGGATCACCGAGTTGCATGATGGGGCAAACCAGCTTGACACAAGTCCCACGCGTGGCTGAAAATTGCAAACATTCAAACGGGTGTAGGTCCCCCTCGCCCAAGTGCGGAGAATGGGTTGCGAATCTAAGGCATCCCAGTGAGCGCTAAGGCATCTGAAGACGTAGAGCTCGGGAATCGAACGAACTTGATATCGATCAGCCGTTTTCGTTCTAGTGCGCTGCTTGCGGATTTCCGCGAGGTCTTGCCCGGAGGTCTGACCCAGATGAGAAGAATCTTCCGATTCAGTACAGCCCTGATCGCGCTGGCGGTCTTGCTGACAAGCACTGTGCCCTCGTTTGGCAAAGGCACGCGGGGGCTGGCGACGATCACCGGAACGGTGCGCGATAACAAAGGTCTGCCCTTGGCCGGCGCCGTCATTCAAATGATTCGCGAAGGCGCGAACCAAATCGTCAAGCAAACATACAGCGCGGCAGACGGTAGTTTCTCAGCCAAGATTCCCGCCGGTCGTTACTCGCTCAAGGCAGTCGCAGTCGGCTTCAGCGAAGTTCTTTTTTCATCCGTTCAAGTTAACCCTTCCGCAGAGATCGCTTATCGCTTCAATCTTGAACCTGTTGGATCGGGCCGAACGCTGGTCGAGCAGCGCTCTGATCGCGACAACGTGAAATGGACACTGCGCGCGACTCAGAGCCGCCGGTCGATCTTTCAAGCCAACGAAGGCAACGATGCGACGATTGCCGCCGCCGAAAAAACGGAACAAGCAGCGAGCGAAAGCGCAGAAGCGATCGACGCGCCGCGCACTGACCGAAACGGCCGCCTGCTGGCGCAGGGCGTGGTCGAAACTTACTTTGCCGACTCTGGCAATAATTACTCGCCGGGATACGAAGGGATCAACTTCGCGGTTGCTCTGCCCGCGTCTGAGCGCATCGATCTGATTTTCGCCGGACAGACGGGCGTTGGCACGGCCGCACCGCAGCGATTTGAGACTACGGCGAGATGGCAGGCAAACGATCGACATCGGCTTGACCTGAGCGCCGGCGCTGCTCGTTTTCAAACGTTCGCAATGAGTGGTTCGACTACCTACCCGAGTCGCAGGCTTGGGCAAATGTCGGTGCGCGCGATCGACGAATGGATTGTCCGCGACGGCGTCGTGGTTGTGATGGGGTTCGATTATTCACGCTTTCTGGGCGCCGGCAACGGCGCTTCGATTAGTCCGCGTCTGGGAATTCAGTTTGATGCCAACGCGCGCACGCGGGTGAGAGCGGCGTACGCACCGGGCGGCAATGAGACTGAGCAACAAAGCTTAGCCAGCTTCGAAGAAGGCGACGTTATTTTCAGACAAATGCAGACGCAGCCCGTGGCGTTCGTCAGTGGGCGCGCGGTCATGGGCCGCAGTCGCCGCTTGGAATTCGGAGTCGAGCGCGCTCTGGATAATCGTTCCAGCGTGGAAGCTACGGCCTTTCTAGATATGACCAGTGGTCGGGGCGTCGGTTTGTTCGCGTCGCCACTTTCTGCTTTTTCGGGCAACACGTCCGCGGCTTTGTCGAGCGTCGCCAATCAGCAAGGGTCCGCACGCGGCCTGCGCGTGGTTTATTCTCGTCGCCTCAATCACGTCTGGAGCGCGTCAGCAGGGTATTCGTTCGGTCGCGGACAGAAGCTTTCGCCGCGTGGCATCACCAATCCGGCAGAGGTTTTCGACGGCGGCTACTTCCAAACCATGGCCGTGCAACTTGCCGGCGATTGGTCCAGAGGCACGCACGTGCAGACGGTTTTTCGATTCTCGCCGGAAGCCACTGTGTTTGCGATCGATCCTTTTGCCGGCCGGCTGGCGGTTTACGATCCATCGCTCAGCATCCAGGTCACGCAGGATCTGCCGACGTTCGGTTTGCCGGTTCGCGCGCAAGCGGTCATCGATGCCCGGAACCTCTTGGACATTCATGCCCGGACGAGTGACGGCGCCACGAGGTTGCAGATTGGTCCAAACGGTCGCGCGCTTCGCGGTGGAATCTTGCTCAGGTTCTGAAATCTCTGGCGACGCGATCTCAGCCCTCGGCCTCGCCATTTTCAGTCTCATAAGGAATCCCCAGTGCTTCTCCAAAATCTCGGAACTAGTACAAAAAGATGGATACGAGATCAGGACTCCCCGTCACTTAAGCCTCGTCGCGTGATGGACGGGGCGCGAAAAGCTGAGGTTGGCGACGAACCTGCAGCTCGGACTGAGACGAATGATTGGTCGTCCGAGCTTTTGGCTAGCTGGAACATCGGTTGCTTTGAATATTAGTGTTGTTGTGTGCGCTCTGACCGTTAGCATCAAGAAATGAAGGGTTCAGTACTTACAGGCCGAACGTGGTTGCTGCTGATTGTGGCGGCGCTGTTGATTACTGCCGGCGGAGTGAACCTCTGGCAGCGACTACACAATCAGCCACCACCGACAGACGGCGTCGCCTGGGTCGATACTGCTCAGGGCGTCGTTGCCAAGACGGTCGAGCCCGGTTCGGCCGCGGCTAGAGCGAGAATTATTCCGGGCGATCGGCTGCTGGCCGTTAGCATGACCGGCCGGAAATGCGAGGACCTCGCCCGCGGTACCAAATGTGAACAGATTGCCAAGTCTCAGGATGTGCAGATTTATCTTGATGCGGCGCGCGTCGGCGGTGAGATTCACTATCTGATTGAACGTCCGTCTTATTCTGAAGACTCGCGTATCTACTACGCGGATCTTGACAGCCTCGGTGCCATTCAAAATTGGACTGCGCGCGGCGCGTACATCAACCTGATCGGTTTGGTTTTCCTGGCGGTCGGATTGTTCGTGGTCTTCAAACAGGGCGGCCGGGCGCCGTTTGTGCTTAGCTTAGCTACGGCATTTCTGGCGGCTTTCGTTTTTTGTTTCTATACGCCGATCGGAACTTACAAAGACCTCGATTTGGCGATTGCATTCTTGCGGAGCGCGGGCTTGATCATGTTCGGGCCGCTGTTCCTGCACTTCAGCGCCATCTATCCGGTTCGCTACCACCTCTTCGAAGAACGCCGCTGGCGCACCTTGCTGCTTTACTTTCCCGCCATAGTTTTGCTGGGCGTGGCGACATTGATCTTTTTCCGGGGAGAACTTCTGCGCGCAGTTCCGCCCGCTCGCGCGTTCATTAACTATTCACCGGATTTTGTGGTCAGGTTTTACAGAGTCTCTCTGATTCATTTCACCGTCGCCTTGGTCGCCGCCGTCTCGTTACTGATCCGGCGTTTTGTGATCAGCAAGAACACGGTCGCTCGACAGCAGTTGAAATGGGTTGTGTGGGGATCTGCGCTGGCGATCGCGCCATTCACCTTTTTCTATGCGGTGGGCTACATCATCGGCGCCGACACTGCCGGTTCATTGACCGACGTAGCGGTGCTGCCGTTGATTCTGATTCCGCTGTCGCTGGGTTATTCGGTGGTTCGATACCGCTTGATGGACGTCGAGTTGGTGGTGCGCCGGGCCGCGGTCTATGCCCTGAGCACGCTGGCGATTGCCGGAGCGCTCGGCGCGATTGTTTACTTTACCGGCCTTTTCGCCCTCAGCGGCGACGTGTCTTCGTCGGGCGAGATCACTTTGCGTCTGATTCTTTCTGTGGCGGCGATGGCTTGCATCGTAATGATCGCCGCGCCGGTGAAGAATTTTCTGCAGGAGCGAGTGGACCGGCTCTTTTACGGTCAGCGTTACGATCTGCGACGCAGTCTTTCGGATTTCGGTCGCACGGTCTCTGCCACCACGGCGCTGGATCCGCTGCTCGATTCACTCATCACGCGACTGCGTGAAGTTATGAACGTCGAGCGGCTGGCGATCTTTATTGAAGACGCACGCGAGCCTTCGGGCTACCGGGTCGCGCGCACTGCCGGACTTTCGTCTCCGATGACTGTGCCCGCGGATTTTCGTGAAATGATTCGCACGCGCTCAGCCGAAACTGGCGTAGTCCGCGCGGATGACCTGGATACGTCGCCCGAAGGCAACGGTCACGTCCGTCGCGTTCTGCACTATTACGTGCCGTGCGTAGTGCGCGGGCGCATGGTCGCGGTCATCGGACTCGGCCGTTCGGCTGATGGCGCGTTGCTGTCATCGGAAGACGTTGAGATTCTCCGCACCGTGTCGGGCTATGTCGCCGTAGCCATCGAAAACAGTTTGCTTTATCAGGAGCAGCAGCAGCACGCTGCCGAACTCGAGCTGCTGAAAGAATTCAACGAATCGATCGTCGAGTCGATCAATGTCGGCCTGATCGCGGTCGATCTATACGGGCGTATCACGCGCTTGAATTCAGCCCTCGAACAGATATTTTCGCTTGAGCGGAACGAAGCCATTGGCCAGAAAGTAGAAGACTTGTTCGTCGAAGACTTTGCCGACACGTTGAAACAGGTTCTGGGTCCGGACGGTTGGCAGTTGCGGCAAACGCGACAGATTTACAAGCTGCACACGGCCACGCGCGCGGGCCGCTCGCTGGTGCTGAACATTGCGCTGGCGCCGCTCTGCGCTGACACGCGCGAACAAACCGGCGCGCTCGTGGTCTTCGAGGATGTGACTGAGCGCCTGCAACTTGAAGAGCAACTGCAACAGCGCGAGAAGCTTTCGTCGATCGGCATGCTGGCGGCCGGCGTCGCGCATGAGGTCAACACGCCGCTGACCGGGGTTTCGTCTTACACCCAGATGCTTTTGGGCATGTTGCCGAAGAACGATCCCAAGCACGCGCTGCTCGAGAAAGTTAGCCGCCAGGCCGATCGCGCCAGCGAGATTGTCAACAACCTCTTGAATTTCTCGCGCACCGGGAGCGCCGCCGAGTTTGGCGGGCTAGATATTAATCGCGTGCTGGACGACACGCTGCAACTGCTCGAGCCGCAACTGCGGCGCAGCCAGATCGAAATCGTCCGAGACTATGGCCGGAATTTGCCGAGCGTTCACGGCAACTCAGTCAAGCTGCAACAGGTCTTTACCAATTTGATTCTGAATGCGCGCGATTCGATTGCTAACGGCAACGGCCGCATCACGCTAGCCACGCGCAACGGAGAAGATGATGGCTTGCTGGTCGTTGAAGTTGCGGACACCGGGGTTGGCATTGCGCCCGAAGACGTGGCGAAGATCTACGATCCATTCTTTACGACGAAGGGCGTTGGGCGCGGGACCGGCCTGGGCCTGGCCGTCACTTACGGCATTGTGCAGGAGCACGACGGTCACATCAGTGTCTCAAGCACGCCGGGGCGCGGCACGACTTTTCGCATAACCCTGCCCACCGAAGATCCGCGAGCCAGCTTGCATGTTGCTGCAAGCCTGTGATGGTAGCGGCGGCGGGCATGGTAATCTCCTCGGCATATTCTTTGGGCAACGTTAGCGAACGACCATGGGAGTAACGACAACCCCACGCAAAAGTGACCTCGGCTGGATCATCGAGATTCCGGCCGAGATGGCTGAGATGCTCAGCGTCGAACCAGGCTCGATCGCGGTTCTCTATCCCCGGGAAGGCGCGCTGGAGACTGAGATTTTGCCTCCTCCTTCTGATGAACTGAAAGAGGACTTTGAGCGCTTGTTCGACAAGTACGAAGACACGTTCGCAGAGCTGAGGCGAATTGGCGACTGAAACGGTACGCTATCTCACGTATCCGGAAGCAGTCACGCTCCATGTAATGCTGATGCGCCGCGTGGGCGAACGTCACTTTGGGGTTTTTGATCGCGCTCTTGTCGAATCTGCTTTGGCGCGCCCTCGTCATGCTGCTGGCTTTGCAGAGGCGGATCTGATCCGTCAAGCTGCTACTCTTTGTTTCGGACTGATCAAGAATCATCCCTGGCTGGGCGGCAACAAGCGCACTGCGACAATCTTGGTTGATCGCTTTCTTCATCTCCATGGAATTGAACTTGACATCACCACCACCGAAACGGTTGAGATGGCGCAGGCAGTTGAATCGGATAGGTGGGGTGTCGAGGAAATTGCTGACTGGTATCGGAAGCGAGCGCTTCCGTAGCCGCGAACCTAAACCGCCCCACTCGATTAAACTGAGACCTGGCGAGTGAGATAGAATAGGCCGCCGACAGCGCACTTCAAAATGGCGAAAAAAGGTTCAGTGCTCGTCGTTGACGACGAGGAGATCATGCGTGATGTCCTCGAGTCTCTGCTTTCGCCCGAGGGTTATCGCGTCGATCTCGCGAAGACCGGCGAAGAAGGACTGGACGCCTACACCAAGCGGCCATACGACGTGGTGTTGCTCGACGTATCGATGCCGGGCATCGGCGGATTGCGCGCGCTGGAGGAATTTCTCAAACTCGACACGGACGCGGTCGTGGTGATGATCACGGCTTACGCGACGTTCGATACGGCGATCGCCGCCTGGGAAAAAGGCGCCTTTGGCTGCATTCGCAAGCCATTCCAGAACGAACTAATCAGCACGACCGTCGCCGCCGGCATCAAACGCCGGCGCAAAGACGAAGAACGCAGATCGCTGCGGCGAGCCATGAGTCGCGAAGTCGATCGCGGCGCGATCATCGGCCGGTCGGACATCATGCAGGAAGTGTTTCGGCTCGTGGAACAGGTTGCGCCCGCGCGCTCCACAATTCTGATCACCGGAGAGAGCGGCACCGGCAAAGAGTTGATCGCGAAAGCAATTCACGAGGCCAGCCCGCGCGCGACCCGCGCGTTCGTCACCGTCAACAGCTCGAACATCCCCAGCGAATTGTTAGAGTCGGAACTTTTCGGCCATACGCGCGGCGCCTTTACCGGTGCCGTCGCGGCGAAGAAAGGACTGTTCGAAGTTGCCGACGGCGGTTCGATCTTTCTCGACGAAATTGGCGATATTCCGCCCGAGACCCAGGTGCGTTTGCTGCGCGTGATTCAGGAGCGCGAGTTCACGCCGCTGGGCGACACCACTCCGCGGCGCGTGGATGTGCGCATCATCGCGGCCACCAACATCGATTTGCACGACGCCGTGCGCCAGGGAACTTTTCGCGAGGACCTTTATTACCGGCTATCAGTAGTGCCGATTGAACTGCCGCCATTGCGCGATCGGCGCGAAGACGTCTTGCCGCTGGCGCAGCACTTCATTCGCAAATACAACGAAGAGAACGGCCGCCACGTTGCAGATCACATCGCACCTGAGGTGCTGTCGTTGCTTGAGAGTTATTCCTGGCCCGGCAACGTGCGCGAGCTTGAGAACGCGATCGAGCGTGCCGTCGTCATCGCGCCCACCGACGAAGTTAGTCGTGAATGCCTGCGGCCTGAGATTGCGGATCCGCAATCCGCACGGGCGACCGGGCGCGGTGACTCTGGCGCCGGGGCGATCGATATTAGCCGTGGGATAAATTTCTATGACGAAGTGCGACGCTTTGAAATCGATCTGATTCGGCGCGCGCTCGACCAAACAGGCGGACACCAATCGCGCGCCGCGCGCCTGCTGGGTATGAATCCCACCACGCTCAATTCCAAGATCAAGACCTACAACATCAACCTGCGACCGTAGCGGCAAAGAGCGAAGAGTAAAGGGGCCAGGCGTTGTTCTTAGCCCTTTGCCCTAGGCCACTTTTCTTGCCAGACAGGACAATTGGAGGGTAATCTCTGCTCATCCCAGAGTGCCGCGCTGGTTTGCGCGGAATGTCTTTCAAGTCTCCACCTTGTTTAGAAAGGAACCTTACCATGCGAAAACTGAAGAAAGGCCTCACGGCCAAAGTTGAGCCGCACCACCGGTACAAGACTCCACATCAAATTTACGATATCAAAACTCAGGCCAGCACGAAGAGTCCGCGAAAGATCGCCGAAGCGACGCTGAAGAAAATTGCCGGCGACCTGAAAATCAAACCGGATCTCTCGCAGTTGAAATTCGACAAAGTCCGAAAGACGCTCCTCGGCAGCCACGTCCTTTATCAGCAATACCACGCCGGCAAGCCAATCTCTGGCGCCTGGATCCGCGTCGATGTCGACAAGGACGGCCGAGTCTTTAACATCCACAATGACCTCGTGTCTGAGCCGGCCATGGTCAAGGCCAGAAAGGCCGACGCCAAGCGCACCGCTGCTACGCAAGTGAAAGAACTATCAGCCCGCGAGGCGAAAGCGCTCGCGATTGCCGCCGCAGCTCCAGCAAAGAGAGACGCCACCCGGATAGTCAGCAGTGAATCGTGTTACTACAAACACGAAGGCGTGCCGACTCTATCGTGGAAGGTGATTGTGAAAACGACTCCGGCAATATCCTCGAGCAAGGCCCGACGCCCGGCTGAGTGGAAGATGTACATCGACGCGGTAACGGGAGCGATTCTCGATAAACGCAACCTCCTCAGATTCGTCGACGGCAAGGGCAGAGTCTTCGATCCAAACCCGGTCGTGACGTTGAACGACACGTCACTCGGGGACACATCCAGGATTCCTGACGGCGCTTATTCAGAAGTTGTGCTGCGAGATCTCAAGAAGAGCGGCTTCATCGAAGGCCCCTTTGTAACTACGAAGACGACCATGAACCGCATCAAGAGAAAGAACCACGATTTTCGCTTCAGGCGCACAGATCGCGCTTTCAAGGAAGTCATGGTTTACTTTCACATCGACCGGCTGCAGCGACATTTGCAGGACTTGGGTTTCGATAACGTTTTGAATCACGCGATCCCGGTGAACATTGACGGACAGCGCGACGATAATTCTCACTACAGTCCGTCGGATAAGGATCTGACTTTTGGCACGGGCGGGGTTGACGATGCTGAGGACGCTGAGATTATTCTGCACGAATATGGCCACGCGATTCAGGACGATCAGGTGCCGGGCTTTGGCCAAAGCAGCGAGGGTGGAGCGATGGGTGAAGGCTTTGGCGATTTCCTGGCGGCCAGTTTTTTCTCGGATGTTAAGCCGAAAGCTATGAAACCGACCGTCGGAAATTGGGATGCGACCGCATACAGCGGTGACGAGCCTCCTTACCTTCGCCGGCTGGATAGCAACAAGAAGTATCCGAAGGACCTGGACGGCGAGGTTCATGACGATGGCGAGATCTGGTCAGCTTGCTTGTGGGAATTACGGGCCGCGCTCGGCCGCGCCAAAACTGAAAAACTCGTAATTGCGCATCACTTCCTGCTGGCACGCGATTCCGGATTCGAAGAGGGAGCAATTGCTTTGATCTCGGTAGATAAGAATCTCAATAAGGGCGTGAATGAAAGCGTGATTCGCGACGTTTTCGTCCGGCGCGGCATCCTGCCAAATCCGAAACGAAACAATAAAAGGTCCGGCACGCCCTTCGACGAGATCAGGCACGGCGTCAGGAAGAAAAGCAACGGCCGCGGCAAGTAGATCAGGAGAAGATTCGAAACTTTGCGACGACGAAAGATTGATGGATGTCCGATAGCCGGCGCGCTGCAGCTAATCGGCGACAAGTGGACGATGCTCGTCGTGCGCGATCTTTCTGCCGGCCCGAAGCGCACGACCGAGTTGCTCGGAGACTTGCATCCGATCAGCAGTCGCACGCTGATGGGCCGTCTGCGCGAGATGGAGCAGGACGATTTAATCGTGCGCAACAATTACGGCGGCTTACCCCGGCGCGTCGAGTACGAACTGACGGACCGCGGCCGCAAGCTGATTCCTTTGCTGGACGCCCTAATGAAGACCGGGCAGGTGATGGAATGCAACGAATGCGAAGATCGAAAAGAAAGCGCCGGTTACTATTGCGACTTCTGCCCGCTGTTGCATGGTGGCCGCGCATCGAGCGAGGAACGCACCGTCGAAGAACCTTTTCCCGCGCAGGAGCCCGAGCGTCCGCCAACTCGCCGTCCGAAAGACGATTCGATTGTGTTGTTGTGAGCTAAGCCGGCAAATGATCGAGAAAGCGTTCGGCGTCGATTGCCGACATACAGCCGGTACCCGCCGCCGTGATTGCCTGGCGATAGACTGAATCCTGCACATCGCCGCACGCGAACACGCCGGGAATATTTGTGGCCGTTGAGTGGCCCGCCGTCTTCAGATAACCCACCGCGTCCATTTCAATTTGACCCTTGAAAAGATCGGTGTTGGGTCTGTGGCCGATCGCCATAAAGACTCCTTCGCAATCGAAACTGCGGTCTTCGCCTGTCTGAATGTTTCGCAAATGCACGCCGGTGACACCTTGTTCGTTGTTCCCAAGAATCTCTTTGACATCGGTGTCCCAGAAGAATTCGATCTTGTCGTTCTGAAACGCTTTGTCCTGCATGATTTTTGACGCGCGCAGTTTGTCGCGCCGATGAACTACATACACTCGCGAGGCATAACGAGTCAGAAACGTCGCTTCTTCCATCGCGGTGTCGCCGCCGCCAACCACGACCAGGCGCTTATTGCGAAACGCCGGCAAAGGGCCGTCGCAGGTCGCGCACGCCGAAACGCCATTCCCGCCAAAGCCGAGGGGCGTCTTCGCTTCGCCCGGAATACCCAACCACTTTGCCGACGCGCCAGACGCGATGATCAACGAGTCGGCTTTGATCGTCTTATCGTCGGTATAAAGCGTGAAGGGCCGCTCTTGTAGATCGACTTTCGTGATCCACTCTTCCAGAAACTCAGTCCCAAACCGCTCCGCTTGTTTGCGAAACTGGACCATCAAGTCAGGGCCCTGGATGCCTTCCGCAAATCCCGGATAGTTTTCCACGTCGGTCGTGATCATCAACTGGCCGCCCGGCGTGGTTTGCTTTTCGGTGTCGGCCGGCGCGTCGATCAGCAGCGGCTTCAGATTCGCGCGCCCTGAGTAAATGGCAGCCGTCAGTCCCGCCGGGCCAGAGCCAATTATTACGACCTGGCGGCGAAGTTCTTGTTTGCTCAAGCTGAATTGGTCTCCTTTTCTGTGTCAGAACCGGGAGCGGTAGCGACCGGATCGCATAAGCAAGTTGAGTGTCGGATCCCGTCGCTACCGCTCTGGGTTCTGATACGCTTATCGCGGAATATGTTGGCGTTTTCGGTTGCGCGTATAGTATAACTATTGGTGTACGAGTTAGTCGAACCAGGCAAGCCCCAGCCATACCGTGGCTTGAATCAAATCCACCAATCGCGGTTCGGCCACGTTTTTGAGAGCACGTTGATCACAAGCTCGGACGAAAACAACAACAGGGCTTCGGCTCGCCCAATCCGGCGCATAGCTGTGCTTGGCGCCGGCACGATGGGCCACGGTATCGCGCAAGTGGCGGCGGCGGCGGGTTACACCGTCGTGCTCCACGACGTTAGTGCTGAGGCGCTGGCGCGCGGCCGGCAGTCGATCGAAAAGAATCTGGCCAAAGGAATTCAGCTCGGCAAACTAACCGAGCTTGATCGCGACGAAACGTTAAAACGGATTCGCGACACGACTGAATTGACGGATATTCGCGACGCGGATTTGGTGGTCGAAGCGGCCCCGGAGATTCTCGATCTGAAACAGAGTCTTTTGCGCGATGCTGAAGCACTGATCGCCGGTGACTGCATTTTCGCAACGAACACTTCGTCGCTTTCAATTACTGAAATCTCTGCTGCGTCCACCCGACCGGCGAATGTCGTCGGCCTGCACTTCTTCAATCCGGTCCACCTCATGCGCCTGGTCGAGATCGTTACCGGCGCGCAAACCAGTGAGGCGACAACGGCAACGGTGCGCGAGGTCGCGACGCGAATGAAGAAAGAACCGATCACCGTGCGCGATGTGCCGGGGTTTGCATCCAGCCGGCTCGGGGTGACGCTGGGACTTGAAGCGATGCGCATGCTGGAACAAGGCGTCGCCAGCGCGCGCGACATCGACACCGCGATGGAACTCGGTTATAACCACCCGATGGGGCCGCTGCGTCTTACCGACCTGGTGGGACTTGATGTGCGGCTGAAGATCGCTGAATATCTGCACGGCAAACTGGGCTCGGAAACATTTCGTCCGCCCGAGATTCTGCGGCGGATGGTTGGTGAAGGTAAGCTCGGCAAGAAAAGCGGCGAAGGTTTTTACAACTGGAACGAGCCAGAACCGGCGCAAAAGGCTTATACTACTTGAGCAAGCCGAGAGAGATTTGGGAGCGATGAAAAGACTGTGGCAACTGTAATGAGCTCTCCCTACCAAAATGAAGAGAGACGATTCGCGCTGCGCATGGCGCTGCGTCTGCCGATCGTTGTTTCCGGACGCGCGGACGACGGCGCCGCGTGGAGTGAACCCACCGAAACTGACGACATCTCGACCTCGGGCGCGCTCTTCCACCTGAACCAGAAGGTCAGCATCGGAGAGAAACTCTACATTCGCGCGCATCGCCCGGACGGCTCGCCAACTGAAGCAACGGCCACGGTCGTGCGGGTATCGCCGGCCATTTACGGCACCGCGCGCGTCGGCGTGCAGATCGCCGATTCCGCAGAGAACTGGACGCGCCTCTTTGTTTCGTGGGTCGCCGACGAACAGCCCGCCGCGCCGGATGACTCGCCAAGCCCAACTTAGTCCACCACAGACCATTTTCCATTTGATATTTTTCATAATTTGCCATTGGTCATTGCTGACGATTGCGGGGCTGTTGCCTGGGAACGGCTTGATGCAATTCAGACCATTACGCTGTACGCGGCCGCCTGCGCAGATAATGGGAAAATGAAGAATTCCAAATGAAAAATGGAAAATATTCTCTCTTTGTGGTTAACTTTTCTTTCCAAGAATTCAAACAGGAGACAGCAAATTGACGCAACCCTACGAAACTATTCTGGTTGAGCGGCGCGGACCCGTCGCCATCATCACCATTAATCGCCCAGAAAAGCGCAACGCGCTGAACATCCAAACCCGCGCCGAAGGAGCCGCGGTGCTGGATGAATTGAGCGCCGACGATTCTGTGCGCGTGGTCGTTTTCACCGGCGCTGGTGACAAAGCTTTTGTCGCGGGCGCGGACATCGCCGAGTTCGCGGACCGAACCGCTATCACGCAACGCGAAGTGATGCTCGACCGCGGGCTCTTCAATGCGATCGACACGATGCCGAAACCGGTAATCGCGATGGTCAATGGCTATTGTCTCGGTGGCGGCTGCGAGTTGGCGCTGGCGTGCGACATTCGCATCGCCAGTGAGAAAGCGGCGTTCGGGCAACCGGAAATCAACCTCGGCATCATACCCGGTGGTGGCGGCACGCAACGTCTGACTCGACTGGTTGGCGAAGGCAAAGCAATGGAGTTGATTCTTACCGGTGAAATCATCGACGCGCAGACGGCCTTTACGCTGGGACTGGTGAACCACGTCGTGCCCGCCGACCAACTGGAAACGAAGACGATGGAAATCGCAAATCGCATTGCTGAGAAAAGTCCGATCGCTCTGCGGTTGGCGAAAGAAGCGATCAAGCTCGCCTCGCGTTCAAATCTCGACGAAGGCCTGCGTCGCGAAGTCGATCTGTTCGCGCTTTGCTTTTCCAGCGAGGACAAGGACGAGGGGGTGCGAGCTTTTCTTGAGAAACGAAAGCCGGAATTCAAAGGGAAGTGATGTCCGACAAACTTCAGTTTGTCGCAGGGTGGGCAAGAGTCAACTAGCGAACCAAACGACAAACTAAAGTTTGTCGGACACGAGCATGACTAGCGAACTTGAGACAAAGAATTGGGCGGTGCTAAGTGATCGCGGATGCGAGGCTACTGATCTGACGCATGAAGAGGCGCGACGCTTGGTTCATAGTCTCGCCGGTGAAGGCCGCCACGGTCTCTGTATTGTTCGAAACGAAGTGGCGCATCGATTGTCAGGTCCGCCCGTGCCCGCGGACATGCCGGCGGTACAGAACCGCTCGCAGTAGCGAGCGGGTAACGTACGCAAGTTGGCAACTTGCGCTACATCATCAACACCACTTTTCCGAAACTCTCATTCGACTCGATCCTTTCGTGAGCCGCCCGCACTTCTTCCATTTTGAAGACCCTGTCGATCACTGGCCGCACCGCGCCGCCCGCAAGCAACGGCACGACCTGCTCCGCGAACAGGCGCGTCGCCGTGGCTTTCTCTTCCGTCGACCGCGTGCGCAAAGACGTACCCATGATGCGCAGACGCTTCTGCATCACGATTGAGTAATCAATCTCGGCTTTCGCTCCGCTGGTTGTGCCGACAAAAATCAGGCGGCCTTTTGTGGCCAACGATTCGAGGTTTGCTTTCAGGTAAGCCGCGCCAACGAGATCGAAAACGACGTTTATCCCTTCACCACAGGTAAAGCTTTCGACAGCGTCGGCTATTTCCATCGGGTCGCCTGACGCAACGAACGAATCGGTCAGACCGAGCTTTTTTGCTTTCTCAAGTTTAGCCGCCGTTCGCGAGGTGCCGAAGGAAAAGCCTCCAGCCTCGCGAACTAGCTGAATTGCCGCGGTGCCAACTCCAGATCCCGCTGCATGAATCAGCACGCTGTCACCTATCGTCAAGGCACACTGAGTAAACAGCGCATCGTGCGCCGTCATGAAGACTTCCGGCACGGCGGAAGCTTCAGCCCAATCGAGATTTGAAGGAATCCCAGCGAGATGATTTTCCGGCACCGTCACATATTCGGCCTGTCCGCCGCCGCCGATGATGCCGAAAACGCGATCGCCAACTTTCCACTGGCGCGCTTCGTCGCCAACCGATTCGACTTCGCCGGCGAACTCCAGGCCGGGAATCTCCTGCGGGAAACCTGCCGGCGCAGGATAGCGACCCAGACGTTGCAGGATGTCTGCGCGATTCAATCCCGCTGCACGCACGCGAACGCGCACCCGATCCGCCGTCGCCTGTGGCGCATCCGCGACCTCGCGCACTTCGAGCCCTTCCACTCCGCCGAAGGATGTTATCGTTACGGCTTTCATTGCTTGCTCTCCGTTGAGGCGCCCGAATTCATCCTCCTTATCTTTGCCGCAAACTGAAAGAGCAACCGATCGCGGCGCAGAATCTCGCACCGATTCAGGGCGTAAAGATCGTAGCCATCGGTCGGACCGTAAACGGTCGAAAAAGCCGCGATGTGACCTGCGTCCTCGATAATTCGCTGTGCGTCAGTGGTGAAAAAGCCGGCCGGGTACGCGAATGACTTGCACGTCTGCTGCACCAGATCCTCGATCTGCCGCTTCGCTTCATGAACCTCAAATTTTATCTCATCAAGTGAAAGCTCCGGCAGCAGGTGATGATTCATCGTGTGCGATCCGATCTCGAATCCGTGACGCGACATCTCCAAAATCTCCTCGCGCGAGAGATGTTGCCGCGGTCCTTCGCCGTGCGCCAGCGCCTTCGCAGACGCTTGACCAATACACGAAGGCACAACAAAGAGCGTGGCCTTGATCCCAAGTTGCTTCAGCACCGGAAAAGCGTTCGTGTAGTTATCACGCCAGCCATCGTCAAATGTGATCGCCACGCCGTTGGCCGGAAACGTTCCGTGCTCGCGAAAATATTCAATCAGCTCGGCAGTCGTGTAAAAAGTGAACCCACGTTGCTTCAAATATTTCATCTGCCGAGCGAACCTGCGCGGCGGCGTGAAGCCTCCGCGGACCAGCGAGCCCGCGCCAGGCTTATCAATCTTATGGTATTGAATGACTGGCGGAATCATCCGATGTTTGGGTCTTCAAAGATGCCGACGTCAGAATCGCCGCGCGTCAAAAACCAATTGCTCGCGTGGTAAATCGTGTCGGTGCCTGATGGCGCGTAGGCCATGAATTGCGGTGCGTTCTTGATGCGCCAGAACCCATATTGCTTCAACTTACTCTCAACGCGCGGGTCGAGCACGTCCGCTACTAAGCTCCCCGAACATCGTTCGAGCGCAAGATCTATCGCAGCTTTCAAGAGCCGATCGACAATTTGATCGGCGTTGTTCTCATCGTAGCAGAGATCACTGATCGCAACCTTAGGAGGTCTGCCAGAGCGGCTTGCCTTGCGAAAATACATCGCCACATAACCTAGCAGCTTTTGCTCGTCATAGATTCCCAGCACTTCAAATTGTTTTCCAGGCTGACGAACAAACTGCCAATCCAGATAGCGCGAGCTGCGCACAACCGCGCAAGGCCATTGCGTTGCGGCGCGCTGCCAAAGATCTTCGAAAGCGCTGTCGAACGCTGAAACTGCTCGCACGTCGCCTATCGGGTTCGTCGTGGCGCGCCTGAGGCGCGAGCGTGCGGGCGCGTAAGCGAGATTGGCAAGCGCACGCAGCGGCGCGAGCCTGCGGATTTCGTTGAGCGCGTCGCCCGCATAAAGCAAACGGTGATAACGATGAATCGCTCCCAGCGGCGCCCAACTCAATTTGCGAAACACCGCCGTTGATTGTTCATTGATGCCCAGGGTAATCATCGTCGGACACCATTCACGCGCTGCCAGCACTAGTCGGTTGCCCAAACCACGACCGCGAAAGTCAGCGCGCACGATGAAATCGAGTATCCAAATCGCGCGTCGCGTTTCGCGGCCGACTTTCAGTTCAACGGGAATCGTCGCGAGCTGGCCCACAATCTCTGCGCCGCTCTTTACTATCCACAGCGGAATGTCATCGAGCGACGTGTAAGGATTCTCGAGATAGTGCCACTTCCAAAATGCTTCGTCGTGCTTGCGTGGTTCGTCCGGATAGGCGACGCGCAGAAACGCGAGTAGAGAGTCCTGCTCGGCTAATTCGAACTGCTTGATTTGAACATCATTGGGCATTGGCCGACGATCTTAAGCTCGGTATGAAGACGGAAAGTAAATTAGCAGGAAGCGCGCGCGCGGATACTGTGATAGTTACAGCAACGCGCGCGCATGCGTTAGCACATTCTCGACGTTGAATCCCAGATTCTTCATTGCCACGTTGCCGGGCGCAGAGGCGCCGAAACGATCGAGACAGATCACATCGCCCTTCGGCCCGACGTAACGATCCCAGCCCTGGCGCACGCCGGCTTCGATCGCGAGCCGCGCGGTGATCGATGGCGGCAGGATCGCGTCTCGGTAAGACTCGTCTTGCTGCTCGAACAACTCGGTGCACGGCATTGAGACTACGCGCGTCGGGATACCGTCCTTTTGTAACTGCTCGCGGGCGTCGAGGGCGAGTGGTACTTCTGAGCCGGTGGCGATCAGGATCAACTTGGGTGTCTCACCGGAATCTGAGCCCTCCCTAACGGTCGGGCTAGTGCCCTGCTCAGCGTCCGCCAGAATATATCCGCCACGTCTCAAGCCTTCGGCGGAGGCGTAAACTTTGCGATCGATCAACGGCACTTTCTGTCGCGTCAACGCCAAAGCCGTCGGCGCGTTGCGTCGCAGAATTGCCAGCCGCCACGCTTCGCGCACTTCATGCACGTCGGCGGGTCGCACGACGAACAGATGCGGAATCGCGCGGAGCGCGGCTAGGTGCTCGATGGGTTGATGCGTCGGGCCGTCTTCGCCCAGGCCGATTGAATCGTGTGTGAAAACATAAATCACTTGCACTTCCGAAAGCGCGGCCAGACGTATCGACGGGCGCAGGTAATCAGAAAACGTCATGAATGTGCCGCCGTAAGGAATCAATCCGCCGACGAGCGCCATGCCAGTCATCGTCGCGCCCATCGCGTGTTCGCGCACGCCAAAGTGAATGATGCGCCCGTCGTAGCTGCCGGCTTCAAAGCTACCGCCGTCTTTGATATCTGTGTTGTTCGACACGCCGAGATCGGCTGAACCACCAATCAGCATCGGCAGATGCGGCGCCAAAGCATTGATGACCTGACCGCTGGCCACGCGCGTGGCGACAGGTTTTGCATCTTCGAAAGTTGGCAGATGCGTTTCCCAATCTTGCGGCAACTCTCCACTCGTCATCGTGCGCCACATCGAGCCGAGTTCAGGATGTTTCGTTTCGTAGTCCTTCACCAGTTCGTTCCATTCGCGCTCAATTTGCCCGCCGCGGTCAATTGCTTTCCGAAAGTGCACCAGCGCTTCATCGGGCACAAGGAATTGTTGGTTTTCAGGCCAGCAGAGATGTCGCTTGGTTTCGCGCACTGCGTCTTCGCCCGGCGCGTCGCTATGCGCCTTGCGCGTGCCGGCGGTCGGCATGCCATAGCCAATCGTCGTCTTGACGGAAATCAGCGACGGACGATCGGCGACTGACTGCGCGTCGCGAATCGCGGTTTCGATCGCGTCGAGATCGTTTCCGTCTTCGACCGTCGAAGTGTGCCAGCCGTAGGCTTCAAAGCGTTTGGCTACGCTCTCGCTAAATGCGAGGTCGGTAAAACCCTCGATCGTGACGTGATTGTCGTCATAGAGATAAATCAGCTTGCCGAGCTTCAGATGACCCGCGAGCGATGCGGCTTCAGACGCGACGCCCTCCATCAAATCGCCGTCGGACACAATCGCGTAAACGTAGTGATCGATTAACGGGAAATCCTGCTGGTTGAATTTCGCTGCCAGATGCGCTGCGCCCATCGCCATGCCGACGCCGTTCGCGAAGCCCTGACCCAGCGGGCCCGTGGTGATCTCGACTCCCGGCGTCAGGCCGTACTCTGGATGACCCGGCGTTTTCGATCCCCACTGGCGAAAGTTTTTGATCTCGTCGAGCGAAAGATCGTAGCCGGTCAGATAGAGCAGAGAGTAGAGCAGCATGCACCCGTGACCGGCGGAAAGCAGAAAGCGATCGCGATTCTCCCACTTCGGATTCCTGGGGTTGTAGCGCATAAAGCGGGTCCACAAGACATAAGCCATCGGCGCGGCGCCCAGCGGCAAGCCGGGATGACCTGACTCGGCCTTTTGCACCGCGTCAATCGCCAGAGTGCGAATCGTGTTGATGCAAAGCTGATCGAGTTCCGTGGTTGCGTTTGGTTGTGTTTGCATTCTCGCGCTCATCATCCTAAGAATCTCCGCCGTTTAGACGACGGACTTGTCCGTCGAGGTGTTCGTGATATTAGGGCTTGGCGGACAAGTCCGCCATCTAAACGGAATATAGCTTTGCATAAAACTCCTGCTGCCGTTCAATCGCCCGCGCGTAAACTCTGTGCCGGGTCAGGTCGGGCTCGAAAACTTCACCAGGCTCTGACTGAACCACTTCGATGCCGTCTATTTTGCCAATCGTTTCCAGCGCAAGCAATGCCGCACCGCGGCATGAAGCCTCGCGCGCCGGGGAAAGTTCGATTGGCCGCGCCAGCACGTCGGCGATCATTTGCACCCAGGCACGAGAAGCAAGCAAAGCATTACCGCTCGCCACAATCATTGCCTTCGGGGCGATTTTATCAAGCGCCCGGGCCAGCAGAGCGAAGCGATAACTGATAGCTTCCATTGCTGCGCGCAGAATTTCGATGGGGCTTGTGCTCGCTGTCAGTCCGATGATCGCACCGCGCGCCGACGCTGACCACCCCGTCGCGCGTTCGCCGGACCAGAACGGCAAGATGGTGAGTCCGTGCGCGTCAGGTTTCAATAACTCAAGTGCCCGCTCCAGTTCATCCTCGTCATAGTTCAAAGCGAGCGTGTCTTTCATCCACCGAGACAGTCCGCCGCCGTCCGACAGCGCGCCGCCAATCACGACGCGTTCGCGATCGGCGCGGTAGCAAAACAACTCGGGCGGCAGAGACTGCGGCGGACTTCCCGCGAACAACACTCGCATCGCGCCCGAGGTTCCGATCATCAGCGTCGCGCGATCAGGACTGACGCACCCGGCGCCAATATTATTTGCCGCGCCGTCGCCTAAGGCGGGAAACCACGCCGCGGAATCCAGCAAAGGCCAGCGCAGCGAGTATTCCTCGCGCAGAAGCATGAATGTGTGGCCTGATGAAGCAATCGGTGGCAATTGTTCAGCATTGATCCCGATCGCTTCCAGCAACTCGCGGTCCCATTCACACTTCCGCTGATAGAAAAGCCCGGTGGCCGAAGCCATCGAAACGCTCGTGGTCGCTTCGCCGAACAGTTGGAGATAGAGATAGTCAAAAAACGAGAGCCATCGGGTTACTTTGCGGAAGAGTTCGCCGCGATTCCTTCTCAGCCAGAGCAGCTTCGCGGGCCAATAGCTCGGATGAAAGCGAGCCCCGGTGCGCGGGTGAACTACGGCTTCGTTAGATCTCGAACGCAGTTCGGTGACTGCATCCGCGGCGCGGGTATCAGCCCAGCCAAGCAGAGGCGTCACGGCCCGTCCGGTGTCATCGACGCCAACCAGGCTGTGCCAGAAAGCGGAAGCCGCGACGTAGTCGATGCGCGAAACAAAACTTTCGGCGCGCGCGCAGGCTACGTCGATTGCGCGGGTGGCAAAGTCGACGAGCGCGTCAGCATCGGTGTCTGCGCCGCCCACTAACCCAGAGAATTCATTCGACAGTGAAATCCGCGAGCCTTCAATCGAGTCGCCCCGCCCGTCGAACAGAGCGGCCCGCACACCCGAAGTGCCAATGTCGAGAGCGAGGATGATCGGCGTTTCGCGCGCCGCGCGCAGAGACGCGAGCACCGCAAGATCGACTTCCGGCCGATCTTCGAGGACTGCTTCGTCAAAAACAGTGCTCATTTGATTTGCGTCAGCAGAGACGACGAAGAATTACTTTTACTACGTGAGATTGAAGCGTCAGCATCGCACAAGGCGAGTTGGTTAGTCCAGCATTTTTCCGGTTTCGCAAACTCTTGCTCGTGAGCAGAATATAATTGTGTCTTGAGCCCGATTCATCGGGCTTTCCCAAAGGGCTACTAGACCGGCCGTTTGACGGCCGGGTTTTCGCGGTGATGATCCGCCCGAAGCGAGCTTCAGCGCGCTTCATTCCGAAGGGCTTTAGCCAAGACCGCCAACCGGCTGAAGCCAGCGGCGAGAAGGAGGCTAGAAGCCCCCTAAAGAGACTCGTTTCGCCGCACTACCCAGCCGTAAACGGCTGGTCTAGAAACCCTGCGGGCAAGCCGCATGAATGCGGCTGCAAGGCGCTGATCGCATTTTCAAGTTCTGGGCGGATTTGGTTGCGGCCCAAGGCGCATCGGGACTTTGGTCCAAATCATTTCGTGGCAATCAGCGGTGTCGAAGTTATAATGGAGCGCCAAGTGCGCACAAAGGCGCGGGCGGGGATGCCCGCGAACCGCCCGCACGGATGCGGGCGCTCCGATCATGGAAGCACAAACTCTCAACTGCCCAAACTGTGGCGCGGCGATTTCTTCCGACTCGCCGCAATGCCGTTACTGCGAGTCGAAGCTTGCTACGGTCGCCTGCCCATCGTGCTTTGGCATGATGTTCATTGGGAGTAAGTTCTGTCCGCATTGCGGCGCCGCGCCGGCGGACGCAAAAGCAGCAGCCCTATCGATCCTAAAGTGTCCGCGCTGCAAGACGGACATGACTTCAGTGACCGTTGGCGCGGAGCCCATGCGTGAGTGCGAACGTTGTGGCGGGCTCTGGATCGAGGTCGCGGCGTTCGAAAAGATTTGTGCGAACAAGGAGGAGCAATCAGCCGTGCTCGGCGGGGCCTCGCCGGTGCCACGGCACCAGATCTCTACCAGCGGCGAGCCGAACAAGATTAGTTACGCGCCGTGTCCGCAGTGTGGCCAGTTGATGAACCGGATCAACTTTGCGCATTGCTCCAATGTGATCGTGGACGTTTGCAAAGGCCACGGCACCTGGTTCGATCGCGACGAGCTGCGCGAGATTGTCGAATTCGTACGCGGCGGTGGCCTGGAGGTTTCGCGCCAGAAGGAAAAAACCGAACTGGAATTTCAGCGCGAGCAACTGCGCGCCGAACAACTGGCGGCGGCAACTCAGGCGGATTCTCTCAGCCGTTACTATTCAGACGACGAACGCGCTGGCGGGCTTTCGGCCGCGCATGGGTTGTTGAAGTTCTTGATTGAGTGATTCGCACTGCGCCGACTACGTAATGACGACGTCCGATACCTGCCGGCCGCGACCCAACCCACAGATGAAAAAAGGCAGTCAAAAAAAAGTCATCAACAAGACTGTGTTTTGTTTGATACTTCTGATGGGCTCCGTCGCTTTGGCGCAGTCACCTCAGACGGCGAATGTCGGCCCTGAGAAGGGATGGCTGATACTGCATGGTGGAGGTATCGATACCAAACGAGAATATGGACATTACCATCGCTTTGCAGAGTTGGCGGGTGGTGTTAACGCTTCAGTCGTCGTCATTCTTACTCCCGTTGATTTGGATGTGCTTACGCCCGCGTTCCTGACTCAATATAAGCAGTGGTGGAAGAGCGAATTAGGACTAGCCGACGTTTCGTTCATGGATACACGTAACCGGCAAGAGGCCGAGACCGAAGCCTTTGTCGCGCCGCTGCGCAAGGCGACGGGCGTTTGGATAATGGGTGGCCATCTTACTAACCTACTCAATGTCTATCTCGGTACCCGGACCGAGCGCGAGATAAAGGCTGTGGCTGAACGCGGAGGCGTGGTCGCCGGCACGTCTGCGGGAGCGATGATTCAGGGGTCGTTTCTTGTTAATCTGACGAAGACGCCTTCTGACTTGCGCCTGAGCCGGAGCGGAATGTTCCTGGACCCGGCGCGCATGGTGGGATTTGGGTTGCTGAGAGGCGTCGCGGTTTACCCGCACTTCTTTGCGCGTCACGCGGAAAAAGATCTATTGGAAGTCGTAGCGCGCTACCCTGAACTCCTCGGCGTGGGGATTGATGAAGGCGCGGCGATTGTCGTGCATAACGATCAATTTGAGGTAATCAGCGGGCGAGTCGGCATCTTCGAAAGAGCCCGGAAAAAACACCTGACCCTGTCCAAAGGACAAAAGTTCGATTTAAGACGACGCGTTGTCATTGAGTGGCTTACTTTCTTGAGAATCCAATGTTTCTAGCTCGCCGCCCTTTCCAACGTGAAATCGAAGAGTTCATAACCCGATCGCAAGACCTGCCTCTTTCGTACAACCCAATTGGCATCGCGAAAGAATCTCCAAACGGATTCAAGGTTGATGAGGCGTGTGGCGTAATCGGACACGGTCAGCCAGACTTTGAGCGCGCAAAGCTGGCGCTCACCGAATGGCGACACTTTGATTTCGGCTGGGTTGAGCTTTTTCCGCGCGGCGCAGCGATTGAACCGGGAAGTGTCGTCGCCGTGATGGTTCATCATCTGGGATTCTGGTCGCTGAATGGGTGTCGCGTGGTTTACACCTTAGGCGATCGGCAGACGGGCGCCAGTTTTGGCTTTGCCTATGGAACGTTAACCAACCATACGGAATTGGGCGAGGAAATCTTCGAAGTATCGCTCGTGCCGGACACTGACGAAGTGATTTACAGAATTCGGGCGGTGTCGAAAGCGCGGGCGATGATGGCGAAGATTGGTTATCCGCTCACGCGGATGCTACAGGCACGATTTCGTCGCGACTCGATCGCTGCGCTGCGACGTGCGATCTCTGTGTGAACTCTGTGGTCCTCTGTGCCTCTGTGGTGAGTCTTACGCGAAAAACATTCACCGCAGAGTCACGGAGGTCGCACAGAGAACCACAGAGAAGACTCGATGGAAACAGCGATTCTTCCTCACGGTTCGTCGTCACTCTCAACTTTTCCAGGAACACTCCGCCGATAGATGTCATAGTCATTCAGACTCTCAACCTGCTCGAAATCCCGCTCCAACAATTCGATCAGACGATCGCGGTTCTCGACGGGGTCTTCTTCGAGTTGCAGATCCTGTTTGACGATCACCCAGCGGATGTTTTTGTCGCGGCAGAGTTGGACGATTTCTTCGGGGCCGTAAGGGTTCGTCGTGTGGTCGAACAGCAAGACCGGGAAGCGCGGGCGCCGGCCCGTTGTGTAGTAGAAGAGATCTTCGCCGGGAATCAACACCAACCCATCCTCGCGCGGGATGTTCGCTTCCGAGTAGCGCACGAGTTCTTCGAAATCGGGAAGCCAAGGGCCGCGCACGGAAAGCCCTTTCAATTGCGACAGCGCCGATCGAGCCAGTTCACCATCTGAAAGATTCGCGTAATCGAGCCGCTCATGCGCACGGACGTAGAACGCTCCGGAGATCAAGAGCGATGTGACGACGATCGCGGCCAGCGTCGTCGTCCAGGATCGTGGATTCATCAATCGTTTAGAGGGCGGACTTGTCCGCCCAACTGATTGCGGGACAAGTCCGGCGTCTAAACGGATAGAGGAGAGTGAGCGGATAGAGCAGAGTCCGACGATCGTGCTCGCGAACAGAATCATGAAGAGCGGCCAGACAGCGTAAGTCGATCCCCAAAGCTGCTGCGACATGAAGTTGCCATTGACCGCCGCGATCAGAATGAAAGGCAGGACGAGTGCGATACCGGTTCGTCGTCTGATCGATGCGACCGCTACGACGAACGCGATAATCAAGAGGACGGGCCAGACTCCGATCAGTTGATCAGCGCGCTCGGACGCATCATGGTTGCGCAGCAGGTAGATTGCCGGCCATGCGAAAGGTGCGGACATCAAGAGGCTCGCTACGAACGCCAACGCGCGAATGCCGCGACGGCCGACCCACAAGAGAATCACGCCAACAGCGAAAATCGCGAGCCAGAAGAGCAGAATCTTGCCTTGGTAAATCGCGAGCATCTCTCCGCGCGGAGGCGTCCGCCGTGCCGCCGCAAACAGGACGGTCCAGTGCCAGTAGTTTTTCAGTCCGGCGGAAAAATGAATTATCAGGAGGGCCAGCGAGAGTCCGGCAATCGCGCCCGCGAGCGCGAACACAAATCGTCGAACCGGACGCCTTCGGAGTATCTCAATCGTTATCAACACGACGAGCGCGAGTCCGGCGCTCGCGAAAAATGCCAACCCGGTGTTTTGCTTGACGAAAAGCGGAACGACCAACGAAGCTCCGGCAAGAAACGCGCGCCAGGAAGACGCGGGCTGGCGGTCGAGTTGTTGTAGCAGCAACACGCTCAGGAGGATCGCAAAGGTGCAGTCAGGATCGTAGAAAGGATGCGGAAAGATGCAGTAGATTCCCAGCACGACGAGCGGCACGCTCAAAAGGAACGCGACCAGGCGAGCGTGCGCTAACCTGTCGCGCACGACGTTGATTAGAATGCGCCACGTCATCACGCTCGCCATTCCGCTCATCAGCGCGCAATACGCCGTTGTGTGCCAAAAGACGCGACCGCTGAGTTTGATAATCGCCGCCTGGACCAGGAACGTCAGTGGCGCGTGCGGAAATGGGAAGTCGCGATAGGGAAGGTCGCCGAGCGAGATGCGATATGCGCTGTCCAGAACGTAGCTCAAATCCCAGAGCACGCCCAGTCGTGAATTCTGCCAAACGACGACGGCGGCGGTGGCGAAAGAGAGCAGAAGGGCCGCGATCAAATCCGACCATCGCCGGCGGGTTGGGTTAGCGAGCGGGTCGGCCATGTCGCGTGGATTCATCTGTCTGAGGATCGCGTTCGCGAATTCTCATTTTGAGAAATTGGCCCACGGATGAACGTGTCCGTTGCCGGCGATATCTTCGGCGACGTGATTTCCGTTCTGCATTACTCGTCGATAGGTTTCCAGCATGAGCGGGACGACGGCCGAGGGCGAGAAGAGTTTTTGATATCGCGCTTTCGCAGCCCGGCCCATCGTCTGGCGGAGTTCAGCGTCTTTCGCTAGGCGCAAAATGGCGGCGACAAGCGCACCCACATCTCCTGGCGGAGTCAGGATGCCGGATTCTTCGCCAATCATGTCCGGAATGCCGCCGACTTCGGTCGCGATGATCGGTTTGCCGCAAGCCATGGCTTCGACCACGCTGTTCGGAGTGCCTTCAGTGAAAGAAGGCATCACGAACACGTCGAGACTTTCCATGAACGCGCGACACTCTTCAGGGTGAGTGTAAACGCCGTGATAACGGTAGCGACTGGCGACGTCTAAAGCCTTGGCGCGGGCCGCGATCTTCTGACGCTGCGATCCATCGCCGGCGATGTTCAGAGAAATGTCATTGCATTGCTGGTGAGCGGCGGCGAACGCTTCCATCAGAATCATCGGGCCTTTCAGTTTCTCCATGCGCGCTGCAAAACCGAATGTGACTTTGTCCGCGGCAGGTTGATGCGGTTTGCGGTCATTGGTGAACTCGTCGGACATGATGGGAAGAATTGTGAGCGCTCTGGAATCCGGCAACTTCTCGCGACAATGCTCGATTAGCTTTGGCGATAGCGCGGCGATTTCTGAGCAGAGCGGAAGCACGGACGTGAACTGTTCGTAATAAGACTCAAAGCCCGGCGGATGATAGGGAATGCCTAACTCCTGATAAATTACCGGCAGGCCGGCATCATGGCCCGCGCGGATTATCACTTCCGCTCCGGCGTTGGGCGTCATCACATGTACGAGATCGGGCTTTTGCTGCTCGAGAAAATCACGACACTGATTGTAGTAACGCGAGGCGATGGCGGTTAATACCGGTTGAGTTCCGCGGCGAATGAAGCGCTTCGAGCCGGGAAAGCTGTAGAACATTCTGCTCGCGAGCTTGCGACCCGCACCTAGAGAAGTCTGGGCGAGGTTTGAAGCGATCCAGTTAACCGGAATGCCGGCTTCCAGCAGTCGTTGATAGTATTGATCCTCTTCTGCGTGTAGATACATCAGCAGCACCGAGACATCCTGTCCCGCCTTTTGCAGCTGAGCGGCGTACGTAACCAGCGTTTCGTCCGCGCCGCTGATGGGACCTTCGAGCTGGCTTTTACATAGAACGATCTTCATCTCTAGTTTCGGCTGGATCGAATCCGTTTGAAATGCGCCTTGGCACTTGCCATGTCGTCACGATTGCGCCTGGCAGCTAACAGAGTAGTCACCGTTGCGGTGCTCGTCCAGCTTCGAAGCACACGCAGCAGACTGGTCGGGTGCAAACCCAGAGCGGTTCGAGCACTCTTTGCCGCGTGGCGAAGTCTTCCTCTCCTGATCGCGTTGGACGTTTCCCAGACGAGATGTTCAGCGACATTGTTTGAAAACCCCAGCCAGGCTTCACGCTGTTTTGATCGCGGCGCGTTCGCCAGGCGCGGCAGTTCCAGCCAATGTTCGCGAAACCGCTTCCTGCTCTGCGCAATCAAGTCAACGGTATCAGAGCTGCCCTGTCCCGAAGTTGGTTTTGATTGCCGCCAGACCATTACCGGTGTCTCTGTCGCAATGACCGGGTAAGTCTCGGCGATGCGAATCCAGAAATCCCAATCGTCCAATCCGGGAATGCGTTCGTCGAGCAGACCTACGCGCGAAAAACACGATCGGCGAAAGACGACAGTGCCGCAGGGAATGAAATTGGCGCTCAAGAGCTTCCAGAAAATGTCGCCTTGTGGGCACTCAAGCGGATACGAGCGATCTTGTTGCGCTTCCGATGCAACGATAGCCTGGCCGTAAATCAAAGCGGCCTCGGGCGCTTGCTCGAGCAGATCGATCTGGCGATCAAGCGAGCCAGCCAAACGCGTATCGTCGTCATCGAGAAAGCTCAAATATTCTCCGTGGCTGACAACGATTCCAACGTTGCGCGCTCCGGCTACTCGCTGGTTATCCTCGACCCGCACATAGTTGATGTTCGCAATTTGCTGGCAGACCGCGGCGGTTTCATCCGTGGAAGCATCGTCCACGACCACGACCTCGACATCCGAGCCCGCAGCCCGCGCGCTCTCGACAGCCCGCGGAAGCAGGCGCGGCCGGTTGTGAGTGGTGATGATGATGCTTGCTTTGGTCATCGACAGGGCCGATCAGGTTGCAGACGATGGTGCAACGAGGACGATCATTCCTGGCGAGGCATTGGAAAGACGAACCATGAACGATACGCCCGCAAGTGTAGTCACGCATCCAAAAGCCAGTCAAGACGGGGCGCAGCAGAAGTCATGTTGCCCACAAACAGCAGCCTTGATTTGCGCCGGGCAAAGCAGATACATTGCAGCGTGCTACCTACAGCCGCGCCCGTCTTCCGCAGTTTCTAGAAGAGTACCGATCGATGTTGCATAGGGTTTTTCAAATCCGAAGTTTTGCCCAATACTCCTGGGAGCGCATTCAGGTACACCGGGAAGAGAAAGGGCGCCTGCCGCGGTTGAGCGAACTCCCTTTGCTGGTGCGGAAGGCCTTCGGCTCCTGGCGCAGGGTTTATCTCCGAGCCCGACGCCGCTCAAAACGGAAATCCGCATCGCTCACGTTTCAAATCCCAACACCGATAGATGCTCGCGAGGCGTGGCTTGAGGTAAATCAACCAAGCGCCCGGCGCGAGCAGGCCAGTCGCGAAGAATCCAACGGCCAAAGTCCGGCGCCGATTCGGACTTTGATGTGCGCGTTCAACCTGAATCGAGAGGGCGCCCCGCACAGCCAGTACGAGTTGACGATTGGCCTCAAAGAAAAAGGAGTAATCGATCCGATTGTTTACAGCCCGACCGATGGCCCTTTGCGCAAGGCCTACGAGAGACACGGAATCAAGGTGCATGTGTTCAAGCATCCGTTGACCGGCGTGCGCCGCTCGTCGGATTATGACGAGAGGGTTCGGGCCTTTGCCAGGCAAGTCCAGGATTGGAATGTAGAGCTGATTTACGGCAACACGCTGCAAACCTTTTATGCGATCGAGGCTGCGCATGAACTGAATCTCCCGTCGGTGTGGAATCCGCGCGAGAGCGAGCCGTGGGAAACGTACTTTGACTTTCTACCGACGGAAATAGCTCACCGCGCACTTCAATGCTTTAGTTATCCCTCTCAAGTCGTCTTTGTTTCGAACGCGACGCGGCAAGTATGGGAGCGTTTGAATTCGCGTCACAACTACGAGGTCATTCATAACGGTTTGAATCGCGAAAAATTCGCGGACGCTTTGCGCCGATGGCCGCGGGAGCGCGCTCGCAAACGCCTGCGAATCGCGCCGGCGCAAGTGATGGTCCTACTCCCGGGGACTATTTGCGAACGTAAAGGGCAGATCGATCTGGTCGCGGCCGTCGGCCTGATGAGCGACCGTCATGCGCGCCAAATCAAATGCTTGATTGTCGGGAATCGTTCACCGGGCTATATCGAGAGTCTGCGAAAGGCCCGTCGGACGCTGCCGTTCGGACGCCGGTCAAGAATAAAGATTGTCTCCGAGACATCCGATCCGGCGCTTTACTATTCGGCTGCCGATGTCTTTGTCTGCTGTTCGCGAGTAGAGAGTTTTCCCAGGGTCATCCTCGAAGCGTTGGCGGCCGAATTGCCGATCATCACCACGCCGGTATTTGGAATCGCCGAGCAGGTGCAGGAAAACGTGAGCGCGCTGTTCTATCAGCCTGGTGATGTCGCAGCCCTGGCCGACGCGATCACTCGGCTGTTGGACGACCTACCTCTGCGGCAGACCCTGGCTGCGAATACGCAGCCGGCGCTGAATGCGCTGATTGACTTTGATTCAATGGTCGATAAGTACGCGGAAGTTTTTCGCGAGGCGTGGCTGAGCGGCGGGACGCGAGCGCGGAACGCAGCAGCGGCTACGCCCGTTTCATCGTCCGCGCAAGGCGCTATTGCCGGCTCGACTGGGACTTTGGATCCTTAACCACCGTGTCTGTGATTGATTTGGAAATGAATCTCCAGAAGGCCGCATAGCCGACCTCGTTATAGTGACAGCAATTGTCTGAGTAGACGGTCCCCATGATATTGTCGAAAACATTAATGCCACTGAAGAAGTGAATCCCCGACGCTTTTAGAAAATCCGCCCTGGCTAAGAGCACCGGATATCCTTTTCTCGCGGCTTCGGCATAGGGACTTGGACCACTGAAGGCGATCTTCTGCTCGTCGGCGCTAAATCTTCTGCCAGTGTCCTGATATTGATTTGTTTGGAGAAAGTGGAAATACGAAGCGTGCCGCGTGTCCAGAGTGTTCTTCATCATCAGGGATGACTCAGCCCACAATGATCCGATGCTCTGCAGGGCCGCCGCGTCGTCCAGCGGACTTGGCGGACTATCTATCTTCACGAGCGAGTTTTCATTTGACGGGATCGATTCCTGAAGTTGACTGAGTCTCAACAGCTCCTTGTCATGTTGACGACCCGCGTATCTAAGTTGCAGCCAGTTCAGCGCATAGCACGTAGCCAACCGACAGTTCTCTAGACGGGCTAGCGCGTTTTTCATGCGACTCTTGCTCTGGAGGCTGTCCAGCGTCAAGCTGAGTTGCTCTGGCGATAGATCGTTATTCGCCATTTGAACCAGGGGCATGATCACAAGTTGATTGGGCATCGAAATGTCTATGCCGTGCTGATTATTCAGGTACGACAGCGCTACCTCGTTGAAGCCATCTACGTTGATGACCATGTCAAAGTTCTGCCCAAGCGAAAGAAAATAATTCAAGAGCAGCAATTGCTGCGGCTGTTTGTAACTTCCGTTGGCAAAAGACAGGATGATAATTTCCTTGTTCTTGAAATAGGGGAGCTGCTGAAGGCTCTGACTGAGAATGTGATAATCAAGCTCAAATAGAGAGAGAGACAGCGCCACCGACCCGCCGAAAACACCAATTACGAACTGGTTCTCGTGTCGCTTCTTGAATGGATAACTATACGGCGAATAGAAACCGTAGTTGTTCGGAATGGAACCTACCGTGGAAAAGGGATACTTCAAAGCGAGATCGTGCTTGCTGACATACCCAAAGTAAGGGTGGAGCTGGAATCTCGGGCCTTTACTTGGACCGGCTTCGTTTTGACTGCCGCCTGCCAGGGCCTTAACCGAAGCTGGCACTCTCTCGGTTCTCGTATAGAAAAATCCCCGAGTTTGAACGAAATAGAATCCGACGGAAGCAAGCTCAAGCAGGACCGCGAGCATAACTACATTAATGAGCAGGATCTTCAGCAGTCGCTGAACTGTTCTTCTGGAAGTAGCTAGTTTCACTGGGGTGGATTGATCGGATCAGTCACGGAAAAGCGAGCCTCTCTGGCTCAGCGATTGTTGTTCTCGACGCGCTTGCCGAGATTCTCAAATAGAATGTCAGCCGCCAGTTGATTGCCCGCCGCATTCCAATGGGTATCTCGGAACAAATAGAGGTCCTGCTTCTTTCCTTCAGCTCGGAATCGATCCGCAAAATCTATGAAAGGTATGCCTTTCGAGTCGAGAAAGGGTTTCAGTATGCTCTGGCCCGGATTCAGATCGTAATTCTCTCGATGCAATTTGTATTTATCAAGCACCGGCTGCAATAGCTTCTCATTAATCTGAAACTCGTCAGGATAGATGGCCACGATCAGCTTGATGTTCCGAGATTTCAGCTGCGCGTCCATCTCAGCAATGCTCTGTAAGATGTAATCAATCTTTGGTTGAAAGCGCCCGTCGCGCAAATAGCTTAAATTGAAAAACTCCAACCTCCCTCGTTCGATGTCCAGATACGTGTCTTCGGAAAAAGTTCCCGGCTCCTTTGGCTGACTCTGGTTACTTTGTGCGGCCTTCTTGGTTTCCTTATAGACCGTGTATTTTTGCTTTATGAACATCAGCAGGCGGGAGTGCGGGATGATTGGATAGCCCAAAACTCTCAGCTCCGTCTTTCTGCTTATGTCCATATAGATGCCGTTAACGATAATCCTCTTGCGATCTGGATCGCCATCGACAAAGTCATTTCCCATGAAAAACCCGAGCACCACCAGGTCAGGGTTATATTGGAGTCCGTACTTCTTTAGCATCGCCAGCTCCTCGCCGGTATGCGTCCCCGGATAACCGGCGTTAATGATATCGATCTTGTGAGATCCGTCGCGATGCTCAAACATGTGCTCGAGCAGGGCGGTGTAGTTGCCTTCACGACCTCCGGCCCAGTTGAACGAATCGCTGATTACCAGAATTCTAAGAACTCCCGGAGTCTTTTGTAGTTGATAGTCCCGGGCATTGAAGCCAAATTAATTCGTCAGAGTTCCGTCAAAGCTGGGAGCATACGGGCGCACGCGAAAACCCAAATCAGGATCGTATTCATAGAACCCTTTGAAGAGATACGGATCGAAAACTATCATGAGGCATTCCAGACAAACAAAAATGAAGATCACCGGCAAGAGAATCTTGAGTGCGAGTTTGACTACCTTCTTGATCTGCATGAATTGAAGCTTAGTCGTCCAACGCCCGCCTGACGAGCGTTGCTGTTGTCCATGCTTGCCAACCCAGAGGCATTGTGGCAAGGGTCGTGTGATTCTAGGATTGTTGCGGCGAACGCGCAAATTTTTTTGAAGCCCAGGTCACGGTCTTGATCCGGCCCCATTAGTAACTTGCGGTAGACATCCCGGAATGTGATCATGTGTGGCCTTAGCGATGTCGTGCTGCTGTCTGTGACAAACAATTCCGTGAAATCCAGATTGACCCTAGCCGCTCGCCGTCTCGGCGGGCTGATGAGAACCAGCCACGATTCGCCGCCCGCGAAACTGAGCAGAGCATTGATTGCGGAAACCTATCTCAGTGGAGATGGAATTGAGATCGGCGCCCTGCACAATCCCCTGCAAGTACCGCGCTCGGCAAATGTGAAATATGTTGACCGGCTGCCCATAGCACAGCTACGCGAGCAATACCCTGAGCTGAACGACAAGGAGCTGGTGGAGGTCGACATTCTGGACGATGGCGAGCGACTAAGCACGATCCCTGATTCGAGCCAGGACTTTGTCATCGCCAATCACTTCGTCGAGCACAGCCAGGATCCGATCGGCGCAGTCCTTAACATGCTGAGGGTCCTCAAACCGGGCGGCGTGCTTTATCTCGCCATACCAGACAAGCGGTGCTGCTTCGACTCAGATCGCCCGGTAACGTCAATCGAACATCTGATGCGCGACCACGCGGAAGGTCCGCAATGGTCCCGCGCCCAGCACTTTGAAGAGTGGGCGAGACTGGTTAATAAGACGGCCGAAGCGGAGGTCGCAGAGCAGACTGCAGAGCTGATAGAGATGGATTACAGTATCCACTTTCACGTGTGGACGCCGTTCGAGATGCTGGAGTTGGTTCAGGCGCTGCGAAAAATGGCCGCGTTTGAAATCGAGTTGTGTCTAATGCACGACGGCGTCGAAGTGATCTTCGTTTTCAGAAAATCCGGCATTGCAGCATCTTGATCAGTTTGGAATGGCTACACCTCGCGGTCAGTGATGAGAAATCCCATAAACCTCGCAAAGCGTATTGCCCGCAAGTTGCGACCACGCCCGCGCGTGGTCATTCAGTCCCAACCAGCCTCGACAGCGTCGCCGCAGTTTTCGCGCGATCCAACTTATGATGCATGGCTGGTTCAGAATCGTTCGACAGCGGAGGAATTACAAACGGCCGAGACGCGGGCGCAGGCATTGCAGTCGCGACCTTTGATCAGCGTCGTAGTGCCGGTTTACAACGCGGATCTGCATTACCTTGAGATGGCGCTGCAATCCGTAGAAAGACAAGTCTATGACAACTGGGAACTCTGCATCGCCGACGATGCGTCGGGCGATCCGCGGGTGACTTCTTTCCTCGAGTCTTATCAGTCAAAGAACTCGCGAGTGAAATCTGTGCGCCTGTCGGAGCGTGGTCATATCGCCGGCGCCACTAACGCAGCCATCGGTTTGGCGGAGGGAGACTTTCTGGCTTTTCTCGATCACGACGACGAGCTTGAACCGACCGCTCTGCTCGAAGTAGCCGAGATGCTTGAGGCTGATCCGGTTGCGGATGTGATCTACAGCGACCACGACATCAGGGGCGAGGACGGATTGTTCTTTGGTCCGAGTTTCAAACCCGACTGGTCGCCTGAGTTGTTGCTTTCCTACATGTATTTCGGACATTTGAAGGTCTATCGGGCGGCGCTGGTGCGACAACTCGGCGGTTTGCGAGCGGGCTTTGAGGGTTCAGCCGACTATGATCTCGCGCTGCGTTTGGTTGAACTCACGGAGCGCGTGCGGCACATTCCCAAAATCCTGTATCACTGGCGCGCAGTTGCGTCGTCGATGGCCAGTTCGAGCCAGACGAAGTCTTACAGCTTTGACGCCGGCCGACGCGCGGTGCAAGAAGCATTGGAAAGAAGGAGCATCGACGCGGAGGCGATCCAACCTGAGTGGGCGAAGAAAGGCAAAGTGGGAATCTATAAACTCAGCTTCGGCGACACCGAAAGCGAACCTGTCACGATCATCATTCCCACGCGGAACAAGCATGACCTGTTGAGGCGGTGCATCAAGAGTATTGAAAAGCTAACCTTGCACAAGGCTTACCGGATTTTGGTCATCGACAACGAGAGTCACGAATCGAAAACGCTGCGTTACCTAGCCGGCATTCCGCATCGCGTTGTGCGCTTTGCCACGCCCGCGGGTTTTAACTTTTCAGAGATCGTGAACTTTGCGGTGTCTCAAACCGAGACCGACTTCTTCGTGCTGCTTAACAATGATACCGAAGTGATCGCGCCTGAATGGTTGGATGAGATGTTGGGATATGGCCGGCTGCCGGGTGTGGGTGCGGTCGGGGCGAAGCTTTTGTATAGTGACCAGCGAATTCAACACGCGGGAGTCATAATGGGTGCGCATGGTTTGACCGGCCATGCATGCCAGCCGATGCCCGAACGTCAGGCTCCCCCCGAATATGCGCAGGTCGCGCGAAACTATCTGGCGGTAACGGCCGCCTGCATGCTGAGCCGAAAGTCAGTCTTTCAGGGAGTCGGCGGCTTCAACGCGCGGGATCTGAAGGTTGGTTGGAATGACGTCGACTATTGTCTGCGACTGCGAGAGCGCGGGTATCGAGTCGTGATGAATCCGTATGCGAAGCTCTATCATCTCGAGTCGCAATCGCGCGGCGACGACAAGAACGATAGCGAGATCGCTTTCATGAAGACGCACTGGGGCGGATTCATCGCGCACGATCCGTACTTCAACAATAATTTCTCGCGCGCCAATTCCGAATTTCGCCTCAAGACCGATCCGGAAGAGGCCCGGCACTTCTTTTATAGCTAAAGCTTCATGCGCGCAGAACTTCTCGATTATCTTGTGTGTCCCAAGTGCGGAGCGCCTCTTGATCTGCATTCGTTCGTTGATGATGCGGCGAACGCGCAGGAAATCGAGCATGGACTTTTGGTCTGTCGCGGATGCGCCGTTCCGTATCCCGTTGCCGAAGGGATTCCGCGCTTGTTGCCCAATGCGTTTCGCCGCCAGCGAAAATTCCGGCGCGATTTTTCCGGTCAACTATCGCAAATCGAGTTTCGTGAGTTGCCGCTCGAGGACCTGCGAAAGTTCGAGGCCTTGCATCGGTTGACATCGCGGGCATTCGGATACGAATGGAACACTTACCGGGTCACGCCGCGCGCCGAAGACCTCGTGACCTTCTTCTGGCTCACGGGGGCGGACCCGGAACTCTATGACAAGCTTTCAGTCAACGACGTTTTTAGTTTCTACCCGACCGAGGCCGACCTCGAAAAGATTGACGGATCGCGTCTCGCCGGGAAGACGGTGCTCGATGTTGGATGCGGCATGGGTAAGTATCTCAGCGTAGTCAGCGACTATGCCGGGACGGTGATCGGGCTCGATCTCAGCGACGCGCTCGTTCGCGCGCGATCAGTAGTTAAAGATCGGTCGAACGTGCATCTGGTTCAGGGCAACATTCTGGCTCCGCCTTTGAAACCCGGGTTCGCCGATTTCGCCTACAGCCTCGGAGTTCTGCATCACACACCCGACACTCATGCGGCTTTTCTCAGTGCCGCTTCGCTGGTCAAGCCCGGCGGGCAGCTGGCTGTGTGGTTGTATCCAAGAGAGAAGGAACCGAGCGCCTACGCTGATCGCATCCACTGGATCCAGGACGATATGATCCGACCGATCACCTGCCGCATGCCGCCGCGAATGTTGCGATTTGTGTCCGGAGTGCTTGGTCGTCTGACTTTTGTGCGGGATCACGCCGCGGCACGCCATCAAGCGACGGGATCAAGGATTGCGCGCAGAGTTGCTGCTTACGCCGGATCGGTTGCCGTGGGTCGCCATCGGGATCCGGAGATCGCAGCCTTTCTAAACTTTGATTGGTACTCGCCGCAATACCGGAGTTATCACACCGAAGGCGAACTGGAGCGGTGGTATAGCGAGGCGGGCTTTGATAGTATCCGCATCCTCCCGCAGCGGGTGAGCGCTATCGGGAGTCGGATTTCTTAGCTTATGGATTGCAACGTAAATCACTCGATCTTCTTACGCTCAAATGGTTCGCTGGCCTGCTGGTGCGACTATGGCAGTCTGAAAACCATTCAGGAGTTTGACCCGGCGATCGATTACGCTGAGGACGTCTATCTCGGCAAAGTCTATGGCTATATTCGCGAACAGCTGGCCAAAGGCACGATGCCTTTTCCTGACTACTGCTCAAAGTGCATGGTGCTGCAAATAAACTCGCCATTCATCACGACCTATCCGCGCGACCGCTACATCGATACATTTCAAGTGGAGCCCGCGCTGGCGTGCCAGCTCGATTGCCCCGGCTGCATTCCAATGAAAGAACGCAAGACCAGAATTGCGCGCACGTCGGTTGGGCATCTGATCTTAGCGCCAATGGTTTTCGAGAAGATTATCGGGGACTTTAGCCGCGCGGGAATGCGCATCCGCGTCATCGACTTTCAGGGCCATGGCGAGCCGACCTTGAACCGCGATGTCTGGAGCATGATCCGAACGGCAAAGTCGTTGTTCCCGAATAGCTATGCCACGATGTGCACGCACGCCAACCTCGACTTTACCGAAGACATGATCGACGCGGGATTGGACCAGATCATTTATGCGATCGATGGCATGGATCAGGAATCGTACGCGCCTTACCGCGTGCACGGAGACTTTGAACAGGCGCACCGCTTCATGAAATCATTTTCGATTGCCGCTCGCGCTCGCGGCGCCAAAATAGATACCGTTTGGAAATACGTGCTGTTCAGTCACAACGACAGCCGCGAGCAATTGCTCAAAGCTCAAGAATTGGCGATCGACGCGCAGATATCGGAACTTCGCTTTATCATTACTCAACTAGGTCCCTTGTCCACTCGCATCGTCGACGAAGACGACATACCGCGAGCGAGCAGGAAGCTAAACGTCAAAGTCCTTAATTATAAGGTTGATGTGAAACAGCTCGATGAGGGAATTACCCTGGCGCGAAGTGGCATCAAAGCAAATCAACTGTCCCAGGCGACCCAGTCTGCGGCATTCGTGGCGGCCATGATGAAACGGCTATTTGCCGAGCCCCAAACTGTTCCGCAGAAGTTCGCGGGATACTTAAGCGATCTGCTCGAGTTAGCCGAGTTACTGCCCCCGTCAGCCCGAACCGCCATCGTCAGTGACATTCAGCACCTCTCAAGCCCCTGACCATTTCCGAGTCCCTGCGCGCTACTGAGGGTTATTGGGCTTGGTGCCTTCGAAGAAAACTCCGGCAGCCAATCTCTCGCGACCCTTTGCATCGAGGGCGTTATCCAGGTCTTCGCCTATTGAATCTCGCCATGCGGTAATTCGCTGGCGCCAATCTTCGGATCGCACATGGTCAAGCATGATCTCCATCTGGGCACGGAGGCCGTATGAGGGCGTCTGATACGGCTTGATACCGCAGCGCACAATCTGGAAGCGTTTGAAGATCTCCCTGACACCGTCGAGCGTCATATTAAAGAAGTGAAACGGGTCGCCGTGCAGCGGGTACATAAAGGCGGTGTCAACGGTGACGAATCCACCCGGCTTTAGCACTCGATAGATCTCATCGGCCATGTCCCAGGGTCGCGCCAGATGTTCGAAGGCGGCCTTGCTGATCACCGCGTCAAAAATTCCCTCTCGATACGGCAGCTTGTCACAGATGCAAACCACGTCTGTGTGTGCGTAGTGAACAAATTCGTGAAAGACGACATTCGGGAAATGCTCGGATTCGCGCGGGTTCCCGGCGCCCAAATCGAGAACCAAACCGTTGGCCAGGTCTTTGATGAGCTTCGTGTGCTCTTCCGCGTTTGGGTTGGTGGGATTGGTTACGAGGAGGTGAGAAAAAATCGTCTCGCCCTCGCGCGTGAAAACCGGCGTGCCCCTTCGCTTAGAGAAATCTCTTTCGCACCGGGTGCATTGAAAGCAAAGTTCGGTCTCTCGCAGCGGCCCCAAACAAAGAGGACAAACCAGGATGTCCGCATACCGCCAATTCCTTGGCCGGTGAGACACGAGCCGGTCAAAATCTCTGACCTTGGCGGGAAACCGGTCCACGGATGATATTTCGCCGTTGGCGAGCACTGCCTTTACTTCAACGCTGACGTTGCGATCGATCAAATCATCTACGAACACCTCGGCCGCAAATCCGCTCCAAAGTGCGCCGGCCCGATTGGGAAAAGCATCGGCAACATCGGGCCTCCTCAAGCCGGTGGCTGCCTTAGCTCTCAACCGGCCGTCAACTTCCACGCGGATTTCTATCAAGGGGTTCTCCGGAGCCGGGACGAGCCAACCGGCCACCACGAAAGGCGAGCGGACTCGCCCAAACAATCCGGTCTTGGTATCGAACGCAAAAAGCATTTTCTGATCGTCGGGCATGCTTTCAGCTTTCCTTTTCCAGCGGGCTAAACGTGACTCTCTGCCCCGCCGATGGGCAAGGTTTACGAAATTAATAGCGAGCTGTCGCAGTCGCTTCTTCATACTTTGACGCAAGGTCTCGCTTCCGCGTCGTAAACGATTTATACCACTCTACGAGCAGGACCAGGGCAAACAACAATCGCTCGCGAGAAACGCCTGCGGCCAAATCCGCTTCCGTCAGGCTGGCTACGCCCGCCATATCAAGTCCCGGAACCGCTCGCTGGGAAAAATAACCGGTCACCGAACCCTGTGCCGCAAACCATTGCGCCAGCCACCGCCGCATCGGCAGAACGAATCCCTGCTTGGGCCGCGCGAGAATTTCTTTCGGTAGCCAGCGCTCGGCGACCCGGCGCAGCGCGACCTTGCTGGTTGAGCCATCGATCTTTTGTGACTGAGGCAGACGCAAACCCAACTCGACGATCTTCGGATCGAGATAAGGCGCGCGTCCTTCAAGGCTGTGCGCCATCGACATGCGATCAAACTTTACCAGCAGGTCGTCCGGCAGCCAGGTGCCGAGGTCCGTCGCCGCGGCGCGTTGCAAGCCGTCTCGCGATTGATTCACCCAGACAATAAGATTTCGCTCCCACTCGTCGGTGTCCGAGCCATTGCTTCCCGTCAGGCGCTTGCGCATCGCAGTGTCAGTCAAGAGAGGAAAACCCGAAGGCGTGGTCGGCTCGGTGTTATGAATCAGTCGCTGCTGCAATCCGTCAGTTGAAGCGAATCGCGACCTTAACTTGGCAACCAAACCCGAACGCGAAACGTGGCTCTCGTAATAACTATAGCCGGCGAAAACTTCGTCTGCGCCTTCGCCGGATAGCGCCACCGTTACGTGACGGCGAGCTTCGCGACACAGCCAGAACAGCGGCAGCATCGCCTGGTCTCCGACCGGCTCGTCCAGCACGGACGCGACCTGCGGCAACAACGAGCGAAACGACTCTTCATCAAACGTGAAATGGTGATGATCGCTTCCGATTTGATTCGCGACCAGTCGTGCATATTGGCTTTCATCGTGGCTCGGCGAAGCAAAGCCCATCGAAAACGTGGCGATGCCCGGATGTTTTCCGGCTGCGACGGCGGCGAGGATTGAACTGTCCAGCCCGCCTGAAAGAAAGATTCCAACCGGCACGTCGGCGATCAATCGGGACTCAACGGAACTCTCAATTCGCGCTGCCAGATCGTCATCGCTGAATTCGCGATTGTCTTCGAGAGCTGGCTGGTAGTAACGATGGCGGTGCGGCTGAGGATCATCGATCGAAATTACCAGGCGCTCGCCCGGCAGCACGCGCTTGATTGCGTTGAAGATCGTTGCGTCACCGGGCACATAATGCAGCGCCAAGTAACGATCGAGCGAATCAGGATCAATCTCTTCACTGACCCAGTCGAGCGCCGCCAGCGTTAGGAGATTAGAGGAATAGGCGAAGCGCCCGTATGCGTGAGCGTAGAAGAGCGGTTTCTCGCCAAAGCGATCGCGCGCCAGATGCAGTTCTTTCTGCCGGCGATCAAGAATGGCAATCGCATACATCCCGTCGATGCGCCGCAGCAGTTCTTCAATCCCCCATTCAGCAAAACCGTGGGCCAGAACTTCGGTGTCGGCCTGGCTGATGAACCTGTAACCGTCGTGCTCGAGTTCCGCCTTTAGCTCGTGGTAGTTGTAAATCTCGCCATTTTGAAACGCGACAATTTCATCGCCGCGACTGAAGAAGGGTTGGGATCCCGTCTCAATATCGATGACCGCCAGGCGCCGCATGGCCATTCCGACCGGCCCGTCGAAATAATCTCCGGCGTCGTCAGGTCCGCGCGCGATCATCAGGTCACGCATGGATTCCAATAATCCCGGCGCGACGCGGCCGGCGATCGTGTCGATCAATCCTACGATTCCGCACATGATGGCTTCATATTCCAGCTACCGTTTCGGGAAATGGCGAAGAAGAGATCAGAGGTTAGTTGGCGCGCGAAATGGCGTCAAGGAATATTCTCGACAGACGTAAGGTTCATCGATCCATCGCCGGGGCTCTCGTTACGGTTTCGAGCAAGTGAGCACCTTTGGTGAATTCGGCAAAGCCAGCGTGGTGCCTGCGAACTGAACGCGAATGGAATGCGGGCGACCGTCTTTTAGCGCCGGCGGCGTTTCATACTCAAAACTGTAAGCGCCGGTGCCAATTCCGGCATTAACGAGATCAGGGCGGAAGCCAATCGCCGGAATGGTGCGCAGCAGTGAGTCGCCGTCGTAAATGGAAACAACCACAATTGCGTCTGGATCAGACTTATCGTAGGCCCAGCCCATAATGTGATGACAATCTGCCGCATCGTGTGCACCAAGGTAGACAGTCTGCCCGGACGAGCGGTTAGCTTTGGTCGAGTCTCGGGAAAAAGAGGCATTCAATCTCTTAGCTTGATCGAACAAAGGAAGCTGTGGATTAGAAGGACCGGGAAGGATTGACGGACAGCCCCCATCGCCAATTCCCTGATAGTAGGCTCTAACGCACCGCGCTCCTTCCAATCTGAGACCAGAATGGTAGCGATAGATATCAAAATCCCAGTTATCCGTGAACGCGACCAGGCAGAAAATCCATAATGCGGCGATCGAGCAGGCTCTTAATATCTTTCTATCTCTGAAGAAAATGCTCCAATTGATCGCCGATAAAATAATTAACGGCATCCCGTGCTCGGCATATTCCGGACTTCTCGACCAAAATGTGCCGAAGCTGGCTCGCCCGATCAAGATCGCGGCGAGGTCGGCAAGAATTGCAAATACGATCGCAAAGGCGGCCCACTGCATACTTGATAGGTTGCCCCTTCTCTTCCACACTTCGCCACAGATCGGAGCCAGAACGATTAATAGAAAAATCACTCCCCAGAAAACTGAGAGTCGATCCACGCCGAAGCTAAAAGAGATGAGGTTCAGGAAGAATCGCCAAAAAGCCAGGTGGTAAGGAAAGATCAGCGGGGGATGGTACCAGGGCGTCCGATAGCCGATGATCCAACCGACGAGCGCACCGCCGACCAACACAGTAACGAGCAACAATTGCCGGAATTCGCGGGTCCGATCCTTATTCCCCGTGGCGTGGCGAGCCCGCAGACCTTTGAATATCCAAAAGGCGAGGAGCAGGACCAGGCTGGTCACAAACCCTGCGGCAAACGAGTACATTGACAAGATTGACGCCAAACAACCAACGACCAATGAAGCCCATTGCTGACGTTCAGTAAACAGAAAATAAGCAGAGACGAAGAAGAAGATTAGCCAGAAATGCACTGCCACTGGGTAAGCAACCAGGTGTTCTATCCAGATAATCGGCGAAAGAAAAAAGATCAGAAATGCGAAAACTATCCAGGTTGAGAGATGCGGAGCCATCCTCCGTGCAAACCACACCAGCCAGGTTAGCAAAAACCCGTATATGACGAAGTCGATCAGCAGATGAGTTCTGACATTCCATCCATTTATCTGATATTGGAGCCAGACGAATATTTTTGTGGTGGCGGTGCGATGTTCGTTGTGCTGAACGTAAAGCCATCGAAGATCAATCGACGCCGGGTGGTTGTCGCCAGAAAACAAGGCCCACTCATCCATGTAGGGAATATTGACGGCATACTTTCGGATTACTGAGAAGTGAAAAAGAAAGAGCAACACACAAACAAGCAACGGTAGGGCGGACAGCCTGTGCTTAAGCGTTGACGAAAGTGGACGGAACATATCGGGTGCCGGAAATGGTTTCTCCCTAACTCTGGCAAGGTTCGACAGCGAGAATCGACAGCCCTCGGTCAAGGATTCTTTCCAATGCTTTCTACTTCTTAGTCGACTTCGTTTTGTCTATCGACTTTGCGAGTAAGAACGCTTCCAGTTTCTGAGCGAATTGTTTGTTCGCAATCGCAGTGGGATGGCCGTCGTACGGCAAACTGTTATTCTCTTTGAGACTCGAATCCACGGAAATATCTACCGTCATTGCTCCCTTTTCGCTGAAAAATTCCAACATCTCCGCCGTTAAGGGATCACGATTAATGCCCGCAAGGACAAACTCAATTCCGTTTGACTTGCAGAGATTCCAGAACTTATCCAGAACTGCCTTGGACACGTCATGGCTGTAATAGGATTCTTCAATTGAAGCATTGCATTGGTTGTCCAGGTAGTTGATTAATGCTGCGTAGCGCATCAACGTAAGACCGGGATATTCCAGAGAATCATTTAGAAGCACCAATTCCTTCTTTGTTCCCAATGTGGCGTAGGGGAAATTCATCCTGCCTAAACAGCTATTGGACAGCAGAGCCTTTTTCCAAGCTCTCGTCAATGCGCTTCTTTGATCGTGAAACACGCCATAGGCGACCACGACGATCGCGGGCTTGTTGCGATCCTTGAGAGATTCCTGAAATTGAATCAAGGATTGAACCGTGCTGTATCCGTCAACTCCAAAGTTTACAACCTCGTAGGCAGGTAAGTCTTGCTGTATTAACCAGGGATAGGTTTCCTCGTCGTTTAGTCTCCACCCGTGAGTGAAGGAACAGCCAAAAATCCAAATCGCTTTCTGGTCTCTGGGGATGGGTCCATTAAGGGGGTGCGTGATTCTCAATCCAGTATCCAGATGAGTCGCCTTGAAAGAATAGGGTTGCGGAACTGTTACGTTGAACGCTCCGGGTCCATGCGCATAGCCTCGGGAAGGGTGTTTCACAAAATAAGTTTCCGGACGATCCATGGATATGAACATCTGCACGCGCGCGAGTGGTCTAAATCCCCTTACTCGCGTTAATGCTTCGGCCAAAACAGCAATTGCAATAACGACGACCGCGCACGTAATCATCGAGAACAGGAATCGCTTACGTCGGGTAAGAATCAGCGGCTGGTGCCTATTTGAACTCACTGAATTGTGCTCTGTCTCGCTAAGGCGAAAGCTGGACCTGGACCAATAGATTCTTAGGTTCAACGCTGTGCGGCTGAGCCGCTCGCGCCTACTACTTAAACTGGCTGGCCCTCACAAGGACTCTCTTACGGCCGCAGCTACAAACTCGATCTGCTCGCGAGTTAGCTCGGGATACATCGGCAGTGAGAGTACTTCGTTAGCAACTTGTTCGGTGAAGGGCAGCGATGTTTCACCGTACCCTAGATTCAAATAAGCCGGTTGAAGATGAACGGGCAGAGGATAGTGTATGCCCGCGTCGATGCCTTTCGATTTCAAGTGCGCGAGCATCGCATCGCGATTCGGAACGCGAATCACATAGAGATGATAGACATGCCGAACGTTGGGCGCCTCGTAAGGCGTCACCACGTCGGCGCCGGCAAACAGTTCGTTGTAAGTGCGAGCGTGCCTGCGTCGCGCCTCAGTCCATTCTTCCAAGCGCGGAAGTTTTGCTCCCAGAATCGCCGCCTGCAGAGAATCCAATCGCTCGCCGTAACCGAACACTTCGTGTTCATATTTCGTCTTGCTGCCGTGATCGCGTAGCTGACGGATCTTTGCGAGCAACGCTTCGTCGTTGCTCGTCACAGCTCCCGCGTCGCCATAGGCCCCGAGATTTTTCCCCGGATAAAAACTGAAGGCGGCCACGTCGCCAATACTGCCGCAGCGCCGTCCTTCGTACTCGGCCAGATGGGCCTGCGCCGCGTCTTCGACCAGCCACAGGTGATGACGCGTGGCAATCTCGCGCAACGGTTTCAATTCGGCGGGCTGGCCGTACAGGTGCACCGGCATCAGGACTTTCGTGCGCGGAGTGATGGCGGCTTCGACTTTATTCGGATCGAGGTTGTAGGTGCGCGGATCGATGTCGACGAATACCGGCTTTGCGCCGACACGAATAATGGCTTCAACAGTAGCGATGAAGGTGTGCGAAGACGTGATTACTTCGTCGCCCGGCCCGACGCCCAATGACAATAACGCGAGGTGTAACGCTCCGGTGCCGGATGCGACGCCCACTGCTCCCTTTGCGCCGACGGCCGCTGCAAATGCCTGCTCGAAGTCGGAGACTTCCGGACCGAGAATGAAACTCGTGTTGGCTACAACACGTTCGATGGCCGCGTCGATTTCAGATTTGTTAGCAGCGTACTGAGCTTTGAGATCGACCAGGGGTATTCGGATGGGTGTCACTCTCCTTGACCGGTAATTCTTTCGACGCTGTCGGCGGCGAGTTCGCTGACGTTTTTGATAATTCGCGCAGGGTTGCCGACGACGACTTTACCGTCGGGCACGTCGCAAACCACAACCGCGCCGGCGCCCACGAGCGCGTTGCGTCCAATAGTCACACCCGGCAAGAGTGTGGCATTGGCTCCGATTCTCGCGCCGGGCATCAGGTGCGGACCCTTAAGTTCGCCATTGCTGGGCGGATATAGGTCATTCGTGAACACCGCGCCCGGTCCAACCCAGGAATCATCTTCGAGGATTGAGTATTCGGGGATGAACACGTGGGAATGGATGCGTACGCGATTGCCGATCGTGACGTGGTGCTCGATGTTTGAGTGCGTGCCGATGCTGACATCGTCGCCGATCTGGTTCGATTCACGGAGCATGACGGAATGGCCGGTTTGAAAATTCGCTCCTATGTGATTGCCGGCATAGATGACCGTATGCGACCGGATGATTGCGTTCGCACCGATCGAGGTCGCCAATTCTCCCGGAGCGGTTTCGCGTGGCGGCGCGCCGATGATCACAAAATCACCGAGCTGATGATTCTCTCCCAGCGATACGTTGGGATGAATTTTGCAGGCCGTGTCCATCAGTTTTGCGGCGGCTCCAACTTTCTCCATTGGGCGGCCACAAAGCAGGATGACCATTTTCCCTGGAGTTTGTTGATGACTGCTTCGCTCGGGAGCAGAACGGGCGTGTACCAGCGTTTCAGTTTTAGTGGGATTCGGAAAATCATCGAATTAAGCACAAACAGATACGCGACGTTGCCCAGGTATTCCTCCTTTTCAAAACTAAACGCCGACGAAAACTCTTTCTTCAAACTCGCCAAGTCAATCGAAGCTTCGTTCGACGCGAAAAGATCATCGTGCTTGTACCAAAACGCGCGCACGCGATCGGGTAACGATCCCTTATGCGGTTCAGCGAAGCAGAAGCGGCCACCCGGTTTTAGGATTCGGTGAATCTCTCGCACGGCTTCGCTGAGATGCGGATGAAGATGGTGCAAGCCGCCAACTACGGCGACGCAATCAAACGAATCGCTGGCAAAACCTGAACTCAGCATCGAGCCACACTTTGCCTCGCATCCAGGCCAGCGCCGCTGGAAAGATTCGATCTCGTCGGGCGAAATATCCAGACCGGTAACCACTGCGCCTTTCGACAAGAGGAACTCAGTCGTTTGTCCGCTGCCGCACATCGCCTCTAAAACATCGAGCCCGCGCAGATCGATTCCCGCGAACATGGGCTCATCGATGAATTGTTCGCGATACAGCTGGCTGCAGACGTCGCCGTAGTGCGACTCGTACTCCTCGGCAATCCGGTCGTAGTGCAGCTTCTGTATTTGTTCGACAGTCACAGATTGATCGATTGGGTAAGAAATTGGTGGAGCCGAGGGGGATCGAACCCCTGACCTCATGACTGCCAGTCATGCGCTCTCCCAGCTGAGCTACGGCCCCGGATTAAGTTCAGCCGACCCGGCTGATATCGTGCGAGCAATGATAGAGGAGAACAGGGTTGGATTCAAAGTGTGTAGTGCGAAGGACGAAGTGGCGGCGATGAAGTCCGCGCAGCGGACGATCGAAAATAGCCCAGCGCTTTAGCGCTGGGTACACGATGAAACATGAAACCGGAAGCCCGTGGAACGGGCGACAGAAGTTAGCGGACCGGGGCGGAATTTCCGATCGCCCGCTTCGCGGACTCCCACGCAGCAACTACCATCGCGAACTCACGTTATAGACTCGCGCCAACTCGTCCAGGTACGCGCGCACCACAGTCCAATCTTTCTGCGCGTCCTTCTTCAAGCGATTGCGGCGCATGAATTGATTAATCTGCGTCGCCTGATCGAGCACCGTCTGCACGTCACTCGCGGTCGATTTGTGGCTGTCGAAATGATCGTGCAAGGTCTTTGTTGCTTTGTAGAACTCTTTGACGAAGGCGTTGATGTCATCTTCGCGCCGCGTGCCGTTAAAGCGGCTCTCGTCCAGCGCGCTGTCCAGATGCTTGCGAAACGTGTCCGACTGACTTTCGATGCGATGAATGATGTCTTCGACGTCCTGGTCGCTGACGCGATAAGGAAGCTCCGACACCGGCGGGCGGAATGGTCCGCCGCCCCACCGCCACGAAATGTTGTAAGCCGAAGCCAGCAACTCAAGGTCCGACCGCAGGGTGGCCCACGCCGCCTGCGTTCGCTGATCAAGAGGGTGCAGCCCCATGAACGTATCGATCCTCTGTGCGCGTTGCAGTACTGAATCAACGTCGGCGACCGTTGATTTGTGATGATCGAAATGATCGTCGAGCCGTTTCGTATCTTCCTCAAACGCTTTGACGAAGGCGTTGATGTCATCTTCGCGCCGCGTTCGATCCAGCCGGCTCTTGTTGAGCACGCTCTTCAGGTTCTGCCGAAAGCCACCTGTCTTGTTCTTGATGCGATCCAGCAAGCGCTCGACTTCACGATCGCTGATACGGTAGGGCTGCCCCACGACTTGGCTCATTGTACTGGCCGAAAGCGCGGCCAGCAGTATTGAAAGTGTGCAGGCAAGTAAGAATGGTTTTCTTCGCATGGTGGTCATTTTATCACTTAGCAGGAGCGCGGGGGAGGCGAGCGGCAAAGCCGCAAGGGAACTGCGCTGCTATTGCCCGACGCGCGACCTTGCGCAGAGATCCCGCGCAGCGTCCGACCAGATTGGAAACTGAAACTCGAAACCGGATTGCAAGAGTCTGGTTGGAACTACGCGGCGGCTCTTGAGGATGAGTTCGGTTTCACTTCGCAATATGAAGGCGCCGAGTTCCAGCATCCACTCCGTTGCCGGCAGTCCGAAAGGCATGCCCCACGCAGAGCGCAACGCGCGCATGAACTCTGTGTTCGTTAGAGGGTTTGGCGACGCAAGATTGACGGGCCCCTCGAATTCTTCGTGTTCGATCAGCCAAAGCACTGCGCGCGCGAAATCCTGATCGTGAATCCATGACATGAATTGCTTCCCATCTCCAGCCTGTCCGCCGAGTCCAAACTTTACTAATTGCAGGATAGTGTCGAACGGCGAACCGGGATCGGGATTCATGATAATCGCGGAACGCATTAGGACCTTGCGCGTGAGCGGCGTCGGCGCCTGATTCAGCGCGCGTTCCCATTCCGTTGCGACATCGATACTGAAGCGCCAGGTGTCCGGCGCGTTTGGTTCCGTGCCGCCAATGATTCCCGTGACTTCGTCGTTTGCCGCGTCAAAGCGATGCGCATAAATCGTGGCCGTGCTCGCTTGTAGCCAGACGCGCGGCGGTTTCCAGGCTTGCGCGATTGCGTCACCAACAACCCTGGTTGAGTTCACGCGCGAGTCCTTGATGACCTGGCGATTGTGATCGTGGTAACGACAGTTGACGCTTTGCCCCGCGAGATTGATCACCGCGTCGGCTGCCTCGAATTCCGCTACCCACTCGCCGAGCGTCTCGCCGTCCCATGCAACCGTGCGCCATGGCGAGTTATTCGGGTGGCGACTTAGTACGACAACTTCATGTCCGCTCTTATGGAATGAGCGAGCGAGCACTGTGCCGACCTGACCTGATCCGCCGGGGATTACGATCTTCATATTCCCTCACACTTCAATGAACTTATGCTTGTGCCGCGGATCGGGCAGCATGCACGCATCGTATTTGCCAAAGACCTGATAACGGTTCCGCGCGACCAAGTCATAAAGCCAGTTTCGAATCGGCCGCGGGATGATTCTCCCAAGTCTGGCAATACTCCAAACGCCGCCAATCACTCTTGCGAGTAGGAGAAACGCATCGGACTTGGCAAGCAAGGTTTCGTTGGCCTCGCCCTGATTGAGGACGACGTACACGGTGTCGAGATCCTTATGATCCACGCCGTGCCGTTTCAGCAACGCGCCAGCAAAGTCGCTCTGCAACGAAGCGAAGCGCAGACGGTCGTGACGATCTCTCTTCAGCAGAAACTGGACCGCGCCATTGCAAAGACCGCAGACGCCGTCGTAGAGAACGATCGGGTTGGCAGTTGGCTCAGGCACGACAGCACCTCAAGTCTCGCAGTGTGAATGGCCCAGGCTCGGGTAAGCCGCTGCGTATCTGCTCGTCCGTGAACATGCGTTTGGGTAACAGATCGGCAGGCAATGAATCGCAAGGTCCCGTTGGCTCAACGACACCTTCGGAAAGAATCTGCACCTGAGCCCGAGCAACCAAAGGAACCTTCATAGTCAATTCCCAAAAACGTGCCATGACAAGATGAAACCAAATCGGTGCGCGAAACATTCGGATCTTATTGCCGGTAACACGCGCCACGCGGCGTACGGCCTCGCTTAGAAAAAGTCCTTCAGCTCCAGTGATTCCTATCGTCCTTCGGCTGAGTCGGCTTTCAATCAGGGAAGCGCGGAGAACCTCGACAAGATCATCGACGGCGAGCGGGCGAATCCCTTTCTCTTTGAATCCAACCATCGCGAAGAAGGGAAAAGTATGCAGCGCATGGCTAAGATGGTCGAGCATGTGGTCGCCGAGCCCATAAACCATTCCGGCCTTGATAATCGTGTAATCGATCCCGGAGTGGCGGACGATCTCTTCCGCCTCCCACTTTGATTCATGATAGGCCGAGCCGCAATTCGGGCGCGCCCGAAGAAAGCTCATCAGAACGATCTTTCTCACTCCGGCTTCTTGCGCCGCTTCAATAACATTCCTCGTAGCTTCAACGTGAACCTTCTGATAAGTCTGCTCGCCCAACTCACGATTGATGCCCGCGCAGTGGGCGACCGCGTCACAATTCTTGAATGCGGCTGACAGCACAACCGAATCCGTCAGGTCGCTCTGGACGAAGGTCATGGCCGCGTCCGCGGCTGAGATGCTCCTGCGGCTCCGCGCCAACAGGACGACGTGATGACCCTCGGCCGCCAAACGCTGCGCCAAGTGCGAGCCGATGAATCCCGTTCCGCCAGTAATTGCAATTCTCATTTCGACCTTCCTTCTCTCATCCCAGATCGCGCAGTTCAGACACGAGTGTAAGAGCCCGCTTCCGCACCGGACGCATCAGCGGATTACTCGCTAATGAAATCAGTTTGTCCAAAAGATCGACCGTGCGATCGATGAGCCGATAGGTGCGCGCGCGTTTCGGCGACGAATCGTGAATCCAGAACAGTATGATGCCCATGTGATACAGCCAAAGCAGGTAAGGCAACTCAGCGCGCAGGTCGCCGGGAATACGCGCCTTTGAGCCCGCAACTAGATCTTCGAAGAGCCGAATGCTGTCAGTTCGTGTCGGCGCCGAATCGTGCGCGAATGGATTCAGCGGACTGTGCGGGTCTGCGGCCGTCTTGAAGAGGACACCCGCGAATTGGTGATACGGCTCGAGCGTAGAAACCTTCAGTCGCATTACCGAAAGCAGACGCGCTCTCAAACTAGATTCCTTTTCCAGGACGGGCAGCGCCGCCGCCAGGTGCTCCTCATGCGTGCGGTGATAAAACGCCTGAATGAGATGATCCTTCGAACCAAAGTAATGATAGGCATTGCCCAGCGACACACCCGCCTTCTTCGCGATGGCTCGCATGGTCGTCTTTTCGTATCCGAGGTCGCGCAGCAGATCGAGCGCGCTGCTTAAGATCAGCGCTTTCGTTTGCTCGCCTTTCGGCGTTTTGGTGGCGTCTGTTTTTTCGGCAGTGTTCATTTGCTCACCTCGCTAAACCGACTGTCGAAGGACCGCATTAACGGAACGGCAGTAGTCATGCGGCCTTCCTATGAAGAATCGATACTGCGAGCACATTCACGCCATGAAGAAATCCCAGGACAAACAGACTCACCCCCAGTCGGAGACTAACCGAGGTTAAGATATCGGACTGTCCAGGATAGTCGTAGTCTTTTAATCCCAGATTCCAGAGCAGTAATCCAAGAGCGATGAGATACCAGCCAAATCTCAACAGCATCGTCACCGCGTGCGATATGGTTCCACTTTCCCCAAAGGCGTGATTCAAGATCTGGTGGCCGTAATAGTGAATGAACTCCCCGACGATAATTATTAAGGGTACAAACGCGCAGGCGAACAGAACCCGCGGCGTTACCAGTTCGGTAAATCCAACGATCGACGAATAGTTAGTCATAAGCGCCTCTCTAGAAAACTGAACACGTTCAACTCTCGCAGGATACGCTGGGCTTTCGGGCTTGTCAAGCATTATTTTGAACGTGTTCAGAAAAGGTTCGGGCGGGTTGGTCCCGTTCAAAAACAAAGCGGCGGAGGCGGAATCACCGTGTTCCTGCCTCCGCCGAACTTGCTGTACTGCCGCTTACGGCTCTGTCTGCTGTGTTGACTCTTAGTAGCCTCTCTGGCCGTCCGCGTATCCGTTCTCAAACGCCATACGGAAATAGCGGCGATAGAGTTCCTTGTCACCGAACCGGCCGTTGTAGTCTTTGTCGGCGTTCCGATAGGAACTATAGTTCCGAAAGTCGTTGCCGTAGCCATAACCACGACGTCGATTGCCGTCGTTGCGACCTTCCTTGGCGCCGGCGTTGTAACCTGCGTTCAGCGCGGTTTGGCGCAGCTCGTAGTTGCCGCCCCAGTTCGGGTAACCGTCCCCACGCCCTCGGCCGCGGCCCCATCGATCTTGATCGCGCCCACGACCCCAGCGGTCGTCTTGCTGATCGCGACGGTTTCGCTCGTCCTGATCGCGGCGAGCCTGCTCTGCCTGTTGCCGCCGCAGCTCATCCTGTTGGCGACGGTAACGATCATTCTGATAAGAGTCTCGTGACTGAGCCGCCGTGATTGACGAAATACCAAGAATTAGAGAGAACGCGATAATCGCGGTCCCTGCAATGTTTTTGAAGTAATGTGATTTCATGTCCGTAGCCTCCGGCGATGGCTATGGCAACGAGCGTGCCGCGAGCGCTCGAGCCGATTCCAAAAGGGAGTTTTTGTTTCCGATCCGGGAAAAGCCTGGCGCCGCTATGCCATATCGTGTCCGGTTAGACGACATCGGTTGAGCTATCATATTGCAGGCTCATTGCGATCATCACTTGACGATTTGATTCGCGGCCATTAGTCTTTGGGTGCGAGTTCAAAGTTGAAGAGATGCTTAGCCACAGCCAATATCGCTACTGTTATTATTACGGTCCGCTCTCCGCTCTGGAGGGACGGTCGGGCGATGGGCTGTCGCGAGTGACGATCTAAGACTCGAAGACAAGTTTCCAGTAACCGGCCATCGGTCCTTCCAATAGAGGAAGGATCGGTGGCCGGTTTAGTTTTGGCAGGGGAGGCAAAGAGACATGACCCAATCAAGACAACCACTACTGTCCGACCACGTCGACGCGCGTCTAATCGCTGTTGATCCGGATGAAGCCGTTGCGGATCGAAATGCGATCGTCCAGCTCGATCCCGATCATCCGGGTTTTCGCGACCGCGAATATCGAAAGCGTCGCAACCAGATCGCGGAAATCGCGATGAAGTATCACCCCCGCGATCCAATTCCTGATGCTCCTTACACACTGGAGGAGCATCAGGTTTGGAAAACGATCTGGACCGCCCTCGGGCCGGCACATCAGAAACACGCGTGCGCGGAATACCTGGCCTCGCTGAATCGTTTAAATTTCGATCCGGACCGCATCCCCCAGTTGCGCGAAGTGAACGAGAAGGTTCAGGCCATCAGCGGCTTTCGGCTCGAGCCCGTCGCAGGCCTGGTGCAACCGCGCGTGTTTCTTGAAAACCTGGCGAACGGAGTATTTCTTTGCACGCAATACATTCGTCATCATTCGACGCCGCTCTATACCCCTGAGCCGGATGTGGTCCACGAAATCGTTGGCCATGGAGTGACTCTGGCGAGTGAGCGCCTGGCCGAGATCAATCGCTTATTCGGCGAAGCCGTCAAACGTACGACTGCGCAGGAGCCGCTCGACCGTTTGTCGCGCGTCTACTGGTTCACGATTGAGTTTGGCGCGCTGCGCGAAAACGGATCGCTAAAGGCTTACGGCACTGGATTACTGTCATCGGCCGGAGAGATGGAAGAGATGCACGATGCGGAGTTGCGCCCTCTCGATCTCGAAGTTGCGTCGCGACAGGAATACGACCCGACCCACTTTCAGCCGATCCTGTTCTGCGCAGAGTCGTTCGACGCTATGTACTCCAAACTCCGTGAATACTTAATTCACTGGTAACTTGAGACGGGAATCGATCGCGCCTTGACACGCTTTTCGGGCTGCGCCTATAGTTTGCCTGCTACCGTTCACACGTCATGACACGCAATTATTATTACTGGTGCGCCTGTACGTTTGCTTCTCTCTCGGGAGGAGCGACTGGGCGAAACTTGCGCGCGCGTGAACGCAGTCGATTTTAGGAACGCCGCAAAAAGTTTAGGAAGCCGGTCGCGACTCCGCAAAGGTCGCGGCCGGTTTTGTCTTGGAATCATGATCGAAACAGCAGAAGGCATAAAGACAGTTCATCAGCAAGACGAGCGAGGTCGCTTTGCTGATCTGGAATCACAGATTGGCAACACGCCTTTGCTGCGTCTGCGGAACATCGCGCGGGACTTGCCGGCCGGCGTCGAGTTGTTCGCGAAAGCCGAGCACTTAAATCCCGGTGGCTCAGTAAAGGATCGCCCGGCGCTGCGGATGATTCTCGAAGGTGAACGCAGCGGTCGTCTTTATCCTGGCAAGACAATTCTGGATGCCACGAGCGGGAACACCGGCATTGCTTACGCAATGCTGGGCGCCGCGCGCCGCTATCCGGTCACGCTGTGTTTGCCGAAAAACGCCAGCGAGGAACGAAAGCAAATTCTGCGGATCTATGGAACGGAAATAATTGAAACCGATCCGCGCCAAGGCAGCGACGGCGCGCAATTGTTGGCGCGCGAAATCGCGGCGGGCGATCCACAGAAATATTTCTATCCCGATCAATACAACAACGAAGGCAATTGGCGAGCGCACTTTGACGGCACCGGCCGCGAAATCTGGGAGCAGACCGAAGGGCGCGTGACCCATTTTCTCAGCGGGTTGGGAACGTGCGGTACATTCGTGGGCGTCTCGCGCAGACTGAAAGAGCACAATCCCGAGGTGCGCGCGATCTCGATGGAACCGAATTCGCCGATTCACGGGCTCGAAGGACTGAAACATTTACCGACCTCGCGAATGCCCGGCATCTATGATCCGAAATTGACTGATGAAAGGGTAGAAGTCATGACCGAACACGCGCAAGCGATGGCGCGGCGGCTGGCCCGCGAGGAAGGCTTGTTCGTGGGCGTAAGCTCGGGCGCGAATGTAGTTGCTGCCCTGACCCTGGCGCGCGAACTTCCGCCGCACTCAGTGGTGGTCACGATTCTCTGTGATGGCGGTGAACGATACATGAGTGAGCGCTTTTGGGCGGAGTAGAAAACGGGCTAAAGTACAAGCATGTCTGACGACAAAGAAGAACGGGACATCGCCACGCAGTTAGTCCACAACGGCGAGAGAAGCGCGCCGCCGACCGGGCAGCCGACGTCAACGCCGATCTATGCGAGTGCGACTTACACCTACGACTCGATGGAGGAAATCGACAAAGTTTTCGCGGGTGAACAGGCGGGCTACATCTACACGCGTTATGGAAATCCCACGGTTACCGCGCTGGAAGCGGCGACTCGCGCGATTGAGGCAGGCGCCGTCGCGTGCGCGTATTCATCCGGGATGGCGGCCCTTCACGCAGCTCTGTTCGCTTGTGAGTTGAGGCCCGGCGCAACCATCCTGGCTTCCCAGGATTTGTACGGCGCGACGACTAGTCTGCTGCAAACTATCTTCGGTCCCTTCGGGATCAAAACCATTACGGCGGATTTCAGTGAGCTTGATAGCCTGCGAGCCAGAGCGGCTGAGGTCAAGCCTCGCGCTCTCGTCGCGGAAACGATTTCGAATCCCCTCCTGAAGGTTTGCGATATAGATGCGTGCGCAGAGATCGCGCACTCAGTCGGCGCGCGTCTGATCGTCGATAACACTTTCGCCAGTCCTTATCTCTGTCAGCCATTGAAGCACGGTGCTGATATCGTCGTGCACAGTGCCACGAAGTTTTTGAATGGACACGCCGACGCGATGGGCGGCATCGCGATTTCGCGGGACGAAACCGACAGCGCTGCTTTGATTGGGGTGATGAAACTTGTCGGCGGCGTTTTGAGTCCGTGGGAAGCGCATGCGATCTTGCGCGGTCTGAAGACACTTGCGGTGCGTATGGATCGCCACTGTGAGAACGCGAGCGCGTTAGCCGACCGCCTCGGCGCGAATCCGCGGATTGGTCGCGTCTATTATCCGGGCGGAGAAACAACGAAGCGCGTTCTGCGCGAGCCGCACGGCGGGGCTTTGGTTTCGATCGAGCTAAAAGACAACGCGCGCGCGGCGGCCTTTCGTTTCATGGATGCGCTCAAGCTTTGCATCCGCTCGACAAGTCTCGGCGACGTTTTTACCAGCGTGCTGCATCCGGCGACTGCCTCGCATCGCGATCTGTCGCCCGCGCGTCGCAAGGAATTGGGTATCAGCGACGGGCTCGTGCGAATCTCAGTCGGCATTGAGGGCGTAAGCGACATCATCGCAGATATCGAGCAGGCCTTGGAGGCATAGGAATTAGCCACAGAGGCAGAGAGTCACAGAGAAGCCAAAAGAAGGCAGAAAGCAGTAGGCAGCGGAAAAGAAAATGGATCATCTCTATCACAGCCACCGTGATCAAAACATGCGGTCCACCGGCAGTGGTTTTCTGCTTACTGCCTCCTGCTTTCTATCTTCTCTGTGTCTCTGTGGCAAATCAATGAGGGCGCGTCCTTGATAGTTCTTGACCAACAACGTCTGACTGAAATCCGCCAACACGGCGAGCGCGATTATCCTTTCGAATGCTGTGGGCTATTGATTGGAAAATTTGAGCGCGGCAGCAAGGTCGTCGTTGAAACTTATCCGATCTCGAACGCGCGTGAAGAGGAAGCTAAGCGCAACCGGTTTTTGATTCGACCCGACGAATTGATGCGCGGAGAGAAACACGCGCGCGAGAAATCTTTGGACGTGGTTGGCTTTTATCATTCGCACCCGGACGATCGGCCAGTTCCGTCGGGATATGATCTGGATCACGCCTGGCCGACCTATTCGTACATTGTGGTCGCGGTCACGAAGGGCAGCGCAGATGGTTTGCGCTCGTGGGAGATGGAGCCGGATCGATCACGATTCAATGAAGAAGAAATTGCGAGATATGAGTCCGACAAACTTTAGTTTGTCGCTGCGTGACACAACGACAAATTGAAGTTTGTCGGACACGGAAGAGGTAACGAACCATGCCAGTAACCATCGCCATACCGACCGCTCTGCGCCAATTCGCCGGCGGGTTATCCGAAGTCAAGGTCGAGGCCACAACCGCGGGCGAGGCTTTGAATCTACTGACCGCGTCGCACGCTGAGTTGCGCCGGCACCTTTTCAACGATCAAAACGCGCTGCGCAATTTCGTCAACGTGTATCTCAACGACGAAGACATACGCCACCAAAAAGGATCCGATACGCCGGTGAAGGACGGTGACACGATACTGATTGTGCCGTCGATTGCAGGCGGCGCCGCTGTGTTGGACAAAAGCGCCGGCACGGATGCCGGCGTACCGCAGGCAGGGATGCCTGCGCTCCCAATGCTTTCGAACGAAGAGATCGCGCGCTACAGCCGCCACGTGATCATTCCCGAAGTTGGCATGACCGGTCAGCGAAAGTTGAAAGCTGCCAGCGTGTTGATGATCGGCACTGGCGGTTTGGGCGCGCCGTTGGGAATGTATCTGGCCGCGGCCGGCGTGGGAAGACTGGGCTTGGTGGATTTCGATTTGGTCGATGTTTCGAACTTGCAGCGACAAATCATTCACGGCACCCGCGATGTTGGCAGGCCGAAAATATCTTCGGCGCGCGATCGCTTGGAAGACATCAATCCGCACGTTGAGATCGAAACTCACGAAACCAGGCTGACCAGCGCGAACGCGCTTCAGCTTTTCCGGAACTATGACGTGATCGTTGACGGTACCGACAACTTTCCCACGCGCTATCTGGTCAACGACGCTTGCGTCCTCAGCGGCAAACCCAACGTCTACGGTTCTATTTTTCGCTTCGAAGGGCAGGCGAGCGTTTTCTGGGCCGAGCGCGGCGCGTGTTACCGCTGTCTGTATTCCGAGCCGCCGCCGCCGGGTTTGGTCCCGTCATGTGCCGAAGGCGGCGTGCTGGGTGTGTTGCCCGGAATCATCGGTGCCATTCAAGCCACGGAAACGCTCAAGATAATTCTCGGCGCGCCCGACATCATGGTGAACCGGCTGCTGCTGTTCGACGCGTGGCGGATGCGCTTTCGCGAGATGAAACTGCGCAAGAATCCCGATTGCCCGATGTGCGGCGACCAGCCGACCATCAAAGAGCTGATCGATTACGAACAGTTTTGCGGCATCACGCCACCGCCGCCGGCGGAAACCGAAAATAAGATGGAAGAGATCACGGCTACTGAATTGAAACAGCGAATCGACCGCGGCGACGACATTCAGATCATCGACGTGCGCGAACCTCACGAATACGAGATCGCTTTGATTCCCGGCTCGCGCCTGATTCCCCTGGGGCAAGTGCTCAATCGGGTCAGCGAGATCGACCCGGAACGCGAGACCGTCGTGCACTGCAAGATGGGCGGTCGCAGCGCGAAAGCGATCGAAACATTGCAGCGCGCGGGCTTCACCGGCCGGCTGATTAACCTGAAGGGCGGCATCACGGCGTGGTCCAACGAAGTCGATCCTTCCGTGCCGAAGTATTGAAGACAAACAGCCACAGATGAACACGGATAGGCACAGATAGATACAAGGCAACTATTTGCTGAAATGCTTTCGAGGCCTTATCCGTGTCTATCTGTGTGAATCTGTGGCTGGTCTTCGTCGACTACTTCAGCAGGTCTTCGACAGCTTCTTGAGAACTTTCGCGACGCGTTTCTTTTGTGAATCTTTGTCGAGCCTCGGTATCCGGGCCTCGATTACCTGCTGAAATCTCTTTCGGTTGTCGGCGTCGATCGCTGAGACTGACATCTCGACGTACATGGGAAACTGATTGTTGGGGCAACCTTGCAACTGCCCGATCAATAGCGCAACGCAATTGCTTTTGTAAGGCTTGAGCGTTCCCAGCTTCGCTAATATTCCAACGGCATGGTCTCTGGCGATCACCGAGCCGCTACTGTCAGCAACCGCAAGAATCTTCGCCAACATGCTGTATACACCCTTTGGCTCTTTCAGAGCGATGGTATCCAGCGCCGTCATGGCGCCCCAAACCAGACGATTGTTCTTACTCTCCAGCAGCGCGCCGAACTCTCGGTAGTATTTGGCGATCAGATCGGGATTGGATTCGCCGATTTCGTATAGCACTTTGATGCAGTCGCTCTGAATCCCTTTGTTCTTGTGATTCAGGTTTTCCACCAGTTCGCGCACTGCGCCCGCATTGCGTTCGCGGACTATCCGGCGCGCCAGTTCTTGATTGGGCACTTCATCTCGGCGGTTAAGCGCCGTAGCTAACTTCTCTAGTAGGCTCAAGCGTTATGTGGAGAGCATTTCAGGTTAGGGTCGAAACTCTGCGACCAAAGTTAACTCCCGAGTAGGATAAGTTACCATGAGTTGCGGTGGTTCGCTCGAAAGCTGCGAACTCGAAGCCTTCGGTGTATTATTATGCCCGCCAAATCCCCGTGAGGTAACCAACCTGTGATTGAAGAAAAAGAACTTACTGAAGCAAACGAGACTGAAGAGCACCCGCATAAGTGGGTCTATTTATTTGAAGAAGGCAGCGGCGACAACAAGTCTCTGTTTGGCGGCAAAGGCGCCGGCCTCTGCGAGATGACCCAGGCCGGTTTGCCCGTGCCGCCCGGATTGATTGTGACAACTGAGGCCTGCAATGCGTTCTATGCGAATGGCAAACAGTTTCCTGAAGGCATGTGGGAACAAGTAACCGAAGCCCTCCGCGAACTCGAAGCGAAGGTCGGCAAGCGTTTCGGCGATGCGAAAAACCCGCTGCTGGTGTCGGTGCGATCGGGCGCGGCATTCTCGATGCCGGGAATGATGGACACCGTTCTGAACCTCGGCCTCAACGAAGAAACGGTACAGGGACTGGCAGAGCAGACGGGCGATCTGCGTTTCGCGTTGGATGCTTATCGGCGCTTCGCTTCACTGTTCGGAGAGATAGTAATCGGAGTGGCGCACTCAAAGTTCGAGCGCGTCATGGATCGCTTCAAAGCCCAAACCACCGGCGGCAAGGATACCGATCTGAAACCAGAAGAGCTGCGGGGAATCATTAAAGCGGAAAAGGAAATCATTCTCGCCGAGCAGCACGCGATCCCCGACGATCCTTATGAGCAACTGCGGGTGGCGATTGCTGCTGTCTTCAATTCCTGGATGGGCCGGCGCGCGATCGATTACCGCCGCATCAATCGTATCCCCGACGATCTGGGCACCGCCGTCAACGTGCAGGCGATGGTCTTTGGCAACATGGGTGCAAACAGCGGCACCGGCGTCGCCTTCACGCGCAATCCATCCACCGGCAAGAAAGAGTTGTATGGCGAATATCTCTTGAACGCGCAGGGCGAAGACGTGGTCGCCGGCACGCGCACGCCGAATCCGATCAGCCAACTAAAGAAGGAATTGCCGAAGATGTACGCAGAATTTTCGTCGATCACGCAACTGCTGGAAAAGCATTATCACGACATGCAGGATTGCGAGTTCACGATCGAGCGCGGCAAGCTTTGGATGTTGCAGACACGCACCGGCAAGCGCACTGGCGCGGCAGCCGTGCGCATCGCCGTCGATATGGCCGGCGAAAAGCTGATTGATCGCGCGACCGCGGTCAAGCGCGTGACGCCTGAACAACTCGATCAGTTGCTGCATCCCACTGTCGATCCGAAGACCGACGCGCGCGTACTCGCGACGGGTTTGCCGGCCAGTCCCGGCGCCGCGCAAGGCACGGTCGTATTCAGTCCCGACGAAGCCGAAGAACTGGCTAAGGAAGGCGCGCAGGTAGTTTTGGTGCGACAGGAAACCAGCCCCGACGATTTTCACGGCATGGTCGCGGCGCAAGCGATCGTCACCGCGCGCGGCGGCATGACCAGTCACGCGGCAGTCGTTGCCCGCGGCATGGGCAAATCGTGCGTCAGCGGCGCGTCGGCCTTGGAAGTTGATTACAGCCAGCAACAGTTCAGCGTCAACGGCGAAGTCGTCACCAAAGGGGAATGGATCACCGTCGATGGATCGACTGGTCGGGTCTTTCTCGGCAAGGTGCCGACGATGCAGCCAACGTTGGGTCCTGATTTTTACGAACTGATGAAGTGGGCCGACGGTTTTCGCCGGCTGAAAGTGCGCGCGAATGCTGACACGCCGCACGACGCGCGGGTGGCGAGATCGATGGGCGCGGAAGGAATTGGCCTCTGCCGCACCGAACACATGTTCTTTGGCGACAAGCGACTGGCGTGCATGCGCGAAATGATTCTGGCCGACGGCACCGGCGCGCGCGAAAAAGCCTTGGAAAAGTTGCTGCCGCTGCAGCGTGGCGATTTCGTGGGCATCTTTCGCGAGATGGCCGGGTACCCAGTGACGATTCGTCTGCTCGATCCGCCTTTGCACGAGTTCCTGCCGAATGTTGACGAGCTGTTGAGCGAACTCTCGGAATTGAAGATGAGTTTGCAGCAAGCGAAGACGCTCGCCGACATGGATCACCTGCTCGATGAAATCGACGAGAAACGTCAGTTGCTGCACCACGTCAACAAGATCCGCGAAGCAAATCCAATGCTCGGCTTTCGCGGTTGCCGGCTTGGGCTCTTGTACCCGGAAGTGACGCGCATGCAGTGTCGCGCGATCTTTGAAGCGGCGATCCAGGTCAAGGGCGAGCGGAAGCAGGTAACTCTGGAGATCATGGTGCCGCTCGTCTCCATCAGCGAAGAGCTGAAGCAGCAAGCCGAGGTGATTCATGAGGTGGCACAGCAGGTGATGGGCGAGCATGGCATGAAGTTCGATTATGAAGTGGGCACGATGATCGAATTGCCGCGCGCTGCTTTGACCGCTCACAAAATCGCGGAGCACGCGTCATTCTTTTCCTTCGGCACAAACGATCTGACGCAAACGACTTTTGGTTTGAGCCGTGACGATTCCAGCCGCTTCCTTCCTTCTTATGTCGATCGCAAGATTCTCGCCGACGATCCTTTTCAGGTATTGGATCGCGAAGGCGTGGGTGAACTGGTGCGCATCGGCGCAGAACGCGGCCGCAGCGTGAAGCCTAACCTCAAGGTCGGAATCTGCGGCGAGCACGGCGGCGACCCGAGCTCGATCGCCTTCTGCAACGAGATTGGCTTGAACTACGTGAGCTGCTCGCCTTATCGCGTGCCGGTCGCGCGTTTGGCTTCGGCCCAGGCGGCGCTGGAAGCGGAAGCGAAGGCCGCGGCCGAAGCCTCGGGTGAAGAAGCGCAAGCGCGGGAGGCCGTCGGCGCTTCGCAACTCTAGAGAATTCTCGATAATGATGTTGCAATATCCATGATTCGCGATGAAATTCGAATGGGATTTGCGGAAAGCGAGGTTGAATCGCGCCAGGCACCGGGTTTCGTTTGCGGAAGCGACGACCGCATTCCGCGATCCACTCTCGGCCACCGCACCAGATCCCGACCACTCGGATAGCGAGTATCGGTTTGTCACGTTCGGTGTTTCAACGAGTGGACGATTGCTAACAATTTCGCACACTGAGCTCGGAGAATCGATTAGAATCATCAGCGCTCGACTCGCGACCAAACAGGAAAGAAAGATTTATGAAGAAGGCTAAATCAGAACTCAACGAATGGGGGCGGCCTGGATATGAACGATCTGACTTTGGGCAGATTGTGCGCGGCAAGTATGCAAAGCGCATTCGCGAATCCACCAACGTAATTGTGCTCGACCCAAAAGTTGCGAAGGCCTTTCCCAACGACAAGGCCGTTAACAGTGCGCTTCGTGGTTTGCTTCGATCAGCTCGGGCCGATGTTAAGTTAAGGTCCGCACGCAGGAAAAAGTCGAGTGAAAAGAAGCGCGCAGCATAGCATTTGGGTAGGCGAACCCAATTCAACCTTCTTTCATCCGCACGGAGTGCGTGGGGCTTCCCAACTCTAGCTTGCAACTTAATCGCTCACGGGATAGGAATGCTGCCAACATCTCTTCTCGGCGCGGCGTTCTTCACATACTTATCAAACCAGTTAATGCGCTCGGCGAGGATGTGCAAAAGCGTCTCGCGACCCGCGTATCCGTGCGCCTCGAAGGGCAACGTCTCGTAACGAACGGTTGCGCCGAATCCTTTCAACGCCATATAGAACCGCTCCGATTGAATCGGGAACGTGCCTGAGTTGTCGTCGGCTTCACCGTGCATCAGAAGGATCGGATCCTTGATCTGGTTCGCGTACCAGAACGGCGACATCTTCGCGTAAAGGTCCGGCACTTCCCAGAAGGTGCGCCGCTCGCTCTGAAAACCGAACGGCGTCAGCGAACGATTGTAAGCACCGCTTTCGGCAAAGCCGGCCCGGAACATACGTGAGTGCGCCAGCAGATTCGCCGTCATGAACGCGCCGTAGCTGTGCCCGCCGATGCCTATGCGTTCGCGATCGCCCACGCCCATCTCGACCACTTTGTCGATGGCGGCGTCGGCATCGTCTACCAGTTGTTCGACGTAATGATCGTTGGCGGTTTCGCCGGGCCCGATAATCGGCATGGCGGGGTTATCGAAAATCGCGTAGCCGGACAAAAGCAGAAACAGATGCGAGTATCCGCTGACAGTCGTGAAGCGATTCGGCGATCCGGTGATCTGACTGGCTGAGTCGGGGTCGCCGAATTCGCGTGGATAAGCCCACATGACCACGGGCAGCCGTTGGCCCTTTTGGTAGCCCGGCGGAAGATACAACGTGGCCGAGAGCTTCACGCCGTCTTTGCGCTGATAGGTTACGAACTGATGAGTGACGCCGCGCATCTGCGGTTGTGGATCCTTGAAAGCAGTTACCGCCCGCTTGGCATCACCGGGCAGTTCGCGCACGTAATAATTCGGAGGATCGGTTGGCGTCTCAGCGCGCGTCAGAATCGTTTTTGCATCGTCGCTGAGCGGCGCGACGACTGTTTCGTACGATTTCGCGTCGCTGCGGAACAGACGCTCCGTCGCGAGCGTCTTCAGGTTCAACCGATCGATAAACGGCCGGTCACCTTCCGGCGAAGCCCCTTGGCCGGTCAGGAAAATGTAGTCGCCGGTTTGCATGATCACCCTGCCACCGCCACCACCAAAGCCACCGCCACCAAAGCCGCCACCGCCGCTGTCGCGTCGCGTGACGGGACTGCCCGGATTTTCGTAGGCCGCATCCTGTCGGCGATCCCAGAGTTTGCGCGGCGCCGCGCCCGGCTCGAGAATCCATGTGCGGGTGCGGCGCGATGCGCGATCGGATTCGCTCAAGAGCGCGATGCCTTTCTCGGTGAACGAAATTCCGCCATAGCGCCACTCAGTTTTGGCGACTTTGGTTGGCGCGCCAGTGAACGGCGCGTTGACGGCCATGACTTTGTCGCGGAAGGGCACCTTGTTCTTCATATCCCCACCGTCCAGCGCTTCGGTCCACACCACTGTCGCCGGCTGATCCTGCCGCCAGTGATATCCCCGCGGGCCGGTTTGCACGCCTGTAAGCGGGACGCCTTCTCGCGAAGGCACGTCCGCGATTTTGCTCGCGACTTCACCTTTGCGCGTCCACACTTCAACGTCTTCGGGAAATCCACCCATGGGAATTAAATGCGAGAACGGACGCTTGATCTTTGCAACGAGAATGTATTCGCCGCTGGGCGATGGCGTGACGCTGCTGAAGATCGCGGGGCGTCCAATCGGCGTCTTGCTCCCCGAAGTGACATTGATGGCTGTGAGTTGGCTGGTGAAGTAGTATTCGAACAACGCCTCGTCGTGCGCGGTCTTGATCATGTCTTCAAAGGTCGGAGCGGGGGCGGCCTTGCCCAGGTTCTCTTGCATGTTTGGTCCAGTCGGCACAGTCGATTCAACCGGCGCCGGCCCGCGATTCGCGGGAACGAGTTCGCAGATGAGCGTCGCGTTGTCGTGCAGCCAGTCGCAGGGATCTCCGGTCGTGGCGTTGAGACGATCAGTTCCGCTGACCATTTTCGCCTTGCCCGTCACCACATCGGCAATCCATAACTCGATGCCATTCTCTTTAGTGTTCAGAAACGAGAGACGCGATCCGTCGGGTGAGAAGCGCGGATTGGAGAGATTCGCTTGCGGCGGCATAGTGACTTTCACTTCGCTGCCGTCGGAAATCTTTCGCAGCGTGATCCCAAAGACATTCGCCGTGCGCTGTGGCCCGTTCGTCTTTGGATTGACGCGCGCTCCCGCGAGTCGCAGCATCGGCCGCGCCAGTTCGGCAATCGTCGGGTAGTTGCGGCGATAGACGAGCGCCATGACTTGCTTTGAAGGGCTGAGGATCGCCTGAGGCAACGGCGCCGCGTCAAACGCTTCGACGATTTCCTTCGGCGGCATTTGATAACGCGGTGTTTGTCCAAATAGCGCCGTTGATGCGGCGATGATAAAGGCGGCGGCAAACGCGAGCGTTTTCCTTAACATGAAGGGACCTCCCGTGGCGTGCTGAAGCTTTTCGAAAGTGGGCGGATTCTATCAGAAGGAAAAGCGCGAGGCTACGCGTCACAAACGCCGAAGGCGTTCGCCAGTTTCAGCCCAGGGCAACGCCCTGGGTTAGCAAGGCCAAGAATGATTGCCAACACCGAAGGTGTTCGCGAATGACGTTTGCATTCACGATTGTCCGAGATTTCGCGAACCCCTACAGGGTTCGGGCCATTGTCGCTGTCGTAACCCAGGGCGTTGCCCTGGGCTGAAATTAGCGAGCGCTTTCAGTGCTCAAGCCTAGTGGTCTTACTACGGTATTCCTGCACACGCGTCCTCAGAATCCCTCGCGATGGCTGAGCCTCCGCTGTTATACTCAACGCCGCTTCGAATAATCCCAAGGCGTTCGCCAAAAAGGAGCCCCACCATGTCACAGTCTCTCTCTCGGCTATGGACGCATCTGATTTTCTCAACGAAAGAGCGTTACCCGTTTCTATCTGATCCAACCATTCGCGCTGACATGCACGCCTATCTCGGGACGGTACTGCGTACGCATGACTGCCCTACGCTGGTTGTAGGAGGGTGTGACGATCACGTCCACGCGCTATTCGCGCTTTCGAGAAACTACTCGATTGCACAGACTGTCAAAGAAATTAAGCGAACATCGTCAGCCTGGATCAAGACAGTAGAACAACGATATTCAAAATTCTGTTGGCAAAGTGGCTACGGGGCATTCTCGGTCAGCCAGTCTCACGTTGCCCAGGTTCACAGTTACATCTTGCGGCAGGAGCAACACCATCGGCGGAAGACATTTCAAGATGAGTTCCGGGCGTTCTTAAACAAGTACGAGATCGAATACGACGAGAGATATGTATGGGATTGAGCGCGTCATGATTGGTCCTAAACGCCGAAGGCGTTCGCGAGTTTCAGCCCAGGGCAACGCCCTGGGTAGACGGACGAAAAAGAGAAGTGAACGCCGAAGGTGTTCGCGAATGACGTTGGCGGTCGCGATTATCCGAGATCTTCGCGAACCCCTACAGGGTTCGATTTTATTTTTGCCGCGGCAACCCAGGGCGTTGCCCTGGGCTGCAATTAGCGAGCGCTTTCAGCGCTTGATCGGCCCCACGTAAGACTATCGGGCAACCCTCGCTAGAGTTCGACTGCCACTGCTATACTCACGCCGTTTCTTAGTTCGAGGTTTCGGGAAGGATAAATGACATGCGCCGCGCACTCTTGTTCATCCTGTGCTTGATCATCGTTTCTTCATTCACGCAAATTACTCCATCCGCGCAAAACCAATCGCCTGCGCCAAAGCCGCCGGACGCGGTTTATCTGCTCAAGCCGTCCGCCGTCTTCGACGGCGAGTCGGCGCAGTTGCACGATGGCTGGGTAGTCCTGGTGCGCGGCGAGAAGATCGAAGCGGTTGGATCAGCGAGCGAAATCAACGCTCCGGTAGATGCGAAGGTGATCGATTTACCAGGCATGACTCTGATGCCCGGGTTGATCGACGCGCACTCACACATCCTTTTGCATCCGTACAGCGAAACCGTTTGGAATGATCAGGTGGCGCGCGAAGCGCTGAGCCTGCGCGTCGCGCGCGCGACCAATCATTTGCGTAGCACTCTGCTCGCCGGATTTACGACACTGCGCGATCTCGGCACCGAAGGCGCGGGTTACGCGGACGTTGGACTGAAGCAGGCGTTGCAGCAATCCATCATTCCCGGGCCGCGTTTGTTTGTAGCGACGCGCGCGATCGTGGCGACGGGAAGTTACGGCCCGAAGGGTTACGCGCCGGAATGGAACGTGCCGCAGGGCGCAGAAGAAGCCGACGGCATCGACAGCCTGACGCGCGTCGTGCGTGAACAAATCGGCAAGGGCGCTGACTGGGTCAAGGTTTATGCTGACTATCGCTGGGGCGCGGGTGGCGCGGCGCACGCAACGTTTACTTTGGAAGAGTTGAAGCTCGCCGTCGCAGTGGCCAAGAGCGCAGGCATTCCGATATCCGCGCACGCGACGTCGGCTGAAGGAATGCGGCGCGCGATTCTCGCTGGCGTCGAAACGATCGAACATGGCGACGAAGGCACGCCCGAAATCTTTCGCTTAATGAAGGAACATGGCACGGCACTGTGTCCGACGCTTTCAGTCGCCAATGGCCCCGGTATCGACAAGAAGAAGATCGTTTTTAGGCAAGCCCTGGAAGCCGGAGTAACCATCGCCAGCGGCAGCGACGTTGGCGTCTTTGCGCACGGTGACAACGCGCGCGAGATCGAAACTATGGTGAAATGGGGAATGCCGATTGTCGACGCGTTGCGCTCGGCAACTTCGATTGACGCCCGCGTGCTGCACATGGAGGACAAGATCGGCCGCGTCAAAACGGGGCTCTTCGCCGATCTCATAGCGGTCGAAGGCGATCCGACCAAAGACATTTCAGCGTTGCGACGAGTGCGGTTCGTGATGAAAGGCGGCGCGATTTACAAGCAACCATGACGTTGTCATTACTTGCCCGCCTCACATTCGCGACCATAACAGTTTCTGTGCTGACGCTAACCGCAACGGCCCAGATACGCGTCACTGTCGATCGCAACACGGGCGTCGCGGCGACCAAGGACTTCAAGTTCAAGAACGTGCCCTTGCCGGTTAAGGATGACGCCGCCGCGAAAGCTTTGGTGACGCTCCTGGTTGGTGAAAGCGATCCCGCCGGCGGAGACGTGAGCGTGCTCACCGACGGCTTGTTACCCACGAAAGCAGACGAGCCGAAGCCCAACTTTTACTTCGCGCCGGGATCCGGCGGCGGGCGAGTGCGAATGGATTTCGGTGAGCTGATCGAAATCAAACAGGTCAATTCTTACTCCTGGCATACGGGGGCCGGCGCGCCCCAGGTCTATCTGCTTTACGCGAGTGACGGCGGAGAGGTGGGCTTCAATGCCGAGCCGAATGCCAATACCGATCCAAATAGCTGTGGCTGGAAGCTGATCACGACCGTCGATACCCGCAAGTCAGGAGACGGCGGGCAGTACGGCATCAGTGTCACCGCGCCGCACGGCATTTTAGGCAAGTACCGCTATCTGCTCTTTAGCTTTGTCGCGACCGAAACCGACGACGACGCGGGCAACACGTTCTATAGCGAGATTGACGTGATCGCAAAGAAGACGCCCTGACGAATTATCAGGCCGCAATTTTCTCGTGCGCGACTGCACGGTCGCGCACAACTTCAACCGAACACTTTGCGTGCGAAACCACAGCCTGCGAAACCGAGCCAAGCAGGAATCGATGCCACGCGCCGTAGCCGTGCGATCCCATCACGATCAGATCGGCCTGCCATCGCTCAGCTTCTTCGGTGATTGCCGATCTCGGCGAGCCGCACAGGGTCTCTTTCGTAACCTGAACTGATTGATCCAGTGAAACGAGTTTGGCCGCAGCCACATCCAAGACCGCCTGTGCGCTCGTTCGCGCCGCCCGGTCCAACTCGTCAAAGTAGGCAGCCGGGACGGCCCAGGCGTAGGGCGTGGGCGAAGGCGGCGGCAACTCGTAAGCCGTCACGATCTTTATTTGACTGCCGGCCGGCCACGGCCGCATCGCAACCTCGTTCACCGCGGCTTCGCTGCACGGCGATCCATCAACTGCCAAAAGCACTTTCATCGGTCAACTCCTTTGCAAAGAATCACGCGGACAAGCCCGTGCACTTTTTTGAGCAACGACTATGCCGGGGCGTTGGCGTTGATTTTCAGCCAGAGCGTCGAGACAAATGCGAAGTAATCCCCGCGGGCTTGGGGATATTCCTCAGATCGAGAAAAGAATCACAGGCGCCAAGTCACAAACATTATCACGGTGGCGGCCAGCATGATTGCAGCCGTAAACCAACCGAGCACGGTCAGGATCCAGGGGTTAGTACGCTCGCCCATCACAGTGCGATCGCTGCAGAGTAGAGTGACGAGAATAATTAACGGCGGCGCGAGCATGCCGTTGAGCACCGCGGCCCAAAACAGCATGCGCACTGCATTGAGGTGCAGGTAGTTCAGGACCAATCCGAGCAACACTGCCACCGCCAGCACCGCGTAAAATTTTGGCGCGCGGCGCGGCCGGTCTTCGAGCGAGCCTCGCCAGTGCATCGCTTCCGATACGGCATAGGCCGCTGACCCGGCGAGTACCGGCACGCCCAACATTCCGGTTCCCACGAGCGCAACTGTGAACAAGAAATAAGCACCTTCGCCGGCCAAAGGGCGCAGGGCTTCAGCCGCTTGCCGCGCGGTTTCAATATCCCGATGACCAGTCGCATAGAGAGTAGTCCCCGTAGTGACCACGATGAAATAGAAAACCAGGTTGGCAACGGCCATGCCCGTCAGCACATCCGTACGCGCCGTGCGCAACTCTTCATCAGTGGCGCCGCGTCGGGCCGAAACTGTGCGGCGTCCCATCGCGCGTTCTTCTTCTACTTCCTGCGCGGCTTGCCAGAAGAATAAATACGGCGAGATCGTTGTGCCCATGACCCCCAGGAAAGTTGCCAGATAGCGCTTATCGAAGCTGATGTGCGGCACGAAGGTCGACTTCAGCACTTCACTCCAACGCGGATGGGCCAGAAACGCGGCGATGACGTAAGCAAACAACACCAGGGTCAGCCACTTGAAGATGCGCGCGATGTGTTTATAGCTGAACCAGACCAGCAGCACCACGATAAGGATTGCAAACAGAGGCAGCCAGACGAACGAGCTGACACCCGTCATCATCTTCATGACCTCAGCCATCCCACCGAGATCAGCGCCGATATTGAAAGTGTTCGCAACTACGAGCAGGGTGCACGCGCCCCACAGAATTGTGCGCGAGTAGCGCCGGCGCACGACGCTCGCCAGGCCGCGACCCGTCACCAGGCCCAGCCGCGCGCACATCAATTGCACCGCAGCCATCAATGGAAACGAAAACAGCGCCGTCCACAGTTGACCATAGCCGAACGCCGCTCCGGCGACTGAGTATGTCGAGATGCCGGACGGATCGTCGTCAGCCGCGCCGGTAATCAGACCCGGACCCAGGTCGCGGAAGAAGTGACGCAACCGCGCCTGACGAAATCGATTCAGTCGCTTCTTCATGCTTTTGTGATAGTTGCCTGAGGCGCGCGTTGTATCACGGCGGCGTGCGAAGAGCAAAGGGCAAAGCGGTAAGGGGAAGGGGTGAAGTGGTGTTCTGCGCAATCTGCGGATGCCTCAACGCATTCGCTGACGCTGCAAGCAGTCATTTAGCTTGCTGGCCAACACACCGACGTGAGGTTCTTTGATGATGTCGAAGTGGTTTCCCGGAATCTCCTGAACTTCTATCCCGCCGAGCGCTAAGGCGCGCCAGCCTTTGACGGAATCATCAGACGCACGCAGATCGCTGCTGGCCCAAAACAAATTTACCTTGCCATCGTACGCCTGCGGCACATAGCGATGCGCGGCCAGCGAGTTGAATTCCATCATGCTGTGGAGCGCGCGCGGAAGTGTCCGCCCACGCTTCTGAAGTGAATCGTAGATCGTGCGCCAGACACGGCTCTTGACCTGACGAGGAACGAAGCGCGTCGAATCCAAGACATACTTGAACTTTTCTTTCAGCGACAGACGCTTGAGATTCGTCGCGTGACTCGCGAGTCGCTCAGCCAGACGCACCGTTTTCGATGGATAAGTATCGAGCAACGCCAGCAACGCAATCTCCTGTCCCGCGGCGCGAAGCTGTCGCGCCATCTCAAACGCAATTGTGCCGCCGAGCGAGCGCCCGCCAATGAAGTACGGCCCCACGGGCTGGATTTCGCGCAACTCTGTTATGTAATGCGCCGCCATGTCTTCGACGCTCGTGAGCAGCGGAAGCTTTCCGTCCAGGCCTTGCGATTGCAAGCCATAGAAAGGCTGGTCGTCACCCAGATGCCGCGCCAGATCGGCGAACTCGATCACGTTGCCGCCCAATCCGTGCACGCAAAAGAAAGGCGGTAGTGATCCGTTGGGTTTGATCGGAACGAGTGAAGACCATTGTGGCGACCATTCCTTTTCAATCATCGACGCGAATTGCGCGATGGTGGGCGCCTGAAAAAGCGTAGCCAAAGGCCAGCGGTGACTGAATCGCTTCTCGACCTGCGCGAACAAACGCACGGCCAAAAGCGAATGACCGCCGAGATCGAAAAAGTTCTCATGCACGCCGATGTGCGAGACCGCGAGCACATCGCTCCAAATCTCGGCCAGGAATTTCTCGGTAAGAGTTCGCGGGGCAGTTGCTGGTTCGGCGCGGCAATCCGAAATCTCAGGCGCGGGAAGCGCGCGCCGGTTCAGCTTGCCGCTCGAGGTCTTCGGCAACTCATCCAGCGCGATGAAAGCCGACGGCACCATGTAGTCGGGCAGCTTTTCTTGCAAACTCAAGCGCAGGTCGTTGGTTATCAACGACTGGCCCTGTTGAGGAACAACGTAAGCCACCAGTCGCCGATCACCTGAACCGTTGGCGGTGGCGATGACGGCGCACTCGCGGACGCCGGGAAGTCTAGTCAGGGCGGCTTCGATCTCGCCGGGCTCGATGCGCACGCCACGAATCTTGACTTGAAGATCTTTGCGGCCGGTAAAGACAAAGCTGCCGTCCGTGAGTCTGCGTCCCATGTCACCGGTGCGATAGACGCGCGCTGCACCCTCCCTCACGGTCGGGTTTCCGCCAAAGGCCGCGTCCGTCGCTTCTGTATTTCGCCAGTAACCCAGCGCCACATGTTCCGACTTGATTGCGATCTCGCCATACATCTCAGCGCGTTTGCCTGCGCGGTTGAGCAAGAAAACTTCCGTGTCACCGACCGGATAGCCTACCGGAACTCTTTGTCCGGAAATCGCTGTGCGCTTGTTAATAAAGTATTGCAGGCTCACCGTTGATTCCGTGGGACCAAGGCCGTTAACCAGCAGACAATCATCTGAAAAATTCTGTTTGAAAAGCTCGACATCGCCGCGGGTGACTTCTTCGCCGCCAAGAACGATCAGACGCAATGCAGAAACCCGACCGTCAGGGAGGGTGCTCCCTCGCATGCTGGCACCCTCCCTAATGGTCGGGTTTCTGCCACTGTACTCGCTGACAAAATAGCGATAAACCGTCGGCGTCGAGTGATAGATGGTGATTCTCTCTTCGCGGAGCGTTTCGCAAAGAGCGTTGAAGCCGGCTTCCTTGATGTCGATTGGGTACAACGTTGCGCCGTTGAGCAACGCGCCGTAAATGTCCATTACCGCCGCGTCAAAGCAATACGATGAAAGCAGCGTCAAACGGTCATCGGCGTTGAGGTGCAGATTGTTCGTGTACGCGCGAATGAAGTGCAGCACGTTGCGATGATTCTGCATCACGCCCTTTGGCTGACCAGTGGAACCTGACGTGTAGAGAATGTATGCGAGACTGCGCGGATCAATTCTCAGATTCAGGTTGCGGGTCGGGATCGAGGAATCCAAAGCATCGACGTTGAGCACAGCAACGCCAGTCAGACCTCGCGCCAACTCCAGATTCTTTTCATTCGTTAAGATCAAAGTCGCCTGCGCGTCTGCCAACAACTGCGACAATCGCTCAAACGGATATGACGGATCGAGTGGAACATAAGTCTTGCCGGCCTTCAAAACGCCGAGCATGCCGGCGATCATTGGCGCATCGTGAGTGAACAGCAGCGCGATTCGAGCGTCATCGTCTCCGCACTGCCTGAGTATTGAATGCGCGATCTGGTTGGCTTTCGCGTTTAGTTTGGCATAAGACCATTCGTCCTTCGCAGTCTTGACGGCGATCCGGGCGGGATATTTTTCGACCCGAGCTTCGAAGCGTTTCGTGATTGGTTGCTCGATCTCTGATCGTTCGAATCGGGTAAACGTATTTGCCGGGCGTACGTCGTTTTCCGCGAGTAGAGCCTCGGACTTGTCGGAGAGAGCGAAATCCGAAATCGCGCGATTGGGATCGGCAACGACGGCCGTCAGCAAATTCTGAAGATGCTCAAGCATCTGCTTGATCGAGCCTTCTTCGAACAAATCGCTGTTGTAAACAAACGCCAGCTTCAGCGTTTCGTTCTGCAAACCAGCGTAAAGCGTCAAATCGAACTTTGATTGGTTCTCTTCCGAATGCAACCACGCGTCGACGAAACTGATCGTCTGCGTCCCGGCGCCGGGCAATTCGATCTCGTCACTAAAGCTAAAAAGATTGAAATAGACCTGAAAGATTGCCGAGCGACTCAGGTCGCGCTCGGGCCTCAGCTCTTCGATGATTTTTTCAAAGGGCACGTCCTGGTTCGCGTACGCATCCAGTGCAGTCTGGCGCACGCGCGACACCAGTTCGCGAAAACTCGGGTCGCCGGACAGGTCAGTGCGCAGCGCGAGGTTGTTCAGGAAGAAGCCGATCAAATTTTCGGTCTCGGCGCGTGGGCGGTTGGCGATGGGCGAGCCAACGACGATGTCTTCCTGCGCGGTGTAGTGATGAAGCAAGAGCTTGAACGCGGCCAGCAGCGTCATGAACAACGTCACGCCTTCACGCTGACTGAGGGCAACAACCGCATCGCTAAGTTCGTTCGATAGCGTCAGGCTCACGCGCGCGCCGGGATAGGTCTGCAGCGCCGGCCGTGGTCGATCCGTCGGCAACTCAAGTACCGGCAGCTCGCCGCTCAATTGATCTTTCCAGTAAGCGAGTTGCCGTTCGAGGACTTCACCGCGCAGCCATTCCCGCTGCCACGCTGCGTAGTCCGCGTATTGAATTGGTAGTTCTGAAAGTGGCGATGCCTGCCCGCTTGCGAAAGCGCGATGCAGCGCCGACACCTCTTGAAAGAACCGCACAACCGACCAGCCATCGCTGATGATGTGGTGCATCGTCAAGAGAAAGATCGATTCGTGCTCGCTGAGTCGGATCAGCCCAGTCCTAATCAGCGGGCCGCAGGCAAGATCGAAAGGACGCAGCGCTTCTTCTTTGATTAGACAGCGCGCCTCTGTCTCGCGTTCGGAGTCACGAAGCGTTGAGAGATCGATTACGGCTAACTTGAGATCGAGCGCGTTGGCAACTACCGGTTCGGGTTTGCCTTCAACGGTCGTGAAGGTCGTGCGAAATACTTCGTGACGGCACGCGATCTCTTTAAGACTCTGTTGCAGCGCGCTTACATCGACCGGCGTCAAAAGCCGCACCGCGATCGGAACGTTGAAGACCGGAGAAGCCGGCATCAACTGGTCAAGGAACCAGAGGCGCTCTTGCGCAAACGAAAGCCGCGGCGCGCTCGTGCGCGAACGTTTTGCGATCGAGCGCGACGAGGTCAGTTCTTCGTCAACCTCTCCGCGCAGATATTTTTGCAGCAGGGCGCGCTTGGCGTCAGAGATGTTCGCCAAACTTGGTTGAGTAGCTCGATTTGGGAGATGCTCTTGCAACTTATTGCCTTGCGGTATCGGCCTTACGCGGAACGATGGAAAGGACACTCGCTCGCGCCGCGATCAACTGCCGGCTCGATCGTCCGCGGCTCAGCGAGCTGCTCGCTGAAAGTCACGCGGAGCGCAGTCAGGCCGCGGAGTCCCAGATTCTCGCGCCAAACGATCGGGCCTGGTTCCAGAGCGAGATTCGCTGTGCGCTGCGCCAGCGCTGCGAATGCAAGCTGCCCTTCGATGCGCGCCAGCGGCGCGCCGAAACAGAAGTGACTCGCCCAACCAAACGCCAGATGCCGATTGTCCGTGCGCCCCAGATCGAGCCGATCCGGATCGGGAAATCTTTCGGGATCGCGATTGCCCGCGCCCATCACGGCGATGACTGCCTGACCCTTGCGAATTTGTTTGCCACCCAGTTCCCAATCCTGTGGACAGATGCGCGCGGTGTGCTGGCTGGGGCTTTCGTAACGCAATAGTTCTTCGACCGCCGAAGGAATCAGCGATAGATCGTCTCGCAGTCTTTGCAGTTGATCCGGATTACGAATCAGGCTCAGCACGCCGTTGCCGATCAGATTGGTCGTGGTTTCCTGGCCGCCAACCATCGTCACGATGCAGTTCGCGATAATTTCTTCTTCGGTCAGACGGTCGCCGTCGATCTCCGCGGTCATCAGCGCATTGATTAGCCCTTCGCGCGGCTCAGTCTTCATCCGACGAATCGCATCGCGAAAATACGCGGTCATCTCTTCGACGCACTTCAGCGTGCGCGAGGCACGATCTGGGTTGTGCTGAAAGTTTCCGAGCACTTCGGCAAAGTCTGCTGACCACGCTTTCAATTGATCGCAATCGGAAGTTGGCACGCCCAGCATCTCAGCCGTCACGATCGCCGGCAGAGGCGCTGCGAGATCGTTAATCACGTCCATGCGACCGGCGCGCAGCAGCGGCTCCATCAAAGTGTCGACGATCTCGCGAATGTGTGAACGCAAAGCTTCGACACGCGCGGGCGTGAAGGCCATCGACGCCAGACCGCGTAGACGCGTGTGCGCGGGCGCATCCATGAACAACATTTGCCTAGTCATCAACTGCGCGATCGGGCCCAGCTCTGCCAGTCCCATCGCGGCAAATTGTTCCGGCGTCGGCGTGCGCTTCGCCGAGAAGTGATGCAGCACCGTGACTACATCTTCGTAGCGCGTCACGATCCACGCGTGCAGATACGGATCCCAATGCACGGGCGCTTCGGTGCGCAGGCGTTGGTACAGCGGATACGGATCAGCCAATACTTCCGGATCGAGGAGGTGATAGAGACTCAGAGATTTTCCATTTGTCATTTGTGATTTGCCATTGGTCATCTGCATTCTTGTTGTTCGCTGACTTGATGATTTCTAGTTTGCGGTGTTTGTTCTCCAATAGAGGGCAAATGAAAAATGTCGACTGAGAAATCGAAAGTGATCTTGGGCTGCTTCACGCCAGCATACGGAGAGCTTCTGCTTCGCTCATGTTTTCTACTTTGGCGATGATCTGCTGTTCGATCTCAGCAGAGAGTTCGGCGATTGTGGGCGCGTCGAACAGCGTGCGCAGCGCCAAGTCGACGCCGAACGTGCCGCGAATCTTTACGATCAGCTGAGTTCCCAGCAGCGAATGCCCCCCGAGCAGAAAGAAGTTATCGTTGACGCTGACTTCGCTCAGGTTCATCAGCGAACACAGGGTCGTCGCCAGACGTTGTTCGATCGGAGTGCGTGGCCGGATGAACTCTTCGTCGCGCAGAGTGTTTTCGGCGTTAGGCGCCGGCAGCGCGGCTCGATCAATTTTTCCGTTCGGGGTCAAAGGCATCGTCGCCAATTGCACAAAGACTGACGGCACCATGTAATCAGGCAATTCGTTTTGTAGGAAACCGCGAAGGTCCGCGGCCGCCGGCGTAGTTCCATTGCTCATCACCAAATAAGCTGCGAGTCGCTTTTCTTCACAAGCAGTGCCGCGGGCAACCACGACGCTCGACGCAATCGCTGGATGACGATCAAGCGACGCTTCTATTTCACTGGGCTCGATACGATGTCCCAGGATTTTGACCTGTTCGTCGATGCGTCCGAGGTAGGCAATATCTCCGTTGTCGAGTTGACGCGCCAGGTCGCCGGTGCGATACAGCCGCCCGCCCGCGAGTGCGCTGAACGGATCGCGGATAAACTTTTCGGCAGTCAGTTCGGGGCGGTTCAGATAGCCGCGCGCCACTCCCGCGCCACCGATGTACAACTCGCCTGACTCTCCCATTCGGACTTGCTGAAGATTGTCGTCAAGAATGTAGACCTGCGTTTTCGTGATCGGCCGGCCAATCGTGGGCAAGCCAATTGAACTTGCTCCGGCTTGCACACGTCCTGAAGTCGCGACCACCGCGCATTCCGTCGGGCCGTAGTTATTGATTAGTTCGAACGGCACCCCGTCAGTCGGATAGCGATGCAAGGTGTCGGCGCCCGTGAGCAGAGAACGCAGCTTCGTTTCCTTTGGCCATGACAAAGTCATCACGCGTTCAGCGAGGGCTGTCGGCAAAAAGCTGATCGTAATCTCGTTTGTCACCAGCCAATCGCGCAGCAACTCAGGCGAGATTCGGGTGACTTCGTCAGGCAATTGCAGACTCGCTCCGGCCGTAAGGTACGGCCACACTTCCCAGACGGCCGCATCGAATCCCACGCTGGCGAGATGGCTGGCTCGATCACGGCACGTAACGTTGAATTCACGTTGATGCCAGGAAACAAGATTCAGCAAACTCGCTTGCGTGATCTCAACGCCCTTAGGCCTGCCGGTTGATCCGGAGGTGTAAATCACATAGGCAAGGTTGGCGGGTGCGACATGATTTACCGGCGCGCCGGTTGAGTAGCTTTCGATCTCTCGATTGCCGTCAATGGTTACAACTTTCCAAATCCCTTCGGAAAGTCTGTGGGCCAGTTCTGTTCCGGTAAGCAACACGCGCGGTTGCGCGTCGTTCAGCATGAAGAGCAGACGTTCAGGTGGATAAGCGGGATCAAGGGGCAGGTACGCACCGCCGGTCTTGAGTATCGCGAGCGCACACATCACCGATTGCAGTGAGCGTTCGAGGCAAAGCCCGACGATCGTTTCCGGTCCCACGCCGAGGGTGATCAGATAGTTGGCAAGTTGGTTGGCGCGTCTATCCAACTCGCCATATGTGATCGACTCTTTGCCGGCGACGACCGCGATAGCGTTCGGCGTTGCGGCTGCCTGAGCGGCGACCAACTCCGAAACACCCCGGATGCGCAGATCAAATTGTCCTTCAACCGTGGAACCAACCGGCAGGAACGACTGTGTATGCGATGTGATGTTTACTGACATTTCTTTGAACTCACGGGCGGCTCGGTTCTCGCTCGAACTAACAGCCATGATTAGGGAACCCTAAAGCCTCTTCCCGAAGTACGTAAACGATTAATTCCCAGCCATTTCCGTCCCACCCGGGGACCCGAGACGGGTCTGTGATTCGGCGAGAAGGCTGTTTGGTGAAGAGCGGAGTCAGACAGCGACACCAACGCGCGGAAATAGTGCCGTTAATCCTCAAATATCAGGCCATTTTTCTGGCAGAAACGGCGCTTTGCGATTTTCTTTCCCTAGAGGATTTTATCTCGGCGAACCAGTGTCTCGGTACTGGGCGCTGCTGGTTTTACCGGCACGGCAAGAGGGAAATAGGAGGCCACGGTCTTGATTTACGCAATTGCTTTTCCAGCGCTCTTGATGTCATTCACGAGCCGGCTGACTGACTTGAACAACCAGCTTTCGCTGCTCATCAACGGTCTGGCCGGACGCTCGTGGTTGTTCGACAACATCGTGGCGTTTTTCCAGGACAATGATCTCGCCAAAGCCGGCGTCATCGGTTGCTGCTTTCTGGCAGCGTGGTACGGCGGCAAGACAATGGAATCCACCAACGCGCGCCGCAAGATCCTGATCACTACGTTGATTGCTGCAGTGTTCGTCATCGGCACAACCAAAGTACTATCGCACACAATTTTTCTGCCACGTCCGGAAATTCAAACGCAGAAGATCTTCCGGCTTGAGGGAGACCAACTCGTTGAGATGAAACGGATGCCGATGCGCATTCCGTTGGACGAAGTCAGTCAGAAAGATTATCGAGCGCTGCTGAGCGGCGACGTGCAGACTAACGACCTGGGATCTTTTCCCAGCGACCATGCTGGATTCTTCATTACCATCGCGTTGGGAATTTGGCTTGCCTCTCGCCGCCTGGGTCTAGTAGCGCTGGGCTGGACGGTCTTTGTGATCCTCGCCGGAAAAATGATTAGTGCCCAGCACACGCCCATTGATATCGTCGCCGGCGCCACAGTCGCGATTGTTGGGTTGTCGATATTTCAATACGCCGCGCAAATGCGCGTGGGCCGCGTGCTCGACAAACTGACGCCGTTGACTTTGCGCTATTCCGCGCTGTCGAGCGCACTCATTTTTGCCGTCACGTTCGAGGTTTCCAGTACCTTGATCCACGTGCGCGCTTTTTTTGGACTACTTGCGGCTGTGCGCAGACACGTACTCCTCGGAATTGGCTGAGCCCGTTCAAGCGGAAAGTGAATCAAATATCATGAAGCGTTTAAGTCTGATTTTCATCATCTTCGGGTTCTTGTTCCTGACTTCCTGCAAGCTGCAAAAGGAAGGCCTGATCGTGATGACCGACCAGTCATACAAAGCCAGCGTCTTTGCCACGAACAAGATGGGCTATGGATCGCCTGACGGATTGGTTTGGCACAAAGGAAAACTTTACTTTGCCGACGAAGGCGGTGAGAAGTTAGAAGTTTGGACGAAGAACCCCGGCCTGAAAACTCTGGTTGATTCCAGTTTCGGATGTCACTCGCCAGAGGATCTGGTAATCGACGCCGACGACAACATCTTTTTCACCGACGATGATGCCGGCGGGCTTTGGGAGTACATGGCCAACGGCACGCCGCGGCTCGTGGCCGGCAAAGACAAGGGTTTGATTTCCACGGAAGGCATTGCGCTGGCGCCCGACGGATCGCTGCTTGTCGGTGACGGAGCGCAGCATGAAATCTTTCGCGTTACGAGGGATGGAGTCGTCTCAGAGTTCTTAGGGAAACAATACCGCATTAACAAACCCGAGAGCATGGTTTTTGACGAACAGGGCAACCTGTACATCGCCGACAATGAAGACGATGTGCTCTACATGCTGGACAAGAATCACGAACTGCATCGCATCATCGAGCGCCGGGATTCGTTCTCTCCGGAAACACTTTTCTACTTCAGGGGCGCGCTCTACATTACCGACAGTCACAACGGAAAGCTCTACGTTTACCGTCCCAACGAAGAGCTGCACACGATCGCGGCGTTCGGCGGTCAGCTCAAAAACGTTCAAGGCGTCACTGTCGATGATCAAGGAGACATTTATCTTTCGGTACAAACCGACCTGAAGCGCAAAGTTGGTCACATCATCGAAATCAGCAAAGAGACTACGGCAGTAGCCGCCAGATAAGTTCGTCGACTCTTTCAGACCCGAGTGCCAGCAAACATGCCCCAACCAGTCATCGAGAATCGAAATCTCGAATCCCTTGTCGACGGCGTCACGTTGCCGCCGCGAGCTCACCTGCGGGGCGCGCGGATGGATCACTTTGCTGCGCAGCCCTTCCCGCGATTGTTCGAAGACGAAGTTTCGCGCGCGCCGGAAAAGGCGGCAGTCGCCTACGAAGACGAAACGCTCACCTTTGCCGAACTGAACGCGCGCGCCAATCAACTGGCGCGTCACCTGCAAAGTCTAGGCGCCGGCGCTGAAACGCTCATCGGAATTTGTGTCGAACGCTCGCTGGACATGGCGATAGGGATTCTCGGAATTCTGAAAGCAAGCGCGGCCTATTTGCCTTTGGATCCCGAATATCCGCGCGAACGTTTGGCTTTCATGCTGGGCGATGCGCGACCGGCGCTGGTCGTGACGAACTCAAAGCTGGCCGATTTGATTTTGGGAAATGCCAACCGCGTAGTGCTGCTCGATACCGACAGTGGTGAAATTGAGAAGCAGAGCGACACTGATTTGGCCGAGGCTCCGCGCCCGGACGATCTCGCCTATGTGATCTACACATCCGGATCGACCGGCAAGCCTAAAGGCGTAATGATTACGCACGGCAATCTGGCAAACTATCTGCTGGCGCTCGATCATGAACTTCAGATTACCTCCGATGATTCTTATCTGCACACAGCGTCGATTGCGTTCTCGTCATCGCGCCGGCAATTGATGCTGCCGTTGTCGCAAGGCGCGACAGTCGTAATCGCTACGTCCGAGCAACGCAAGGATCCGCTCGCACTCTTTGCGGTGATTAAGCAACGCGGCGTCACGGTCATGGATGCGGTGCCGTCGTTCTGGCGCAATTGCACCTCGGTGCTGGCGAGTCTCGACGCCGACGTGCGCGCGCGTCTGCTGGATAACAAGTTGCGCTTGATGCTTTCCGCCAGCGAGCCGCTCTTATCTGACATTCCGCGAACGTGGATTTCTGAGTTTCGCCACCCGGCGCGCCACGTGCACATGTTCGGCCAAACTGAAACCGCCGGCATCGTCGCGCTCTATCGCGTTCACGCGGATATTGGCGGCGCGCGGGCCGTGCCTGTTGGTCGGCCGATCGCCAACACCGAGATTTTCATTCTCGACGAAGAAAAACGGCCGTGCCCGATTGGAGTTGCCGGCGAGCTGTACATCGGGGGAGCCGGAGTTGGCCGCGGTTATCTGAACCACGCGGAATTGACGGCCGCGAAATTCATCGCGCATCCATTCAGTGACGAACCCCGCGCGCGGCTGTATCGCTCGGGCGACTGGGCCAGGCTTAACGCCGACGGCCTGATCGAATGCGTTGGACGCCGGGATCAGCAGGTTAAACTGCGTGGCTTTCGCGTCGAGCTTGGCGAAATCGAGGCCGCGCTCGCCGGCCATCCGGCGATTCGCGAATGCGTTGTGAGCGCTCGCGATCACGGCAACGGAGACAAGCGTCTGATTGCTTACTTCGTCAGCAACGGATCAGCGCCGAGCGTCAGCGAACTACGCACGTTCATGAGCCGGCAACTGCCTGATTACCTGGTGCCGCCAGTGTTCGTGAAGCTCGACGCGCTGCCTTTATCGGCAAATGGAAAAGTGAATCGTCTGGCTTTGCCTGACCCAGACAACGCCAGGCCCGAGTTGGCCGCCGCTTACGTCGCGCCGCAAACTGCAATTGAAGAGCGCCTGGCTGAAATCTGGAGCGAAGTCCTGCGGATTGAACGTGTCGGCACGCGCGACAACTTCTTCGAGTTGGGCGGGAATTCTCTGCAGGTAACGCTGGTTTGTTCACGCGTTCGCAATGCACTCAAGATCGAAATCGCCCCCCGCGCGCTCTTTGAGCGGCCAACTATTGCGCAAATGGCCGAGGGGATCGAAACAGCGGAAGCCGCGCCGGCGATCAGCCCATGCATACGCGTTGAGCGAAACGGCAATGCACCGCTTTCATTTCCGCAACAGCAGTTCTGGCTGCTGGATCAGGCCGAGCCAAACAGTTCGCACTACAACGTGCGCGCCGCGATCAAAATTGCCGGCCCGCTCGAAGTTGCAAAGTTGCGACAGGCTTTTGACGCCGTCGTCACTCGCCATGAAGTTCTGCGCACAAAGTTTGTCCTGCACGAGGGCTCGCCCGTGCAGGCCATCGCCTCGTCGCTCCCGTTTGCGCTGAATGTTTCTGACCTTTCAAATATCTCAAGCTCTCGGCGCGAGGCAGAGGTGCAGCGCGTGCTTGCCCGTGAGGCGGAAGACACTTTCGATCTCGCGCGCGGTCCGCTGTTTCGTGCCCGGCTGCTGAAACTCGATCAAGACGAACACGTCTTGCTGATCACGCTTCATCACATCATCTGCGACGGATGGTCTATCGACGTGCTGCTGCGCGAACTGACGACGCGTTATCAAACTGTCGAGTCAGCCGCCCAGTTGCAGATTCAGTATGCGGATTTTGCGCAGTGGCAACGCGAGCGTTTCCAGAGCAAAGCGCTGGGCTTGCAGATGGATTATTGGAAGCAGAAGCTCGCGCACGCGCCTGCGGCGCTTGAGCTTCCGACCGATTATCGGCGACCGGCCACGCGCACTTTCAACGGCGCCCAGGAGTCTACGTTGCTCCCCGTAGGTCTCAGCCGTGGCATCAAGGAGTTAAGCCGCCGCGAGGGCGCGACGCTGTTCATGACTCTGCTGGCCGCGTTTCAGACTTTGCTATCGCGGTATAGCGGACAGGACGACATCGTGGTCGGCTCACCCATCGCGGGCCGCACCCTGGTCGAGACGGAAGATCTGATTGGGGCATTCGTGAACACGCTCGCCCTGCGCGGCGATCTTTCGGGCAATCCAACCTTCCGCGAGTTTCTCGGCCGCGTGCGCGAAACCGCGCTCGAAGCCTACACGCATCAGGAAGTGCCGTTCGAAAAATTGGTCGAAGAGCTGCGTCCCGATCGCAGCCTGAACCGCACGCCGCTCTTTCAGGCAATGTTTGCGCTTGAAACACCAACGGCTGACATCGCCGTGGCGGGACTAACGATGAGTTCGCTCAAGCTGGATCGGATAAAATCCAAGTTCGATCTAACTTTGGAAGTCGAAGAACAGACCGGCGGATTGCGCGCATCCTTTGAATACAACACCGACCTGTTTGCGCCGGCGACCATGCAAAGGATGCTGGAGCACTTTCAGAATCTTCTGGTCTCAATCGTCGAGAATCCTGACTACAGTCTTCGGGACTTGTCGCTACTGAGCGAATCGGAAACGAAGAAACTGCTGGTGGAATGGAACGACACGGACGCCAAATTTTCGGATAGCGCTACGATTCAAAAACTCTTCGAAGCGCAGGTGACCAGAACGCCCGCTGCGATCGCCGCCGAATTTCAGGGCGAGCAACTCACTTATCGCGAGCTCAACGCCCGGGCGAATCAGCTGGCTCGCTTTCTTGGAAAGCAGGGCGTGGGTCCCGAAGTTCTGGTGGGCGTGTGTGTCGAGCGATCGCTCGAAATGCTGATCAGCGTTCTCGCCGTGCTCAAAGCCGGTGGCGCATACGTGCCGCTTGATCCCATTTATCCGGCCGAGCGAATCGCTTTCATGATCGAGGATGCCGGCCTGACGCTGCTGGTGACGCAGGATCGCCTGGCCAAAGACATTCCGGCGTCCAGGGCGCGAATTGTTCGTGTCGATGCTGAAGCGGAAGTCATTGCGCGGGAGAGCGAACAAAACCTGGCGCTTGGAACGGCGCCGCAGAATCTTGCCTACATAATTTACACGTCTGGTTCGACCGGGAATCCAAAAGGCGTCGCCGTCGAGCATCGCTCGCTGGTTAATTTTGTCGAAGCCGCGGTGGCCGTGTATGAAATCAAGCCGAGCGATCGAATTCTGCAATTCGCCTCGCTCTGTTTCGATCTCAGCGTTGAAGAAATTTATCCCGCACTAATCTGCGGCGCAACGGTGATCCTGCGCACCGATGAAATGATCAGCTCACCGCGCGGTTTCCTCGATCAGTGCGGTGCCTGGCGAATCTCGGTGCTGGATTTGCCGACGGCTTACTGGCACGAGCTGGCCGACGCGCTTGACGAAGACATGAGTGTGCCCTCTTCTGTTCGGCTGGTGATCATCGGCGGCGAGAAAGCTCGGCCCGAGCGCGTGCGTGCGTGGCAGCGATGTGCCGGCGAATCCGTGCGGCTGGGGAACAGCTATGGCCCGACTGAGACGACGGTCGTCGCCACGCTGTGCGATCTCAGGCAACAGAACGAAGCCGGCTCTCAGCAAAGCGTCTCGATTGGACGACCAATTCGTAATACGACGGTGTTTGTCCTGGATGATCTGAGGCGGCCGGTTCCAATCGGAGTGCCGGGCGAATTGTACATCGGCGGCATCGGCGTCGCGCGTGGTTATCTGAATCGGCCCGAACTGACCACGGAAAAGTTCATTCCCAATCCGTTTAGCAAAGACGAAAATGCGAAGCTCTATCGAACCGGCGACGTCGTCCTTTACCGGGCCGACGGAACGATCGAATTTGTGGGGCGCGTCGACAATCAAATTAAGATTCGCGGCTTTCGCGTCGAGCTTGGCGAAATCGAGCAAGCGTTGAGCAGCCATCCGCGCGTCACCGACAGCGTCGTAGTTCTGCACGAAGACGAAGCGGGTGACAAGCGCCTGGTCGCTTATGTCGTGCCGGCGAGTGAGCCGACACCGACGCTTACGGAGCTGCGTAGTTTCCTGAAAACAAAACTGCCTTCGTACATGTTGCCTTCGGTGTTGGAAACGATTGCAGCACTGCCGATCATGCCCAATGGAAAGACCGATCGCCGCGCGCTGCCCAAGCCTCGGCAGCTCCAACCGGAAGCCTTCGAGAGTTTTGTCGCGCCCAGAACGTTAACAGAAGCGCTGTTGGCGAGCGCGTGGTGCGACGCCTTAAAGCTCGAACGCGTTGGCGTGCATGACAACTTTTTCGAGTTAGGCGGACACTCTTTGCTGGCGGCTCGGGTTGTCTCGAACCTCCGACATTCGATGAATCTTGAATTGACGATGGTCGACGTGCTCAGGTCGCCGACAATCGCTGAACTCGCCGCGCTGCTCGACCAGCGCGGCGCGGGCGAAGAAACCGAAAGCGATCTGGCGCTGTTGCTTCAGGAGTTGGCCGGACTTTCTGATGAAGAAGCGCAGCAACGGCTGGCTACAGAGATGGCCCAGCGCGAATCTGAGCAGGCGTCTTACGCCGAGGTTTGATTTCCGAAAACAAGTATGTCCGCTAACCAAATCAACCGCGAACTAATTGCCACGCTTTCACCCGCGAAGCTGGCGCTGCTTGAACTAAAACTGAAGCAGCAACGCCGCGCGCCGGCCCAGTCGATTCCGCGCGCGACGGATCGCGACTCAGCGCCGCTGTCGCTCAGCCAACAAGGTCTCTGGGTGCTTAGCCAGTTGATGCCTGGCTCTTCGATCTATCACACGCCGACGGCCGCGCGATTAGCCGGCGCGCTCGACGTCACTGCCTTGAAGCAGGCGCTGAACTTCATCGTGGCGCGACACCAAACGCTGCGCACAACTTTTTCTTTGGTTGGAGGCGATCCGCGGCAAGTGATCGCGGCGGCGTTACGCTTAGAGATTCCGCTCGTCGATTTGAGCAAGCTGCCGCCGGTGGAGCGCGAAGCCGAGGCCGACCGGCGACTGAAACAGGAAGCATGCCGCCCCTTCGATCTTTCTCGGGGCCCATTGATTCGAGCGATCCTGGTGCGTCTCGACGCGCGCGAACATATCCTGCTCGTGACGATGCACCACATTGTCACTGATGGCTGGTCCGTCGGCGTCTTTCATCAGGAATTGACGGCGCTCTATGAAGCGTTTTCGAACGGCAATCCGTCGCCGTTGCCTGAACTCCCGATCCAGTACACCGATTATGCCGAGTGGCAGCGACAAAGCTCTGCCGGCGCGGCTTACGAATCGCAACTTTCGTATTGGAAGCAGCAGTTCAAAACGCTGCCCCCGGTATTAGAGCTGCCGACAGATCATCCGAGACCAAACGCGCAAGCCTATCGAGAGTTTCGCGGCGCGCATCACGAGATTCATCTGTCGAAACAACTCACGAGCGACCTGAAGCAGTTCTGCCAAAAAGAAAACGTCACGCTTTTCATGACCCTGCTGACTGCGTACCAGCTCCTGCTCTATCGCTACACGGGCGAGGAAGACATTGTCGTCGGCACGCCGATCGCCGGGCGCTCGCGGCCTGAGACCGAAGGTTTGATAGGACTCTTCATAAACACACTCGCATTGCGCACCAGTCTGAGCGGCAACCCAACTGGTCACGAACTGCTGCGCCGCGTGAAGGAAACCGCGCTTGGTGGTTATGCGAATCAGGACGTGCCGTTTGAGCAATTGGTGAAAGAGCTGCATCCCGATCGGTCGCTCGCCCACAACCCGCTGTTCCAGGCGATGTTCGTACTCCAAAGCGAAGACTTGCCGCCGCTGCAACTGCCGGGGCTGAACGTCAAACACTTTCGCGTCGGCAACGTGATGGCGAACTTCGATCTCACTCTGGACATTGTCGAGCGAGACGGCGAACTGGTCTGCTTGTTTGAAACGAACGCCGATCTGTTTGAGTCAGACACGGTCGCGCGGATGATGGGTCACTATCAGAACCTGCTGGTGTCTCTGATCGCGGATTCGGAACAGACCATCGCGCAGTTGCCGCTCTTGAGCAGAGCCGAACGCCGGCAATTGCTGGTTGAGTGGAACGACACGAAAACCGATTACCCGGCCCACAGTTGCATCCACGAATTGTTCGAGCAACAGGTTGAAAGTACGCCGGACGCCGTGGCGCTGATCGCTGAAGAGCGTCAAGTCACCTATCGCGAACTCAATTCGCAAGCGAACCAACTCGCTCACTATTTACTTCGGCGTGTTGGTCCCGACACGCGCGTGGGCATTTGCATCGGGCGTTCGCCGGAAATGATCGTTGCGCTGCTGGGCATATTGAAAGCGGGCTGCGCGTACGTCCCGCTCGATCCCGAATACCCGACAACGCGACTGCAATTCATGCTCGAAGATGCGCATGTGTCGGTGCTCCTGACGCAGAGTGCACTGCTCAACAATCTGCAATCGAATACCGCGGAGGTAATCTGTGTCGATGAGTTGCGGGAGAAAATTGCGCGCGAGCGTTGGGACAATCCGCAAGTGACAACCACCGCCGACGACCTGGCTTACGTGATGTACACGTCGGGCTCGACGGGCACACCCAAAGGCGTCGCGGTGAAACATCGCAACGTCGTGCGCCTGGTCAAGAACACGAACTATGCGAGCTTTGCGCCCGATGAAGTCTTTCTGCAATTCGCGCCCGTCTCGTTTGATGCGGCGACGTTTGAGATTTGGGGGAGCCTGCTGAACGGCGCGCGGCTCGCGCTGATGCCGCAAGCGAAAGTTTCTCTGCAAGAGTTGGGTGCGGCGCTGAAGCGGTATCGCGTCACGACCCTGTGGCTGACCGCGGGACTGTTCAGCCTGATGGTTGACAATCACCTGGATGACCTGCGGGGCCTGCGCCAGTTGCTGGCCGGCGGTGACGTTTTGTCGGTGCCGCACGTGCGAAAAGTTTTTGAAGAGTTGAAGGACTGCCGTCTGATCAATGGTTATGGTCCGACCGAGAACACAACCTTCACTTGCTGTTATTTGCTGAAGGATCTGGCGAAGGTCAATGGCTCAGTGCCGATTGGTTTTCCCATCTCGAATACTTCGGTTTACATCCTCGACTCGTGGATGAATCCGACGCCCATCGGCGTGCCGGGCGAACTTTACATCGGCGGCGACGGGCTGGCGTCCGGCTATCTGGATCGTCCCGACCTCAACGCCGAGCGCTTTGTGCGCGATCCGTTTTCGACGGTGGCCGGCGCGCGGCTCTACAAAACTGGCGATCTCGCTCGCTATCGCGCGAGCGGCGAAATTGAGTTCATCGGCCGCATCGATAATCAAGTGAAAGTGCGCGGCTACCGTGTTGAGTTAGGCGAGATCGAAACGGCTTTGGCCGAGCACCCATCCGTTCGCGAAGCCGTCGTCGTCGCGCGCAAAGATCAAGGTGATAAGCACCTGGCCGCGTACATCGTGGCGCGTGAAGATCAAACGCCGGCGATTGATGACGTGCGCGACTTCTTGAAGCAAAGACTTCCCGACCATATGGTTCCGTCGGTTTTCATGCTGGTCGAATCGTTGCCGCTTTCGCCTACGGGCAAAGTCGATCGCAGCGCACTGCCTTCGACCAGCGGCATCAAGCCCGTGACAAGTGCGGGAAGTTTCAACGCTCCCGCGGATGAGCTGGAGCTGAAGCTGACAAGAATTTGGGAGAGAGTTCTCGGCATTAATTCGATAAGTGTCGACGATAACTTCTTTGAACTCGGCGGACACTCGCTCCTCGCGGTGCGTTTGTTCGCCCAAATCGAAAAGGCGTTTCGCCGAAATCTACCGTTGGCGACGTTGTTCCAGGCGCCGACAGTGAAGCAACTGGCGCGCGCCCTGCGCGAAGATGGTTGGCCCACGACCTGGTCGTCGTTGGTGCCGATCCAAACCGGCGGCTCGCGCCCACCGTTCTTCTGCATCCATGCGGCCGGCGGCAACGTGCTTGAGTATCACGATCTCGCGCGCTTGCTCGGACCCGATCAGCCGTTCTACGGACTGCAAGCGAAAGGTTTGGACGGCGAGCAAGAACCGCACACGACGATCAAAGACATGGCCGCGCACTACATCAAAGAGATGCGCGAGGTACAGGCTGAAGGGCCTTACTTGATTGGCGGTCGCTCATCCGGCGGTACGATCGCGTTTGAGATGGCTTGCCAACTTTCGGGCGCGGGACAGCAAGTCGCCCTACTCGCTTTGGTCGATACTTTCCCTGCGGGTTACTTCAAACTCTTGCCAGGTTCGGGAACTCTGTCGCAGCGTGCCGCGCGGTATTTGAAGAAGATGGAGTCGCACGTCGATAATTTGCGCCAGCTCAGTGCCAGCGCAAAGGTTGGTTATCTGCTCAACAAACTCCATTACGCGCCGGAAAAAATCAAGCACAAGTTGTTTCGTCGCGCCTACAAGATTTACCAACGCGTCGGCCGGCCGCTGCCACCAGTCTTGCAGAACATCGAAGAGATCAACTTTGCCGCCGTGAAGGATTACGTGCCGCAAAGCTATCAAGGCAACGTGACGCTCTTCCTCGCCAGCGATCTGACGGCTGATTACGATCTGCACGACGGCTGGCGCGAACTGGTCGAGGGCGAGATCGAAACTCATGAAATTTCCGGCAATCACATCAACATCATCAAAGAACCACACGTCGGCGCGCTGGCTGAAAAACTGAGTAGGTGTCTGGATAGATCCCAAGATCATTCCGCCGTAGACCTGGCGGCCTAATGGAAGGGGGGCTTTATGCAACCGATGCAAACAAAAGTTTCAAATAATGATATCAACCAGCAACTTGCGGCGCTTACGCCAGCCAAGCGCGCGCTGCTTGAGTTACGGCTGCGGCAAAAGATTTGCCAAAAGGCCGGCCCGCGTCAGGTCATTCGGCGACGAGAGAAACGGGAGCTGGCGCCGGTATCTTACAACCAGCAGGGTCTCTGGCTCTTAAACCAACTGATGCAGGGCGCGCCGATTTATCACACGCCGACTGCCGCGCGACTGACCGGCAATCTGGATGTCGCAGCGTTGCAGAACGCGCTGAAAAGCATCGTCGCGCGACACGACGCCTTGCGAACGACGTTCAAAATAGAAGACGGGACGCCGATGCAGATGGTGTCGGATGCACCGCTCGATGTGCCGCTAATTGATTTGACGAAGTGGAATGAATCAGACCGCGAGGCTGAAGCGCTGCGCATATTGCGGGATGAAGCTCGTCGACCATTCGATCTCGCTCGCGGTCCGTTGATCAGGGCTGTCGTGCTGAAAATGCAGGCGCAGGACCACATCCTCCTGGTGACCATGCATCACATTGTGACCGACGGCTGGTCGATCGGTATTTTTCATCGTGAGTTATCGGCTCTCTATAAAGCTTTTGCGAGCGGCGAGAGTTCGCCGCTTGTCGAACTCCCGATCCAATATGCTGACTACGCGATTTGGCAACGCGAGCGGCTCGACAGCGACGCAGACAAAGTGCAGCTTGCTTATTGGAAAGAGCAATTTGCGACTCTGCCGCCCGTCCTCGAACTACCAACCGATCATCCGCGGCCAACGGTGCAGGCTTATCGCGCCTTCAATGGACAGCAGCATACGATCAGCCTGTCAAAGCAGTTCACGCAAGATCTGAAGCAGCTGTGTCAAAGAGAAAATGTGACTCTCTTTATGGCTCTGCTGACCGCGTACCAAATTCTGCTCCATCGTTATACGGGTGAAGAAGACATCGTGGTCGGCACGGCCATCGCCGGCCGCCAGCTTCCTGAAATTGAAAACCTGATCGGCGTCTTCATTAACACGTTAGCCCTGCGAACGCCTGTTGCCGGCGATGCAACGTGCCGAGAGTTGCTGGAGCGCGTGAAGCAGGTGGCGCTGAAAGCATTCGAACATCAGGAGTTGCCGTTCGAGCGACTGGTCAAGGAGTTGCACTCCGAACGAACGCTGGCCCACAACCCCCTATTTCAAGTGATGTTTCTGCTCCAGAGCGAGGAGATCTTGCCGTTGCAGTTTCCGGGCGTGAGGGCCGAGCACTTTCAGGTGGGTAACATCCTAACGGATTACGATCTTGCTTTGGACGTTGTCGAGCAAGACGACCAAGTAATCTGCAGGTTCAAATCAAACGCAGATCTTTTCGAGAGCGAGACCATCACGCGCATGACGCACCACTTTCAAACTTTGCTCGAAGCTATGGTGGCAAATCTGCAACAGAAGATTTCTGAGGTGCCTCTCGTCGGTGAAGCTGAGCGTCACAAACTGCTGATCGAATGGAACCAGACTGCACGAGATTTGCCCGCGGACGTTTGCGCGCCCCAACTATTCGAGCAACAAGTTGCCCGAACCCCGAACGCAACGGCGATCATCTTTGAAGATCAACAACTGACTTACGCCGAGCTGAATGCGGGGGCGAATAAACTGGCCCATTATCTTCGCGGCCTGGGTGTGGGACCCGACTCTCTGGTCGGCATCAGCATTGAACGCTCTTTGGAACTGGCAATCGGCGTCCTCGGCATACTGAAAGCCGGCGCGGCTTATGTGCCGCTTGATCCCACATTTCCCAAAGACCGTTTGGCGTTCATGATTGAAGACACAAATGTGCCGGTACTCCTGACCAGCCAGCGTCTCGCTAAGGAGTTGCCCGCGCATCGGGCGAGAGTTGTTTGCCTGGATTCCGACTGGAAGGAGATTGCCCTTGAGAGTAACGAGAACCCCGGAGCAATCGCGTCACCCGATAATCTGGTTTACGTAATCTACACCTCAGGTTCGACTGGCCGTCCCAAGGGCGTGCGCAGCAATCACCGTGGACTGACAAATATTCTGTGTTCGCTCCAACGGGAGCCGGGCATCACGGCTGACGATATCGTGCTTTCGGTAACCACGCTCTCGTTCGACATCTTCTCGCAGGATTTGCTGCTGCCGCTGATCACTGGCGCGCGCCTGGTAATCGTGAGTTCCGAGGTTGCCGCGGACGGGAGTCTCTTAAGAGCGGCCTTGGAAAAGACTCAGGCGACGGTGCTTCAAGCGACACCGACTAGCTGGCGCATGCTGATTGAGGCCGGTTGGCGAGGCCACGATCGCTTGAAAATCTTCTGCGGCGCCGAAGTATTGACGCGTGAGCTGGCCGATCAACTCCTCGAGCGCAGTGGTGAAATTTGGAACCTCTACGGCCCAACTGAATCGTCCATCTGGACCACAGTTGGCAAAGTCGAATGGGGCGAAGGACCAATTTCAATCGGCCGCCCGGTCGCCAACACCGAAGTATATCTACTCGATAAGGATTTGAACCCCGCGCCCATCGGTGTGCCGGGTGAATTACACGTCGGCAGCATCGGACTGGCGCGTGGCTATTTGAATCGCCCGGAACTGACCGCGGAAAAGTTCATTCCTAATCCATTTAGTGGCGATCCCAGTGCCCGACTCTACAAGACCGGCGACTTGGCGCGTTATCGAGCCGACGGAAAACTTGACTGTCTGGGTCGAATGGACGATCAAGTAAAGATTCGCGGCTTCCGTATCGAGCTTGGCGAGATTGAAACAGTCCTGCGGCAACACCCCGTGGTGCGCCAGTGTGTGGTGATCGCGCGGGAAGACACGCCCGGCGATCGTCGGCTGATTGCTTATGTTGTGCCGGCCGAAGCGGGCGAGTTTGATGCAAAACAACTCCGCGCGTTTATGCAGGAGCAGCTACCTGATTACATGTTGCCGGCGGCGATGGTCGAGCTGAACGAACTGCCTTTGACGCCGACGATGAAAGTAAATCGCCGCGCCCTGCCGCCGCCGCGTTACGACGCTCAGGCGAACGCAGGATACCTGGCGCCGCGGTCGCCGGCAGAAGCGAAACTGGCAGCCATCTGGGCAGAGGTCTTGAGAGTCGAACGTGTGGGAGTACGCGACAACTTCTTTGAGTTGGGTGGCCACTCGTTGCTGGCGGTCCGGCTCTTTGCAAGGATCGAGGCCGTCTTTGGAAAGAAGGTGCCGCTGGCCTGCCTGTTCCAGGCTTCAACAATCGAGCAACTTGCGAGGATTCTGGGCGAGGAAGAATGGACCGCGCCGTGGTCTTCGCTGGTGGCCATTCAACCTAACGGATCTAAGCCACCATTCTTTTGTGTTCACGCCGCGGGTGGAAACGTGGTTGAGTTCCACGAATTGGCGCGCCACCTGGGTCAGGGCCGACCATTCTATGCGTTTCAATCGCGCGGTCTCGACGGACGACAAGAAGCGTTGACGGACGTCAGGGAAATGGCGGCGCATTACATCAACGAAATGCGTCTCGTCCAGCCCGCTGGGCCATATCTCCTGGGCGGACGCTCTTTCGGCGGCATCGTCGCTTTCGAGATGGCGTGTCAGCTTCAGGATCAAGGTGAGAGAGTTGGATTACTGGCAGTGCTCGACACTTATCCGGCGGGTCATTACAAGCTGCAACCGGGTATTTACACGCGCGCATTTCGACGGCGACGCTTCGTCAGGAAGATGCGATGTCACGTCGACAATTTGGGTCGGCTCAGCAGCGCCGAGAAGGTGAGATACATTCGAGCGAAACTGCACTATGCTCCGGCGAAGATCAAGCATCAGCTTTGGCGAAGAATCTTTCGGCTGTTTGAGAAGCTGAACCAACCGCTGCCGGCAAGACTAAGAATTATTCAGCAGTTAAATTTTCTGGCGGCTTACAATTACACGCCCCGGATTTATTCCGACCGAGTTACGCTCTTCTCAGCCACGGGTGATTTGACGGCGGCGAATGACCTGGAAGAAGGTTGGCGCTCGCTCGCCTCGCGTGGTGTTGAGGTCCATGAGATTCCGGGCGATCACATAAACATCATCAAGGAACCGTACGTGAGAGTGCTGGCTGAGAAGTTGAGAAGCTGCCTCGATTCGGCTCACGAAGATCGTTCAGTGGTTTCGCGAGCAGCTTGATCCTAGTTATGAAGAAACTGTCTTACGTACCAGTCTTCTGCGCCGTCGAAAAAGCTTGATCTCCGGGCGAGTCTGCCGACGCTTTTCTGCCGCCATGATTATCAAAATTGTAAGGCCTGCTGATTGACATCCGACAGCTCGGCTTGCAACGTTTGGAATTTGGGTAAGACTAACTCCCGCGATCCTTTTCACAACCCCGCATATTCGCCGGCCACTCTCCTGCGATTACAAAGAACCGGGTTCTGTTACGACTCGGCGATCCGGATAATTCGCCGCGACATCTGCGCGATTCTTCCCACTCTGCGGGCCATCTTCCCCAGCTCCAGGATATCGAATAGCAAAACCGCAAATAATCTTGCAGGCATGGCATTTGCTGCGCCATTGGCAGTTACGCGATTGAAGTTTTTGGAAGCGAGGGTGCTTGGCCGGAGCCCTCTGCGGTCTCCCGCATACTCGCCAGTTAGCCCTTTTGATTCCGAGTTATTAGCTCGTTTCCGTTCCATCGCGGAGGCCCGATCATGCGTGAACCCCACGCGCAACATCGTACATTTTCAATCAACCCCTCTCGATCTGTCTGCACACAATCAGACTAAAGATCGTGCGCATCGGCGACGGCTGCTCGCGCAATCGAGGCGTTAGCTAAGGAGCGAGTCATGTCAAAGCAACAGAAAAGAATCTTCTGGCCGAGTTTGGCGATGATGGGCTTGGCGCTGACGACAATTGTTTTTGTGTCGGCACGCGCAAGGATTGTCGCTTCGACGAAGGCGAACGCCGAAGGAACCGCAACCGAACAACGCGTAGCCCCAGAGTTCAAACAACGGATCAGCATCTGGGTGCACCGCGATGACGTACGCCCGAAGGTGATTCATGCATGGCCTGGCAAAGCCCAGATCAATGTCGAGAATCAAACGCAAAGTGATGTTTCACTTCAGGTCGAAAGAGTTCTTCCGAATCGAACGCAAACGATTGGCGCCGTGAATCTGTCAGCCCGCCTAAAACGGCTACGCCAGGAAGTCACGCTCGTCCCCGGTGACTATATCTTTTACGAAGCGTCTCGTTCGGACATACGTGGTCGGATAGTCGTCAAGCCCCGGAAGTGAATCCGGCCTGGCCCCGTACCGGAAAGGATTTAGTTGCGCTATTCCATCGGTGAAAGTTAAGTCTCGAAACCGCAACATACTCACAAGGAGTACTACGAGATGGCAACGAATGACCACCCCCTGCCGCGCCTCACTTGGAATATATTAACCGTGGCAATGCTGTTGATAGCTTCATCGGCAGCCTGGGCGCAGAACGCGAATGATAGGGGAGTTCCGGCCGAGTCAAAGCCCGGACAATCGACCACCTCGACGTACGAGCGAGACAAGATCGAAACGGTTAACCTGAGCAACCGGAATCTGTCGCTTTACATTCCGCTGGTCACTATCGGCGGCCGTGGTTCGGCCAGTTATGCGATTGCCCTCACCTACAACAGTAAAGTGTGGTCGGCGCATCACGAACAGGATGACGGGAATCCAGATCCCTTCTTCGGTTATCCGCCTTTCGACCACTGGTCGGCAACATTTGACGACACCTACATGGGTGCGCCCGGCGTTAATGCCGGCGGAAGTGGCTGGCGGTTATCAATGGGACCGTCGCTCAAGATTCAAAAGGTCGAGATTGCGCCGATTCCCATGATCGAGTGTCATCAGATTAATTGCGGTTACCGTTACGTGCTGACGAGACTATGGCTGGTCATGTCCGACGGGTCAGAGATCGAATTGCGTGACAATCTCACTGACGGCGGGCCGGCCGCAACACCGTCGGACGGCTACGGCCAGCACACTTCTATCGATCAAGATCGGGGCCGGGTCTGGCATGCGAGTGATGGCTCGGGCATCATCTATGTTGCGGACTCAAGCAGCGCGCTGGTAAGTGGCGGTTGGGTTTTTTATCCCGACGGTACCCGCATGCGCATGTCCATTAACGGGTGTTCCCAAATCATGGATCGCAATGGCAACTTCATTACTTTTGACAGTACGGGTTACACAGACGAACTCGGACGACAGGTCACGGTTGCCGCCACCGAGACAACCACAACCATCACCGCCAAGGGCTACGACGGCGTACCGGACCGAAGCTTCACGGTCGACCTCAACGATCGGGGCGTTGGACGGTTCAGGCATTCCCACGAACCTGCGCTCGGACTTTCGTTCTTTGCAGCGCCCATTCTATAGCGGCGACTACCTCCGCGTTCGAGACGAGGGTGATTGGCCCCACACCGATACAAGCCCGCATACGGATCTGTTCAACGGATCAGAGAATCCCGACGCCGTCGACCAGCACATTGCGATTATGGCCTTGCATCTGCCTGACGGTCGCAGCTTCCGGTTCCGCTACAACCAATATGGCGAAGTAGCGGAGATCATTTACCCGGGCGGTGGCGTATCCGAAATAGACTATGCCGGTACAGTTTCCGCTCCCTGCGAAGGTGGGCCGTTGATTTTGAGGGGCACACTGAATCGCCAGGTGACCCAAAGGCGGTCGTTGACCGACGGCGCAAACGTTGATGCGGTGACACTGTATTGGCAAGGCTCCGTCACTCTTGGCGGCGCGGTCTATCCGACAGTCACCATGGAAAGCCGACAAGGCAGCGTGAGTGGCACCCTACTGTCGTCAGAGACGCATTATTTCCTGGCCCTCAACTCAGACTATAGAAACTGTGTCGGCACCTATGGTGATGGCACTGGCTACGAACGATGGCAAAACGCAAAAGAGTTTCAAGTCGACCAAGAGACCGGCAGCGGCACCGTAACCGTCAAGCGCACGTGGGTACAGCGCGCGCCGGTGGTGTGGACGAATGGTAGTTATGCGTCGGTGCGTGGCCAGGAACAACCGGCGAACGATCCCCGCGTCACGGTCGAAGACACGATCCTCGAAAATGGCAAGCTGAAGCGGGTGACGTATGACTACGATAACTTTCGATAACTTCAATAATGTGATCGCTGCGAAGGAGTATGACTTCGGCGGCACTGACGGCAGCCTTGGGCCGCTGGTACGCCAGACCCTCCGCACTTATGGAGCGGCCATTGGCAGCAACTACGGCATCAGCATCAATGGCTACTGTTATTCGAATCTCAATCCTGCGGACAGCAGTTGCGGCAGCGGTCTGGCGGCGGATGTTACTTCGATCATTTATCAGCGGGGCGTGTTACTGAACGAGACAATCAAAGACGGAAGCGATAACCCGAAAGCGTATGCCGAGTTCGAGTACGACAACTACGCTTCGGATTCGAATCATGCCGCCGTGGCTATCAACGCGGGAATGATTCAGTACGATGGCAGCCGCTTTTGTTCCTTTAGCACGTCGAATCAGCCACGCGGCAACGTGACTAAAGCGATGCGCTGGTCTGGTGGCTCAAACTATCTCTCCGCTTTCAGTCACTACAACAACGCGGGTGAAGTCGTTTGGGCCAAAGACCCGAACGGTAATGTCTCGACGGTGTCTTACGGAGACAACTTTGGCGACGGCAGCAATCCTGAGAGCGGGTCAGGCGGAACGAACGGAGCCACTTATGCTTTTGCGTCGGTGGTGACGAATGCTTTGGGACAGCAAGCAAAATCACAGTTTGACTACACGCGCGGTGTGCCCACCGGGACCAAAGATCCAAACGGCGTGATCGCAAAGACCGAGTACGACAGTCTGGGCCGTCCTTTTCGGGCGACAGCCGCCGTAGGTCTTGCCGAGCAAACGATAGCCGAGACAACCTATCCGACGGCAACGGCGAACGTCGCAACTGCGAGCCGGCAGTTAGACGCGACTCGTTGGCTGGCTTCAAAGACTGTTCTGGATGGTTTCGATCGCCCCGTCACTTCATGGCAAGCAGAAGATGGCCAGCATGCTTCGGCCGCCAATTTCACCATTCGCGGCGATGTAATCTACGACGCACTGGGCCGCGTCAAACAGTCCAGTAATCCCTACCGTCAGGGAGAAAGTGCAGTCTACACGACGAGCGTTTACGATCTGGCGGGTCGCGTGACTTCAATCACTACACCTGACAATGCAGCGGTCAGCACTTATTACAGCGCCAACCAGGTGTTGGTTAAGGATCAGGCTGACAAAGAGCGCATGAGCCAGACAAATGCGTTGGGCCAGCTAACGGATGTGTGGGAGATTACGCCTGCCGATCAGTGGACCGAAGCAGTTTCTTTCCCGGGCCACCAGGAGGTGAACGCCGGTTATCACACGACCTACGCATACGATGCGCTTAGTGATTTGATAAGTGTGACTCAAGGCAATCAACCGCAGCGGAGTTTCCAATATGATTCGCTCAAGCGTCTGACCTCGGCGACTAATCCTGAAAGCGGAACGATTTGCTATGGCACCGTGGTGAGCCGTCAATGTCAGGCAAATGGCTACGATGCTAACGGGAATTTGGTTTACAAAACTGACGCCCGCGGGGTGTTGACCAGTTACGGTTACGATGCCCTGAATCGGAACTACTCGATCACCTACACGAACGATCCGGCAAACACTCCCGCGGTCACGCGCACTTACGACAATCCAACCATCGGCGCGTTCGGGATTGGCAGGATTTGGAAGACGCAAACGTCAGCCAACACGCTGGTCACGATTGACAATTACGATCCGCTTGGCAGACCGAAGAGTCAGGGACAGCAGTTCTATTACAACAACGCCTGGACGCAACCGTATTCCATCACCAGCATTACCTATGACCGGGCAAATCACATCTTGAACGAAACCTATCCTTCGGGACGCACCGTCACCAATGCATACGATGGCGCGGGTCGCCTCAGCAGTTTTAGCGGCAATCTCGGCGATGGGGGGACGACCCGCACTTATTCCTCGATTACGGGATCGAACGCCTACGACGCTGCGGGCCATTGGACGCGCGAGCAATTCGGCACAGACACGCCGCTTTACAACAAGCGGCATTACAACATTCGCCAGCAGCTTTATGACATGCGCCTCTCGACCCTGAATGATGATAGCGATGGAGATCGCGGAGCGATAGTAAACTACTACTCGCTGTCAAACTACGGCTTTGGCACAACCGGCACGGACACGAATGGCAATCTCTATGTCCAGCAGCATCGGGTACCGGATGGCCAGGGCGGGTTCACGATCCACCAGCAGAACTATTCTTATGATTCGTTGAACCGAATCAATTGGATGGCCGAGTACTTGAATGGAGCGACGGGTACAGGCTCGCAGACTTACAGCTACGATCGATACGGCAATCGAACCATCAGCGGCGGCTGGGGCACGGGCACCGCCAATCAACAGTTCTCAGTTGACCTGAACACGAACAGACTCGGCGTGCCTTCGGGCCAGTCAGGAACGATGACTTACGATCCGGCGGGCAATCTCACGAACGATACTTACAGCGGCGAAGGCCAACGCACTTACGATGCCGAGAATCACATGAAGCAGGCGTGGGCCAACAGTCAGTGGCAGACCTACACCTATGACGGTGACGGACGCCGCGTGAAGCGCGACGTCAACGGCACAGAAACTTGGCAAGTCTATGGTCTGGGCGGCGAGCTGCTTGCCGAATATGGGGCGAATGCTGCGCCCACATCGCCCCAAAAAGAATATGGCTATCGCCATGGTGAGTTACTGGTGACTGCCGATGCGCCGCGCACGAACGTCGCTTTGGCTGCGAATGGGGCGACGGCCAGTGCTTCATCCTACTTCACGTGGGGTGGGTCGATTACGTGTCCGCCGGCCAGCGCCATTGACGGCGAACGCAAAGGACTGAATTGGGGTTACAGCGGTTTCTGGTCCGACGCCACGGGCAATGCGTATCCCGACTGGCTGGAAGTCGATTTTGCGGGCAGTAAAACCATCGACGAGATCGATCTCTACACGGCACAGGACAATTACACTAACCCTGCGGAGCCGACTGAGTCGATGACTTTCAGTTTGTATGGGCTGACGGGTTTTGAGGTGCAATACTGGAACGGGTCTGGGTGGACTGATATCCCAGGCGGAAATGTGACAGGCAATAACAAGGTCTGGCGCAAGTTTACCTTTTCAGCGATCACGACGACTAAGTTGAGAGTGGTGACGAGTGGGGGCGCCGACGGCTACAGCCGGATCATGGAACTGGAAGCGTGGGGAGCGAACGGCGGGGGGGGGGGCACCAACGGCTACAGCTACCGGCGGACGATTACGATCGACCACAACAAAGTGCCGAACACCGATCAAAGCAATTTTCCCGTGCTCGTCAGCGGCACGTATTCCTACCTGGCCACCGTGGCCAATGGCGGTAACGTCCAGAACTCGAACGGCTATGATGTGATTTTCACTTCGGATCCAGGCTGCGCCACGAAGCTCAGTCATGAAGTGGAAACCTACAACGCGACCTCTGGCGCGGTAAACTACTGGGTGAAAGCGCCCACGGTCTCGCACGCCACGGACATCACGTTATACATGTGCTACGGCAACTCCAGTATTACCACCGACCAGAGCAACAAGACGGCGGTCTGGGACAGTAACTTCGTTTCTGTGTATCACCTTCCCAATGGATCGACACTAAATACGAACGACTCGACTTCAAACGCGAACAACGGAGCAAACTCCGGAGCGACGGCGACTACCGGACAAATCGACGGCGGGGGCAGTTTCGACGGTAGCTCGCAGGCGATAAACATCAATCACCCGTCGGTCTTTAACTTTGGAAACGGGGACTACACCTTCGAGGCTTGGATCAAGCCGACAAATAACAGCGTTGGCCGGGACTTTCTTTCGAAGGATGCGTCAGGCGCGCGACAATTCTGCTTCCAGATGGGCACGAATGGCGGCGCTGGGTCGCTGAACTTTATTCACTTCAACGGTGACGGCACCCTCTACTGGCGCGCAGGGCAGAACTCGTCAATAGCTACCGGCTCGTGGTCGCATGTGGTAGCGGTGCGGAGCGGTTCGAGTTTGATTCTTTATGTAAACGCCACGTCTCAGACGCTCAGCGATCCTTATAGTAACGGGCCGCTGGGCACAATGGCATCGACGGCGACTGATGCCTTGATTGGCCGTCGAGCATACAGCGGGTTTGAGAATTATTTCAACGGGAGCATTGACGAAGTTAGAATCTCAAACACCGCTCGTTCGGCCGACTGGCTCCAGACCGAGTACAACAATCAGAATTCACCGGCGACTTTCTACTCAATCTCCGCGGCCACGGTCAGCGCGCCGCCCACAGCGTCGATTCACTGGTTGGTGACGGACCAGCTCGGCACACCGCGAATGATCTTCGATCAGAGTGGCAGCCTTGCCAACGTGAGTCGGCATGATTATCTGCCGTTCGGTGAGGAACTCTTCGCCGGAGTCAGCAACCGCACACCGCAACAAGGCTACACCGGCGATAGTGTGCGGCAACACTTCACCCTCAAAGAACGCGATAATGAAACCGGACTGGATTACTTCCTTGCTCGTTACTACTCATCAACGCAGGGTCGGTTCACTTCGGCGGATGAGTTTAAGGGCGGACCGGAAGAATTATTCGAAGACGTCGATCCGCACGACCCGTTGTTCTATGCGGACGTTGCAGAACCGCAATCGCTGAACAAATATCATTACTGTCTCAACAATCCTCTTCGTTACATCGATCCCGACGGACACCAGACCACGGTAGCCGACCGGCTAAGAAACGCGGCGTCGTCCGCTGCCGGAGTTTTACAGAGGACCATCAACGGCGCGTCATCTGCCCTTGCTGAGGATAATGGCTTGGGACCAAATGATGGTGCCCAGAACAAGGTGGGTCGGGCATTGGGCCATGGGGTAGCGTTGGCCCAAAGCGGCGCCGAAATCGCAGGCGGTGTCATTGTCGCGGTTGAGGGTGGTGGTGAGGCCGTTGTGACAGCGCCGGCGTGCTCGACGGGGGTTGGATGCGCGGTGCCAGCCGTCGGCGTCACAGCTGTCGTAGTAGGTGCTGTCGGCGCTACTCATGGTACGTTGGTTGGCATTAATACTTTCAGGAATATCCTGAGTAAGAACAGCTCGCAGCAGAGTTCTGGTGCGAAGAGCGCCTCGGAATACGACAAGCACGCTCAAGGAGTGCAAAACGCAAAACAGGAGGCGGGCCAACTCAAAGAGCAATTATCAAAGACAAGAGGGCCAACAAGCCAAGCGCCGATCAAAGAGAAGATCCAACGACTGGAAAAGAGCATTAGAGGGCATGAGAAGGAGATGAGACAAAAGTGGCCAAAAGGGAGACCAGAAACACAGTGACGCGAAAACGTCGAAACCATGAGTTGCGGTACTTCGAGAGCGCGCTTGGGCTCAACCCATACTTGGCTTCGTTTCTCAAGGTTGCCGGCCAGATCAAAGGCTTGCCGGAGAGTGAGAAAGACGCCTTGGTCTCAATGTGTGAAGTTACTCTACGCAATCCTCTCAAGCGATCTCGTGAAGAAATCAGAGTGTCAGCGATCAAGGTACTGGTGGCTTTATTTCCGCGCACCTTAGAGAACATCAAGTTTTTGTTAGAAAAGAACTCCGACGCGTCAGTCTATGAAGTTCACTTTTCGTTTTTCTGCTTTCTCGACCAGGTTCCACGATTAACTGGAGCCGAGAATTTCGCGTTTAAGGTACCCATACTTATTGCAGATTATTTGGATCGGGTTAAGTCAGAGACAGCCCAAGCGGCGTGGATGGCGGGTGATCTTTTAGGCGATCACTGGGAAGCCGAAACCGCTTTCTCGGTGTTGTCTCGAGCTGCAGAGGGAGCCAATTCCGCGGCTGGGCGACTTGGTGCAATCCACGGACTCTCGCATCTTGTGACGCGTCTGGAGAGCTCGAAGAGGAAGATGGTAATGCGGCTCCTTCTCGAAATCTCGCGGTCCGATAAGAGCAGAAAGGTCCGAGACTTCGCAAAACTCGCCTTGGAGCGCCCAAAAGGAAACCCATCGCTCTAACTCATCAAAGAACCCGAGGACTCCAGGGCTTCCTGTTTACATTCGTTTACTCGTGTGTCGCTTGTTGATTTTTGACAACTGGGTCTCGCGCGGATGCGGGCGCGGGGAGTAACTACACGTTCTTAACCCTCAAAGAACGGGACAACGAAACCGGGCTAGACTTTTTCGAGGCACGGTATTACGCTAGCACCCAAGGTCGCTTCACCGCTCCGGACCCACTCTTATCGAGCGGGCTACCTGCTGAGCCCGCCAGCTGGAATCGTTATGTCTACTGTCTGAATGCGCCACTCAAATATGTAGATCCCAATGGTCTGATTTGGCAGACGAGAACTACGGTCAAAGACAACGTCAGCACGACTGAATACCAATGGGTCTGGCAGGATGATCCGGAGGAGGGTTGGGATAGAGTAACGAATTTCCATCCAGACGTGATGGGCCCGGACGGCAAGATGATTGGCTTGCGCCTCAACCCCGATGGGCCGCTAAGCAAAACACAGAAATTCTTAGAAGACATGTTTGTCGCTCCTTTCTCGAATGACAGCGACTATCATGTCAAGGGATACGAGTTCACCGCTAATTCTGCAGATCGGAAATTCCTCTCGGACAGCGGCGGAGTGGACATGTTGCAAGGTCAGGCGTTTGATATTGGGTTGACATTCGCTGGTCTGCGGGGCGCCGGGAGCATCGAGAGCGCCGTTGCAAGATCGGGGTTGTCGATGGAAGGAAAGGCCTACGAGTTGGGATTCTTAAGCAAGCACTTGCCTGGAACGGAGGCTGCGGCCGCACAGGTTGCGAAGGACGGCAAAGCGTTTCTCTTTAACGATCTTTCCACTGTAAGCCGGGTGGAGTCGGAGATTTTCGCCCGCGGTACATATACTGGCTCTAGAGCCGGTTTTGCTAGATTTGGATTTCGGTTTGGTGAGCCAATCGGGTCTAGAGTTACTGAGGGCGGCGCGAGATCTGCCCTGGATTATGGAGAGCTAAAGTTGAGGGAGAACGGGCTATATCACGTGGTTCCAAGAACCGGCCCCTCAAAGACACCATAGATGAGCACGTCGGAAGATCGATGGTTTGAAGTTTGGTATAGCCAAGGCGAGGATCTATTGCCTACCTCGCTCCTTGTTGTTGTTCCAGACAAGACCGATGGCGAACGTATCCTTGTTTGCGATCCGCACAACGGCAACAAAGTTGTGTACTCGGCAAACAGCTACGAAGGCGCGACGGAGTGGCTAGTTGAAGATGAATATAGCCTGGTTGACGGAAGAATATTTCCGGACGATGGTTGGCCGCTCCATAAAAAGGAATGAAATCAGGAACGGCGTTAACAAGACGCACGTGTCGCTGGCTGATCTTTGACAACTTGCTCGCGCGCGGGTGGGTGCGCGGGGAGTAACTACACGTTCTTAACCCTCAAAGAACGAGATAACGAAACCGGACTCGACTTTTTCGGTGCTAGGTATTACGCGTCAATGCAGGGGAGGTTTACATCAGCCGATCCCTTGAACACAGTCATTGTTGAAAAGCTCGTCGATCCTCAGCAACTCAACCTCTACCAGTATTCGCGGAATAATCCCTTACAATTTATTGACCCCTCAGGAATGAAGATAGTCGTTTCCAGTGCTCTCACTGCGCAACAGAGAGCGGAGTGGGACGAAACAGTTCGGCTGGCGAATCTTCAAGACGAAAATGGAAACTATGTAAATCGAAGTTTACATGACACCTATCAGAGACTCGACAGCGACAGTCGAACGTTCACCATCGCAGCTGGGGATTTGGGAACGAGCACCGTCGGACAGTTTGATGTAACTGCCTTCACCGCAGACGGCAAGGACTTCACGTCAGCAACGATTACCCTGAATTTTGACTTAATTGAGAAACGGGATACGACTTCGGGCAGTAACTATGACCCGAAGTTTGAGAAATTCGCCGGCCTCTTGGATAAAGCGAACGCTGCGGCAAGAGTGGCTGAGGCCTTCGGGCATGAAGCGGCTCACGCCGAGTTTGCCTTAGATAGTCCCTCCGACGCTGTGAAATTTCAGTTGCTCGTAAATGCCAATGAAGGCCGAATCGCCAGAAGGCGAGAGTATGAAGCTGAAAGGAAAGCAATCAAGAACAAGAAAGAGCGAAGGGCATTCCAACCTCCGCCAGACCTGATTGAAGCCGAAGCTACATACGATAGAATGTTTGAAGCGACGGAAAGGTATGCTCAGGGAAGGGAAAAAGTGATCAATGCTGAACTACGCAAGAGTATTAACAAGAAAAAGTGAGATCGGAAAGACGGAGCTGTTGAAGACTCTCTTTGCAGTCGGATTCTGCTTTTCTTGCGCCGTTGCCGTAACGTCCGCGCAAAAGAACGCTCCGCCTTGCTCAACGCTGACCTATGAAGACAAGAACCAGGTCACTCCGAATTCCATCACGTTGAAGACGGTTTCTGGTCGAGTTTTCGACCATCCTTCCAAGGGTCAGAGTCAACCGGTTTCTTCTGTTTGTCTCGCACTGTTCGAAGAAACGGGCCACACCCTCGTAGCCATAACAACCGCAGATGAAGAAGGATGGTTCAGATTCAAAGAAGTTCCAAAAGGGAAATACAGACTTGTTGTCAAAGACGTTTACCATATTTTCTGTCCGGCCAATATACCGGTCGAAATCGAGGGCAGAGCTACTCGGAGAAAAAAAGTTGCAATCTACATGCTTTCGCGAAGGATCGATCAATGTAGTTTTGGCAAGGTTATGTGAGCCACCAACACGAGAAAGTTTGCATGATTGGCTGACCCTCGGCACGATCGCGTTGCGCGGACTCTATCTTGTCTGCCCACTTTATGAGGGTGCTTTATTGACTTTATCAAACCGCCGGACGGGCGATCTTTCACCGCTTGGCATGCTGGTTGACGAAGGCTTCGAGGACGGCGGTGATCTTCCGCTGCTGAGAGCGCGGGAGCCGTGACGCGGCTTCGAATGACTGCTTCATCTTGCAGGCTGGACTCGCGCCCGGGGGGTCGCATTGCGAATTGATAGCGCAAGGAGCAAAGGGCCATGCTCCACACCCTCACCCCAACCCTCTCCCAAAGTGAGAGGGAGCTAAGAGCAAAGGGCCTTGACCTAGATTTCTTTCTTCCCTTCTATACCTTCGGAAACCGCGGAAACCTGAGTCCTTTGTTCGTTTAATCCAGATGTAATTGCGCTTAGTGCATGGGTATCTCGGGCGACCGTCTCGCCGATGATCGCTCAGAACCCCTGCTTGCGCGCGGGCTGGTGCCGCGGTCCGGCCCAGCGAAGGACGCCAAAGTAACGATGAAACGATCTCTTCTTTTTCTCTCGCTCGCCGCAACGCTGGCACTCTGGTTATCTCCCCAGTCAGCAGCCGCGCAGTGCGGCGTCGAGCGCTGGTCGGTAAAGACCGGCACCGATCAGGATGCCGGCCAGGTAAGTCTCAGTTCAATAAATCCAGCGACGATCGGCAGTCTCACCGCGATATCTACTCCGAATTCACTGCCGGACAACAAGCGTGTGAAGCCAACGGAAACGACCGTCTTTGTAATCAGCGCCACACTGGTGAAGTTTGTGCGCGCGTACGATTCCGACTATCACATGGTGCTCCAGGACAGCATAGGTCGCACGATGATCGCGGAGATTCCGGCGCCCGGCTGCGTCGGGCCCGGCAGCCCTTTTGCCGCTGGCATCGCACATGCCCGCGCGCAGTTTGACGCGATGTTCACCGCGACGACGACCTTCCAAACGGCCAACGTGCCGGTGCAAATTACCGGCGTAGGATTCTTCGATCATCTGGAAGGACAGGAAGGTCTGGCGCCGAACGGCATCGAACTTCATCCAATCATCGACATTCTCTTCAATCCGAACTTTGCGATTTCCGCGGCGCCGTCCTCTTTGACGATCGCCCAAAGCGGATCGGGAATCTCAGCAATAACAACGACGCTCTCCGGCAACTTCAATTCGTCGATCGCGTTTTCGGCGTCAGGCTTGCCGGTCGGGGCGACGGCGAATTTCACGCCGGCATCAATTGGGGCGCCCGGGGCAGGCTCGGCTACTTTGACGATCTCGGTCGGCGCTGCCACTCCGATTGGCACCTACAACATGGTGGTCAACGGCACGGGCGGCGGCCAGACGCATTCCACCACGATTAATTTGACCGTGACCGGTGGCGGCAGCACAACGCAACAGTTGCTCGGCAATCCCGGATTTGAAAACGGATCGAATCCTGCGCCCTGGACGGTCACCCCGGCGGTGATCGACAACTCAACCTTCGAAGCGCCGCACACAGGTTCGTGGAAGGCCTGGCTGAATGGTTACGGTTCAGCGCACACCGACAGCATCCTGCAACAGGTCGCGATTCCGTCCCCGGTGTCGCAGGCCACGCTCTCTTTCTGGTTGCACATCGACACGGCGGAAACGACTACCACGACGGCGAACGACACCATGAAGGTCCAGCTTCGCAACTCGTCCGGCGCGGTACTGACAACCCTCGCTACTTATTCGAATTTGAATGCCGCCGCCGGATACGCTCAGGTCTCGTTCGACATTACTTCATACAAAGGCCAAGCGATTCAGGTCTATCTCGCGGGCACGGAGAACTCGAGTCTGAAAACTTCTTTTGTGGTCGATGACTTTGCGCTAAACGTCACGACCAGCGGTGGCGCGTCTGCCGACTTTGCGATCTCTTCATCGCCGTCAGCGCTGACAATCGCGCCCGGGAGTTCAGGCACATCAACGATCACGACGACGGTGTCGGGAAGTTTCAATTCGGCGATCGCACTTTCCGCCACGGGGTTGCCCACGGGAACGACGGCGGCGTTCGCTCCGACGTCAATCGCGGCTCCGGGCGCAGGTACATCGACGCTGACAATCACAGTCGGTTCGGCGACGGCGGTGGGAACGTCGAGCGTTACGGTCAGCGGCACTGGCGGCGGATTGACGCGCACGACGACAATCAACCTAACGGTGACCAGCGGGAGCGGCACGACGCAGCAATTGCTTGGCAATCCCGGATTTGAAAATGGATCGTCCAATCCAGTGCCGTGGACGGTCACCCCGCTCGTGATTGATAACTCAACTTTCGAAGCGCCGCATGCCGGATCGTGGAAAGCGTGGCTGGACGGTTATGGCTCCGCACATACGGACACGATTCTGCAATCGCTAACCATTCCGGCGACTGCGACGCAGGCGACGCTTTCTTTCTGGCTGCACATCGACACGTTAGAGACTTCGACGACGGCGGCGAATGACACGCTGAAGTTGCAAGTGCGCAATTCATCGGGCACGGTGCTCCAAACGCTGGCGACCTACTCGAATTTGAATGCCGCTTCGGGTTATGCGCAAGTGTCATTCGACCTCGCCACTTACAAGGGACAAACGATTCAGATCTATTTGATTGGCGTTGAAAACTCGAGTCTGAAGACTTCTTTTGTCGTCGACGATTTCTTGCTGACCGTCACGACGCCATAGCCAGATACAGAACCGGTTGCGGTAGCAAGCGGGTAGCTCGAGGGAGTTGATCATGAAACTCAAACTAATGCTCTTGATGATCGTCGCCTTCGCCGCCTCGGCGCGGGCGCAGGGGCCGTGGCCTCAGGATCGACCCGACGACCGCGAACAGGTCGTTATCAACGAGGACGGCGGCCGGTCATTCCTGATCAGGCCGGCGGCGGCGCCGCTGAATGGCGTGGTCAAACCCGGCAATGCGGTAGTGGAAGAGTTACAGCAGCACAGCATCTTTCTGGGAAGCCATTGGGCCGAATCAGCGCGGCGCGCCCGCGAGTCAGAGCTAGGCAGCTTGCTCGGCTACATCGGCGACCATGCGCAAATGGATGAACTGAATCAAGCGGGAATAAGGAATCTGTACGGCGCGACCACCAGCCAGGAGAGACTGGACGTGGTGAGCGATCGTGACATCAGCGATCTCGAAATCCAAAGCGTGCTGGCGGCGATGTTCAAGGAAGGTTCGCTGCCGCGTCCCGAGGCCGGCGCAATTTACGTCGTCTATCTCGATCCGGGACTGCATTCAACGCTCGGCGTGCTGTCTGGCGGCAAACACTACGTCGCGTATCACGGTTTTCTCAATACGTCCGGCGCCAGGGTTCATTACGTCGTGGTCCCGTTTCAGGCTGATTCCAAAGCTGCGTATCAAACCGCGTTGCGCGCGCTGGTCGTAGCAGCGCTCAATCCCACCGGCTCGACTTCGAACTAAGCGATCGTGTCAGAATCCGGAGCGGTAGCGACTGGGTACGCAGGCGTCCTGCGTGCTTTTGTAAGTTGCTGCCCGTGTACTGAGCAGGCGGGACGCCTGCGTACCCATTGATCCGGTCGCTGCCGCTTTCGGTGCTGACACGTCAAAAGTTGTGGTAAACTGCCGCCGTTGTCTCTCCTGAATGCACACGAGCGTGCCAATAATCTGTCCAACTTTTCTGCGTCGATATCGGAGGTGGCTATGAAACGGTTTTTCTTTCGTCCGCTGTTGGTGGTTGTCCTGGTTCTCGGAGTTACCCTGCCGGCGTTGGCTGACACGATTCGTTTGAAGGATGGCAGCGTGCTGCACGGCCAGGTCGTCGGCTTCAAGGATCAGCAGTTCACAATCCTGCTCGGCAGTGGCGCGCGTGGACGCAAGAGTCGTATCACTGTTTACATGGAAGACGTCGAATCGATCGAGTTTGACTCGACCGGTGTTTCCGGCAACACGAGCGACGATACGAGCAACACTCAGCCAACTTATCAGCCACCGACGAACACCCAGCCAAGCTATCAGCCGCCAACGAACACGCAGCCGACAACGAATCCGAACTCTTCGCCAACTTTTTTCACAATCAACGCACGCGTGCGCGCCGACAACGCCAACAACGGCTGGACCAACACCGGACTGGTCGTGCGCCGCGGTCAGCGTCTGCGCATCAATGCTTCGGGCAGAGTAAGCCTGGGAAATAGTCGCTTCTCGACGCCGGACGGATTGCCGAACATTCCTGACCGCGACAAGCTGATGCGCAACCAACCCACGGGCGGGCTGATTGCGGTCATCGGCGACGACAACGACGATTTCATCTTCATCGGACGCAGCCGCGACTTTGTGGTGCAGCGCGACGGAGTGTTGTTTCTTGGAGTAAATGAAGGAAACCTCAGCGATAACTCAGGAAACTACGACGTCGTAATTGAAGCTGAAGCCGTCGGCGGCAACCCGCGATAGGATGTAGCGCAAGTTGCCAACTTGCGCCAGAGATCCCGCATCAGAAATGCCAGGGCCGCAAACCGGGGACAGCTTGACCACGCTCGCGCGAGCGCCATATAGTTCCGCTTCGAGAAGCTGAAAAGCGGCCTGCCTCAAACCCCAGGAGGAAGGTTCAGAGTTCGACCTTCAGGTTGCCCGCATCCAATAGACAAGCTGAAGCTTGAACTCTGAACTTCAGTAAAGGATTGTCATCATGAAAAGCACTGCTCTTCGTCGCCGGCTGTTTGTTCTGGTCGTTGCGGTCGCCTGCTCGATAGCCGCGATCAAGACCATTTCAGTTTTCGCGCAGGCCCGCCGCCAACCGCCAGCATCGGATCAGAAGAAGAACAAACGCCCGGATGGCACCCCGCAAACTGAAGAGCAAAAGCAGGAGCCGCTGCCGCCCGACCTGATCAAGGCGCAGGAAGCGGAGAAGGTTACCGTCAACACCAACCTCGTCAATGTTGATGCGGTCGTTTACAACAAGAAGAGCGGCGGGATCATTACGGGTCTGAAGAAAGACAATTTTGGCATTTTTGTCGATGGAGTGAAGAAGGACATTACCAACTTCGCGACCCCGGAAGCGCCAATCACAGTCGCGCTGGTGGTTGAGTACAGCAAGCTGGGCGAGATGCTTGGTTTGTACGCCAGCGGCGGAATGGAGGCCGGCCAACTTGAGGTGATTCGGCCGACGGCGATGTTCCTGTCTCAATTCATTAAGCCGCCACAGGATTTCGTCACGGTGGTTGCGTTCGACATGCGTCCGACGCCGCTGACCGACTTTACGAACGATCCTGCGCGCATTCGGGCAGTCATCAATCTGCTGCTGCACAATTCACCGGCGTTTCGCGAGACAAATCTCTATGACGCGCTCAAGTTCACTCTGATCGGCGGACGCGGCGATTCGGTGGTGCTGGAAGATACCAAGGAGAGCAAGGCTGACTATGCCGGCTTAACCGCCGTGCAGGGTCGACGCCGCGCCGTGGTGCTGGTTAGTTCGGGCATCGACACCTTCAGCAAGATCAATTATGGCCAGGCCCGCAAGATCACCGAGAACGCCGGCATTCCCATCTATATCATCGGCACGGGGAATCTCTTTTTCAAAAAGTATGGCGATCAGCTCGGTGCGACCGACGATTTGCTGGGCAATCCCGGCCGTCTGACTTTTCTGCAAGCGCAGAATACGTTGAAGACTTTTGCGAACGAGACCGGCGGTGCCTACTATCCGATCACCTTCGAAGGCGAGTTGCCGAATGCACTTCAGTCCATCAACGCGATGCTGCGCAGTCAATACAGTTTGGGATTCAAGCCGGACGACGCGCACGACGGCAAGCAGCACAAGATCGTCGTTAAGGTTGACGTCGATGGCGACGGACAATACGACGACAAGGCTTATGTCGTGAAGGCCCGAGAGATTTACAACTCGCCCAAGGATGGGGCGACGCCGGGAAAACAGTAGGCGGTGAGCAGTAAGCAGTAAGCAGAAGGCAGTAAGCAGAAGGCAGAAGGCAGAAAAGCCTAAGACACGGAAAAGCGGAGACTCGACCATTCGGGCTCCGCTTTTGTTTTCCCGCCTGCTGCCTTCTGCTTACTGCCTACTGCCCTCTGTCTTTTGCTTGCTCTCACCAAGCGCCCGCGTGTAAAGTAGCCCCGTCTTACCCGCAGTGCTCCCCGTTTTTGCAAACTCGTTGGAGGTTAGAGCTGATGTCCACTGAAAGCGTCAGTGCCAAGCCGGCGAATCCATTTCTGGCTAACTTTCGTCCGTACATTCCGGCGAGTGTGCGCTTGCGTGAGTTGACGCCGCTGCCGCTGATCATTGGCACATTGCTTGGGATGGTGTTCGGCGCGTCGTCGCTGTACCTGGTTTTGAAGGTTGGACTGACGGTCAGCGCTTCCATTCCCGTCGCGGTGATTTCGATCACAGTGTTTCGCATTCTTTCCAAGGTCGGATTGAAAGACGCGACGATCCTCGAAAACAACATCGTCCAGACAGCGGGCTCGGCGGGCGAGTCAATCGCTTTCGGTGTCGGCGTAACGATGCCCGCGATCATGATTCTCGGGCTCGATCTCGAAGTCACGCGCGTGATGCTGGTGGCGATGCTCGGTGGTCTGCTTGGCATCCTGATGATGATTCCGCTACGTCGCGCCCTGATCGTTGCGCAGCACGGCCAATTGAAATACCCGGAAGGCACAGCGTGCGCGGAAGTTCTAAAGGCCGGCGCTTCGGAAGAATCACGCGCGGCCGCGCATCGGGAAGGCGACGTCGCCGATGAGTCAGGGAAAACCGGAGCGAAGACGATTTTTGCGGGCTTGGGTATCGGTTTCCTATATCAAGTTCTCATGACGGGCTTCAAAGGCTGGAAGGACACGCCGGAAAAAGTTTTTGGCGCGCCTTTCAAGGCTGGTTCGATCTCGGCAGAGATTTCGCCGGCGCTACTCGGGGTCGGCTACATCATCGGGCCGCGCATCGCTTCGATCATGTGCGCGGGCGGCGTGCTGGCTTACCTGGTTTTGATTCCTGCGATCAAATACTTCGGATCGGGAATGACGACAGCCCTGGCTCCCGGGACTATTCCCATCAGCGAGATGAGCCCCGGTCAGATTCGCGGCGCTTACATTCTCTACATCGGCGCGGGTGCTGTTGCAGCCGGCGGCATCATCAGTCTGTTTCGATCTTTGCCGACAATCTGGAGCGGATTGAAAGGCGGACTCGCCGATCTGCGCGGTGGGCAAGCGGCGACTGCCGGCGCGCCGCGGACCGATCAGGATTTGTCGATGAAGATTGTGATTGGCGGCATCATCGCCCTGGTCGCCTTGATCATGCTCTTTCCACAACTGAATCTGCGCTGGAACATCATCGGCGCAATTCTGATCATCGCTTTCGGCTTTCTGTTCGTTACGGTTTCGTCCCGGCTCACAGGAGAGATTGGTTCGTCATCGAATCCGATTTCGGGAATGACGGTGGCCACCCTGCTGCTCACCTGTTTGATATTTCTGGTGATTGGCTGGACCGGACCGTCGTATTACATCACCGCGCTTTCGATCGGCGGCATTGTCTGCATCGCTTCATCGAATGGCGGCACCACTTCACAGGATTTGAAAACCGGATTCCTGGTCGGCTCGACGCCGAAGTATCAGCAGATCGCGATCCTCGTCGGCGCGTTTGCGTCAGCTTTGGTTCTGGGTCCAATCCTTTTGGTCTTAAACGATTCGGCTACGGTTTACGTACCCCGCCTCAGTTTTGAAGCGGCCACGAAGAACGTGACGCTCGACGCAACCAAGGCGAGCGCATTGCCGGCTTTCACCGATTCGATTAAGCCATCCACGCCAGGAAATTATCGAGTCCTGAAGAACGAAGCAGGCGCATCGGTCGTGGCGGGATTGGATCCCGGTCAGTACTTGATCGATGGTTCAGGCAAGGTCGCTTACAAGCTTGCAGAAAATTTTCCGGCAACGTTGAAGGTCAATCCCGCGCAGGCCGGCGCGCCCGAAAAATTGAAAGGGCCGCAAGCCAATTCTGATCCCGCATCCTACCGACCTTGGCACAAGACTGATACCGCCGGCGGACCCGCGGGTCGTTATTTGGTCAACGATCAGGGCGTGCCGGTTTATCTCGCCGATCCGGGAATCAACGGCATACACAAAACCCGACCGGACGGATCGGCGGTGACGAAGTATGACGCGCCGAAAGCGACGCTGATGTCCTACATCATCAAGGGCATCCTGAATCGTCAGTTGCCGTGGGGCCTGGTGCTGCTGGGCGTGATGATCGCGATCGTACTTGAGATGAGCGGCATTCCTTCGCTCGCGTTTGCCGTCGGTGTTTATCTGCCACTGTCGTCTTCCAGTCCGATCTTTATCGGTGGCATGATTCGGTGGCTGGTCGATAAGTATTTGCGCAAGAAACTCCAGCACAAGAACCTGAGCGAAGATCAATTGGTCGCTGAAACCGACAAGAGTCCCGGCGTGCTGATGGCGTCGGGTTACATCGCCGGCGGCGCGCTGGCGGCGATCGTGATCGCTATCCTTCAAGGCGTGCCCAGAGAAGGACTCTCAAAGTTCAACCTTGGCGTGGAGAAATGGGCTACCGCCAGGAATCCCTTCTTCGGCGCTCCGGGGAATACAAGCTTCTTTGATAGGATCTTCGGACCGAGTAGCGGATCTTTCGTCGGGTCGTTGACCCATCCCAGTACTGACTTCATGTCAATGCTACCGTTCTTGGTGCTGATGGTTTTGCTTTACCTGGTCGGACGTGAAGTAATCCTCAGGACCCGGGCGGGAAAGAGCGGCTAGCGTCGAACCTTTTCGCCTGATCTTGAATCAGAAGGTCTATGAAATTCCGAGGCGCGCTTGCTATTCTGTAGGTGAGCACGCCTCGTACTTCGTTCGGGCAAAGGATAAACGGACGGATGCTTAAGCCAAGACGTTTCACTCGCCACGGTTTGCTATCGATTGCCTTACTCGCAGTCGCGCTGTTTGGGTGCGCGCGCGTGCCGGCGCAAACCGTGCAGCGTTCGCCTTCCGACGTTGTGCGCGAATTCTACAAAGCGATGCGCGAGCATCGTTTCAAGGACGCGTGGTCGATGACCATTTATCAACCGGCGATCCAGGACCTGACCGCCGATGAAATAGAAGATCTGCGGCCGACTTTTGAAGAGCAGGCCGCGCAAGTTCCCGAGCAGGTTGAAATCACCGGCGAACAAATCGAAGGCAGCATCGCGAAGGTTTTCGTTAAGCTTCCTCCGAAGGACAGCTCGCCTCAAATCACTTCAGAGCCGGTCATGCTGATCAACTCCGGTGGCGCATGGATTGTCGGCGATGAAGCGAATCAAGCAATTGTGAAAAAGGCCGGCCGCAGATACTTCCTCGATGCGGTGATCGATGTGAATCAGAATGCCATTGAAGATTTCCTGAAGCGGTTGGTCGGGCTTGAATCAATCTTTGCCCTCGCTCACCAGGGCGCCTTTGGCGACCTGAAAGCGCTAGCCGGCGCCGGCTTAATGTCTGACGACGTCGTC